>Ga0164308_10000012_pt1 | contig 81930 bp, 60 predicted proteins | sample Whisoiple_246_MG_FD_109983 | JGI IMG/M metagenome (GOLD analysis project Ga0164308, IMG submission 109983) | Soil microbial communities amended with fresh organic matter from upstate New York, USA - Whitman soil sample_246_MG | ecosystem: Environmental > Terrestrial > Soil > Unclassified >... | reverse complement strand
TCGTCGGACGCCGGCGGGACCGGCAGCTCGAGCGGCAGCTCGGGCTCGAGCGGCACGAGCGGGAGCTCGGGAACGAGCGGGACCTCCGGGACGAGCGGCAGCTCCGGGACGAGCGGCAGCTCGGGAACGAGCGGCAGCTCGGGAACGAGCGGTAGCTCAGGGACGAGCGGCAGCTCGGGGACGAGCGGTAGCTCGGGGACGAGCGGCAGCTCGGGGACGAGCGGCGGCGGCGGTGGAACCAGTGGTAGCTCAGGAACGAGCGGCGGCGGTGGAACCAGTGGTAGCCCAGGAGCGAGCGGGGGCGGTGGAACCAGTGGTAACTCAGGAACGAGCGGCAGCGGTGGAACGAGCGGCAGCGGTGGCGGATGCCCGAGTGCCGTTTGCTCGACCCCCTATTCCACCGAAAACTGCGGCGCGACCTGCCAAGCGATTACATCTGCGGAGTGCCTCGCGTGCGAGGTAGAAAACGAGTGCGATCAAAATCCTTGTTCAGCGCTGACGACGAATGCCGAGGGTGGAAGCGCTCAAGGCACGGCACGCTCCACGTTGTGTAAAGAAACGTTGAGCTGCCTCCGTACCAGTAGCTGCGCCAATCTGCCCATCACGGCAACCACCAAGGACGTCGTGATTGCCTGCTATTGCGGATCTACACCGTACCAAGACTGTCAATCCGCCAATGCCAACGGCCCTTGCCATATTCAATTCGAGCGTGCGCTCGAAACCACGAGCAAGGCTGAGATGGAGAGCCGGCTGAGCGATGCGAAGTATGCGGGCTGCCAAGCGTACACGCGGGCCTTTTGCGACGCGGCTTCTTGCCCCGACGCCGGTTGCTTCGGTCCCACCCCCTAACGCCTGGGCTCACGCTCAAAACTCACGCCGCACCGACAGCGTAGGCACCACGATCAACGCCGCACCGAGCGCACTCTCGATACCGAGTCGCACTGGATCCCCAGCGCCATTGGTGTGCAAAACCCAGCGCTCTTCAGGCGGCGTTCCGCTCACCATGTTCGCGGTGCGCGCATAGCCTGGCGCCCAAAGCAGCCAGGCTGCGAGCCCGAAATCCGCAACCCAATCCGTCACGAAGCGGTAGCCGATGCGTATCTCCGGCGCGAGATACGGAACCCAGAGCGTTCGAGTCTCTTCGATCACGCTGATCGCGAAGGCATTCGAGTTCCCGGCCGATTCGCCAACGAAAGCGCCGTTCACCGCCGTGCGAACCGTGGCTCGCCCCATTCCCGTCGTGAGCCGTAACAGCATCGGCGTGCGCGCGAAGAACTCGCGGCTGGCACCAATTCCGATGAAGGGCATGGACACGCGGGTCTGATCGAGGGCCCACGAGTCGTCGACCGGGGATTGGACGCTGTGATAGGCCTGCCCGTTCGCGTCGTAAACGCGCAGCGTCCGCGGCAGATCATGCCAGAGTCGTAAGTAGCCGATGGTCGCCTCGAGTGCGATCCGTGGCCGAACGCGGTAGCCAAAGCGTGCGTCGATCAGCAAGCCGAGGGACAAGAAATTGCGTCCCGGGCAAGAGGGCTGAGCTGCTCCGTTGATCGTGACGTCCGTGCGGCAGCTCTGGTCCGCTCCGCCGCCCAGAGAGTGATAGAGCGCAGGGCCCGCCTGGAGCTCCAGCGCGAAACGCCGGGGCGGTGTTGGTTTTGGCGGAGGCTCGCTGGGGCGAGCGCTGGGCGCTGGTTTCTCGCCCAGTTTCCAAAGTTGCACCTTCCACTGAGTGGTCTGAGTCGCGGCGATGGTGAGCGACACCTGCGCGGGCTCGTAGCCCTCTTTCAGGATGCGGACGACGTGGAGGCCCGGGTCCAACAGCAGATCACCGAGGGGTGTGCTGCCGCGCGCTTCGTCGTCGATCAGCACGAGTGCGCCATCGACCTCACAGGTCAGCGCGAGATGCCCGACCGCCAGCTCGAGCTCCGCAATGGACGCGCGCACGCTCTCGCGCTCCTGATCGACGAGGGCGCTGTCGAATTCGCGCAAGACGGTGCGGTAGAGCGTCAAGGCTTCAGCGTTTCGTCCCAGCTGGCGGAGGCAATAAGCAGCGTTCATCGATGCGGCGCTGGTGGGCCGGAGCGCGAGCGAAGCGTTGAACTCGGCGAGCGCGTTCGCCCACGAATGCTGCTCCGCGAACTCGATCCCCCGTAGGTAATGCTCCTTCGCGCTTCGTGATGCGGGCTGACCCGCAGGCGCGACGCTCGGCTCTGCCCCAGCAACGGGGTAAGCAAACAAAGCGCCGCTCAGAAAGGCGAACGCGCCGAGGGCGAATGAGCGCCCCGAGCGCGTCAAGCGCAATCTAGGCTCCGCGGCCTGTGGCGCATCGCGCCAGCGCAGCGCAAAACCAGCGACATTCCCTGGGTTTGCTCGGTATGCCCCGGGCCTCGCCCTCGTGTAGCATTGAGCTTGGTGTTTCCCGCCCCCGCCCAACCGCTCGTCGCGCGCAAATACCAGCTCGTCCGTTTGGTGCGCGCTGGCGGTATGGGCGCGGTGTACGAAGCCTTCAACGTGGATACGCGGGGCCGCTGCGCGCTCAAGCTGCTGCGCCCGGAAGTCGCTGACAACGACGATTTCAAGGAGCGCTTTTTCCGCGAGGCTCGCGCTTGCAGCGTCGTTTCGAGCGACCACATCGTCAAAGTTTTCGACTCCGGCACGGATGATGAAACCGGCTCGCCGTACTTGGCGATGGAATACTTGGAGGGCGAAGACGTCGAGGCAACGAAGGCTCGCTTGGGCGCGTTGAATCCGAGCGCATGCTTGAAGATAGTACTCCAAGCTGCCCTCGGATTGGCGAAAGCCCACGCCGCAGGCATCATTCATCGCGATATCAAGCCCGCCAACCTATTTTTGACCCGGAACGACGCGGACGATTTGGTGGTGAAGATCCTCGATTTCGGCATTGCCAAAATTCAAGTGGATCGGTTCATCGAGATCTCCACCGATATCACCCGAAGTCAGGTGCTGCTCGGCACCCCTCTCTATATGTCGCCCGAGCAATGCAAGGGCGCCGCCAAGATCGATGCGCGCAGTGACGTGTGGTCGCTGGGCGTCGTGCTTTGGGAATTGCTTTCGGGCACCTCGCCGTTTCCGCAGCCACGCTCGCTGGGCGCTTTGATGGCAAGCATCATTACGGAGGAGTTGCCGCTGATCCAGGACTTGGCTCCGTGGGTGACCTCGCCCGTTGCGGAGGTGGTTCACCGCGCCATGTCTCGAGATATCGAGCAGCGATATGCCAGCGCTGCGGAGCTCCGCGACGCCTTGCTGCTGGTGACGCCTGGAGGTCCACATCTGCCATCCGCGTTGCTGGATCGCGTCAGCGAAAGGGAGCAGCACACGCTGGCTTCTCGTTACGAAATGTCGGACAAAAGCCAGCTCTCGCCGGTGCGACCGGAGCTGGCCGCGACCGTCGCGTTGGGATCGGAGCCGCCACGAACGAGGCGTCGAGTTCTCGTCCCGCTGCTTGCACTCGCCGTAGCATGCGCGATCGGAGGCGCTTGGTTTTGGCAACAGGGGCACGGGGACTCTCCGAGTGCGCCGCCGCGTACGGTCGCCACCGGTTCGCTTTTGCCAGCTCCGCCGCCCACTCGGGTGAGTGAGCGCGTCGCGCCATTGGCCACGACCGCTGCGCCGCCGCCCAGTTCGAGCGCTCCCGCCGAAATTCGTCGCGACGGGAGCGGCGCGTCCCAGATGAGAGCCGTTCGGAAGACCGTCAACGCTACGCCGTCGAACACGAACCCTGTCGCAACGACGAGCGCCGTTCCGCCGCCCATTCGCACCGACACGCGTGAGTTCCCCGAGTGAGCTGCGGCTGATGTTCGCTGCGTCGGGCGGAGTCATCGCAAGGTTCAGCCATTGGTCGGGTCGAGTTCAGGCGAGTCGACGAGCAAGCGGCGTACGAGCTCGCTCCGGCTCGATACGCCCACGCGATCGAAGATCGAGGCGACCTGGTTTGCGATGGTACGCACCGAGGTTTGGCGGTGACGGGCGATCTGCGCGTAGCTGTTGCCCTCGAGCAACCGCTGGGCGACATCGAACTGTGCGCGCGAGAACGCGCTGGCGAATTTCAGCTCGGGTCGCGGCGTGCGGATCAGCTCGAATTGCGGCGAAAGAACCCAACGTTCGCCCGTGACGCGAGCTGCCACCGATGTATGTTCGTTGGCTGCAGCGGCGGCCATGATCAAGAGCGGTGGCGCCGTGCCGGGCGAGCAGCTCAGGCCAATCAGCTCGAGGCATTGCTTGGACAGCGCAGCGATACTAGAGGTCGACAGCCCGATTTCTAGCGAGAGTTGGCTGCGGGAGGGCGTCAGCAGCACTCGGCTGAGGACGCGGAAATTGCGTGCCCGAATGCCGCGTCGTGCCCGGCCAGGCTTCACGGCCCGAGTGAGCAGGAGGAGATAGTGGTCGTCCGAAGCTGCGCTGTCGGCGATTTGCCGGCGTCCGGCCGCAAGCTGCTGCCAACATTCGGAGAGCTCGATGGGCTGGACCGGCGTCGAGGGCGCCCATAACCTGATAGATGCCATTGGGTCGGGCGAGGCGGCGTCGCGGAACGACGCTTGGGGAAAGACCGATGGGCCTGTCGCGGGCTCGAGTGGACCGACATATGGGCTCAGGTCGAAAGCAGCCTCCATGAACAACTGTGAATGAACCTCGGCGCCTGAACTGTCGATTGCAACCCTTAGCAAAGGCCTTCCGAGGCCTGCCGCCCCGTGGTCTAATTGGAGCCTCGGATGGCGCAACTACGAGAAATGAATGGCGTCCGCGCGATCGTGTTGCAGCCGGAACACCTGGTGGGGCGGAGCCCGCAATGCACCCTGCAACTCGTCCCGGGCTACGTTTCGGCACAACATGCGCTGATCCGCTGGAACGGCAATAGTTGGCGCCTCCTGGACCGCGGTAGCCGCAACGGCACTCACCTGAACGGCAAACTGATTGAACCCGGGCGCGACGTGGCACTGGAACAAGGGGCGGTGATCGCTTTCGGTCACCCGAATGAGCGATGGTCGCTCGTCGATGTCAGCGCGCCGCAACCCGGGGTGGTGTGCCTCGATACCGGCGCGTACTTGCCGGCCGTGGACGGGGTGATTGGTTTGCCGTCTGCCGACAACCCCGCTTGCGTCCTTTATCAACGAGGCGTCGACGGAGCTTGGCTGCTCGAGTTGCCCAATCAGTCGACGCTTCCCATTCAGGACAACGAGACGTTCCAGTTTGCCGACGCGCAATGGCAATTTTGCTGTCCGCGCGCGTTCAACAGCACCTCGGCCGCCAATCTAGAGACAGACTTACTCGAGTCGGTTTTGGTCTTTCGTGTGTCGAGCGACGAGGAGTTCGTCGAGCTCTCGCTGCAATATGCAAACCGAGTGTTGATGCTCGGCACGCGGCAGCACAATTTCCTGCTGCTCACGCTGGCGCGCGCGCGGCTTGCCGACGCGGCGCGAGAGCTGCCCGAAGCAGAGTGCGGGTGGATCTACAAGGAGCAACTCGCTCAAGGGTTACTCGTTACGTCGCAGCAAGTCGATGGTGAAGTGTTTCGAATTCGGCGTCATTTCGGCCATCATGGCGTGCCTCAAGCTGCCGTGATCATCGAGCGACGACCGGGCACGACGCAGCTGCGCATTGGCATGTCGCGACTGCAAATCATCAAGACGTAAACCCGGGCGGAACCGCGCGCGCAGTGAGGTGCGATGCTGGAACCCGATCGCCCACCTCTCGACACTCACCCTCAGCGGTGAGGGTGAGTGTCGGTTGCTCTGCGCGGAGCGAGCCGCCCGCTTTTCGATGACGGCAAATGCAGGGCGATCAGCGCAGGAAAATCGTTTGAGTCGAGTCGCCTCGAGCCTTAGCGCTTCGCGCACACGACCGTAGGACGTGATCGGGTAGCCGACAAAACGACGCAGGGACCGACTTTCGTAGTTGGTCCTGCGCCGCGGACGTCGGACTCTTGGAGATCACGCCATGCGTAACATTTTTGCTTCGTCGTCGAACCGCGCTTCGTATCGGGCTTCTGCGCTCCAAGTGCTGCTGGGGATCGCGCTGTCGGTGGCCTGCTCGGGCGTGCCGCAGGTGCCGTCGACGGGTGACGGTGTTGGTGACTCGGGTGGCAATGGCGGTACCGGCGGACAAACCAACGGCGGCGCGGGACGCGATACGATCGGCGTGTCGCCGATCGGTGACGCGGGAAGCGCGGGCATGGTCGGCGCGGGTGGAGACGGCAGCACGGATGAGTCCGTCTGCGGTGACTCCGTAGTCGACGCGGACGAGGGCTGTGACGACGGCAACGCGATGAGCGGCGACGGTTGTGACGGCACTTGTAAGGTCGAACACGGCTACAGCTGCAGCACGCCGGGCGAAAAGTGCACCACCACGCTCGTCTGTGGCGACGGTGAGGCGGGTCCGGACGAAGCGTGCGACGACGGAAATGCCAAGTCGGGCGACGGCTGTTCGGAAACCTGCGCGGTCGAGAGCGGCTACGCTTGTCCCACGTTCGGCAAGGCGTGCGAGCAGACCACGGCGCCGGCCAAATGTGGCAACGGCACGACCGAGTTCGGCGAAACCTGCGACGACGGCAACACCGTTTCCGACGACGGCTGTTCGACGACGTGTCAAACCGAACCAGGCTTCACCTGCAACGGCGCGACGTGCACGCCGGACGCGGCCTGCGGCGACGGCACGCTGAATAGCGGCGAGCAGTGTGATGACGGCAACAAAGTGCCGGGCGACTGCTGCAACGGCGCGTGTGTGCTGGAATCGAACTGCAAGTGCAGCACGCCCTCGAGCGGCGCCGGGCCGCAGGTGTGCGTCTCGACCATCGTCTGTGGCGACGGCGCGGTGACGGGTGATGAAGCGTGTGACGACGGCAATACGCTGGCGAGTGACGGCTGCAGCGCGGATTGCCATACGGTGGAGGGCGGCTTCAATTGTCCGCAAACGGGCGGCGCGTGTAGCCCTGCGGTGGTCACTTGTCCGAACGCCCAGATCGACGCGGGCGAGGAATGCGACGACGGTAATTCGACCGGTAACGATGGCTGCTCCGCGAATTGCAAAGTCGAAGCGGGTTACACCTGCCCGACCGCCGGCCAAGCCTGCTCATTGAAGGAATTCTGCGGCAACGGCAAGGTCAGCTACACCACGGGTGAGAGCTGCGACGACGGCAACACGAACAGCGCCGACGGTTGTTCTGCGACGTGCAAGCTCGAGAGCGGCTGGACCTGCAACAACGCGGTTTCGCCCTCCGCTTGTAGCAAAGAAGTGTGCGGCAACAAGAAGATCGCCGCAGGTGAGAGCTGCGACGACGGCAACACGACCGACAACGACGGCTGCTCTTCGACGTGCAAGCTCGAGACGGGCTTTACCTGCCCCGTGGTTGGCTCCGCTTGTCGCACGGTGTGCGGCGACAAGAAGACGCTCGGGACCGAGCAATGTGACGACGGCAACACGACCAACAACGATGGCTGCAATTCGCGTTGCCAGCTCGAGCCGGGCTACGTGTGTGACGCCGCGGGTGCGTGTCGTAAGACGGTCTGCGGCGACAAAGTGAAGGAAGGAACCGAGCAGTGCGATGACACCGCGACCGGTGCCACCGATCTGCCGTTCGACGGTTGCTACAAGTGCCTGATCGAGCCGGATTGCTCGGCGGGCGCCTGCAAATCCGCGTGTGGTGACGGGCAGCGCTTCTCGGACGAGCAGTGCGACGACGGCAACACGTTCAACGGCGACGGTTGCTCGTCGAGCTGCACGATCGAAACTGGTTTCAGCTGTGCCGACTCGACGGCGACCGCGTTGCCTTCGACGAAGAGCTTGCCCATCATCGCGCGTGACTTCATCGGCCTCGGCCGGCAGAAGAATTCCTCGAGCACGGATGGGAATTACCACCCGGATTTCAATCGCCACACGGCCGACGGCATCACGCGCATGGTGAAGACGTCGCTTTCGGCGGCTGGAAAGCCGGAATGGCGCTGGTTGCCGTTCAAGACGTCGGAGGCGACCGCGCCCGCGCAGGGCACCAGCTATTCGCCGCTGAGCACCGCGACTTGCACTTGTGACGAGAGCGCGCCGATCGCCAATTGGGTCACGACCAACGAGACGTGGACCGCGGGCACGCAGGGTGCCTCCAAGACGATGACGCTCGTGCGTCCGCCCTGTTCGTGTTCGAACTCCACGGCGTGCATGTGTGACAACACCGGTCACATGTTCAATGACGGCAGCATCAGCGGCTCGAATCGCCGCAATCTGTCCACGCCCGCAAACTTCGCGCAGTGGTACACCGACGTGACCGGGACGAACCTGAGCGTGCCGTACACGCTCAGTCTGAAGCTCACCGACACGACGACGGCCACGTACTCCAACTTGAGTGACCCCAACGCCAACGCCTTCGATCCGCTGGCGGCAGCGGGTTGGGTCGCCAAAGGCGATGAAACCGTCTCGGGTTGCGCCACGGGTCTCACCAGCAACGTGTCCTTCTCGACGGAGACGCACTTCGTCTTCGAATACAAGGGCGGTGAACGCTTCGACTTCACGGGCGACGATGACACTTGGGTGTTCGTCAACAAGAAGCTCGCGGTCGACTTGGGCGGCCTGCACGGCCAACAAAGTGGCTACTTCATCCTGGACGCCGACACCGACGGTGCGGGCGCGGACACCGCTGACGGGAGCGCGGTCGCCTTCGGCAAAGACGTCTTCTACGACGGGACGAACTACACCAGCACTCAGGGCGCCAAGCTGCAGCTGGGCTTGGTCGTCGGCAAAGTCTACGAAGTGGTGATGTTTCAGGCCGAACGCAACCAATGTGGTTCGAACTTCGGTGTGACGCTCAAGAACTTCAGCAAGCCGAAGTCGATCTGCAGTTCGAAGTGTGGCGACGGAACCGTGGCCGCCGACGAAGCGTGCGATCTCGGCACCGCGGCGAACACCGGCGCCTACGGCGGTTGCAAGGCCGATTGCACGCTCGCTCCTTACTGCGGCGACAAGATCATCACCGCCAGCTCCGAGCAGTGCGACGACGGCGTGAACTCCAACGTCTACGGCAGCATGGCCAGCGGTTGTGCTCCGGGCTGCAAAGTCGCTCCTTACTGCGGCGACAGCACGGTCGACTTGGCGTACGGCGAAACTTGCGACAAAGGCGCGGCCAACTCGGCGACAGCCTACGGTCCTGGAACTTGCACGGCGCAATGTCAGCCAGCTCCGTTCTGCGGTGATGGCGTCGTGAACGGTACGGAAGCTTGCGACGACGGCCAGAACAACGGCGGCCCGACCAGCACGTGCGACACCAGCTGCAAGGTCAAGTGCGGCAACGGCGTGCTCGACCCCGGTGAACAATGCGACAAGGGCACGGCCGGGAATACCGGCGCGTACGGCGGGTGCAAGTCGAACTGCGCGCTCGCTCCGTACTGCGGTGACGGCATCAAGCAAGCCAACGAAGGCTGCGACGACGGCAAGAACGACGGCAGCTACGGCACTTGCACGGCGACGTGTCAGCTCGGCGCGTACTGCGGCGACGGCAAGCTCGACGACGCTGCCGGCGAACAGTGCGACCTCGGCGCGCAGAACCAGTCGAATCCGTACGGCAAGGGCCTATGCGCGACGACTTGTAAGTTGGCGCCGTACTGCGGTGACCACGCGGTCAACACATCGTTCAACGAGAAGTGCGACGACGGCGCGCTCAACAGCAATAGCGCCGCGGGCGTGTGCAAGGTCGATTGCTCGGGCTACAACTCACCGCCTTCGACCTGCGGCAACGGCAAGATCGACGCGGGCGAACAGTGCGACCACTCGGGCCTCAACGGCACGATGGGCGACTCCTGCGACGCGCGCTGCCGATTCAAGTGCGGCAACGGCATCAAAGACAGCGGCGAGGCCTGCGACAACGGCGTGAACGACGGCTCGTACGGCACCTGCAAGAACGACTGCACTCCGGCTGATTTCTGCGGTGACGGCAGCAAGAATGGTACCGAGCAGTGCGACTTGGGTGCTGGCAACAGCGCGAGCGCTTACGGCACTGGAAAGTGCACCAATGCGTGCAAGGTCGCACCCTATTGCGGCGATCACCGCGTGAACGGCGCGGAAGAGTGCGACGGTCAGATCGGCTGCACGTCGAGCTGCGAGTGGGATTCGATCAAGTAGTCGAGTCAACGTCATCGGCGCCCGGCAGCGCGTTCCGAGCTGCCGGCCCGAACGACTTGCATTTCCCCAGGATCCGCCCTACTGCCGGGGGCGCTTTCCTGGGATGCAATGAAAAACGAAAAGACGTGTTTTCGCTTCGGACTCGTGGTCGTGCTGCTCGGGGGACTGCTGGCGTCGGCTTGCGGTGGTCCGTCGACCAAGTTCGTCAGCTCGTGGCGCTCGCCGAAGGCCGAGCCGATTCACTTTCGCGGTGAACCGGTGGCCGCCGTGGTGATGGTCGACAACGAGATCAAGCGTCGACAAGCGGAGGACGTGCTCGCGAGCGAGATCACGCACTACGGCGCCAAAGGCGTGCCGATGTATCGCATCACTGGCGCCGATCCGGAAACCGACGAAGCCGCTGCAAAAGCGGCAATCGAGCGCGCCAACGTCAAGGGCGTCGTGGTCATGCGGCCCAAGGGCAAGCGCACGAACACCGAAACCAACGAGTACTATTCGTCGCCGATGTACACCGGCTATTGGGGCGGTTACTACGGCTACGGCTGGGGTGCTCCGTGGTCGTATGCGCACTACGGCTTGCCATCGGCGGGGCCGATGCCGCCTTATGGTTACGGCTACGGTTATTCATCGCCTGCCTCGAAAACCACGACCACGACCACGACCGAAGTCGTCGTGGTCGAAGTGCTCGTCTTTTCCTTGAAACAAAATCTGCTGGTTTGGGCCGGCGAGAGTGAATCCACCCCGCCGGAAAAAGTGGACGAATTCGTGATTCAACTCGCCGCGGAGACGACCAAAGAACTCGGCGAAAAGGGCCTGCTCTCGTCGAAATAGCGCCGAGGCGCGCTTTCGCCGACTCGAGAGGGGGATTGGGTTGATGGTCACGCTTCACCACTCATCCCGTCACAGCCTTCGGCGTCGCGTTGCGGCGCGTTCACATATGGACACGGTTTGACCGGCGATGCGCGGTTGCCAGCGGCAGTGATATCGATCGATGCTGCGCGCGGAGAAATACCATGCGCTCATCGAATCGATTCAGCTCGCTGTCCGTCTCGTTTGCTCTGATCGCGGCGCTGCCGCTGGCTGCCTGTGCCGGCGGTGAGCCGCCGCCCGCTGCACCCCCGCCCGCACCCACCGTCACCGCGAGCGCCGCACCGGCGCCGCCGCCTCCGCCGCCTCCCGCGCCGGCCGTCACCGCGAGCGCTGCTCCGGAACCGCCGCCCCCGCCTCCGAAGCCGAAGTTCAATCATCGCCAAGCCGTCGTCGCACTGTTCGTGACCAGTCTCGATTCACTCGAGCTCACCGCCGAGCAAAAGACGACCGTCGAAGCGCTCAAGGCCGACTTGGCCAAGCACGCGGAAGTCAGCAAAGAGCCGCGCGAGAAACTCCAGACCGACGTCGCCGCAGGCGTCACCGCTGGCAAGCTCGACAAGGCCAAGATCGACGCCGACATTCGCGCCCTGAGCGCAGCAGTCGCCGCCACCCAGCCCGCTCTGCAAGACGACATGAATCGCCTGCACAAAGCGCTCACGCCCGAACAGCGCAAGAAGCTCATCGAGACCGCGCGCGAAAAGGGCAAAGAAATGCATGAACACGGCATGGCCATGCACGGGCATGATCATGAGCACGGACCAGGTATGGGCATGCATGGCCATGAGCACGGCGACAAAGGCCCCGAGCACGCGCACGAACACGGGGACCAAGGTCCCGAGCACGCGCATGAGCACGGTGAGAAGGGCATGTGGGAAGGCCCGCTCGCGAAACTCACCGAAGAGCTGAGCCTGACGCCCGAGCAGAGCACGAAGCTGCGCACCAAGGTCGAGGCCTTGGTGAAGAGCGAGCAAGCGACCATGAAGGACAAGATGACGGCCACCGTGAAGCACATGGCCGACGTCGGGACTGCTTTCGAAAGCGACAAGTTCGACGCCAAAAAGGCGGGTGTCGGCACGCAAGCGCCGGATTTGGCCGCCTCGATCGCCAAGAGCCGCGTCGCGTTCGTGGAAGCGGTGCTCTCGGTGCTCACGCCCGAGCAGCGCCCGAAGTTCCTCGCGCACGTTCAAGCGCACGCTGCGGATATGGATTGAGCGCAAGACCAGCGGGAGCGCCCCAATGAGGGAAGCGCTCCCGCTGCCTTTTGGTCGCAGCAGGGACGAAAGGGATCGCCAAAGATGACCCCTCGGTCACGAGCCCATTGGGGATGCTCGGTCCAAACCGCTTTGCGCACACATCACCGCCCGCGACCACGGCGAAGCCTCGGCAGATCTGGCCGCGGGCGCGAGGCTACCGAGGGGAGCCGATTGGGATATCGTCGTTTATCGCGCACCGCCAGCGCTCGAGAAGATCCTTCCGCGCTGGACGGCGGTGGGGCGTGTGCACGTGCCAGAGTGGGCTTGCGCCAAACCGTGTGTGCCGCGATTCACGCAGATAGCCCGCAGGCATCCAGCAGGTCGTTGGAAAACATGCGGCGACCCGCGGCGGTCTTCAAAAAGCCTCGCCGCGCGGCGAGCCAACGGTTCACTCGATCTTGACTGAAGCTCGCGAGCACCGTCGAAAAATCCTCCGGTAACTGCTGTCCCCAGTGAAACGCATGCGGAATGTTCGCGGTGCGGAAGGCATTGAACATCGCCTGATGCGCGGTGCGGGCGGAGGCGGAATTCACCCCCGGCATTTCGATGGTGCAAGTGATGGGCGGGAAGAACGTGTGCGCCAACAGCGCGTCCGAGCCTTTGACGTAACGCAAAGCCACCGGAGCGCCGAACGGATGCACGTCAGTGACCGACCAAATCACCCGCAAAGCGTCGGCAACGCGGTTGATCGGGATGCCCAGCTCGACACTCGTCCCGCCGCCGGTCGGCTCTGAGTCACCGAATGCGACGCCAGGCAGCGCTAACACAGAAGCGGGTGCGGTCGGCTGCACGGCAACCTCGAGTTGGCCCTGCAACACGTCTCCGAGCAGCCCTGGAGGCGCGTGATCGGAGAATAAGCCAGCGATGCTGACCAGATCCCGACCGCGAATGCTGCTGCCGTCGGTTGGCAAGGGGCTCGGGCCTGGCGGCACGAACGCGCGCTTGTACAACACGCGTACGAATGCGCCGCCCTGGCCAGCGCCCCGCTTGTAGGGGTTGAACACGACCTCGAAATGAAAAGGCAAGGCGTCACCGTCCGGCAACCCGAGCCCGCGCATGTCGAGCGTCGTGGCTGCAGCGGTCACCTGGTCGTGATCGAACTTGCGCACGTAGAGATCGAGCACGTACAGCGGTTCGGCCTTGAAGGCGACGGCGTGAATCAAGCCAAAGCTACCGAATCCGACGACCGCCGAAAGAAACAAATCATCATCGCGGATGAGCGTGGCACCGAGCCAACTCACGAAGGCGTCGCTCATCGCTGGCTGCGAGGCGCGCTCAATCCAATAATCTTGCCCGCCCTCGGCGACGACGTGCAGGCCTAAAATATAGTCGGGAATGGCGCCGACCGTGTTTGCCGAACCATGCGTGCTGGTCGACATCGCGCCGACGATGGTTTGACCGTTGCTGGCGCCCATGGTGGGCAGCGCGAGGCGATGCTTGGCCAGCTCGTTGTTGAGCGTCTTGAGTTGCACGCCACATTGCGCAAACACGAATTGCTCGCTCAGCGCCTGGTACGCCGGTTGAACGAATGCCTGCCCAAAGCCGATCAACAGCGCGGAAAGGTTCTGCGTGTCCACCAAGTAGTCCGGCACGAACGCGCAGTTGTTCAGCGACCACCCGGAGCCCGCCGCGCGAACACGCTTGCCGTCTGCCTCGGCTTGACGAACGATCGACTTGAGTCCGAGAAGCCCCGGAACGAATGGTTTGCCCGCGGGGGAGCTCGAGTTGTCGTCCCAATCATTCCAAGGAATGAAAAACTTGGCGACTCCTCCGCCGACGCCCGTCGTGGTGTGCCAGTTGTCCCAAGTTCGATTGGGTTTGACGTCGATATTCGGCTGCGGCATCGGCAGATTTCCCTCGAAATGTGGCGCTAGTGAGGCCCAGAGATCGATTGCGGGCCGCTCTCCGACCCCTGTGAGGTCGCGCAATAGAAGGTCGTGTTGACGCCAGACACGATGCCCAAGGTCACACCGGTCATCAGCAACATGTACCAGGGCACGTTCACTTCATAGAACCCGATCCCCTTGCCGTGGCACGGGTCGATCGAGCCATGAAGGCACTTGCCCGCCGAATCTTTCGCGTCATTGGTGCACACGATGGGCGAATAAACGGGCATGGCCGAGAGGCCCCAAGCGAACTGCCACTGCGTGGTGGTTTGAGGATTCGTGCGATCGATCGCGACCGTCTGGCTGTTCGGTGGCGCCTCGCGCGCCGCGACGGCGTAGTGGTAGCAACCACTGGATGCGAACGCGCCGAGCACGACCAATAGCGACGTCATCGCCTTGCACCCAGCACGAACCGGCGGATGATGCTGCATCAATGATGTTCCTCGAAACCCCAAACCCAGTTACTCGTTTCACACCGTAGCGTCGGGGCGGGCGTCGAGGAATAGTCACTTTGTCTGTCTGTCTGTCGCCGCCCGCCGCTCGGCGGAGGATCCGCGCAGCGTCGGACTTCGCCAGGGCGGATCAGTTCGCGGCGGAGCATCGAGCAGGGGCTAGCGATATCCGCCAGAGTCGCTTCTCGCCCGTTGCAAGACCCCTAGGTTCAGACGCGAATCAAAAGCGCCCGTCGCAGCTCACGGCAGTGCCCGCAAGTCCGCAACCAAGCAAACCCGCACGCAACTTCGGGCTCGGCGCTGGGCGGCCCGCGATCAGCGCAATCACGCTGCCCGTCAGCAATGCGCCGCCCGCCGCGTAGAACCCGATCGCGAGATGTTCGTACTTCTGCCGGCGATCGTCGACGTCTTGGCACTGTTGAATGCGCGTTTGACCCGGTTGCTCGCAGCTCGAGCCGTTCCAATCTTGCGCGGCATTCTCGCGCTTGACTTGGAATACGACGCCCGCGGTGACTGCGCCGAGGCCGGCCACGCCCAGCGCGATGGGCAAGGCGTAGGAGCGCCCGCGTTGCGCCGCCGCGGTCGGAGTTCCGCTTTGATTGGCGTGAACCGCCTCAGCGCGAACCAGCTCCGGATCGGCGTCGCTGCCGCGTTCAGCGAGCACATTGCCGAAGCGATCGAGGGCGCGCAGCGTGTACTCGTAGCTACGGCCGCGTACTTGCGCGGGCAGCGCAAAGCGCGTCGCGGGCGCCGCAGCGAGCTCGAACGAGGGGCGCGGAGTCTTCCCAGCTTCGGCGATGTGCAGTTCGACTCGACTGACGAGCGTTGCGGGATCGCTGAGCTGGATGACCAAGTGATCTCGGTCGCTCGCCGGCTTGGCGCTCAGCGTCAGGCGATCGGCTGACGCGGCCGCCCAATAGCCCTGCGCCTCCAAGTACGGGTCGCGCACTTTCGGTGACAGCCCCTTGTCCAACTTCAGCGACGGTTTGACGGCTAGAGCGACCACGAAATCCGTTTTTGCTTCTTCCGCGTCGCCTTGCGCGGCCGCAGAAATGCCGAGCAAGACGTAAAGTCGTGCGGTTTGCTCGCGATCGGCGCCGCCTGCTTCGATCGCTTTCTTCGCCGCGGCATGGGTGGCTGGAAAGTCGACGGACTGATAGGCGCGTTCCGCCTCCGCGAGTCCACCGCTCTCTGCAAAAGCTGGGGTACTGGTCAAGATGCCGACGCAGCACAGCAGTAGGAAGCGCCTCATTCGATGCCAATCCTGCGCACGGTGGTCTTACCGCTCTCGATCGTGACCGGGTAGCTGGTTTCGATGCCCAGCTCCGGATTCTTGAGTGACAAAACTTGAGTGCCGCTCGGAAGCTTCACGCCGATCAGCGGGGTTTGCCCGAGCACTTTGCCGCCCACGCTCACCAGTGCCCACGGGCTCGTATCGATGGTCAAAAAGCCGAAGCTCGGCGTCGCGTCGGCTTTCGTTGCCGAGGGCGCGATGGACGCAGAAGGTGCGGGCTCGACTGCCGCCGGAACATTCGAGGCTTTGGCCAGGCGGACCTGTTGAATCACCGGCGCGGCACGCAGGGGCTTGAGTGCGCTCGGTTCGGGTGGCACCGAGGGTACCGCGGCAAGTGCTGGCGGTTCCGGCGCTTGCGCCGGTGTCGGGCTTGCGACCGCAGCGGCGCGCGGTTCAGTCGTTTGCATCGGTTTGGCGGGAAGAGCGGCTGCGAGGTTGGCGGTCGGCAGGGCGCGAGCAGAATTCGCAGCGCTGCGAACCGAGCTCCAAAATGCCGTCAGGCATGCCATCAGCATGAATGCGCCGAGCAGCGCGAACATCGAGCGGAAGGCTCGGCGATGGCGTTTGCCGAGCTCCTCCATCTGATCGTTCATGCGCGTCAGATCGGCGGAAGTGGCACCGCTGGGCGGTACCTTTAGGTACAGCGCGCTGGTGCTGCTCGGCGAGCGGTTCGATGCGGGCGCGGGCGGGGTGCAATCGCTGCGTGCCATCAACACCGAAACGAGCCGCTTCTGCTCGACGATTTCGCTCGCAAACAGATCTTTCATCAAACTAGCGATGACGCGCGCATCGCGCGAAAAACCTGCGCGCGCCAGCCAGCCTTCGAGATCTTTGCGCATCGCGCCTGCGGTTTGGTAGCGGAGCGTCGGGTCGCGTTGCAGCGCGCGCATCAGCACGCCTTCTAGTTCCTCCGGAATGCCGACGCGCCGCGACCCGGCGCTCGGAATTTGCGCCTGAAGCGTGAGCCCCAGCGTGGCGGCGTCGGTCTCCGCCTTGAATAGGCGGGCTCCGGTGAGCGCTTCCCAAAGCACGACGCCCACGCTCCAAATATCGGCGCGTCGATCGACGTGTTCGGCGCGGGCTTGCTCGGGAGCGATGTAGCCGACCTTGCCTTTGACGATCCCGGTCGCAGTGCGCCCCTCTTGGCTGTTCGCTTTGGCGATGCCGAAGTCGAGCACTTTGACCTGTCCGTCGTTGGACACGAAGACATTTTGTGGCGAGACGTCGCGGTGCACGATCTCCAGTGGCGCACCCTGTGCGTCTCTCGTTTCGTGCGAATAGTGCAGGCCATCGAGCACGCAGATGGCGACGCTCACGGCCACGTGCGCGGCCAGGCCGCCGCGCTCGTTCGCGCGTCGCAACACACGCTGCAGCGGTTGCCCCTCCAAGTATTCCATCGCGATGCAGCAGCGCCCTTCGATCACACCGGCCTCGAGGGTCTTCACGATGTGCGGATGATCGAGTTGAGTGAGCAGACGCGCCTCGTCGAGGAACATCTGCACTAGCCGCGGATCCTCGTTGAAATGCGGATGCAGGCGCTTGATGACTACCGGCCGGTGGACGAACGGCGCGACCTCCCAGGCAGCCAGGTAGACCTCTGCCATCCCACCTTGGCCGAGGCGAGCCAACAGCTTGTAGCGCTCGAGCGATTCGAGTTGCTCCGGAGGCGCGGTCGGCGCGGCGACACCGCTGAAGCTCGCCACTACCGGCGTGAGCTCTGCACGATCCGGAACATCACCGGCGAATGGAAACGAAGCGCGTTGTGGAGAGGACTGCACGATGCCAGAACCTAAGATTTTTCCGTTTCCGCTAGGACAAGGGCGCAAGAATTCGCAGCAACGTTTGTGTGGCGCTCCTGCGTTCGACGGATATCGACACTGCTTCAATAAGCAGTATTTCAGCGCTCACAGTAGCCCTGCGAGCAAGTCTCGCCCGTCGCACAATCGCCTTGCACCGCGCATTTCGTGCAAGTCGTCGAGCCGGTGGCTTTGGAGTCGAACAGGCATGAGCAGGGATTGCTCGGTTGGTACGGAAATATATTTCCGCCATCCTTGCTGCGCGACACGTGCATCGCGCACTCCGGCACGAGCCCGCTCTGCGCGTACAGATCGAGCAGTTGCACTTGGTTCGGTAGCGCCCTCGTGCCGGAGAGATAGCCGATGATGTCCGTGACCGCTTGCCGGTTGGCGGCGTTCAATGGCTTGCCTTGGCCGTCGACGCGCAACAGCAAATGCAAGGGACCCCAGAGCGGGTAGTGCCCGTCGCGCACGTTGAGCTTGTCGCGCGCGGTGCTGGTCGAATCCGGGAACACGGCGCAATGCTGGTCGGTATCCTGGAAGGCGAGCACGCGAATCTGTGCGCGCAGGTTCTTGGTATCGATATAGTCGGCGGCCAGGATTCCGAGCGCGGCGTTGGCGGTCTCTTGTTTCTGCCCCGCGGCTTGGATCGACGCTGCAACGTCGCCGGAAGACTTGTGTCCCTTGCCCTTCCAAACGCCGGCGGGCACGCCGATAGCGGCTGCCAACATGGCCTGCGTTCCCGACGTCGCGCTGCGCTTGAACAGGTAGTCTTCGTTGTCCCAAATCGCAGCGCTGCCGCTCGGGTCACGTAGCCCGCCGCTGGCGCCGAAGCCAAACGCGAAATAGGCCGCTTCCGCGCTGATTTCCGCATAGGGTGAGTTCGCGGGCACGGCAAAGGTCATGGTTTGGATTGGGCCGTGCGCGTCGCGCACTTGCAGCGCATCGAGGTTTGCAAACTCGAATCCCGCGCAAGACTGCGCAAAGACGTCGGACGCACCGATATCGGCGGTAACGCCCTCCGCGGGCAGATCACACGCAACACCTGGGCTCGCCGCCGAGTCCCAATAGGTGGCGGTCAGCGCAGGAGCCAATGGTCCCGTGAGCATCGGTGTCCCGTTGAGCACCGCATCGACGCCGACGCACGAGCCCGTGGATTCGTACACGATGAACACGTTCTGTGCGACCAGCTGTTGCGCGATTTGCTGTAGGAAGGGCGTCGCAGCCGACGAACCCGTGATGTAAACGACCGTGCCATGCGCTGCGAGCTCAGCGCACGATTTTCCGCTGCCTCCCGTGTTGCTACCCGCGCCACCGCCGCTGCCCGTCGTTCCACCGCCGCCGCTTGCTCCGGCGCTGCTCGTTCCCGCGCTGCCTCCCGTAGTCCCAGCTGCACCGCCCGCACTCGCGCCGGCGCCGCCACTGCTCGGACTCGGAAGCGGCGGCAATGCTCCGTCTTTGCCGAGTAACGTGAGTCGCTTCGCGTCGTCGAAATGCGTGCACGTGGCGGTGGTGCACGCATTCTCCAGAGTCACGATGTCTTCTGGGGCGCAGCGGTAGCAGCCGAGTCCGTGAAAGGCTTCTTCGTCGACACAGCCCTCGGAGCCAGCGCCCGCATCGCCGCCGCTACCAGCTGGTACGGAGCTGCCCGCGGTTCCCGAACCTGCGCCTGCGTGACTGGCGCCGGTGCCAGCGCCGCCAGTGCTCGCGCGGACTCCGCCTGCGCCAGCGTCGCTGTCACCGGGGCCACCCGCATTGCCGCCCATGAGCTCGCCGGAACGGCCAGCCATGGCCGGACCGAACCACTCATTGGGGTCTTCGAGCTTGGTGCACCCCAAGAAGATCAGGCACGAAATACCGAGCCAGCGACCTGCGGAGCCAACGCGTTGCTTCATGATTTTTCTCAGCCGAGCGTTTGCTGCGTAGCAGACCCGCTCCACACCCTCCATCGTCTACACGCAGCATCGCGATGATGTCGCTCGCGCGTAACCGAAGTGCCATCTGGCACCCACAGCCTTCTAGGCAGCCATGAAGCTGCAATTGAACGCTGGTGACTGGGCGACGATCGCGTTCTTCGCGCTGGCGGTTGCGCTCGGCGTCTTTTCCGAGCTCAAGCGAGGGCCTTCAGCGCGATCGACGACGAGCGCCGCTACGGCGAACCACAGCAGTTCTGGGCGAACCGCTGTAGCCGCCGTAGGACTCGAATAGCCGAGCGCGTTGCGGAACGATCAGAACGCGGCTTGAGCGGCGATGATGACTTCGCCGCGGTTGAGTTGGTTCGCGAACGTGTACTTGGACCAAGACGCCTGCAGCTTGGCGTCATTGCCCTTCAGGTAGTAGTTCAGGCCAAGCTCGTACGACATCATCTCGTCCGTGAACGGAGCCGCGATCGGTGTCGTCCCGCCCTGGCGTGCCGATGAAGTCCCCTTCAGATCTTGCCTGACGTCGGAGTCGAAGCGGCCGATGCGGAACAACGGTTGGATCTTGTCTGCAATGGTATAGCCGACCACGGCGTAGAAGCCGGCGGATTCGCTGCGCGCAGCGGAGGTCGGGCCATCCCAACCGTGGATGTACTCCGCCTGCAGCAGTACGTTGGCGAGCTCGAGCTTGAAGTCCGCTTCGAGGCGATCTTTGGTCGGAGAGGAGTCACGGTTCGTGAAGCCGGTGTAGCCCACGCCGCCGATCATCACTCCGTCGATAGGATACAGCTCGAGCCGGAGCGCGAGATCCTTCTGCGCGTTGCTGTCGAGCTTGTTTTGCCCTTCGCCGTTGAAGACAGCCGCTTGGTAGTAGAAGTGCTTGCCGAGCTTCTTGTCGATCTTGATGCCCAGGTCGCGCTGATCGCCGAAGCGACGCGAAACCACCGCGCGCTCGGGGAACAGCAGCTTCGAGGCGCTGCCGTAGCCTTCGTAGCTGACCGGGATCTTGAATTGACCGACCGTCACGTCCGCGTAGTCGGACATGAAAGTCAGCATGTAATCCTGCAGGATGGTGATCGTGCCTTGATTGTTCACCGACACCGTGGCGCCGTCGCTCGTGGTGAGCTTGCTCGTGCTGTTGTCGAGCGCACGCGCCGGATCGATCATCACGTTGTAGCTGAAGAACTTGGGGATAATCTCGCCCTTGACGCGCAACTCCGCGCGACGGATGCGCAGCGTGGTCGTGGTGTCGCCGCCCTGATTGGCGCCGAAAGCCCAGAATTGCAGCGTGGCGGCCGGCTGCCAAAAGCCGTCTTTGCTGATGCCGAGTTTCGCCGCGAGTGGCGTCTCGGCCGGAACCGCGGCCGGCGGCAGCTCTGCGGGCGCGACCACCGGCGCCGGAGCGGGCGTGGTCACGTCGATCGCGGGCGGCGCGGCCGCCGGGGCCGGTGCTTCCGCAGCAGCAGCGGGAGCCGGCGCAACAGCTGGTGCCGGTGCAGGAGCTGCAGGAGCCGGCGGGGTAGGAGCGGCAGCGCCCGGCGCCTGCGCGAACGCGGCGGAGCTAGCGAGTAGCAACACGGGAGCAGCGGAGAATAAGGAGAGCTTCATTGGGTGTGTTCCTTCCGGCCGTCAGATAGTCCGGCGACTGTGACGTTTAAGAGACAAGTGAGTGAAATGAACGAAAAGCACAGGAGATAATTTCGACGGTTCGATGAACGCTTGCGTCGCATGGACACACTGCGTCCCTCCTCTGGGCCTCCCCGTTCAGCAACCCGGCCGCCTCCGTGCTTCAATCGCGCGCAGGCGTCAATGGTTGCTTTGGCCAGGCGCGACTCGTGAAAAATAGCGCATTTCGGCCGTAAAACGTGGCGCGTTCTGCCACATTGTCTGGACTTTTCGCGAGAAGTAGCGTCCTCCGGTGCTTGGCGAGACTTCTCGAGATCAGAAAATCCTGGCGCAGCGTTTGTTGCTCGCGGTGGTCGCGCCCATCGGCTTGTTGTTGGTCGTCGGGCTGATCTTGGCGTTTCAAATCGTCAAGCTGACAGACACCGCGCATTGGGTCGATCACACCGACGAGGTGATGGGTCGAGTGAGCGAGATTCAAAATCAGGTCGTCGATCAAGAGACCGGGATTCGCGGATATCTGCTCAGTGGTGACCGCCAGTTTTTGGCTCCCTACGAGCGCGCGCAACCGTTGCCGATGTTCGTTGCGCTGCACGCCCTGGTCGCAGACAATCCGCCGCAGCAGGTCAGAATCGACACCGCGCGAGCCCGCTATGAAGCGTGGTTCAAGCTCAGCGAGCCGATCGTTCGAGCGGCTGACTTGAACCCGTTCCGCACCATCGACGCATTGCTCGAACGCAAGCGTCGGATGGATTCGGTTCGCGAAGCACTCCAGGGCATGCTCTCGATCGAGCAAGGGCTGCGCGTCGAGCGCGCCGCAGCCTACGCCGACAGCAACCGCCTGATGACGTTTCTCGGCGTCCCGCTGTTGCTCGCGCTGGCGTCGTCTTTCGCGTTCCTGTCGCGTCGACAGCTGGCCGCAGTTGCTGCCACCTATCGCGGGCTCTTGGAGGGAGAGCAAGCAGCACGCGTCTCGCTCGAGAACCAGGCCTGGATTCGAACCCAGCAGATGTCGGTATCGCAGGCGGTACAGGGCGATCCGGCGCCAGACGAGCTCGGTCGCCGGGCCTTGAGCGAACTGTGCACGCAAATCGGCGCCGTCGCCGGTTCGTTCTTCGTCGCCGAAGCGGGTGGCTTCCGACGCCACGCCAACTTCGGGCTCGGCGGGGAGGGGCACGACCGGTTCGCGTCGGGCGAGGGACTCGTCGGGCGCGCCGCAGAGAGCAAGCGCTTGCTGCACGTCAAAGACGTGCCTGCCGATTTCGTGAAGGTACGCTCGGGGTCCGGCGAGCGTGTGCCCGCGGAGCTCGTGTTGTTGCCGACGTGCGTCGACGGTAGCGCGCTCGCGGTTCTGGAGTTCGCGTTCTTTTCTCCGGTCGAGGAGCGCGCGCTCGAGCTCTTGTCTCGGGTGGCCGAGACGATCGCAGTCGCGTTGCGGTCGGTGCAACAAAAGCTGCGTTTGGCCGACTTGTTGGAGGAAGCTCAACGCCAGGGCGAAGAGCTGCAAACCCAGCAAGAAGAACTGCGCGTCGCCAACGAAGAGTTGCAGCAGCAAGGGGAGGTGCTCCGCACCGCGCACGCCCAACTGGAAGAAGGGAAAGAAGAACTCGAGACCACCAACTCGAACCTCGCCGCACAGCGTGACGCGCTGGAAAAAGCCCAGTTGGCGCTGGCGCAAAAGATGAACGAGCTGGAGCGCGCGAGCCGCTACAAGTCCGAGTTCTTGGCCAACATGTCGCACGAGTTGCGCACGCCGCTGAACAGCTCGCTAATCCTGGCCAAGCTGCTGGCCGACAACAAGCAGGGCAACCTGAGCGACGAGCAGGTCAAATTCGCGTCTACCATCTACTCGGCAGGCAATGATCTGCTGGCCCTGATCAACGACATCCTCGATTTGTCTAAGATCGAGGCGGGCAAGGTCGAGCTGAGCGTCGAGTCGGTCACCGTCGGGCGGTTGGTGGAGCCCGTGATTCGCATGTTCGAGCCAATCGCCAAGCAAAAGGGCGTGACTCTTTCTTCGTCGCTCGCCGACCCGAGCGCGAGCATCGATACCGACTCGCAACGCGTGCAGCAGATCTTGAAGAACCTGCTGTCCAATGCCTTCAAGTTCACCGAACGCGGCACCGTGTCGCTATCGATCGAAGCCAACGACGCGGGCTATGTCCTGGCCGTGCGAGACACCGGTATCGGCATCGCGAAGAGCCATCACGCCGCCATTTTCGAGGCGTTTCAGCAGGCCGATGGCACGACCAATCGTCGCTTCGGTGGCACGGGCCTCGGTCTGTCGATCTCGCGCGATTTGGCGCACATGCTCGGCGGTGAGCTGCGCGTCGACAGCGAGCTCGGCCAAGGCAGTTGCTTCACGCTGACGTTGCCCAAAGTGTTCGCGCCCGGCGAGCGGATCCGGCGCTCGGCCGCGGGTGTCAGCGCCGAGGCCACGCAGCCGCGCGCGCAATTGCCCGACCCTACCCCCGCGCCGCCGAGCACCGAAGCCGCCGAAACTCCCGCGTTTCCCGATGACCGTGAGCAGATCGATCCGCAGCGGCGCTTGCTGCTCATCATCGAGGACGACGTGGCATTCGCGGAGATCGTCGCCAACCTGGCGAGGGAACTTTCGTTCCAGTTCCTGGTCGCGCACAGCGCCGAAGAGGGCATGCGCTTGGCCCTGCAATTCCTGCCGGCGGCCATCATTTTGGACGTCAATCTCCCCGACCGCTTGGGCCTCAGCGTGCTCGATCGCTTGAAACAGAACGGAAGTACTCGGCACATTCCCGTGCACGTGATGTCGGTCGAGGACTACTCGCGCATGGCGCTGTCGATGGGCGCGGCCGGCTATTTGCTCAAGCCCGTTTTGCGGGAAGAGCTAGTGAACGTATTCACGGACATGAAGGAGCGCCTGACGCGCTTGCGCCGCTTGCTGGTCGTGGAAGACGACGCCGTTCAGCGTGAGGCGGTAACGCAGCTGCTCAGCAGTGAAGAGATCGAGATCGTCGCCGTCGCCACGGTCGCGGAAGCGCGCCAGCGATTGGCCGCTGGCTCGTTCGACTGTGTGGTCACCGATCTCTCCTTGCCGGATGCCTCCGGTTACGACTTGCTCGAGAGCATGGCTCACGACGAGGCCTACGCGTTCCCGCCGGTGATCGTGTACACGGGGCGTTCGCTCACGGCCGACGAAGAGCAGAAGCTGCGCCGCTTTTCCAGCGCGATCATCGTCAAAGGAGCGCGTTCGCCGGAGCGCTTGCTGGACGAGGTTTCGCTATTTTTGCATCAGGTGGAAGCCACGCTGCCCGCGGAACGGCAACGCATGTTGCGCCAGGCACGCGACCGCGAGGCCGCCTTCGACGGTCGCAAGATTTTGCTGGCCGAAGACGACGTGCGCAACATCTTCGCCCTCAGCAGCATTCTCGAACCCAAAGGAGCAAAGCTTTACATCGCACGTAACGGCCGCGAAGCGCTGGAGCACCTGCAGCGCACGCCCGACATCGATCTGGTGTTGATGGACATCATGATGCCGGAGATGGATGGCCTCGAAGCCATTCGTCAGATTCGCGGGCGTCGCGAACGGTTCAGCAAGGTGCCGATCATCGCTCTGACGGCCAAGGCTATGAGCGACGACCGAGAGCTATGCCTCAAAGCGGGCGCCAACGACTACATGGCCAAGCCGCTCAACGTGGAGATCTTGCTCTCGCTGGTGCGAGTGTGGCTGCACAAGTAGGCCGAACATGCCGGAAGAGATAGAAATTCGCCTGCTGCTCGACGCGATTTATCTGCGCTACCACTATGACTTTCGCCGCTATTCGGCCGCGTCCATCAAGCGCCGCTTGAACGCCGCAAAAACACAAATGAGTGCCGAGACGCTCTCGGCTCTGCAAGAGAAAGTGCTCCGCGATCCGCGCGTGTTCAGCCAGCTCTTGCAATACCTGACCGTGGGCGTGAGCGACATGTTCCGCGACCCCAGCTTTTTCCGCGTTCTGCGTGAGCAGATAGTGCCCGAGCTTCGCACCTACCCGTCGATTCGGATTTGGATTGCCGGCTGCAGTACGGGAGAGGAGCTGTACTCGTTTGCCATCGTGCTGCGTGAAGAAAGCTTGCTCGAACGAACGACGCTGTACGCGACCGACATCAACCCCGAGGCGTTGCACAAGGCGGAGCAAGGCTTGTATCCGCTCGACCGCTTGCAAGCGTTCACCGAGAATCATCAGCTGTCAGGCGGCAAATGTTCGCTTTCCGAGCACTACACGGCGGCCTACGGCTCTGCGGTCTTCGACCGCAGCTTACGCAAGAACGTGGTCTTTTCCGACCACAGCTTGGCGACCGACAGCGTGTTCGCCGAGGTGCAGCTGGTGTCGTGCCGCAACGTGCTGATCTATTTCGATCGCTCGCTGCAGGATCGCGCGCTCGGGCTAATGAAGGATTCGCTGTGCCGGCGCGGTTTCCTCGGGCTCGGCTCGAAGGAGAGCTTGATGTTCTCCGCGCACGCTGGCGCTTTCCGCGATTTCGTGGCCAGCGAGAGGTGGTTTCAGCGATGTTGAGCCCGGATCTTCGCGCTCGGCTAGCGACGATCGAGGCGCTGGTCGTGGGCGCTTCTGCGGGCGCCATCGAAGCGCTCAATCAGCTCTTACCGATCGTGCCCGAGAACGCACGCATTCCGCTGGTGGTCGTGGTGCACCTGCCGCCCAATCGAGCGAGCCTGTTACCGGAGATTTTTTCGGCGCGCTGTGCGGCCTGCGTTCGCGAGCCGGAAGACAAGCAGCCCATGTCCGCGGGCATTTGGTTCGCGCCTTCCAATTATCACCTGCTTTTGGAGCCGGACCGCAGCTTTGGTTTCTCCACCGATCTGCCGGTGAACTTTTCGCGTCCGTCAATCGACGTGTTGTTCGAATCGGCGGCTGATGTCTTCGGCGCGCACTTGGGTTGCCTCGTACTCACCGGCGCGAACGACGACGGTGCCAACGGCGCGAGCACGATTCGTCGAAAAGGCGGCTTGGTGATCGTCCAAGATCCGGCCTCTGCCGAAGCCCCCCAAATGCCGACTGCGGCCATTTCCCGCGCAAACCCACAAATGATCGCCTCCCTGCCCGAAATCGCGGAGTCAATCCGCCTGGCGACACGAGCGGCTCCATGAACAAACCTCGTCCACCCGTGAAGTTCTTGCTCGTCGACGATCTCGACGAAAATCTGCTGGTCCTCGAAGCCTTGCTGCGGCGTGATGGCCTGGAGTTGTTGAAGGCCCGCTCCGGTCGCGAGGCGCTCGAGTTGATGCTCGAACACGAATTTGCCTTGGCACTGATCGACGTGCAAATGCCAGAGATGGACGGCTTCGAGCTGGCCGAGTTGATGCGTGGCGCCGAGCGCACCCGGCACGTGCCGATCATCTTCGTCACGGCGGGTATGCAAGAGCGGCACCGCGTCTTCAAGGGCTACGACGCAGGCGCAGTCGACTTTCTGTTCAAGCCACTCGAGCCGCAGATCTTACGCCACAAGACCGAGACGTTCTTCCAGCTCCACCGCCAACGGCAAGACTTGGCAGAGACACTGCGTTTGAACGAAGAGCTGATGGCCGTGGTCGGACACGATCTCAGAAATCCCCTGAATGTCGTGTTGATGACGACCTCGCTGCTCGCCGACACGAACGACCCGCACCTGAAAAAGTGCGTAGAACGCTTGCAAGCCAGCGGCACGCGCATGTTGCACATCATCGAAGAGCTGTTCGATTTGGCGCGCGCGCGCCTCGGCGGCGGCATTCCCATCGAACGAAAGCCCCTCGATCTCGAGGCCGTCACCAGGAAGACCGTGGCAGAGTTCGAGGCGACCAATCCGAGTCGCGATATCGAGGTTCGCGTGACGGGCGACGTGAGGGGGAATTGGGACGTCGGTCGCCTCGGCCAAGTGCTCTCGAATCTGATCGGCAATGCCTTGCGACACGGCTCGGTCAGCGTGCCAATCACGGTCGAGCTCGTCGGCAGTGCGCATGAAGTCGTGGCTTCCGTGCACAACGGCGGCTTCATCGCGGCCGATTTGATGCCTCGTTTGTTCGAGCCCTTTCAATCCGGAGTGGGCCGCCGAACGCGCGCCGAAGGGCTCGGGCTCGGCCTCTATATCGTACAGCAGATCGTGCTGGCGCACGGCGGCGACGTCCAGGTTGCTTCATCGCCCGAAGCCGGTACCCGGTTCGAAGTTCGCCTGCCGCGCGGCTGAAGCGAATCTTCGCGGCTTTTCGGCCGTTTCATTTCGGGCAGGAAGCGCGGCGCGGGGCCATTCGGACGGGCGTCAGCTTCAATGCCAATCTGAATCCGGAAGCTTTTTCGTGAGTGGCAAAACTGATGGTTGACAGTGCCCCGGTGGGACGCTGAATTGGCTGTTGAATGCCGAAACTCAACGGCCGCGCACTCGCCCTCACGACCGCGCTTGGCGCGCTGGCCCTGATCCCTCGCAACGCACGCGCCCAGCAAGCGCCCGAGCCGGAATCGAAAGCTACGGAAGGTCAGCCCAGCCCTGGAGCGGCGCCGGTCGAGGCGAAAGCGGACGCCCCTCCTCCGACCGAACCAGCGAAGCCCGAAGTCGTTCCCAGTAAAGCACCCGAGCGTCAGCGTTCGCTCGATCCGAAGCAGTCCGAAGTCGCACCCAAAGGGCGCACCACGTTCGACATCGATCCGATCGCCGACAGCGCGATGATCGCGGTCTCCTTGGGCTTCGCAGGCACGCTCGCAGCGATCAACTCGACGGGTGAAATTCGTCCGCAGCAGATCTCGCCGAACTTCGAGACCTCCCATCTGCTCGGGATCGATCGCGGAGCCGTGACCCAGACCCCGGACCCGAACGCCGGAACGCGCTCGTCAATCGCCGGGGCCGTCGTGATCGGCTACGCGGTGCTCGATCCGATCTTGAGCGGCGTGCGTGAGCACAGCGTGCAGACTGGTTTAGCCGACGCCTTCATGTACGCCGAGTCGATCTCGTTTACCTTGGCCATGACCAACATGGTCAAAATTGCGGTGCGTCGCCCACGGCCGATTGCGTACATCGAAGCAAACGCGCACAAGGACGATCCGAGCTACTCCAACAGTGACACGGACAGCGCGCTGTCTTTCTTTTCCGGCCACGCGGCGATGACTGCCACTATCAGTAGCACGGCCACTTATTTGGCTTTCGCGCGGTCGCCGCATTCGGCGCGGCCTTGGATTACCCTCATCGCTGGCGTGGGCCTGACCACCTTCGTGTCCGTCGAGCGGGTCCGCGCAGGACAGCATTTTCCGACGGATGTGATTGCGGGGGCGGTGGCCGGCGCCGGGATCGGGCTGGTCGTGCCGCACTTGCACCGCACGGACGAGATCAAGCAACGCAGAATTTGGGTCGGTTTCGCCCCGACCCGCTCATGGGACGGCGAACGCGGCGGTGTACTCAACGTGAGTGGCGTTTTTTGAAACAGGGCGTTTGTGTGACGCGGGTGCCGGACGCCAAAACTTAGTACTTACGGCAATTTAGCTGCCCTATCCCCAACCAGCTCAACAAACCCGCTACGCAACTGTCACGAATCTGTTGCTCGCGTGTAGCGCACAGGGGCCGCCTGCCTGGTAGTGAGAAAACCGCGATGTTTGCACGCAGAGATCTGTTTGTCGGCCTGCTTCTGGCGTTGGTTGCCTGTAAGGAGAACCCGCCGGCACCGTCCGCTCCTACGACAGCCCCGGAACTGAAGAAGGACGAGGCCATCAGCTTGACTGGTGCGGGAGCTACCTTCCCGTACCCGCTCTATTCGAAGTGGATCTCCGAGTACAACAAGCTCAACCCGCACGTGAAGATCAACTACCAGTCGATCGGTTCGGGCGGTGGCATTCGGCAGATTACCGCCAACACCGTCGACTTTGGCGCGACGGACGCGCCGATGAAAGAGGACGAAGCAAAGCTTGCCCCGGGCAAGCTGTTCCATATCCCCGCGACGATTGGCGCGGTCGTCGTGGCCTACAACGTTCCCGAAGTGACGGGCACGCTGAAGCTCACGCCGGAAGTGCTGGTTGGTATCTACTCGGGCAAGATCAAGACTTGGAATGATCCCAAGATCAAAGCGGACAACGCAGACGCCAAGTTGCCTGCCAAGGACATTTCGGTCGTGTACCGCACGGACGGGAGCGGCACGACGGCGGTCTTCACCGACTACCTCGGTAAGGTGAGCCCCGAGTGGAAAGAGAAGGTCGGGGTCGGCAAAGCGGTGAGTTGGCCCACCGGGCTCGGTGCCAAAGGCAACGAGGGGGTCACGGGTCAGGTCAAAACCACGCCGTACACGATTGGCTACATCGAGCGTGCCTACGCTTCCCAAAACAAGCTGCCGATGGCCGAGGTGAAGAACAAAGCCGGCAAATTCGTGGCTCCCACCATCGAGGCCATGTCCGCTGCCGCAGAAGCGGTGGACGTGCCGGAAGAGTTGTTCGTCTCTCTGTCCAACGCTGACGGTGAAGCTGCATATCCGATCACGAGCTACAGCTACCTGCTCGTGTACGAGGACGCCAAGGACCCGATCAAGGGTGAGGCGTTAGCCAAGTATGTTTGGTGGGGGCTGCACGACGGCCAAAAATTTTCGAAGGATTTGGACTACGCACCGATCCCGGCCAAGGTGTTGGTCAAGGTCGAGAGTCGCCTCAAGGAGCTGCGCTCCGGCGACAAGAAGCTCCTCACGGGAGCCTGATCGGCGATGTCGGTGAGTCACGGTATTTCGCCACTGATCCGTCCGCGCTCGAAGATCTTGACCCGCTTCGGGCGTGAGGTGAACTGGGGTGACTTCATCTTTCGCCGCCTGACGGCGCTGCTGGCCGCGCTGTTGATCGCGGCGCTGGTCGCCATCACCGCGGCCATGGTGCGTGGTTCGGCAGAGTCGCTGTCCACGTTTGGTCTGGGCTTCGTTACCGCACACCTCTGGGATCCCGTTCGTGACGTGTACGGCGCGCTGCCATTCATCTACGGGACTATCGCTTCGTCGCTTTTGGCGCTGTGCTTTGCGGTGCCAATCTCGCTCGGTGTCGCCATCTTCCTGTCGGAGCTGGCTCCGGCGTGGCTGCGCGATCCGGTTGGTTTTTTGGTGGAGCTCTTGGCGGCGGTGCCGAGCGTCGTCTACGGCCTATGGGGGATCTTCGTTTTGGCCCCATGGCTCCGTGACACGGTAGAGCCGGTGCTCGCCAGCACGCTCGGTTTCTTGCCGCTTTTTCAGGGTCAACAGCGTGGCTTCGGCATGCTCGCCGGCGGCATCATCTTGGCCATCATGATAACACCGACGATCTCGTCGGTGAGCCGTGAGGTGCTGCGCGCGGTTCCGAGCTCGCTCCGCGAGGGCGCGCTGGGGCTCGGGGCAACACCTTGGGAGGCGGTGCGCGTTGCGGTGCTTCCGTACGCGCGTTCCGGCCTGATTGGCGCGACCATCCTCGGCTTGGGCCGCGCGCTCGGGGAGACCATGGCCATCACGATGGTCATCGGCAACCGCAGTGAAATCAGCGCGTCCTTGTTCGCGCCCTCGTACACGATGGCGAGCGTGATCGCCAACGAGTTCAGCGAGGCGACCGGCAGTTTGTATTTGTCCGCGCTGGCGGAGATTGGCCTTTTGTTGTTCGTGGTGACAGTGCTGCTCAACATCGTAGCGCGGCTCTTGGTTTGGCGCGTGGGCAACCAGTCGCTCGGTGGAAGGCTGTGATGTTCAATCGCTACGCGCGGCGCAAGCTCGTGGATGTCGTGGTTCGTTCGGCGTGTGTGCTCGCGGCTCTCATCGCGCTCGTCCCGCTGATCAGCGTGCTCTACTACGTGACCGTACGCGGCATTGGCGGCATCAACCTCGAATTTTTCACGGAGCTGCCGAAGCCCGTCGGTGAGAGAGGCGGCGGCATGGGCAATGCCCTCGTCGGAACGCTGAAGTTGGTGTTCCTCGCCTGCGTGTTCGGCATCCCACCGGGGGTGCTGGCTGGCATCTATCTGGCGGAGTTCGGTGAATCACGCTTCGGGCGATTGGTGCGCTTCAGCGCGGACGTGATGTCCGGCGTGCCTTCGATCACCGTGGGTATCTTCGTGTATTCGCTGGTCGTGCTTCGGGCCAAGCATTTCTCGGCGTTCGCAGGCGGCGTTGCGCTCGGCGTGCTGATGCTGCCCACGGTCACGCGCACCAACGAGGAGCTGCTCAAGCTCGTGCCAGAGTCGTTGCGTGAAGCGGCGCTCGGTCTGGGCGTACCCAAGTGGCGAGCCACGCTGCGAGTGATGCTACGGACCGCCGCACCCGGCATCGCCACGGGCGTCATGCTCGCCGTCGCGCGCGTCGCTGGGGAGACGGCGCCGCTGTTGTTTACCGCATTCAGCAATCCCTTTTGGAGTAGCGGTCTGAACGAGCCCACCGCATCTTTGCCGATGAACATCTACAACTACGCGGTGTCTCCATACGAGGAGTGGCATCGCCAAGCCTGGGCCGCTGCTTTGGTACTGTTGATTCTGGTGCTGTTGCTCAACATTTCCGCGCGCTTGTTGGTGCGCAACCGCGTGGGGGTTCGATGAGCGTCGGATCGCAGAGCAAGATCTCGCGGCCAACTCAGCGCAGGGGTTCGGTCGGCGACGACAAGTCGCGCTGGGACGAGGTGTCGGTGAGCGCGTTGGTGCCCAAGATGCGCACCGAGGATCTCCACGCCTACTTCGGTCAGGTCGAGGTGCTGAAGGGGATCAGCCTGCCGATCGCGGAAAAGCAGGTCACCGCAGTGATCGGACCTTCCGGCTGCGGCAAGTCCACGTTCGTGCGATGTCTGAACCGCATGCACGAGGTCGTGCCGGGCGCGCGAGCGACCGGCCAGGTCCTGCTGGACAAGCAGGACATCTATCAAGGCGACGTCGATGCCGTGCGTGTGCGGCGCCGAGTGGGGATGGTGTTTCAAAAGCCCAACCCGTTCCCCACCATGTCGATTCGCGACAACGTTTTGGCTGGGCTGCGTCTGAACGGTGAGCGACCGGACGATCCGGACGCAGTGGTCGAGAAGATGCTTCAGCGCGTGGCGCTGTGGGACGAGGTCAAAGACATTCTCGGCCGTGCCGGCACGGGGCTCTCGGGTGGTCAGCAACAACGCTTGTGCATCGCGCGCTCGCTGGCGCTCGAGCCCGAGGTGCTACTCATGGACGAGCCGTGCTCGGCGCTCGACCCAATCGCTACGGCGCGCGTCGAAGAGCTGATTCACGAACTCAGAAAGTCTTACACGATCGTGATCGTGACGCACAACATGCAACAAGCCGCTCGCGTCGCCAATTTTACGGCATTCTTCTATTTGGGTAAGCTCATCGAGCACGATCGCACGGACGTGATCTTCACGCGCCCCAAAGAGCAGCGCACCGAAGACTACATCACGGGCCGTTTCGGCTGAGGGGAACGAGATGGATCGCCGCCACACCGACCGAGAATACGAAAGCGAGCTCGAGAACTTGCGTGAGCGCGTGCTCTTGATGGGCGCGCACGTCGAAGAGGTGCTCGCGCTCGCGATGCGCGCGTACACGGACCGAAACGTGCTGCTCGCGCGCGGCACGATTGAACTGGACAGCACCATCGATCAACTGGAGCTCGAGATCGACGAAGCTGCGATTCAGATTTTGGCGAGGCGCCAGCCCGTCGCGTCGGATCTGCGCTTCATCACCACCACGCTCAAGTTGGTCACTGATCTGGAACGAATCGGCGACTTGGGGGTCAATATTTGCGAGCGCGTCGCCGAGCTCGGCGCCGACCGCATCGAGAACCCGCACGATCCGATCCCGCGCATCGCGGATGTCGCACAGGCCATGGTGCACGACGTGCTCGACGCCTTCGTCGCGGGTGATGCCGTGAAAGCCAACCAAGTGATCGACCGGGACAAAACCGTCGACGCGTACTACGCGCAGCTCTACCCGGAGCTCTTGCCGCGCATGATGTCGAACCCAAACTCGGTGTTCGAATCCACGCGCCTGCTCTCGATTGGCAAATCTTTGGAGCGCCTCGCCGATCACGCCACGAACATCGCGGAAATGGTGGTGTTCATGGTCAAAGGCCAGGACGTCCGTCACTCCGGGCCGGCCTCGCATCAATAGCGCCTGCGCACGATCCTCCGCGAGCCGCAAACTGCAGCGGGATTCATCGCGACGCGCGCGACAGGCGATAGACCACGTGCCGGCGCAGGGGATCGCCGGTAGCAAGCTTTGGATGGTCGAAGCTGTCTCGCTCGGAGTGCGTCATCCCCAGACGAGTCATGACCCGCCGCGAGCGAAGGTTGCCGACCGAAGTGACGGCGATCACCTCGTCGAGTCTGTAGTGCGCGAAGCCCTCTTCGATCGCGGCACGCGCGGCTTCGGTCGCGTAGCCTCGTCCCCAATGCTCGAACGCCAAACGCCATGCGATTTCGACGCCGGGCACGATGCCACTTTCGAAGTCCGTCCGCGATAGGCCAACGAGACCCACGAACTCGCGCCCGCGGCTTACGACGTATCGTCCATAACCATGTGCTTCGAAATGTGCGATCTGACGCTCGAGCCAGGCCGAGACCGCCGCCGCCGGAGACAGCGGTCCACCGAGCGGCGTCATCACTCGCGGATCGTCATTCAAAGCGTGTACCAGCGCGAGATCGCTCGCGGTCAGCGGGCGGAGCTGGAGCCGCGCGCTCCGAAGCACGCCGCTATTCATCGCGATTGGCCCAGCTTCATGCTCCACTCCGCGGTTTGCGCGTGCATGCCGCCGCCGATGGCTAACCCTCGCCGAATTTGGGGCTCGGACCGATCGCCGGCATCGTGTCGAACACGGGCTTGCCGTACAGTGAATGCGTTTCTGGCGAACTTTCAGGAGAGATGGACTCCGTCTCGGCGATGACGAAGGCCCTTCCGTCCGGGCCGAGTAGCCACGGTGGTAAGTGGGTGAAGCGATCGATCAGCGCGTCGACGAACAGCCGGACCCGCGCCGAAAGATGCCGGCTCCCGGGATAGACCACGTGGATTTCCGAGCGCCCGGGCGACCAGTCCTCGAGCACGGGCGCCAGGTGGCCGGCGCGCAGCGCCTCGGCACAGAAGAACGCAGGCAACACTGCGACGCCTGCGCCGCGGAGCGCCGCGTTGAGTACGAGCTGCACCGAGTTGACCGAATAGCGGCCTTGAATCGCGATCGACTCGGAGCGGCCCTCTTTGGAAAACACCCAAGTGGCGCGACGGTCGTTACTCGACACCAAGCACGAGTGCTTGAGTAGATCCTTGGGTATGCGTGGAGGTTCGCGCTGCGCCAAGTAAGACGGGCTCGCGACGCACATGCGCTCGGCGCTGCCGATCTTGCGCGCGATGAGCGACGCCTCGATTGGACCGATCACGTGCACGGCTAGGTCCAGACCCTCCTCGACCACGTCGAAGCGGCGGTCGGCGACGATCAACTCCACTTCGATCTCGGGGTGCGAGACCAAGAACTCAGCCACGAAGTCACCCAAGAAGGCGTGCCCGAAGAGCAACGGCGAGCCGATGCGCAGAAGACCCTTGGGTGAACGGTGAATGTCGGTTACGGCGGCGTTCGCTTCTTCAATCTCTGCCACCAAGCGCGCAGCGCGCTCGTAGTACGCCGCGCCTGCGGCGGTCGGGCGCACATGGCGTGTCGTGCGTTCGAGCAGGCGGACACCCAAACGCTCCTCGAGTCGGGATACCCGTTCGCTGACGGTTGACTTAGGTAGGCCCAAAGCGCGCGCGGCGCGGGTGAAGCTCTCTTCCTTCACGACGCGCGCGAAGATCGCGATCTCGTTCAGGTCCTGCATTGTTCGCCTATACGAATAACGTGTTCGATTGTGAGGGTCTAGTCCGTATTCCCGAACGGCCCGAAACAATTCGTCATCCCTCGAAGTAGGTCCCATGGCCAACGCCGCCGTATCCTCCGCGAACCTGTCCACCACCGAATCCGTTCCCGCCCCTGCCGCCAACGTACCCGCCAAGCGTTCGCGCGCCAAAGTCGTGCTCCCGGCCCTGATCGGCGTTGCGGCCCTGGTCGGCGCGGCAGTGTACCTGCACGGCAAAGGAAAGGAGAGCACGGACGACGCGTTTGTCGAGAGTCACGTGGCGAACGTCGCACCGCGAGTCCAGGGCCAGGTGCTCCGCGTGCTGGTGCGTGACAACCAAGCGGTGAACGCGGGCGACGTCTTGGTCGAGCTCGACGATCGCGACGCAACCGCGCGCGATCACGCAGCCAAGGCCGATCTGGAATCCGCCGAGGCGGCGCTCGCCGCCGCGAACGCCCAGCTCGCGCTGGCCCAACACTCGGTCGATGCGGGCCTGCGTCAAGCCAAAGGCGGCGTGACTCAAGCATTCGCGATGTCGGGTAGTTCGAAAGCCCAAGTCGATCAAGCGCGCGCCGACTTGGCTGCTGCAGAGTCGCGGGCGGCGCTCACCGCGCTCGAGCTCACGCGCACGAACAGGCTCCATCAAGACGGCGCGGTTGCCCAAGCCGAGCTCGATCGTCGCCAGGCCGAAGACGACCAAGCGCGCGCCGCGGTCGACCAAGCCAAGGCTCGCGTGTCCGTCGCCAGCGTCGGCTTGGTCAATGCCGGTGGTGGCATCGAAAGCGCGCAAGGTCGCTTGGCGGCGGCGCAGACCGGGCCGGACCAAGTGCAAGTCGCTGCCGCGCAGGTCGACGTTGCCAAAGCCCGAGTCGATCAAGCCAAGGCTGCGTTGGAGCAGGCCGAGCTCAATCTTTCGTACATGAAGGTGCGCGCCCCAACGAAGGGCGTGGTTTCTCGGCGCAGCGTGGAGCCGGGCCAGCTCGTCGATCCCGCCCGCCCGTTGCTCGCGCTCACCGAGTTGGACGATTCGTGGATCGTCGCGAATTTCAAGGAAGATCAAATCGGCGATCTGCGCGTTGGACAGCCGGCGCAGGTCACGCTCGACGCTTTCTCTGGACGCAAGTTCAACGCGCACGTGGACAGCTTCGCCGGTGGCACCGGCTCGCGCTTTGCGTTGCTTCCCCCAGACAACGCCTCGGGTAACTTCACCAAAGTCGTGCAGCGCGTGCCGGTCCTGATTCGCATCGATGATCGACCGCAAGACATCGTGCTCCGCCCCGGCTTGAGCGCGTTCGTCACCGTGCGCACTGACGGCTGAACGTCACTCGGTCAACGGAGACAATCATGGACGCAGCCGTTACCGGCTCGAAAAAGGCCATCACCTTCGTCGTGATGATGGCCGCGCTGATGGCGCTGATCGACATCACGATCGTCAACGTGGCGCTGAACGACATCCGCGCCAGCTTTGCGACACCCATCGATCAAATCGGCTGGGTCTCGACGGGCTACATGATGGCGAACATCGTCGTCATCCCGATGACCGGCTGGTTCCAGCGCCGCTTCGGCTATCGACGCTATTTCGCCGGGTCGATCGTGCTGTTCACCGTGGCCAGCGCGCTGTGCGGCTGCTCCTGGAACCTCACCTCACTCGTGCTGTTTCGCGCGCTGCAAGGCCTCGGCGGAGGCGCGATCATTCCTACTGCCCAAGCGATCCTGTTCGCGCGCTACCCGCGCAAAGAACACGGCATGGCCTCGGCGCTCTTCGGTCTGGGCGCGGTCACCGGTCCGCTGCTCGGTCCGACCATCGGCGGTTACTTGATCGAGTGGTTCAGCTGGCACTGGGTGTTCTTGGTCAACGTGCCGCTGGGCATCACGGTCGCGATCATGTGCACTCGTGTCGTGGAAGAGCCCGGCTTCAAGCCGACCAAATCGCCGATCGACGTGTTTGGAATTTCGCTCTTGGCCATCGGGATGGCCTCCCTGCAATACACGCTCGAAGAGGGCAATCGCGACGGTTGGGATTCACTCCCGATCATGATCCTGGCGGCGGTCGCAGCCATTTGCCTAATCACGTTCGTGGTGCACGAGCTCGAGACGCCCTATCCGGTCGTCGATCTGCGAGTGTTCAAGAACGTCAGCTATTCCGCGGGTACCGGCATCAACTTCTTGCTCGGCCTGGTGCTGTTCGCGGGCAACTTCTTGTTCGCGCTGTATTGCGGGACCGTGATGCACTATGTCGCGCTCGACATCGGGAAAATCTTCCTCGTCGCAGGTCTGATTCAAATCGTGATCATGCCGATCATCGGCAAATTGGTCACGCGCGTCGACCCGCGGCGCATGCTGGTCTTCGGCATCCTCGGTACCTCACTCAGCCTGTGGCTCAACGCCCACCTGACCGATCAAGCCGGCTTCTGGGATCTCACGCGCCCGCAATTCGTGCGGTCGGTCGCGATGGGTTTCATCTTCATTCCCATCAGCATGTTGGCGCTGTCGGATCTGCCCAACGAAATCCGAGGCAATGCCACGGGCCTCTTCAATCTCACCCGCGAACTCGGCGGTTCCATCGGCACCGCCTGGATGGGCCTGCTCGTCGACCGAGGGAGCAAAATCCACGCTTCTTACCTGCGTGAAGCCATCAATCCGGAGAACCCGCTGGTCCAGGAGCGCATCTCGGCCCTTCGAAACTCGATTGGACAGCAGACATTCACCTCGGATTTGGTGCCCGAAGCGATCCTCGAATTGAGGGTCCGCGTGCAGGCGATGATCTTGAGCTTCAACGAAGGATTTGCCCGAGTCACGCTGCTGTTCTTGGTGTGCCTGGTGCTCGTGCTGTTCTTGAAACGCCCGAAGCCGGGGGGGGCAGGGGCGGCCGGGGCGCACTGAGTTGCGGCCGTCTCAGGCGTCCTCGACCAAGCGCACGATGCGCGGCGCGGTCAGCCCATCGGGATCCGCCTCGGCCTCCGCTTGCGTGCGGTACGCGCACCAAATTTGACCCTTCGTGTCGGGTGCGGTGTAGCCCGGACCCAACAGCACGTCAGGCCAGCCGAGCGCTTCGCGCAAAGCGATGCGCGCGTCCTCCAAGCTGTCGAAGGTCGCCGGTGAGGCATTTCGACGCCCCCGGCGCATGTTCCGGATCAGGAATTTCATGCCCTCACTCGCGTGCAAGACGTGCGCCGAGCTACAGCGTGTTGCAAGCTCGGACTCGTGAAGCCGGTCCGCATTCAGCGCAGCCGCGCCAAGGGTTCGCACTTGCGAGCGCCCAACCCGTTGCCGATTGTTTGCGTGAGCCGACCGAGCAAGTGGGGCAATCCGTTCTCGAAGGCGCTTGGCGCCGCGCCCAGCGCGCAAAAGGCCAGCTTGCGCGCGAAGTCCGTGGCGCAATTTCGACGCGCCTTACTCGGTCGAGATCCGAGCCTCGGCTTCGGCGTCGACGATGTGAAACGGGAGCTGCGCGGTAAGAATCTCGCGTGCTGGTGCCCGCTCTCCGAACCCTGTCACGCGGACGTCTTGCTGGAAGTGGCGAACTCGGCCAAAAGCGCCCGCTGAGCGGGGGCGGCTCGCGCTCGAGCTGCGCTTGACTCCTCATTTCGAGGGCCTATCACTGAAGCGTGCGCGCGCTGGCCGACCTCGATGTGCTGATCGTCGATTGCCAGACCACCGGGGCAAGTCCCGCGTTCGGGTCCGTGCTCGAGCTGGGTTGGGGTGTCGCTCGCGCCAATCGCGAGCAGCTGGCAGACGCTGAATCACATTGGATTGCCCTGCCCGAGGGCCAGCGCGTGCCGCGGCAAGTGCAAAAAATGACCGGCTACGAGCCGGCATTCGCCGCGCACGCGCTCGCCGATCGTGAGGCTTGGGCGCGCTTGCGGCAAGCGGTGCAACGCGTCCCGGCGGCACCGACGGCCATTCACTACGCGCGCTTCGAGCTCGCATTCTTGCGCGATTGGGCTGCGCGCTTCGAGCCGGATGGCCCGTTTCCGTTCGACGCGGTCTGCGTGCACGCGCTCGCCTCGCGGTTGTATCCGGACTTGCCTCGCCAGTCGCTGCGCGCGCTTGCCGGCTACTTGGGTCACGGTTTGGATCTCGCGCGCCGTGCGCTCGGTCACGTAGAGGCCACCGCGTTCGTTTGGCGAAGCTTGTGCGCGGAACTCGCGCGGCGCAACGTCGTCACTTGGGAGCAATTGCAGAGCTATCTCGATGAGCGCGCGCCAACCAAGGTTCGCGCCAAAAAACCGCGCTATCCGCTAGCGAGCGAGTCTTACAAGTGTTTGCCCGACGCGCCCGGCGTGTACCGCTTTTTGCGGAAGAATCGCGATCTCTTGTATGTCGGCAAGGCGGCTAGCTTGAAGAAGCGCGTGAGCAGTCACTTCGTCGGCCGAGCGAGCAAGCAGCTCGCTCCCGAGATGCTGACGCAGGTGAGCGAGATCGAATTTTCGCTCACCGCGAGCGCGCTAGAAGCCGCACTGCTCGAAAACGACACGATCAAAGCGCTGCGCCCGCCCTACAACGTACAACTCACCGTCCAGGAACAGCGAGTCTGGTACAGCACGCCCGACTTCGCCGCCGCTTCGTCCGAGCCGGACGCCTCCCATTGCGTGGGGCCGCTGCCATCACAATACTCGTTGCGTCCGCTGGCCGCGTTGATGGAGCTCTCTCTCGGCGCAGCGTCGACTCCCCGTTTGCGCTCGCACGCCGTCGGCGTCTCCGACCTGTGGACGCCGGATGAGGCGGTATTTACCGCGGGTTGGGCCGAGCTGTGTCTGCGTCACTCGGCTGCGTTCGCGCTCGCTCGCGACAAACCGCGCCATGGCACGCTGCAATTGGCGAAGCAACTGTTGCGCAGCGCGCTCGGCAAGGCGACGGAAGAGTCAGAGTCGTCAGATAACGCTGAAGGGTGGGATCCGGAGCGCGTCGCTCGCCACGTCGAGCGCGCCGCTGCTCACTCGTACCGGGTGTACCGCCGGGCCCGTTTTCTACGGCTGTTGCACGACTGTGATGTCGTTTACTGTGAACCCAATAGCGCACGAGCGCGTCTTTTACGCATCCGCGACGGCTCACTGACTGAAGCGACCGATGTCGCGTCTGATTGGACCCCGAGTGAACGCGCCCGCCCCGCGCCAGCACCCGCTCGATTCGACCGAGCGAAGTACGACGGCTTGCGCGTGCTCAGCAGCGAGCTGAAGCGCATCGTTCGCGATGGTGGGCAGGTGGTCGTGCACTTTGGCCCGGGTTCCCGAATCGCGCAGCGTTGGCTCTCGGGAGTGCTCGGCTTGGTGTAGCTGCTGCCTTCTCTGCCTCCGACCATCTCGCCACAGACGCCCGAGCCCGGCGTGCCCTCAGGGATCGCTCGATGCAACGCGACCTGCGTGGCAGGCCGCTACGAGCGAGGCGGAGCGCGTCGAAGTCTGCGCCTGGGATTGGGGTTGGGTAAGCGGGCGCGGATCGCCTTGAACGGGTCAAAGCTCGCAGAATCGCTGCGGCGCCGCGCCGATGAGGTCACGCGGATCGCGGATCCGGTGGTTGGCATTGCACGTGCTCTGTAGTGCGTCAGCTCTACGAAAGAGCAACTCGAACCCCAGTGAGAGGCTGTCAGTGTCAAACAGTAAAGCTCGCGTGATCGTTCTGGCCGGCGCCGCTGCGCTTGCCGGTCTCGGCTACACCCTTGGTCGTCGTTCCGGCTCGCGCCCGGTGCGTCCTCGTCGCATTCCTGCTGATTCTTCGCGACGCAGCGAACTGCGTGCGCCCAGACGCTCGCCCGAACGCAGCGCTGCGTTCGACGCAGTTGTGCCCTTCGCAGACGCCGAGCGCATTTCGTCGGCGCCGGACGCGCTCGACGTCGCCCTCGACCTCGACGGCGTGTTCGACGGCGAATCAGCGAGCGGGGTGCAGGTGACCGCGCGCCCCAGTGACCATGTTTCCGCGCCGCGCAGTGGTGACGACGAAGACGCGCCCGCGCCCGAGGATCTGGGCCGTAATTGGCTCGAGCAGGCCACCGAATCCGAGCACGGCCTCGGCCTGGCCGACACGCTGCCCGACGTCGAAAACTTGCCGAAAGTGTCCCGCGATCTATTGGAAAGCAACGCTCTCGCCGACGACGAGGACGACGAAACTACCGCCGAATACATCCGTCGGCATCGGCTGTCGTCGGTCGGCTGAGTTCGCCGTCGGAAGCCTTCGCCTTCGGTTGGGGTCGGCGTTTCGTTCTCGTTAACTTTGTGGGATCGGCGGTGCGGAGCTGAGCTTGCTCATCGAGCCGCGCCGCCGAAGGCTCTGCCGATCGCGACGTGATGAGTGACCATCAACGAGATCAAGGCGCGATTCGAAATCAACTCGAACGAAACATGTCGCTGTGTGTCGCGGGACTTTTTGCCGCGCGCGACGTTTCAATCGCATTAACGCTCAAACCTCGTTCTAGTCGAGACATAGGTTTGAACGCTGCAGTCGAGATCACTCTCGCTAGACGCGCTAAAGGCTGAAGCTTAGTTTGTCGCGCATGATTCGCGGATCAACGCTGGATCTCTGCGGGGCTGTTCTATGTGCGTCATTTCTTCTGAGTGCGTGCGCTGGCAAAGCCGAATCGGACCGTGGTCGACCCTCGGCTGCCGGCGCTACGAACGGCGAAAGCGGCTCGGAGTCCGTCGCTGGTTCAGTTCCGAGTGCTGGCTTTAGCGCTGTAATCACGGGTGGCGGCGACGCCGGTGGCTCCAACGGCATCGGCGGCTCGGAGACCATTGCTGGTGCCGGCACTGAGGTTTCTGGCGATGGCGGCGCGATGCAGAGCGCTGGCGGTAGCGTGAGCAGCGCAGGCTCGAGCAGCGGGGGCGCACCTGCCGCACCGCACTGCAACAACGTGGAGTGCCCGTCGATTCCAGCGAGCTGCAAGCACCTCGTGCAGGGCGAAAACGACTGCTGTCCGACGTGCACGGACACGGGCTGCGACGTCTGTTCACCCACCGATTGCCTACCAGGTACTCACATCCAAACGGTGAAAGGGGCGTGTTGCCCGACTTGCGTGGCCAATCCGCCCGAAGCGTGCACGGTCGGACAAATGCAATATCCGATCTTGCGCGATCTGTTGCTCCGGAGCAGCGTTGCAGTCACCTGCAAGAACAGTAGCGACTGCGTTCTGGTGACCGAGGACAACGCTTGCGCGTATACCTGCAACGTCCCGGTTTCCACGATCTACGCTCCGTCGTTCGTCAGTGATTTGGAAAAGAACGCACCGGAACTTTGTTCGACTTGCGACCCGCCGCCTCACGCTACTTGCAGCAATCAGGCTGCGGCCTGCCTGAACGGGATGTGCGTTGCCGCGGACCTTCAAGACCCATAAAATCGGCACGTAAGGAATCGCAACTATCGCCGATCCCGGTCCGCGTCGCTCGGCACGCCAACCCTGATCGCCTCTTTCCAGCCGATCTCGCCGGGATCGACACAGGGGCGATCCAAGCCACGAAGAAGTTGCGGACAACCGCAGGGGTGGACATTATCCTCCCGGGTTGTGATGCTGAAATATTTCGGTGTGGGGCTCGTTGGGCTGGCGCTCGGGTGCGGCTCGCCGGCGGAGAGCGGCGTATCGGGAGACGGCGACAATGCTGCGGGGCGGTCAGGCGGCGGCGACCTCGGGGTCATGCAAGGCGGCAGCGGCGGTAACGGCCAGAAGTGCACGCGCGTCGAGACGATTTCGGCGCTCGCCATCGAGCGTCCGGAACCGTTCGACGTCGTGATCGTCGCCGATCATTCGGGAAGCCTGAGCTGGTCACGGGACAATTTGAGCGCTGGGCTCAAGAATCTGCTCGCTTACGCGCACGGCCAGGAGGTGCGCTTCTTCGTGCTGACTCCCACGCAGTACGGCGCGTCGAGTGAGCCGGCACGAACGGCTGGCAACTGGCCGTTGGTCGTTTGGCAGGATCCGGTCACCGGCAAGGCATATACACACGCCATCACCGAGTATCGCGAAGTGTGCACCTACTTGACCGGTGCCAGCTTCGATTGCGCGAAGCGCGACGAAGTAGGGGGCGATGGCATCACCATCAAGGGCACGTGGGAATTCCAAATGCCCAAGCCCATCGCGGCGATTACGCCCGACATGACTCTTGCGCAGATCACCGAGCAGCAACAAAAAATTGCGGACGGAATCTTGGCACTCGGTTCGGACGGCGCGCAAACCGAGCAACCGGTCTGCACTTTGAATCGCTACATCGCGCAGGGCGCGACCTTGCTGCCGAAACACGCGGTGTTCGTGATCTTGTCGGACGAAGACGACCAATCGACGCCGGACGAATGCCTGCTTTCGTACACCTACCAAGAGCATGAAGACGGCAAGAAGGACGAACCTTGCACGCAAAATTGCGATGTCTATCGCTTCGAGGCGCTGTACATGCATCCGAGCGAGTCGGTCGAATACGACTGCGTGCCCGTGGACGATCAAGGCGTGCATCACCCGGAGAGCGCCACCCACTACTCGACCAGCTCGAGCGACGGTCCGACGTGCACTCCCGGCAGCGTCACGAGCTGCGGCAGCTTCGAATTGGGGCTTGCCAACCAAGTCTGCAACATGGGGCACGTGCCCGAAAATTGCCAAACGACCTGCACCGCCGGAAGCGGCTACTACTGCACGCTCGATCGACCCACGGCGAGCCCCGATTTGTGCACCACTGGCTTCTCGCTGAACGGCACGAATTACAGCAACTTTCCCGATTATTGTCAGAAGACCCACAATGGGGATGGGCCGTTCACGGAATGCAAATCGGGGGGCTACAAGGTCGGCGTTGCTCCGCGCTACATCGGTGAAGAAACCATCACGCCGCTGGTCGACGTGCCGACACTTTCGGACATGGCGAGTCACTTCCGAAGCAGCGCAGATGTCATCTTCGGCAAAGACGAATACTTCGTGGAGAGCATCGTGCTCGATCCGGCCTTCCCCTGCCCGGTCAAAGCGGGTCAGAGCTACGGAGCTACGCTCAAATCATTGGCGACCAGCAGCACCGACGTCTACCCTCTCTGCAGCGATTACTCGCCCGCGTTGCAGCGCATTCAGAGCTTCGCCAAGCGGCTGGTGCAGAATGAATTCCCGCTGAAGTTGGCCAGTGATGAAGACGTGGACGCGGTTACCGTGATCGACGTCGACGGCAAGCGTCGACCGCTCACGAAGTCCGACTTCAATTACGATCGAGATCGCAACCTGCTCGTCATCACGCCGGGTGTCCTCGGTCCCTCGGATTTGAATTTGGATTTGACGGTGGCGGACAATTGCGCCGAGGTCGTGCATTAGCAGCGAACGCATTTTCGACGCGGCTGGGGCCGTGTATGCTCCAGCGCATGAAGGTTGGGTTATGGGGCTGGGTACCGCTTTCCTGTTTGGTGGGTCTCTTCGCGAGCGCATGCGGCGGCTCGGACGGCGATGACGTGCCCGATTCGGGCTATGGGGCACAACAGGCCGTCCCGGCGATCAGCTGCGACGCGCTCTGTACTCGCGAAGGGGACTGTTCCGAGCATCTGTGCATCGAGAACACGAACAACCCCAACTTGATGGGCTTTGGTTCGGCCGTCGCTGCCATCTGCAAAGCGCAGTGCAACGAGGCCACGCTCGCGTCCAGTATCAACGCTCAACAGTGGAACTGCATGTTCCAATCGTCGTGTCGTGCTGCGGTCGTTCACGACGTGTGTCACATCAACGCGTCGTTCTATTGCCAGTAGCCGCGCGCACCGCGTGTGAATTTGCGGCACGAAAAAGCTCGGCACCTCGCTGAGGTGCCGAGCGATTCGTCAGCTGTTGCCGCGATGGCTCGCGGCGTCAGCTCGTCACTGCAGCGTCGGCGTCGTCCCTTCGATCCACTTCGTCAGATCGGCGGTGGCAATCGCGGCCGGCGCGATTCTGCCGTCCGGCGCGGCTTTATGCGTCAAGAAGGCGCGAATGGCGCGCTTGAGCGGCTCGCCCTGAGTGTTCGGGTAGAACGTGCAGTGGTTGTGCGGATCGGTCGGATTTCCGCCGTTGTATTCGATGTTCTTCTCGACGCCGAGCGCCTTGTACATCTCGGCGGCGTCGGCGGTCGCGGCGTGTTGGCAGGTCGCGCACAGCTCACCAATGCGCGAGTTGTCGAGCACGAGCAAGCCACGCGGTGCGTACATGGCGACCAGGAAATTGGTGTCCACCGGGATAGAGTTCACTTTGCTGCGGTTCGAGCCGAACACGGTGCCGAACCAGCCCTGCGCCTCGCTCCACGCTGAGTCGAGCGATTGGGCGGGCTTACCGTTCGGACCCATGGGGGCAGTGTTGACCACGCGGAATGCCGAGACGCCGCCCGTGCCCGACTCTTGCGGAATACCGAGGGCGATGCGCTCGTCGAACGCGCCGATCGTGAATGCGCCCTTGCCCAAGCGAGAGCAACCGGTCACGCCGATGCCTTTCGGATCGATGATGTCGTTGCGACCCGCCGCCTTCTCGTCGACCAACACATCGATGATGCGGCTGACACCCCACGCCCAACCGACTTGGGCGCTTGCACCAGTCGAGCCATAGATGTCCGTGAACAGACCCGAGCGGCTCGTCTCGCTGGCCAAGGTGTTGTTGTTGTAGTTGATCGTGGCCACACCCTCGGACTTGAGGATGCTCGCGTCCAGGTTGCCACCCGCCAGACCGATGATCGCGGCGACGGGGCCCGTCGTGCCGCCTGGCATGCTCACGGCCACGCTGAAGTCGATGGTCTTGCCCATGTGCTCGACGTGCACCTTGATTGAGGTGGCAGTCACAGAACCGGTCACCTTTTCCGGACGACCTGGTTTCTCGCCGTGAACGAAGGTCTCGACCGCTTTCTTCAATTCAGCGCGACGGCACTTCCATTCGGACTTCATGGTCATGCGCGTGCCGTCGAACTTCTTGAACAGGTCGGGGAGCTTGGGATTGTCAGCGGTGGTTGGCGTCGTGACTTGGCAATCCTTGCCGTAGAACTCCACGAAGTCTGGATTGTAGGTGCCCGTCGGGTTCGTCGTCCCACCACCGGCCGTGCCGGTCGGGCCACCCGCTGCGCCTGCTGGAGCGCCGGCCGTGCCGGTGGGTGCGCCCGCCGTGCCCGTGCTCGCACCCGCCGCGCCCGTGCTCGGGGCGCCCGCGGTGCCGCTCGGCGCGCCGGCAGTCCCGCTCAGCGCACCCGCGGTGCCGCTCGGCGCGCCAGCGGTGCCGGGCGCGCCCGCCGTGCCGGTGCCCGGCTTACCTGCAACCGAATTCGCGCCGGCCGTGCCGCCGGGCGTGGGTTGATCCGAGCCGCAACCGGACCACAGGGCCAGGGCTGCAAGCGAACAAACGAGAGAGCTAGTGGAACGAATAATCGAATTTCGGATCGCCATGGCACCTTGCTCCAGCGCATCAAGTACGCAAAGGGAGGATGACTAACTTAACATGACTACATCAGTCGCGGTATTTGAACACCGTTAATTTCTGCGGGATTCGAGCACGGCGTCAGGTGTCAGCCTGAGCAATAACTTGCAACGCAGATAGAACTGATTGCTGATCGCTAATCAGTGTGTGAGTCATCGGCGAGTGTCTTGTGTGCCTTTGCGCTCGCCGTTCCGTCACGCAAAAGTGCATTGCGCTCACGCACTGCACTGATTGGGAGCGAAAATTTCCGCGCACGCTAAGCTCCGCCTGGATGCATCGGTTGAGTTCACGTCGCGAGGTGTTGAAATCGGGCGCACTGCTGTTGCCCGGAACCGCGCTCGCTCTGGCGGGCTGTCGGTCGGCGGAGAGCGCCGGGCAGGTCGCGCCTCGCGCAAGGCCGCCCCGCGACGTGCGCGGGATCTCGTTGTTGCTCGACGCAATGCCCACGCTCGAGGGTGCAGGCGTGCGCTTGCGCCGGAGTTTGGGCACGCGCGCGTTGTCGGAGCTCGATCCCTTCTTACTCTTGGACGAAATTCACAGCGATCGCGTCGAAGACTACGAGAAAGGCTTCCCGACGCATCCCCATCGCGGCTTCGAGACCGTGACGTACATGATCAGCGGTTACATGGAGCATCGCGACAGTCTCGGCCAAGGCGGACAATTGGTCGCGGGCAGCGCGCAATGGATGACCGCCGGGCACGGCATCGTCCACTCCGAGATGCCGAATCCAGATGGCAACGTGTTTTGGGGCCTTCAGCTTTGGGTCAACTTGCCCGCCGCACACAAGCTGAGCAAACCGCGCTATCAGAACGTCGCTCCCGAGCGCATTCCCGAGCTCAGCGTCAAGGGCGTGCCGCTGCGCTTGGTTGCGGGCACGCTCGGCAACGAGCGCGGCCCGGTTGACGGCATCAGCGTGGCGCCCACGCTACTCGACGTGCGTTTGCCCCCAGGGGGCACGTTCGAACACGAGCTGCCTCGCGACCACACGCTCTTTGCGTACTTGCTCGAAGGCCAAGCCGAACTCGGCGAAGCGCGCCGTGCCGCGCACGCCGGCCAAATCGCGGTGTTTGGTCCCGGCCAAGTGCTCACGACGCGCAGCGTAGCCGGCGCGCGGGTGCTGCTCGTCGCCGGCCAAAAGATCGGCGAACCGGTTGCACGTCGCGGTCCCTTCGTGATGAACACGCAAGCCGAACTCGAGCAAGCCTACGCGGACTACCGGAACGGCGTACTGGTCAGCGGCTGAGGGCCTTCGAAGTCGCTCGCTCTCGCGGCCGACGCATTCCGGCGGCTTCGTTGCCCTCAGTTACATGCGAGCTCAATGGGCGATCGACGCGCTCCTCGTGGGGCCTCCGCATCGAGGGAAGAAGCGCCGCGCACGCGCGTACGAGGAAAGACAGCGGCTCGGAGCGAGGGGAGGCACTCCGAGCCGCTGGGTAGTAGGAGCCGGCGACGCGAATCGTCAGGCGGAGGGGGGGCGCCCGGGCGTCGCCAGGCAACCACCCGTATTGCAGGGCGTATGCCAGGCGAACGAGCAGCGCGGTCTCCCACGGAAAGCCCGAGAAAACCCGCTGTTTATGAGGGGAGGGCGTCTCGCGCTGGAGCAGCTGAGACGTCGCCGCGTTTCTTTATTGGAATGACGGCTTTCGAGTTTGCATTTCGAGTTTGCAAGACCGCGATCTGCCGCTGAGCAGCGCGTTACGCACCCGCTTCGCGAACCACTCTACCCAAACGTGCGATGGCATCGTCGATCGTGGCTTCACTCGGACCGAACGAAAAGCGCGCGTGATGCAAGAAGCGCGAAGCGCGACTGCCGCGACGCTGTCCGGGATCGACGTCGAAGAAGTGTCCGGGCACGGTGATCACCTTGTGCTTCAGCGCGGCGCGAAAGAGTGTGTCACCAGTATTGATCGACGCAGGCAGATTCGAGAGATTGCCCCAGCAGTAAAACGTGCCCTCGGGCTCGCGCTCGAAGCGGACGCCGAGCGCGCGCAGTCCGTCGAGCATGCGGTTGCGCTTGCGGCGGAAGGTGGTGCGAATCGCCTCCGCCTCGGCGCGCGCATGCTCGGCAGTGAGCACTGAAAGCGCAGCGGTTTGCATCGGGCGCGAACCACCGCCATCCAAGAACGAACCCGCGCTGGCGAGTGACTCGATGACTTTGCTCGGACCGACCGTCCAACTCACGCGCCACCCCGGATAACGCCAATTCTTGGTCAAACCGTCGAAGATCACGACCGGATCTTTCTCGACGTCTTCCACGTATTGGGCTGCGCTGAACAAAGACGGGCCCTCTTTCCACAAGTAGTGTGAATAGAACTCGTCCAAGAGGAGGGTGCAGTCGAGCTCACGAGCGGTCGACACCCACGACGACAGCTCCGGGCCGGTAATGGCCTTGCCCGTGGGGTTACAGGGGTTCGACAGCAGCAACGCGCCCAAACCGCGTCCGGAGATCTCGCGCCGCAGTTGGTCGAGGGAAAAATCATAGCCATGCTCGGGATCGAGCAAGATCGGGATGGGGGTGAAGCGGCGGAAGATGTCGAGCAGCTCTTCGTACGCGGTGTAGTCGGGCAAAAAGTGACCCAAGTGGATCTGCCCGATCGCTGCGCAGGCGCGCATGATCGAGACGCGCCCGCCGCCGCAAACCGCCACGTTCTCCGCGCTGTATTGCGAGGGCATGCCGCGCCGGAACAGGTTATTGTACATACTGGCGACGGCCTCGCGCACTTCCCACAGGCCGGCCACCGGCGCGTACTCTTGATCGTTGAGCGTGATGTCCAGTTCGGTGATGCGCGGCGGTGCGCCGGGTAACGGCCCCGTTTCCGGTTGCCCTTGACCGAGGTTGCACCACTCAGGATCTTCTGAACGGAAGCCGGCTCGCGTGGCCTCGGACGTGACGAAGATGACCCCGGTTCGCGGGACGGGACGAAACGCGCTCGGTGCTCGGTCAGCGGAATTGTCAGACATAGCCGCCGGGCACGCTAGCACAAAGCCGTCGCTGCTCTCTCGCTAGCTTTCGCCTCGCCGGCTATTTCGGCTTGCACTCGCCCGCCGCCGCAACGCTTGCGCCGGCATGCGCGGCTTCACACTTGTTCGGATAGGTTCGGTTGTCGCAGCCGCACACGGGCATGAATTCGCGCGTGCACGCTTGCGGCTTCTTGGTGCAGGTTCCGCCGGAGTCGGTCGCTCCGCATTGGGAGCGGTAGGCGCAATAAAGGCCCTCTGCGCAGTCACCGTGCACGCCGCGCGTGCCGCAAAGTTTGCCTTCGGCGATTCCGGAGCCGCTGTCACCGGCACACGCGCCTGTCTTCGCCACGGAGATGCCGCTGCGGCTCGCCACGCACGCGGTCGAGTACGTCTTGCCGTCACAGCCGCAAACCGGCGCAAACTCCATCGTGCATAGGTCCGGAATGGGCTGGCACGTTCCTGCCATATCCCCGGCGCCGCACTTGGCCGAAAGTGGATACGAACAGAATTGCTTTTCAGCGCACTGAACGCCAGCGAAACCACCGCACATCTTGCCCGCGGGCGGCGGTGGGCTAGCTGCTGGCGTTGACCCTGATGCCGAGGGTGCGGGCGGGGGCAATGGTCCCGAGCTGACGACACCGGATGGGGTCAGCACGGGCAACGCACTCGTCGGTGCGGGCGACGCTGCGGGCGACGCCGTGACCGGCGCATCAGCCGGCGGCTTCGGTTGTGAAGAGCAATTGACGAGCGCGGTCTGAAACAGAAATGCAACGCACACCGACATTCGCTTCTGCGTTCCCATGCCTTCAGCACTAGCAATTCCAGCGGCGCCGGTCGAGACTTGCGGCATGGCAAAGGCCTCGGACGAGTGGAAGGTGCGCGCGCATGGGCCGCTTTTGACCCTCGCGGAGAACCTGCTCTGGGTGCAGGGCACTGTGCCGAATATGTCGCTCAAACGCACCATGGTGGTCGTGCGTTTGAGCGACGGAAGATTGGTGATCCACAACGGGATCGCGCTCGAAGCCGAGCAAATGGTCGAACTCGAGCGCTTCGGAACGCCCGCCTTTTTGATCGTGCCGAATGGCATCCATCGCTTGGACGCGGCTGCCTACAAGAAGCGTTATCCAGCGTTGCGCGTTTTGGCTCCCGCAGGCTCACGAAAGCGCGTCGAGGAGCTGGTCGCAGTCGACGGCGTCTACGAAGACTTCCCGAACGACGACGTGTTGCGGCTCGAAACCCTGAACGGCATGGCTCAGGCCGAGGGTGCGCTCATCGCGCAATCGAGCGACGGCGCGACGGTGATCTTGAACGATTGCATGTTCAATATGGATCGTAAGCGCGACCCACTCGGGTTCTTGTTCACGACGTTGATGGGCTCCGCACCAGGACCACGCGTTTCGCGCCTGTGCAAGATGATGCTGATCAAGGACAAAAAAGCCCTGCGCGCAGACTTCGAGCGCTACGCCGACTTGCCCAACCTCGTGCGCGTGATCGTCGCTCATGAAAAAGTCGCGAACGGCCCCGATGCGCGCGCCTCGTTGCTGCAAGCCGCGACGTACTTGTAGCCACGACGGGCTGGTCCTCTGGTCCCCGGGGCGCGCTTCGACGCAGCGCAGAGTGTCGGGAATCGAGCGCGCTTCGAGGTGCGACGCTGGATCTCGAGCGCCCACTCTCCCAATCAAAGACCCGTGATTGAATAGACGAAGGTCGACTTGGGTGAGCGGAGCCAGCGCGTCGCGATCAACGCGCGTTGCTCTTTGAAGGCGCCTTCGTCGTCGACCCAGCGTTTTTTGAGGGCCTCGGCGGCGGCTTTGTCGCCGCGGGCTTTGAGCTGTAGGACCTGTTTGGCAAGCCCGCTCGCGGCCTGGTTCCACTTGTCGAGCTGCACTTCGTAGCAGCCTCGATCGGTGCCGTTGGCGGCGAGCTCGTTCGGCTTCCATTCGACGGCTCCGCCCGTGGTCAGACTTCCGAGTTGAATCGCCGCGAGCTGGCTGTAGTTTTTGGGCTTGCCTTGCGGGTCGTACATTCCTTGCGCCACTTGGCCGAAGGTCCACGCCACCTCTTGCAGCTGTGAGGTGTCGGCTTCGGCTTGTGTGATCAGGTGACGAGCGACGAGCCCCGCAGGTAGGTAGAGCGCGGCGGTTTGTGCTTTGAGTTCTTCCAAAGTGGAGGCGAGCGGTCCGCCGAAGATGGCCGAGTCTACTTTGCCGTTCACCGCGTAGTCGTGTGCGGGGCCGAGATTGTGCGCTGCTTCATGAAGCACGATGCCCATCAGCGATGGCTTCGGCACCGCGAGCTTCATGCTGGCCGCGCAGTACAGCGAGCTCATTTGTTCGCTCAGCGTCTTTTGGCTGTCGTCGTCGGTGTACAGGTTGGTCATCGTCACCGTGCGCCCTCCGCTCTCGGCGACGGGCCCCCAATTCGGCAGTGATTGGCCCACGGTCGCGCCGATCGGTGCGCGGTTGTCCCCGGCGTTGAGTACGATGTCGATGAAGTCCGGCAGTTTGAAGCCCACGCTGCGCGCTCGATAGGGCTTGCCCGCCAAGCCAGCGAGGTCGTTCTCGAGCTCTTGCTTGATCGGTTCGAGCCGCTTGCGCCACTCCACCGAGTCGGGATTGATGCGCGCGAACGCGAGCGCAAAGCCCGCCTTCCACGCGCACGGCTCGAAGTACACTTCATCCGGACCGACGCGCAGATAATACTTCGAGTTGTCCGTGCCCATCTTCGCCCAAGCGCGATTGGCCCGTTCCCAATCATTGTCGCGGAAGGACTGCGCGGCAGCGCTCAAGTAGGCTTTCAAGGCTGGCTCTTCGCCGGCGAGATCGTTGGCGGCGGCTTCCAGTTCGGCGGCGATCGCCGTCATCTCGTTCGCGTACGCTCGCGAATATTCGAGCGCCTTGAACGAGCCGGGCTTGTCGCCCTTCACGACGACCGCGAAGTGGTCGAGCAATTCGGCTCTGTTCGGCTCTTTCCCCAGGGTTTCGCAGAACTTCGGATCCTGCTGAAGCTCCGCGGGGTAGAGCCCGAAGACGGGCTTGGTCGCGAGGGGCAATGCGTGGCAGTTCGGGTCGCGCTCCGTTTGCGGTGCGGCGCATTCGGGCCCCTGATTGCGGAAGAACAACGCCGCGCTCGCGGGGTCGTCGGGGGCGAGCTGCGTCTCGAGGCCCGCGCTGCCCTTTTGCTGAGCGTAGATTCGTTCGATCAGCACCGCCACACGCTGCAGGTGGCTCACGAGCTTCTTGTCCGCGTCCGGCCGCTGAGCGAAATCACTCTCGACCAGCGTGGGGCGACCCTGTGCGAGCTCGAGGCGAACCATCGCGCGCCGCTTTCGTTCGTCGGTGGTCAGACCGTCCGCCGGGGTAGGCTTTGCCAACTGTTCGTAGAGCGCGCTGAAGGCGGGCGTGAAGCGCGCTCGATCGTCCACGAACTCAGCGCGCGGACGCGCGGTGTGGCTCCAGGTGATCGCGAGTTCGCCGGGCTGCAAGGCTCCGTCGGCGTTCGCGTCATTGCGCCAGAACAAGGGCAGATTGTACTCGACTGCGAGCCGGTTGAAGTCCGAACGCGGAATGCGATCGTAACCCGGCTTGTCACCGTCGCCGGGCAGCGCGGGGGTGTTTTCGGTGGGAGTGTTCGCCGTCGGCGCGCGCGGTGGGGTCAGCTCACCAGTCGCCTTGGGCTCACAGCCGGCGAACAGCGTGAGCAACGCCCACCCGAAAGCCGACCGCAGGTTCGACACTGACATGCCTGTCACCATAGTCCGATGCCCGATTGACGTCGCCCACAAACGCGGGCTCGCTTTGGCCTCCCCTGTCCAAGAGCGTCATGAACACATCGCACAGTTTGGTTGGTCTCGCGCTGGCTTTGGTCTTAACTGCTTGCGTGAGCAGCCCGCAAAAGCCGGAGGCCAAAGTCTTGCCCAATCCAACTCCAGTGCCCCAAGCCCAGTCCGCGTCGCCTGCGACCTCGCCATCGGACAATCCATTTCTACGGCCGAGCGCGCTGCCTTACGAGATGCCGCCCTTCGACAAGATCACGGACGCGAGCTATCGCCCCGCGTTCGAGGCGGGCATGGCCGAGCAGCGCGAGCAAGTGTCGGCAATCGCCAACGACGCGGCTGCGCCGAGTTTCGAGAACACGATCGTCGCGCTCGAGCGTTCGGGGCGTATTTTGTACCGAACCGCGAACGTCTTCTTCAACCTGCAGGGCGCCAACACGAATGACGAGCTCGACGCCATCGCTCGTGACTTCGCGCCCAAGCTCACCGAGCATCAGGATGCGATCTATCTCGACCAAAAGCTGTTCGCTCGCGTAAAGACGCTGTACGACGGGCGTGAAGCGCTGCACCTCGATCCCGAATCAGCGCAGCTGCTCAAGCGCACGTACCTGCAATTCGTGCGCGCGGGTGCCAACGCCTCGGATGCCGACAAACGGCGTTTGCGCGAGATCAACGGGCAAATTTCGTCGCTTACCACGCAATTTCAGCAAAACGTCCGGCAATCGACGCAAGCGGGCGCGCTGGTCGTCGACAGCGTGGCGGAGCTCGAGGGCTTTTCAGCGGAACAAATCGGCGCTGCCGCGTCGGCCGCAGAGGCGCGCAAGCTGACCGGCAAGTGGCTCATCACCCTGCAGAACACGACGACGCAACCAGCGCTTGCGCAGCTCAAGAATCGCGCGCTGCGCGAGCGCATCTACCGTGCGTCGATCGCGCGCTCGAACGGCGGAGCCGCCGACACCACCGCGCTCATCCTGCAGATCGTGCGTCTGCGCGCCGAACGCGCAAAGCTGCTCGGCTATGCGAACTATGCCGCGTACGTCTTGGAAGACAACACGGCCAGCACGCCTGCCGCAGTGAACAAGCTGCTCGGCGACATCGCCCCCCCCTCGATCGCCAAAGCCAAACGTGAAGCCGCCGACTTGCAGGCGCTGATCGATCAGCAGGCCAAGGCCCAGCACACGCCGCCCTTCAAGCTCGAAGCTTGGGATTGGGCGTTCTACGCCGAACAACTGCGCCAAGCGCGCTACGCGTACGACGAAGCGCAGGTGAAGCCGTATTTCGAATTGAACCGCGTGCTTTTGGACGGCGTGTTCTACGCGGCGACGCAGTTTTACGGCATCACCTTCAAGGAGCGCCATGATCTGCCGCTCTATCGCAAAGACGTGCGGGCGTTCGAGGTCTTCGATCACGACGGCTCGCCGCTCGCGCTCTTTTTCTGCGACTACTACGCGCGCGACAACAAGCAAGGTGGCGCGTGGATGAACGCGTACCTCGATCAATCGACCCTGCTCGGCACGAAACCGGTGGTCGCCAATCACCTGAACATCCCGAAGCCGGCGGAAGGCCAGCCGACGCTGCTCACCTTCGACGAAGTGAACACGTTGTTTCACGAATTCGGCCACGCACTCCACGGCATGTTCTCGAAGGTGAAGTACCAATCACTGGCGGGCACCAACACTCCGCCGGACTTCGTGGAATACCCCTCGCAATACAACGAGATGTGGGCGGACGAACCGGCCGTGATCGCGAACTACGCGAAGCACTACCAAACCGGCGCGGCGATCCCGCCTGCGCTCTTGAAGCAAGTCATCGCAGCCCGCAAGTTCAACCAAGGCTTTGCCACGAGCGAATACATCGCGGCCGCGATCTTGGATCAATCTTGGCATCAAGTGCCCGCCGCACACCCCGAAAATCTGCCGCAATCCGCCGAGCAAGTGATGCCCTTCGAGCAAGCCGCGCTCAAAGCCGCGCACCTCGATTTTGCACCGGTGCCGCCGCGCTACCATAGCCCCTACTTCAACCACATCTTCGCCGGTGGCTACGGCGCCGGCTACTACGCCTACCTCTGGAGTGATGTGCTGGCGCGCGACACCGAGAGTTGGGTGCACGCCCACGGCGGTCTCAAACGCGAAAACGGCGATCTCCTACGTGAGAAGGTGCTCTCCCGCGGCCGCACCGAAGAACCTTCCAAACTCTTCCAAGACTTCTACGGCCGCGCGCCCGAGATCGGGCCCCTGCTCGAACACCGAGGCCTCACGCTCGATCACAAATAGTCCGTCCCCAAGCGCAGGTCCGTTCCACGCGCCCGCTGCGGTCTCTTCCTGAGTATCTTTGGTGCGGCGGTTTTCGCGACACGTGGTGGCCACGTCACCAGACCGAGCAGGTGTTTTGCGGGCGCATCGGTGAGCCGACTTTGCACGAGAAGGCTTCGCCGAATTGCGGCATGTTCGTGAGCGGACCACGGACGCGAAAGCGCGGCGGGGAGTGAGGATTGGTCTGGACGACCATGCGTTCGAAGTCGGGGCGGTACAGCGAGCACCAACCCTGGGCGAAGCCCAAGAAGAACTGCTGATCTTCACTCATGCCGTCGGCGACGACCGTCTCTTTCGCGTCCTTCCGGAGCGCGCGATAGGCTTCGAATGCGAGCTTGAGGCCACCGTTGTCGGCGATGTTCTCGCCCAGCGTGAGCGCGCCGTTCACGTGCAGACCGGGCAGCGCCTCGTAGGCGCTGTACTGCTTTTCGACGCACGAGATTTTGGCTTTGAATTTGTCGCTCGCGGTGGCCGTCCACCAGCTGGCAAGATTGCCCTTGGCGTCGAACTGCGAGCCCTCGTCGTCGAAGCCGTGCGTGAGCTCGTGCCCGACGACCATGCCGATCGCGCCCGCGTTCACCGGTAAGCCTTGATTGATGCCGTAGAACGGCGGCTGCATGATGCCCGCGGGGAACACCATCTGGTTGCGCTGCGGTTCGTAGTAGGCGTTCACGGTGGGCGCCGTCATCTGCCACTCGCTGCGATCCACCGCTTTGCCGACTTTGGCGAGCTCGCGCTTGAGCTCGTAGTTGTGCGATCGCAGCACGTTTTGTGCGTAGCTCTTCGCGTCCACCGGGAAGTCGTAGACCTTCCATTTCTCGGGATAGCCGACCAAGTACGCGAGTGAGGCGAGCTTCTCGTGGGCGCGGGTGCGCGTCTCGGGGTCCATCCAATCCAAGGCGTCGAGATCCGAACCCATCGCGGCGCTGATTGCCGAAACCATGGTCTGCGCGGATTGTTTGCTGTCACCGGGGAAGTGGTCTTTGACGTACGGCTGAGCGAGCAAATCGCCCAGGGAGGCGTCGGTGGCGTGCACGCAGCGTCGCCAGCGCGGCGGCAACTCGGGCTGACCGGTCAAGGCTTGTTGCATGCGGAAGCGCTCGTCCACGAACGGCTTCGACAGCAGTGACGCCGTATCGTGCACGATTTGCCACTTGAGGTAGCTCTGCCAGACCGCAGGCTTGGTCGTGGTGATCAGCGCTTGTAGGCCCTCGAAAAACTTCGGTGCAGTGACCGAAATCTCCTGGATCGTCGGGAAACCGACGCCTTTCCAGTAGCCGTCCCAATCGAAGGCGGGCAGCGCCTTGGCCACGCCGGCGCGATTGAGGCGATTGAACATGGTCTTCGGATCGCGCCGCTCGACCTTGGTCTTCGAGATCTTGGCGAGTTCGGTCTCGAGCGCCAGCACGTCCGCGGCCGCCGCGGTAGCGCGCTTTTCCGGCATGCCGGTGAGCACGAGCATGCGCGTCACGTGGTCGCGATAGGTGGCGAGTAGCTTCTTCGAGTTTTCGTCGTCGCGCAGGTAATAGTCGCGATCGGGCAGGCCGAGGCCGTTCTGATCTAGGTTTGCGATCCAGCGCGTGGCGTCGTTGGCATCCTGCGTGGGTGAGGCATCGAACAGCGGCGTGATGCCGACCGCGTGCAGCTCGGTCACCACCGCAGACAAGCTCTTGGTGTCCTTGACGCTGGCAGCGCGGTCGAGCAGCGCGCGGATCGGTTGAACGCCGGCTTTGTCTGCGCCCGCCTCGTCCATACACGCCCCATAGAATGCGCCGAGCTTCTGCGTCACCGGGTCGCTTGCGCCGGGCTTGGTGGCTTCTTCCAAGAGGCGCTTGAGTTCGAGCTCGTTGCGCTTTTGGATCTCGTTGAAGGAGCGCGACCAGGCGGGTTCATCCGCCGGGATCTGCACGGTCTTGAGCCAATTCCCGCAGGCATATTGGTAGAAGTCAGTACATGGGTCTTGGCTGCGGTCGATCGCCAGCGGATCGAGCCCAACGCTCGCGAGCGTGACGTTGACCACTGGTTTGCTTGGGGTGCTCGGGCTCGCCGCGACCACGGGCGCGGCCGGCTGGGCTACCGCAGGGGCTGGCGCAGTCCCGCCACAGCCGGTGAGCAGGGCGATACCGAGCGGCAGCGAGCTGGCCCCCAGTAAAAGACTAGTCGAGCGAATGCGAAAGCTGACGTGAGGCATGCCGCGCGCAGGCTAGTGCGAACCGGGCGGAGACGCTAGACCCGCTTGGGCGCGCGTTCCGGTTTGAGCCACAGCTCACGCCCGACGGCCCACAGCACGAAGCAGATGAGCAGGAATGGAATCATCGACAGCAAATCCGACTGCTCACCCTCGAAGAACGGATTGTGCGCGGAGGCCCAATGTTCGAGCTCCCGATTGGTATTGCTGAGCACGCCGGCCACGAACGCAATCACGATCCCGGCGATCGCGCCGCCTGCGATATAGCCCGAAGCCAAGAGCACACCCGGGCTCTTGTCACCCTCCGCGACGTTTTCTTCCTCGCTCAGGTTTCGGGCGGCATTCTTGCGTCGCAGGTACCAATCGACCAAGCCGCGCAGCATGCCGCCGACCAAAATCGGCGTCGTGGAAGAGAGCGGCAAATACACGCCGACTGCGAACGCCAGTGACGGAATTCCGCTCAGCTCGAGCACGACGGCGATCATCACGCCGAGGAGCACGAGCGCCCACGGCAATTGCTGGTTGAGGATGCCCTTGATGATGTACGAGATCAGGGTTGCTTTGGGCGCATTGAACTTGGTCACGCGCGAGCCGTCAGGCCGCTCGCGATGCGTGCCGTTGATGCCCGGATCGATCAGGTAGGCGACCTGCCCGTCGGCGGCGACCAAGTATTTGCCGGGCTGCCCCTTCACGCTGTCCGTCTTTTGCCAGACGAAGAATTCGCGCGAGTCGCTGGTTGCTTGCGGGCCTTCGAGCTTTTCCTTTTGCGTGAGCCTCGACACGTCCGCGCGTAGATCGGCGTCGAACGTGTGGCGGATCGAAAGCACGGGGGCGTGTGTGCCAGGGTCGACCAGATACTCACCGGGGAGCAGGCTATTTTCGGCCTTTGCCAGCGAGAGCAGGCGATACTCGGCGCGTTCTTGCGGCTGTTCGCCTTCGTACTTCGGCAGCGCATCGAAGCGCGCTGCGGGCAGCGGCGCGGTTTGCGCGACGTGTTCGAAGCTCACGGGCGTGACGTACACCGTGGCTGCGTCGTTCAGCTTGAGCAGGATCGGACCGAGCAGCAACGCCGACGCCAACGCGCCGACCAAGATCGCGATTTGCTGCGAGCGCGGAGTCGCGCCGATCAAAAAGCCCGTCTTCAGATCTTGGGACGTGGTCCCGCCGTTCGAGGCAGCGATGCACACGATGGCACCGACGGAGAGCGCGGTGACGTAGTAGTTCGACCCCGTCCAACCCAAGAGCAGGAAGAAGGCGCACGTGAGCAGCAGCGTCGCGACCGTCATGCCCGAAATCGGATTCGAAGACGAGCCGATTTCACCCGTCAAACGTGACGAAACGGCCACGAAGATGAAGCCGAACAGCACGATCAGCAGCGCGCCGGCGAAATTCATGTTCAGCCGCGGCGCGGCGGTGATGACCGCGAGCAGCAGGATCAAACCAACGCCGACGAACTTGATCGACAAATCATGATCGGTGCGCAGCCCCTCGTGCGCGTTCGGCTGGCCGCTCTTCTTGCCCAGCAAATCATGAATGCTACCGCGAAGGCCTTGCCAAATCGTCGGTAGTGCGCGCACCAAGCTGACGATGCCACCCGTGGCTACGGCGCCCGCTCCGATGTAGAGGACGTATGCGCCGCGGATCTGGTCGGGCGCCATCTGACTGATCGGGACGAGCCCGGGCGCGAGTGCCTGCGGGTTCGCACCACCAAAAAATGCAATCGCGGGGATCAGTACCAAGTACGCGAGCACGCCGCCCGCGCACATCACCGCGGCGATGCGGGGCCCGATGATGTAGCCCACGCCGAGCAGCTCCGGTGAGATCTCGGCGGCAATCGAGCCCATCTTGAGCGGTGCGCCGAACACTTTCTCGGGCACTTCTTTCCATAGCTTGAGGGCGGACATCAGCACTTTGTATGAAAGGCCGAGCCCGAAACCGGTGAAGATGGTCTTGCCACCGCTGACTTCGACCGCGCCTGCGTCACTCGCCGCCGCCGCCGCGCGCGACTCTTCGGACGCACCCGCTTTCAAGACCTCGGCGCACGCGGTGCCTTCCGGATACTTCAAAACGCCGTGTTGCTCGACGATCAGCGCGCGCCTGAGCGGAATCATCATCAAGATGCCGAGCAAGCCACCCAGCACCGCCACCAAGCCGACGCGAATGATCTCGAGATCGAAGCCCAAGATCATGATCGCCGGCATCGTCACGCCGATGCCAAACGCGATCGACTCGCCCGCGGAGCCCGCGGTCTGTACGATGTTGTTTTCCAGGATCGTACGGTTGCGCAGCCCGAACTTCGAAAGCACGCGAAACAGCGCGATGGAGATGACCGCTACGGGAATCGAAGCGCTCACCGTGAGCCCGACCTTCAACACCAAGTAGAGTGATGACGCGCCGAACACGACGCCCAGCAGCGTGCCCGCGATCAGCGGCACGAGCGTGAGCTCTGGCAAGTTGGCCGAAGCGGGGATGTACGGCTTGAAAGCGTGTCCCGGGTGAAGCGCGTTCGTTTCCGTCGAGGTCGTGGTGGGCGGCGTCTCGGACGACATCCCGATTGGTCTATCGCGTTTCGGTGCGAGAGTGCACGCCGGACTCGAGGCTGTTGCCCGCGCAGCAGGAAAGCACGCGCTCGACTGGGTGGCTGAAACCGGCGAAGCGGCTCGAAGCCTGCTAACTTTCGGCAATGGCGCTCGACACGGAGGCTTTCACCGAAGCCGTGAACCGGGTGGACGTTCCTCGTGCGCCTTCGTACGAGGAATGGCGAGTCTCGCCCGCGCTGCGTGAGCCGGTGGCGTGCGTGTGGGCCGCGCGGCTCGGCGCACACGGGGAGCGCCACGTGCAACGGATCATCCCTGACGGATGCATCGATCTGCTGTTCACCGAGGGCCGGCTGATCATCGCCGGCCCGGATACGGAAAGCGTCGAGCTAGAAATGGCAGCGAATCGCTCTTTCGTCGGCTTGCGCTTTCGCGCGGGAGAAGCGCCTGCCGTGTTGGGCGTTCCGGCGAGCGAGCTGCTCGATCTTCGGATCGACGCCTGCGAGGTGCTCGGAGCGCGGACCTCGGCGTTGCGCGATGCCTTGGCGTCTGCTCGTGCGCCGCGTGCCGCAACCGCGCTCCTGGAGCAAGCCGTCAGCCGCTGGTTTCAGCAGGCGGCACCGCGGGACGAGCTGGTCGCGCGCGCGATCGTCGCGGTCAAAGCGCCGCGTGCGGACTGGTCAGTGCGCACGTTGGCCGCATCCCTTGGCGTCAGCGAGCGGCAATTGCGCCGGCGGTTTCTCGACGCGGTCGGCTATGGCCCCAAATTCCTGGAGCGCGTGCTGCGCTTGCGGCGCTTCATCCAGGCGGCTTCGCTCCGCAAGCGCAGTTTGGCCGCGCTGGCAGCGGAGGCGGGCTATGCCGATCAACCGCACCTCACGCGAGAGTGCCGCCAGCTCACGACGCTCACCCCCGCGCAATTGCTCGGCTATCCGGTCACGGCGGGTTGAGCCGCGCACCACCGCCCGGCGCGTCCGAAACGTTCAAGAGCCCGACAACGAACTGCACTAGACGAGGGTTCATGAAGATCCTGTTCGTCTCCAGTGTCTCGCTCATTTCGAACGCGAGCGCTCAAACCAAAGACCTGCTCACGAAAACCTTCGGTCTCCCGCTCGAGCCCGCCCAGGCCGATGCGGATTACGTGTACAGCGAGAAGATCGAGGGCAGCAAACACTTCGGCGTATGGCCTCTGAGTCAGGCCGCCGAAGCGTGCTTCGGTACATCGCGATGGCCCGCGGAGCACCCAGTCCCCCAAGTCAGCATCGAACTCGAAGTCGAAAGCGCGGCCGCCGTTGCTTCGGCCGAAGCCGAACTCCGTGCACGAGGCCATCGCCTCCTGCACGCCACGCGCAGCGAACCCTGGGGTCAAACCGTCTGCCGCCTGCTCACCGTGGAAGGCGCAATCCTCGGAGTATCCTTCGCTCCCTGGCTGCACGCAGCGCACCCCGCGTGACCTTGCCGATTGGCGAGAGTGGGCGCTCGCGCTCCAGCCACGCACCTCGAAAAGGCGCAGCGTTCTCGGCGCGGCGCCGCTAGTGCTAAGAATTTAGCACCTGTTGCTTGCTAAAATTTTAGCACCTGGGTAGGGTGCTCGACATGGCCAAGCCGCCGTTGACGCGCCGCGAGCGCGAAATCATGGATATCGTGTACCGCTTGGGCAGAGCGAGCGCGCAAGACGTGCTGGAAAATCTCGCGGAACCACCGAGCTATTCGGCGGTCCGCGCCCTGCTGCGGCTGCTCGAAGAGCGCGGCCACGTGCGGCACGTGGAGGAAGGCGGGCGGTACGTGTTCTTGCCGGCGGTGCCGCGCGGTGAGGCGCGCCGCAAGGCGCTCTCGCACGTGGTTTCCACGTTCTTCGACGGCTCGGTAGAGCAAGCCATGCTCACTTTGGTCGAGTCTTCGCGGCACAAGCTCAATTCGGACGAACTCGATCGCCTAGCTGAAATCGTCGAGCGCGCACGTCAGGAAGGGAAGTAGTCATGACCATCGTTTTTGCGTTTGGCATCGTGCTGAAGGTCTCGTTCGTGCTCGCGCTCACGTTGGGCGCGCTGCCGCTGCTCGGTCGGGGGTCGGCATCGGTGCGGCGCTGGGTGATCTTGCTAGGCGTTTGTGCGTCTCTGGCCGTGCCGCTGCTCGCCGTGGGATTTCCGAGGCGCCCGCTGGTGCACGTTCAATCGACGGCATTCGTGGGTCACGTGGTCGCGGAAGCCTTGTTGGCGGACGTCGCGCCAATGCGTTTGCAGCGGGTGCAGCACCTGACCGCGACCGCGCTGTCGTCGCCGCTGCAGCCCACCGGCTTCTTGCCCATGATTTGGAGTGTCGGGGCGCTGTTCGTCCTCGCCCGCGTGCTTTACGGCGCCGCAGGGGCCTGGCGTCTGAGCGCGACCGCGCAGCCGACGCGACCGGCGCGTGCCGGAGTTCGTGTGAGCGCTGGCATCGAGGCACCGGTGGTGGTCGGCGTATTCCGCCCGATCGTCCTCCTGCCCGCCGAATCACGAACCTGGAGCGAGGAACGCATGCACGCCGTGCTGCTCCACGAGTTCTCGCACGTGCAAAAGCGTGACGGCCTCGCGCTCTTGCTCGCGCAGTTCGCGTGCGCGCTGTATTGGTTTCACCCGCTCGCGTGGTTGGCCCGGAGCAGACTGCGACGTGAATGCGAGCTTGCCGCCGACGAGACGGTGATTGCGTCAGGTCTGCGTGCCACCAGCTACGCCCAACTCTTGCTCGAGATCGCGCGCGCGAGCGTGCCTACGGTCGGGATCTCGATGGCCGCGCGTCCTTCCGAGCTTTCACGCAGAATTCACGCGCTGATTGCGCGTGACGGCTTGCCCGCGCCGCTGAACCGTACGCGCGCGGCACTGCTCGCCGTCGCCAGCACGCTCGTATTCGGCGGCGTCGCGTGTGTCGATGCCGGGTCGACCGCAGACTCGAAGACGCCGTCGGCAAACGCGAGTGCTGCGCCGCCCACGAGGGGCCTGGACACACAGCTACAAGCCATTGCCGAAGAAGAGGCGCGCCGAGTACACGGCGACTGGGGCGCCGAGCGCGTTGCCATCTTGATTCTCGATCCGCACACCGGCGCGCTACTCGCCAACGCCGATGATGCTCCCGGCAAGGTCGTCGTTCCCGGGTCCACGCTGAAGCCGCTCACCGTGGCTACCGCGCTCGAGGTCGACGCCATCAGCGCCGGACAGCAGTTCGATTGCGGCAATGGCCAGCGCAACTATGGCTCGCTCGTGCTGCGCGACGCCGGGCAATACGGCTCGTTGGACGCCGCGCAGATCCTCGCGGTCTCTTCGAACATCGGCGTATCGCGAATCTTCGACGCGCTGGGCGGTGAGCGCCTGGGTGATGGCCTACGCCGCTTCCGCGTCGGCGCACCGCCGGAGATTCCGAGTGGGACGATGCGCGGCGCGATCATCGCCATCGGCCAAGGCAGCACCACGACGCCGCTGGCGATGGCCAGCGCGTTCGGCGTGCTCGCCAACGACGGCTTGCTCGCAGCTAGCGGAAGTGCGCCCGTGCGCGTGATCAAAGCTGCAACCGCGAAGACCGTGCGCGGCATGCTCGAGGGCGCGGTCAATGGTGAACACGCGACCGGCAAAGCGGCCGCCGTCGCCGGAGTCCGAGTGGGCGGAAAGACCGGCACGAGCGACGAGGACAATTGCGCCTCCTGTGCTCCCGGTGGCGGCACCTTCGCGAGCTTCGTCGGCATCGTGCCGATCGACTCACCCCGCTGGGTGATTTACGTGGGCGTGGGCAAGCCGAGCAAAGAAGGCTCCGGTGGAACCATCGCGGCGCCCGCCTTCAGCCGCGTCGCAAAGCGCGCGTTGGAACTCTAGGCAAACGGCAGCTGAGCCGGGGCTCGATTTTTAGGATCGCGGACGGGCCCGAGGAGTTCTTCCACCCTGGGCTCGTTGTGCGTGAGGTCGGCGCTCGGCGTGGCGGTCTTGACGTTTCCCGGGCAGGCAGCGAGCGCCGATCGAGCTGATTGACCGAATTTTCGCGGGTCGAGGCCGATCTTGCGGCCCCCGCTAGCGAAGCGCATAGTGCGCGCCCGAAATGGGCACGAAATGGCTGCTGATCGCTCTGCCTCTGATCGTCGCCTCCGTGCTCGCCCAGTCAGCGCTCTGGGTGCCGAATTACACGAGCCAGGACAAAGGCAACGCCGAGCGCTTGCGCACGTTCGTGCGGGCATCGATCGGCGACGCGAAGATCCTGAATCCGATCATCAATTCGAACGCGACCGGCGACGAGATCATGGAGGACAAACTATTCGAAGGGCTCGTCAACGACGACGAGAACCTGAAGATCGTCCCCGGTCTCGCGGATCGCTGGGAGACGAGAGAGGATGCGTACGTTGCGGAGCTGCCGGGTCGAGCGTTGCCGGACGGCCGCCCCGGCACGGCAGCAAACGTCGCGTCCGTGATCGAAGCGGCGTGGAAAGAGGCGCGGCTCGCTGGCGTCGAGGCCAGTATTCAGGGCGTCGAAATCGTGCCGAGTGAGACGCGCGCTCTGACCGAAAGTGTGCAAGTTCCGGATGCCAAGGGTAAGCAGTCGTCGCTCGACGTGGAGTTGACCGTCGAGGTCCCACCGCGAGTGAAGATTCGCCTGTCCAAGGTCGAATCTGGGTTGTTCAAGAGGCTCGAGCCGATCTTGGGGGAAGGCTACTTTCGAGACTACCCGTTCGCGGACCGTTTCAAGCTCAAGAAGCCGGAACAGTCGAGCGCCGTCCGCGAGAAGTTCCCGGAGTTGCTCGCCGTCGGCGAGCACAATCCGGTCATCACCTTTCACCTTCACCCCGGGGTGCGTTGGCACGACGGAGTTCCGTTCACGGCGGAGGACGTGAAGTTTACGTATCAGGCGCTAGTCGATCCGCGCAACGCCTCGCCGCGCGCGTCGTCGTACGAAGGAATCAAGTCGGTCGAAGTCGTGGACGAGTTGACCGTGCGCATGACGTACAAACGGCTCGCCGCGCCGGCCATCATCGATTGGTTGATCGGCGTCATACCGAAGCACTTGTTGGATGATGCAGCGTTGCGACGCGAGATGTCCAAGACCTCGCTTTCGAAAGAAGCGCGCGCGACGTTTTCCGTGAGGACCTCGGAGTTCGGTCGCCATCCGGTCGGAACTGGGCCATTCCGGTTTGCGGAATGGCGCGCGGACCAGTTCGTTCATCTGCAACGCAACGACGACTATTGGGGCAAAAAGGCCGAGCAGCAGGACGTATTCTTTCGAGTCATCCCCGACTATCTGACGATGGAGCTCGAATTCAAGGCGGGCGCGCTGGATCGTTACGATGCGCTGCCGCACCAAGCCGAGCGCTTGCGCCAAGATCCCGAGTATCACGTGCTCAATCGCCGACGCGGCTACTATTCGTACATTGCCTACAACATGCGGCGTCCACAATTTCAGGATGTGCGCGTGCGTCGTGCGCTGGGCATGGCGATCGACGTCGGCAGTTTGATCAAGTACGCGCTGTCGGGCGAGGCCAAGCGTGCGACCGGGCCGTATTACTCGAACACGCCGTACTATGACCCAACGGTCGAGCCGTTGCCCTACGACCCAGCAGGCGCACTCGCGTTACTCGCAGAAGCGGGTTGGAAAAAGAACGCGCGCGGCATGCTCGAGAAGGACGGCAAGCCATTTCAGTTTACCCTGGTCACGAACAACGGGAACCCGCAGCGCAAGGCGATCATGATCGTCGCCCAAGAAGCGTGGAGAAAGCTCGGTATCGACTGCAAAATTCAAGCTTTCGAGTGGACGGTGTTCTTGGACGATTTCGTTCACAAACTCAACTTCGACGCGGTGGTGCTGGCTTGGGTGGGCGGTGACATCAATCCCGACAAGTATCAACTCTGGCACTCTAGCCAGGTTCACGAGTTTCAGCTCAATTTCGCCGGCTATCAGAGTCAGCGCGTCGATGAACTGATCGAGCGCATTCGTGAAGAGTATGACTTCGACGCGCAAGTCGCGTTGACCCGTGAAGTGCACCGGCTCGTCGCGGCGGATCAGCCTTACACCTTTCTGTACGAGCCGACCGAGCCAATCGTGCTCGACAAGCGCATCGTGCAAGTCGATCGCGACCCCGATGGCAGAGAGACGTACCGGAAGATCGAACCACTGCCCTCGGGCTCGATCGACGTCTTCTTCTCGCGCTGGCGCAAACTCGCGCAGGAGCCCAGCTATGCGCCGTGATCGCGCGCTCACCGGGGGACGACGCTGATGTGGCGCTTCCTGGCGCGAACGATCGTGCAGCGGCTGCTGCTCCTGGTCGTGATCTCGATCGTGTCACACACGGTGATTCACCTCGCGCCCGGCGAGCCCACCGAGGTCGACTCGATGAACCCCATGATGAAGGCCGAGGACGTCGCGCGCATCCGCAAGTCGTTCCACCTCGACGAGCCGATTTACTTGCAATACGTGCACTGGGTCAGAGATCTGTGCACCGGTCAGCTCAAGTCTTTTCGCGACGGTTTGCCCGTCATGCCCAAGATTTGGGAGCGTTTCTTGAACTCGCTGCCGTTGTTCCTGTGCACGACGGTGATCGTCTGGACGGCGTCGTTCCCTATCGGCATCCAGGCCGCGCTCAAACGGGGCTCGCGCTACGATCGCGGCACGACATTCGTCGCGTACACGTTGATTTCGATCCCTGGCTTCTTTCTTTCGTACCTGTTGATCGTTTGGGTCGTGCGCATCTTTCACTTGCCCGTGATCGGCCTCACCACCTTCGGCACGGAGCACGAAAGCGGCGTGGTGCGCGCGATGGACCGCGTCTGGCACCTCGTCATTCCGTCGCTGATGGCGGCGCTGACCGGTATTGCGGTTCTGTCTCGCTACGTGCGCGCGCAAATGCTCGAGGTCTTGGGCCAAGACTACGTGCGTACCGCGCGCGCGAAGGGTCTCGACGAAGATCAGGTGGTTTATGGGCACGCGCTGCGCAACGCGCTCTTGCCGTTCGTCACCATGTTCGGCTTGCTCTTGCCGGGCTTGATCAGCGGTTCGGTGATCTTCGAGCAGATCTTTGCTTGGCCGGGGCTCGGTTTGCTCGGTTACGAAGCGATTTTGGCCCGTGATTTTCCGATGATTCTGACACTCAACTTCGTGGCCGCGGCGCTCACGTTGCTCGGCATCTTGCTCTCGGACATCCTGTACGCGCTGGTCGATCCGCGCATCCGGCTGCAATGACCATCCCAGTCGGTCCGAGCCCCAGCATCGAAGCGCTGGCCGCACCGCACGCGGACGCAGAAGCGTTGGGCATCGCCGAGACCCCCGCGCAACAGCTCTGGCGTACGTTCCGCAAAGATCGCCTAGCGATGCTCGGCTTGTACGTTTTGCTCGCGCTGATGGTCGTGGCCTTGGTGGGCCACGTGCTGACGGGCTGGTGGGTGGTGTTCGATCCGGCGACCGTGCGCCTGCCGGACAAGCTGCTGCCGCCGTTCAGCGCAGCTTCCAGCGCCTTGGCGCCAGAGCTCCTGCCCCCGCTCCACTCTTACCCATTCGGGACGGACGAGCTCGGACGCAACGTCTTCGCTCGAATGTTGCAGGGGGCGTTCGTATCACTGTCGGTGGGCATCGTCGCCGTCAGCATCTCGCTCGGCATCGGCGTCACGGTGGGGGGCCTGGCCGGCTTTTACGGACAGCGCAAAATAGGCCCGATCAGCGTTGATTCGTTGCTGATGCGCTTGACGGATGTGGTGCTGTGTTTCCCGACCTTCTTCTTGATCCTCACGGTCGTGGCGCTGCTGCCGCCCAGCATCTACAACATCATGATCGTGATCGGCATGACGAGCTGGATGAGCACCGCGCGCTTCGTGCGCGCGGAGTTCCTCGCGCTGCGCGAGCAAGACTTCGTTACGGCGGCGCAGGCGCTCGGCTTGCCAGAGTGGCGGATCATCTTCCGACACATGATTCCGAACGCGATGGCGCCGGTGCTCGTCTCGGCGACGATCAACGTCGCGCACGCCATCTTGACCGAGTCCGCGTTGTCCTTCTTGGGCTTCGGCGTGCGGCCGCCGTACGCCACCTGGGGCAACATTTTGGCTGATGGGCGATCGTACATCTTCGACGCGCCGTGGCTGTTCTTGATCCCCGGTGCGGCAATTTTGCTCGTCGTGCTCGCCTTCAACCTCGTGGGTGAAGGGCTGCGCGACGCCATGAACCCGAAATTGCGGAAGCGAGTCGGATGACGGACCCAGGTGCAGAGCCGCTTTTGTCGATCCGCGAGCTAGAGGTGGACTTCGCGACCGACACTGGCGCCGTGCGCGCCGTGCGCGGAGTCGATTTGAACGTCGCGGCGGGCGAAACCGTGGCTTTGGTCGGTGAATCCGGCTCCGGCAAGTCGGTCACGGCGATGTCGGTCATGCGTTTGACCGAAGGGCGCATCGCCGGGGGCAGCATTCTCTTCCAAGGGCGCGACTTGGTCGGCGTGCCCGACGCAGAAATGCGCCGCATTCGCGGCGGGCAGATCGGCATGATCTTTCAGGAGCCGATGACCTCGTTGAACCCCGTGTTCACGATCGGGCGCCAGATCGAGGAGGTGCTGAGTTTGCATCAGCAGCTCGGAGCGCGCGCCGCTCGCGCGCAGGCGCTCGAACTGTTGCAACACGTCGGCATCCCAGCGCCCGAGCGCCGCCTCGCGCAATATCCGCACGAGCTCTCCGGCGGCATGAAGCAGCGCGTGATGCTGGCGATGGCCGTTGCCTGTCGCCCGCGGCTGCTCATCGCGGACGAACCGACGACCGCGCTCGATGTCACGATTCAAGCCCAAATCATGGAGCTCTTGCGCTCCCTGCAGCGCGAGTTGGGTATGGCCGTGCTGCTCATCACCCACGACCTGGGCGTCGTGGCTCATTTTGCCGAACGAGTGTTGGTGATGTACGCCGGCAAGATCGTGGAACAAGGCTCGGTGCGGGACGTGTTCAAACGCGCCTCGCATCCGTACACGCAAGCGCTGCTCGCCGCGCTCCCCGATCCGCAAAACCCCGGCAAGCGCCTGGCCGCGATCCCCGGTCGCGTACCAACGCCGGCCATGTTGCCGCCAGGTTGCGCGTTTTGCGCGCGCTGCGCCCACGCCTTCGAACCCTGCGCCAGCGGACAACCGCCGCTGTTCGCCGTGGGCGAAGGGCACCGGGCGGCGTGTTTTTTGAGGGAGGGGGGCGCTCGAGATCCCGCATCGCACCTCGAAGCGCCCGCTGTTCCCGACGTGTTACGTTGAGAGCCTCGGCTCTCTTTTCGTCCGCGCCGCCGAAGGCTTCGACGGACTGTGGCGCTGATCATGACCATCAAAAAACTCTCGGCGAGATCCGTCCCTGGGACAGTTTTCGCGAATGGTGGCTCGGCGATTCAGCTCTCGACATGGGTTTCCGCGCGCCACCCTGTTCCCCGGCAGGGGGGGCGGCTGTGCTAGCTTGGGCGCGATCGCTCTCCCATGTCGCTCGCGGCCTCAGCATCGATTTCTACGGAGCCTGCGCCAGCAGATGTGCTCGTGCAGGTGACTGGGCTACGCAAGTATTTTCCGGTGCGGGGCGGGCTATTCGGTGGAAGCGTCCAGCAAGTGCGCGCGGTCGAGGACGTTTCGTTCGAGATCCGGCGCGGTGAGACGCTCGGGCTCGTGGGTGAATCGGGTTGCGGCAAGACCACTGTCGGGCGGCTGCTGCTGCGGTTGCTTTCGCCGACGGCGGGCAGCGTGCGCTTTGCGGGCCGTGATTTGGCGACGCTCGATGGCACCGAGCTTCGCCGCATGCGCCGCCGCATGCAAATCGTATTTCAAGATCCCTACTCATCGTTGAATCCGCGGCGTACGGTGGGCGATGCGATCGGCGAGCCGCTGTTCGTGCACGGGCTCGCCAAGGGGGCCGAGATCGATCGGCGTGTCAGTCGCTTGCTCGAGCGCGTCGGTTTGCCGGGGAGCTACCGCAGTCGCTATCCGCACGAGTTTTCCGGCGGGCAACGCCAACGCGTGTGCATCGCGCGCGCGCTCGCGCTCGAGCCCGAATTCATCGTCTGTGACGAGGCCGTCTCCGCGCTCGATATCTCAATTCAGGCACAAATTCTCAATCTTCTCGGGGATTTGCGGGACGAGCTGAAGCTCACCTATCTGTTCATCAGCCACAACCTGAACGTGGTGCAGAGCGTCTCCGCGCGCATCGCAGTGATGTACCTGGGCAAACTGGTCGAAGTTGCGCCGGCGGCCGAGTTGTTCCGCGCGCCGCAGCATCCGTACACGCGAGCGCTTCTATCTGCCAACCCGGTGCCTGATCCGGACGTGCCGCTCCGGCCTATCACTCTGAAGGGTGAATTGCCTTCACCGCTCGAACCACCGACGGGTTGCCGTTTTCACACCCGCTGCCCGGACGTGTTCGAACCCTGCAGTCGCGTCGTGCCCGAGGCGCGACTCGTCCGTCAGGCAGACAATCGAAACGAGCACCACGTGTGGTGCCACCTGTACGACGATGCTCAGAAGTCTGCTTAGCGCATTCTTGGTGTTCGCCGCGGCGCTCCTGGTCGTGGGGTTCACGTTGTCGACGTCGACCGACCGGCGTGCTGATTTTCGCTTCACCAACGGCGCCGAACCCAAGACTTTGGACCCGCAGCTGGCCACCGGTGACCCCGAGCACCGGCTTTTGAGCGCGATTTTCGAGGGTTTGGCGCGCCTCGACGCGCGCTCGCTGGAGCCCGTGCCGGCCGTGGCTGAATCGTGGGAAATTTCTGCAGACGGCAAGACGTACACCTTTCACCTGCGGGCGGACGCGCGCTGGAGTGACGGTCACCCGGTGACCGCGCAAGACTTTTGCTACTCGTGGCGTCGCTTGCAAGAGCCGAGCTTGGGCTCGGAGTACGCCTACATCATGCACATGGTGCGCTACGCCCAGGCGTACAACACGCACGAGGAGCAAGCCAAAGCCCTGCGCGGTTCGATTCGAAGCGCCGCGGCCGAACTGCTGAAAGAGTATCCGGATGCGATCCCGAAGGCCGCCGTGCTGGCGTTTTCGGCGAAGCAGAACCTGAACGCGACGCTCAAGGGCACGACCAATGAAGTGTTGCGTCATTTCTTGCTGCGCGCGCCCGCGGATATGCCACACGCCGAGATGAGCGCGTTGCCGGCTCAGTTCGAGCTCGAGGGCAACCGGCGAGCGGCGCTCTACGAGGAAGCCAAGCAGCATTTCGGCGTCGACGGCGGCGTGTACGCCAAGGACGAACACACGTTGCTCGTGGAGCTGGTCGCGCCCACGCCCTATTTCCTGGAGCTCACCGCCTTTTATCCTCTGTCGCCCGTCCCGCGCTGGGCAATCGAAAACAGCGCTGGGCGCAACTGGTTCCTGCCCGGCCAGATCGTGTCGAACGGTCCATTTCGTTTGGCCGATTGGCGCGTGGGCGATCACATCCGCCTCGAGCGCAACGAGACCTATTGGGGGCGTCGCGACGTTGCGCTGCGCAGTATCGACGCCCTGCCGATCGAAAACACGACCACTGCCCTGAACTTATACCTAACGGGTGAAGTGGATTGGATGGCGTATCAAACGGTGCCCCAAGAGCTGGCGCCCGATCTGCGCTCGCGCCCCGATTTCTTCACCGGTCCCGCGTTCATCTCCTATTACTATCGGATCAACTGCACTCGTAAGCCATTCGATGACGTGCGGGTGCGCAAGGCGCTCAACTTGGCGATCGATCGGGAGCAGATCACGCGCGACGTGATGCGTCTCGGTCAGCTGCCAGCGACGCACTTCGTGCCTCCTGGAATTCGCGGCTACGATCCGCCCGAAACGGCGCTCGCCTTCGACGTCGAACAGGCGAAAAAGCTGTTGGCTGAGGCTGGTTTCCCCGAGGGCCGCGGCTTTCCGAAGTTCGGCATTTTGTACAACACGCTCGAATCCCACAAGAAGGTCGCCGAAGTGGTGGCCGATCAACTGCGCCGCAACTTGCACCTCGAGGTCGCGGCGTACAACCAAGAGTGGCAGTCTTACCAGCAGAGCACGCGCGCGCTAGACTACGATTTGGCCCGCGCCGGCTGGGTCGGCGACTACGAGGATCCGAACACCTTTCTGGATTTGTTCCTCACCAACGGCGGTAACAATCAGACCGGCTGGAGCAGCGTACTTTACGACCGCCTGCTCGCCGCCGCTGCCGATGTGGAGCATTTCGTGGCCGATCCCGGATTCGTGATCGAGCACGCGCACGACCCGGAGAAACTGAAACGCTTGGCGGACACTGCGCGGAGCGAGGCAGATGTCGCGCAACGCTTGCAGCGGATGTCCGAGCTTCGGATGGCTCTGCTCGCCGAAGCGGAGCGCGTCCTGATCCACGACGAGTTCCCGATCCTTCCCATCTACATATACGTGACGATGGACATGGTGAAGCCCGAGGTCAAAGGCATCTACAGCGAGCTCGTGAGCAGCAACGGCACAAAACGGCCAAATTTGCGCAATATTCACCCGTTGCGCAACGTTTCCATTCGGCGCGCTGCCAGCGCAGGTGAGGCGCAGTGATCGAGACGCTGAGTCTCTTTTTCGGCGTTGCGTTGCTTGCCGCCACGGCCTGGTGTCCAGCGCGCGTCACGCGCGTGCTCGGAGCGCTGCTGCTCGCGCTCATGCTCGGCATCGTGCTCCGCTTCGCGCTCGGCATTCCCGCGGCGATCGGCTGCGGGCTGCTCGCGAGCGCCCTTGGCTATCGCTTCTTTCCGCTGCTGGTGTTGCGGCGCGTGCTGTTCTTGGTGCCGGCGTTGGTACTGTTGATTTACGCGACGACGCTGCTCATGTACCGCGCGCCCGGCAATCCGTTCGCGAACGAGCGCGCCACGACGCCGCAAGTCGAAGCGGCGCTGCGCGCCCAGTATGGCGTGCCCAAGAGCGCCTCGGCGTTTTTCAAGATCTACATGCGTCGGTTGTTGGTCGAAGGCACGCTCGGTCCGTCGATCAAGGTGCAGGGCCGCACCGTGGAGGAGCTGATTGGGCCGGCGTTTCCCGTCAGCGTTGCGCTTGGATCCCTCGCGCTCCTGCTCTCGGTTTCGTTGGGGCTGGGGCTCGGGATTTTGGCTGGTTTGCGGCGCAACACGGCCATCGATCATTTGAGCATGACACTGGCGCTGGTCGGCGTTTCGCTGCCAAACTTCGTGCTCGGCTCTGCGGCGATGATCGTATTTTCGCTCTGGTTCCGCTGGCTGCCGGTGGCCGGCTGGGGGAGCCTGCGACACGTGCTGATGCCGGCAGTAGCCTTGGCACTGCCGAATGCCGCGATCATCGCGCGCTTGGCTCGCAGCGGCATGATCGAGGTCCTGCAGCAAGATTACATCCGAACCGCGCGCGCGAAAGGTCTACCGGAGAGCTGGGTCGTCGTGCGTCACGCCCTGCGGGGCACGCTCATGCCGGTCGTTTCGTTCTTGGGTCCCGCTGCTGCGGCGACGATGACCGGCTCGTTCGTGGTCGAGGTCTTGTTCGCAGTGCCCGGTATGGGCCAATGGTTCGTCAAAGGCGCGATCAATCGCGATTATTCGCTCGTGCTCGGCACCGCGATTGTGTACTTCGGTTTGGTCATCTTGTTCAATTTGCTGGTGGATTTGGCCTATGCCTGGCTCGATCCGCGGCTGCGGAGCAGCGGCGCATGACGCGCAGCCCCTTTCAATTGGCGATGCAGCGGCTGCTGCGCAATCGCGTTGCCGTGCTGGGCGGCGTGCTGCTCGCGCTGATCACGTTTGCCTGCGTGGCCGTGCCCATCTTGTTCAAGTTGGATCCCGATCTGACTCAACCCGCGCTGCGCAATCAGGCCCCATCGGCGCGCTTCCTGTTCGGTACGGATGGCCTCGGGCGCGATTTGGTTGCGCGCGTGCTCGTGGGCGGCCGCACCTCGTTGCTGGTGGGTCTGGCAGCGACCGCCGTCTCGGTGCTCGTGGGCGTGGCCTATGGCGCGATTGCCGGGTTCTACGGCGGAAAGATCGACGAGGCGATGATGCGCTTGGTCGATTTCATGTACGGGCTTCCGTACATGTTCTTGGTCATCCTGATCATGCTCATGTTCTCGGAGACGGCTCGCGGCGACATGCTGCCCGTGTTTTTGGCCTTGGGCTTGGTGCAATGGCTCACCATGGCGCGCATCGTGCGCGGCCAAGTACTCGCTTTGCGCAGGCAAGAGTTCGTGCTCGCCGCCGAGCTCTTGGGTGTGAGTGACGCGCGCCTCTTGGTTCGTCACGTGCTCCCCAACGTGTTCGGTGTGATCATGGTCTACGCCACGCTGATGGTCCCTTCGGTGATCATCCTAGAGTCGTTCTTGTCGTTTCTGGGCTTGGGAGTCGCGCTTTCTTGGGGACAGCTGGTCTCGGTCGGCATCGCGGTGATCAACCCCATCCGCTCGTATTGGTGGATCTTGCTTTGGCCGAGTTCGTTCCTCGGCGTCACGCTGATCAGCCTCAATTTCCTGGGTGACGGCCTGCGCGACGCGCTCGACCCGAAGGGCAAAACGTGAACCCGCGAAGCGTGCCGGTCGACGAGGCTGCAGGCGCGGAAGAGCTGCTGCGTGTCCGCGAGCTATCGGTATCGTTCGTCACGCGCGAACGAACGGTGCGCGCCGTCGATCACGTGAGCTTCGACGTGCGCCCGGGTGAGGTTGTCGGTTTGGTGGGTGAGTCGGGGTGCGGCAAGAGCGTGACCAGCCTCTCGATCCTCGGCCTGCATGAACGGCCTGCCGGGCGCGTGACGGGCAGCATTCGCCTGGCAGGGCGAGAGCTAGTCGGCGCTTCGCCTGCGGAATTGCGCGAGGTGCGCGGAAATCGCGTGAGTATGATCTTTCAAGACCCGCTGACTAGCCTCAACCCGTATCTGCGGGTAGAAGAGCAGCTCGCCGAAGTGCTCGAACTGCACTTGCAGCTGCGCGGACCAGCAGCGCGCGCGCGCATGCTCGAGATCCTGAGTCAGGTCGGCATTCCTGGTGAGGAGCGGTTGCGAGCGTATCCGCATCAGCTCTCCGGCGGTATGCGCCAGCGCATTTGTATTGCCATGGCGCTCCTCTGCAACCCCGCGCTGCTGATTGCGGACGAACCGACGACCATGCTGGATGTCACGATTCAGGCGCAGATTCTCGAGCTGTTGCGCTCACTCCGCAGCCTCCGAAAGATGTCGATCCTATTCATCACTCACGATCTGGGCGTCGTGTCCGAAATTTGCGACCGCGTGATCGTGATGTACGCCGGTCGCATCGTGGAGCAAGCGCGCACGGCGGAAGTTTTGAACGCTCCGCTTCACCCCTACACCGAGGCGCTGCTCAAGAGCACCCCGCGGGTCGACGTGCCGGGGGGCGGCTCGCTGCACCCAATCGGTGGCTTACCCCCGCGCTTGTCTGCCGAAAAAGTCGACGCTTGCACGTTCGCCCCGCGTTGTCCGCGCGTGCGTGAAGGATGTACCCACGGCGAACCCGCGCTCACGAGCGCGGGCGGCGAGCGCTTGCGTCGCTGCATCGTGCCGGTGGCAGAAATGGAAACCGCGCTGTCATGAGCCACTCGGCGCCGCTGCTCGAGGTGCGCGATCTACGTGTCCACTTCGCCCATGAAGGGGCCGTCGTGCGCGCGGTCGACGGCGTGGACTTCGAGCTCCGCGCGGGTGAAACTCTGGCTTTGGTCGGCGAGTCGGGTTGCGGAAAGTCGACCCTGGCTCGGGCGCTGGTCGGGCTGAATCCAATCACTTCTGGCAGCGCCGAGCTCAACGGCCGCACCATCACCGGGCTCTCGCGGGCGGCGGCGCGGCCTTTTCGGCGCGAGCTGCAGCTGGTGTTTCAAGACCCCTACGCGAGCCTCAACCCGCGTTTCACGATCGCCCAAACCTTGGCTGAGCCGCTGCTCCTGCACGAAAAGGCCAGCCGCGGCAATGTCGATGGCAAGGTTTGCGAGCTGCTCGCTCAGGTCGGGCTCGATCCCGAATTGCGTGCTCGTTATCCGCACGAGTTCTCCGGCGGACAGCGTCAACGCATCAGTATTGCCCGAGCCCTCGCGGTCGAGCCGAGCCTCCTGCTCTGTGACGAGGTCACCTCCGCCTTGGATGTCTCGATCCAAGCGCAGATCCTCGAGCTCCTGCGGTCGGTCCAACGCGAACGCGGCCTGAGCTACCTGTTCATTACTCACGACCTCGGAGTCGTGCGCTACATCGCTCATCGTGTCGCAGTGATGTATGTCGGCCAAATCGTCGAGCTGCGAGATACCGAGAGCCTGTTCGAGTCGCCTGCGCACCCCTACACGCAAGCGCTTTTGGCCTCGATCCCGCGTGTTTCGCAGGCGGAAGCGCGTGCCCGCGCCCCGCTCGGCGGTGAAGTTCCATCACCCGCGCGGCCGCCGAGCGGTTGCCGGTTCCACCCACGCTGTCCCGTGGCCTTCGAACGCTGTGCCAAGGAGTTCCCGGCGCTGTATCAAGTCGGCGGCGGGTCGAGTCGTTGCTTTTTGAACCAGTGACTCGAGCAAGTCGTGGCGGAAACGCGTGATCAGCTCGAGAGGTGGCGAGACGAAAGTGTGATCGTCTCGTCGCTCACGTTGCGAGTAAGTTTGAGTACTGACACGAACTCGTGACAGTTCGCGCTTATCCTGCTGTACCGTGGCAACTTCTAAAGGCCGCGGCATGTTCGCGCTCAGGCTCGCGAGCGGAACCTGTGCGCTGTCGCTTTTGGCATGGACGTTTCGCGAGGTCGATTTCGGGCGCGTGAGCCAGAGCATCACCGGCGTCGGCGTCCTAGGGCTCGCGCTGATCGCAGCCCCCGCTCTCGTCGCACTCACCCTGGAGTGTCTGGGCTGGAAGCGCGTGTTCGAGAGCCTCGGTCAGAGCGTGGCAATCCGCTCACTCCTCAGGGTGAGGTTGATGACCGAAGCCGTCGCCCAGACGCTACCGTTGGGCGTGATTTGGGCTGAATCTTTGAAACCGATGCTGCTCGGTCGCCATGCGGCCATGCCGGCGGGGCGAGCCGTCGCGGGGCTGTTCGCACGCAAATATTTGTTGGTCAGCTCACAGGCGGTGTACGTCGCGCTGCTCTCGGCGTTCGGTTTCGCGACCCTGTGTCGACTCTCGCTCCGGCTCATGGGGCACGGCGCTTTGGCCTGGGTGGCATTTGCAGCAAGCGGCGTGCTGTGTCTCACGGCGTTCGGTCTGAGCGGCGCGTTTGCCTGCGGGCGTGCCGCAGAACGCGTGTTCGCGTTGCTGCGTCGTATTCCGAACCTGCGTTTGCAGCGCGCTCTGCTGCGACGCGAAGCGAGCTTTACCAGCACCGATCAGCTGACCGAGCGCTACTTCGAGCTCGGCTTCAAGCGTACCACCTTGGCGCCAGGCGTGTTCTTCTTGTGCGGCTGGTTGTGTGAATCGCTGGAGAGCTTTTTGATCTTGAAGCTCCTGGGCGTCGAGCTCGACTTCTTCGCCGTGGCGAGCGTCGAGGTGTGCCTGTCGTTCTTGAAGAACGTCATCTTCGTCGTCCCCGCGGGGATTGGCGTGCAAGACGTTGGCTACGTTTCGTGCCTGACCGCACTGGGGGTCCCTGATGCGCTCACCGTCGGCGCCGCGTTTTCTGCGCTCAAGCGCGGAAAGGAGCTGTTTTGGGCGGCCGTCGGGTACACGCTGCTGGCCGCCGATCTGCGCCCAGCGCTCGCCGCTCCGCCTCGGAACGAAGCGCTGACCGCGTAGTTCGCACGCGGCGGCTGGTCGCGCTCAAAACGAGCTGTTGACCGCGTAGTTCGCGCGGGCGGTATCCATGCTCAGAAAACTGAACTGACCCTCGCTGCACGAACCACTGTTCAAAAACAGGCGATCACCGTGGAGCGCGCTGGCCGCAAGATGCGTGTGGCCAGTGACCATCACGTCGAACTCTCGCTCGGTGGCGAGTTGCATCGCCCATTTTTGGAACGAACAACGCGTGCCGTCGAGTGAGAGACCGCCTCGCCTCTCGTCCAGTTCATTCAGCAGCCGGTAGAGCGCGCTCAGCCCGAGCCGGCGGATCCACCCGCCGAGCCATACACCGAGCTCCGACAACCAGCGCCGTCGCTGCACGAGCGCATCGTTCTGATGTCCGTGGGTGAACAGAATGCGCGTATCACCTGTCTGGATGACGAGCTCGTCCGGAGTGCCTTGCACGCCGGCGATCAGATCGTGATTGCCGTGCACATAGAGATAATTGCTTCGTTCGAAGCGCGCGGCGATCTCCGGGTGCGACTCACGCGCGCGGCGAAGTTCGTGCGCGGGATCACCCGGCAACTTGCCGGTGAGCGTTTCCCAGATGTCCCCGAGCAAGACGACTTTTTCGAAGTTCTTCTCGAGGAAAGTGAGAAATTTGAGAAATTCGCCATCTTCGTGGCCGAAGCCATCGGCGGGGCCACCGGTACCCAAGTGAAGATCCGAGATGACTGCGATCTCCATGATGCTCCTCGTTCAACCCGCAGCGGGCGAACCTGGGACCTCTGGATATCGGCGCCGTGTGTCGGCAGCGTGCCCTTCCGGCAAGGCCTCGGAAACTTTGAACAACTGTTGCACCGCTGAACTCTTCCCAGTTCATCTGGGGGCAAAAGTAGCGTTTGGCAAGGATCCGGCAGAATTTATGCTCGATTTGAATTCAGCTGGTCTGACCACTTCGAGCTGTCGGCGAAGGCATCGCTGAGTGTGTACGCCTCTACGCCGGGCGAACCCGCGTTGGACGCTGCGATCGCACTCCCGCCGGTTGTCGGCCTTTGCGTCGGCCGTTACTATTGAGCCGATGGGTGTGCGGCGCTGGCTCTCGATCCCGGCGATCGGGCTGTGCGTGAGTTGTGCTCTGCCGAGCCCGCCGCCATCGCCGCCCCGCATTGCCACGAATCAGGCCGCTCCTTTGGCAGAGGCACCGGGACCGCGCTATTCGACGGACGCGTCGCCGGGCGGTGTGGTCGGCGGGGTGCCCGCGCAGGCTCTGGAAGCAGAAGTGAGGGCAGAGCTCGCGCGTCGCGGGAACTCGGCGGTCGCCGATGGGAAGCTCGCGGCCACGGCCGGCTGGATCTTGCATGAGCTTTCGAGCGAGCGCCCGCCCGATCAATCGTCGACCGAAGAGACGGCGCGCCGTCACGGCTTTGCGGGGGTCGTGCTCTCGATGGCTGGCTTCGAGTTGCGATCGGGAAAAAATGAGCTTTGGCGGGCCGCGATCGAGCGAGTGCCCGCCAACATGCCCATCACCCGCTACGGGATCCAGCTGACGTCGGATGGGCGGGCTGCAGCGGTCGTGTTCGGCAACGTGGAGGCGACCTTTGCCGAATTCTCGAGTCGTCTTTCCGTGAACGAGCAACTGGAGCTGCGGGGCGAGGTCGGCCCGCGCTTTGCGTTCGCGCGGATATTCTTGACCAAGCCGGACGGAAGCGTGGAACAGCAGGTGATGCCGTCGCGTGAGGTGCACAGGCGATTATCGTTCGCAGAAAACGGTCGGTACAAGCTCGAGGTCATGGGTGATGGCGAGACCGGACCCGTGATCGTCGTCAATGTGCCGTTGTGGGTCGGCGTGGTCGGTCCCGAGCGCGAGCGGGTCGTTGGGCGCGCGACGACGCCCGCCGAGAGCGAAGCGCGATTGCTGCAACTGCTCAATCAATCGCGCGCGATGGCGCGCTTGCCAGCCGTCGTTTTGGACGACACGCTGCGCGACGTCGCGTTCGCGCATTCGACGGACATGGCCGACCATGACTTCTTCGGCCACGTCTCGCCCATCACGGGTGATCCGGAAGCGCGACTGCGTCGTGCCGGGGTGGCCGTCTCGGCCTTCGGAGAGAACATCGCACAGGCCGACAGTCCCGAGAACGCACACGATTCACTGATGAGTAGCCCGGGGCACCGCGCCGTGATGCTCGGCGCGCAATTCACGCACGTGGGCATTGCGGCGGTGCCCGCGCACAGCGCGTTGGTCTACACGCTGCTCTTCGCTCATCGCCCGGCTCCCGAGGCGATGATCCACGACGCCGCCGAATTGGAAGCCGCGTTTCTTGCGGTCCGTGCCAAAAACGGCCTAAGCAAGCCAGTTTCTGACGACATCTACCGGATCGCTGCAGAAGCCGGCCTGGCCGCGTACCTCGCAGCGCCCGCTCCGAGCTCGGAGTTGGCCGTAGACGCCATGCACGCTGCTCTCGTTCGAGAAGTGCAACGCAGGCACGCTTCGCGCGCAGGCAGCTGCTCGTTCGTAGGCGAGCTCGTCGACCCGGAACAGCTCGCGCAAAATCCGGCGCTGACTGCCCCCGGAGTCCGCCGCTTCGGCTTCGCTGCGCATCCGCGCGCGGATGGCAAAACGCTGCTCGTGATGATGGTCCTGGAAGGCGCGCCTTGCGGTTGAGCGACCGATCATCAACGAACTTGGTACAACGACTTGACGTCTGCTGCCGACAAGACCCGATCGTAGAGCCGTAGGTCGTCGAACTCGCCAAACATCGCGAGCTTACTGTCGTCGCGCGAGCGACCGAGATAGTTCGTCGAACTCGCGCCGAGCTGCGAGGGCAAGACGGTCGGCGCCGATGTACTGCCGAGCGGCTTGCCGTCGATGTACAAGTTGATGCTGGCCGCGCTCCACGTGACCGCCACTTGGTGCCAAGCCTTATCGGTCAGGGTGGGCGTCGCGCTCCACAGGTCGACGAATGAAGTGCCATTGTGGAGGCCGCCGAGGTGTGCGCCTGCGTCAGAAGTCCCGGCGTTCTTGTCGTCGGGCAGGAAGTAGAACGCTTCGGTGGCACCCGTGCTGAAGTGAAAGAGTGGGGCTTCGTTGCGCGTCGTGGACAGATCTCGCAGCCACACGGAGAGCGTGATTGCCGAGCGGCCGTTGAATATACCCGTCGGAAGTTCGATCCAGTCACTGGGGCTGACGGTATTTCGAACCCCAAAAGCGTTGCCGAGCTGACCGCTCGGATGCGTGCATGTCCCAACGCACTTGGCGTTCTTGTTCGAATCTTTGGCGTTCGCGGCGGTCGCGCCGCTCGCATCGTCGAAGGTGAAATAGGCGACCAAGCCCCGCGTTGGATCGAACGCCGCCGAGCCACCGGATCCAGTCGCTCCACTCGAGCCGTTGGCTCCGCTCGAGCTAGTCCCCCCGCTGGTGCCAGTCGTTCCACTCGAGCCGTTGGCTCCGCTCGCTCCGGTTGCCCCACTCGCCCCGTTGCTGTCGCTGCCTGCGCCGCCCGAGGGCGACTCGCCGCCGCTTTCGTCGCTGCCACTCTCTCCCAATGGGGCAGCGCCGCCCGAGGTTCCGCCGCTCGCGGTCTCGCCGCCCGCGGCTGGCTTGGCGCCCGCGGAGCCGAATACGTCGCTTTCGCTCGGCATTTGCAGTGAGCAGGCTGCGATGCCGCTGCAAAAGCAAACCCAGCACCCAAACGCCAACCGCGAGGAACGCTGCGCTAGAAACATTCGGGCTTGTAGGTCTTGACGCCGTCAGCGGCGAACACGTAAGGCGGGTTGCACTTGGCGGACACCTTCTTGTTGGTGCGTGCATTCCCTTGAACCGCTACCCGCGAGCTTGGTACGGCTGAGTCCATCGCGGCGGCCACCGGTGCCTCTGCTCTTGCGACCGTAGCCGCGGGATCGGCCGCGAGCACGATTTGCAAAGACATATCGCGAGTGAGCACGAGCTCTTTGCGCTCGGTTACGTGACCGCTGGCTCGAACCTCGAGCGACACCTTGCGCTCCGCATAGGGTCGAGGGCCCGAAAAATGATTGGTTGCCAGCAGCTTGCCGTCCAAAAAAATCTCTGCGTCTGCGGGCAGTGCCTGAACCTCGAACATGACGGTTTTGGGCTGAACCGGCGCTGTGACGGCTGCTGTCGGAGGTGGTGCACGCAACACCCAGGTCCCGACGAG
>Ga0164308_10000009_pt1 | contig 85378 bp, 72 predicted proteins | sample Whisoiple_246_MG_FD_109983 | JGI IMG/M metagenome (GOLD analysis project Ga0164308, IMG submission 109983) | Soil microbial communities amended with fresh organic matter from upstate New York, USA - Whitman soil sample_246_MG | ecosystem: Environmental > Terrestrial > Soil > Unclassified >... | reverse complement strand
GCAGCGGGTGCCAAGCGCGCCTGAGGTGCCAACCACGGCGGAAGCCGGCATGCCGAACCTCCTCACGGAAAACTGGTACGGAATGGTCGCGCCGGCCAAGACGCCGCCCAACATCGTCGCCGCACTGAACAAGGCCGCGGTCGAGGCGATGAAGGATCCCGCGGTGGTCGAGAAACTGTCCAGCCAGGGCGCGATTCTGGCTGGCGACAGCCCGGAGCACTTTGCCGCTTTCATCGACAGCGAGACGAAGAAGTGGGCGAAGGTGATCCAGGACGCCGGCGTTCAGACCACGAAGTAGTCAATGTCCGGCACTGACAATTTCGTGCTGCGCTCGACGGTGACATCGCCGTTCGGGCGCAAAGTCCGCATGGCGATCGACGTCCTGGGGCTCGGCTACCGGATCAAGCTCCAGCCCGCCGATCCGCTCGACGAAAGTGACACGCTGCGCCAACAGAATCCGCTAGGTAAAATGCCGTGTCTCGTGCTGCCCGATGGCGGCTCGATCTACGACAGCGGCATCATCATCGAATATCTGCAGGATGTGGCCGGCACAGACCGGTTGCTGCCGCTCAAGGGCCGCGACCGCTACCGCGCGCTGACGCTGTCACGCCTCGCCGACGGCATCATGGATGCGTCGATCCTGGTGGTTTACGAGAACCGCTTCCGGCCGGATGCGGCAACGCATTCGCCACGCTGGCTCGCGCACCAGCGCGGCAAGATCACGCGCGGGCTGATGGTTTTTGAGAAAGCCCTTCCCGACTCGAAGAAAAGCGATGTCGTCACGATCGGACTGTCGTGCGCGCTCGGCTATCTCGACTGGCGCAAGCAAGTCGACTGGCGGCCAGCCTATCCAGGCCTGGTCGCGTGGCTGAACGCATTCTCCACGCGCGAGCCCGCTTTTGAGCGAACACGCGCCCCCGACGCATGACGCAGCACACCACCAATACGCCTGCCGATCCGCCCTACTGGCTTGCAACGCCGGGCAAGCCGAAACTCATGTTGCCGGCCGGCGCCTGCGACGCGCACGTGCACGTGTTCGGACCGCGCGCTCGTTTTCCGTTCGCCGAAGGCCGCCGCTACACGCCGTCCGACGCGCCGAAAGAGCGGCTGTTCAAATTGCACGAGCGCCTCGGTATCCAGCACTGCGTGATCGTGCAGCCGGCCTGTCACGGTGAAGACAATTCGGTGACGGTCGACGCGATTGCCGCGACAGGCGGTTCGTATAAAGGCGTCGCGCTCGTGCCGCTGTCGGTTTCAGATGCCGAGCTAAAGCGGCTCGATGCCGCGGGCCTCTGCGGCGCCCGTTTTCATTACATGACACACCTCGCCCAGGGTCCCAAAATCAACGACGTCATTGCATTCGCAAAGCGCCTCGCCGCCATCGGCTGGCATCTGCAGATTCACATGGAAGCCGACCTGATCGGCGGGCTGGCGCCGGCGCTCAGACAGTCGCCGGTGCCGGTCGTGATCGATCACATGGGGCGCATCAACGCTTCCCTCGGCTTCGATCAGCCGGCCTTCAAGGCACTGCTCGCCCTCCTCAACGACAATAATGTCTGGGTGAAAGTCAGCGGCGCCGACCGCGTGACACGGCAGGGACCGCCCTACTCGGATGCCGTGCCGTTCGCGCGCAAACTGGTGGCCGAGTTCGGCGACCGCTGCGTCTGGGGCACTGACTGGCCGCACCCCAATCATCAGGGACCGACGCCTGATGACGGAGTTCTGGTCGATATTCTCAGCGAGATCGCGTCCAGCGAAGCCGCACGCAAGGCGCTGCTGGTCGACAATCCGCAACGCTTCTATCGTTTCGCTCCGGCGCGTAAATTGACCTGAGGGACAGAGCATGGGCGGGCGCCTGCAAGACCGCATCGCGATCGTCACTGGCGCAGGCTGCATCGGCCCCGGCTGGGGCAACGGCCGCGCGATTGCCGTGCGTTTCGCCGAGGAAGGTGCGAGAATTTTCGCCGTCGACCGCGATCTCGACAGCGTCACGGAAACCGTTGAGCGCGTGAAGGCAGCCGGCGGCGAAATTATCACCCATCAATGCGATGTCACCGGCGCAGCTTCGGTCGAGGTCATGGTGAAGACCTGTGTCGAGCGCTTCGGCCGCATCGATGTGCTGGTGAATAATGTCGGCGGCTCGGCCGCCGGCGGTCCGGTAGAAATGGCCGAAGATGTCTGGGATGCACAGGTCGACTACAACCTGAAGAGCGTTTTCCTGACGCTCAAACATGTGCTGCCGATCATGGAACGGCAGAAACAGGGCGCGGTTGTCAACGTTGCTTCGACATCCGGCCTGCGCTGGACCGGTTCGGCGCAGGTCGGTTACGCCGCGACCAAGGCCGGCGTGATCCAGCTCACGCGCGTCGTCGCCGTGCAATATGCCGACAGAGGCATTCGCGTGAACACGGTCGTGCCGGGGCAACTGCACACGCCGATGGTGGAAGCGCGGCTTGCGAAACAGCGCACCGGCGGCGATGTCGAAGCCTTGCTGAAATCGCGGCTTGATCGCATTCCGATCGGCTTCATGGGCGATGGCCGTGACACGGCCAATGCGGCGCTGTTCCTCGCCTCAGACGAAGCGCGTTTCATCACCGGTACCGAGATCGTCGTGGACGGCGGGATGACGGTGCGCTGCGACTAGCGGTTCAACCAGCGCCGGGCGAAGCCAAGCAGGCCCTGCGGCAGGAAGATGATCATCACGATGAAAATGACGCCGAGCGGAATGAGATACGGGAACTGATCGCCGAACAGCCGCGACAGCAATTCACGAATCAACTGGAAGAAACCGGCACCGACGATCGGGCCGACCAGCGTGCCGATGCCGCCCATCACGTTGAAGATCACAGTGTCGCCGGAGGTGATAAAGTAAACGAAATCGGGCGCGGCGAACTCGTTCTGTATTGCGTAGAGCACGCCGGCAAGGCCGGCGAACAGACCGGATAGCATCACCGCGACGATCTTGTAACGCTCGACCGGATAACCGATGGCACGCGTGCGCGCCTCGTTCTCGCGGATCGATTGCAACACCATTCCAAAGGGCGAGCGCGTCACGCGCCGCAAAATAAGGTAGGACGCCGTCACCACCGCCAGCACAAACCAATGCATTGTCGCGTTGGTGAAACGCGCGTCGTAGAGGAATGGAATCGTAAGATGCGGCCTGGTGAATATCAGGCCGTTCTCGCCGCCGGTGACCGGCGTCCAGGTAAAGATGATGACATAAAAGATCTGCGAGAATATGAGCGTCGTGATGGCAAAGTAAATGTCGCGCAGCCGCGTCGAGAAATAGGCGACGAACAGCGCTGCGGCGGCGGCACCCGCCAGCCCGAAGCCGATCGCCAGCCATAGACTGGGCGGGCTGAAGAGAAGAAGCGCCGCGGCGGCGCCGTACATACCGAGGCCGAAAAATGCGGAATGGCCGAACGACACCATGCCCGTATATCCGATCAAAAGATCGGACGACATCGCCAGCAACCCCCAGATCAGCACCTCAGTCAGGAAGCGGCGCCAGAACACAGGAAGCACCAGCGGCGCCACGATCAGCAAAGCCATCACAACGCAAAAGCCGATCCAGAAAATGGCGTTGTGGCTCAGCCTGGGCTTCGCGATCGACGTCGGCTTTTCGAGCGGTGCGGTTGTCATTTTGGTGTCGGTACGAAGAGGCCCGTGGGCCTGAACAGAAGCGTGAGAATGAGAACGATGAACGACACGATCACCGCCTGCGCGGGGCTCACCCAGATCGCGGCATAGGCCTCAAGCAAGCTGATGAAAATCGCTGCCGCGATCGAGCCGCCGAGGCTGCCCATGCCGCCGACCACGACGACAATGAAAGCCTTGAGCACCCAGTCGAGACCCATCGTGTGGGTGACACCGGCCATCGGCGCAAACAGCACGCCGCTTGCCGCCGCGAGCGCCGCACCGATCGCGAACACGCCGGTGTAGACCCAGGGCACCGGTATGCCCATGGCCTGCGCCATCACGCGGTCCTGCGTGGTGGCGCGAATCCAGACGCCGAACTTGCTTTGCTTGAGGAACACCCAGAACAGGCCAATGAGCGCTGCAGAGAGCCCGGCGATCACGAGCCGGTACCAGGGGTACTCAAGATAAAACAGGTTGAAATGAGTGGTGATGGGCTCAGAAATCTTGCGCGCCACCGGGCCGAACTGCCAGAGCACGTAGTTCTGCAGAATGAGGGAAATGCCGAAGGTGGCGAGGATGGTCGTGAGCGGGTCGCGTCCGATCAGCGGGCGCAACGTCAGGATTTGCATCGCTGCGCCAAGGATCGCGACGATCATCGTCGAGAGGATGAGCGCAATCCAGAAATTGCCGGTCATGGCGAAAACCACCACGCCGACATAGGCGCCGAGCATAAATAATTCGCCATGCGCGAAATTCACGACATCCATGATGCCGAAGATCAGCGTGAGACCGGAGGCGACCAGCGCCAGGATCATGCCGGTAACGATGCCGTTCACCGTCTGGATCAGGATCAAATCGAGCGGGATGTTCTGGATAAAACCGATGATCGTATTCATCGTTCACACCCCGAGATACTGCTTGATCAGCGGATCGTCGATGGTGATCTCGGACGTCGCGCAGTGGTGGCGAACCATGCCCTTTTCCATGATGTAGATGCGCTGGCTTGCCTCGAGCGTCAGGGGCACATTCTGCTCGACCAGCAATATTGCGACGCCCTCCTTGTGCAGGGCGTCGATGATCTGGTGGATCTGCGAGACCATCCTCGGCATGAGGCCTTCGGTCGGCTCATCGAGCAAAATGATCTTGGGCTCGAGCATCATCGCGCGTGCAATGGCGAGCATCTGCTGCTCGCCGCCGGAGAGCGTCCCGCCGGCCTGGTCGCGCCGTTCCGCGAGCACCGGAAAATAGGCAAACACCTTGTCAAGCAGCGCCTTCTTGCGCTCCTCGGTGACGCCCTTGCGATCGAAGCCGGTGCGGAGGTTCTCCATCACCGTGAGCAGGCGGAAGATGCGGCGGTCTTCCGGAACATAGCCGATCCCGCGACGCGCCAGCCGGTGTGGCGCCTCGTGCGTGATTAAGCTGCCCTCGAGCTTTATCTCGCCCTGCCGCGCGTTCACCAGTCCCATGATCGTCTTCAACGTCGTTGACTTGCCGACGCCGTTCCGGCCGATGAGACCAACGACCTCGCCGCGGCCAACCTGCAGCGACACCCCATGCAGGATGTGGCTCTTGCCGTAGTACGTGTGCAGGCCGTCGACCTGCACGAGCGGTTCGGGCGATGGTGTGGTCGCGCTCATGTCTTGAGATAGACCTCCTGTACCCGCGGATTTTTCTGGATCTCGGCCGGCGGCCCCTCAGCCAGCACGGCGCCGTAGTTGAGCACGGTGATGCGGCTTGCGAGCTCCATCACCAACGGCATGTCGTGCTCAACAATCAGGATCGTGAAGTCTTTCGCGATCTTGCGGACTAACGCCATCGTTTCGTGCGTTTCGGCCGTGCTCATGCCGGCGGTCGGCTCGTCAAGGCAGAGCAGCGTCGGTTCGGTTGCGAGCGCGATGCCGATCTCGAGGTTGCGCTGCTCGCCGTGCGAAAGATTGGACGCGAGCTCGTTCGCCTTCGCCAAAAGCCCGACCTTGTCGAGTGCCTGCTCGGCTTTTTCGATGAGATCGTGGAACGACATGCAGTGGCGCACCATGTTCCAGCTGTGCCGGCGCGACTGTGCCGCGACGCGCACGTTCTCCAGCGCAGTGGCGTTCGGCATGATGTTGGTGATCTGGTACGAGCGCGCGATTCCCTTTAGCGAAATCTGGTCGGACGGCAGCCCGGTAATGTCCTCACCACCGAAATAGATCCTTCCGGCCGTGGGCCGCAGCACCCCGGTTAAACAGTTGAAGAATGTGCTTTTCCCCGCGCCGTTCGGTCCGATGATCGCGCGGATTTCGCCGCGCTGGACCTCGAAGTTGACCTGGTTGAGCGCCGCCAGGCCGCCGAAGCGAACCGTCAGCATATCGGTCCGCAGAACAGGGGCCGATGCCGCCCCCCGGATCACATCCGGGGAGCGAGCATCGATCGAAGTGTCCGTCGTCACTTACGCCGTAGTGAACTTGCAGGCCGGAGGAAATAACGTTTTCTCACCCGGGATCGTCTGGGTGATGATCGGCTTGCCGTCCTTCATCTCGAAGATGACTTCGAGCGGGAAGGCCTGGTGGTCTTCCTTGCGGAGCACCTTGTCGCCGGTAAAGAAATCATCACTCAGCTTCATCTGCAGGCCTTCGAGCGCCTCGATCAGCTTCATGGTGTCCTTGCGGCCCTCGAACTTGGATTTCTCCATGCCGACCTTGAGCGCGTTCATGGCCTCGAAGTTCGCCTGCACGTAGCGGTCAGGCAGCGGCCCGGACGGATCCATCTTTTTCAGCCGCACGACCGCTTCGTCGAAGAACTTGCGATGATGCGGCGTGTCGAACGGCCCCTGGAATACCGGAATGTACCGGTTGATCCCGATGAAGCCGTTGATCTTGGAACCGAGCGCCGGAAGGTTGGTGGATTCGGCAATCGCGCCGTCACCCGCCCACTTGTACTTCTTGGTAAGGCCGAGATCGAAGGCCTGGTTGCCGATGGTGATGCCGTCCTTGCCGAAGAAGATACCGAACAGGCCGTCGAAGTCGCCGCTGATCTTCGAAAGGAACGGCGTCATGTCGGCCGTACCGAGCGGAATGCCGGTGGTACCGACAACCTCGCCGCCGTTCTTCTTGATCTCGGCGGCGTAAGCGTCGCGCGTCGACTGACCCCAAGAGTAGTCAGCGAATGCGATGTGCCACTTCTTGCCCATCTTCGCGAGAGCCGGACCGAAAGCGACTGCCTGCGCCGGCGCATAGTCATGGACGCGAAAGCTGTAACGGTTGCACTTGGTCGTGGTCAGCGTGGTGTCGAGACACACGCTGATCATGTTGACGACCTTGTGCTCCTCGTACACGGGCATGCAGGCGAGGCAGATGTTGGAAAGGAAGCCGCCGACGTGAACATCGACATTGTCCTCGACCAGAAGCTTCTCGACCTTGCGGCGTGCGACGTCGGGCTTGGATTCGTCGTCGGCGACCACGATCTCCACCGGACGGCCGTTGATGCCGCCGTTCTTGTTGATGCGATCGACCGCCATCTCCAGCCCAACCAGCGCGGTTTTGCCGCCGAGCGCTCCCGCGCCTGACAGCGGCTGCTCGGAGCCGATCTTGTATGGCTTGGCCTGGCCAAATGCCGCTTGCCACGGCGCCGGCACCAGCATGGTGGCGCCGAGCGCAGCGGCCTTCACACCCCAGCCGACAACCGTTCGGCGCGTGGTCTTGCCGCTGTACCAGAAGTCCTGCGCCCATTCTTCTTCTTTCCACTTCTCAGTCATCACGTGTCCTCCCTCTGGATGTCATAGATGCCGATCAGCGCGCGCGGCATGCGCGCACCGAGCAAATCCGGCATCGTTGATTTGGAAATTGCCAAGTTCACCCCACGCGCCGACAGCACGGCCGGCGACTCGCGCAGCCGTGAGAGCGGTCACCGCACGCCCATGCCCAACGGCACGACGCGGCATCAGTAATCCCTCCCCTGCCGGCCCTTGGCGGGCTCTTCGTTGTCATTAGCAAACGCGATCCGGAACCAAGTTTCAACCGCAATTTCCATATTGATGGATATCAACTCACATGGTCGTATGCTTGCCTCAAGATTTGGCAGGCCTGCTCGAAGGCCGCAGCGGCCAATGCTAGCTTTGCCGCAACAACCGGACCGGATGGCATCAATGGCTGTCAGCCCCCTACGAAAAGACCAGAAGGCGAACCAAGACAGCGGCCTCGCGGCGCGGCTCGCGATCCGGGCCGGCTCACACCGCGGACCCACGGCCGGTCTCGCGCCGGGAAACGTGCAGGGCAATCTTGCTATTTTGCCGCAGGCGCTGGCGGCGGATTTCCTTCGCTTCTGCCAGATCAATCCAAAGCCGTGCCCGCTAATCGGAACGTCGGCGCCCGGCGATCCGCGCGTGCCCGAACTCGGCGCGGATCTCGATATCCGTACTGACCTGCCGCGTTACCGGGTCTGGAGAAACGGCGAGCTCGTCGCCGAGCCACAGGACATCCGTGAATTCTGGCGCGACGATTTGGTGAGTTTCGTGATCGGCTGCTCGTACTCATTCGAGGAAGCGTTGACCGCCGAAGGCATCGAGCTGCGGCACATCACGCGCGGCTGCAACGTGCCGATGTACCGCACTTCCATCGCCACAAACGAGGCAGGTCCCTTCCGTGGACCGATGGTCGTCTCGATGCGGCCGCTGTCACCACGCGATGCCATCCGCGCGGTGCAGATCACGACGCGATTTCCGTCGGTGCACGGCGCACCGGTGCATATCGGCAAGCCTGAGATGATCGGCATCAAAGACATAATGAAGCCGGACTATGGCGACGCCGTCGAAGTGCGCGACAACGAGTTGCCGGTGTTCTGGGCCTGCGGTGTCACTCCACAATCCGTGATCGCAACCATAAAGCCGGAATTTTGCATCACGCATTATCCCGGCAGCATGTTGGTGACGGACCGGCGCAATACCGAGTTTGCGATTTTGTGACTAGGCCGCGTCTCGTGCGTTCTTGTCGAGCACGCCCGCCTCGATCAAAGCCTGACGAATTCGCGCGACTTCCGTGCGCTCTATCTTGACCAGCGGCGGGCGCACGACCGCGCGCGGCAGCTTGCCGAGCAGCACCAGCGCTTCCTTCATGCGATTGTGCATGTCGACGAAGGGGTCGGCATAAAACACGCGCGCCGTCGGCTCGATGCGCTCGTTGAGACGTTTCGCCTCGGCGAGGTCATTCTTTTGCACCGCGCGGAACAGTTTGGCTTGCAGGTCGGCGATGACGCTGCCGGAACCCGACAGCAACCCGTTACAGCCGAGCACCAGCGACGAGAACAGCCACGAGCTGTGCGTGGTGAGCACGTTCACCGGGCGCGGCAGATTCTGCAGCGTGCGGATATGCCATTCATGATGCGGCACACTGCCGATCCAGTCCTTGATGGCGCGGATCGACGGCACCTCCTCGCACATCTTCAGCAATGTGTCTTTCGGATAACCTTGACCCGTCGCGAGCGGATACTGGAACACGATCAATGGCAGGTCGGCTGCGTCCGAAATGCGCTTGATATGCGCAAGCGCCATCGCCGGCGACTGGCCAAGCGTGAACGGCGCCGGCGGAAACACCAGCAGCGCGGACGCCCCGCCTTGCGCTGCCATGCGAGCGATGCGCGCGGCTTCGATGCTCCCGTCCGCCCAGATGCCGTTCACCAGCGGCAGGCGCGCGCCGATCTCATCCTGCGCGATATCGAGCACACGCTTCTGTTCGTCGAATGTGCACGAAGCGACTTCGGTCGAGTGTGCGTTGACGGTGATCGCCGCCAGGCCCTCGACCGAAGCCACATCGCGCAGGTGCCTGCGGAAGCTTGCCTCGTCGATCGCGAGATCGTTGTCGAACGGCAGGAGCACTGCCGGAATCACGCCGTGAGGAACATAAGCCTTCCGCTGTGCCATGAGCCTTCCCCGTCCGAAATCGCCGCGGCGAGTATAATTCAGACGACGAGCGCGCCGCCATCGATATAGACGACCGATCCGGTCGCAAAGCCGACCGTCATAAATGTAAGGATTTGCTGGGCGATATCCTCGCTGGCGCCGACGCGGCCGACCGGCAGAGACGCGGCGGTCTTGGCCAGCATGTCGCGGCGCGCGGCTTCCGGCATGCTGGCGCGGATCGGCGTATCGATCGTTCCAGGCGACACGGCGTTGACCCTAACCGGGGCCAACTCCAGCGCCAGGCCTTTGGTCAAAGATTCGAGCGCGCCATTGACCGCGCCGACGATCGCGGCGCCGGGGCGCGGACGCGTGCTGAGATAACCCGTCACAAGCGTGAGCGAACCCCCGGCACGGATGTCGGCCGAACGCGCAACACGCCAGGCGCCCCAAAATTTGCTTTCCATGGTCGCGCGAACGTCATCCATGGCCACCGTCTTGAAAGGCCCCGTGCGCAACTGCGCGGCCGTCACAACAACGTGGTCGACGGGCCCGCATTTGCGGAAAAGATCGACGACGCTTTCATCGCTGGTAACATCGGCCGCGATGTCTGTCGCACCGATATTGTCGGCAGCAGCCTTCAAACGCTGAGCATTGCGCGACGCGACCACCACGTCGGCGCCCTCTTGCCTGGCAAGTTCCGCGGTCGCAAGACCGATACCGGATGAGCCTCCGACGACAACAACTTTCTTTCCGGCAAGCGACATCGTGTGGCTCTCCTGTTAGGGACGCGTCTTATGCGATGATTGAATAGGCGTGGCGTTCCCGCCGTTCGAGCAGCGGGAGCGCCCCTTCCAGAACAAGCGTCTTGAAGTGCGGAGTCTGCTGGTGATCGACGAAGGCCTGTTCGTCCTTATATTGCTCATACAACAGGAATTCGTTCGGATCGTTGTGAGAGCGATTGACGATGAATTCCAGGTTGCCCGGCTCCGTGCGGGCTGCAGGAGCGAGCTCGCGCAGGATCGCTTCGATTTTTTCGGCCTGGCCCTCGCGGGGTCGCCAGTAGGCGACAATCACATATGTCATGATCTACCTGTCGGATGGCGGAAGCACGTGATTAAACCGCAGCCTTGACGTCGCCTGCAAATCCGAATTCCGCCGAAAGGCGATCGGCGGCCGCCCGGACGACGCGCGCCCGTTTCTGCAGCGCCTCGATCGATAACCGCCAGACCGGACCCGAAATACCGATAGCGCCAATAACCTGACCGCTGAAATCGCGCACCGGCACCGCGATGCAGCGCACTTCTGCATCGAACTCGCCATCGTCGACGGCGAGACCCGTGCGCCGCACTTCGGCGATTTCACGCCGCAACGATTCGGTCACCGTGATCGATTTCGGCGTCAATGCCGTAAGGTCGACCCGCGCCAGAAACTGCTCGAACTGATCGACGGGCAAGGCGGCCAGCATGATTTTGCCGAGAGCCGTGCAATGCGCGGGACGCACGGCGCCGGCGCGGTCGTTGAGCTGAAAGGCACCCTTCCCGCCCGTGCGCGCCAGCACGACCACCGCATCATCCATCCGCACCGAAAAATGCGCGCTCTCACCGGTTTCGCGCGAAAGATCCTCGAGGATGGGCGTCGCCAGGCTCACCATTTCCACTTCGTCGAGAGCGCTTGCCGCCAGCGCAAACAGCGGCCGGCCAATTCGATATCGCTTGGAGTCCATCATCTGACGCACATAGCCGAGCGACACCAAAGTCTTAACCAGATGGAATGTTGTAGAGTTGTGCAATCCGACCCGCTTGGAAAGATCAGCCAGGCCGATGCCGTCCCGGTTGCGGGCGATCTCCTCCATGATGGCGAAGGCGCGCGCGAGCGATTGCACACCGCCGCGCGGCTGGCCGGCGCCGCGTGCCACGGCAACACGCGCCGGGCCTCGTGCCGCGGCATTTGCTGGCCTTTGTTTGCTTTGCGCTTTCACTACAGTCACGCCCCCTGCATTGCTATTTCGCGGGCATCACATCAGGAAGATAGCGCTTGCCGAAGACCGGCTCCTTGTACGGGGTCGGCGGCAATTGCCAGGCCCCAGTCGAAGGCGGGCGTACTTCTGCGTCCACATGCACGTCGAGCAGATAAGGCTTGTTGGCCCTGATTGCGTGCTCGAGCGCACCTTTGAAATCCTGCGATTTCGTCACTGTTATCGCTTCGACACCGGTCGCGCGCGCCCAAGCGGCGAAGTCTGGATTGTATGGTTTGTTGTTCGGCCCTTCATAGAACATCGTGCCATGCTCGCGACCGCCGAACATGCCGAGCTGGATATCGCGGATCGAAACCCAGCCGAAATTATTCCAGATCACCCAAACAACGGGGATATTGTACTCGACGGCGGTGCACAGTACGTGCGGCACCATGGTGAAGCAGCCGTCGCCGGTCACGGCGACGACAGGGCGGTCGGGCGCGGCAAGTTTGGCGCCAAGCGCGCCAGCTGCGCCGAAGCCCATGCCGGAAAAGCCCCACGAATTGAGCATCGTCTGCGGCCGCCGCGCCTTCCAGAATTGCATATACCAATTGTGACTGACGCCGACGTCGCAGCACAGGATCGCGTCCGGCGGCAGCACGGCCTGACAATCCGCGACGATGCGCTCGGGCCGGATCGGTGACGCATGCGTCTCGAAATTCGGGCGGATGAAATCGTTCCACTCGGACTGCCATTTCCGGATGTCGGCAACCCAGGCCTTTGTTGCCTCTCTCTTCGGATTTCGCTTGTCGATCTCGGCCAGCAATTGTTTCAGGAATGTGCGCGCGTCGGCCACCACTCCTATGTCGGGCGGATAGTTGCGACCAATTTCACCCGGGTCGACATCCGCATGGATCAGCTTGGTCTGCGGGAAATTCCACGAGTACCCCGGCATCCATGACGACGCCGAGCGGTCATCGAAGCGCGCACCAACAGCAATGACGAGGTCCGCGCGCCGGCCCGCTTCGTTTGCGGGGTATGCGCCGTTGCGCCCGATAAACCCGAGCGCCAGCGGATCGATCATGTCCAGCGCGCCCATGCCGTTGGGCGAGGAGATCACGGGGATCTGCAGCCGGTGCGCGAATTCGGTAAGTTCACGCGAAGCCTCCGACAGCGTGACACCGTGACCGACGAAGATGACGGGCCGCTGCGATTTGAGAATGAGGTCGAAGCATGCCGCTATTTCGTCGGGCGAAGCGCCGCTGCGTTGAGCATTGAGCGGCGGTGACGGCGGCGGGACCTCGACGTCATCTTCTTCCTGAAAGACGTTGAAGGGCACGTCGACGTTCACCGGTCCCGGGCGTCCCGACAGCATGGTGGTCGTCGCCTGACGTAATGCCAATGGCAGCATATCCACGCGGGTCGGCTGGAAGCTGCGTTTTACGACCGGGCGGATGATGTTCGGGAAGTCGGCCTGGAAGTGCGTGTTGATTTCCTGGAACGGGCTGCGGTTGAACTGCGAGGTCGGCACGTTTGCCGTAATCGCGAGCAGCGCCGAGGAGTCCGAGATCGCGAGCGCGAGCGGCATCACGATATTGCAAGAGCCCGGACCGCAAGAGGTCAGCGTCGCCACTGCCTCGTGCCGCACTCGGAAATAGGCGTCGGCCATGTGGGCGGCCACTTGCTCATGGCGTGGCGAGACAAGGGTGATGCGGTCGCGCGCTTCGTGAAGGGAATCCAGGATGCCGACGTTGCCATGCCCGCAAATCCCGAAAACGTATGGGATTTTGCTGTCGATCAGATATTCGGTGATGAGGTCCGCACCCTTCATCCGTGGCATCGCGTTTCGCCCATGACGCTGGTGGACTTTATCTTATTGAAAAAGCAGGTTTTTTATATTCCGACAATACGAGACGGAGTTTAACCATATCGGTGATGACGCGACAACGGTCGTATCTCACTGGCTCCGCAGAGGTCCTACCTAATATCGCACCTCCAAGACGGAACTTTCTTCCGATTAGCGGATTTAATTGCTGGCGGGCGCTCCAGGGTGGCCAATGTCTGGAGCGATCGGGAGGTTAAGGGTTCTGTCCGAAATAAACGGCGAACAACCATGGCAGCGCAGGTTCGACTTGATCGGACGCTGACTGTGCGGTTGGGACCCTATCGCCTCCGATCGCCCCCGCCACGCGCGAGCGTGGCGATGAAGGCGGGTTATTCGGGAGGCATGGATGCAACCAACGACCGTCACCAATAAGAATGTCGCCAACGGCGTTACGCCGAAGAAGCGCGCGGGCAAGCCCGACGACGACAGCCCCGGCGGCTCACCGCTGGAATTGCAAAACCTTTTGCAGGCGCTGCGCGCGATGCGGGCCGGCGACTTTTCCGTACGGATGACCGGCGAGGAAGACGGCCTCCTCGGCAAGATCGCGGATACCTTCAATGAAATCGTTGCAGCCAATCAGCGCATGGCCGAGCAGATCGAGCGCGTCGGCCAACTGGTCGGACGCGAAGGACAAACACGTCATCGCGTAAAATTCGGCCTCTCCAGCGGAGCCTGGGGAGAAATCGAATCCTCCGTCAACACGCTGATCGACGACCTTATCTGGCCCACCAAGGAAGTCACAACGGCGGTCGCCGCGGTCGCCCAAGGTAACCTGCTCAACACAGTACGCCTCGAGGTCGACGGCCGCCCGCTCAAGGGCGAGTTCCTCGAAGCCGCGACCATCGTGAACACGATGATCAAGCAGCTCAGCGTGTTCACGTCGGAAGTGACGCGCGTCGCGCGCGAGGTCGGCACCGAGGGCAAGCTCGGTGGCCAGGCGCAGGTGCGCGAGGTGACCGGCGTGTGGAAGGACCTCACTGAGAGCGTGAACTCGATGGCGAGCAACCTGACCGCTCAGGTTCGCAATATCGCCGAAGTCACCATCGCCGTCGCTGACGGCGACTTATCCAAGAAAATCACGGTCGACGTGCGCGGCGAGATCCTTCAGCTGAAGGAAGCCATCAACACGATGGTGGACCAGTTACGTTCGTTCGCATCGGAAGTGACGCGCGTCGCGCGCGAAGTCGGCACCGACGGCAAGCTCGGCGGCCAAGCGCTCGTGCCCGGCGTCGCCGGCACCTGGAAGGACTTGACCGATTCGGTCAACGCCATGTGCGGCAACCTGACCGACCAGGTGCGTAACATCGCGCAGGTGACGACCGCCGTGGCACGCGGCGACCTCTCCCGCAAGATCACTGTCGACGTGCGCGGCGAAATTTATGAACTCAAAGACACCATCAATACGATGGTGGACCAGCTTAACTCATTTGCTTCGGAAGTGACGCGCGTCGCGCGCGAAGTGGGCACCGAAGGCAAATTGGGCGGCCAGGCGCAGGTGCCCGGTGTTGCCGGCACCTGGAAGGACTTGACCGACAGCGTGAATTTTATGGCCGGCAACCTCACCGCCCAGGTCCGCAACATCGCCGACGTCGCCACCGCCATCGCCGGCGGCGACCTGTCGAAGAAGATCACGGTGAACGTGTCGGGCGAGATCCTGCAGCTGAAGGAAACCGTCAACACGATGGTGGACCAGCTCAACGCCTTCGCCGGCGAAGTGACACGCGTCGCGCGCGAGGTCGGCACCGAAGGCCGCCTTGGCGGCCAGGCCAGTGTGCTCGGCGTTGCCGGTACCTGGAAGGACTTGACCGACAGCGTGAACTCAATGGCGGGCAACCTGACCGCGCAGGTCCGCAACATCGCGGAGGTGACCACCGCTGTGGCGCGCGGCGACCTGTCGCGCAAGATCACAGTGGACGTGAAAGGCGAAATTCTCGAACTCAAGGACACCATCAACACGATGGTGGACCAGCTCAACTCGTTTGCGTCGGAAGTGACGCGCGTCGCGCGCGAAGTCGGCACCGAAGGCAAGCTCGGCGGCCAGGCGCAAGTGCCGGAAGTGGCGGGCACATGGAAAGACTTGACCGACAACGTCAACTTCATGGCGTCGAACCTGACCGCGCAGGTCCGTAACATTGCCGAGGTCGCGACAGCGATCGCCAATGGCGACCTGTCGAAGAAGATCACCGTGGACGTACGCGGCGAGTTGCTGCAGCTGAAGGAGACGCTCAACACCACGACCGACCAACTCCGCTCGTTCGCGGGCGAAGTGACGCGCGTCGCGCGCGAGGTGGGCACCGAAGGGCGGCTCGGAGGTCAGGCTAACGTGCCGGGCGTCGCGGGAACCTGGAAGGACCTGACCGACAACGTCAACGGGTTGGCGGCTAACCTCACCACGCAGGTCCGCAACATCGCGGAGGTGACGACGGCCGTCGCCCGCGGCGACCTTTCGCGCAAGATCACGGTGGACGTGAAGGGCGAAATTCTCGAGCTCAAGAACACCATCAATACGATGGTGGACCAGCTCAACGCCTTCGCCTCGGAAGTGACACGCGTCGCGCGCGAAGTGGGCACCGAAGGCAAATTGGGCGGCCAGGCGCAGGTGTCCGGCGTCGCCGGCACCTGGAAGGACCTGACCGACACCGTGAACGTCATGGCCGCGAATCTCACCGAACAGGTGCGCGGCATCGTCAAGGTCGTGACCGCAGTCGCAAACGGCGACCTCAAGCAGAACCTCGCGGTGAAGTCGAAAGGTGAGGTCGCGGCGCTCGCCGAAACCATTAACAACATGACCGATACACTGGCGATTTTCGCCGATCAGGTGACGACTGTGGCGCGCGAGGTCGGCGTGGACGGACGTCTCGGCGGCCAGGCCGCCGTGCCCGGCGCCGCCGGCACCTGGAAGGACCTCACCGGCAACGTCAACCTGCTGGCCGCGAACCTCACCACGCAAGTGCGTGCCATCGCCGAGGTGGCAACCGCAGTGACCAAAGGCGACCTGACGCGATCCATTCAGGTCGACGCACGCGGCGAAGTCGCCGAGCTCAAAGACAACATCAACACGATGATCGACAACCTGCGCCTGACGACGGACCGCAACACCGAGCAGGACTGGCTGAAGACCAACCTCGCCAGATTCACCAACATGTTGCAGGGCCAGCGCGACCTGGCCACCGTCGGCCGGCTGCTGCTGAGCGAGCTCACCCCGCTGGTGAACGCGCAACAGGGAGTCATCTACCAGGTCGAGAGCGAGGAATTGCACACGATGCGGCTGCTTTCGGCCTATGCCGATGACGGCGCCAACGGACATCCGCAGCGCCTGCGCGTCGGCGAAGGCTTGATCGGCCAATGCGCCGCCGACAGGCGCCGCATGCTGATCACCGACATGCCCGACCGGGCAGTCCCCATCGGCTCGGCGCTGTTCAAGGTGGTGCCGAGCAACATCATCGTCCTACCCGTGCTGTTCGAGAACCAGGTCAAAGCCGTGATCGAGCTCGCATCGGTTTCGCAATTCACCGCGCTGCAGACGATGTTCCTCGAGCAACTGACCGCCACCATCGGCATCGTGCTCAACTCCATCGAAGCGACGATGCAGACCGAAGGCCTGCTCAAACAGTCGCAGCAGCTTGCAGGTGAGTTGCAGGCGCAGCAGCGCGAGCTGCAGCAGACCAACGAACAGCTCGAACAGAAGGCGCAGCAGCTCGCTGAGCGAAACGTCGAAGTCGAAAGGAAGAACCAGGAAATCGAGCAGGCGCGGCGCGCGCTTGAAGAAAAAGCGGCCGAGCTCGCGCTCACCTCCAAGTACAAGTCGGAATTCCTTGCCAACATGTCGCACGAGCTGCGCACGCCGCTCAACAGCATCCTGATTCTGGGGCAGCAGCTCGCCGACAACCCGGACGGAAATCTCTCGTCGAAGCAGACGGAATTCGCGCGCACTATTCATGGTGCGGGCACCGACCTACTGAACCTCATCAGCGACATTCTCGACTTGTCGAAGATTGAATCCGGAACCGTCACCGTCGATGCGGAAGAACTCCTGTTCTCCAGCCTGCTCGATGCAGTCGGCCGGCCCTTCCGTCACGAGGCCGAAACACGGCAGCTTTCGTTCAACGTCGATCTCGATTCGACGCTCGGACGCACCCTCATCACGGATTCCAAGCGGCTCCAGCAGGTGCTCAAGAACCTGCTGTCGAACGCATTCAAGTTCACCGAGCGTGGCGGTGTTCAGCTCAAGGTCTTCGCTGCACCCGCAGGCTGGACGGCGAGCCATCCCATCCTCAGCCAGGCGCAAAGCGTTGTCGCCTTCGAGGTCGCCGATACCGGCATCGGCATCCCGGCCGAAAAGCAGAAGATGATTTTCGAGGCCTTCCAGCAGGCCGACGCCAGCACCAGCCGCAAGTACGGCGGCACTGGCCTTGGCCTCGCAATCAGCCGCGAGCTTTCCAATTTGCTGGGCGGCGAAATCCAGTTGCGGAGTGCCTCCGGCGTCGGCAGTACATTTACGCTGTACCTGCCGATTACCTATGTCGGGCCGTCGACCGCCGCACGGGCGGGGGGCATGCCAGGTCCCGTCCAATCGCCGGCAATCAGCGTGCCGATCGCTCTGCCGGAACGCGTCATCGAGCATATCCCTGATGACCGGACCAAGATTGAGCCGGGCGATTCGATCCTGCTGATCGTCGAGGATGATCCACATTATTGCCGCGTGCTTGTCGATCTTGCGCGCGACAAAGGCTTCAAGGTGCTGGTCGCAATGCGCGGGGCCGATGCGCTGGAACTGGCAAAGCAGTACCAGCCGAGCGCCGTCTCGCTCGACGTCTTTCTGCCCGACATGCTGGGCTGGAGCGTGCTCAGCCAGCTCAAGCAGAACCCGCTGACGCGTCACATTCCCGTGCAAATCATCACCCTCGACGAGGACAAGCATCACGGCCTTGCCCGCGGCGCGTTCTCTTTCGTCAGCAAGCCAACGACCACCGAAGGCGTCGAGGCAGCCCTCAGCCGCATCAAGGAGTATGCGACACCGCGGCGGAAGCGCCTGCTGGTGGTCGAAGACAATCCCGTCGAGCAAATGAGCATTTCGGAATTGCTCGGCTATGACGATGTCGAGATCGAAACCGCCGGCACCGGCCGTGGTGCGCTCGATATGCTGCGGCGAAAGCCCGCCGACTGCGTGGTGCTTGACCTGCGCCTGCCCGACATGACGGGCTTTGAGGTGTTGGAAGAGCTCGCCGCCGACGAGCAGCTGTCCGACGTGCCGGTTGTCGTCTTCACCGGCCGCGAGCTCAGCCCCGAAGAGGACGCCCGCCTCCATACGATGGCGCGCAGCATTGTCGTGAAAGGCGTGGAGTCGCCCGAGCGCCTGCTGGACGAGACCGCCCTGTTCCTGCACCGCGTGGTGACCGACCTGCCGCCCGAAAAGCAGCGCATGCTGGAGCGGCTCAACAGCTCCGATGAGGACCTCGTTAATCGCACGGTTCTGCTGGTAGACGACGATGCCCGCAACATCTTTGCGCTGAGCAGCGTACTCGAGCGGCGCGGCATGCGGGTCTTGACAGCGACGACCGGTAACGAGGCCATCAAGCACATCGAATCCAATCCGGACATCGCAATTGTCTTGATGGATATCATGATGCCGGAGATGGACGGCTATCAGACGATGGAGCAAATCAGAAAGAACCCGAAGTTCCGCCGTCTGCCGATCGTCGCCCTCACCGCGAAAGCAATGAAAGGCGACCGCGAGAAGTGCCTCGATGCCGGCGCTTCAGATTACCTGGCAAAACCGGTGAACACCGAGCAACTGTTGTCCGCTCTTCGCAGCTGGCTGCATCGCTAAGGGCGGAGAAACCATGTTGGACGACAAGGTCAATATTCTGCTCGTCGACGATCAGCCGGCGAAGCTTTTGACCTATCAGGCAATCCTCGGGGACGTCGGCGAAAACCTCCTGACCGCGAACAACGCGACCGAGGCGCTGGAGCTGCTGCTGAAGAACGACGTCGCGGTCGTCCTCATCGACGTTTACATGCCGGACATCGACGGTTTTCAGCTCGCTGCGATGATCCGCAACCATCCGCGGTTCGAAAAGACTGCATTAATTTTCATTTCTGCGATCTTGCTCACCGACGTCGACCGGCTGCGCGGGTACGAAATGGGCGCGGTCGATTATGTCCCGGTGCCGGTCATTCCCGAAGTATTGCGGGCAAAGGTAAAGGTCTTCGTCGAGCTGTATCGCAAGACCCGACAGCTCGAGCAGCTCAACCGCGAACTCGAGGCGCGGGTCGCAGAACGTACAGCCGCGCTCGGCGCCTCGACACGTCAGCTTCGGCAGACCGAGCGACTCCGCAGCTTGGCGCTTGCCGCCGGCCAGATGGGCAGTTGGGAATGGAACGTCGCGCGCGGAAGCACGGCGTGGGACCAGGGCCAATGTGAGATCTTCGGCGTCGACCCCAGCACATTCGTGCCGACCGTCGACAGTGTGCGGCCACTGATCAAACCCGGTGATTTCGAACTTCTGGAGCGCGCGTTCCGCAAGCTCTCGAAGAATGCCAACACCTTTCAGACCGAATTCCGCGTCCAGCGTCCAAACGGCGATGTGCGGTGGTGCACTGGCACGGCAATCGCGAATTTCGACGAGCAAGGACGCTTGATCTGGCTGAGTGGCGTAACCGCCGATATCACCGAGCGCAAGCGCGCCGAAGAACGTCAGATACTGCTCGCCGAGGAAGTCGATCATCGCGCGCGTAACGTCGTCGCAGTTGTCCAGTCGATCATGCGGCTCACGCGAGCAGACACCATCGATGACTATATCGGGGCGTTGGATGGCCGCATCGGCGCGTTGTCGAATGCTCACAGACTGCTTGCAAGCTCGCGTTGGGAAGGCGCCGATCTCAATCGGCTTGTCGATGAAGAATTTGCTCCCTATCGGGCCGGTGGCAAGGAGCGGGTATCGGTGCGCGGGCCTGTTGTCGTGCTTCCGCCGGCGACCGCCCAGACCATCGCGTTAGCGTTGCACGAACTCGCCACCAATGCGGCAAAGTACGGCGCCCTGTCGAAGGAGGCCGGCCATGTCGATTTGACGTGGCGCCTCAGCGACGGCCGGCTTGAATTGTCATGGAAGGAATCGGACGGCCCGCAAATCGTTCCGCCAAACCGCCGGGGCTATGGCAGCAGGGCAATCGTCGCCGGTATCGAGCGGCAGCTCGGCGGCATCGTCAATTTCGACTGGAAGACAAACGGCCTGCACTGCACGTTGTCAGTCCCGCACGATCCCAACAAAGAGAGCTTGAGGCGCGTGCAGATCGAGCTGAGCCATACGGAAAGCGCGCCATCGCAAGACGCTGATCCGAATGATAAGCGTGTGCTGCTGGTTGAAGACGAGCCGCTCGTCTCGATGATGCTTGCTGATATGCTCGCCGCCTTCGGACACAAGGTCGACGGTCCCTACAATCGGTTCAGCGACGCCATGCTGGCGGCGAAGAGCAACAATCTGCAGGCCGGCATTCTTGACGTGAACCTGGGCGGCGAAAAGACCTATGCGGTTGCCGACATTCTCACCAACCGGAAAATACCGTTCGCATTCGTGACAGGTTACGGACCCGATACCATCGTCTCGGAGTTTTCTCACGCGCCGGTTCTGCAAAAGCCCATCGAGGCCGCAAAACTCCACGCGCTGCTGCAGCAAATTGTCCGATAGGTCGCCCCCCGGCAACTGGAACGAAGGGCACCGAAACGCGTTGTCAGCGCGCTCACAACAACCGACAAAACCAATAAGAAGACACCATGACCGCGAGACAGATTTTGCTGAGCGAAAGCTCCTACTGCCGTGAACGAGCCGCGGGTTGCGCCGACCGGTATATCGCCAAAGAGCTGCGCAGGCTGGCTGAGCAATTCGAGCGTACCGCCGATACCTTGGATTCGGCATCCAGGGCAAAATTTGCCACAATGCCGGGTGAACCCAGGGTTTAAGGGATTCCCACCCGCGAGCGGAACCGGCTACAATCGAGGGCGATAAAGCGGAACCGTGGCCCTGCCCCGGGCGGGTGACATGGCTCCGCATGCCTATATTGGTTCGGACGGTATTGTATGAGCACAGCTTCACCGCGTCACAAATCTGTCGCAGTCCGCGTCGGCGGCGTAACCGTGGGCGGCGGCGCGCCGATCGTCGTGCAGTCCATGACGAATACCGACACGGCCGATATCGAAGGCACCGCGCGGCAGGTCGCCGCGCTCGCGGCAGCGGGCTCCGAACTGGTGCGCATTACCGTCGATCGCGACGAAGCGGCCGCGGCCGTGCCGCACATTAAGGACCGGCTCAGGAAGCTCGGTACCAACGTGCCGATTATCGGCGACTTCCACTACATCGGCCACAAGCTGCTGGCCGACCACCCGGCTTGTGCCGAAGCGCTCGACAAGTACCGCATCAATCCCGGCAACGTCGGCTTCAAGGATAAAAGGGACAAACAGTTCTCGGCCATCATCGAGATGGCACTGAAATACAACAAACCGGTGCGCATCGGCGCCAACTGGGGGTCGCTCGACCAGGAGCTGCTGACAAAGCTCATGGACGAGAACGCCAAATCCGCAAAGCCGCGCGACGCGCGCGAAGTCATGCACGAGGCCATGGTGCAGTCGGCGACGCTGTCGGCAGCACGCGCGGAAGCGATCGGCCTGCCGAGAAACCGTATCATTTTGTCAGCCAAGGTTTCCGCCGTGCAGGACCTGATCGCGGTCTACATGGAGCTCGCGCGCCGCTGCGATTATGCGTTGCACCTCGGACTGACCGAAGCCGGCATGGGGTCGAAAGGGATCGTGGCGTCATCGGCGGCGATGGGCGTGCTTCTCCAGCAGGGGATCGGCGACACCGTCCGCATCTCCCTCACGCCGGAGCCGAATGGCGATCGTACCCGCGAGGTCCAGGTCGGGCAGGAGCTGTTGCAGACGATGGGCCTGCGGACTTTTGTGCCGCTGGTCGCGGCCTGTCCCGGTTGCGGGCGTACCACATCGACCACGTTCCAGGAGCTTGCCGCTGAAATTCAAGGATTCATCCGAGAGTCGATGCCTGAGTGGAAGAAACGCTATCCTGGCGTCGAGACCCTTAACGTTGCGGTGATGGGCTGCATCGTCAACGGCCCCGGCGAGAGCAAACACGCCGACATCGGCATTTCGCTGCCGGGCACCGGCGAGCAGCCGACCGCGCCCGTCTTTATTGACGGCAAAAAGGCGGCAACCCTGCGCGGCGCCACGCTCACTACCGATTTCAAGCAAATGGTGGTCGACTATATCGAGCGCCGGTGGGGCACGGGAGCGGCACCTGCCAAGAAACTTGAGGATGTTGCGGGCTAGCCCGGTTTACTGGAAATTTCGGCTCTGAAAGTCCATTCTTCACCGCCATTTGGACCGGGTATCAGTGAGTAGCGTTCCGCCAGCCGACCGCGATGTGAAAGTCCCGCCACGCCCGGTCAAACCGCGGAATTTGGCGCTGGGCATCGAGCGCATTGGTTTTTTTGCGCTCTCGCACCGCACTCTGTGTGCAATCGTCTTTGTTATCCTGAGCGCAATCGCGGCCGTGGGCTTTGTGCGGGTCAAAGTCGACGATTCCCTGAGCCAGCTATTCCGGTCTGACACCGACGAGTTTCGCACCTACGAAGAGGTCACGCGCCGCTTTCCGTCCAACGAATTTGACGTGCTGATCGTTATCGAGGGCGACCGCCTGCTTGAGCGCTCGTCGCTGGAAAAGCTGCGAGAACTCGCGATCGAGGTTCAGCTGATCGACGGCACGCGTGGGCTGATCTCCATATTCTCGGCACGCGAGCCGCCCGAACAGGGATCGATCCCGCCTCCCCTCTTTCCAAATCCGCTGCCGGAAGGTGCCGACTATCAGGCACTGATCAAGCGTGTGACGTCGAACGAGATCATCAAGGGCAAGATGCTGTCGGACGACGGCAAGCTTACGCTGATGGTGCTCGCACTCGAGCCGGCGTCGACGGCGCCCGACAAACTGGGGCCGACGATCGGGGCGATCCGTGAGGCGGTGAAAACGAATCTGGAAGGCACCGGTTTGAAGGCCGAGCTCTCGGGCGTACCAGTGATGCAACTGGAGATCCGCAATGCGATCCAGAGCGACCGGCTGGTCTACAACACGCTCGGTTTTGCGGTCGGCTGCCTGATCGCGATCATCTTCTTCCGGCGTCCATCGTTCATGATCATTGCGGCGGCGCCACCGCTTCTGGCCATTTTGATGGCGCTCGGCGTGCTTGGCTGGCTGGGGTTCAGCCTGAACATGTTCCTGAACGTGATGACCCCGCTGATCATGGTCATCAGTTTCTCCGACAGCATGCAGCTCACCTTCGCCGCCCGGGACCGGCTGCTCGCCGGGGATGACAAGTTCATGGCGTTCCGCAATTCCTTGCTGATTGTGGGGCCAGCCTGCGTGCTCACCCACGCTACCGCCGGCGTGTCGTTCATAGCCCTGCAATTTTCGTCCTCCGACCTCATTCGCACGTTCGGAGAAGCCGGCCTGATTGCCGTCGCAGTCGCGCTCGTAGCCGTTCTTATGGGCGTGCCGTTACTGGGCGTCCTGCTCATCCGCAACGAGACTGCGTTCGTCGCAGCGGTCAGGGACATGGACACGGCGCTCGACTGGCTGCGCCGGCTGTGCAGCTGGATCGCGATCCGCATGGTTGCGCGGCCGGGTCTTTACTCGTTGCTGAGCCTTCTTGTCGTTGTCTTGCTCTCGGTGGGCTATGCCCAGCTGCAGCCGCGTTACCGGCTGGCGGACCAGGTGCCGGACCGGCAACGGGCGGTGCAGGCCAGCAACCGCCTCGACGTCAAGCTGACCGGTGCAAATCCCTTCGACGTCTATATCCAGTTCCCGAAAGGCGCATCCCTTTACGACCAGACTACGCTGAACGTCATCGCCGACGTCCACGCTTTGCTCGAGCGCCAGACCGGCATCGGCAATGTGTGGTCGCTGGACACATTGCGGCGCTGGCTCGCCGAGAAACTGAACAAATCTGACGTCGAAACGCTCAAGCAATACGTGGACCTGTTGCCGCCTTACCTGACGCGCCGGTTTATTTCGGCGGAGCAAGACGCCGTCATCGTCAGTGGTCGTGTGCCGGACTCTGACGCAAGCCAGTTGCTGCCGATCGTCGACCGGATCGACCAGCAGCTCAACGCCGTGCGGGCCAAGTATCCGGCCTACAAGATTGGGGTGACCGGGCTGTCGGTCATCTCGGCACGCAACAGCGCCCTCATGATCGACAAGCTGAGCGACGGCCTCACGATCGAGATCGCCTTCGTGGCCGCATTCATCGGATTGGCGTTCTGGTCGCCGGTCGTCATGCTGATCAGCATCCTGCCCGGGCTTTTCCCGATCGTCCTTGCGGGCTGCATGCTGCTGCTGACGGGCCAAGGCCTGCAGTTCGCGAGCGTCATCGCGCTTACGGTCTCTTTCGGGCTTGGCCTGAGCGCGACAATTCACTTCCTGAACCGCCTGCAGATCGAAGATATCGATCCCGACCCCGCGGTGGGCGTCGAGCGGGCGACAATTTTGGTCGGCCCGCCGCTGATCCTGACGTCCGCCGTGCTCGCCTGCGGCCTGGCGATGACCGTGCTGTCGAGCCTGCCCTCGCTGCGGCTGTTCGGATGGCTCAGCGCCTTCGCAATGGTGGCCGCGCTGCTCGCAGACATGTTCATGCTGCGGCCGATTGCTATGTTCCTGAGCAAGGTCGTTCGTCGCATGTCGCGGCGATCGCTGTTGCGCTCGTCGGCGGAATAAAAGAGCGCTAACCGCGCCTGAGACTTATCGACACGCCCTTGATGCCCGCGTCGGCGCTGTGCGCCCTGATGACCACCGACTGACGTGCGCCATGAGTCGCCAGCGACAGGCTGGCAGAAAAAGATGCAGCCTTGGCCACGACATTAATATGATCGCCGTCCGCTCGCCCCGAGATCGTCCCTGCAACAAGGCGTGTCGCTTCGCTCCAGGTGCCGGACACCGAGCCTGCCGAATACGTGGCGCTCGCGCGCAAATCAAAATTGTAGCTGTCGCTGGCACAGCGAATATTGAGCTGCAGATTCCTCTGGTCGCCGAGCACGGCGTAGGACGCCCGGCATTTGATCGGTTCGCGCTTGCCGTCCGTCAGATCGATAGTACCGGAGCCGGACCATTGACCTGCCAAGCGTTTAAATGGTGCTATGCTTTGTGCGTGGGAGGAATCTGCAATGCAAACTGCGAGCGAGAGAGAAAGCGCGGCTATGCCTAAAAACTTTTTCAGCCAGCGCGATGGCGAAGTATTAACTGGCGACCGTCTAAAATCGACACAATAACGACTGAGCATACCCGGTCCCCCGTGGAACGTGAAAGCACTGCCGCAGTTGATTAAAACCATGCACGAAAATCAGGCCTGACACAATGTACGCTAAAGCCTGCGCATTCATCGTCTTGTTGCAAATTCTGAGCGCCGCAGCCTTCGCGGCGGACGACAGACAACCGCCGGGCCTACCGCTTTTAAACCCCTTCCAGGGCACGCCGGAAGAACAGGCCGCGTGCGCGCCGGATGCTAACAACTTCTGCAAGGACGCCATCCCCGACCCGCTTCGCGTTCTTGCCTGCTTGAAGGATCACCGGCAGCGCATCCGGAAGGTCTGCCTGAAGGTCCTCGAAGATCACGGCCAATAACTAAAACCGCAACCTCTGACAGAAATCGCCGGCGGACGAAGCTCCGCAGGAATATCGACCACAACGGACTCCATTTGCCCCATCGACCAGCATTCGCCCGCGACGGCAAAGCAACCGGGCTTGCGGTCGAGTTCCATTGTCCACAATCTTGGCTTAGGAAGACCGGAACAACGAACGATTTCAGCTATTTTTCAGTTGTACAGAAAACCCGAACTTGGCAAATCAGGTGTCTTCGCACGTGACAGACCGAGCAAATCCAGCGATCCGCAAATCGTTCCCGATCGTCGCAACTGCCTTGCTGTGGCTGACGATCGGCAGTGCCGCGTATTCGCAGACTGCGACCCCTTCCTCACCGACGCCGATCGGCGAATGGCTGGTCGCCGACCGCGTGGCACGAATCAAGATCGTGGATTGTGGCGGCCACCTTTGGGGTGTGGTGGCATGGGAAGTGCGGCCTGGCGGTACCGATATAAGAAATCCCGATCCCCAGCTGCGAAGTCGCCCAACGCTGGGCATGCCTATCCTCCTCGATATGACTGCCACCAAGCCGAATAAGTGGGAGGGTCAGGTCTACAACTCGCAAAACGGTAAGACTTATTCCGCCAGCATCGCGCTGTCCGATCCGAACACGTTGCGCATTCAGGGCTGCGTCTTCGGCTTTCTGTGCGGGGGCGAAAACTGGACTCGTTTTGAGACAAACGACACCGTCGGTCGCGCACCGGTGCAAACACAGTCAAAACCGGCGCCGGGCCGCAAGACGGCAACGCCGCAAACGCCGCCGGCTGACGACGTATGCTCACGAGTCCTCGGCGCCGCGGGGCTTTCCCATGAGCGCGGGCTGAAATAGCACCGCAGCTGCCAACGTACACACCAGTGACAGCGCGAGCAGCTTGCCCATGCTCGACGTGCCGGGATGCTTTGAAAGCCAAAGGCTTCCAAACGCCGTCGCGGTCGTGAGCGCGCTCCAAATCACGGCGCGCGTGAGACTTGACTGCAGCAGGTTTCTCCGGCCGGACCGCCAGGCCATAATGTAGTAGATCTTGAACGCCACGCCGACGCCGAGGAGCAGCGGCAGGGCAATGATGTTCGCGAAATTGAGCGGCATGCCGATCAGGACACAAATCTCCAGCGTCACAACACCGGCGAGCAAAAGCGGCACGAGCGTGAGCAGCATGTCGCCGAAACGGCCCAGCACGATCCAGAGCAATATCGCGATCGAGACCAGCGCATAGAAGCCCGCTTCGTAGAACGCCCTGAGGACCGTGTGGCTCGACTCAAGAATTGAAATCGGGCCGCCTGTCCCGTTCGGATAGACGGCAAGAATCGCACGCGCAAATGTCCCGAGGACTTCTGTGTCATCAGTATTGCCCTTGGGAGACGCTTCAACGCGCGCCCGTCCATCGGGCGTCACCCAAAGCCGTCTAAGCGACTGCGGCAGGTTTTCTTTTGTAACGCGCTGGGCGGTCAAAAATCCGCGCAGCTGGCCAAGACTGGTTTGCAGCGGCACGACGAAAGCGGCCTGCGCCCGCATCCGCGTCGCCTCGTCGGCCTCCGACAATTTCAGCGCGGCCGCAGCAAGCCGTCTGGCTGCATCGGCGCCAGGTCCTGAAGCATTGCCGGCGATCTTGGTGAGCTGATCGGCCATACCTTTGAGCGCCGCAACGTTTTCTGCATCGGTCGGCGGCTTGCCTGATGCCGACGGCTGCAGCGACTGCCCCAGGCGCCGGCCCAGATCCTGGATGGTCGCCAGCTTTTTCTCCTGATCCTGCGGCACGAAGTTCATCAGCGTGGAAACCTGCGAAACCTCCGGCAGTTTTTGCAGTTTTTCCGCGGCAGCAGCCGCTTCGTCCAGCGATGGAAAAATAATGTTGACCGAATTGACGCCGGCACGGGGGTCACCGCCAAGCTCAAGCAAAGTCGAAATCGATTCCGTTTGAGGGCTGCGCAGATGAATGGGATCGAAGTCGAACGTCAGGTAATAGAGCAAGGGCGAGCCCAAAACCGCGACAGCGAGCGTTCCCACGATAACGGGGATGCGATGCGTTTCCAGGAAACGGTCGACCGGCGCCAGCACGCGATATCCGATTTCTTCCGGTTCGCCTTCGGGTTTGAGCAGCGTTATCAGGGCGGGCAAAAGCGTGATGCTGGTCGCAAAAGCAATCAACATCCCCATGCCGGCAATTTGCCCCAGTTCAGAAACGCCGCGGTAGTGAGTCGGCAGGAACGACATAAATCCCGCAGCGACAGCTGCCGCCGCGAGCGTGAGCGGAACGCCAATCTTTTCAGCGGCCCGCGTCAACGCGGAGTTAAGCTTCGGCACGTCGTGCCGCTCCGCGCGGTATCGCACCGCGAACTGAATACCGAAATCGACACCAAGGCCAACGAATAATACGGCAAACGCAACCGATATCATGTTGAGCGCGCCGACCATGGCAAGACCGATGGCGGCGGTGAGCGTCAGGCCAACGAACAGGTTGATGATGACTGCGAGAATGATGCGGGGCGACCTCAGCGCCAGCCACAAAATTGTAAGAACGACAATGATCGTGCCTATAGCATTTTCAAGAGCGCCGTCCTGGACACTGCCGAATTCCTCGTCCGCCATCGGCACCGAGCCAGTCAGACGCACGCGCGCCTGATATTTATCCTTGAGCTGAAGCTCGTTCGCGATGCTGCGGATTTCATCGCTGGATGCTTTGCCGGGCTGGAGCGCGGAGAAATCCAGAACAGGACGGACTTCGATCAGCCGGCGTAAATCGTCCGGTTTTGGGTCTTGTCCGTTGAGCATTGACAGCCACGAGAACGATGCCTGGCGGTTGGCGAGCACGTCCTCCACCGTCGCCGAGGCCATCGACAGTGGTCGCGCCAAAGCATCGAGCGTCACCATCTTGTTCTGCACGCCGATGAGGCCAAGAGAGAGAGCCCGCGTCATCCCCCGCAGACTGGGATCGCCGGCAAGCGTGCCGATCAGCGGGGCCGCCTGCCCCAGCCCCTTGGCCATGTTCGCCACATCATCCGTGGATCGGAACAACAGGCCGTTGCGCGCAAAAAAATCACTACCCTCGATATCGTCGACCGCTTGAAAGAACCGCGGTTCTGCCTTCAGGCGGCTGACAAGATCGGCGCTGGCCCGCGCGGCAAATTCAGCAGTTGGGGCATTGACGACGAGCAGAGTCGATCCGAAATGGCCCGGAAAGGCCTTCTCAAATTCGGCCTCGCGTTTTCGCCAATCAAGATCGGGCGATATTAGCTTGTTGATATCGGTCGTAATGGCGAAGTGACGCACTGAATAGACGCCACTGATGGCGCTGCCGATAATACCTAAGGCTATGATCGGCCAAGGAAATCGGATACAGAAGCGAACGACGGAGGTAACCCATGACGCTAACATGCGCGCTGCGGCCCTCCGAACACAAAGAAGCCTCTATACCCGGTCAACTGGGTCATTTATCCAATACCTTCAATGCGGAACATTTGCTCTTGTCATTGATTGACGCTGACTAGAAAATTAATGGCAGTCTGGCAAAGCGCGAATTGGGCGACAGAATTAATTCCGTGGGGATCGGGCCAGGCCTCAGTGCCTCCGTTCAATCGGGGAAGGGTAAGTAAAGCATGACGGCGCCCAAAGACGATCCCTTGAATCAATCAAATCCCTCCATCCTCGACTCCATCAAGAGTCCTGCTGATCTACGCCGTATCAATGCGCGGCACCTCCCGCAGGTTGCCGATGAATTGCGCGCTGAAACGATCAACGCGGTCGCTGTCACCGGCGGTCATCTCGGCGCTAGCCTCGGCGTCATCGAACTCACGGTGGCACTTCACTACATTTTTGACACGCCCAATGACAAGCTGATCTGGGACGTCGGTCATCAGGCCTACCCGCACAAAATTTTGACCGGTCGGCGTGATCGCATTCGCACCCTGCGCACCGGCGGCGGCCTGTCCGGTTTTACGAAGCGCTCCGAGAGCGAATATGACGCCTTCGGAGCGGCGCATTCCTCGACGTCGATTTCCGCTGGTTTGGGCATGGCAGTGGCGCGCGACCTTTCCGGTCAGAAACATAACGTGATCTGCGTGATCGGCGATGGCGCCATGTCTGCCGGCATGGCTTACGAGGCCATGAACAATGCAGGCGCGATGAATCGCCGCCTCATCGTTATCCTGAACGACAACGAGATGTCGATCGCTCCGCCTGTCGGCGCGATGTCCAATTATCTCACCAGGCTGCTATCGAGTCCGATGTATATGTCGCTCCGCGGCATCGGGAGACAGTTTGCCGATCACCTGCCGAAATTCTTTAAGGAGAAGGCATCGCTCGCGGAAGAGCTTGCCCGTGGTTTCGTCACCGGCGGCACTTTGTTCGAGGAGCTCGGCTTTTACTACATCGGCATCGTCGACGGTCATGATCTCGAGCAGCTGTTGCCGGTGCTGGAAAACGTCCGCGACGCCGACAACGGGCCGTTCTTGGTGCACGTGCGCACGCAGAAGGGAAAAGGCTACGCACCTGCCGAGGCGTCCAAGGACAAATATCACGGCGTCGTCAAATTCGACGTCCCGACCGGCAAGCAGCACAAGGCCGCCTCGAACGCGCCTTCTTACACGAAGGTGTTCGGCGAAAGCCTGGTCAAGGAGGCCGGGAAGGACGACCGCATCGTCGCCATAACGGCCGCGATGCCGGGCGGCACCGGTGTCGACATTTTCGGCAAGGCATTCCCGGACCGCACTTTCGACGTCGGCATCGCCGAGCAGCACGCCGTCACATTTGCCGCAGGCATGGCAACACAGGGTTACAGGCCGTTTGTCGCGATTTATTCGACCTTCCTGCAGCGCGCCTACGACCAAGTCGTGCACGATGTCGCCATTCAGCAATTGCCGGTACGCTTCGTACTGGACCGCGCCGGCCTTGTCGGCGCCGATGGGCCAACACACGCGGGTTCGTTCGACCTCGCTTACCTGGGCTGCCTGCCTCAATTCGTAATCATGGCGGCGGCTGACGAGGCCGAGCTCGTGCACATGGTCGCGACCGCCGCAACCATCGACGACCGTCCGTCCGCCTTGCGCTATCCCCGCGGCGACGGCGTCGGCATCGAGCTTCCAATTGTCGGGGTGCCGCTCGAGATCGGACGCGGGCGCATCATCACGCAGGGCACGACCGTTGCGCTGCTGTCACTCGGCACACGCCTCGCCGAGTGCACGAAGGCCGCGGAAATTCTCGCGGCCCACGGCATTTCCACCACCGTCGCAGACGCGCGTTTTGCCAAACCGCTGGACACCGATCTTGTCCTCCGCCTCGCGCGCGAGCACGAGCTGCTCGTGACCGTCGAAGAAGGAGCGATCGGCGGCTTCGGCGCGCACGTCATGCAATTCCTGGCTGAGGTCGGCGCACTGGACCGCACGAATTTCAAGGTGCGGAGCATGATCCTGCCCGATGTGTTCCTCGACCACGACTCACCGCCCGCCATGTACGCAAAGGCGGGCCTTGACGCGAATGGAATCGTTGCGAAAGTATTCGACGTCTTCGGAGCGAAGCACGCTCCGGAATTGCAGCCATCCGAGATCGCGCTCCTGCAGGATCGCGCCCGGCGTCGGCGGCAAGCGGCCAGTAGCCGGACAAACGGGGGGGCCTGATGAAAGTTATTCTGGCGAAGCCGCGCGGCTTCTGCGCGGGCGTCGTACGTGCGATTGAGATTGTCGAGCGCGCGCTCGACAAATACGGGCCGCCAGTCTACGTGCGGCACGAAATCGTGCACAACAAATGGGTCGTCGATGCGCTGAAGGCGCGCGGTGCCCGTTTCGTCGAAGAGCTTTCGGAAGTGCCGCCGAACGCCATCACGATCTTCAGCGCGCACGGCGTCGCAAAAAAGGTCGAAGCGGAAGCGTCCGAGCGCGGCCTGCGCGTGCTGAACGCGACGTGCCCGTTAGTGTCGAAGGTCCACGCCCAGGGCCGCCACTATCTGCGCCAGGGACGCACGGTGATCCTGATCGGTCACGCCGGCCATCCGGAGGTGGAAGGAACCGTCGGCCAGATTCCCGGCCCGGTCCTGCTTGTGCAGACTGAGGAAGATGTCGAGGCCCTCGCCCTCCCCGAGGACACGCCGATTGCCTACGTGACGCAGACTACGCTGAGCGTCGATGATACGCGCGGGATCATTGCGGCCCTGTTCCGGCGGTTCAAGAACGTCGTCGGCCCCGGCACGCAGGATATCTGCTATGCGACACAGAATCGCCAAACCGCGTTGCTCGAACTCACCAAGCTTGTAGACGTTATCTTCGTGGTGGGAGCTAAGAACAGTTCCAATTCGAACCGGCTTTGCGAAATAGGCGTAGAAGCAGGCATTCCCACCCACCTTATAGCAAGCGGTTCCGAAATAAGACCGGAGTGGTTGCATGATGTGGAAGTGGTCGGTATTACAGCAGGCGCATCGGCGCCCGAGGTGATGGTTCGGGACGTCATCAACGCTCTGCGCCGAATAACTCCCGTTGAGGTCTTCACCCTACCCGGTCAGGACGAACACATTGAATTCCGCGTTCCGGTCGACCTTCTTGATGTGACCGGTGGCAAGTCAATTAGCAAGGATATCAATCTTGGGCATTCCAGTTCTACAGAAACTGTTAGTCGGTAGTTACGTCGTCCGCCAGCGCCTGGCCGGCCAAAAGCGTTACCCGCTGGTGTTGATGCTTGAGCCGTTGTTCCGGTGCAATCTCGCCTGCGCCGGCTGCGGCAAGATCGACTATCCAGATCCCATTCTGCATCAGAACATGTCGGTCGAAGACGCGCTGCATGCCGTTGACGAATGCGGTGCGCCGGTCGTTTCGATCGCCGGCGGCGAGCCGCTGCTGCACAAGCAATTGCCGGAAATCGTGCGCGGTATCGTTGGGCGGAAGAAATTCGTCTATCTCTGCACCAATGCGCTGCTGATGGAAAAGAAGATGGCGCAGTACGAGCCCAGCACGTTCTTCACCTGGTCCGTGCATCTCGACGGTGACAAGGAGATGCACGACCACTCTGTCTGCCAGCCGGGCGTTTATGACCGTGCGGTTGCTGCGATCAAGGCAGCGAAAGAGCGCGGTTTCCGCGTCAACATCAACTGCACTTTGTTCAACACGGCGCAGCCCGACCGCGTCGCGGAATTTTTTGACACTGTCATGGAGTTCGGCGTCGACGGCATCACCGTCTCTCCCGGCTACGCCTACGAGCGCGCGCCCGACCAGCAGCACTTCCTCAACCGCGGAAAAACCAAGCAGCTGTTCCGCGACGTCTTCAAGCGCGGCCCGAAGAACAAGAAATGGTCGTTCAGCCAGTCCAGCATGTTCCTCGACTTCCTCGCGGGCAACCAGAGCTACCACTGCACGCCCTGGGGCAATCCGACCCGAACGATCTTCGGCTGGCAGAAGCCGTGCTATTTGCTCGGCGAAGGCTACGCAAAGACGTTCAGGGAGCTGATGGACGCCACCGATTGGGATTCGTACGGCACGGGCAACTACGAGAAGTGCGCCGACTGCATGGTGCATTCTGGCTATGAGGCCTCGGCCGTCAACGATGCCGTCGCCCACCCGCTGAAAGCATTGGCGGTCAGCCTGCGTGGACCGCGCACCGATGGCGAAATGACGCCTGAGATCTCGCTCGATCGCCAGCGGCCGGCGGAATACGTGTTCTCGAAGCACGTCGAGCGTAAAATGGAAGAGATCCGGGAGGCGAAAAGCCGGCCGGAGCTCGCCAAGGCGGGATAATTGGCGGGATAACCGCGCTTTCAATCCGTCCCGGATGGAACTTCCGGGCGGATTTGCCTGTTGTGTAGAACGATAAGTTCGTCACCATCAGGTCGTAATGGCCTTGGAGCACGGCCATGCACGCGCGCGCCATCATCGTTGCAGGCCTTTTGATTGCGGCGATTCCGCTGGACAATCCGGCGCAGGGCCAATTGTCGCCGCAGGGGATCATCGGCGGCGTCACGCGTCCACTTCGCCAGATGCTCGGGCATTTTGGCCATTTTCCGAGGAACTACCGGCACCGTTCGTCGAGCGGAGCGCGCGTGGCCGCGCCGGCGGCAGCGCCGGCGCTGGCGCCGGAGCGTGACACCCAGAGCACCGTCAAATCCCGCTTAGGCCGCGCGGGCCCTGCGGCGTGGGTCACGGCCTACGAGGAGGTGCTCGGGTTTGCGTTCTGGCCCGACGATTACGGCGCGCAATTCCGCAGCCACGGGTTCGATGTGGTTGTGGACGCGATCACGGGACGTTTTGACCGGATGCGTGCGCCGCGGGTGGCGACCACGGGAGCGGCCAAGAATGATACCGGCAGCGACGTCTCTGCCGACCAATGCAACGATACCTCGAGCACCGACGACAAGTGGCCGGCCAGCAGGATCGAGCAGCTGTTGCAGTTGTCCGACGCGCAGCACGCGACACTCGACAAGGTGCAGCTTGCCGCAAACGATGCGGTCAAGACGATCAAATCAAATTGCCGCCAGCTGGGAGATCTTTCGCCGCCGGACCGGCTGAGGGCGCTGGTCCAGGCGCTATGGATCGTACGTGATGGCAATATGGCGATGCGGGCCCCGCTCAAGGACTTTTATGAGAGTCTGACGAGCGCGCAGAAGAACAGCTTTGCTGTCCAGCAGCCGCAGAACGCGGCACCGCCCGACGACAAAGCGCAAAATGGCGAGAACAGGCAATATCAGGTATGCGCCGCGCAAAATATCGGCAGCGCGGAACGGCTGGTCAAAGAAATAGAAATGAAGGTGAAGCCCGACAAGACGCAGTCCGCCAGCCTCGAGAACCTGCACAAGGCCTCGTCCGACATGGCTAAGCTTCTGATCGCGTCGTGCGCACAGCCGATCCCTGCCGATCCGCTCGCCCGCCTGGATTCCGCGAGCGACCAGATCACGGCAATAAATTACGCGGCAACCAACGTGCAAATTGCACTGGACGATTTTTACGGCAGGCTGTCGCAGACGCAGAAGGCCCGGTTCGAGGCAACCGGCCGCTGACGATCACATGCCGAAAGGTACGTTCGCGCTGTTGCTTTCCGTCAGATTGCGATAGCGCGCGAGCGCCCAGAGCGGGAAGAATTTCCGGTACCCGTGATAGCGCAGGTAGAAGACTCGCGGAAATCCGGTCGCTGTAAATCGTTCTTCATCCCAAAAGCCGGACTCGGTCTGTGTCTGGGCCAGATATTGCACGCCGCGCGCAACCGCCGGATTGCGGACCTCGCCGCACGCCATCAAACCGAGAACCGCCCAGGCGGTCTGCGACGATGTGCTCGCCGACGGCTCATGCCCGCGGTAGTCGAGCTTGTAGCTCGTGCCGTCTTCGCCCCAGCCCCCGTCCGGATTCTGGATCGACACTAACCAATTGATAGCCTTACGGATTTCAGGAGAACCGTTGTCGATGCCGCAGGCGTTGAGGGCACAGAGTGAAGACCAGGTGCCGTAGATGTAATTGAGGCCCCAGCGGCCATACCAGCTGCCATCCTTGAGCTGCGTGCGGCGCAGATACTCGACGCCGCGCGCGACGGCTTCACTTGTCTGCGGCGTCTCGCCGAGCTGTGCCAGCATCGATACGCAGCGCGCCGTCACGTCTTCCGTCGGCGGGTCGATCAGCGCGCCGTGATCGGCGAACGGAATGTTGTTGAGATAGTCGTGAACGTTGTCGACGTCGAAAGCGGCCCAGCCGCCATTGGTGCTCTGCAGACCCTTCACCCACTCAACGGCACGCACGATTGCCTGATCGTAGCGGTCACCGGCCCCCATCCGGCGAGCGCGGTCCATCGCCATGACAACGACGGCTGTATCATCGAGGTCGGGATAATGCGGATTGGCGTACTGGAACGCCCAGCCACCCGGTCGAACACTCGGACGGCGTGTCGCCCAGTCTCCGACGACATCGAGAACCTGCTCTGGCACCAGCCAATCGAGGCCGCGCAAGGCGCTTGCCCGCGCATCATCGCCGCCCATCTCGAGCAGTGCATGACATGTCAGCGCCGTGTCCCAGATTGGCGACACACACGGCTGGCAGTACGCCTCATGGTCGTGAATGATCAGCAACTTGTCGATCGAGGCGCGCGCAATCGCGGCGTTGGCCGTGTCGCCAAGCACGTCATACATCAACGTTGCATTCGCCATTGCGGGGAAGATCGCTCCAAGACCGTCTTCGCCGTTGAGACGCTCGGTGACGAAATCGACAGCCTTGTTGATGGCGCGCTGGCGCAGGCTTTTTGGAAAGAGCTGCACGGCCGGCCGGAGAATGACATCGATGCCGCGAAACAACAGGAACCAGATCCAGCGCTGATGCGGCGCCTTCGGCGCCGGCCCAATCGAAGCCGGGGGCTCGATAAAAAGCTCGTCGATGCGGACGCCGAGCGGATTTTTCGCGCGCGGGCGCAGCGCCTGCAGCACCAATAGCGGCACCAGAACCGTCCGTGCCCAGTAGGACACCTTGGACAGATGGAAGGGAAACCAACTTGGCAGCAGCACGATCTCGACCGGCATTTCCGGGACGCTGCGCCAGTCGAGGATGCCGTAAAGTGAAAGCAAAGCGCGTGTGAAAACGTTGGAATGAGCCGCGCCCCCGCGTGCAAGCATCGCTTCGCGCGCACGCCGCATGTGCGGCGCGTCCGGACTTTCGCCGGTCATTTTTAACGCAAAATAGGCCTTCACGCTGGCGCTCATGTCGAAATCGCCCTGGTGAAAGAGAGCCCAGCCCCCGTGCGGCCCCTGGATGCGCTTGAGGTAGATGGCGATTTTTCGCTCAAGCTCCCTGTCGATCGGCTCGCCACGAAAGTGGCGAAGCAGTACGTATTCTGCAGGAATCGTCGCATCCGCCTCGAGCTCGAACACCCAGTGCCCGTCGCGCTGCTGGCATTGCAGCAGTGCCTGCGTGGCCGCGATGTTCGACTTGTGGAGCTCCGACCGCCGCACTGAAGCGCGCGCCTCCTCGGTGAATGCCAGGGTCATGCCGCGGCCTCCATCCGGCCGCCGACGAGCTCTGCGGCACGATAACCGGAGCGGATCGCGCTCTCGATGGTCGCGGGCAGCCCTGTTGCCGTCCAGTCCCCGGCCAACAGCAGATTGCCCCAGCGCGTTTGCGGTCCGGGGCGGCGCGCATTCTGCTCCGGTGTCGACTCGAAGGTTGCTCGCCGCTCGCGCACGATCTGCCACGGCGGGAGTGTCGTTGAAAGACCGGTGGCTGCTGCAACATCGTTCCAGATGCTTTGCGCAAGTTCAGGCCGCGGCACATCGAACAGGCCACCACCATCGCTGATGGTTACGCAGATCCGTCCTGGCAGCGCAAATATCCACTGGCTGGTGCCATTGATCACGCCGAGTATCGGCGGAAGCTTGGCCGGCGGATCGACGCGGAAATGCGCGTTGACGATCCCGCGAAACGCGGTCGGCACCGTGAGCCCGGGCACCAGTTTGGCCGCAACATACGGCGGTACTGCCAGGACGACGGCGTCATCGGCGCCGAGATCGACGCTGTGCTTCGCGAACTGAAGTTGCGATGCGCGGCCGTCGGAAAACTGCAGCGCAACGAGCTCGTCTTCGAAGGTAACGGAAACACCGTACTGGCGCAGCCATGAAAGCGCCGGCTCCACAAAGACCGGCCCCAGACCGTCGCGCGCTAAAAGCGGGCGGCAAGCCTGGCCGCCAAGAGCGATGGTTTCCCTGATGAGGACGCCGGCAAGCTTGGCCGATCCTTCCGGCGGCGCAATGTTGAGCGCGGCGAGCAGCAACGGCTCGAGAAAACGGGTGTAAAGCGTGCCAGAGCAATTCAGAATATCGGCAATCGGCTTGTCAGCTTTTGCCCAGGCAAGCCGCGCGATCGGAAGATAATCGGCAAGACTGGTCTGCGGAACGCGGCGGTCCTTGTCGAAGACCCACCACGGAAACCGGCTTTCGCCGAAGCGCAACGTCCACTGCTTTCCATTGGCAAGATCAATAAAGGGAAATTCGGCTTCCTTCGGGCCGTGCAGGCCAACCGACGAGCCGATGGTGCCGACAAAAGACAGCGCCGCATGGTTGCCTGACAGCAGCAGATGCGTACCGTTGTCGATCAGCATGTCGGTCGCGGCGTCGTAGTACGAGCGGCAACGTCCGCCTGCATAGGCCGTCGCTTCATGGACGGCGACCGTACTATGCGATTGCGTGAGGCGAACGGCGGCAGCAAGCCCTGCCAACCCCGCACCGACAATATGGACAGTACCGGACTTAGACGAACGCATGCCGCAACGCGATCCATATCAGCTGGGACTTGTTGACGTGCACCGGCTGGCGCGGCGACGTCCAGCCACGCGCTATCATGTCCTCGAGCATCTGGCGATAGACGATGCCCATGATCTTGGGAGCTCGGACGCTGCGGCGCGAACAACTGGCCATGATTTCGTTCGCCTTCGTGAAATGTCCTCGCGCACGCTCCGCAAGAAACGTGCACGCCGTCCCGAGCCGCGGGTCGGTAACGGCGGATTGGGGAATAACTGTGTCGATTCCAGCCAGCTGCAATGCTTCGCAGGGAATATAAAGGCGTCCGATGCCGGCATCCTCGTCGATATCACGTAATATGTTCGTGATTTGGAGCGCCCGGCCCAGATGGTGGGCCAGCATTTTCCCGTCGGATTCAGCCAAACCGAAAACCCGTACGGAGAGACGCCCCACGGCACAGGCCACGCGATCGCAATAGAGGTCTAGCTCCTCAAAGCTTGGCGCACGGATGTCGGCGCGTGCATCCATTTCCACACCGTCGATGACCGCAAGGAAATCGTCTTTAACCAAGGCGTATCGCGAAATCGCCTTCGCAAGACCTTCGAGGCCGGGCGGTACCTGGCCCGAGTAAAGCGCGTCGATATTTTCACGCCACGCTGCGAGCAGCGCCAACTTGTCGCCCGGTACATCGCCATCGGCGATATCGTCGACCGCACGACAGAACGAATAGATTTCGAACATCGCCTCGCGCTGCTCGCGGCCGAGAATGCGCATGGCGAGGTAGAAGGAGCTGCCGCCCGCGCGTGCGGCGGCCGGGCGGCCGTCCGTCGGCTGTTGGACCTGTGCCGTCATTGCACCTGATACCTGTGCGCAGGCACGACTGCACGCAACAGCCGGTGCAATCCGGCGCCGACCGCGCCGCGAACTGCATAGCCGGCGGCCTGCGCCTTGCTGAGATGAACAGGCTCGCTCAAAGGATCGCGCCTTGCGAGGATACGCAACAGGCGTCTGGCGAGCGTCTGGATCACCGCAATTTCAAGTCCGAGGCGCCTGTCCTTTACGCTCGCCGCAAAGCCTTCGCTCTCGTGCAGTAGGCCTGCGGTTTGCGCCACGAGCCCTTTGAGACATTCGCGCAGCGCGGGGCTCGCTCGATTGCGGGCCAACATGTCGACGCTCACGCCCGCTGCCGCCATGGCGTCGAGCGGAATGTAGATGCGGTTGAGTCTTTGGTAATCGGATCCGCAATCTTGCAGATGGTTGATGATCTGCAAGGCCGCGCACAGCGCATCGTTGGCCGGCCAGATCGCTTTCGATTCTCCATGCACGTCGAGTACGAAGCGCCCGACCGGCATCGCCGACCGTGAGCAGTAGTCGATCAGATCATCCCAGTTCGTGTATCGCTGCTTGGTGGCGTCTTGCCGGAACGCGTCGAGCAGATCCTGTGCGTGACGCGGCGTGAGCCGTTGCGCTTCGAGAACGCCGCGTAACCTCACGCCTTCCGGCTCGTGATCCGATTTACCAAGCAGGCTCGCCTCCATCCCATTCAGACGATCGACCTTTTCCCCGCTTGTCAGCGAAGCGTGATCGGCAATGTCGTCGGCAACGCGGACAAACTCGTAGAAGGCGAGAATTGCAGGGCGATGCTGCGGCTTGATTAGCCAGGACGCGACGGGAAAGTTTTCGTCGCGCGATCCTTTGCCCGATCGAAGTTTTCCGCTGGTGGTCTTCATTGAACGCTCGGCGCGTCGGCATGGACCCGCCCCTTCCACTGGCCGCCTCTCCGCCGAAAATGCTGATACGCGGATTGCAAAGTATAGGACATGTAAAGCAATGCGATCCCCGGGAGGGCTGCGCTCCATATGAGCGAAAGCCGATAGTACCGCAACGTGGGGACGAACGATAATGTCATCGCCGCCCAGGCCAGAAGCCCAAGATATTGCGGCAATCCCGATGCACATAGCGCCAGCATTGGCGGCGCAACAAAGGTAATCGCCATGCCCAAGGTTGTGCCGATCAAAGCAATCGGCGAATACCGCAACTGGCTGTAGGCCGAGCGTGTGACCATGCGCGCCACGTCGGCAAAGGTTGGATACGGCCGGATGCTCTGCACACGATTGGTCAGGCCAAGCCAGATCGAGCCCACGGTTTTCAGCTTGGCGCCCAATGAACAATCATCGATCAACGCGCCACGGATACTGGCAATGCCCCCAACTCTTGCAAGCGCATCGGCGCGGACAAGCATGCAGCCACCAGCAGCAGCAGCCGTCGAAGAACCGACGCGCGAGACCCACGCAAACGGATACAGCATCTGGAAAAAATAGATAAAGGCAGGGACATGAATTTTCTCGGCAAGGCTAATACAGCGCAGCTTGGCCATGAGCGAAGTCAGGACAAACTTGTCATTCACGGACTGCGCCACCAGCCATGAGAGCGTGTCAGAGGCATGCTCAATGTCGGCATCAGTGAGCAGCAGGTATTCTGGATGGGAGACTTCGGCCGCGGCAACGCCCTGGCTGACCGCCCACAATTTTCCAGTCCAGCCGGCCGCAGGGCCTGTCGTTCTGATGACGCTCAGCCGCTTGTCGCCGGCGGCCGCATCTGCTGCGACAGCAGCGGTGCCGTCGTCGCTGTCATCGTCGACGACCACGACGCTGAGCGGCCCGTGATAGTCCTGCCGCAGCAACGATGTCACGCTGCGCGCGATGCATTCGGATTCGTTGCGCGCCGGAATGACTACTGCAACGGCCGGCCACGGATTTGGCATGCGGGCGATGCTCGTATCGTCCCGCACGCCGGCACGCCAGTAGGCACCCCGCCCAGCGATCAGGTAGACCCAGATCGCGGTACAGATGACTGCAATCACAACGCTCACCGACATGCACTTTTCGCCCGGGTCGATCGACCTGCATCAACCTCGATTACTACATTAAGTTCAACTCGTCTCCTGAAGCATTTGACAATGTGAGAGAATTCGGCGGCCCTCCGGGGTCGCGCGTTGACATGTGGAGGTGGGCACATACACTCCCGCCCTCTTAGATGTCAGGCTTTCTTCGGTGAATACCCCCTCGCCAGCCAAGCTGCCCCGCTCCGCCGACGTCGTGATCGTCGGCGCCGGCAACGCCGCGTTCTGTGCTGCACACGCCGCTGCCGAGCATGGGGTTTCGGTTCTGGTGCTTGAACGTGCACCGGAGGAGGAATCGGGCGGCAACAGCCGATTTACAGCCGGCGCGTTCCGATGCGTGTACGACGGAGTCGACGACTTGCGTGCGCTGATGCCGGACCTCACCGATGAGGAAGTCGCCAATACCGATTTCGGCACTTACACGCAGGACAAGTTTTTCGACGACATGGGCCGCGTGACGGAATACCGGACCGATCCCGACCTGTGCGAGGTCCTGATCACGCGCAGCAAGGATACGATGCTCTGGATGCAAAAAAAGGGCATCCGGTTCATCCCGATCTACGGCCGGCAAGCCTACAAGATCGACGGCAAGTTCAAGTTCTGGGGCGGCCTCACGGTGGAGTCCTGGGGCGGCGGCCCGGGGTTGATCGAAGCGCACACAACAATCGCCAAAAAGAACAGCGTCACTGTTGCCTACAATGCGCGGGCACAGTCACTGATCGCCGGCGACGACGGGGTCAAAGGCATCCGGGTCAAGCACGACGGCCGCACGGTCGACGTCAAGGCAAAGTGCGTGGTACTCGCAGCCGGAGGTTTCCAAGCGAACAGCGAGATGCGTACGCGCTACTTGGGCCCCGGCTGGGAACTGGCGAAGATCCGCGGCACGCGTTTCAACACCGGCGACGGCATCCGCATGGCGCTCGAAATCGGCGCGATGCCGACGGGAAACTGGTCCGGATGCCACGCCGTCGGCTGGGACCGTAACGCGCCGGAATTCGGCGACCTTGCGGTCGGCGATAACTTCCAGAAGCACTCCTATCCCTGGGGCATCATGATCAATGCTGATGGGGAGCGCTTCGTCGACGAAGGTGCGGACTTCCGCAACTACACTTATGCGAAGTACGGCCGCGTCATCCTCATGCAGCCGGGTCAGTTCGCCTGGCAGGTCTTCGACAAGAAAATTATTCCAATGCTGCGCGACGAATATCGGATCAAGCAGGTCACCAAGGTCCGCGCCGACACGCTTGAGGATCTCGTGAAAAGGCTCGACGATGTCGATGCCAAGCGCGCGCTGGAAACCATCAAAACATACAACAAAGCCGTTCGCACCGATGTTGCTTTCAATCCCAACGTCAAGGACGGCCGGCGGACCGAAGGCCTCGCCATCAACAAATCGAACTGGGCCAACACGATCGACGAGCCGCCGTTCGAGGCCTATGCCGTGACCTGCGGCATCACATTCACCTTCGGCGGACTGAAAATCGACACGTCCGGCCGTGTGATCGATACCGACGGTCAGGTCATTGCTGGTCTGCACGCGGCGGGCGAACTGGTGGGTGGGCTATTTTATTTCAACTACCCCGGGGGCACTGGCCTGATGGCGGGCTCGGTCTTCGGAAGAATTGCCGGCACGACGGCCGGCCAGCGAGCGGCGCAAACACCCGCCTAGCGAAGCTATTTCCGTAACTTGGAGGCCCGCTCCCGCAGGCGGTAGAACTGAATAGCAGCTCGCGCTGTTTCCGGCCGCAACCTGTTGAACCTTTCGAAGTATTCGGGAAATTCCCCGCCGGCCCCGCTGCGGACCGCGAGAACAGCACGTGTCGTCTTCCAGGACAAGTTGATCGATTTTGCAAGGACCAACAGTTGATCGCCGGTGTCGTGCACCAAAGCCCGCTCGATTGCGCCAACCGGCAACTCGGTGAGTAACGACAATGCGGCCGTTGTTTCGTCGAACTTCCCACGTTCCGCAAATCTGCAAAGCTGCTGTTCGGTTAATTGGCCTTTCTGATGAAGCTGCTCGACATGGGCCATGGCCACGGCAAAATCAGAGGAATGGTCACGCAAACTCGTCTGAAGCTGATCCGCGGCCTGCTTGATCATCTCGTGGACAAGATCCGCCTTGCTCCGGTCCGCCGCCTCAAATTTACGCTGCACAGTTTCTGACGCCGACTCAAACAACGTCAAAAGATACTCGCGCCGAATATCCGGACGCGACCAGACCAGCAGCGCAAGCTCGTTGTCATGCTTCGAACGCGATACCAGTTTCGTGTAACCAAAATCCGAGAAACGCGCGCCGGCATTCGCCGCGGTGCTTATCACCACTTTCTGATCACCTCGCTCCACGAGGACGTCGGTGACGCTTTCGCTAAGCTGGCTGCGTTGAGAAATGGCGAGCAGGTGGTCCTGACCCTTGGTCCTGGCACCGGTAATTAGTGTGTCCTCGTCGACGCTTTCGGATCGTCTCAGCACTGCCCCGGCAACGTCGATCGAGTCATCGAGCGCCAGTTCGCGCGTTATCCTGGGGGGCGTATTTCGCAAGTCGGCAATGCGCTCACCGAAGGCGGCACGCGCGGAATGGTCGATCTCGTTGACCAGTCGGCCCATAACGTCGTCGAAAAGAGACGTCTGCTCGCTGCTGAAATTCGTCGATCCGGCAGCAAACAAATCCGTAATGCGCCGCAAAATCTCCGCGCGGGACGCGATGTTTCTCTGCGAAATTGCAGTCTCAAGTTCATCGATCAGCGAATGATGCGAAGCCACAACGGCAGCATGACCGCTACTGCGTTGGCGACGCTCCATTTCCGCGGGCGCGATACTATGCGGCATTTTCGACTTCGGGGATGCTGTAGGTGCTTCGGAAATCAATTTCCCCAGCCGCACATGGAGCCCGGAACAGGAAGCCCTGCAGTGATGTCACACCGGCAAGGCGCAGCAGCCGGAATTGCTCCGCCGTCTCGACACCTTCCGCCGTCGTTTTGATGTCGAGGCTTCGCGCGAGGGTAAGTGTCGCCGCAATGATCGCGGCACATTCAGTCCGCTTGGTCAGATTTTGAGTGAAAGACTTGTCGACCTTGATCTTGTCGAATGGGAACATCAGCAGCTGGCTTAGCGAGGAATATCCCGTTCCGAAGTCATCGAGCGTGATCGCGATGCCAAGATTTTTGAACTGCCGCAGCACCGGAAGACATTCGGTTGCCGATTCAATAAGTGCCGTTTCCGTTATCTCGAGCTCCAGGCGCTCGGGCGGCAAGCCGGTCTGGGCAAGCGCGCATATCACGATGTCGACCAGGTTGTTCTTTCTGAACTGAACAGCGGAGAGGTTGACAGACACTGTGATGTCGTCTGGCCAGGTCGCAGCCTCAGCACAGGCTGTTTGCATCAGCCACTCGCCGATCTGTGTGATCATGCCGGTTTCTTCGGCGAGCGGGATGAATTGGTCGGGTAGGATGATGCCTTTGGTTGGATGCCGCCAGCGGATGAGTGCCTCCGCTCCGCAGATCCTCAGTGTCTGCGTATCGACGATCGGCTGATAATGCATTTCGAGTTCGTTGTTCTGAATGGCACGGCGTAGCTCGCTCTCAAGCTCGTGACGTGCGCTTGCTGCCAGGCTCATTTCAGGATCGAAGAAGCAGTAGCCGTTTCGCCCGGCCGACTTGGCGCGGTAAAGCGCAAGGTCCGCCATCTTCATCAGACCGTCAGCGCTCATCGCGTGCTCGGGCGCGAGCGCAATGCCAATGCTCGTGGCGATGTTTACTTCATTACCATCGATATCAAACGGCTTCGAGATGATATTGATAATACGGTCAGCAAGAGCACTGGCTGCTCCGCGTTGGTTATCGTCACTGTCCTGAACAATTGCAAACTCGTCACCGCCCAGGCGCGCCAACACGTCGGTTTCCCGCAACGACGCCTTCAGACGAACGGCGGTTTCGCGCAGCAATGCATCGCCAACGGCATGGCCAAGCGTATCGTTGACATGTTTGAAGCGGTCGAGGTCCAGCAGCAAGACCGCGAATGAATCGCCGCGCCGACGATGCCTCGCAGTCGCTTCCTCGATCTTGTCCATGATCGACAGACGGTTGGCAAGGCCGGTCAGTACGTCGTGATGCGCCATAAAGGCGATGCGCTGTTCTGATTTCTTTCTTTCGGTGATGTCGTCGATAACGACAACGAGGTGTCTCGCCGCGCCGGCGGCGTCGCGCGTCACGATACGGCTTGTGGCGATAACACGCGCCTGACCATCCGGCATTTCGATTTCGTAGTCGTTCGAGCATATGCCAAGCACGCCCGCCAGCGCCTCGTTGTCGGATGCGTCCATTCGCTCGGCATCTTGCCGTTGGTAGATCTCGAATACCGTTTTCCCGAGAACCTCGTGGCGCCCGACCTTGAGCATCGCTTCGAAAGTGCGATTGACGAGCACGAATTTGCGCGTGACGGCGTCCTTCACGACGACGGCGATCGGAATGTTTTCGATGATTGAATCCAGAAATTTCCTGGTTTCATCGAGCTGCTGCTCGGTGTGCAGATGAGCTGTGATGTCCTGATGGACGGCAACCCTGCCCCCATCAGGCATGCCGTTGCAGGAGACAGCCAGCGTCCGGCCATCCTGGAGTTTATTGATGATATAGCTGGGCTCGGGCAGCGACGCCTCGTGAATCCGATCTTTAACGTATTTTTCCGAATCCGCCGGACAGGAGCCGGCAGCGACCCGAAGCTGCAGAATCTCCGTAAGCGTCATCCCCGGTTTTGCGGCATCGGGATCAAGGCCATACATCGTGCTGTAAAGATCGTTTGCCAGCACAAGTTTCCCATCTGCCCCAAACATACAAATGCCCTGCGGCATGTTCGCAAGCGTCGCGCTCAAAAGCATGTTGGTATGTTCGAGGCGCTTCTTTGCCGCCTCGCGTTGCATTTGCCCCCTGATGCTTAGCGTCGTGACGCACGCAATTAGGAGAGTCAGCAATCCCGCAATGAAATAGCCAGTCTTTCTTTTGGCATCTACGCGCGAGAAAATCTCCGGAACGGCAGCTCCGACAGTGACGACAAAAGGATAGTCGTTGGCGACTCTATAGGCGATAAGCCGTTGAACGCTGTCACTCAAACCGCTTCCGGTATAATACCATCCTCCTGGTGCCGACGATAAATTCGTAAACAGATCGGCTCGAGAAAAATCCTTCCCCAATACGTACATCGTGTCGCCGCTCGTGGCGCGGACAATTCCGTCGAGACCGATGACGCGTATGTATCCCTTCTCGCCGATGTTCACCGAATTATAGATTTGGGTCAGATATCCTGAATCAAGGGAGGCAGCGACAACTCCATCGAACTGACCATCCGCACGTTTGATCCGCCGGGAGAGTTCAAGCGTCCACTTGCCGGGCGTCTGCGACAAGATTGGCTTGCCGACGAAAAGTCCGTCGGCCGCGGCTTCGGCTTGACCCTTAAAATATGCGCGATCTTTTACATTTGTGCCGCGCAGGCTTGCATCGCTGCTGAGCCGCACAATTCCATTGCGATCGACAATGCTTACTCGCGATATCGCATCCGACAAAGACCGGTTGCTTTTGAGCGAGCCCAGCAGATCGAAATTCTCAGGCCGTTGAGCGTAAAGGGTCGCGATGACACTCAGCGTACGGTCGACCTCACCCAACGAATTGGAAAGGTGGCTTGCCAAAGCCCCGGCGAGGTTTGTTGAATTCTGAACCTCTGCGCGTTCGGCGCTATTGCGTTCGTTGGCAAGAAAAAACGACAGCGAAATCCAGACAGCGCCGATCAACAGCGCTCCAAGCAGCATCGATCGATGCCTGACGAGAGGCTGCCATATCGTGGCGAGTTTGATCATCTGCGAGGTGCCGCCAACCCTCGAGGCCACACTGCAAACATCGAGAAAAATTAGCGGAAAGCCATTGATATTCCGTTATATGACGCATCTTTTGGTCCCTTCGGACGATACTGTGCACGCCCGAAAACAGCACCAAAAACGCTTCCGGGGATCGTTAAGCTTTATTTTGCGTTACGTAGATCCGGCCATCGCAGACATTCAAAGACAATCGCGGGAACTCGTCCGCGCGCCAGATAGATTATCGCGCCATGGCACAAGATGACCTTCCGATCACAACCGATATCCCGGCACGACTCGATCGGTTGCCGTGGGGACGTTTTCATACTCTCGTCGTCATCGCCCTCGGCATCACATGGATCCTCGACGGCCTGGAGGTGACGCTTGCAGGCAGCCTGGCCGGCGCACTGAAAGAAAGCCCTTCACTTCGATTTTCAAATACCGATATCGGACTTGCGAGCAGCGCTTATCTCGCCGGAGCAGTGCTCGGCGCAATTCTTTTCGGCTGGCTGACCGACCGGCTGGGCCGCAAAAAGCTCTTTTTTTTGACGCTTGCCGTGTATCTGACGGCAACTGCAGCGACAGCGTTCTCGTGGAACATTGCGAGCTTCGCATTTTTTCGATTTCTGACCGGCGCCGGCATTGGCGGCGAATACTCCGCGATCAATTCCACCATTCAGGAGCTCGTTCCCGCACGCGTGCGCGGGTGGACCGACCTCATCATCAACGGCAGCTTCTGGATTGGCGCAGCCATCGGCGCCCTCGGTTCCCTGGTCTTGCTTGATCCACAGGTGATCAATCCGGACTTTGGCTGGCGACTTGGATTCCTGATTGGCGCCGGCCTCGCTTGCCTGATTTTTCTCATGCGTTTCTGGATTCCGGAAAGCCCGCGATGGTTGATTACGCACGGCCGTGCGGAAGAAGCCGAAAAGGTCATCGCCGATATCGAGTCTCGTTTTCCATCATTGCCGCCGACGCAAGCGGCGCCGCGAGCCAGACTGCGCCCGCGACGTTCAACGCCACTGCACTTGGTGATGGATGTTCTATTCCGGCAACATCTGCGCCGGACGATCGTTGGTCTCAGTCTGATGGCGTCCCAGGCGTTCTTCTACAATGCAATATTTTTCACCTATGCGCTGATTCTTACCGACTTTTATGGCGTCGCGGCGGGCCAGGTCGGCTGGTACATCCTGCCGTTTGCGATTGGCAATTTTCTGGGCCCCCTGCTGCTCGGCCGTTTGTTTGACACGCTCGGTCGTCGACCCATGATTGCGTTCACTTACATTGTTTCGGGCATACTGCTTGCGGTCACGGGATGGCTGTTTTTGCAAAATCTCATCGACGAAACGACCCAGACAGCCTGCTGGATGGTGATTTTCTTCTTTGCTTCGGCAGCGGCGAGTTCGGCCTACCTCACCGTCAGCGAGACCTTCCCGCTTGAAATCCGCGCGCTCGCGATCGCTTTCTTCTACGCGGTGGGCACCGGTGTGGGCGGCGTCGTTGCACCCTGGCTGTTCGGTGCCCTCATCGAGACCGGCTCTCGCACGAGCGTTTTCGGCGGATATTTGACGGGCGCCGCACTCATGGTGCTGGCAGGCTGTGTGGCGTGGCGTTGGGGCGTCGACGCGGAGCGCAAACCGTTGGAAAGTATCGCCAGGCCTCTGACGTTTATCGACTAAAGGGCGCTGCTCGACACGAGATCGCGCAGCGCCTCCGGCGACATGATCACGAGCCCACCCCGCTCCAGCTTAAGCCACTTCCTGCGTTGCCAAGCCTGAAGCTGCTTGTTCGCGCTTTCGCGCGATACTCCGATCATTTGACTGATTTCCCGCTGCGTCACCTGAATTTTGGTCTTTGGTGGCGCGTCTGCCGACGGCCGATAAAGATGGAGCAGCACCTTGGCGAGCCGGTTCGGCAAGCCGAGGAAAACAATATCTTCGACCTGCTCGCTGGTCCTGCGCAGACGCGCGCAGAGCACTTTGATAAGTCGTACCGCCAGCTCGGGATCGTCTTGAATCAGGGGGATGAAATCCCGCCGCTCAATAATCATGAGCTCGCAATTATCGATGGCGACGGCGTCCGCAGTTCTTTGCCCACCATCGAGGAATGCGATTTCCCCGAACAGGTCGCCAGGAACAATCAAATTAAAGATTGCATCCTTGCCCTGCTCGGACGGCGCGCTGATTCTCACGGCGCCTGAGCGAACGGCATAGAGCCGCGAGCCGACATCGCCTTTCCTAAAGATGATCGAGCCCTTTTTTATTTTGCTGTTTATGACGCGAGGCGCCAGCCGTTCTATGACCGAGTCGCCGAGATCCTTAAAGAAGGGATGGGCCCGAAGCAGCGTGTTCCTGTCGAACATTTGCGTTCGCGATTGCCCGCTTGTACCAGGTGCCATCTCGCTCGAGTCCTGCGCCTAAACCAATAATCGCAAAGATACGACAAATCGGCCGGGCGTGGCAGCCTCTTTGGCCCAGCTTCGAAACCCACCAGGCACGCGAATTAATGGGCCAAAGCCGCTTCAATTGTGGCCCGAACCCCGCATTACAATCTTTTGGCAGACTGTGAGCTAGCTCACCGTGCCCATCCCAAAGGGCGTGCTACCCGATCTCCAAAATGGAGGTCGCGATGCATACATCAGCCGACTTTCGAAAGACGCAGCGCCGGCGGGCGGAGTTGCGCAGCCAGTCTGAAGCCGCGGTGGCCACCATCTGGCTGGTTTTCTATGTACTCGGGCTCGTGGTCGCCGTGTCCTCACCGATCGTATCGCGCGCATTAGAGTTCGCGGCACACTAGGTGCAAGTCGATGAAGATACGCCAGGTCACTTATTTTCTCGCGCTGTGCGAAGAACAAAGCTTCACGCGTGCCGCCAAGCGCTGCGGCGTGGCCCAGCCATCGCTGACGCGGGCCATACAGCTTCTTGAGCAGGAAATCGGCGGACGGTTGTTTGAAAGAAGCAATTCAAGCGTACGCCTGACCGAACTCGGCGCCCTGGTGCATCCCGAGTTCGTACGCATCGGTCAGGCCACCGAAAGCATCAAGGGTACTGCAGTCGGATTTTTGGCTTCGGCCACGGACAACTCCGATCCGAGACCTGCGGAGAGGTTTACGCCTGCACTTACTTCCAACGCAAACGACGGAGGACTTTTTTGATGCTTGCAGCAGAATGGCACCTGATTGACGAGAGCTATGGCTGGGTCGCACTGGGCTTTTCGACCACATGGACGACAGAAACGGCGCAAACGGGCGATGAATTGTGCCGATTCCGACGAACCCTGAGCGAGTGCTGTGAGGCCATAATACGCCCTCCGGTAGCTCATGAATGAATTCTTAAACTTCGTGACCTATTTTTCTGAAGCATCGTCCGAAATGAAACCCCTGCCCTTTTTGGACAGGTTTTAAGGCGCGACAACCGATGTCGGGATCGGATCTGAAAGACAACACCGCCGTGTGCCCGCAGTGCCGAACCGAAATGGTTCATGTTGCGGTCACGCCGCATCCGGTCGTCCGCAACATGCAACGGAATACGTTTGTCTGTTACACGTGCAAGCGCACGCGCACTTACATGCTGCCAGGCACATTTACGCCCGAGATGCGCGAGGGCACTGCCGCACAGAAGGCATCCTAAGTGGTGGATCCAGAACCTTTGAACGAACGCAGGCAAGACGCGCGCCTATCCACCCATCGGCGCGGCATCATCAAGTTTGGCCCGGCCGGGCAAGAGCTCTCATGTACCGTGGAGGATCTGACCAGCACCGGTGCCGGTCTTCAGGTTGCGAGCACCTTCGGGCTACCAAGGGTTTTCCGGCTGACGATCGACGGCGAGGTCGGCTCTAAACATTGCCGTGTCGTTTGGATGGACGGCAAAAAGGTCGGCGTATCTTTTGAGTAAGTTGAAGAACGAGCAATCAGCCAATTAGTCTTTTCGCCCAGAAGACAAATTCATAGAATTTGTCAGGGTAGGCAATAAAATAGAAAATCAGAGCTGGTGGTGCCAGCAAAAACAGCCAATCGCGCATTGGCGGCTCCTGCGTTGTGGCACATCGTCGGGCAGACAGTTTTATTATTAGATAAAAAGTTGCATCGGATTTTAGGGATGATGCGCCGCAACAGCATTTGACGGCTAAGGTCGCCGGCAACAGGCGGCTATATAAATGCAACACCCATTTTGGTGTCAGTTCTCCATACCGCACGACACGGGCGGCGAACTCCGTCGAGCACGACATCGAAGCTCATTGGAATTCCGTAGGTCGTGGAAACCTGCAGGCACGCACCTGTATTCGAAAGATTTCGAACGGCACAATCAAGCTTTGGAGCTTTGTCGCTGAGGATGATCTGCGCTGTCTTCAACACGCGCTTGCGGAGGATAGCCCGTTTTTCTTGCACGACTGGAAGCCCAAAATCGAAAGTGGCTTAGGTGACTTAGTGAACCGGCGAAAGTCAACTGGCTGAGCATATACAACGCATAAACTTTGAAGTTGGAACACTGAAGTCAGGTTCCGCTCAAACGGCTTTCCCGCCGAGTTCCGCGATCACTTCATTCTTCCGTACAATTTCCTGTTCAAGCCTTTTGATATTGTCGAACAGCCGCTCACTCGTCATGCGCAGAAAAAAGAAGCCGAATTGCGGGTTTTGGAAATACAGCTCCTTCACTTGCTGATACGTTGCAGTCAGAACCTCTCCGTCCTGCGTGCATTCGATCGTCTGCGTTCGCCGATTATCGGGCGCCAGAAAACCCAGATCGCCGAACACCTGTCCTATTGGAATTTCTATCCCCATCTCCTTCAGCCGGTAACGTCCGGTGACGCTGTAAAACATCGCATCCGCAGTATCGCCCTTGCGGAACACAATGTCCCCCTTGCGGAAGCTACGGCGCGACATGAATGGCTTCAGCCAATCGATCGAAGTTTCTCCCATCGATGCGGCCGCCTCTACGTCTTGAATTAATTTCCGCATCTGGTGCAGGCGCAGTGTGTTAAGTGGCAGGAGCACGAGGTTGAGTACCAGCGTGGGGTATATGCCTCCGAAAAATCCGTAGATAATGAACAGGGTATTGCAGGTCATGCTCACAATTCGGAGCGGAATCATTGTCTTCATCGCGCAGGTGATGATGCTCGAGATGACAGCCGCGTAGCCAAACCAGATCGGCCATTCGGTATGATTCAGGAACTGCATTCTCATCCCCCGCAATCGAAATGTCGTTTCAATCGAGCGAAGCCGCCGTGCACCGATTTTGCAAGGCGGATCGATGTCTTGACTATATTAATATAGCGTCGCCCGGACTTGATAGCCGCAGGTACATAACCGCCACATTTTAGGGCGCTACCGGCAGATCGAACGCGTAGGACAAGTTAAAAGGCCGAGGCGGCGCCAGAGAAATCCCTCTATAAAGGAGGCGCCAATTCTGTTTGGGGACCTCCCAATATCGATCGCGTCGTAGCCGCTGAGCCTAATGTTGTCTTGATTGAGTTTTCATCAATGACGCAGCTGTGCATCGAGTAATTGCATTCATCGAATGATCATGGTCTGTTTCTGCGCACCGGCGAAAAATGAGTCGTTCGGCGGAGGCTGGGCTCGCATTGACGCTTGCAACCACGACATCTGCCAGTCACGGGGCGGGCTTTTTTGAGCCATACCGAATCGCCGTGCTCGTGCCTTGCTTCAACGAAGAAGCCGCAATCAGCAAGGTCGTGAAGGATTTTCGTGCGGCCCTGCCCGCGGCCACGGTTTTCGTCTTCGACAACAATTCAACGGACAAAACCGCTGAAATCGCCCGTGCGGCGGGTGCCGAGGTGTTCGAGGAAAAGCATCGCGGCAAGGGTTTTGTGGTCAGGCGAATGTTTGCCGATGTAGATGCCGACATCTATGTGCTCGTAGACGGAGACGCCACATATGACGCACCGAGCGTCCGCCGGATGATCGGGCGATTGATTGATGGCCAGCTCGACATGGTCGTCGGCACGCGCGTCGATCACGGCAAGGTCGCCTACCGGACCGGCCATCGCGCCGGCAACAGGATCTTGTCCGGATTCGTTGCCTGGGTTTTCGGCCCATCCTTTAACGATATGCTGTCCGGTTATCGTGTGTTCTCGCGCCGCTTCGTTAAGTCGTTTCCGGTTCTTTCCGGCGGCTTCGAAATCGAGACCGAGCTCACGGTACACGCGCTCGAGCTCGGCTTGCCGGTCGAAGAGATCGAAACGCCGTACTATGCGCGGCCCGAGGGATCATCTTCCAAGCTCAGCACGTGGCGCGACGGTTTCCGGATCCTGCTTACGATCGCAAATCTCTATCGTGCCGAGCGCCCGCTTCCCTTTTTTTCAGTCCTCGGTCTGATTGCGGGGCTTGTTTCGATCGGTCTTGCGGTTCCTATCGTTATTACGTTCCTTGAAACTGGCCTGGTGCCGCGATTGCCAACAGCCGTGCTGGCAACCGGACTTATGTTGCTGGCATTCCTGTGTGGGGCCGTGGGCCTCGTGCTTGACACCGTGACGCGGGGCAGACGGGAGATGAAGCTTCTCGCTTATCTCTCGCAGCACGCTACTCGGATGCACCCGCGCGGGTGAACCTTTTCCGTTTTCATCGATTAGCTAAGATCACGATATCGTAACATTCGCCGCCAATGGGCCGGTGTATCGTTTTGGCCCCTTTGAAAATAAGGCCGTGTGGAGGCTCATATGCGTTTTCTTGCATTGATCGGCGCTCTTGCAATCATTGTGGGGATCGGCGCCGCTGTATTTTTTCTCGGTGGCTTTTACAGCGTGGCAGGCACTGCCGAGGACCCGGGAATTGTGCGTTGGGCACTGATCCAGGTCCGAACGGCATCAATCAGTCGGCACGCAACCGATCAACCTCCGGCCAACATCAACGATGCGCAGACCGTACAAGCCGGCGCAAAGGCCTACGCCGCCCATGGTTGCGCAAACTGCCACGGCGCGCCCGGTGTCCCTTGGCTGAAATATTCCGAAGGGCTGCATCCCGACCCGCCGGATCTCAAAGAAGTCGCCGGGCTCTCGCCGTCGCAGTTGTTCTGGGTGGTCAAGAACGGAATCAACATGACTGGCATGCCGAGCTTTGCGCTCGCCGGTGCGAAGGATGAAGAGATCTGGGCGATCGCCGCCTTTATCAAGAAACTGCCCACGGTTTCCGAGGCCGACTATAAAGCCTGGACTTCACCGCCCGTCGCTCCGGTTGCGCCAGCGCCAGCCACTCCGCCGCCGGCTGCCCAGCCCGCACCCAACCCACCGGCAAGCAACAACTAGCGGAGAAAATTCGCTACACTCCGGCGCATGAGTTTTGTGCGTCTTTATCTGCGCGTCCTTGAACAGCTCGGGTCGGACCGACGGCTGGCCTGGTTTCTTGCTTTTGCCAACGTAGCACTGGCTCTGGCGCAATTTGCCGAGCCGGTGCTGTTCGGCCGGGTCATCAATCTGCTGGCCGGCGCTCAAGCGAATCCTGCTTCGGCTGACTGGGAAACGCTCTCATACCTGCTCATTGCGTGGGTCGTCTTCGGCCTGTTCACCATCCTGTGTGGCACCTGGGTTGCCCTTTATGCGGACCGCCTGTCGCACCGGCGCCGTCTGCTCGTGTTGACGGACTATTTCGAACACATTCTGCAATTGCCGCTCGCCTACCACGGCGAAACGCATTCCGGCCGCTTGATGAAAATCATGCTCCAGGGCGCGGACACGCTGTGGGCGCTCTGGCTCGGCTTCTTCCGCGAGCATCTGGCCGCCTTCGTCTCTCTTTTTATCCTCGTACCCTTGTCGCTCATCATCAATTGGCGCCTGGCAATCCTTTTGATCGTGCTGTGCGTGCTTTTTGCAATCCTCACGGCAATAGTTCTGCGCAAGACCGAACACTTGCAGAACATCGTGCAGACCTACCATTCAGATCTCGCCGAGCGGGCATCCGACACGCTCGGCAACATCGCGCTTGTGCAAAGCTTCGCAAGGATTGAGAGCGAAGTGAGCGCGCTTAGATCGGTCAGCGAGCGGCTGCTGGCCGCGCAATTCCCGGTGCTGTCCTGGTGGGCGGTCGTATCCGTGCTGACGCGCGCTGCGACGACGCTGACCGTCCTCTCGATCATCCTGCTCGGCGCGTGGTTGTTCAAGCAGGGCACCGGCACCATCGGTGAAATCGTCACCTTCATGGCCTTCGCCGGCATGGTGATCACGCGCCTCGATCAGGCGGTGAGCTTCGCCAACCGCATGGCCATGGACGCAGCACGCCTGCGTGAGTTCTTCCAGATTCTCGACACGGTGCCGGCGCTGAACGACCGCCCAGATGCGGTCGACCCCGGGCGATTCAAGGGACGCGTCGAATTCGACAATGTCTCATTCGGTTACAACTTCATACGTCCCGCGGTCACGGGCCTGACATTTACAGCGCTGCCAGGCGAGACCGTGGCGCTGGTGGGCGCAACAGGCGCAGGTAAATCGACGGCGCTCGCGCTTTTGCATCGCGCCTTTGATCCGCAATCCGGGCAGATCCGCATCGACGGCACTGATATACGCGACATCCGGCTTAGCGCTCTGCGCCGCAATATCGGCGTGGTTTTTCAGGAAGCCCTGCTGCTGAACCGCTCAATCGCGGAGAACCTGCGTATCGGAAAGCCGGACGCATCCCACGACGAACTGCGCGACGCTGCTGCGCGTGCGCAGGCGCTTGATTTCATCGACTCAAATCCGGACGGATTTGACGCCATGGTCGGGGAGCGTGGCCGCGCGCTTTCCGGCGGCGAGCGCCAGCGTCTGTCCATTGCGCGAGCATTGCTCAAGGATCCGCCGATATTGATCCTTGATGAGGCAACCAGCGCGCTCGACGCGGCAACAGAATTCCGCGTGTTGGCGGCACTCGACGAGGTGATGAAGAACCGTACCACCTTTGTCATCGCGCATCGTCTTGCGACCATCCGCAAGGCAACCAAAATTCTCGTATTCGACAACGGACGCATCGTCGAGACGGGCACATTTGAGGAACTGCATGGGCTTGGCGGCCGCTTTGCGCAGCTGACCAAAATGCAATTCAGCCCGATCGGATCTTAGCCGAACCAAGCAGTGCCGACAGTCCGGCGATGCTCGCCAGTACTGTCCAGTAGCCGTAGCGGAAATCGGACGCGACTCCCACCGGGAAGAACGTCAGCACGTAAAGCGACGCCGATCCGCAGGCCGCGATCGTAAATGCGCCCTCCGGCGTGTCCCGCCGGCGCCATGCCAGAGCCGACATCAGCAAACACGCAAGCAGCCAGAAGCCTACGCGGAAGAACACGGTTGGCTTGAGAACATCATGCACAATCATCAGCAGCGCAAATGCCGGACGATCCGGAAACAGCGTTTCATCGGGTTTCTCGATGTTGGCCACCCACATCGTAAGATTCGAGCCGCCAAGGAAATTCCACATGAAACCGGCGCGGTGCTCGAGATAGGCGATCGGGTGCCGCGCGATCGCACTTGCCCACGCCTTCGTGATCGCGGGCGTGCCGAACAGTTTCTCTTCTTTTTCGATCTTGCGCATGACGAATTCGCACGGCTCGAGTCGCCAATAAAGATCCCATTCGGTTGGCCGATAGCAGCCGTTTAGCAGCAGGGCCGTGTCGCGCTCGTTCCAGGTGACCGGAAACTGGTTTTCCTTGGTGAAGTGGCTGATCCCGCCGAGGTCAAAAATCATGATCGACTGCAACGGATGCTGCCGCGTCGCTCCAAGCACGCCGTAATAGACGAGCTGTACAAGGGCAAAGAAGCCGGCGATCGCGGGGACGAACAGAAAGGCGGTGCGTTTCCACCGCATCTGCAGCGGCCAGACGATGTAAATCGCAAGCAGTGGTGCGGCGATGATTGAGTTTGGCCGAAGCAGAACGCCGAGGCAGCAAAGCGCAAACGCAATGATTTGGATCGGCACACGCAGCCTTGACGGCCGATCCGTGACCGCAAAAGTCAGCGCAATCGCGAGAAGCCAGATGACCGCGAACAGCACGTCGCGCCATATCACGCCGACAAAAACGAAGGCCGGCGGCAACAGCGCGAGAAGCGGCGGCAGCGCTCCCAGTGCGGCAGAGCGGCCCGCGAGCGTGAAACCGAGCAAGCCAAAAGCCAGCCAATAGGCCGCCGCAGTCAACAGGAACATGCTGGCCGAACCTGGCGCGATCGGATCGATCAACGCCCAGAGCACCGTCATCACCGGGGATTGCCAGTCCTCCAAAGTGTGCGTTGCGATGTACCCGTATACGTACTTGGCATCGTAGGTCATGATGCCGGGGTAAAAGATCAGAAGCGTCAGACCGAATCCTGCGGCGGCCAGACCGGCGGACATCAGTTTGCCGCGTCTTGCCCGCAGGGGCTCAAGCGAGCGTTGCATAGATGTCCCCGGAATTGGCCGAATGCGGCAGTGCCGCCAGCCAGGCCGTCATCGCATCTGCACCGACCCATTGCTCATGGATCAGCAACTGGCTTTCGCCAAGTGCGCTATTGAAACGCGTGTAGCCGAGCACACGGCAGCGCTCGATGCAGACGCGAGCGACCTCGCGCTGAATCGTCGTGAATTCGAACGAAAGCGCCCTCACCTGCTGCGTAAGGCCGGCCAGCACTTCGGCCTCGAATCCCTCGACGTCGATTTTGATGAAGGCCGGCTTGCCATGCTTTGCAATCAGGGCGTCCAGCGTCGTCACCGGCACCCGAATTGTTTTCGTCCAGCGCTGGGATTCCCAGCCCGGAGCATTGTGCGCGGCGCCGACAAATTCCTGCGACGCGGTCGAAACCGTCGGATTGCTGGGATTAATCATCAAATTTGCCGACCCGCCCTCCCGGCCGACGGCAACGGGCTCGACGGTCACGGCGGGATTTCGGCCGTGAAGCAATCTCAGAACTTTGACCAACGCCGGCTGAGGCTCAACCGCAACAACACGCGCGCCCAGTCTGCTGAAGGAAGCGACGCGATCGCCGACATGTGACCCAACGTCGAAAACAAGATCGCCATCATGGATGAACTGGCCGTAGAGGCGATCCATGGCGGAGGCGTGCGTGCGGTTGCCATAGTAGATGCGCAGCGACCGAAGAATGCCGCCCGTGGTCTTTAGCAATCCGAGCACGTGTCAGACCGGACTGAGCGACGGCATCGGCGCCGCGGTCTCGACCGCAGGCAGCGCGAGAGCGCGCAGCGCGGCAGGCGGCGCGGTCTCCTCCGGCAGACGGCCAATGCCGACGCGGACGCAAAAAGCACCAACACGCGGCCAGGCAGTTACAATGGCAAACGGTATGGACAATGCCAGGCCGGCCGCAAGAAAAGCTTCGTAGGGAATCGCAGCCGGACGCGTCGCGGCCAGGGCCGCCAGTGCAGCGACCCCGAACAGCGTGTGCGGCCAAAGCGTACGAAAGGCCAATGACAATGGCACGGTGTGATCGTCGCGCGTCTGCCCGATCCATCCAATTTCACGGCCGAGCAGCAATCTGACTAAAAAGATCGTGTGGCCGAACCAGAGGACGGGCACCAGCAGGATCGAATACACCAGCTCGATCCAGTAGTTTGCCACAAACAGCGCGGTTCCTCCGAACTCCCGGCGCTGATCTGGCCGCAAAAGAATATCGAGCGCGGTGGCGATTTTGGGTGCGAACCACATCAGCAGCACCCAAACGAAGAGCGCAACACCCGCATCGCCACGCATGAAAGTCGCCGAGGAATCGGCGAAAAAGAACAATAGAACCGTCAGCGCCAGCAGCCCCATCCACGCCGGCGATCCGATAAACATGATAATTGCGAGACCCAATTGATAGCGGCTGACCGGTGTGAGACCGGGAAGAACCAGGAAGCGCCAGTACTGCATGTTTCCCTGGCACCAGCGCAGATCACGCCGGATGAATTCAATCAGGGTCGGCGGGTTCTCTTCCCATCCGAGGTTCTCTTCCGGCAGGACGCGGACCTCGTATCCGGCAGCGCGCATCAAGGCTGCCTCGATCTGGTCGTGGCTGAGGATATGGCGATCCTGCGTTCCATCGGTCGACAGAATTGGCAGGACGCAGTGCTCGATGAATGGTTTCAACCGCAGCGCGGCGTTGTGGCCCCAGTAGGGACCGCAGTCTCCCTGCCACCATGCGCTGCCGATCGTGTAGGACCGCATGCCGAGCCGCATCCCGAACTGGAAAATTCGGGCGAAGGCGCTCGTCGACGGCAAGCCGACGACCAGTCCCTGCAGAATTCCGAGCCGGCTGTTTGTCTGCATCAAGCGAACCAGGCGCAGGATCGCGTCCGAAGTCATGAAGCTGTCGGCATCCAGCGTAACCGCCAGCTCGTGGTTGCCGCCCCACCGGTCGCAAAAATCACGAATATTGCCTGCCTTGTATCCGGTATTCACGGTGCGTCGCCGGTAGGTCGCCGCGACACGACCCTTCCATCGCGCGGCGAGCTCACCGATGCGCGCTTCTTCCAGCGTCGCAACCGACGGGTCACTGGTGTCGCTCAGCACATAGAGGTGGAAGCGATGAGCAAAGCCGGACGCTTCCAGCCCCATGAGCATCGGCTCCAGGTTGCGCACGATACGCTCCGGCGCCTCGTTTCGGATGCACAAGACAATGGCGGTCGAAGCGACGATGGGCTCATCGCCGCGAATGAGCGCCGCCTCCGGCACGACGGCCGCGATCGGATCGCGCGCAAAGCGCATGATCAGAAATCCGATCACGGCGTTCCACAGGCCCGCAATCATCCATGGCAGCGTGATCGAGAACAACACCAGTATAACAATGTCGACCGCGTCCAATCCGCCAGGCGAGAGCGCGAAGGCCGCAAGCGCCAGCGAGCCCACCATGGTGGCGGTGAAAAGCAGAGCAAACAGCGCGCGGCGCCAGGTGATTTCACGCCCGGCGGCACTAATTTTCATCGATTGCGGAAGCGAGCGTTCTGACACGCGGTTAACGACTTCTATTCCCCGACGGCCCGTGCGAACTTGATGATATAACACGGGAACGTTCCCGATAGTCCAATCCGAGGACTTAGCGATAGTGACGAAGGACGGCGCTACTAAGGCTGCCCAGGCGCTCTGGTACACGGCCCGTGGGAAAGCGGAGATCCGGCAGGAAACGCTGCAGCCGCCACGGCCGCACGAGGTGCGGGTGCGCGCGCTGTTCGGCGCGCTCAGCAAAGGCACCGAGGCTCTTGTGTTGGGCGGACGTGTCCCGCGCAGCGAGTTCGAGCGTATGCGCGCGCCGTTTATGGCGGGCGATTTTCCGTTCCCGGTGAAATACGGCTACGCCACGGTCGGTGAAATCGACAGCGGTCCGGCCGAGATGGTCGGCCGCAAGGTCTTCGCCCTGTATCCCCATCAAACCCATTTCAATATTCCGCAGGACGCCATCGTACCTTTGCCCGCGGCCGTCGCGCCGGAGCGCGCCGTTCTTGCCGCGAACATGGAAACGGCGCTCAACGCCGTATGGGATGCGGCGCCTGGACCGGCAGACCGGATCGCGGTCGTGGGAGCCGGCGCAGTCGGCACGATGGTCGCGTTCCTTTGCGGGCACTTTCCGGGCGCCGACGTGACGCTCGTCGATACAAACACCGCCCGCGCCCAATTGGCGCAGCGACTCAACATCACTTTTGCCACGCCTGAGTCCGCAAAGGGCGATTGCGACGTCGTCTTTCATGCGAGCGGCACCGCCGGCGGTCTCGATGTGGCCATCGCACTCGCAGGAGAGGAAGCGACGGTCGTTGAATTGAGCTGGTACGGCGAGCAGCCGGTCGCCGCAACGCTGGGCGGTAGCTTCCACAGCCGCCGTCTGCGCCTCATATCAAGTCAGGTCGGCAAGATTTCGCCGTCACATCGGCCACGCTGGACACATGGCCAGCGGCTCCGCGCCGCGCTCAATCTGCTTGCCGATGCGCGCCTCGACGCGCTGCTTGCTCCGGCAGTGCGGTTTCGCGATTTGCCGTCGCGGTTGCCCACATTGCTTGATCCGAAGAGCAATGTCGTCGCTCAACTCATTTCCTACGACTAGGGGGCTCCTTTGTTTTCCGTCGAAGTCCGCGATCACATCATGATTGCCCACTCTTTCCGTGGGGCCATGTTCGGACCGGCACAGGCCCTGCATGGGGCAACCTTCGTTGTCGATGCAGCCTTCTTTTCCGACACTCTTGATTCGAACGGTGTCGTCATCGATATCGGCCGCGCCCACGAGGCGCTGAAGGCCGCCCTCGCCCCATTGCACTATCGCAATCTCGATGAGCTGAGCGAGTTCAAAGGGGTCAACACCACAACCGAATTTCTGACCAAACACATCTGCGATCAGCTTGCGAAGGCAGCACGCGCGGACCAGCTTGGCCGTCCCGGCCGCGAACTGAAGGCGATCCGCGTTACGCTCGGCGAGTCTCATGTCGCGCGCGCGTCCTACGAGGCGAACTTGTGGTAAAGCGGCTTGCCTTCGCAGTGCCAGGTGAACTTTCTACGCCAACCGGCGGCTACGCCTATGACCGGCGAATGATCGCCGAGCTCGAAGCCCTCGGCTGGACCATCGAGCGCGTCAATCTCGGCGAGAATTTCCCCTGGCCCGCCAAAGAGACCCGTGCCACTGCCGAAGCACGTCTGCTGATGGTGCCTGAAAACTGCCCCATCATCGTCGACGGACTTGCGCTCGGCGCCATGCCCGAAGCGGCGCGCCGCCTGCGTGCGAACCACGTGCTGGTGGGCCTTGTCCATCACCCCCTTGCGTTGGAGACCGGGCTCACCGAAGCGCAAGCCAACATCCTGCGCGCTAGCGAAAAGGCAGCCCTGGCGGCCGCCAAACATGTGGTCGTGACAAGCGAAGCGATGGCACAGCGACTGGTCACGGACTATTCCGTTCCGGAGGACAAGATCACCGTCGCAAGGCCGGGAAACGACATCGTGGCATCGGCATCCGGAAATCGCGATGGCGCCGTACATGTCCTCTCTGTCGGCGCCGTGGTGCCTCGCAAAGGCTTCGATGTTCTTGTTGCTGCGCTTGCAACACTGCCCGATCTGCCGTGGCACCTCACCGTCGCCGGCGACCGAGGCCGCGATGCAAAAACCGCCGCTCAGCTTGATAGCGACATCGCCCGCCTCAGACTTGGCGAGCGTGTAACGGTGCTTGGCGCGGTATCTGCGCAACGAATTGCCGAACTTTACGCTGAGGCTGACATATTCGCCCTCGCCTCGCGGTTCGAGGGCTATGGCATGGCCTATAGTGAGGCGATTGCACACGGGCTACCGGTTATCGGCACAAAAGCGGGAGCGATCCCCGATACGGTGCCGGCCAATGCCGGCATTCTGGTTGAGCCCGACAATGTGCCCGCGTTCGCCGTGGCACTGCGCCGGCTCATAGCTGATGCCGACGAGCGGAAACGCTTCGCCGCCGGCGCACGGGCGGCCGCAGCCAAACTCCCGACCTGGCAGGATTCCGCGAAAATCGTGGCGCGCACGTTGGAGGCGCTCACGTGAGCGGATTCTCTACCGACTGGCTTACGCTGCGCGAGCCTTATGACCTGCGTGCGCGCAGCCGCGAGGTGATTGCGGCGGTAGCGGCCTCGGTTGCCGCGCTGCCGTCGGTTCATATCGCCGATCTCGCCTGTGGCACCGGCGCAACGGTGCGCGCACTGGCCGGACACCTTCCGTCGCGACAAATCTGGCGGCTTGCCGACAATGACCTGGGTTTGCTTGGCCGCGCAAACGCGATGGCACTTGCCGACAATGTCAAAGTCACAGCGGTTCCGCTCGATCTCAATCGCGACCTAGAGGCCGCGCTTGATGGTGCGATTGACCTGGTCACCACCTCGGCATTTCTCGATCTCGTTTCGAAAGGCTGGCTCGATCGCCTGACGACCGAAGTCGCGGCACGGTCGATCCCGTTTTACGCCGCCTTGACCTATGACGGCCGTATTGCGATCTCCCCGAACGACCCTGCGGACGCGTCGATCGTAGCGGCAGTCAACAAGCACCAGAGCACCGACAAAGGATTTGGCCCGGCGCTCGGACCTGACGCTGCCGGATATGCCATCACCAACTTCGAGCGCCTTGGCTGTGCCGTCACCCATCGTCCATCAGATTGGACGATAGGCCCGAACGATCGCGACATTCAGCTGGAAATATTTGCCGGCTGGGCGGGTGCGGCGCGCGAAATGGGCGCGCTATCGCTCGCCGAAACTGCATCATGGCTGACGCGCCGGCGCGCCAGCGTCGTAGCGGGGACGTCGTCCCTTCGCGTCGGTCATGTTGACCTTTTTGCAGTACCGACCGGCAGGCGTTGAGCCGCAAGATCGCAATCGAACAGCATTTCATCGTCAATTCGATGCGTGCACATCGGCACCCGCATGGCCTGGTCGGCGCGCTCGACCGGCGGCAATGCAATACCGGGCCGCCCTCCGCCCAGAATGATCGGCGCCACGATCACATGCAGGCGGTCAAGACAGCCCGCCGCAAGAAAGCGTGACACAGTGTCGGCACCACCTTCGATCAGTATCCGGCGCATCCCGCAATCACCAAGTGCCGCAAGGATGTCTTTAGGAGCAAGGTGCCCATCGGCAGTGGGCAGCCGAAGAAGCTCGACGCCGGGGGCCGGAGCTGCGGATTTTCCTTCAGCGGTCACCAGGATGCGACGGGCACCGTCCTTGTCAAAGATCCTCGCCTTGCTACCGAGGCGACCGTTCGGGTCGATGACGACCCGGGCCGGCTGCGGGCCGGCAACCCGCCGCACGGTTAGCTGAGGATCGTCGGCTATCGCAGTACCGACGCCGATAACAACCGCGTCGACCAATGCCCGCAACCGGTGGAGGTGGGTCAGTCCGGCCGGCCCGTTGATGTATTTCGAATGCCCTGATTCCGTCGCAATACGGCCATCGAGCGACTGACCTATCTGGCCGACCACCATCAATCCGTCGACGACGCCCCGGCGGAGCGGGCCGAAAATTTCACTCCAGGGCTGCGCAAGGGGCTGGTCACCAGACCGAAAAATATTGCTAAACTCCAACCATGGGTCGGATGTGTTGCTGCCGGCCCCGCTATTTGGGTTATGGGGAAAATTTCTTAATGACATGGCAGCTAAAAGCACGCCCCGTGCGTTAACAGCTGATACGGGCGCCAGCAGGCTGGCACAAATTCGGCCTCTTTGCGACCGGAATGAATACACGGCAATCGGTGTTCTTTAATTGGCGGGCGTCTAAAAAAACAGAAAGTCGCGGGAATGAATTCAGTACGCAGTGGCGTAAGCCCGGTATTATTTGGCAGTAAAGGTCACGTTGGCGTCAGTCGCGGCCTCGCCGAATTTCACGGTCGACGTCCGGTCCTCATCACAGCGAAAAATGAAACGCTGCTTGCGCTGCCGGTTGAAGGGCTCGATACCGCGCGCCTGACTGAATTCATGAAGCTTTGCGCGCCACGTACTCCGCAACTCATCGTTACCGCGCGGCGTGCGCTTGCGCTTGGACTGGATGCCCGCACGCCGATGACGCTGCACCTCACAACGGATGACGACGCGACTACGATCGAGTCGCTGGTCGGTGACGCGACTTGCGATCGTGTCCCCGAGGCAAAACCAGCTGGCGCCGCCGCCGCTGCCGCCATCCAGCTCGTGAAGCTCTCACAAGGCCTGCCCGCGGTGCTGGCGGCGGAGATTCCCCTCGAAGCCCTGCCTCGCGACGCAGACGTCATCACGGTCGACGCCGAAGCCGTCGAGCGATTCGCCGACGAAGCGATCCGGTCGCTGACGCTGGCGAGCGAAGCCTCGGTGCCTCTCGATTCTGGTACACAGGCACGCTTCGTCGTCTTCCGCGATGCGATCGGCGGCAATTCGACCGCGATCATCGTAGGCAAGCCTGATTTTTCCAACGCCGTACCCGTGCGGCTGCACTCGGCGTGCCTCACCGGCGACGTCTTTGGTTCGCGGCGCTGCGACTGCGGCGACCAGCTTCAGCTCGCCATGCGACGGCTCGAAGATCTCGGCGGCGGCGTCGTGCTTTATCTTGCACAGGAGGGCCGCGGCGTAGGCCTCGCCAACAAAATGCGGACCTATCAGCTGCAGGACGACGGTCTCGACACGGTCGATGCCAACACGACGCTTGGTTTCGACGACGACGAGCGCGACTACGGCATCGCCGCGCGTATGCTGCAGATGCTCAACTGCACGAGGATTGTCCTCCTGACGAACAATCCCGCCAAGGTCGACGGCCTGGCAAAGGCCGGCATCGAAATCGCTAGCAGGATGCCACTTGAAACCCCGATCAATGCCGACAATCGGCGCTACATGGCCGCAAAAGCGGTGCGCGCGGGACACCGCCTCGATCACCTTATGGCGTCGCTCGCCGAACCGTCGTAAGGCGGCGCGGCTTTCCGCTGGCATCATTGAACGGCACTGATATCGTCTCCACGGGTGCCGCCCGTTGCGGCTCAACGAGCTGACATCAGCCATGCCACAAGACGTGCCGAGCCGGTCGATCGGCGAGTTGACCTACCCGGACATTTCAAAGCGCCTGCGCGCAAGCTCGATCCTGTGCCTGCCGATCGGCTCGATCGAGCAGCATGGCCCTCACCTGCCGCTCAATACAGACGTTGTCCTGGCGGAGGAATTCACACGGCGCATCATCGCGCGCTGGGGCGACACCTATGATCTGTGGCAACTGCCGACGCAGGCGGTCAGTCTCGCGCGCGAGCATGAATGGGCTCAGGGCACGCTGTCCTTGTCTATCGAGGGCATGACCCGGCTCATTCGCGACCTGGGCCGCGAAATCGCGCGCAGCCTGCCGGCGCGCAATCTTGCGGTCATTAACGGGCACGGCGGCAACCGCGGGATACTGGAGGTATTGGCGCAGGATCTGCGCGGCGATTTCAGGCTCAATGTCTGCGTGCTGCATCCGACCACCTGGGCGGACATTCATGCGGCCTCCAAAGCGCCGGAAATCCATGGTGGAAAGAACGAAACGTCCATGATGCTGGCGGTTGCGCCGCATTTGGTCCGCGCCGACGAAATCAAAAAACTGCAAACTACTCCCGGGGCTGACGCAGTGCGCGCAACGATCCTCGATCAGTCCGTGACGTGGCCGTGGACCACGAGCGAGAAGGCCATCGCTGCGAACGGCGTCATTGGCGACGCAAAATCTGCCTCGGCGGAATTCGGCAAGCAGCTCCTGGAGAAAATCACCGACGCGGCAGGCGGCGTATTTACGCAGCTTCTGGAACGCCAGCAGCTTTTGCGCGGCTAGATACAATGCAGGCTGCATCGCGATCGTCTGCCCGCGGGGAGCGCCTTCTGCGCAATCTGGCTGTGGCCGCCGGCCTCTGCTGGTCGCTTGCTTTTGTCATCGTTGCGCTCGCCTATGAGCTTCAGCTTTATGCCGACGGCGCGATGTTTTCCTACGCGGTCGCGGTCCAGGACGTGTGGGCATTCCATTGGCACAATATTGCGAACCGCATAACGGTTTTTTTCCTCACTCTTTGGCCCGCTGAAACCTTTGTCAGGCTTGCGGGACGTCCTTACGGCGGAATTGTCGTCTACGGATTTCTTTTCAATGTCGCGCCGTTGATCGGTCTCGGCTGGACTTTCATCGCCGACCGGTCTCGCAATCACGCCATTTTCGTTTTCGCGTGCGGGTCGACCGCCCTGCTATGCCCATTGGTGTTTGGCTTTCCAACCGAAATGTGGATGGCGCATGCGCTGTTCTGGCCGACGCTTGCGCTTGCTCACTATGCGTATCGAGGCGCCATTGGGGCCGTGGTCCTGTCAATCGCAATGGCAGCCCTGGTTCTCTCGCACGCGGGCGGCATTGTGTTCGCATTTGTCATTGTCGCGACGATCGGGTTGCACCGTTCGCGTGACCTGTTGTTCGTACGCGGAGCAGTCGCGCTGTTGGTCGCGCTGGTACTGTGGGTCATCGTTAAGATGGCCTATCCTCCCGACGATTACTTCGCCGATGTTCTTGTCAGAGCGGGTCTAAAATTTTTCGACCTCGCAATCTTTCAGGTCAGCCTTGTTGTTTTGCTGATCGCTGTTCTTGCCGGTTACAGCTTGCTCTTTCTCGCTCTTACCCGTGTCGTGAATGCGGATACTGCGCTGCTTGCGGCAACAGCTGCCGCTGCAGTCGCACTGCTAATTTACTGGCTGTTATTCGACCAGTGGGTCCACGCCAGCAACCGGTACTATCTCCGTACGCTGTTGGTCGTCTTCACACCCGTCTTCGGTGCGTTGTCGGTCTTCTATGCGATGCGAGCAGACGGCGCGCCGCCTAGGTTTTTGGGCCTGCCAAAAATAACAGAGCTCCTGAGCAGCGCTACAGTGATCCGGGTTTACATCGGCGCCATCGTCCTGGTCACAGCCATTCATGTGGTCCAGACGGCAAAATTCGTCACGGACTGGACTTCATACAAGTCCGCAATAAGAGCGCTCGCATTGGGCGGCGCCTCCGATCCCGTGCTCGGCGACCCACGCTTTGTCTCATCGCAACGGATTTTGCCTGAGCTCAATCGACTTAGCTGGTACTCGACGGTCGAATACCTGTCGATCATCGTCTCAGATTTCAAACCTGAGCGGATCGTTGTTGACCCCACCGGAAATTATTTCTGGCTGTCCTGCAAAACCGCGACGGAAAACGCGAAGGCTGTCCGCTCTGTCCCCATCCCGGTTCGTGATCTCGTCAGGATCTACTCGTGCCTGCACCGCTGACACGAAGTATCAAGCCTCATCCAGGGTAATCCATCTGCCCTCGGCAGCGCTGCGATAACAGGCCTGCACCAGCCTCAGATCGCGGATGCCGGCCGACAGATCGCTCGCCAGAGGCTCGCCGGCGACGATGTGCCTGAGAAATCGCTCCCATCCGATGCGATAGGGATTTGTAGGATCGACCGATTCGGAAACCTCCTTCCAGTCGCGGTGATAGTCGAAACCGATATCAACCATTGGATTGATGTGGCGAACCTCCGGCGTGTCGGTCGCGCTTTGCGTCCAGCACCGGTGCACGCCGGCGATCGCCGAACCGCCTGTGCCGTCGATCTGGAATGTCAGAACATCGTCGCGACGTACCCGGGTTGCCCATGAGCAGACGATCGTCCCAATGGCCCCATTGTCGAGCTCGACCAATGTCACGGACGTATCATCGACGTCGACGTCGTAACGGGTGCCGCTTTCGTCCGCGCGCTGGGGGATGGCCGTCGCAGTGGCTGCCACGATCCGTCTGATCGGACCCAGAATGCTTTCAACGACGTACCGCCAGTGCGGGTACATATCCATGATGAGCCCGCCGGCACCACTTCGCTGGTAGTTCCAGCTGGGCCGCTGGCCCTTGCGTTCGAACCCATCGAACACCCACCAGCCAAAATCGAGACGAAACCCGGTGACCCGGCCAAAAAACTTCTGTCCGGCCAGATGAGCGAGCTTCTGCAGCCCGGGCAGGAAGATCTTGTCCTCGACCGCGCCATGCTTGAGGTTGCGTGCGCGCGCCGCGGTCAGAAGCGACATGCCTTCCGAAACGGACAGCGCAACCGGTTTCTCGCTGTAGATATATTTGCCGGCAGCGATCGCTTTCGTCAGCGTCGGCACCCGCTGCACCGTCGCCGCGGCGTCAAAGAATACGGAATACCCGGGATCCGACAGGGCCGCATCGAGATCGGTTGTCCAGCGATCAATTCCATTGCCCTGCGCGAGTGCGGCGAGACGTTTCTCGTCGCGGCTACACAGAAGCAGGCGCGGCACGATGCGGTCGTCGCCGATGGCCAGCCCGCCCTCTGTGCGGATCGGCAACAGCGCGTTCGCCAGATGCTGTGTCGAAGCAATACGCCCGGTTGCACCATTGACGATGATCCCGATGTTCTTGACCGCCAAACCTTGACCCTCCTGCCCGCCTTCCTATCATGCCGCGCCGGCGCCAGTATTGTAGGCGAGGCTGCACAGTGACAATGCCATGGCCCGCCATATCGTCTGCCTGACGTTCGATTTTGATACGCAGTCCGGCTTCATCGCGCGCGGAATGACGACGCCGACGCCGCTCTCGCGCGGCGAATTCGGCGCGCTCGCGTCGCGCCGGATCATCGACTTTCTCGCCTCGCGCGCCATCAAGGCGACCTGGTTCATTCCCGGATTCACCATCGAAAGCTGGCCGCGCGAATGCGAGGCCGTCGTCAAGGCCGGGCACGAGGTTGCGCACCACAGTTGGGCCCATATCCCGCCGGCGACCCAAGGCCGCGACGAAGAGGAAGCCGACCTGGTGCGCGCCAACGAGGCGATCGCACGTCTGACCGGAAAAAAGGCGCGAGGCTACCGCTCGCCGTCATGGGACCTGAGCGACCACACCATCGATCTGCTGTTGGCGCACGGTTTCAGCTACGATTCCAGCCTGATGGGATCCGATTACGTGCCTTACCGCGCCCGGCGCGGCGACGTCGTCAAACTTGGGGAGCCCTATCATTTCGGCGAGCAAACAAGGCTGATTGAAATGCCGATCAGCTGGTCGCTGGACGACTACCCGCATTTCGAGTTCGTGCGCACCCAGACCACGATCCTCGCCGGCATGCAGCCGGCGCGCGCGGTTTTGCAGAACTGGTTCGACGAGTTCCTTTATATGAAAAAGACCGTCGACTGGGGTGTTCTGACCTACACCATGCACCCTTACGTGATCGGGCGTGGTTATCGCATGCTGGCGCTGGAAGACATGGTCGACCGGCTGACGAAAGAAGGCGCGACTTTCATGACGATGGAGGATGCCGCGCGCGAGGCCGAAAAACGTCTGCCGCCAGCAAAACACTAAAGCGCACACCAGTCGCGGATGATCGCCGAATAGATTTCGGTCGCCTGCTCGATCCGTGACACGAAGCAATACTCGTCAGTCTGGTGCGCAAGCTCCAGCTCTCCGGGACCGATGATCGCGGTCGGCGGCCCGCCCATCGCCGGCGTCAGGATCGAAGCGTCCGTAAAATACGGTGCGGCGCCGATCTCGCCCCCGACTCCGGCAATCTCGCGGGCGGTGCGTACGACTGTACCGATCCAGGCATCGTTCGGGTTGGTCCACACGCTCTGCGCGTCGAGCTTGGTGCCAAGCTCGACTTCGGCGCCGAGGTAGCTCGCGAGGTGCTCGCGGATTCCCGCGTGATTCTGCCCCGGAATGGTGCGGATATCGATGCCGATGGCGGAACGGTCCGGAACGGAATTGATGTTGAGACCGCCGGTGATCGTGCCGACGTTCAGCGTCGGCCCGCCAAGCACATCGTGGCGCGCGACATTGAAATCGAAATCCTGCAAAGCTGTGACGGCGCGGGCGGCCTTGTAGACTGCATTCACGCCTTTTTCCGGCATCGAGCCGTGCGCGGTTAACCCTTTTGTGACCGCCTCGAGCCACAGCGCGCCTTTGTGGCCGACCAGAGGCCGGTTGCCGGTTGGCTCCGCCACGACAAACGCGCCGACTTTCGGCAGGCCTTTGAACTCCCGCGCGAGCGCCGCAGCGCCGGTGCAGCCGGTTTCCTCCCCGGCCGTGATCACCAGAACAACGCCGGGCGTATTTGCAAGCTTGGCGGACAATTGCAGGCAGGCAACGACAAAGGCCGCGACACCGCTTTTCATGTCCGACGAGCCGCGGCCGTAGAGCTTTCCGTCGACAATCGCGCCGGCATGCGGATCGACCGACCACGGCTGGGCGCCCAGCGGCACGGTATCGAGGTGACCGGTAAATCCAATCGGCAGTTTCCCTGAAGCGCCGCCGATGCGGGCGACGATCTGCGCGCGGCCATCCCCGAACGGGACGACGTCGACCGTGAAACCTCCTTCTTTCAGCAAAGCAGCTAGCGTCTCAGCACAGGCCCGCTCCACACCTGGCGGATTGATGGTGTTGAAGCGAACGAGGTCCTGCGTCAGCTCGACTGAGGATGTCATGACCTAACCGAAATATGCGTCGCGGACGTCCGGCTGCGCCGCGAGCTCGGCCGGATTCCCGCTCGCGGCGACGCGTCCTTTCGATAGCACAAATCCGAAATGCGAAATCGCCAGCGTCTGATGCACATTCTGCTCGACCAAAAGCACCGTGATACCACGTTCATTGATGCTTCGAATGATGTTGAAGTTTTCCTTGACCAGCCGGGGCGAAAGCCCGAGGGATGGCTCATCGATGAGCAGCAGCTTGGGCGCGCACATCAGGCCGCGCCCGATCGACAGCATCGCTTGCTCGCCTCCCGACATCGTGCCGGCAAGTTGAGTGCGGCGTTCCAAGAGCCGCGGGAAAATCTGCAGAATCTCGGCAAGACGCGACGCGACCGCCTTGTCCGACCGCTCCTGGTAGGCGCCGACGCGCAGGTTTTCCTCGACGGTCAGCTTGGGGAACACCTTGCGTCCTTCGGGAATGCACGCGATTCCTGCTGCGATGATCTTATGGGTCGGCAAATGCGTGATATCGGACCCGTCAAACACGATCCGGCCCGCGCGCGCCGGCGTCAACCCGAGTACCGAGCGGACCAGCGTCGTTTTGCCGGAGCCGTTTGAGCCGAGCAGGCAAGTAATCTGTCCGGCATTCACGCTCAGCGACACGCCCTGTAACACATCGGCCTTGTCGTAAGCCGTGTAGACATTTTCGATCTCAAGGATGCTCGCCATCACGCCGCTCCGAGATAGGCTTCCTGGACCTGCGCGTCGGCGGCAACGGTGCGGTACGGGCCCTCGGCAATTTTCCGCCCGAAATTGAGCACCACGCAGCGATCGGTGATGCGCTCGATCACCCCCATCTCATGCTCGACGATGATAATGGTGAGATCCTTGTTGCGCTTGCGCACCAGCAGAATGTCATTCATGAGCTCCGCCGTTTCGTCGTGGGTCATCCCCGCCGAGGGCTCGTCGAGCAACAGCAGTTTCGGCGCGCTGATCAGCGCCCGGCAGATCTCGATACGGCGACGGTCGATCATCGGAAGACCGGCGACCGGTTCGAACATGCGGCCCGCCAATGCCGGCTCGAACACCTCCACCAGGGCCCGCGCGTCGGCGTAGCTGCGCTCAAACTCCCGTTTGAAATCCCCGCGTTTTGCCAGATTGAACCACAGGCCCTGATTAAGGCGCTTGTGGTTGCCGATCATGATGTTGTCAAAGATCGAGAGCGGCAAAGACAGCCGCGAACGCTGGAACGTCCGCGATATGCCGGCTTGGTAGATCGCGCGCGCGCGTGCATTCGTGACGTCCGCGCCGTCGAACGTGACACGCCCGGCGTCGGCGTCGTAGATCCCCGTAACCACATTGAAAAACGTCGTCTTGCCGGAGCCGTTGGGACCGATGAGGCCGAGGATCTCGTTCGCCGTGACGGCGAGATCGAGTCCATCGAGCGCCTGCACGCCGCCGAAGTGTTTGGACAGACCGTGCGCTTCAAGCAAGGCACTCATGGCCGCCATCCGGGGAAATAGCGGCGCACCGGACGTGGCAGCAGCCCTTCGGGCCGGAACAGCAAAACCGCGATCACCATCAGCGCGTACAGCAGAAACCGGTATTCCTGGATGGTCTGCAATTTTTCGGGCACGACCACGACGATGATGGTCGCGACCATGAGCCCCCAAGGATTTCCGATGCCCCCAAGCAGCAGGATCGAGACCAGGATCAACGAGTCAGCAAATGTGTAGTTGTTCGGCGCGACGAAGCCACCGACCATCCCGTACAGCGCTCCAGCAATGCCGATAAGAAAGTTTCCGATCAGAAAAGCGGTGATCTTCCAGCGCACGACGTCGAGGCCGAAGCAGCCGGCCGCGGTTTCATCGAGCCGTAGGGCGTCGAGATTGAGCCCGATCCAGGACCGTTCAAGCCGGCGCACAAGGACAAATGCGCCGACAAGCAGCAACAGGCTCAGGACAAAATAATTCATGTAGAACGACAGGGAGATTTTGCCGATCTGGATATTGTCGTTGAACGACCAGCCGAGAATGCGCATGCCCTTGACCTGCATCCCCTGCGGGCCTCCGAGCACGTCGTTCACTTCGAGAAATGTCTTGAACAGCAGCGCAAACGCGATGGTGACAACCGCTGCGTAATGCCCACGCGTGCGCAGCACCGGCAGCAGCAAAAGCGAGCCTGCGAAGGCCGCCAGCACCCCGCCGACCAGCAGGACCAGCAAATGCGGCACCGCCGTGTAGGCGTTCAAGACCGCGGACGTATAGGCACCGATGCCGAAAAATGATGCGCCGGCAAAATTGAGCACGCCTGCATAGCCGAACTGAACGTTGAGTCCCAGCGTCGCCACCGAATAAAGCAGCACGGTGATGACAAGCAAAAGCACGAAATGATTGTCGTGAAAAACCGCAGCCACCGCGCAGGCCGCGCCGACAGCGCATATCGCCAGGGCGTCTTCGTGCTCCACAAACGAGGCGCTGACGTTCTCGATCAGGCCGAGCCAGGCAGCGGCAAGCACGGCCGCGATTCCACCCGCCAGCAAAATGATGATCAGGTTCTGCTTTTCGGCGCCGAGCAACGCGATGAGATAGCCTGTCGCAATCGCAAGGGGGACCATGCCGGGCCACACCGTGGTATGTCCCTTCGCTGCCATTCCTAGACCCGCTCGCTGATTTTTTCGCGGATCAGCCCGGTCGGCCGCCAGGCCATGATCGCAATCACAACGGCGAAAGCGAAGACATCTTTGTACGCGCTGGCAAATGGAAGCATGACCGTGCCAATCGTTTGCAGGGCGGCGAACAGGAAGCCACCCAGAATCGCGCCGTAAATGCTGCCGAGACCGCCGATAATGGCGGCAGAAAATCCGACAACGCCGAGGTAGAGGCCGATCCCGAAATTGATTTCGTTGTAATACAGGCCATTCATCACGCCTGCGAAGGCCGCGAGGCCGGAGCCAAGGGCGAAGGTCGCCAGAACGATCGCCGTGAAATTGATGCCCATCGTGCGCGCGGTTTCCTCGTCCTGCGCGACGGCACGGATGGCCAGCCCAAGCTTTGTGCGATTGAGCAGATACTGGATGCCGACGATCACCAGCACACCGGCGGTCAGCATTAGCACGTTGTCGAGCCGCAGATTGAAGGTACCCAAATCGATCGACGCCCGCGGGAGCAATGCTGGAAATGGCTTCGGATTGGCGCCCTGCGGGTAAAAAAGCCGGACGGACTCGCGCAGGACCGTGCCCAGCATCAGCGTGATCAGGAGCGTGTTGAGCGCTGGCGCCGAGCGCAGCGGCATCACGAGATAACAGGCGATCGCCATGCCGAGGAATGCCATGGCCAGCGTCGCGACCACCAGGATGACGACAAGGTCAAGCCAGTTGGAGTTCAGCCCCAGCATGCGCAGCCCGACGTAGGTCGCGAGCGCCGCGAACGCGCCGACAGTCAGCACATCGCCGTGGGAAAATTTGATGACGTCGAGCACGCCGAAGAAAAGCGTGAATCCGACCGCCACCAGAGCATACATCATGCCGAGCATCAGCCCATTCATGACGTACTGAGCGAGCAGGCCCGCGTCCATGTCCGGCGATCTTGCGAGGCGTTAAAGGAAACGGGGCCGCGCCTGCCGCGGCCCCGGTCGCGTCAATCTATTTCTGCCCCGGCAGCTTGCGTTTGCCGTTGGCATAGTCGCTGTCGTCCCACTCTACGAATTTGCCGTCTTGCACGACGTACTTCGTGATGACGGGTACCGTATTCTGCCCATGATCGTCGAACGTGATTTTTCCGACGATCGAGTCGCGATCCTTTACATTCGCCAGGTCCGCAATGACCTTCTTGCGATCCGGCCCGACCTTCTCGATCGTATCCAGGATCATGTCCATCGCAGCGTAGGCGAATGGACCATAGGCTTCCGGCGGATTGTCGTATTTCTGCGCATTGTATTTTTCCATGAAGAACTTGCCGCCGGGCAGCTTCTCGGCCGGAGCGCCTTCACGAAAGGCCAAAGTGCCTTCGGCGAGAGGACCCAAACCCTGGATATAGGCGTCCGAGACGATGCCGGACGTGCCGTCAAACGCGGCCTTGATGCCGAGCTTGTCCATCTGCGAGCGGATGCGCACGCCGATCGGAGTCAGGCCACCGAAATAGATGACGTCAGGATTGAGCGCCTTTATTTTGGTGAGCTCAGCGGTGAAGTCCTGCTGATCGGCGGTGACACCAAATGTGCCAACAATGTTGACCTTGCCGATTTTGGCCAGCGCCTTGCTGAAATACTCGTTATGACCCTTGCCGTAATCGGTCGTGTCATGAATGACGGCGACGGTCTTGTAGCCAAGTTTGGAAATCAGCTCGGCGTTGGCGTCGTTCTGGTTGATCATCGTGCCGTTGACGCGATGAACCTCTTCATACTTGTTGCGGTAGGTGATGTCGGGAAGCACCGCGCCCCACACGATCACCGGGAAATTAAATTTGTGATAGGTGTCGACGGTGGCGATCGCCGTCACCGAGCAATAGTGCGTTGCGCCGGCGATGATATCCTTGTCGGCTGCCATCTTGGTGGCGACCTGTACCGCGACATTCGGTTTGCACTCGTCGTCCAGCACGACCATCTCGTATTCGTATTTTGATTTCGGATCGGCATTGCGCAGCCGGACCGCCAGATCGGCGGAGTTGCGCCCGCCAATTCCGTTCACGGACACGCCGCCGGTCAGCGGACCGATGAAGCCGACTTTCACCTTGTCCTTTGCATCGGCGGCTCCTGACGCGACGCCAAGAACGAGTGCCGCAATCAGCGCTGCAAATTTCGGGGTTGTACTCATAAGCCCTCCCTCACCAATTATCGAATTTGGACGTTTTCTTGTTGGCGCTATAGTCGCGCGGCACGCGCATCACGGCAAGGGCTGCCCGGCTCGGACAACGGCGTTCCTGGCGCAACTCGGCTCGCAGTGACATGTGATCGCTAGGAATTCTCACCAGTTAAGACGGGATGCCGGACTTCAGCGGCTACTCGAAAATGAGCACGTTGGGCAATGAAGGATCGACCTGCCGCAAGGCGGTGTAGCCGACCCCTGCTATGCCGCGGAAGAGGCCTAAATTGAATCGCCGCTCTCCGCTGTTCCAACGGTAGTCGCCTTTATCCGCTGCGTACTGCAGCACGCTGGCCAATTCACGTTTGGCCAGCTCTTGAAGATCGTTGCGTCCAAGCAGATCACCCGCCTCGCACAAGAATTCGACGCTGCCTAATGTCCCGCAACACAACGTGTCGAGGGATGAAGGCCATGCGGCTCGCGTGCCTTCGACTGCGCCCTGAACATCGGCTTCCAAGACCGCGCCACCCATCTTTGGCAGGCGAGCCATGCCGATCCTGCCAAGACCGATGCCGGGCGCTCCGTGACACCACTGACAGGGCCAGGCCTCCCCACCTTCGACACGCAAATCCGGCCAATTGCCGCGCTGCGGGCTGAAGCTGGAATTCTCAAAGTCAACGCATTCCTGTGCAGCAGCTGCAAAATCCTCGCGGCCGGTCGCAGCGGACAAAGAGGCGAGCGCATATGCAAATCCGGCCGCACCATGTGACATCCCGTTGAGCGCGCGTGAACCCAAACCCTGCCCCACCCAACTGCGGCGCCCCGGCTCGCCCAACCGGCCTTGCGCGAGCAGATGTTCGCCGCACTTGACGGCGCGGCGAAGCACCGTCTCGGATTGCCCGTCACGGTAAAGACGGAGCAGAGAAAGAATGGCGCCCGCACTTCCTCCAATCACATCCAGACGTTTATCTGCCGCGATCAGTTCATCGGTTAGAAGTTCAGAGGCACGGTGGGCATCGTCACGCAATCCGGGATCGCGCAAATTTTTCGACATTATCGTCAAGGCGTAAACGATCGAGCCGAGGCCGATCCCGCCGCCAAGGCCGAGAGACCGGGCGATTCTGGCTGCATTCCGGGACCTGATCTGCTTTCGAACGCGCGCAACGCCGGCGAACGCGAGCTCACGTGATGCGGATTTCTCCGTGACGGCAGCGTGTGCGGATAGAAAAACGGAAAGACCTGCCGTGCCGTTGTACAAATCGGTCCCCAACGCTACGAGCTGGAACACCTCGGCATCGCCAAGCCAATCGAGTCCGATCCAGGCGGCGGCCTGGCCGCGCCGGATCGCATAACGCGCCAACTCATCCGCTGCCCGTTGGGCTTCAGCGCGGAAAGTCAGATCCGAAGGCGCCGGCCCTCGCAAGTTCGGTAATTTCCGTCGCGCAGGCGATACCGGCGGCCGGCCTGCGGTCACGAGCGAGTTGGTGTTGATCTTGATGACTTTGACCTGCCAATCGATCTCGTCGCGATCAAGGTGGGCAAAACGCGCGCGTGCGCGGGTAAGACCGTGTGTTGACGGTAACCGCATCCGGAACCCCGCTTCGTCCTTCAGTTCCTGGCCGTCGGTCACTGAGACAAAGTGTGGAATATTTAGCGTCAGCAAGGCCGACCTTTCCGCGCGCTGCACTGGCCAAAGTGGATCGTCGTTGGTATCCCAATCGGCAAGGCGCGCCACGAAGTCCGCCTGCGCCGACCACGCCACGCCGTCATCCATCGTTTTGTGATTTTTCAAGCGCTGGAGCAGCATGGCGTAGAACCGCGTGGCCCGAACGACCTTTCGGACGACGAGCCCGGAAAAGCCGTCGAACAGTGCAGCGTCCTTTCCCTTTTCCAGAAGAAATCGTGCGTAGGCATCAAAGCCCGCAATCAGTTCCTCAATGTGATCGGAAAATTTCGCGTAAAGCCCGTTCACGTGCGGCAGGTTTGGATTGTTTGTGACGACATCTTTCCAGCGCGTCGGGCGCATGTCGTTGGAATTGATGTTCTCCCACTTGATCCTGATTTTTGTATTCCAGTCCGCTGTCACGCCGCCCATCGCAAAAACCTTACCGTCTGGACCGCGGCCATAGGCCGGAAGCAATCCCGTCGCCATCACCGAGTTGGCAAGCTTTTCCGTGGCGGCATCAAATGCAGCATCGTCCGGCTCGGAAGGTCTTTGCTCGCTGCTCGACGATTGAAGGATGGTCTCCAGATCAATCGGCACGGGATGACTTCCGGCGGCAACGATATTTTCCTGATGCATGTCGTTGGCAGCGAAGCAGTGAAAGATCGCAAGCCAGGCCCCGACGCGACTGAAAAAGGCTTTGAACTCGTCAGCGGTGGCACAGCCGGAATGTTCAATACATTCCGTCCATCCGTAGCCGTCGCGCGCCAGCGCGCGTGCCGTTTTCAATTCGACGGGCGGTGACGCACGGTTCAAGCGATCGATCAGCGTCTGCCAGGCAACATCAACCTGCAGATCTTTCGGCTTATAAACGACCTTGGAGCCGTCTGCGAAAATGACGATCTTGACTGAGCGGCCTCCGTTGTGCGGATCGGAGAAGCCACCTTCAATCTGAATGACTCCGCCCTGCCCACCGGCCTGTACAACGCTGCGAATGAGTGCCAGGTCGGCATCAAGCCGCTGGATGAATTCGCGAGAGGTCTCGATCCATTGCCGGACGATCGTGCTGATCAGCCGCAGCAGCACCGGCTTCTCCTCGAAGAGCTGCCGCAAACCTCCGGCCTTCATCTCGGATACGAATTTTTCGTAGAACGCCGTCCGAGAGTCCTGCCGAAGTCCCGTAGTTTCGGCCGCGTTCCGCATTGCTGAAAAGCGTTCGTAAAGCGCGGGGGCGACCAACTCGGAAAGTCCGGTGAGAAGCACACGCCGCAGGCAATCGTACGCAGGCGCCTTCAGGTTTGCGGCTGTTTTGTCGCCGAGCCCCGACTGCTGCAGCGCCTCAGCGCTTTCGACAACACCGGTCAAAAGGTGCTCGAATGCCACTGGCTCGGCTTGGGCCGCGGGTCGCCGGGCTCCGGGCTTGGCCGGCGCTTCAAGGGCGGGCAGAATCCACTTGGCATCCGCCGCCCACAGCGGCATCGGCGCTGTTGGCTTTCGCCGGACCGCCGTCAGCCGCGCAAGAACGCCGGAAGAATCCAAACCATCACGTTCGATCCTTCGCCCAAAGAGCGACCAATCGCCGCTCGCGGCAGACTGGCACCAGGCGGCCAGACGGCGTTGACCGAAGCCAGCACTGTCCTTTTCACCGTGTATGGCTTCGAAGTCGTCTGAAAGAAGCTCATCGATTGTCGCCGCGCGATCAATCAGACGGTCGTAGTAAGAATCCATACGGCCTCACAGTACCCAGCGATTATACCCGAGCGGGGGCCCTTGCTGCATCGCGGGAGGGCGGGCCAAGGCTTTTGAATCTGCGCAGAATTTCGCACCGCTGGGAGCCGAACTTGGTGGCCCAACAGCAACTGCAGGAATGTAAGCGCCGTGCCCTGCAACCGGATGACATCATCGCTCGGGAGATTTCGTCGTGTAACGGTCATAAGTAATTGCAGGGATAGGCTTTTCCCCAATTGACTTTGCAATTTCTGCATCGGATCATAGGCTATGGCGCTGGGGGGGCGTTCTGGTTTTCTAATCGACCTTCTCACTGCCGGCGCCGCTGGCAAACGAAAGGAATTGTAACCATGACTAAGCAAGAAGACGTACTGGCTTTTGAAGTCTCCGACGAGGCGCTGGAAGCGGCTGCGGGCAGCGAACAGGTGAACTACACCCTTGGCGCTTGCACCGGTCTCTCGGTCTGCCCAGGCTGATTGTGAGATAGGTCCCTCGAGGGACCATCGATGATCTGAATCTCCGACGAGGCGCCGGACTTTTATTCGGCGCCTCGTTGTTTTTCAGGCGTAATAATCCCGTTATTGGTCGGCGGCGACGCGGTGCTGTCCTTGAACGATAGTGCTGCGATTCGGAACCATCAGCGCTGAGCCGGGTGGTCTTTAAAATCCGAGCGGTTCGCGCATAATGCCACCTTGCGCGAGCCGAATGTCTGGAGTGCCAATGGACCGCCGATCCCTGATGAAAACCGCTCTCCTCGTGCTCGCGGGAGGGCCGCCGGCGCTCAAAAATGTACTGCAAATTTCAACGGCGCAGGCACGCGAGCCGGCGACCTGGCGGCACGGTCTCTCCAAACTTTCCGAACTCAAGTATCCGGCGGGATTCAAGCACTTCGATTACGTAAAGCCGAATGCTCCAAAAGGTGGTACCGCGTCGCAAATCGCGCTCGGAAGTTTTGACAACTTCAATCTCGTCGTTGGCGGTGCTAAGGGCACTTTGGTGAGTGGCATCGAATTTCTCTACGATACCCTCATGGTGTCGGCGCTCGACGAAGTCGCCAGCACCTATGGCCTCCTCGCCGAAGCAGTCACCCACCCGGACGATTATTCTTCGGCGACGTTTCGACTGCGCTCCAACGCAAAATGGAATGACGGCAAGCCGGTCACGCCCGACGACGTGGTCTTTTCATTTGACGCCTTCAAGAAGTTCAGTCCGCAGGCCGGCGCGAGCTACCGACAGGTCACCAAAGCCGAAAAGACCGGCGACCACGAGGTCACCTTCCATTTCGAAGGCACCGGGAATCGTGAACTGCCGCAGGTGGTCGGTCAGCTTACTGTCCTGCCAAAGCACTGGTGGGACGGAACCGACGGCGAGGGAAAGAAGCGCTCGATCGGCGAAACGACCCTGGAACCGCCGCTAGGCAGCGGCCCATACCGCATTAAGGAGTTTTCTGCCGGCCGCAACATCACATTCGAACGCGTGCAGAACTATTGGGGAAAAGATCTCAACGTTAATACCGGCCGCGATAACTTCGACAATTTGCGATACGAATATTTCCGCGACGCGACGATCGCGATTGAAGCGTTCAAGGGCGACCTAGTCGACTGGCGAACCGAAAACAGCGCCAAAAACTGGGCGACCGCCTACGATTTCGCCGCAGTAACTGACAAGCGTGTCGTCCTAGAGGAATTTCCCATCAACAGCATCGGCCTGATGCAGGCCTTCGCTTTCAATCTGCGCCGCGACAAGTTCAAGGATTCGCGGGTAAGGCTCGCGTTCAACCATGCGTTCGACTTCGAAGAAATGAATAAACAGATTTTCTTCGGGCAGTACACGCGAACTTCGAGTTACTTCCAAGGAATACCCGAGTTAATGGCAACCGGCCTGCCGGAGGGGCGCGAGCGTGAATTGCTCGAGGGTGTCCGCGACAAGGTACCGCCAGAAGTATTCACCACGCCTTACAAGAATCCGGTCAACGGCAATCCGACGGCGATACGCAACAATCTTCGCGAGACGCTGCGCCTTTTCAAGGAAGCGGGTTACGAGGTCCGTAATCAGCAAATGGTCAATGCCAAGACCGGCGCGCCGTTTGAGGTCGAGCTGTTGACGAATGCGCCGCTGTTTGAGCGTGTCTACCTGTTTTACAAGCCCTCACTCGAAAAAGTCGGCATGACCGTGTCGGTGCGCACGGTCGATCAAGCGCAGTACGAGAACAGGCTTCGCTCTTGGGATTTCGACATCATTACATTCGGGTGGGGACAATCCCTTATGCCCGGTAACGAGCAGCGCGGGTACTGGGGTTCGGCGGCGGCCGATCAGGTCGGGTCGGACAATGTCATGGGCATCAAGAATCCGGCAGTCGACGTAATGATCGAGAAAATCATCTACGCGAAGACGCGCGAGGAGCTCGTGGCCGCTGCCAGGGCGCTCGATCGAGTCCTGTTGTGGAACCACTATGTTGTGCCGCAGTGGAGCTATTCGAAACTGCGAACCGCGCGGTGGAACAGGTTCAGTCATCCGGAGACGATGCCGAAATACGGTATGTCCGCATTCCCGGCCGTGTGGTGGTGGGATGCCGAAAAAGCGACGAAAACCGGCGGCAAGCGCGCGCTATAGCGCCGCCTCTTCGCAAATACTCCTGAGGAAGTGATTTAGGTCGGGGACTTCGACTTCGACGATCGCCCGAGACGCGACTGCATTTCACTGGAAATAAACTCGCGATAATTCGGCGGCTCAAAGTCAAGCAGCGTCCCGCCCGAGGCGAAGTGCTGGATGAACACCCTGCCTATCGCATAGGTCGCGGCCACGGCCAATGCAGGGGTTGCGAGCGCTCCGACAGCCGTTCCGGCGATCGGGATGGTCTTCACCACACTTGCCATTCCGACACCCGTGCTCACGGGAATAACGGTGCCGAAAATCCCGGCGACCAGAGCCTTTCCCCGATTTTCCGAGAAAGGCACGTCGTAAATTCGTGACACCAGCCGAAGCATTTGGATTTGCAGCGCACCGACTGCAGCAAGATCGACGAATGGAACCGGAAGCAGACCCGCGACACCGGACCAGAATGAAAATCGGTCGACCACTTTTGCCGCGCTATGCCGCCGATCGCTGTCGGCGGCGGCCCCTGCTTTTAAGCGCGATGGCGAGACCTTCCCCGCATCGGGCGTAACGGTGCGTGAGGCGCGGGCTGTCTCAGTGGCCGGTTTCTTTGCAGTCGGTCGAATTGCCTTCGGAAGCTTCTTTTTATTCATCGCTCACGCCGCTGCTTGCAGACCGATCAGAGCGTCAATCTCGGCCGCGATTTTCGCGATTTCACGCGCGGCGGCTCCCGCCGGCTCGATCAGGCTCGGCGTGGCACCCCACAGCGCCGCCTCGGCATAGATGACCCGGTTATTCATTTCAGTGTTGAGCACTGGAAAGCCCGCTTCGGTCAATTCAGAACGTATATGTTTCGCGATAACCGAGTCTCTCGTCGTTTGTGTCAGAACACACCGATACACCGGCCGTCGGCCACCCGAAGCTTCGATTAACGAATTGAGCGTGTCCAGCATGCGATCGATGTCGAGCGGAGATGCCTTGACCGGCACGAGAAGAAAATCCGCCGCAGCAATGCAAGCCAACGTCGCTTCGGACCGGAATCCTGCAGTATCGATCACGACCTGACGGCCATTGGCCGCAAGGTTGCGGGCTGTTTTCCACGCGTCCACAGAAGAATCTTCGACGACTTCAACGCCGCCAAGCGCGCGTTCGCGCGCTGCCAAACGTGCAATGGAGCGTTGTGGATCGGCATCAATAACCGCGGGATTGCCACCTGCAAGCTGCCAATGAATCGCAAGGCAACTTGCCACCGTGCTCTTACCACTACCGCCTTTCATCGTTGCAACCGTGATGATCTGCCTCATGGTTCCCCTGCTCCTTACGAGCGTCTGGCGAATCGGTTGCAAACAATGCTAACGGATTTTTGCCCTCGACGCTTCGAGGATCGGCGGCTTGGCGAGCACAGACGACCGCTTTCCCATAGGGAACGGCTCTTTTTTTCGCACGAATGGCGGATTTTCGGGTCGCTCAGCGGCGGCCGCAGTTTGCCGTTACAACGGCCTTGAACATATCAAACGACTGCACCCGCACCTGACAGTTGGTCTGGCCGTCGACCGCAACGTTCAAGACGTCTCCGGTGCCGAACGGCTGGCGCTTCCCATTGACATTGAGAGTCACGCTGTCGTTTGTCGGGGCGCCGACCATCCCGACGGTCAGACGCCCCCCACCCACGATCAAAGACTGATTTGCTTTGATGTTGTAGGTATTTTCTGACGGCACCAGTTCGTCCAATGTTGCCTGGAGCTTCGCAATACCACTTTCCATAGCGGAAGTTTTGACGCTCTCGCCAGCCATCTCGCTTTTCATCTTCTGGTTCTCAGCCCGGCTCTGCTGGAGCGCCAGTTTGCCCGCTGTCATTTCGACGTAGGCTGAATTCAGGCCGAGGAGATAGCCGACAATCCCGCCCATCAATGCGGTCACCAACAAATAGCGGCCCTCCCGCGTCATAAACAGACGATAGGTACGAGACCTTGCCGAAGTCCGTTGAGTTGACCGCGCAGAGTCGCTCACGTCCCGATCCCCTCGCAAACACTCACTTTGTGAACGTCCACATCATTACAGATGATTTCAGTCATGAAAGCCAATCCGAAAAGCCTGCTATTACTGGCGCGGTGGCGCACTCTCGGCCGGGCGCGATCCGGTCGTGGGGTTCAACCATTCCGGAATGGACGGAAGGATCGCTTTGAGGCGGGAAAGATCGAACTGGGCATTTGGGCCCGGCTGATCGTCCTTGCCCGCAAGCGCCGGTGGTTCCCCCGTATTCGGCTTAGGATCGGTCGGGACCCCGCCGACAGAAGGAATTGCAGAACTTCTGCCAGGAACCGACGCGCCGTCCTCGGGCTTCGGTTGCGTGGCCGGCGGGCTGTCTATATTTCCAAGAATGATCGGCAGGCCATCTTTTCCGCTTCCGATTATGACAATTTTTGAATTCGGGGATTGTGCGAGCGCGAGCGTTGCTTCGATCCCGCGCCAGCGCAGGTACGAGTCGGAAATTCCCGGACCTATAGTCCGCTGAAAGGCGGCAATTCCGTTCGCCTCTACCTGCTTACGCGTCGACTCCTGGGCTTCACGCTCAACCCGATACTTGAACTCCTGGATTTCGTAGAATTGCTGCGTTTGCCGATTGATCGCCGCAACGATCGGTGGCGGCAATTCGATGCTCAGCACCAACGTGTCGATGATCTGGATCGAGTTCTGAAGAAAGTCGTTGTAGTGCTTGGGGTCGGGCTGTTCCATTGCCTCTGGCTGCACCAGGCTGTTGAGGTGGCCCGCCAGACTCTTCTGTGCTTCCTGCCTGATTTTTTCCTGAATCGGTTCGCGCGAAGTGTAGACCTCTTGTGCCGTGTACTGTGAAATCACTTCCCGCGCGCGGCTTCCGATTTCAGGGTCCACCACCGAATAAAGATAATTCGGTCCGATGAACTTGTGCAACACGCCAACGTAATTGTGCAGCAGCTGATAGCGCATATTAATTTGCGCATTGACGCTGACGCCGTCCTTGCTGATAGCGTTGTAAGTCTGAGTTCTGGACTGCAGCCGCAGGTTATAGAGAAATAATTTGTCCCAGGGCCAGATCACGTGGAGCCCTTCGTCGCGCAGCTCTCGCGGGTCGACGATCGTGCCTCGACCAACGAAGCACCAGCAGTAAAGGTCGTAACTGTTGAACCGTTTCCAGAGCACGCCGACCTGACCGCTCGGCACCGTGATCACGATAAAAGGAAACAAAAACGTCGCGACCAGCATCACTGCCAGCAGCATGATGGTCAGGCTGGGGAAATGGCGGCGGATAAACCGGCGGAACGCGCGCGCGTTCTGCGGCACGCCGTCAGTCGAACCCAGGTAATACGACGCCATTACTGGCCTCCCCTCACCCAACCTTACTAGGATATCGAATGCTGCTCGACTATTCGGCCTTCGTCCATGCGAATTCTGCGCGCAGGTAAATGGAGCTCGTCGAGATACCGGTCGTCGTGCGTGATGACCACCACTGTAGCGCCGGCCCGCATCAGTTCGGGCAAAAGCTCGTCATAGAATTTGCGCCTGAATTCAGGATCTTGTTCCGCCGTCCACTCATCCAGCAACAGGATCGGGCGCTTTTCGAGCAGACTGACAATGAGTGCAAGTCGCCTGCGCTGCCCTCCCGAGAGGTCGAGCGTACGGAACTCCCCGTTTGTCAGGCTGGTTTTTGTATCCAGCCGGAACTGCCTCAACAGCCGATCGACGTCCCCAGGGTCCGGATCGGGAACGCCATAGAGTTTGTGGAAGAGATGATAGTCGAAAAATATCGCGGACATCAGGGAGCG
>Ga0164308_10000008_pt1 | contig 96142 bp, 70 predicted proteins | sample Whisoiple_246_MG_FD_109983 | JGI IMG/M metagenome (GOLD analysis project Ga0164308, IMG submission 109983) | Soil microbial communities amended with fresh organic matter from upstate New York, USA - Whitman soil sample_246_MG | ecosystem: Environmental > Terrestrial > Soil > Unclassified >... | reverse complement strand
CTGGACAGCGAGTAGGCGGCGGCCACGTCCAGGACGAGCTGGAAGGCGAGTGCCCCGAACGCGTAGTAGAGGGTGTTGAGGAGCAGTCGGGCGAGGTCCATCACGGTCCACGCCTGGGAGTAGCTCTCCGTGTGGAGGGAGGAGGGGAAGGCGGTGGGCGGGCTCTGTACGACTTCCTGGGTGGTCTTCAGGCCGCCGGTGACCATCCAGTACAGCGGGCCCAGGAACACCAGGGTGAAGCCCGCGGCCACCAGGGCGAAGACGGTCCAGTAGACCAGCTTCCCCCGGGGCCTGCCGAGCTGGGCCGGTGAGATCAGGGTCCTCGGGCGGCCCTGGTCCGCGTCCCGGTGGCGGGACGTGCGTCCGCTGCCGGTTCCCCGCCGGGAGACAAGCGTGTTCGATGCCATCGTTCGTTCTCCCGTCCTAGTCTTCGCTGCTGCGGCTGAGGCGTACGTACACCGCGGAGAAGCCCGCGAGGACGACCAGCAGGAGGAGGCCGAGGGCCGCCGCTGCGCCGTAGTTGTTGAAGTTGAAGGCGTACTGGTAGATGAGGTGGACGACGGTCGTGGTGGAGCCCTCCGGTCCCGCGCCGTTGGTGAGCAGGAACGGTTCGGTGAAGACCTGCATCGTCGCGATGATCTGCATGAGCAGCAGCAGCGACAGGATGAGCCGGGTCTGCGGGACCGTGACGTGCCAGATCTTGCGGAACAGCCCGGCGCCGTCGAGTTCGGCCGCCTCGTACAGCTCGCCGGGGATGCCCTGGAGGGCGGCGAGGTAGATCAGCGTGGCCCCTCCCATGTTCATCCAGGTGGAGGCGATGACGACGGAGAGCATGGAGGTGCCGGGGTCCTGGAGCCACTGCTGCGCGGGCAGATGGAGGAATTCCAGGATGCGGTTGAAGAGTCCGTAGCCGGGGTCGTAGAAGTACTTGAAGAGCAGGACCGAGGCGACGGGCGGCAGCATGACGGGCAGGTAGACCAGCAGGCGGAGGTATCCCTGCGCGTGCCGGAACTCGTTGAGCACGACGGCGACGACGAACGGGACCGCGAAGCCCAGCAGGAGCGCCAGCACGGTGAAAAGCGCGGTGTTGCGCCATGCCTGCCAGAAGGCGGGGTCGTTGAAGACGTAGCTCAGGTTGGACCAGCCGGCCCAGGTCGTCTCGCCGTCCTCGGTCTTCTGGAAGGCCAGGACGAATTCCCTGACCATGGGATACCAGGAGAAGAAGGAGAAGCAGAGGACGGCTCCGATCAGGAAGCCGTGCGCCGTGACGTTGCGGCGCACGGCGCGCACGAACTCCTCACGGGCGGGGGCGGGCCCGCCGGGCCGTGGGTGGTACCCGGGGGGCGGTGCGCTCGCCTTCCCGGTGGACAGGGTGGGGGCCGACATGGTGTCTCCTCGGTGCCGGTGCAGTCGCTCGCGGACGGACGGGGCGCGGGGCCGGGCCCGCCCGGCCCGGCCTCCGCGTGTCCGCTACTGGTGGGCCAGGATCTGGTTGACCTGCTGCTCGGCGGTGTCGAGCAGCTTGTCGATGTCGGCGTCCTTGTTGGTGAGCACGGCGGACATCGCGTTGTCGAGGATCTTGTAGATCTCCTGGGCCTTCGGCGGTTCGGCCTTGCCCTGGACGGGGTTGTCCATGAACGCCTTGAAGTTCTCGACGGGCATGGTGGCGTTGGCGGCGCGGTCGGCGTCGTCCTTCGCCTTGCTCCCGCCGGTGAAGAAGTTGGGCTGCGGGAGGCCGACGGGCAGCTTGTCGGCCTTGGTGCGGGCCCACTCGAACTGCCCCTTGCCGGGGGTCAGGTTCTTGAAGTTCAGCCAGGCGACGGCCGCCTTGATCTTGTCGGGCGAGCTGCCCTTCTTGATCATGTAGTTGTTGCCGCCGAACAGCGTGCCCTGGGCACCGGGAATCGGACCGAGCCCGAAGTTCTCGTACTTCGCCCCGAGCTGCTGCACCATGTAGGCGATGTCGTCGGGCGCGGCCAGGAACATGCCGAGCTTGTCCGTGGCTATCTGCTTCTGGAGGTCGCCCCACTTCAGCAGCTGGGTCCTGCCCATGCTGTCGTCCTCCCAGCGCATGTCGTGCAACTGCTGGAGGACCTGCCTGCCCTTGTCGTCGTTGAACGCGGCCTTCCTGCCGCTCGCGTCCACGACGTCCCCGCCCAGGGCGTACTGGGTGGCGGTGAAGTGCCAGCCGCCGTTGTTGCCGGCGCTGTACTCGCCGAAGCCGGCGACGCCCTTGCCCAGTGCGGCGATCTTCCTGCTCGCCGCCCGGACCTCCTCCCAGGTCGCCGGCGGGGTGTCGGGGTCGAGACCGGCCTGCGTGAACAGCTTCCGGTTGATCATGAGGCCCATGGTGTAGTTGCTGGTCGGCAGCGCGTAGAGCTTGCCGTCCTTGCGGGCGACGTCGAGCACCTGGGGCTGGATGTCCTTGAGCGCCGGGACGGAGGTGTCGTCGACGTACGCGGAGATGTCCACGGCACCGTCGTTGTCCAGCACCTGCTGGAGGTCGGTGAAGTACGCGTAGAACACGTCCGGCTGCGACCTGCCCTTGAGCATGGCCGTGAAACGCGGCGGCTCCAGACACTGTCCGGGCGTCGACTTCCCCTCGATCCTGACGTTCGGGTACTTCTTGTTGAACGTCTTGACGTCCTCGTTCCACTCGCGCAGCTCCGCGGCCTTCGCAGCCGGCGGCATGCAGTCGATCGTCAGCGTCACCTTCGTCTTCGGGTCGAGCGGTGCCGACGGATCGGACGATCCGCTGCCGGAGTCGTCGTTCCCGTCGCCGCTGCTGCTCGTGCCGCAGGAGGCAAGGGCGGTCAGGGCGAGCGCGGTGACGACGGCGGCAGCGGAGGCTCGGCGGGTACGGCGAAACCCAGCACTTCTCATCGGTGGTCCCCTTCGGGCATGAGCGCGGAAGACCCCCGGCCGGCTGTCTGCCGGGGCGCGGCACACTCAACCACCGGCAACAAGCGAGCGCAATATCTCGCGCAGTTTTCGTAAATGTTTGACAGCGCTCCGCATGTGAGGAAGCGCCGCTTACTGCCGCCGTGACCTCTCCCCGGCACACCTCCGCACGGCCCGCAGGGGGTCATCAGGGCCCTATGCGCCACTCGACGACCGGGCAGCCGCTCCCGGACGCCCCCATGCGTCAACAGGTTTCAGTAGGCTCGCGCGCGCAAGAGACGTACGTCCCGCTGCAAGTGGTTACGCGAAGCGGGGTGCTCCCCGGCCCGCTTCCGGGACCGGGGAGCACCCCGCCGAGTCGACGCGGCAGCTCCTACGGATTGATGTCGATCCTGAAGTTCGGGCTGGTGTTCTTCACGTCCTGCGCGTTGCCGCTGAACTTCAGCCCGTTGAACGTGACCTCGCCGACGGCAGGACCCTGCCCCGCCTCCGGCATCTCGTTGGCCCAGAGCCCGAAGCCCGACTTGGCGTCGAAGGCGTCACCGCTCTTGCGCGCCCCGGTGATCGAGATGTCGGTGAGCACGGTGTCCTTGATCGGGAACTGGGGCTGTCCGCCGACGTAGTTGGTCTGGAACATGATCCCGCTGTACGTCGGGTCGACGATGTCCACGTGCGAGATCCTGATGCCCTGGAAGACCTTGGAGGCCGAGAACAGCCAGATCCCGGGGAAGGTCTGCGTCCCCCAGAAGTGGCCGCCGGACCTGAGGACCGAGACGTTCTCGATCGCGGTCGGGCCGGTCCCGAAACCGTTCATCGGATAGCCGAAGTCCAGCGAACTGACGGTGATCCCGGCGTACACCAGGGTGTCGGCGACGAGGATGTTGCGGAAGGTGTTGTCGTAACCGCCGTACACGGCCACGCCGGCGGCCCTCCAGGTGAGGAGGGAGGTGAGGTTCTCGTAGACGTTGTTCTTCATGTCCGAGCCCCCGGCGTCGATCGCCGAGAACAGGGCGAAGCTGTCGTCGCCCGTGGCCCGTGCCTCGTTGTTGGTCACGTGGTTGTCCGTGGACCCGTTGGTCATGTTGACGCCGTCGGCGAACATGTTCCGGATCCGGGAGTTCCTGATCGTGACGTTGTCGGTGTTGGCGCCCCAGTACAGGCACACCATGTGCTCGTTCCAGATGTTGTCGATCACGATGTCCGAGACGTTCGCGAAGTCGAACACCTTGCCCGGTCCGTCGATACGGGACGTGTAGTTGCCGAAGTACGCGAAGTCGGAGAACGACGACCCCTTCGCACTTGCCTCGGCACGGAACCCGATGTCGGTGTTGTCCTGCGTGGACGGGGCGCGGAACCGGGTGAACCAGGGGCCGGCGCCGACGACCTTCACGGCCTTGCCGTAGACCTGGAACTTGGCGGCCGTGGAATAGTCGCCGGCGGGCAGATAGACGCCCTTGAGCACGCCCGTGGTGTCCATCCGGACTTTGTCCAGGGCGTTCTGGACGTCCTGGTGGGTGAAGCCGGCGGGCACGGTGTAGGTGGCCGGGTCCGGGTTGGCCACCTGGGAGACCTGCTCCAGGCTGACGAAGTCGATCGCGTAGGTGCTGGTGTTGGCCGCGTCCTTCTGCAGACGGATCCTGCTGCCCGCCGGGACGTTCTTGCCCAGCATGACGTTCGCCTCGTCGTAGATGTGCCGGGGCGCTCCGGAGCCCGGGTCGTTGCCCGGACCGGTCTCGTTCCCGTACAGCCAGGCGTACTTCGAGGTGAGGTCGATGGCCTTGAGGAAGGTGCCGTCCACGTAGACGTTCAGCTTCGACTCGATGCCGCCGCCGCCCGCGGAGTCCGGGATGGAGAACCGCGTCACCAGGGTGTTGGTGGGCGCCCTGGTGGTGAACTCCACGTAGTTGCCGGTGCTGTCGAGGGTGACCGCCTTGCGGCCCGATGCCTCGCCCGCGACGTCCCCGACGGTCCGGTTGGGACCGACGACCTTCGCGCCGCCTCCCGCGACGCCGTCCTCGGCCTCGTACATGTCGTACGGCATGTCGGCGCCCCGGCCCACGAAGAGCGACTCGGTGCTGGTGTTGTTCGTGCGCTTCACCGGCAGTTCGTTGGCGTCGTCGGCGAGCACCACCTTCACCGTGTACGAGCCGTTGGCCGCCGCCCAGGTGCCGAGGGAGACGGGTGCCGTCGTGGCACCGGCGGCGATGGCTCCGCTGTGCGCCCCGGTGAGGGTCTTCACCGTGGCGCCCTTGGGGTCGAGCAGGCTCAGGGTGATGCCGTGGCTGCCGCTCGCGGAGGCCAGGGAACCCTGGTTCCTGATCGCGACCGAGAAGGTGACCGTGTCACCGTTCGACGGGGCCGACGGCGAGGTCGAGACCGAGCCCGCCACCAGGTCCGAGCTGGAGACCGGCTTCACGACCAGCGGAGCGCCGGCGGTGAAGGCGTTGTTGGTCTCGTTCTGTTCGATGATCTCGCCCGCCGGGTCGACGACCGCGCCCAGCGTGTAACTGCCCGCGTCGCGTGCGCCGAGGGAGGCGGTGACCTGGGCGGAGACGCCGGCGGCGAGAGCGCCGACCGATGCGGTGGCGACCTTGGAGCCGCCGAGCTGGAAGTCCAGCTTGCCGGCCGGGGACGCGACGGCGCCCGAGTTGCGGACGGTGGCGGACAGGGTGATGGCGTCCGACTCGACGGGGGCCGAGGGCGAGGCGCCGACCGCCGTGACCTGGAGGTCGGGGTTCGGGGCCGGGGCGCCCAGCACCTGGAACTCGGCGACCTGGCCCGCGCCGGATCCGGAGTTGGACGTGAACCTCAGCTGGACGTCGGCCACCCGCGCGGTGACCGGGATCGTCACCGTGTTGCCCGTCGCGGGACTGAACGCGTAGCCCTTGGCGGCGGCCAGGCTCGTGAACGAGGTGGCGTTCTGTTCCCGTCCGAGCACCTGGATGGTCTGGGTACGCGCACCCCAGCTGCTGTCGGGGTTGAGCTTGACGACGACGCTCTCGGTGTCGGCGTCGGCACCCAGCTCGACGGTCAGGGTGTTGGGGTAACTGCCGCCCGCGCCTTCCCAGTAGGTGGTGAGCGAGTTGTCGTTGGCGTGGGCCGCGACGAACGTGTGCACCACCGAGGAGGCCGTGATCGGCTTGGAGACGGCCAGGTTGGAGGCGCCGCTCGTGGAGCCGTTGCGCGTCACGGTGTTGCTGGCGCCGGATATGTTGCCCGCCGCGTCCCTGGCCCGCACCACGTAGCTGACGGTGGAGGCCGCGGGCTGGGTGTCGGTCCAGGTGGTGACGTCGCCGGCCACGCTCCTGCGGAGCACGTTGTCGGCGAAGACGTCGTAGCCGGTGACGCCCTTGTCGTCGGACGAGGCCGTCCAGGTCAGCTTGATCTGCCCGCCGGCCTGCTCGGTGAAGGCCAGGCCGGACGGCGCGGTGGGCGCCTGCGTGTCACCGGAGTCGCCCTGCCGGGTCACGGTGTTGCTGTTGCCCGACTGGTTGCCCGCGGCGTCCCGGGCCCGTACGTGGTAGGTCACGGTCTCGCTCGCCGGGCGGGTGTCCGTGAACGTGGTGACGTCACCCGCCACGGCGGTCAGCAGCGTGTTGCCGGCGTAGATGTCGTAGCCGGTGACGCCCGTGTCGTCCGACGACGCCTTCCAGGTCAGCTTGATCTGCCCGCCGGCCTGCTCGGTGAAGGCCAGGCCGGACGGCGCGGTGGGCGCCTGCGTGTCACCGGTCGTCGGGCCGTAGACCTCCAGCTCGGAGAACTGGGCGGCGGGCTGGACCGAGTTGGCGGTGACCAGTACGCGCACGTAGCGGGTGGTGGTCGCGTCGAGGGCGACCGTCGCGGACTGGCCGCCGGCGGCGTCGAAGGTGTACGCCTTGGACGCGGTGAGGTCGGTGAAGTCCGTGCCGTTGGCGCTGCCCTGGATCTTCAGCGTCTGGGTCCGCTGCTCCCAGCCGTCGGGCAGCCGGAGCACCACGCGGTCGACCCGGACCGAGGAGCCCAGATCGGCCTGGATCCATTGCGGAAGCGCGTTGTTCCTGCTCTCCCAGTAACTGGACCTGTTCCCGTCGTTGCCGTGGGCGGCGACGTAGGTCTCCGTGTAGCTGCTCGCGGTGAGGGTCCGGCCCGCTGCGAGGTTCGCCGACGACTCCCCGGCGGCGCGGACCTCGAGCTCGGAGAGCTGGGCGTTCCGCCAGCCGGTGTTGGCCGTGACGTTCACCCGGACGAACCGGGTCTGCGTGGCCGGGAAGGAGATCCGCACCTCGTTGGAGGTGCCGGGGCTGAAGGTGTAGGCGGCGGAACTCCTGAGCGTCGCGAAGCTGGTGCCGTCGGCGCTGCCCTGGAGCGAGAGGGTCTGCTGTCTGCTCTCCCAGCCCGCCGGGAGCTTCAGCGTGACCTCGTCGATCCGGGCGGTCGAACCGAGATCGGTCTGCACCCACTGCGGCAGCGTGCCGCCCGTCCCCTCCCAGTACGTCGCCTGGTTGCCGTCCGTCACGTTACGGGCGACGTACTCGGTGCCCGCACTGCTCGCCGCCCCGGCCCGGCCAGCGGCGATGTTGGGGCCGGCGGCCGCCGAGGCGGTGAGCGACGGCCATCCGATCATCAGAAGACTGGTCGTGACCACGGCGGAAAGGGCCCGCCATCTCCAGCGTTGGGCTCGCATAGATCCCCGATCTTCGGCCTCGGAGCGGGGGGCACCGAGGGCTGCGGCTCTGTCCGATCGGCTCCGTGACAACCATTCCTGCGTACACAGAGCCGTGTTTTGCGCTTTGCGGTCAGAGAGTTGCAGAGAAGTGCGGGACCGTCCACGGTTCCGACAGAAAACGGAACTAGCGAGGAGCAGCGGTACCTACCGCAAGAGGGCTTCCTGGAAGGCCATTGAGGGCACGTGATCCCGAGCGGGGAAGCCGCGCAACGACACCGCAAGTGGTGCAATTTTTTTGCGTATGGCTGTAAGCCGATGAGAACGCGCTGTTCCCGGGCACGGCGAAGAGCGGGGCCCGCGTCCGCGGGCCCCGCTCCCATGGAACCTGCCGGCGGTCAGAGGCCGCCGGTGTGGAGGAGCCGGTCGGGCGATCCGGCGCCCAGGCCCGTCAGGACGCCCGGGGTCGCCTCCGTGGCGAGCGCGTCGGCGACGTCCTGCGGTGACGCGTCGGGGTGCTGCTCCTTGTAGAGGGCGGCGGCGCCCGCGACGTGCGGACTGGCCATGGAGGTTCCGCTCAGCGTCGTCGAGCCGCCGCCGAGCTTCGCGGACACGATGTCCACGCCGGGGGCGTAGAGCCACACACACGTGCCCCAGTTGCTGAACGTCGCCTGGCGGTCCTGGTTGTCGCTGGCGCCCACCGCGAGCACACCGTCGGCACGCGCCGGCGAGACGTCGCAGGCGTCCTGGTCCTCGTTGCCCGCCGCGACGACGGGCAGGGTGCCCTCGGCCACGAGCGCGTCGAACGCGTCGTCGACGGCCGAGGACGCCGGTCCGCCGAGGGAGGCGTTGACCACGGCCGGCTGCTCGGCGTTCTGGGCGATCCAGTCGAGGCCGGCGATGATCCCGGCCCACGTACCCGAACCCTCGCAGTCGAGCACCCGCACCGGCACGAGGGAGGCGGCGGGGGCGACACCGTAGGTCGCACCGGCCACGGTCCCCGCCACATGGGTGCCGTGGCCGTTGCAGTCCTCACCGTCACGGCCGTCACCGATGGCGTCGTACCCGGCCCCCACCCGGCCGCCGAACTCGCTGTGCGCGGACTCGATGCCGGTGTCGAGGATGTACGCCGTCACCCCCTCACCCGTGCCGTCCACGTCGTACGTGCCGTCCAGCGGCAGATTCCGCTGGTCGATGCGGTCCTGCCCCCAGCTCCCGGCCACGGCCCGCGCCCCGCCGGCCGACTTCACCGCGGGCGGCGAGACGGAGGCCTCGCTGTTCTCCTCGACGGCCTGGACCCCCGCATCGCCGCGCACCTGCTCCAGCTGCGCGGACGTGAGCGTGGCCGCGAAACCGTGCAGGACCTTGCTGTAGGTGAAGAGGGTGCTGACGCCGAGCTGTTCGGCCATGGCGGCAGGCTTCTGCTCGGGAGCGAGGGTGACGATGTACTGACCGGGCACGGCCCGGGCCGACTTCTGCACCGGGACGAGAGTCTCGGCGGTGTCTGCGGCGGCCGTGGTGGTGCCGATCAGAGGGGCGATCAGCAGCAGGGCGGCCGGTGCCCAGTGGGCGCGCAGGCGCATGCGTTCTCCCTTGGGGTGGAGGAGCGGAACGCGGACCTGTCAGGTCCGCGAAGTGCGAACACCTGACCTTTCGTCCACATCCTCCGTGGGCCTGAGCCGCGTCAGCCGGACAGCGCAACGGCCGGGGTCCGGGCAGGCCCATTCGGCCCTATGTATGAAAGGTTTCAAACCCCCTCTCCGGCGAGCCTAGGCCCCTCTGCGTGAAGGCGTCAACGCCCCACGCAGTGGCCTTCGAACCATCAAGCCAAGGGCAGACCGCTCGCGTGACAGGTATTGACAGGAGCCCGTCAAAACTCTAACTTCTCGGAACTGAAACGATTCACAGTCGATCATCACGGAGCCGCGTTGTGATCAGCAGAAGACGACTGCTCAGCACCACCGCCGCCACCGCCGCGCTGGCCGCGGTCTCCGCCCCCGCTGCCGGTGCGACCGGAAGGTCGACGGTGACGCCGGGACGGGCCCGTTTCACCGGGCCGACCGTCGAGTACGTACGCGATCCGCTGGGCCTGGACACCGCACGTCCTCGGCTGAGCTGGCCCATGGAAGCGGACGGCCCCGGGCTGAGCCAGACCGCCTACCAGGTGCGCGTGGCCACCGCTCCCGGCCGCCTGGAGGAACCCGACGTCTGGGACAGCGGCAGGGTGGAGTCCGCGCAGTCCCTGCTGGTTCCGTACGGCGGCCCCGAACAGGTCTCCCGTACGCGCTACTTCTGGTCCGTGCGGGTCTGGGACCGGAACGGCCGGGTCTCCGCGTGGAGTGCGCCGTCCTGGTGGGAGACCGGGCTGCTGGACGCCTCGGACTGGTCGGCCGGCTGGATCGCCGCGCCCGCCGCGCTGACCGCGGCACCGTCCCTGGAAGCGGCCTCGTGGATCTGGTTCCCCGAGGGCGACCCCGCGGCCGACGCGCCGGCCGCCACCCGGTGGTTCCGCGGCCGGGTCGAGGTGCCGCAGGGCGTCACCCGCGCGCGTCTGGTCATGAGCGCGGACGACGGGTTCACCGCGCTGATGAACGGCGTGCGGGTCGCGCACACCGAGGCCGACGGCCCCGCCGAGAACTGGAAGCGCCCGGTCCTCGTCGACGTGACGCGGCACCTCTCCCCCGGCGTCCAGGTGATCGCGGTCTCCGCGACGAACGCCACCCCCGGCCCCACCGGGGTGCTCGGAGCCCTGGAACTGACCACACCGGACGGTGTCGTCACGATGGTGACCGGTGCCGACTGGCGGGCCACCGACGAGGAGCCCCCGGGCGACTGGCACACCGGCGCCTACGACGACAGCGCCTGGCCCGCCGCCAAGGTGCTCGCCCGCTGGGGCTCGGGCCCCTGGGGGAAGGTGCCGGTCGCGTACTCCCCCGCCGTCCAGCTGCGCCGCGAGTTCCGGACGGGCCGCAGGAAGGTCGCGCGGGCACGGCTGTACTCGACGGCCCTCGGCCTGTACGAGGTGTCACTCAACGGCAGGACCGTGGGAGAGGACCGGCTGGCTCCGGGCTGGACCGACTACGACAAGCGGGTGCAGTACCAGACCTACGACGTCACGGGCCTGCTCGAACCGGGCGGCAACGCACTGGGAATCACCCTCGCGGCCGGCTGGTACGCCGGGAACATCGCGTGGTTCGGACCGCACCAGTACGGCGAACAGCCCGCGGCACTCGCCCAGTTGGAGGTGACGTTCACCGACGGGACGACCGAGCGCGTGGTCACGGACACCGACTGGCGGGCCGCGTCCGGGCCCGTCACGGCGGCGGACCTCATGGCGGGCGAGGAGTACGACGCCCGGCTGGAGACCGACGGCTGGACCCGTGCGGGCTTCGACGCCTCGGGCTGGCTCCCGGCCGCCCGGGCCGACGGCGTCACCGCCGCGCTCGTCGCCGAGGTGGACGGCGCCTGCCGGGTGGAGCGTGAACTGACGGTCCGCGACGTCACGGAGCCGAAGCCCGGGGTGTTCGTGTTCGACCTCGGCCAGAACATGGTGGGCACCGCCCGCCTCTCCGTGTCGGGTCCGGCCGGCACGACCGTGCGGCTGCGGCACGCCGAGGTGCTGAACCCGGACGGCACCCTCTACACGGCGAACCTGCGCACGGCGCGCGCCACCGACACGTACACGCTGAAGGGACGCGGCCGCGAGACCTACGAGCCCCGCTTCACCTTCCACGGCTTCCGCTACGTCGAGGTGACGGGATACCCGGGTCCGCCGGGCCCCGACGCGATCGTGGGACGGGTCATCCACACCTCGGCGCCGTTCACCATGGGCTTCACCACCGACGTGCCCATGCTGAACCAGCTGCACAGCAACATCACCTGGGGGCAGCGCGGCAACTTCCTGTCCGTCCCGACGGACACGCCGGCGCGCGACGAGCGCCTCGGGTGGACCGGTGACATCAACGTCTTCGCGCCCACCGCCACGTACACGATGGAGTCCGCGCGCTTCCTCACCAAGTGGCTGTACGACCTGCGCGACGCCCAGACCTCCGACGGAGCCTTCACCCACGTCGCCCCCGACCTGCCGGGCGTCGGCCACGGGGCCGCGGGCTGGGGCGACGCCGGGGTGACGGTGCCGTGGGCGCTGTACCAGGCGTACGGCGATGTGCGGGTGCTGGAGCAGTCCTGGGATCCGATGGTCAGGTGGCTGGAGTACCTGGAGGCACACAGCACCGGCCTGCTCCGGCCGGCCGACGGGTTCGGGGACTGGCTCAACATCGAGGACGAGACGCCCAAGGACGTCGTCGCCACGGCCTACTTCGCCCACAGCGCCGACCTGGTGGCCCGGATCGCCGCGGTGCTCGGCAAGGACCCGGCCCCGTACCGGGCGCTGTTCGGCCGGGTGCGCGACGCGTTCCGGACCGCGTACGTCACCGCGGGCGGGCGGGTGAAGGGCGACACGCAGACGGCGTACGTCCTGGCCCTGTCCATGGACCTGCTGGCGCCGGACGACCGCGCGCCGGCGGCCGACCGCCTGGTCGCCCTCGTCGAGGCGAAGGACTGGCACCTGTCGACGGGGTTCCTCGGCACCCCGAGGCTGCTGCCGGTGCTCACCGACACCGGGCACACGGACGTCGCCTACCGGCTTCTGCTGCGGCGGACCTTCCCGAGCTGGGGCTATCAGATCGACCACGGCGCCACCACCATGTGGGAACGCTGGGACTCGATCCGGCCGGACGGGAGCTTCCAGGACGCGGGGATGAACTCCTTCAACCACTACGCGTACGGCTCCGTCGGGGAGTGGATGTACGCGAACATCGCGGGCATCGCCCCCGGCGCACCCGGTTTCCGGAAGGTCCTCGTGCGGCCGCGGCCGGGTGGCGGGGTGACACGTGCCGAGGGCAGGTTCGAGTCGCGGTACGGGCCGGTCACCACCCGCTGGAGGAAGGGCGCGGACGGTTTCGTGCTGGAGGTCGGGCTGCCCCCGAACACGACCGGCGAGGTGTGGGTACCGGGTGGCGGCAGGCACAGCGCCGGCCCAGGGCCCGCGGTCCATCTGCGGCAGGAGGAGGGCTGCGCGGTGTTCGCCGCGGGGCCGGGCGCGCATCGGTTCACGGCGCCCGCCTGACGGATGCCGCCCGGGTGTCCCGGGGACGGACCAGTCCCCGGGACACCCGGGCGGGGTGTCTCCTCGCTGCGGCCGGCTACGCGGATGTGTCCCGGAAGGGCGTGCCGCCCGATGCCAGGCGGAGCACGGCGACCCCCCGGGAGGGAAGGACGAGGCCGCCCCCGTCGGTCGGCGCGGGCCCGGAGAGGACCTCTCCGGCCACCGCGTCGAACGCGACGGGCTCGTCGGTACGGTTGACGAGGAACCAGTAGGCCTGCGAGCCGTCGGTCCGCACGGTCAGCTCGACCAGCCCGCGCGCCTCGGCGGGAAGCTCGCTGTGCACGCCGGCGCCGGACAGCAGAGGGCGCAGCACCTCGGGCAGTCCGTGGCGGCCGAGCCGGGTGGAGACGTACGCGGCGGAGCCGCCGCCCTCCGGGGCGCGCCTGGTGACGGCGGGGCGGCCCGCCTGGTCGCCGGTCTCGTACCGTGCGAGGACGGTGACCTCGTCGGGTGCGGTGACGTCGATGCGGTCGGTCCACAGCGTGCCGGTGAGACCGTTGTCGAGGCGTACCTCCACGTCCTCCAGGAGGGGGCCGAACTCCTCGATGCGGATGCCCAGCAGATCGCGCAGGGCTCCGGGGTACCCGCCGAGGTGGACGTGGTCGTTCTCGTCGACGACACCCGAGTAGTAGGTGGTGGCGAGGTGGCCGCCGCCGCGCACGTAGGCGTCCAGCCGGGCGGCGAGTTCCAGGGGCACCACGTTCAGGACGGGTGCGGCGACGAAGTCGTAGCCGGTGAGGTCGGCCGTGGTGGTGACGACGTCCACCCGGACCCCGAGGGCCAGGAAGGCCGAGTACCAGTCGAGCGCCTCCTGACGGTAGCGCACCAGGGAGGACGGCTGGGAGTCACGCTCGACGGCCCACCAGGATTCCCAGTCGAACACCAGGGCCGCGCGAGCCGGTTCCCGGACGGAACCGGTGACCGGGGTGAGTGTCTCCAGCGTGCGGCCGAGGGCCGCCACGGCGCGGAACACCTCGCTGTCGGGCCCGGCGTGGGGCACCATCGCGGAGTGGTGCTTCTCGGCGCCCGCGGCGGACTGGCGCCACTGGAAGAAGCAGACGGCGTCGGCTCCGTGGGCGACGTGGACGAGCGAGTCGCGGGCCAGTTCGCCCTCGCGCTTGGCGACGTTGACGGGCTGCCAGTTGACCGCGCTCGTGGAGTGCTCCATCAGGAACCAGGGCTTGCCCTGGGCGATGGAGTGCGTGAGGGCGGCGGAGAAGGAGAGCTCGTCGAGACGCTGCGGGCCGGGGTGGGCGTAGTGGTCGTTGGAGACGAAGTCGATCTCCTCCGCCCAGTCCGGGTAGTTCATGCCCATGGTCTCGCCCATCACCATGAAGTTGGTGGTGGCGGGGATGTGCGGGGTGACGCGGCGCAGGACCTCGCGTTCGGCCCGGAGGTAGTCCTTCAGCGCGTCGGAGGAGAAGCGCTTGAAGTCGAGCTGCTGCGTCGGGTTGGCGTGGCTCGCGGCCAGTCGCGGGGGCAGGATCTGTGCCCAGTCGCCGTAGTACTGGGACCAGAAGGAGGTCGCCCAGGCCCGGTTGAGCTCGTCCAGGGTGCCGTAGCGTGCGCGCAGCCAGTCGCGGAAGGCCTGGGCCGCGTCGTCGGAGTAGTCGTAGATGTTGTGGCAGCCGAGCTCGTTGGAGATGTGCCAGGCGACCACGGCGGGGTGGTCCGCGTAGCGGGTGGCCATCACCTCGACCAGTTCCAGCGCGTACTTCCGGAAGACGGGTGAGGTGGGACGCCAGTGCTGTCGCGCGCCCTGGGAGAGGGTCTCACCGGTGCGGGTGACGGGAAGGATCTCCGGGTGCAGGGTGGTGAGCCACGGCGGCGGCGAGGCGGTGGCTGTGGCGAGGTCCACCGAGATCCCGTTGCTGTGGAGCAGATCGAGGACCTCGTCCAGCCACTCGAAGTCCCAGCGGTCCTGCGCCGGCTGCAGGCGTGCCCAGGAGAAGATGGCGACGGAGACGACGGTGACGCCGGCCTCGCGCATCAGCCGGACGTCGTCCTTCCACACCTCGCGCGGCCACTGCTCCGGGTTGTAGTCGGCCCCGTAGGCGAAGCTCGCGGGGCGGTCGTCGGAGGGCGGGCGCAGCCAGTGGCGCTCGGAGGCGGGGGTCATGAGGATCCTTTCGGATACGAGGTGCGGGTGCGGGGCGGGGCGGCTGCCCGTCGGACGGGCAGCCGCCGCGCGCCGGTTCAGGGCCGGGACGTCACTTGTTGACGGTGAAGCCCTGGTCGTTGCCGTAGGCCACGGCCGCCTTCTGCCACTGCTGCAGCCCTTCGGCCAGCGTGGTGTCGGACACGTAGGCCTTGCCGACGGAGTCGTTGAAGACGGAGTTCGCGTACACCTGGAAGGGCAGGTAGGACCAGTCCTCGGGGACCTGGCTGGCGGAGCGGGCGAAGATCTCGTTCGCCTTCTGGCCGCCGAAGTACGGGAAGGGGGTGTTGAGGAACGTCTTGGAGGACAGGTCCGCCGACGTGGCGGGGAAGGCGCCTCCCGCGATGCGGGCCTGGACGCCGTCCGCGTGGTTCGCGTACTCGTTGAAGGCGTACGCGAGGTCCTTGTTCTTGCCCGCCTTCATCAGGGCGAGGGAGCTGCCGCCGTTCTCGGAGCTGACCTCACCGCCCTTCTCGTACTGCGGGAGCATGGCCGCACGCCAGTCGCCCGAAGCCGACTCGACGCCGGAGACGAAGTTGGCGGGCATCCAGGCACCGGTGGAGAGCGTGGCGATCGTGCCGTCCGCCAGGCCCTTGTACCACTCGTCGCTCCAGCTCTCGATGGGCGCGAGGAGGTCCTCGTCGAGGAGCTTCTGCCAGACCTTGGTGAAGGCGGTGACGCCCTTGTCGGCGGCGAGGTCCACCGTCACCTCGGTGTCACGGGTCTTGAAGGGGGTACCACCGGCCTGCCAGATCATGCTGGTGGTGAACCCGGCGTCGCCGGTGTCGTTGGTGATGTACGCCTTCGGGTCCGCCTTGTGCAGGGCGCGGGCGGCCTCGAGGTACTCGTCCCAGGTGGTGGGCGTGGCGATCTGGTGCTTGTCCAGCACCTTCTTGTTGTAGAACATCGCCATCGGGCCCGAGTCCATGGGCAGGGCGTACACGGCGTCGTCGACGGTGACCGAGTTCCACGGGCCCGGCGAGTAGTCGTCCTTGAACTCGTCGGCGCCGTAGCGGCTGAGGTCCTCGAGGGACTTGCCGAGGGCGAACTGGCCCAGGGCGTAGTACTCGACCTGCGCGACGTCCGGCACACCGGATCCGGCCTGCACGGCGTTCTGCAGGGCGGTGTACTGGTCGTTGCCGGTACCGGCGTTGACCAGCTTCACCTTGACCTTGGGGTACTCCTTCTCGAAGTCGCTGACGACCTGCTTCAGCGTCGGCTCCCACGCCCACACGGTGATGGAACCGCCCTCCTTGAGGGCCGCCCGGAGATCAGATCCCCTTACGGTCTTCTCCGCTGCGGCGTCGTCGTCGGAGGAACCGCACGCGGTGAGGCTCAGCGCGGCCGCGCACAGGAGGCCGACGCCACGCATCGCGCGTCTGGTCATGGTTCTCATAATTGCTCTACTCCGTTGTGGTGTGGGTGGTGCACGAACCCTGGTACGTCCGCACGGGGGTGCGGGGACGGGGAGGGGTGGTACGCCGCGCCCGTGGAGGAACGGGGGGAACCGGTTCCGGAGCGCGGAGATCGGGTGGCCGGTGGGGCCGGGGGGTGTGTCACCCCTTGACGCTGCCCGCCGCGAGGCCGGACTGCCAGTAGCGCTGGAGCAGCAGGAAGGCGGCGATCAGGGGCACGATGGTCAGCAGGGAGCCCGTGATGACCAGGTTGAAGACCGGCTGCCCGCCCGCGGTGGAGGCCTGCTGGTTCCAGGCGTTCAGCCCCAGGGTCAGCGGGTACCAGTCCGGGTTCTTGATCATGATGACGGGCAGGAAGTAGTTGTTCCAGGTCTGCACCATGGTGAACAGCAGCACCGTCACGATGCCCGGCGTCAGCAGCGGGAGCGCGACCTGGAAGAACGTCCGCAGTTCGCCGGAGCCGTCCACCCGGGCGGCTTCGAGGAGTTCGGTGGGGATGGCCTCGGCGGCGAACACCCACATGAGGTAGAGGCCGAACGGCGAGATGAGGGACGGGATGATGACGGCCCACGGCGTGTTGGTGAGGCCCATCTTGCTGAACATGAGGAAGGTCGGGACGGCGAGCGCGGTCGCGGGCACGGCCACGGCGCCTATGACGGTGGCGAAGACGGCCCGCTTGCCCGCGAAGTCGAACTTGGCCAGGCCGTAACCGCCGAGGACCGCGAGGAACGTCGCACCGCCGGCGCCCACGACCACGTACAGCAGGGTGTTGAGGAACCAGCGGACGAAGATGCCGTCGTCGTAGGTCAGCGTCTGCGAGATGTTGTCCCAGAGGGCGAACTCCCCGCTGAACCAGAGGCCGAAGGAGTCGAGAAGGCTCTTCTGCGTCTTGGTGGCGTTGATGACGAGCCAGGCCAGCGGCATGAGCGCGTAGACAGCGGTGAGGCCCATGAGGAGGGTGAGCACGGTGCTGCGGCGCGGCCGGGCCACCGAGTGCTTCCTGCGGGCGGCGCGACGGGGTGCCGGCGCGCGGTGGGTGCTTCGCCGGGACGTCTGATCGGCGGTGAAGGAAGGGGCGCTCATCGCTCACGCCTCCTTTCGCATGCCGCGCAGCTGGACCGCGTAGGCGATGATCATCGTGACGACTCCCATGACGAGGGAGACCGTGGCCGCGTAGTTCTGCTGCCGCCCGGAGAAGGACAGCGTGAAGGTGTAGAGGTTCGGCGTGAAGTAGGTCGTGATCGCGTTGGGCGCCAGGCTCTGCAGGATGCTGGGCTCTTTTATCTGTTGTGAGCCGCCGACCACCGAGAAGATCGTCGCGATCACCAGCGCGCCGCGGATCGCGGGGATCTTGACCGCGGTGATGACCCGCCACTCCCCCGCGCCGTCGATCTCCGCCGCCTCGTAGAGTGACTTGGGCACGACACGTAGCGCGGAGTAGAAGATCAGCATGTTGTAGCCGATGAACTCCCAGGTGACGATGTTGCCGATGCTGGCGAGCACGAGGGAGGGCGAGAGCGGGTCGGGCAGCGACACCCCGAGGGCCTCGTTGATGTTCCCGACGAGCCCGAAGCGCGTGCCGTAGATGAAGCCCCACATCAGGGTGGCGACGACGGCGGGCACGGCGTACGGCAGGAAGACGGCGATCCGGAAGAAGCTCTTGCCGTACAGCCGCCCGCTGTCGAGGGCCAGCGCGATGAGCAGGGCGAGCCCGAGCATGACGGGCACCTGCACCACGAGGAAGAGGAGTACCCGGCCGACGGCCGCCCAGAACTGCTCGTCCTCGAAGGCCCGCTGGAAGTTGTCCAGACCGACGAACGACGTCCCGCCCACCAACTGGTCGCGGAAGAAGCTCAGATACAGGGAGTAGGCGATAGGAGCCAGGAACACCAGCGCGAACACGGCCATGAACGGCCCGACGAAGACCCATCCCGCTCGCCCGCGCCGGCTGCGGGAGACTCCCGCCGGTGGGCGGCGTCCAGTGGTGATCGGCGTAACGGCCGTCATGGGTACTCCTGTTGTTCCGGCGTTGAGCATGGCCCCGGCCGGATGGAGACACCGGACATCATGGAGGCGCTGTGCTTGAGAGGACCGATGTTTACGTAAACATCCATCGGTGAGAGGATGTTCACACGGTCTCCTCCCAACGGTCAAGGCCGGATTGTCAATCACTCGGATGAGTTTCGCGGGTTTGTCCCCCATGAGCCGTGTCGTCTGGTAGGGCACATCGCGGCATCAGGGCCCTCATGTCGGCGCCGACCGACCGGCAGTGGTACAAATGCCGGTGACCCGACCCCCTGGTCCCACGCGGTACGAACCCGACGCGAAGCAGCGACAGGGAGTCTCCCTACCGGGTCATCCCCCAGGAACCCACGCGGTGCGAGGACGCCCCGCGGCCGGAAGAGCACTCCCCGCACGGTGAAAGGCTCATACGACGACGGAGGCGGACGAGTGCAGGAACACGGACGAGCCATGGTCAGACCTCCCCGCAAGGAGGCCTCCATGGCCGACGTCGCGCGTCTCGCCGGAGTCTCCTCCCAGACGGTCTCCCGCGTCTCCAACGGGCACCCGATCGTGTCCGAGGACACCCGCGAACGCGTTCTCGCCGCCATGAAGGATCTCAACTACCGTCCCAACAGCGCCGCGCGCGCGCTCAAGAGCGGGAAGTTCCGCACCCTGGGCGTCATCCTGTTCACGCTGGCCACGACGGGCAACGTCCGGACGCTGGAGGCCATTTCCGCCTCCGCGGCGGACGAGGGATACGCCATCACCCTGCTGCCCGTCGCCACTCCCACCAGCACGAGCGTCAGGGGGGCCGTCACCCTGCTCGGCGAGCAGGTCGTGGACGGCATCATCGTGATCATGGAAGTCCGCCTGCTGGACGCCGCCATCTCGCTTCCGCCGCACACCCACGTCGTGGTGGCGGACTCCGACGCGGGCGACCGCTACAGCGTCGTGGACACCGACCAGTCCGGAGGCGCGGAGGCCGCCGTGCAGCATCTGCTCGACCTCGGCCACCGCACCGTGGTGCATGTCGCCGGTCCGCCGGAGTCGTTCGCGGCGCAGCGGCGCGCCCACGCGTGGCGGCGCACCCTGGAGAAGGCGGGACGCCCGGTCCCCGCCCAGGTGGACGGCGACTGGTCGGCGGCTTCGGGGTACACGGCGGGCCTCGCCCTGGCGGCGGACCCCACGTGCACCGCGATCTTCGCGGCGAACGACCAGATGGCACTCGGGGTCCTGCGGGCCCTGCACGAGATGGGCAGGCGTGTACCCGAGGACGTCAGCGTGGTGGGGTTCGACGACATCCCCGATTCCGCCTCCTTCCTTCCGCCGCTGACCACCGTCCACCAGGACTTCGCCGAGGTCGGCCGGCTGTGCGTGGACGGGGTGTTGCGCCAGATCCGGGAAGAGACGACGGAGCGCGGCACCACCCTCGTCCCGACCCGTCTGGTCGTCCGGTCCAGCACGGCCCCGCCGCCGCACGGCTGAACGCGCGCCCTCGCCCGGACGGGCCCACACCACTGGCGGGTGGCCTCCTCCGTGGCAGGGTGTGCGCACCCCCTTTACGGACCTGTCATGCACCGGTAACTTCCTCGGATGCAAGAGATTGCAGAAAGGTTCTGACAGGAATTTCTGCCAGGACGCATCGCTGGCCCGAACCCCGAGGCGCGTCCGGGTTCTCCGGCGGGATCCTCGCGGCCGCTCGCGGAGCGGCCGTGCTGTGTCGGCAGCCGCGGTCCACCCGCCCGCGGCCCTCCCCTGGAGACACACGAATGAGACGTACCCCTGCCCGGCTGCTCGGGCGCCTCGCGGCGGCGGCTGTCGCCGCCACGGTGACGACGGGACTCCTGACCCCTTCACCCGGAACCCCACCCCCGGAGTCGGCCGTGCCCGTGGCCGCCTCGGCGTCCACCGCCACCGTCTTCTACTACACGAAGACCAGGAACTGGTCCTCCTACCGCCTGCACTACGCTCCGGACGGCGGGTCCTGGACCACCGTGCCCGGTGCGGCCATGGAGGCCGCGTGCACGGACTGGGTGAAGCTGACCGTCGACCTGGGCAGCGCGTCCGGTCTGGCGGCGACGTTCAACAACGGCTCCGGCGTCTGGGACAACAACGCCGGCAAGAACTACGCCCTGGGCACGGGCGCCGTCACCGTCAAGGACGGCGTGGTGGCCCACAGCGACCCCTGCGCGGACACCGGCTCGGAGCCCGGGGAAGCCCGTACCGCCTCCGTCTACTACTCGACCGCCACGGTCGGCTGGACGACGACCAACCTCCACTACCGGCCGGCGGGCGGATCCTGGACCACCGTGCCGGGCGTGGGCATGGAGCCCGCCTGCACCGGCTGGGTGAAGAGGACGGTGGACCTCGGCACCGCCGGCTCCATGCAGGCCGCCTTCAACAACGGCAACGGCGTCTGGGACAACAACAACGGTGCCGACTACACGATCCCGGCCGGAACGACCACGGTGAGGGACAGGAAGGTCACCACCGGCGCGGCGGACCCCTGTGCCGCCCAGACCCCGGACACCCAGGCCCCCACCGCCCCGACGAAGGTGTCCGCGAGCGCGGACGGGGTGTCGGTCGTGCTGACCTGGGAACCGTCCACGGACGACCGGGGTGTGACGAAGTACCAGGTGACGCGGACCGGCGGGACCAAGGGCACGGTGGTCAGCGACGTCGGCTCCACGGTGTTCTCGGACACCGGTCTGGAGGCGAGGACGACGTACGGCTACACCGTCAGGGCCGTCGACGCGGCGGGGAACGTCTCCGCGGCGTCCGCGGCGGCCACCGCGACCACCGGGGAGAAGCCGACGGCTCCCGCCGCCGGGAAGCCGCTCGGCACCGACCCCCGCAAGGACCCCATCTACTTCGTGCTCACCGCCCGCTTCAACGACGGTGACACCACGAACAACCGGGGCGGCAGCCAGCACACCAAGTCGGGCAACGCCGCCAACGACGACCCGATGTTCCGGGGCGACTTCAAGGGGCTGGTCGACAAGCTCGACTACATCAAGGGCCTGGGTATGTCGGCCGTCTGGATCACACCCGTCGTCCTGAACCGGTCGGACTACGACTACCACGGCTACCACGGCTACGACTTCTACGAGGTGGACTCCCGGCTCGAGTCCGCCGGGGCCTCGTACCAGGACCTCATCGACGCGGCCCACGCCAAGGGCATGAAGATCTACCAGGACGTCGTCTACAACCACTCCTCCCGCTGGGGCGCGAAGGGCCTGTTCACCCCGAAGACGTACGGGGTCCGTGACGCCCAGTGGAGCTGGTACTACGACGAGCGGAACGACGGCTTCGAGTACGACGGCCTGACCGTCGAGACCAAGTCGGGGAAGTCCTACTACAACGGCGACCTGTGGTCCACGGCCGAGCCGTCCGGCAACACCTGCGTCAACTGGGGCACCCCCACCCAGTACACCTCGCCGGAGGGCTACCGGATCTACAACTGCCAGTGGCCGAGCCCCACGTCCGGCATGTTCCCCAAGGCGTACTACCACAACTGCTGGATCGGCAACTGGGAAGGTGAGGACTCCCGTTCGTGCTGGCTGCACGACGACCTCGCCGACTTCAACACCGAGAGCGCGCCCGTGCAGAACTATCTGATCGGGGCCTACGACAAGTACATCGACATGGGGGTCGACGGCTTCCGCGTCGACACCGCCGTACACATCCCCCGCACCACCTGGAACCGCCGTTTCCTGCCGGCCATCCAGGAGCGCGTCACCCAGCGGTTCGGGACCGAGGCCGCGAAGAACTTCTTCGTCTTCGGTGAGGTCGCCGCCTTCGTCAACGACAAGTGGAACCGCGGTTCGGTCAACCACTCCGCCCAGTTCTTCACATGGAAGGAGCGCAAGGAGTACAGCGCGGACGACGGGAAGGCCGCTCTCGAGATGTACGACTACGAGCAGCAGCAGGGCACCGGCTCCCAGCCGACCTCCGCCAACGCCTTCCTCGACGGCAACAACTACCACGTGCCGGACCACAGCAAGTTCTCCGGGATGAACGTCATCGACATGCGCATGCACATGAACTTCGGTGACGCGAACAACGCCTACAGCAACGGCAAGGACTCCGACGACAGTTACAACGACGCCACCTACAACGTCGTGTACGTCGACAGTCACGACTACGGCCCGAACAAGAGCAGCGAACGGTACGCGGGCGGCACGGACGCCTGGGCCGAGAACATGTCGCTGATGTGGACCTTCCGCGGCATCCCCACGCTCTACTACGGCTCGGAGATCGAGTTCCAGGCCGGAAAGAAGATCGACTGCGGGCCCACCTGCCCGCTGGCGACGACCGGCCGGGCGTACTACGGCGCGCACCTCGCCGGAGACGTCAAGGCGTCGGAGTTCGGCACCGTGGACTCGGCGACCGGCGCGGTCGCCGACACCCTGGCGAAGCCGCTGGTCAAGCACGTGCAGCGGCTCAACCAGATCCGCCGTGCGGTGCCCGCCCTGCAGATGGGGCAGTACTCCACGGAAGGCATCACCGGCTCGATGGCGTACAAGCGCCGTTACACCGACGCGGCGAGCGGCACCGACAGCTTCGCGCTGGTGACGGTCTCGGGCGGCGCCACGTACACGGGCGTGCCCAACGGCACCTACACGGACGCCGTGACCGGTGACACCAAGGTGGTGACGGGTGGCACGCTGTCCGTCGCGGCACCGGGCAAGGGCAATCTGCGGGTGTACGTCCTCGACCTCGGCGGCAGGAACGCGGCCCCGGGGAAGATCGGTACGGCGGGTGCCTACCTGAAGTGACGCGTGGTGTGACGGGCGCGCGCCTCGCGCCCGTCACACCGGCCGTCTCTCGGCGGATCAGGACCCGAGGTGCGGGAAGCGCAGTTCGGTACGGCTGCGCGCGGTGTCGCCGGGGCGCAGCACGGTGCTGGGCAGGTCCGGACGGTTGGGTGAGTCGGGCAGGTGCTGGGTCTCCAGGCAGAGCGAGCCGTGCCGTCCGTGGCGGCGTCCGGTCCCGTCGGTGAAGGAGCCGTCGAGCTGGTTGGCGGTGTAGACCTGGATGCCGGGCTCCGTCGTCCACACCTCCATGACCCGGGCGGCGTCCGGGGCCGTGAGGCGTGCGGCGCGGCGCAGGCCGCCGCCGGAGTCCCGCAGGACCCAGCAGTGGTCGAAGCCGCCCGCGGCGCGCAGTTGCGCGTTCTCGGTGCCGAGGCGCTCACCGAGGACCTGGGGTGCGGTGAGGTCGAACGGGGTCCCGCCGACCTCGGCCGGCGGGCCCAGCGGGATGCCGTCGTCGTCCACCGGCAGGTAGGAGTCGGCGTCGACCTGCAGGGTGTGGCCCAGGACGTCGTCGTGTCCGGCGAGGTCGAAGTAGGCGTGGTTGGTGAGGTTGACGACCGTGGGCCGGTCGGTGACCGAGGCGTAGTCGACCGCCAGGGTGCCCGACTCGTCGAGGGTGTACGTCACGGTCGCGTCCAGCGCTCCCGGGAAGCCCATGTCCCCGTCGGGGCTGTGCAGGGTGAGCCGCAGGGACACGCTGTCGTCGGTGCGGTCCGGGGACGCCTGCCAGACCTTGGTGTGGAAGCCGTCCGGTCCGCCGTGCAGGGCGTGGCCGCGGTCGTTGGCGGGGATGTGGTGTTCGGTCCCGTCCAGGACGAAGCGGCCGTGGGCGATGCGGTTGGCGTAGCGGCCGACGACGGCGCCGAAGTAGGGGTGCTTGCCGGTGTAGTCGTCGAGGGTGGCGAGGGACCTGACGACGGAGGCACCGGCTCCCGTGGTGTCGGGCACGGTGAGGCGGTGCAGGGACGCGCCGTAGGTCAGTACCCCGGCGCGGACACCCGTGCCGCTGTCGAGGGTCCACAGGTCGGTCCGGGTCCCCTGGACGGAGCCGAACGGGGCGCGGTGCACGGTGGGACGCGGCATCAGAGATCCTCGGTGTGGCCGGAGTCGGACCGGGACGCGGTGGATTCGCGGACGACGAGGCGGTAGCCGGGGCGTGGCCTTCGCGGTTCGGCGACGGGCCGGCCCGAGAGCTGTTCGACGAGGCTGTCGACGGCGAGGCGGGCGATGGCGTCCTTGTCCGGGGCGATGGTGGTGAGTGTGGTGGTGGTGTAGCGGCTCTCCTCGATGTCGTCGAAGCCCACGACGGCGACGTCGTCCGGGATCCGCAGGCCGCGTTCGGTGAGGGCGCGCATGGCGCCGATGGCGATGAGGTCGTTGTAGGCGAACACCGCGTCGGGCCGGTCCTCCCGGTCCAGGAGCCGCGCCATGCCGGCGGCGCCGTCCTCCCGGCCGTAGCCGTCGGTGACGACGACGAGGGATTCGTCCGGTGTGATGCCGGCGGCCGCCAGTTCCTCGCGCCAGCCCCGCAGGCGCAGGTGCGCGGGCTGGCGTTCCTGACCTGTACGGGATCCGAGGAAGGCGATCCGGCGGTTGCCCTGGGCGACGAGGTGGCGGACGGCCGCGCGGGCCGCCGCCACGTTGTCGATGGCGATGTGCTCGTACGGCGCCTCGTACTCGCGCTCGCCCAGCAGGACCAGTGGCGCCGTCTCGGTGCGCGCCATGAGGTCCTCGGTCTCCAGGTGGATGGGGCTGAGGATGAGGCCGTCGATCACATGGGACCGGAATCCCTGGCTGACCAGGAGTTCCTTCTCCCTGAGGCCTGCGGTGTGGTCGACCAGGACCGTGTAGTCGTGCCGGGCGGCGGCGTCGATGACCGCTCCGGCGAGTTCCGCGAAGTACGGGTTGCCGAATTCGGGGACGGCGAGGGCGATGATGCCGGTGCGGCCCTTGCGCAGGTGACGGGCGGTGAGGTTCGGCCGGTAGCCGAGCTCGTCGATCGCCTTCTGCACCTTGGCGCGCATGGCTGGTGTGACGTGCTGATAGTTGTTCACCACGTTCGACACGGTCTTGATGGACACGCCTGCCCGTTGCGCAACGTCCTTGAGGCTGACGCCCACGGCACTCCTTGGTTCGGCTCGGCTTGGCTGTGTGTCCGGCTCCTGCGGGCCGGTCGTCAGGTGCTTCTTCGACTGCGCGCGAGGTAGCGCTGGGCCACCACGACAACGATAAGGAAGCCGCCGCTGACCACCGACTGGTAGGAGGAGTTGAGCGAGCCGATCTGGTTGATCAGGTTCTGGATGACGGCCAGCAGGAGGACGCCCCAGAGGGTGCCGCTGATGGAACCGGCGCCTCCGACGAGGAGGGTGCCGCCGATGACGACGGCGGAGATCGCGTCGAGTTCCATGCCCACGCCGACGATGGTGACGCCGGAGGAGAGCCGGGCCGCGTTGAGGGCGCCGGCGAGGCCGGCGAGCAGGCCGCTGAGCGTGTAGACGAGGATCTTCGTGCGGGCGACGGGAAGACCCATGAGGGTGGCCGCGTCGCTGCTGCCGCCCACGGCGAAGAGGGTCTGTCCGAACGAGGTGCGCTGCAGGACGAGTCCGCCGGCCCCGAACAGCACCAGGGCGATGACGATCGGGTAGCCGAAGCCCCAGACGCTGCCCTGGCCGAGTTCACCGAAGGCGGAGTCCTTGGGCACCAGGTAGGTGGTGGCGCCTTCGTCCGTGAGGGCGAGCAGCAGGCCGCGGGCGCCCAGCAGGGTGGCGAGCGTGACGATGAAGGGCGCCATGTTCCCGCGGGCGATCAGCAGCCCGTTGAGCAGGCCGATCCCACCGCACACCACGAGGGGGAGCAGCAGCGCCGCGAGGAATCCGTACTGCGAGGCCCAGGCGGCGAGCACTCCGCCGAGGGCGAAGACCGATCCGACGGACAGGTCGATGCCGCCGGTGATGATGACCAGCGTCATGCCGAGCGCGACCACGGCGAGGAAGGACGCCTGGATGGTCACACCGCGGGCGTTGTCCAGGGAGGCGAACGTCGGGTAGATGAACGAGGCGGCGATCACGACGGTCAGCAGGACCGCGAGGACGCCCTGGCGTTGCAGGAGTTCGGCGACGCGCAGACGGCCGGCCGACTCGGGCCCGGCGGGGCGGACCGCGGGCGTCTTGTCCGGCACGGGGGCCGGAGCGGCGGTGAAGGGCTTGGTTTCGTTCATCGGGACCGACGCTCCCGGGCGACGTAGACGGCGGCGATGATGATGGCCGCCTGGGCGATCTGTGCGGTGGAGTCGGGCAGGTCGTGCTTGACGAGCGTGGCGCGCAGGAGCTGCATGAGCAGGGCGCCCGCGACGGTGCCGAGCACCCGGACGGATCCCCCGTTGAGGGGGGTGCCGCCGACGACGACCGCCGTGATGGCGGAGAGTTCCATGAGGGTGCCGAGCGAGGACGGGTCGCTCGCGGTGAGCCGGGCGGTGGCGAGGATGCCGGCGAGCGCGGCGAGCACCCCGCAGATCACGTACACGCCGATGAGGACCCGCTTGACGGGGAGCCCGGCGAGCGCGGCGGCGGAACGGTTGCCGCCGACGGCGACGACCTGCCGGCCGAAGGTGGTGCGCTGCACCAGGAACGCCACGGCGACGGCGAGGACTCCGGCGATCCAGACGACGAGCGGAATGCCGAGGAAGGAGCCGGTGCCGAGCGACAGCAGGTCGGGGTTGACGATCTGCTTGAGCTGGCCGTCGGCCATGACGAGGGCGAGTCCGCGGCCTCCGACGAAGAGCGCGAGCGTGGCCACGATGGGCTGCAGCCCGACGAGGGAGACGAGGGCGCCGTTGACGGCTCCGACGACGGCGCCCGCCAGGAGGGAGACGACGAGCGCGGGTACGAGCCCGTAGCCGAGGTAGAGCGGGAGGAAGGCTGCGGCGAGCGCCATGGTCGAGCCGACGGAGAGGTCGACGCCCTCGGTGCCGATGACCAGGGCCATGCCCAGGGCGACGATGACGATCGGGGCGACCTGGACGAGCTGGGTACGGAAGTTGTCCGCGGTCATGAAGTGTTCGGTGAACAGCGCGTTGAAGAGCAGGACCACCGCGACGGCGACGTAGACGCCGTAGCGCTGGTACCAGGAGGGGTCGCGCAGCCGGGCCAGCGGGCTCGCGGACTTCGGGGGCTTGTCGCTCTTCGCGGACGGGGCGACGGCGGTCTGGGTCATCGGGGGTCCTCCTGGGCGGCCGGGGCCGGGCCCGCCGGCTCCGGTGCGTGGTCGGCGAGCACTTCGAGCAGCCGGGCCTCGGCCACGTCGTCGCCCGTCAGCTCACCGGCGACGGCTCCGCCGCGCAGGACGACGATGCGGTCCGCGCCCTCGATGAGTTCCTCGATGTCGGAGGAGATGAGCAGGACGGCGAGGCCCTCGCCCGCGAGGTCGTCGATGAGGCTCTGGACCTCGGCCTTGGCTCCGACGTCGATGCCCCGGGTGGGTTCGTCGAGGAGCAGGACCTTGGGTTCCAGGCAGAGCCAGCGGGCGAGGAGGACCTTCTGCTGGTTGCCGCCGGAGAGTTCTCCGACCTTCTGCTCCGGGCTCGACGCCTTGATCCGCAGGCGCTTCATGAAGATGTCGACGATCCGGTCCTGCCTGGCGCGTGAGACGACACCGGCACGGGAGAGGCGGGGCATGGCCGCCAGCACGATGTTCTCCCGGACGGAGAGGCCGGGCACGATGCCTTCGGCCTTGCGGTCCTCGGGGAGGAGGCTGATGCCGGCCCGGATCGCGGCGGCCGGGGTGAGGCGCTTCAGGGTGGTGCCGTCGACGGTGAGTTCGCCGGCGTCCAGGGGGAGCGCCCCGGAGAGGGCCTTGGCCGTCTCGCTGCGGCCGGAGCCCAGGAGACCTCCGAGTCCGAGCACCTCTCCGCCGTGGAGCGACAGGGATATGTCGTGGAGCTGGAGCCGGCTGGAGAGGCCGGTCGCTGTGAGCACGGGTGTGCGGGCGGCCTCGTGCCCCTCCGCGGCGAAGCTGGTGACACCCGAGCGCCGCACCTCGGAGAGGTCGCGGCCGAGCATCATCGAGACGAGCTGCATCCGGTCGAGGTCGGCGAGGTCGCCGGTGTGGATGTGGCGTCCGTCGCGCAGGACCGTGACCCGGTCGCAGATGCGGTAGAGCTCGTCCATGCGGTGGCTGACGTAGAGGACGGCGATGCCCTTGTCCCGCAGGTTCCCGATGACCCGGAAGAGGGTCTCCACCTCGCGTGGTTCGAGCGAGGAGGTGGGCTCGTCCATGATGACGACCCGGGCGTTGACGGACACGGCCCGTGCGAGGGCGACCATCTGCTGGGTGCCGACACCGAGGGTGTGGAGGGGGCGCCGGGGGTCGACGCGTACGCCGAACCCGTCGAGCAGTTCGCTCGTCTCCCGGTGCATGCGGGCGAAGTCGATGAGCTTGAACCGGTTCCTGGGCTCGCGGCCCAGGAAGATGTTCCTGGCCACGCTCATGAGCGGGACCAGGTTGACCTCCTGGTAGATCGTGGAGATCCCGGCCTGCTGTGCCTCGAACGGCCGGGCGAACCTGACCGGTTCACCCGTCATCCGCAGTTCGCCGCCGTCCGGCCGGTACACACCGGTCAGCACCTTGATGAGGGTCGACTTGCCCGCGCCGTTCTCCCCGACCAGCGCGTGGGTCTCCCCCGCGCGCAGGGAGAAGCTGACGTCGTCGAGGGCGACGACGCCGGGGAAGCGTTTGCTCACCGAGCGGGCTTCGAGCACGGCGGAGACCGTGTCCCCGGCCGCCTCCGGTGCCTGAGGTACTGCTTCGGGTGGTGCCATGGGTGTTTCCGGCCTTCCGCTGTCCAGGGATGAGGGCCCGGGGGCCGCCGCGGCCCGGTGCGGGTGCCACGGCGGCCGGGGCCGTTGGGTCAGGAGCGGATCAGTACGCCCCGCCGAGGGATTCCTTGGCGTTGGTCTCGTCGTAGGCGCGGTCGGTGATGATGACGTTCTCGGGGATCTCCTCGCCGCCGTAGAACTTCTGGGCGGTCGCGAAGGCGAGCGGCCCGAAGCGCGGGTTGGACTCGATCACGGCGTTGTACTCGCCGTTGCCCAGGGCCTGGACGGCGTTACGGGTGCCGTCGACCGAGACGATCTTGACGTCCTTGCCAGGCTTCTTGCCTGCGGCCTTCAGCGCGGTGACGGCGCCGAGGCCCATCTCGTCGTTCTCCGCGTAGACGGCGGTGATGTCCGGCTTGGACTGGATGAGCTGCTCCATGACCTGCTGGCCCTTGTCGCGGGCGAACTCACCGGTCTGCTGGGCGACGATCTCGATACCGGGCGCCTCGGCCTTGATCTGGTCGACGAAGCCCTTGGTCCGGTCGGTGGTCACGTTGTTGCCGGAGGCGCCCAGGAGGATCGCCACCTTGCCCTTGCCGTCGGTCGCCTTGATCATGGCGTCGGCTGCGCGCTTGCCCTGCTCGACGAAGTCGGAGCCGAGGAAGGCCACATAGTCCTTGCAGGCTTCGGAGTTGACCTTGCGGTCGATGGTGAGGACGGGCACCTTCTTCGCCGCGGCGGCCTTGAGCGCCGGCTCGAGGCCGTCGGAGTTCAGCGGCGCGATGATGAGGAACTGGGCGCCCTGGGACAGCATGTCCTGGATGTCGCTGATCTGCTTGGACAGCTGCGACTGCGCGTTGGTGGTGAGCAGCTTCTTGACGCCGATCTTCGCGGCCTCGTCCTTGATCGACTGGGTCTCGGCGATGCGGAACGGGTTGGCCTCCTTCTCCGACTGGGAGAAGCCGACCACCGCGTCCTTGAGGTCGATCTTGGGCGCGCCGTAGGTCTGCAGCGAACAGCCGGGGCCGGAAGCCGCCTCGGGGGACTTGGCCGCCTGTGCTCCCTGGCTGCTGTCACCGCCCGCGTCGTTCGTGGTCTCCGACTTCGAGCAGCCGGAGACTGCCAGCGTGGCGGTGGCGGCGATCAGACAGGCCGCGGCGAGGGTACGGGATCGACGCTGGATCATCATGCGCGGGACGCTCCTTGGCGAGGTGACGGCACGCGGTTCGGCGTGCGTCGGGCATGGCGGGACGATGCGTCAGCCGCTGGGCGGCAGATGACGCTGTATCCCTCGCGACCCCGCTTCGAGCTGCGGAAACGACGGTCGTGAGGGGCTTGTGCGGCCTCTCGGCGGCTCGGTTTACAACGTTATATAGGCGAGGCGCCGCAAGCGGCAAGAGAGTTGTCGATGCGTTTCCAAAATGTGTCGGCCGGAAGCGACCCCTCCCGCACTCCCGCCCGTCGGGCGCGATCGCACCAGGTGCTGCGCCACCCCTGGACATCGACTTGACCGCGTGCTGTCATACCGCCGACATCAATTTTCCAACGTTGAAAGCATGTTGTCGTGTCCGCGGGCCGGACGCGGCGGCCTCCTTCGCCGTGCGCCGGCCCCGTCCGGGCCGGTCACCCCCTCGTCAGGCCGAGCAGATGCGGAGTCCCCACACGATGCCCCTGAACCGCAGGCAACTCATGACCGGCGCTCTGGCCACCGTCGCCGCGACCACCTCGGCCGGCCGCTGGGCCACCACCGCGACCGCGGCCGAGGGCCTGATGGCCGCGGCACGGGGTGGCCACTACTCCCCCAACGCCGCGCCGCTGCACCCCACGGCCTTCCTGAAGCTGCCTCCCGGGCGGGTGACCGCCAAGGGCTGGCTCGCCGGGCAGCTCAGGCTCCAGCTGGACGGCCTGTGCGGCCGGTACGAGGAGTTCTCGCACTTCCTCGACTTCGAGGCCTCCGGCTGGGTGCGCCCCGACCGCGGCGGCTGGGAGGAGGTCCCCTACTGGCTGCGCGGATACACGGACCTGGCCATCGTCACCGGTGTCGCCAAGGCACTGGCCGGCGCCCGCCGCTGGATCGACGCGATCCTCACGACCCAGCAGTCCGACGGCTTCTTCGGGCCGAAGGCCCTGCGGACCTCGCTGAACGGCGGCCCGGACTTCTGGCCCTTCCTTCCCCTCGTCCAGGCGCTGCGCTCCTGGCAGGAGTACGACGGCGACACCCGGGTCATCCCCTTCCTCAGCAGGTTCTTCCGCTACATGAACGCCCAGGGCCCCGGCGCCTTCGACACCAGCTGGATCGCCCTGCGCTGGGGCGACGGGCTGGACAGCGTCTACTGGCTGTTCAACCGCACGGGCGACACCTTCCTGCTCGACCTCGCCGACAGGATCCACCGCTACGGCGCCGACTGGGGCGACAACCTGGTCGACCCGCACAACGTCAACATCGCGCAGGGCTTCCGCGAGCCCGCCCAGTACGCCCTGCGCAGCGGATCGCGGCAGGACACCCTGGACACCTACGGGACGTACGCCAAGGCCATGGACCGGTACGGCCAGTTCCCCGGGGGCGGCTTCGCCGGGGACGAGAACGCCCGGCCGGGCCACGGGGACCCCCGGCAGGGGTTCGAGACCTGCGGGATCGTCGAGTTCATGGCGAGCCACCAGTTGCTCACCCGGATCACGGGTGACCCGCTCTGGGCGGACCGGTGCGAGGAACTGGCCTTCAACTCGCTGCCGGCGTCGCTCGACCCGTCCGGCAAGGCGATCCACTACGTCACCAGTGCCAACAGTGTCGACCTGGACGACGTGCCCAAGCGGGACCGGCAGTTCCAGAACGGCTTCGCCATGCAGGCGTACCTGCCGGGCGTCGACCAGTACCGCTGCTGCCCGCACAACTACGGCATGGGCTGGCCGTACTTCGTCGAGGAGCTCTGGCTCGCCACCCCGGACGGCGGTCTGGCCGCGGCGATGTACGCCGCCGGCGAGGTGACCGCGAAGGTGGCCGACGGCACCGAGGTCACCTTCACCGAGGAGACCGACTACCCCTTCACGGACACGGTCACGCTCTCCCTCAGGTCCCCGAAACCGCTGCGCTTCCCCCTGGTGCTGCGCGTTCCCGCCTGGTGCACCGAGCCGGACGTCCGGGTCAACGGCCAGCGGGTCACCGCCCCGGCCGGCCCCGCCTTCACCCGCGTCGAGCGGACCTGGACGGACGGCGACAAGGTCACCCTGCGCCTCCCCCAGCGCACGGCTGTGCGCACCTGGACCGACAACCACGGCTCGGTGAGCGTGGACCACGGGCCGCTGACCTACTCCCTGCGCATCGGGGAATCGTACGAGCGCATCGGCGGCACCGAGCGGTTCCCGGAGTACGCCGTCCACGCCACCACCCCGTGGAACTACGGACTCGTCCTGGACGGATCGCGGCCGGCGTACTCGCTGCGCCGCCGGTCCACCGGCCGCGCCCCCGGTGACAATCCGTTCACCCTGGACGGCACCCCGCTCGTCATGACCGCCCGGGCCCGCCGGATCCCCGAGTGGAGCGCCGACGACGAGCACGTGGTGGCACCCCTCCAGCCGAGCCCCGCCCGCAGCACCGCCCCGGTCGAGGAGGTCACGCTCGTCCCGATGGGCGCGGCACGGCTGCGGATCACGTCCTTCCCGACGGTGAGCCCCGACGGGACGCCGTGGCTGGCCGACGGCTGGTACCGGATCGCCAACCGCAACTCCGGCAAGGTGCTGGGTGTGGACGGCATGTCGACCGCGAACAGCGCCCACGTCGTCCAGTTCGGCGACACCGGGACCGCGGACCACCTGTGGCGCCTCGTGGCCAACGGCGACGGCTGGTACCGCATCCGCAACCAGCACTCCGGCAAGGTGCTGGGCGTGGACCTCATGTCCACCGCGAACAGCGCCCACGTCGTCCAGTTCGACGACAACGACACCGCGGACCACCTGTGGCAGCTCGTTCCCGACGGCGGCGGCTGGTACCGCATCCGCAACCGCAACTCGGACAAGGTACTGGGCGTGGACCTGATGTCCACCGCCGACAGCGCCCACGTCGTGCAGTACGACGACAACGGAACCGCCGACCATCTCTGGCAGCTGCTCCGATGAGCAGCCGCTTCCGGTACCGCTCCCCGCACCGGCCCGGCGCGGGGAGTCCTTCCCTCCATCGAGGAGATCCGGGAATGAAGTCAGCACCCGCACCACGCCGTCGCACCTTATGGAGACGGTTCACCGCCGGCACCGGCCTGCTCGCCCTGCTCGCCACCGCGCTGGTGGGTGCGAGCACGGCTCCGGCGGCCGCGGCACCCGCGGCCTGGACACCGAAGCCGGCCCCCATGACGACGCCCTGGACCAGCCAGGTCTCCGTCGACAACCCTCTGCCCGAGTATCCGCGCCCGCAGCTCACCCGCCCCGACTGGGCGAATCTCAACGGTATCTGGGACTTCGCGGTGACCGGCCGCGACGCCGGGCAGCCGGCGTCGTTCTCCGAGCAGATAAGGGTCCCGTTCGTCGCGGAGTCCTCGCTCTCCGGCATCAAGCGGAGAATCACGGAGAACGACAAGCTCTGGTACAAGCGCACGTTCACCGTGCCGTCGAACTGGAACGGCCGCCGCGTCGTGCTCAACTTCGGCGCGTCGGACTGGCAGAGCACGGTGTGGGTCAACGGCACCCAGGTCGGCGCCCACAAGGGCGGCTTCGACTCGTTCTCGTACGACATCACGCCCCAGCTGAACGGCGGCTCGAACACGATCGTCGTCTCCGTGTACGACCCGACGCAGACCGGCGGCCAGGCCGTCGGCAAGCAGCGCATCAACGACGTGAACCCGCACGCGGGCGGCGGCATCTTCTACACCGCCGCCTCCGGGATCTGGCAGACCGTGTGGCTGGAACCCGTCGCCGCGTCGCACGTCACGCGCCTCGACATGACGCCGGACCTCGGCAACAGCACCCTGCGGGTCAGGGTCCAGGCGGCCTCGGCGGGCGGCCGGACCGCGCGGGTCACCGTCTCCAGCGGCGGCACCGTGGTGGGTACGGCCACCGGGGCCCCCGGCACCGATCTCTCCGTCTCCGTGCCGAACCCGCGGCTGTGGAGCCCGGACGACCCGTTCCTGTACGACGTACGCGCCGAACTCCTCGACGGCACGTCCGTGGTCGACACGGTGGGCAGTTACGCGGGCATGCGCTCCATCGCCGTGGCGAAGGTCGACAACATCCTGCGCCCCGTCCTCAACGGGAAGTTCGTGTTCCAGACCGGGACGCTCGACCAGGGGTACTGGCCCGACGGCATCTACACGGCGCCCACCGACGCCGCGCTGAGGTCCGATCTCCAGGCGCACAAGGACCTCGGCTTCAACATGGTCCGCAAGCACATCAAGGTGGAGCCGCAGCGCTGGTTCTACTGGGCGGACAAGCTGGGCCTCCTGGTCTGGCAGGACATGCCGGCGATGGACACCGGCAAGACGCCTGACAGCGCGGCACGGACCCAGTGGGAGGCCGAGTACCACGCGGTCATCGACCAGCACCGCAGCTCGCCGTCGCTGGTCATGTGGGTGAACCAGAACGAGGGCTGGGGCCAGTACGACCAGGCCAGGATCGCGAACGAGGTCAAGGCGTACGACCCGTCCCGGCTGGTGAACAACATGAGCGGGGTCAACTGCTGCGGATCCGTGGACGGCGGCAACGGCGACGTGATCGACAACCACGTCTACGTCGGCCCCGGCAACACGGCGCCCACCGCGACCCGGGCCGCCGTACTCGGCGAGTTCGGCGGCCTGGGGTACAAGGTCCCCGGTCACGAGTGGTTCCCTGGCGGCGGTTTCAGCTACGAGGACCAGGCGAGCGTCTCCGCGCTGAACAACCGTTTCGTCGGACTCCTGGACGCCATCAGGATCGGCCAGCTGCCGGCCGGCCTGTCCGCCTCGGTCTACACCGAGATCACCGATGTGGAGAACGAGGCGAACGGGCTGCTCACCTACGACCGTCAGGTCGTCAAGGTGGACACCGCGCGCGTGAAGGCCGCCAACCAGGCCCTCATCCAGGCGTCGAGGACCCCCGCGCCACCGGTCACGCTGCCCACCGGGCAGTACAGGTCGCTCCGGGTCACCACCCCCGGCCACACGAACAAGTACCTGCGCCACTCCGAAGCGCTCGCCTACACCGCGGTCGTCGACAGCGGCAGCAGCGCGCTGCTGAAGAACGACGCCACCTGGAAGGTCGTCACGGGCCTGGCGAACAGCAACTGCTATTCGTTCGAGTCCCGCAACTACCCCGGCGAGTACCTGCGTCACCGGGACTTCCGGGTCCGCCGGGACGCGAGCGACGGCTCGGCGCTCTTCAAGGCCGACGCCACCTGGTGCGCGCTCGCGGGTTCGGGCGGCGTCCGGTTCTCGAGCGCCAATCTGCCCGGCAGCTATCTGCGCCACATCGGCTCGGAGGTGTGGCTGGCCACTCCCGGCGGCACGCACGCCTGGGACAACGCGGCCACCTTCACCGAGGACACCACCTGGGCCGTGGACGGGCCCTGGGCTCCGTGAGGTGAGCGACCCGGGCCCGGTGGCGCCCGTCCAGGCCGGCGCCGGGCCCGGACGCGTCACGCGTCGCCCATGACCAGGCCCTCGATGGTGTGCTTCTGGACGATGGGGGTCAGTTCCTCCACCACCGGGCAGTGCAGACGGGCCCGGACCCGCCCGGGCAGGGCCGCCCAGTAGCCCTGGGTGACGGCCATGTCGTGCTGGGCGTCGTTGCCCGCCCCCGGGGCGTCGACGCCCAGCACCAGGACCGGCCGGGAGTCGGCCGAGTGGTTGGCCGTGCCCCGGTGGACCGTCAGCGCGGAACGGGCCGAGATGTCCCCGCGCCGGGGGTACTTGCGCTCCGCCAGCCCTTCGTACCGTCCGTAGGTGTCACGGGGCGGGAACATCGCGTGGCCGAAGCGGGCGTCGTCGTCCCACTGCGTGCCCGGCGCGATCTCGAAGGGGCCCATGTCCTCGCGTGTGTCCACGGCGGTGAGGTTGAAGGCGAGGGACGTCAGCCGACGGCCGTTCCGGGTCTCGTCCGGCATGGGGAAGTCCCGGTGCCAGGGCTGGTTCACCGCACCGGCCAGCGGGACGTCGAAACCCAGCTCGACCACGCGGTAATCGGGCCCCAGCACCGCCTCGCACACCCCGCGCACCCATGGATGGTCCACGAGCTCGACGAAGCCGCGCAGCTGCTCCGGATGGATCTCGACGTAGTACCGGTGGGGGCCCCGGCCCACGGCGCCGCCCTCCCGGCCGCGCGCCTCGGCGAAGGCCGTCTCGATGTCCTCGCGCATCACGTCGGCCCACTGCGGGGTGAAGGCGCCCCGGTGGGCCGTGATTCCCGCCGTGTACAGGTCGTTGACGGCCTCTTGGAAGGGCGGGGCCAGGGCGGCTCCGGGCATGGCGGTGGTCCTTTCGTCGACGGGTCACGCGTCCGGCCGGCACGGGAGGGCGCGGTGCTCCTCGTCCGCGAGCCTGCGGACGCGTCCATGTTGCAACGTTGCAAGCAACGTGGCAAGAGTGTGCGCGCACCGTGGTGGGACCGGGCTGTTACGGTGCACGGGGCACGGTCCGCCGACCGCCCCGCACCCAGGGACAGGAGCTCACCGACCGTGGCAGCGAGGCTCAAGGACGTCGCCGCTCTCGCCGGCGTGTCCGTCCGGACCGTCTCCAACGTGGTGAGCAACGCCGCACCCGTCGCGCCGGCGACGCGCGCCCGGGTCATGGCAGCGGTGGAGGAACTGGGATACCGGCCCAACCTCGCCGCCCGCAATCTCCGGCAGGGGCGCACCGGGCTCATCGGGGTGGTCGTGCCCGAGATCCACTCCCCCTATTTCGGCGCCCTGGCGGAGCTCCTCATCGACGCGGCACGGGAGCGCGGCTGGACGGTGCTCCTGGAGCGCACCGGGGGACGCCCGGACCTGGAGCGGCGTCTGCTGGACGGTTCGGAGGGGCACCAGGTCGACGGGATGATCGTCAGCCCGTGGTCGACGTCCCCGGCCGAACTGGCCTCGCTCGCGGGCGGTCTGCCTCTCGTCGTCCTGGGCGAGCTGGCGCCGGACGGCGCCATCGACCACGTGGCCCTGGACAACGTGGCGGCGGCGCGGGACGCGGCCCGCCACCTGGTCGCCGGCGGCCGCCGGCGCGTCGCGGCGATCGGCCTGCAGTCGGAGCTCGGCCACGGCACGGCCGAACTGCGCGCCGAGGGCTTCCGGCAAGGACTGCGGGAGTCCGGTCTCTCCCCGGTGGCCGAGGTGGAGGTGGCCGATCTGCACCGCGGGGAGGGCGCACGGGCCCTCCGTGAACTGCTGCGCCTGCCGGGGCGTCCCGACGCGGTCTTCTGCTTCAGCGACGAACTCGCCCTCGGCGCCCTGCGCGTGGCCGCCGAGGAAGGCGTGCGGGTTCCCGAGGACCTCGCGCTGATGGGTTTCGACGACATCGAGGACGGCCGCTTCGCAGCCCCGTCCCTGACCACGATCGCCCCGGACCGGGAGCAGATCGCCGAACGCGCGGTGCAGTGCCTGACCGAGCGCGTACTGGGCCGGTTCGAGGCACTTCCCGGCCGCCGGATCGTGGTCCCGCACCGCGTGCTGCCACGGGAGAGCACCGGCGGCCCTGTCCCCCCGGGCGCACCGGACGGACCCGACACACCGGACGGACCGGGCCGCGGCTGAACGTCACACGGCCGGTGCGGCGGCCTCCAGCTCGGCCGCGGAGCCCGTCATGATCGTCCGCACGTGCCGGGTGATGTGCTCCAGGGGCCAGTCCCACCAGGCGGTCCGCAGCAGCCGTTCGATGTCCTCCTCCCCGTGACGACGGCGGATGAGGCGGGCCGGATTGCCGCCCACCACGCCGTAGTCGGGCACGTCGTCCACGACCACGGCACCGGAGGCGATGATCGCGCCGTTCCCGATCCGCACGCCCGGCATCACCGTCGACCGGTACCCGAACCACACGTCGTTGCCGACCACGGTGTCACCGCGACCGGGCAGACCGGTGAGGAGGTCGAAGTGCTCCGCCCACGACCCGCCCATGATCGGGAAGGGGAAGGTGGAGGCGCCGTCCATGCGGTGGTTGGCACCGTTCATGAGGAACCGCACGCCCTCGCCCAGGGCGCAGAACTTCCCGATGACCAGCTTCTCCGGCCCGTAGTGGTAGAGCACGTTACGGGTCTCGAACGCGGTCGGATCGTCGGGATCGTCGTAGTACGAGAAGTCCCCGACCTCGATCAGCGGCGAGGTGACGAGGGGTTTGAGCAGCACGACCCGTGGCTGCTCGGGCATGGGGTGCACCACGTTCGGGTCGGCCGGTACCAGTGGCATCGCTCGGTGATTCCTTTCTCCGGGTATGTCTGCCGCGGGCCGGACATCCGGTCCCGGACACGAGGCTGCCGCAGGACGACGGGCGCCGTCACGGCCGGGTGTCAGTGCACGGCACGCCGCGGCCCTCCACCTCGTCATGGTTCCTCCCGCCGCAGGGAACCGGCGGACGTCCGTACACGATCGCGGACCCCGGGATCCTGAACAAGATCGGAATGCGAAAGTATGCATGAGCCGGGCTGATGGACGAGGGGGTGCCCGTGGAGCGGCTCGAGATCGAGGTCTTCCTGGCCCTGGCCGAGGAACTGCACTTCGGGCGTACGGCCGAACGGCTGGGCGTCTCGCAGAGCAGGGTGAGCCAGATCGTCAAGGGCATCGAGCGTCGCATCGGCGCCCCGCTCTTCGACCGCACCAGCCGCCGGGTCGCGCTCACCCCGCTCGGCCGTCAGTTGCGCACGGATCTCGAACCGCACCACCGCGGGATCCAGCAGGCGGTCGGCCGCGCCACGGAGACGGCGCGCGGCCTCACGGGCCGTCTGACCGTCGGTTACACGGCGGCCTGGAACGGCAGCCTTCTCCTGGAGGCCGCCGACCGGCTCCGCACACGTCACCCCGAGTGCTCGGTGGACATCCTGGAGGATTCCTACGGCGCCACCCTGCGGTCACTCCGCACGGGCAGGGTCGATCTGCATCTGGCCGAACTCCCCGTCGACGAGCCGGACATCGTCGTGGGGCCCACCGTGTGCACGGCGGCCCGCGCTCTCGCGGTTCCGGCGGGCCACCCTCTGGCCTCGCGCGACACGGTGAGCCTGGAGGACCTCGCGCTGGCGCCGCTGATCAGACCCGCCGATGTCCCGCAGGTCTTCCTCGACGCGCACTTCCCACAGCACACACCCGGTGGCCGCGCTGTCCCGGACGGCCCGGTCGCCAGGAGCTGGCAGGACTTCCTCACCCTCGTGGGGGCGGGCAAGGGTGTCACTCCCACCTGCGCCCTGGCGGCCGCGTTCTACACCCGTCAGGACGTCGTCCACGTCCCGTTCCGCGACGCGCCGCCGGTCCACTACGCGCTGCTCCGGTCCACCCGGCGGGCCGACGCCAAGATCCACGCCTTCACCCGCATCGTCATCGGGCTCGCCGCGGCCGGGTGAGCCGCGGGCACGGGAGACGGCCGGAGCTCCCGGCGGCGCGGGCCTGTGCGCGCGCCGCCGGGAGCGGGTCCTGCCGGGGGTCTCCTTACGGCTGGTCGCCGTCGTGGAGCGCGGTCACCTCCTGGTCGGTGAGCGCCTTGTCGTACACCTTCACCTGGTCGACCGAACCGTTCCAGAAGTCGACGTTGCCGCCCGACCACTTGGCGCGGCCGACGGACAGCGCGCCGGAGCTCACGTCGGCGGTGCCGGCAGCCGCGGTGGAGGCCAGCTTTCCGTCGACGTAGAGCTTGATCTCGTCACCGCTGCGCACACCGACGAGGTGGTACCAGTGGCCGAGCTCGGGCTTGATCTCCAGCCTGGCGCGGTGGGCGCCGGGGGTGGAGAAGGCGAACGCGCCCTGCCCGTACTGCAGGTAGAACGGGTTCTCCTGGCGCCGGCCGTCCTGGCTGACGACGGTGGCGTAGTTGCCCGGAAGCGCGTCCAGCGACGCCCAGGCCGAGACGGTGTAGTCACCGGTGGTGTCGACGACCGGGCCGTCGGTCTGCGCGTACTGGCCCTCACCGTTGAACTTCAGCGCCGAGCCCTTGACCCCCGGCGCCCAGGACGTGCCCTCGGAGAGCGTGAGGTCCTTGTGGTTGGGGCCGCTGTCGGCGGCCTTCGTGCCCTTGTTCTCGTCCAGGGACCACGCACCGCCGCCCTTGATCTCGTCGCGCTCGCCCGCCGCGGCACCGGCGGCGATGACCTCCTGGTTGATCTTCCGCACCTTGGCGGGGTCGACCTTGATCTCCCGTCGGTCGTACGTCCAGAGACCGTTGAGCTCGTTCTCCAGGTCGGTCACCTGGGTGTAGATCGAGCCGGAGAGCTCGGCGCGGGCCGCGTCCAGGTAGTACGTGCGGGTGTTGTCGACGTACTTCGCCGTCAGGGCGTCCTTGTCGGCGACGCCGCTGTAGATCGCGGTGGGGGCACCCGGCCACATGTTCCCGGGCATCCGCAGGGTGAAGCCGCCGTGCTCACCGTCCATCGCCGCGCGCTTCTCGTCGGGGAAGGCCGGGTCGGTGTTGTTGTAGTCGTGGTGGTCGATGATGTCGCCCTTGCCGGAGTCACCCTTCGAGTTGCAGCAGTTGACACCGCTGTGGGCGTTGACGACGCGGGAGGGATCGGCGGCCTGGACCTTCTCGGTGATCTTGCCGGTCTCGGTGCGGTCCCACTCGCCCCAGCCCTCGTTGAAGACGATCCAGGCACCGATCGACGGGTAGTTGTGGAGCTGCTCCATCATCTCGGCACCCTGGTCGAGGAAGGCCTTCTGGCCCTTCTCGCCGGTGATGTTGCCGGAGACGAAGTCCTGCCACACCAGGAGGCCCAGCTGGTCGGCGTGGTAGTACCACCGGGCGGGCTCGACCTTGATGTGCTTGCGGACGGAGTTGAAGCCGAGGTCCTTCTGCGCCTTCAGGTCGAAGACCAGGGCCTTGTCGCTGGGCGCCGTGTTCAGACCGTCGGGGTAGAAGCCCTGGTCGAGCTGGGCGAGGGAGAAGAACGGCTTTCCGTTGAGCACCAGCTTCTGGTAGCCGCCGACCTCGGCGACGCCGAAGGAGCGCATCCCGAAGTAGCTGTCGACGGTGTCCTTGGAACGCCCGTCCTTGAGGGTGACCTCCAGGTCGTACAGGTACGGGTCGTCCGGCGTCCACAGGTGCTGCTTGGCCACCGGGAGGCTCAGTTCGCCGTTGGCCGGACCGGTGACGGTGCCGACGACCTTGCCCTTCCTGTCACGCGCCACAGCCGTGACCTTGGCGGACTTCGAGGCGCCCTCGGAATTGACCGTGACCGCGAGCCGGCCCTTGTCGATGTCCGGCGTGGTCTTCAGGGAGTCGACGGCGGCGGGCGCGACGGGCTCCATCCACACGGTCTGCCAGATGCCGGAGGAGGCGGTGTAGAAGATGCCGCTCGGGTTGGCGGACTGCTTGCCCGTGGGCTGGTCGGCCCCGGTGGTGTCGGTGACCGCGACGACCACCTCCTGGGGACCGGTGCCCTTGAGCGCGTCGGTGATGTCGGCGCTGAAGGCGGTGTAGCCGCCGGTGTGCTCGGCGACCTGCTTGCCGTTGACCCAGACCCGTGCCTGGTAGTCGACGGCACCGAAGTTGAGCTTCAGCCGCTCGTCGCTGCCCCGCTTGCCGACCGACCAGCTCTTGGGCACGGTGACGAGCTTGCGGTAGAACATGTGGTCTTCGTGGCGCTCGAGCCCGGAGAGCTGGGACTCGACGGGGTAGGGCACGGTGATGCGCTCGTCGAGCGGCTTGCCGAAGACCGGCTGCTCACCGGCGGCGGCTCCCGCGAACTCCCACTGGCCGTTGAGGTTCTTCCAGTCGTCGCGGACCTGCTGCGGCCGGGGGTACTCGGGCAGCGGGTTCTTGCGGTCGACCTTGTCACCCCACGGGGTGGTCAGGCGGTGCGTGGAGAGGTTCTTCGCCCTGCGGCTGATCTCCGGGACGGTCTCGTCGCCGTTCTTCAGGCCGCCCTTGCCGTCGTACGCGATCCGGACCTGCTGGCCCTTCTGGACGGCGGCGCCCAGCGTGACGACGAGCGCCTTGCGGTTGTCCGACGCCCGGACGACGGACTTCACGGGCATCGGCGTGGTGTCCGCCTCGACCGTGAGGTGGTCCTTCACGTCCTTGACGCCGCTGAGTTCGTGGTCGAAGGTCGCCTGCACCTTGAGGCCGTTCCCCGCGACGCTCAGCGCGACCGGGTAGACCTCGAAGTCGGCGGGCGGGGTGAAAGCGGACTCGGGCACGATCTGCTTGGCGAGCTTCGCGCTGGACCAGCGCAGGAACATGTTCGCCCCGCCGACGTCCTGGAACATCTCCAGCCGGAACGTGTGCTGCTCCCCGGCCTTCAGGGAGACCGGAGCGCTGGTCTGCTCCTTGTCCCAGTCCGGCACCCAGTGGTCGATGACCGGCTTGTCGTCGATGAAGAGCCGGAAGCCGTTGTCACCGATGGCGGAGAAGGTGTAGTCGCCGGTCTCGGGGGCCGCGATCTGCCCCGTCCAGCGGGCGGTCGTGTGCTCGGTCCTGCCGGTGGCCGACTCGAACGCCCCGGTCAGACCGGGGAAGTTGATCTCCGGGTCGAGCGCGGTCGCGCCGAGCTCGGCGAAGTCACGCGCGCCCGGCGCGGACATGGCGAAGTACTCGCCCTTGAGTCCGTGCGGCTCGGTGGACGGGTCGTCCTTCACGAACGCCGTTGCCGCGGCGGCCCCTTCGGCAGGAGTGGCGGCGGGAGCGGCGGCCGCGGCGGTCGGGACCAGCGTGGCCCCGACCGGAAGCAGCAGGGCCGCCGTACAGGCAAGAGTTCTGAAAAGCGTGCGGGGGCGGGCTAGTTGTCGTATCAAGGCGTCGTCCTCGTCGAAGAAGCCGAAGTGCTCCGAACCGCGAAGCACTGCACATAGTCGAACATTGAGCCACAGCCTCAAACACCTGACAACGGTCGTGCACAGAGAATTTTCAACGATAGAAAACGAGACCTCCTCCACGCCCCACGCAGGAGGCGCGGGGCCCGGCAGCCGGCGCCGTGCCGCCCACCGGGCCCCACCGCAGGGACAGTTGGGTCACTACCGCGGAAGACCCGCAGGTCCCGTGGCCCAGGACGTGTTCGGCGCCTCGGCAAGCCGGTAGGCCAAAGAACCTCCTCGGGTGACCAGTCGCGCGTCCACCCAGGACCTGTCGACCGCCCGTCCGTCCACCGTCACCGCGTCGATGTACGGATGTGTCGCATCGGCGGCCGGGGCGCTGATCCGGATGTCCCCGCCCTGGGACCGCTCCAGCACCGCGGAGGGGAACAGCGGTGTCCCCAGCAGCATGGCGGCACTGCCCGGTGTCTGCGGGTAGAGGCCGAGCGCCGAGAAGACGTACCAGGCCGACATCGTGCCGAGGTCGTCGTTGCCGGGCAGGCCGCGCGGTCCCGTCCCGTAGACCGTGTCCACGATCTCCCGTACGGTCTCCTGGGTCTTCCAGGGCTTGCCCAGCGCGTTGTAGAGCCACGGGGCGTGGATGCCGGGCTCGTTGGTCGGGTCGTAACGCAGCGCGTCCCCGCCCTTGACCGACCAGGAGCCGTCCGCCTTGTGGAAGAAGGCGTCCAGACGCTTCGCCGCCGTCTCCCGGCCGCCCATGGCCTCGGCCAGTCCCTGCACGTCCTGGGGGACCATCCAGGTGTAGGTGGCGCTGGTGCCCTGCGCGAAGCCCTTGTCACTGCCGGGGCTGAAGGGGGTCACCCAGGAGCCGTCGAGGTTGCGCGCCTGGATGTAGCCGGTGGTACCGGCGCCGTCCCCCGCCCCGGGGTTGAAGACGTTGCGCCACCAGAGGCCGCGCTCGTCGAAGGCCGCGGCCTCCTCGTCCCGTCCGAGCAGCCGGGCCCAGCGGCCGAGCGCCGCGTCGGCGACGGCGTCCTCGAGGGTCTCGGCGGCGCCGCCCCAGCAGTGGCAGACGTCCTGGGCCGCGTAGTGGGACTCCAGGTACTGGGCGAGGTTGGGGCGCTGGCCGGTGCACTGGCCGGGGCATCCCGCGTCGGAGAGGCCGTCCGGATGGGGCACCGTGGCCTGGCGGGCCAGGGATTCGAAGGCGCCCTCGTAGTCGAAGTTGCGTACCCCCATCGCGTAGAACGTGGCGAGCGTGGCGGCGGTGGGATCGCCGGTCATCACGTGCGTCGCTCCGTTGACGTGCACCCAGCGGTCCCAGACGCCGTCGTTCTGCCGGGCGAAGTTGTAGAGCGACTGGGCGAAGTCGCCCGCGATCCTCGGTTTGAGGAGGGCGAGGAGCTGGATCTGGGCGCGGTACTGGTCCCAGCCGGAGAAGTTGCTGTACTGCGCCTTCTGACCGCGCGTGACGCGGTGCGGCTTCCCGTCCATGCCGGGGTAGCGGCCGTCCCTGTCGCTGATCAGGTTCGGCTGCATCAGCGAGTGGTAGAGCGCGGTGTAGAACGTGGTGCGCTGCGCCTCGCTGCCTCCGCCGACGCGTACGGAGGACAGCTCCCGGTCCCAGGCGGCGGATCCCGCCCGGGCCACGTCGTCGACGCTCGCCCTCGGCGCGATCTCCTGGCGGAGGTTGGCCTCGGCTCCGGCCCGGCTGACGTAGGAGATCCCGATCCGCATACGGACGTCGTCGTCGGCCGTGGTGTCGAAGCCGACCCAGCCGCCGGAACCGCGCCCGGCGCGGTCCGCCCCGGTGGCGTACCCCTCGCCGCCGCTGCCGCTGGTGGCGCCCGGTGCGAGGGTGCCGTCACGCCAGGTGCCGGTGGTGGAGAAGGCACGGTCGAAGGAGGCGCTGAAGTAGAGCCGGTAGTAGCTCTTGCGGTTGTTGGTACCGCCGTTGGCGCGCCGACCGCAGAAGGCACCGGTGAGCACCGAGCCGGTCACCTTGCGGTGGGCGGTGTCGATCTCGATCTCGGCGTCCTCGCTGCCGTTGAGGGAGTTGGACACCCGGAAGAGCAGGTTGGCGGGCTTGTCCGCGGGGAAGCTGAAGTCGGCCACACCCGCGCGTTCGCTCACGGCCAGGTCCGCGGTGGCTCCGGAGTCCAGTCCGACGGTGTAGCGGCCGGGCACCGCGCGCTCGTCGTCGTGGGAGAAGCCCGACGCGTAGACGGCGTCCTTGGTGTCGGCGGACGGCGAGGACGTCACGTCGCCGACGAACGGCATGATCGGCACGTCACCCGCGGCTCCGGGGTTGCACCCGGCCCCGTTGACATGGGTGAGGCTGAGCCCGCGCATCCGGGTCACCCCGTACTCGTAACCGTTGGCCGCGCCGGTGCTCGTCTGGTCGCCCGTGGTACTGGTCGGCGACCACGCCATCATGCCGTACGGGCGGACGGCGCCGGGGTAGGTGTTGCCGCCGTTCGCCGTGCCGATCATCGGGTCCACGTACGCGGTGGGGCGGGTGACGAGGGCCTCGGCCTGGGCGGCCGGCGGGGTGACGGCTCCGACGAGCACTCCGGCGAGGACGATCGCGGCGGCCCGTGCGGCGTGACGCCGGGCCGGGGACGGTCTGGAGGGCATGTTCTCGGATACCTCCGACTGAGAGGGGGACAACGTTGTCAACACCGTCCGGACAGCGGCGTCGGCCACGTTGATCGATTCGCGGCCGAGCGTAGGTGCCCGGGGCGTGCGAGGGAATGCCGCGGACGGATCCGACCGGTGAACGAGTGGTGAACGCGGGTCCCGGCTCTTCGTCCGACGCGGGTCCCGGCCCTTCCTCCGACGTGGGGGCGGGGGGCGGCCGGCCGCCCCCCGCCCCTCGGCCCGGCGTCGCGTGGAGGCGGGCCACGGCGGCAAGCGGTCCTGCCGGGCTCCGGGGACAGGCACAATGCGGGGTGTGACCGATGACGACCCGTACCTGTGGCTGGAAGACCTCGAGAGCGAGGCCGCTCTCGCCTGGGTGGCCGAGCGGAACGCCGAGACGAGGGCCGCGCTGGCCGACGGGGCGGGGTTCGCCTCCCTGAAGCAGAGCCTGCGGGAGGTGCTGGACGCCTCGGACCGCATCCCCTACACGGTCCGGCGGGGCGCGTACCTCTACAACTTCTGGCAGGACGCCGGACACGTACGCGGCGTATGGCGGCGTACGACGCTGGAGCAGTACCGCAAGGACTCCCCCGAGTGGGAGGTCCTCCTCGACGTCGACGCGCTCGCCACCTCGGAGGACGAGAAGTGGGTGTGGGCCGGCGCGCGGGTGCGCCACCCGGATCACGACCGGGCGCTGGTGCACCTGTCCCGCGACGGCGGTGACGCCACGGTGGTGCGCGAGTTCGACCTCGCCGGCCGGGCCTTCGTCCAGGACGGGTTCCAGGTGGAGGAGGCGAAGACCCGGGTCGGGTGGATCGACGCCGACACGGTCTTCCTGGGCACGGACTTCGGGCCCGGCTCGATGACCGGCGCCGGCTATCCGCGCACGGTACGCCGGTGGCGGCGCGGCACCCTGCCGGGCGAGGCCGAGCCGGTCTTCGAGGCGGAGACCACGGACGTGTCGGCCTGGGGAGCGCACGACACCACACCCGGCTTCGAACGCAGCTTCGTCGGCCGGGCCATGGACTTCTACCGCGACGAGACCTACCTCCTGGCCCCCGACGGCGCACGCATCAGGATCGACGTCCCCGACGACGCCTCCGCCTACGCCCACCGCCGCCACCTGATCGTCACCCTGAGGTCCGAGTGGCTGGGGCAGCCGGCGGGCTCCCTGCTGGCGTTCGGCTTCGACGCGTTCCTGGCGGGTGACCGCACCCCCGAGGTGCTGTTCACCCCCGACGGGCGGACGGCGCTGGCCGGGCACTCGTGGACCCGCCACCATCTGATCCTGGAGACGATGCACGACGTCAGCACCCGGATCGAGGTCCTCACCCCGGGTTCCGACGGTGGCCCCTGGGCCCGCAGGCCGCTCGCGGACGTCCCGGCACTGTCCGACGCCAGTGTCGTGGACACGGACCCGGACGTCTCCGACGAGTACTTCCTGAACGTGTCCGGCTTCCTCCAGCCCTCCACCCTGTACCACGGGCACATCGGCGGCGCGGACACCACGGACGTCCTCAAGCAGGCCCCGCCCCGCTTCGACGCCGCCGGCCTGACGGTGCGGCAGTTCTTCGCGGCTTCCCTGGACGGCACCCGGGTCCCGTACTTCGTGATCGGCCCCGACCACTCCCGCACCGGCCCGGGACCCACCCTGCTCCACGGCTACGGCGGCTTCGAGGTCTCGCTCACCCCCTTCTACGACGCGGTGGCCGGCCGCGCGTGGCTGGAGCGCGGCGGCACCCACGTCATCGCCAACATCCGGGGCGGCGGCGAGTACGGACCGCAGTGGCACCAGGCCGCGCTCCGCGCCGGACGGCCGCGTGCGTACGAGGACTTCGCGGCCGTCGCCGCCGACCTCGTCACACGGGGTGTCACCACCCCGGCGATGCTGGGCGCCGAGGGGGGCAGCAACGGCGGTCTCCTCATGGGCGCCATGCTCACCCGCTACCCGGAGCTGTTCGGTGCGGTCGTCGCCCATGTGCCGCTGCTGGACATACTGCGTTTCCACCGGCTCCTCGCCGGGGCGTCCTGGACCGCCGAGTACGGGGACCCGGACGACGCCGCCGATCTGCCGCACCTGCGGGAGCTCTCCCCGTACCACCGGCTCACGGCGGACCGGGTCTATCCTCCGGTCCTGCTGACGACCTCCACCCGCGACGACCGCGTCCACCCCGGACACGCCCGCAAAGCGGCCGCGCGGCTGGGGGAGCTCGGCCACCGCGTCCTGTTCCACGAGAACACCGGCGGCGGCCACTCCGGCGCCGGCGACAACGAACAGGCCGCCCACAACGAGGCCCTGATGTACACCTTCTTGTGGCAGCACCTCTCCCCGCCGAACCCCTGAGACCCCGGAGGGCGCGATGATCCGCTGGACGTACGCATTCCTCGACCGGCCCGCGGCGACCGTCGACCGCGCGACGGCCTTCTGGGCCTCGGTCACCGATACCCGCGCCTCCGAACCGTGGGGGGACGAGGGCGAGTTCACCTCGCTGGTCGCCGAGGGGGCCGACACCTGTCTGGTGACGCAGGCCGTGGGCGGGCCGGGCGGTGCGCACCCGGACCTCGCGGTGGAGGACATGACCGCCTTCACCGGGCGGGCGACGGAGCTCGGCGCCGTCGTCCGGGCCCGCCGGCCGGAGCTGACGGTCCTGCGCTCGCCGGCCGGCCAGCCGTTCTGTCTGGTGCCCTGGCGCGGGCAGCGGTCCGTCCCGCCGGTGGTCACCGGCCCCGGCGGGGTGCGCAGCCGGGCGGACCAGATCAGTCTGGACGTGTCACCCGACGCCTTCGACGCCGAGGTCGGTTTCTGGGTGGAGCTGACCGGCTGGGACGCGTCCCCCGGTGAGCACGCGGAGTTCCACGTACTGCGCCCGGCCCTCGGTCTGCCGGTCCATCTGATCGTCCAGCGTCTGGACGCGCCGCGTCCCGCCTCCGCCCATCTGGACGTGGCCTGCCCGGATCTGGAGGCCGGCCGGACGTGGCACGAGGCCCACGGCGCGGAGTTCGTCGGCCGGGGTGATGCCTGGCTGGTGATGCGGGATCCCTCGGGCGGCGTCTACTGCCTCACCCGGCGCGACCCGGAGACCGGCGAGTAGGGTCGCCGGTCTCCGGGGCGCCGTGGTGTCGCGACGTCCGCGCTACGGCGTGGTGATGCTCGGCCGGGGCGCGGTGGGCGCCCCGCTGCCGATGGCGAAGCTGGGGTGCGGGGGCTGGTTGTAGGCCGTGTTCTGCCAGGCCAGCGCGGTCCGGTACATGGTGTCGTGCAGCAGTGTGGTGATCCTGGTGCCGGTCTCGTACGGCGTGGAGTAGATCCGCAGGGCCGTGTTGTTGCTGGTCGGCCACACGACCTCCTCGCGCCAGTCGCCGAACAGGTCGCCGGAGATCGCCGGGGTGGCCTTGGTGCCGTTGTTGGAGTGGACCGAGGCCCCGGTCAGCAGGCGGGTGTCGGACGACGTGCCGTACTTGTCGATGTGGGTGCCGTCGAGGAGTTCACGGGTGGTGTCGCCGTCCCACCAGGACAGGAAGTTGGAGCTGGACGGCTTGCGGCTGGTGACCACGTCTCCCTTGGGGCCGCGTACACCGGAGACCGCCGAGGACCAGGACTCGGCACCGGCGCTGCCGGCCCAGATGTCGCCGGAGACCCCGCGTCCGTTGTCCCCGCTCGCCGGCGTCGACCAGAGGATCTGCCCGGTCTTCGCGTCCGCCATCCACGAGGACGGCTTCGAGCCGTCCTCGTCGACCTTGAACTCCTCCAGGCCCGCCCTGGACGGATCGAGGTCACCGACGTGCATGGCGTCGCCGTGGCCGTTCTTCGTGGTCCACAGTCCGCTGCCGTTGTCGTCCACGGCCATGGCGCCGTAGATGATCTCGTCCTTGCCGTCCCCATCGGCGTCGGCGACGGAGAGCTGGTGGTTGCCCTGGCCGTCGTAGCCCTTGCCGGAGTTCGTCGAACTGTTCGTGTCGAAGGTCCAGCGCCGGGTGAAGGCGCCGCTCCTCCAGTCCCACGCGGCGATGACGCTCCGCGTGTAGTAGCCGCGCGCCATGATCAGGGAGGGCCGGGCGCCGTCCAGATAGGCCGTGCCGGCGAGGAAGCGGTCGACCCGGTTGCCGTACGAGTCGCCCCACGAGGACACCGTGCCGCGTGCGGGGACGTAGTCGACGGTGCCCATCGCCGCACCGGTCCGTCCGTTGAACATCGTCAGGAACTCGGGCCCCGACAGGATGTATCCGGAGGAGTTGCGGTAGTCGGCGGAGGAACTGCCGATGACCTTCCCGGCACCGTCCACGCTGCCGTCGGCGGTCTTCATGGCGACCTCCGCCTGGCCGTCGCCGTCGTAGTCGTACACCTGGAACTGGGTGTAGTGGGCGCCGGAGCGGATGTTGCGGCCGAGGTCGATCCGCCAGAGCCGGGTGCCGTCGAGCTTGATCCCGTCGACGATCGTGTTGCCCGTGTAGCCGGACTGGGAGTTGTCCTTGGCGTTGGTGGGCTGCCACTTGAGGACGAAGTCGAGGGCGCCGTCTCCGTCCAGGTCCCCGACGGACGCGTCGTTGGCCTCGTAGGTGTAGGCGACACCGTCGGGCGTCGTCCCGCCCGCGGGCGGGCTGATCGGTACGTCCTTGTAGCCGGCGCGGAACTGGATCGCGTGCACGGAGTCGCCCTGTTCCACCCCGCCGACGACCGCGCGGACCGTGTAGTCGGCGGTGGCGGGCGCGCCGGAGTGGAAGTAGTTCGTCGAGGCGGTCACCGGCGAGGCGTTGACCTTGGTGCCGGCCCGGTAGACGTTGAACGCCACGTTGTCGGGGTCGGTGCCCAGCCAGCGCCAGCTGACGAGGTTGCCGCTGTCGGTGTGGACGCTCACGACGCCGCGGTCCAGCGCCTCGGCCTGCCGTGCGGTGGCGGCCTGCGAGACGGGGCCGAGCGCGAGGAGCCCGCCGGCGGCGAGCAGTCCCGCGGCCAGAGCGCCGGCCAGCGCGCGGGTGCGGGAGGTACGGCGTCTGCGGCGAGGGCGGGAAGGGGGCTGGGGAAGCAGAGGCTCCACGAGAGGCACCTTCTGGCAGGGGACGGCTTACGTCCCCTCAGTTGCTGCCCGACGCGGAAAGGTTGCCGCCGGATTCCGTTCCGGTCGCGGCCGGCTTCCCCCGCCCCGCGCCGGCCGCGTGCGCCGCGGAGTGCAGCGAGCGCAGGGCGAGCAGCAGGAAGCCTATGTCGTCGAGGTAGACGGGGTCCGGCAGGAGATCGACGGGAGACACGGTGTAGATCACCGCAGCCCACACGAGCGCCTTGTTGTGCAGGGGGACGCCCGCGTCGACGAGCAGCTTCCTGGCCCGGATCACGCGGACCAGCAGGACGGCGGCGGTACCCGCCATGAGCAGGACCGCGACCGCCCCGACGACGAGCCAGACCGAGACGTCCACCGCTCACCGTCTTCTTTCGGGGCGCCCTGCGCCCGGCGCCGTCATCCGTGGCTCCTGGCCTGCTGACGGGCGCGGCGGCGCTTCAGGGCACGGCGTTCGTTCTCGTCCATGCCGCCCCACACCCCCGAGTCCTGCCCGTTCTCCAGGGCCCAGTCCAGGCACTGTTCCCGCACGGGGCAGGTACCGCAGACGGCCTTGGCCTCCTCGGCCTGGACGAGTGCCGGGCCGGTGCTGCCGATGGGGAAGAAAAGGTCGGGGTCCTCTTCGCGGCACGCCGCGTGCATGCGCCAGTTGTCCATGACTCTCACTCCTTCACACTGAACGGTCCGTCGGTCTCCGCCGGACACCACGTCGTCTCCGGGCTCCGTAGGTCCACGTGACCGTCATCCGGCGTTCGAAACCACAACAGGCCCGGCCTTCACGGTTTCCCTGCCCCACCGCCACCTTCGGGCAGCGACGATCCCGGACGTGGAGCCGCCGCGCACGCGCCGTCCAGCCTGATGCGGTAATCCGTGACGGCGGTCGGCTCGCCGATGATGTCCGCCCTGGCACCAGGGCCCTCCAGGACCGCGCGGTCGCCGATCTCCGGGACCGGAACACGCAGCAGATGCAGGGGCGGGAGGCCGGTCATGGGGTGCGGCGGAAAGTGGAGGGGCACCACCTGCACGGTGAGGTGCTTGCGGTGTACGGCCTCCTCCAGCACCGTGCGCTGCTCGGCCATCACCACGGGGCCTCCGACCGTCGTGTGGAGAGCGGCCGCCGGGAGCAGGGCCCAGAGGGCGGCGCCGCGCTCCTCCAGCCGGCGCTGCCGCTCGGCCAGCAGTTCGATGTGCCGGTCGAGTCCGGGCGCGGGATCCGCTGTCAGGGCTTTGCGCAGAGCCGCCTCGTAGGCCGGGGTGCGCAGCAGTTCGGGGACGAGTGCGGGATGCCAGGTCCGCACGAGTGCGGCGGAGGACTCGATGCCGATGACCTCCTGCTGCCACGGCTCCATCGCGTCCCGCCACCGGTGCCACCAGCCGGGCAGGTTCGCGGCCGCGAGACCCGTCATGATCGGCTCGGCCTCCGCGGCGGGCACCGCGTAGCACTCCAGCAGGACGCGGACCTGATGGGCGTCGAGGCCGGTCTCGGCGCGCTCGATGCGCCGGACGGTCGCGGGATGGGCACCCAGTGCCACGGCGGCCGCCTGGAGGCTGACGCCCGCGCGCTCCCGCAGTATCCGCATGCGCTCCGCGAGGACGCGGTGCTCGACGGTGGGGCCGGACCGGGGCCTCATCCACCTGTCCCTTCCTCGTGCGCACGGAGAGGTGCGGATTCCGGAGCCGTGAGCTCCGATTCCGAACCATCCTGACACTCTGCCTCTTGCAAAGTATGCATTTTGCACGGAGAGTACGTACATGTCGGAAATAGTTACGTGCGCACGTCCGGCCCCGTCGGGTTCGAGCGGGCGTAGCGCACAGAGCTGGTGGATTCCCCGCCTCCCCCGGGGCGTCCCCGTCGCAAGGCACCGCGTGCAGGAAGCCATGCGGAGCTGGGGAGAGCCGGACGAGCGCGTCGAGACGGCGGCCCTGGTCGTGACCGAGCTGGTCGCGAACGCGGTGGAGCACACCGCGGGCCGGCGCATCAGGTGCCGCCTCCTGCGGACCTCCGGCCGCGTGCGCATCTGCGTGTGGAACCGCGGCAGGCGGCACGTACCGGAGCTGCCGGGTCCGCGGGACCCCGAGCCGCACGGCGGTACCGCGGACGGGCTGCACGGCTCGGAGGGCCCCGGCCCGGTGGCCTTCGACGGACCGCACGGCACCGGCGACGGATTCAGCCTCGCCTCGGTGGCCGAGGACGGGCGGGGTCTGATGCTCGTGGACGCGCTGGCCACGCGGTGGGGCACCCGTACCAGCGTGTCCGGCCGGCTCGTCTGGGCCGACGTCTGAACCGGCCGGGACCGCTCAGGCGAGGGCCGCCCGGCACTCCGGGTGACCCCAGCCGTTGGGGTTCTTGGCGATCATGTCCTTGGCCGCGTACGGCTTCCCGCAGTGGCACCGGCCGGCGAACTTGGCACGGATCGTTCCGCTGCCGGAACTCTTCCTGGCCGTGGATCCGGCGGCAGAGCCGCTCCTGGCCTCCCCCGCCCCCCGGCCCTTCGTCGAGCGGGCCGGGGCCGGCACCGGCATGTCCGCGGTGCCGTGCGCCGTCCCCGCGGCCTGCTGGGAGACCGCGACCTCGCTCGCGGCCTGGTCGGCCACGGCGTTGAGAGGGTCGCCGCCCACCTGGTGCGCCGGCACGTAGCGGAAGGTCACGCTGCGCGTGCTCAGCAGCTCGTCGATGGCGACCACCAGCTCCCGGTTGGCGACCGGCTTGCCGCCCGACGTCTTCCAGCCGTTGCGCTTCCACCCCGGCAGCCACTTGGTCACCGCGTTCATCGCGTACTGCGAGTCCATGCGCACCTCGAGGGGCACGGCCGGGTCGGTCGACCTCAGCAGTTCCAGCAGAGCGGTGAGCTCGGCGACGTTGTTGGTGGCGATGCCCAGCGGGCCCGCTTCCCACCGCTGGGGGTTGCCCTGGCCGTCGGCCACGACCCATGCCCAGGCAGCAGGTCCCGGATTGCCCTTGGATGCCCCGTCACACGCGGCGATGATGCGCTCGTCCATGCCCCCGATCATGCCAGCCCGGGAGGTCAGGGCACGATCGAGTCGATGTACCCGCCGTCCACCCGTACGGCCGCACCCGTGGTGGCGGACGCCTGCGGCGAGCTGAGGTAGACGACGAGGTTGGCGATCTCCTCGGGCTCGATGAGCCGCTGGAGCAGGGACTGGGGCCGGTGCTCGCGCATGAAGACGCGCTGGGCCTCGTCCCACGGGAGGTCCGCGCCGACGAGCTCGTGGACGAAGTCCTCGACGCCACCGGTGTGGGTGGGGCCCGCGATCACGGAGTTCACCGTCACCCCTGTCCCCGCCGCCTCCTTGGCGAAGCCTCGGGAGACCGCGAGCAGCGCGGTCTTCGACATGCCGTAGTGGATCATCTCGGCGGGGATGACGACGGCCGAGTCGCTGGCGATGTTCTGGACGCGGCCCCACCCCCGCCCGGTCATGCCGGGCAGATAGCGGCGGATCAGCCGTACGGCGCTGAGGACGTTGGTGTCGAAGTAGGTGCGCCACTCGTCGTCGGTGATGTCCAGCGGCGGCCGGGAGCCGAAGATGCCGAGGTTGTTGACGAGGATGTCCGCGGCGGGCACCGCGTCGAGGAGCTCGGCGGCTCCCTGCTCCGTGGCGAGGTCACAGGCCACGGTGAGGAGCTCGGCGGCCGGTTCGGCGGCGCGCAGCGCTCCGGCGGCGGATTCGAGCCGCTCGCGGCTGCGTCCGGTCAGCACCACGCGCGCTCCGGCACCGGCCAGCCCGGTGGCGATGGAGAGACCGATGCCCTGGGACGACCCGGTCACGACCGCGGTCCTGCCGGCAAGATCGATACGCATGGCGCGGCCCTTTCGTCCCCTGTCCGAGGTCCACCGGGTGGACCTGGTCCGTCCCCACCCTGACACTTCCCGGCGAGGGACGCCTTCCGGCGGACGCGGGACGGGGCCCCGGCCGGTGCAGACCGGCCGGGGCCCCGTGGCGTGCGTCGGAGTCTCAGAGAACGCCGGAGGCGGAGACGGCGATCTTCGCCTTGGTGGTGCCGCTCTGGGAGCCGTAGGTCTCGATCTTGCGGACGAGCGCCATGCTGTCCTCGTCGGCGACCTCGCCGAACACCACGTGCTTGCCGTCCAGCCAGGGGGTGAGGACGGTGGTGATGAAGAACTGCGACCCGTTGGTGTTCGGGCCGGCGTTGGCCATCGAGAGCAGACCCGGCTTGTTGTGCTTCAGGGTGAAGTTCTCGTCGGCGAACTTCTCGCCGTAGATGCTCTTGCCACCGGTGCCGTTGCCCCGGGTGAAGTCACCGCCCTGGAGCATGAAGTCCGGGATGACGCGGTGGAACGGCGAGCCGGCGTAACCGAAGCCGTGCTCACCGGTGGCGAGCGCGCGGAAGTTCTCCGCGGTCTTGGGGGCAACGTCGTCGAAAAGGTTGAACACGATCCGGCCCGCGGGCTGGTCGTCGATGGTGATGTCGAAATACGCCTTGATGGTCATGGGTCCATCCTGACATCACCTGCCGCTCCGCGGTGCACAGCCCCCGCCCGGCGGAGGCCGTGGGCCGCACGGGCACGGCGTACCACGGCCATGAGCCGTGGTACGCCGTTTCAGTCAGGGAGAACGCCGCGTCCCCCTATCCGTGCGGGTCAGCGGTTGCCCCGCTGACCTCCGTCGCGGTGACCGCCGTCACGGTGGTCCCCGCCGCGGTACCCGCCGTCACGGTGACCGCCGTCGCGGTACCGCCCCCAGGACTTGGAGTCGACCTTGTGCCCGCGGTTGTCACGGAGCGTGGCGGTGTCCCTGCTGTCCCACACGTAGTGGCGACGGTCCTGATACACGTCGTGCCGGGTGTCACGGCCGACACCGGTGTGGACGCGGACGGAGGAGCGGCCGGGCAGTCGCAGGTCGAACGTGTAGGTGCGGCGGCTCTCGTCGCTGAGCGTCCAGCCACGGAGGTTGACGGCGTGGCGGCCGGTGTTGGTGACGGTCACCCACTCGGCGTTCAGGCTGCGGTTCGAGCCGTTGTCGCGGCCGGGGCTGTCGTACTGGATCTCACCCAGGACGACCGCCGAGCGCTGCGCCGGCCGGTGGTGGCCGTGGTCCCGGCCATCGGCCGTCGCCGGCAGGGCCGCTGCGGCGAGCAGGGCGCCTGAGGCGAGAACGGTGGCGGTGATCCGTCGTGCGGAACGGGACATGAAAACCCCTCATCGTGCAGGCCCGGAATGGAGTGCCGGGCGTTTTCCGACCCCGGCGTCGTGCCGGGAACGCAAACTTTGTCCCGCTTCCGAGGTGGCCGAAAGGTGCCCTGGTTCGTGTGACAAAGTGCGGACATTTCTGTCACACACGACTGCACGCGGCACGGATTGCCGCGGTCGTAGACCTGTCAACCGTTGATTGCTGCACCGACCCTTACGGGGAGCCGTTCACAGCGCCACCACATCTCGTTCACCTCGGACCCACTCCCCCGGCACACCGGGCCCGACCGCGCGGATCCAGGCAGATCCGTGTAACAGAAGCGACAGCGCTTACCTGGACAAAGGTTCCCTTACCGGCGGGAAAGGAGCTCGCGCGTTCGAGCCGTCAGCATCCATCGGGACGGAGCGATACGGGCACGCTGACCGCCGCTGGTCACCAGCGCGTTCACGGGGGACATCGGGTCCAGCGCCATCGTCCTGGCCAGCAGCACGCCGACGGCCAGCGGAAGGAGGGTCACCGCCAGCGCGGTACCGGCGCTGGCCAGGGTCTGGATGCGGGGGCGCGTCGGCGCGACGGGGAGCATGGTTCCATTCCACCGGCCGGGGCCCGTGCCGGGATCGGGTCGCGTACTCAGAGGCACTGCTCCCCGGTACTCAGTCCGGCACGCCGCCCCGCCCGTCCTCATTCCTGGGAGGGAGGGCCCCAGTGGGAGAACCGGGGCAGCCACCTCACCCGGTAATCGGGGTGTCCGGCGTACTCGGCTGCCATCTGCCGCACGACGAAACCCAGCCCCACGGCGCGCCCCGAGGCGAAGTCCTGGGCCGGGCGGTCGGTGTCCAGGGCCGAGATCTCCTCGTACTCGTCCAGGAGGACCCTGGTCGTCTCGATGCGGCGCAGGCTGCGCGCGGGGTCCTGGAAGGCGATGTGCCGGTCGTAACCTCGCGACCGTACGACGAAGGCGATACCGCTCGTGCGGTCGTGCACCTCACCGGGCGCCTCGGCCGGTGTCCGCCAGCCGTCACCGCCCGCCTCCCGCGCGATGTCCTCCTCCTCGGCGAGGCGTGCCCGCACGAAGGCCAACAGGTCCAAGTTCTCTGCCATCTGGTTCCGCATCCTTCTCCGTCACAGACCGCGGCGGTGATCCGTTCACCGCCGCGGGCCCGTTCTGCCCGACCAGCAGAGGATGCCTCACCTGCGCACCGAGGGCGCAGTCCGCACCTGGCGCGTCCGTATGACGGACATCCCCGGCGGGGGCGCCGACGGGGATGTCCGACCGGGAGCGACGGCTCTCTCCGTCGCTCCCGGCACAGCACGGCGAGGGGGCGCACCCGTGCGGGTGCGCCCCCTCGCCGTGCTGCGTGCTGCGTCAGGCGCCCGCCGGGACGGAGGGCTCCGCGCCGGCCCGGGCGCACACCGAGGCAGCGGCCTCGGAGGCGGCGGACAGCATGTCCCGCACCTCGTCCGGATCCGGTGCCGCGGTGAAGGAGCCGCGGGCGCCCAGCCGGGTCAGCAGACCGGCGGCGAACGCGTCACCCGCCCCGATCGTGTTGACGACCCGGACCGGTGTGGCCGGGACGGACACGGGTGCTCCGGCAGCGGTGTACGCCGTGCTGCCCTTCGCGCCCCGGGTGAGGACCACGAGCCGTCCCCCGGCCGCCAGCTCCCGGCAGGTGTCCTCCGGGTCGGTGCCGGGCCACAGCCGGTCCAGGTCCTCGTCGCTGGCTTTGACGACGTGGGCGAGGCGGCAGAGTTCACGCAGCGCCGCCGCGCCGTGGTCCACGCCCAGGGTGCGGTCCCGGCGGACGTTGGGGTCCACCACGAGGAGGGAGTGCCGGGCGGCCGCGAGGGCGGCCTCCCGGACGGCCGAGGCCGCGGGCTCCACGACGGCGGCGAGTCCGCCCACGTACACGGCGCCGAACCCGGCGGTCCGTGCGGACACGTCCGGCAGCCTGAACGTCGCCGTCTCCTGGAGGTGGAAGTGGTAGCCCGTTCCCCCCGAGTCCGGTTCGGCGACGGCCAGCGCGGTGGGCAGGCCGCTGCGCGCGCACAGCGACACGTCGGCCCCGGCCGCCCGCAGCCGCTCCTCGATCATCCGGGCGAAACCGTCGTCGCCCAGTCCCCCGGCGAACGAGACCGGGGTGCCGAGCCTGGCCAGTCCGACGGCGACGTTGGCGGGTGCGCCGCCGAACTGGGCCGTACGTACGCCGCCGTCCCCGGCCACCGGGACGAGGTCGACGAGCGCCTCGCCCATCACGAGGACGGCACCGGGCCCTCCCGTCACGGCTCGACCACGATCTTGCGGCCGACGCCGGCCTTGAAGCGGTCGACGGCCTGCGGGTACTGGTCCAGCGGCAACCGGTCGCTGATGAAGACCGACGGGTCCAGGATCCCGGTGGCGAAGAGGGCTGCCGCGCGTTCGTAGCTGTGCAGGACGGCCATCGAGCCGGTGATGGTGATCTCCTGGTTGTAGATGCGGTACGGCTCGATGACCGCCGTCGTCGCGTAGTCGGCGACCCCGAACTGGAGGAAGGTCCCGCCCTTGGCGACGCGTCCCAGGCCGTCCTGGATCGCGGCCGCGTTGCCCGTCGCGTCGATGACGACGTCCCAGCCGCCGGGGCGGTCCAGCTCGTCGGCCCCGGCCGCCGAGCGGGAGCAGCCGAGGAGACCGGCCGTGGCGAGGCGCTCGGGGTTGACGTCGAGGACGTCCACGCCCGCCGCCCCGGTGCGCTTGGCGAGCTCCAGCATCATGAGGCCCATGGTCCCCGAGCCGTAGATCAGCACCTCGGCGCCGAGTGTGCTGTTCAGGACGTCGTAGCCGCGGACCGCGCAGGACAGCGGCTCGATCAGGGCGGCGTCCTTGACGTCGATGTGGTCGGGCAGCTTGACGCAGTTGGCGACGGGGGCGACGGCGTACTCGGCGGCTCCGCCGGAGACGGTGACGCCGATGGCGGCCCAGCGTTCGCAGAGGTTGCCGCGTCCGTTGCGGCAGTAGCGGCACTCGTGACAGTGCAGGGAGGGGTCGACGGCGACGCGGTCGCCTACGGCCAGTTCCGTGACCTCGCTTCCGACGCCCACGATCTCCCCGGCGAACTCGTGGCCGGGGACGAGCGGCAGGGACGGTGCGAACTCGCCCTGCAGGATGTGCAGGTCGGTGCCGCACAGTCCGCAGGAGGCGACGTCCACGACGACGTCGCGCGGGCCGGGTGTGGGGTCGGGGACGGTGGTGACGGAGACCTTGCCGGGGGCTTCGACGATCGCTGCCCGCATTATTTCACTGCTCCAAGAGACAGGCCCTGGACGAGTTTGTCCTGGGCGGCGTAGCCGGCGGCGAGCACCGGCAGGGACACGACGACGGACGCGGCACACAGCTGGGCCAGGAAGAGTCCCTGGCTGGTGACGAATCCGGTGAGGAAGACGGGTGCGGTCTGGGCGACGACGCCGGTGAGCACCCGTGCGAAGAGCAGTTCGTTCCAGCTGAAGATGAAGCAGATCAGGGCGGTGGCGGCGATGCCCGGCGCGGCCATCGGCGCGACGACCCTGGCCAGGACGGTCGGCAGCCGCGCGCCGTCCACCTGGGCGGCCTCGATGACGGACACCGGTATGTCCGCGAGGAAGGACTGCATCATCCAGACCGCGATCGGCAGGTTCATCGAGGTGTAGAGCAGGACGAGGAGCCAGATGTTGTCGAGCATCCCCGCGTTCTTGGCGAACAGGTAGACGGGCAGGAGGCCCGCGACGACGGGCAGCATCTTCGTGGAGAGGAAGAAGAACATCACGTCCGTCCACTTGCGGACGCGCCGGATGGAAAGGGCGTACGCGGCCGGCAGCGCCAGCAGGAGCACCAGGACGGTGGAGAAGAAGGAGGCGCCCAGGGAGTTGAGGAGCGGCGGCCACGGGGTGACGCCGGTGTCGGCTCCGAAGAAGGCCCGGTAGCCGTCGAGGGTGAGCGGCGCGAAGAGGGAGGGCGGGTTGGTGGCGGCGTCCGACTCCGCGTGCAGCGAGGTCAGCAGCATCCACAGGGCGGGCAGGCAGAAGGCGAGTCCTGCCGCCCAGGCCAGCAGGCCGAGCGCGGTGGAGCGCCGTTTGGCCCTGCGCAGGGCGCCTCGCGCGGACGGGGTCGGCGCGGGGACGGTGGCGGTGGTCATGCGCGGTTCGCCTCCTCACTGAAGAGGGACGAGACGGTCCGGAGCGCGAAGGTGGCGATGATGATCGTGCCGATCACCACGACGACTCCCGCGGCGGACGCCAGTCCGTATTCGTGGGCCTGGTAGAAGGTCTGGTAGATCGTGTACGGGAGGTTGGCCGTGCCGAGTCCGCCGGCGGTGATCGTGAACACCGCGTCGAAGTTCTGCACGATGTAGACGGCGCCGAGCAGGACGCCGAGTTCGAGGTACCGGCGCAGGTGGGGCAGGGTCAGGTAGCGGAAGGTCTGCCAGGCGCTCGCCCCGTCGAGGCGCGCCGCCTCGACGACCTCGGCGGGCCGGCTCTGGAGCCCCGCGAGCAGGATCAGCATCATGAACGGCGTCCACTGCCAGACCAGCGCGGCGATGACGGCGAGCAGGGGCATCTCCGCGATCCAGTCCGGCTGGCTCGGGGTCGTGTCGCCGAAGAGCTCGCCGACCCAGCTGAGCGCGCCGTTGAGGAGTCCGTACTCCGGGTTGTACAGCGCGTGCTTCCACAGCAGCGCGGCGGAGACGGGCACGATCAGGAACGGCGTGATGAGCAGGGTGCGGACGAGGCCGCGGCCGAAGAACGCGCGGTCAAGGAGCAGCGCGAGGGCCAGTCCGAGGACCACGGTGGCGATGACCACGCCCGCGGTCAGCAGGATGGTGGTGAGGACCGATTCGCGGAGAGCGGCGTCGGTGAAGACGGACGCGTAGTTGTCCAGCCCGTTGAAGGCGCGCTTGTCGGGGTTGAGGGAGTTCCAGTCGAAGAGGGAGATCACCAGGGTCGCCACGAAGGGCAGCTGGGTGACGACGATCAGGAAGACCAGCGCGGGCAGGAGCGGGGCCCTGGTGGCCCAGGCCCGGGGGCCTGTTCGCCTGCGGTCCGGCGCGGCGGCCGGGCGGGGTGGTGACTGAGGGGTGGTGCCGACTGCTGTGGTCATCGGTACTCCTTGGCGACCTGCTCGGCCAGCTTCTGGGAGGTGGCCAGCGCCTTGTCGACGGACTGGCGGCCGGCGATGGCCGCGCTGATCTCCTGCGCGACCCTGGTGCCGAGATCGGTGAACTCGGGGATGCCGACGAACTGGATGCCGGGCACGGGACGCGGCTGGACGCCCGGGTTCTTCGGGTCGGCGCCGGAGATGGCCTGCTCGGTGACGTCCGCGAACGCGCCGGCGGCCTCGCGGTATTCGGGGTTGTCGTAGGTGGAGGCCCGTTTTCCGGCCGGTGCGTTGGACCAGCCGCTGGTCTCACCGACGAGCGACTCGTACTCCTTGCTGGAGGCCCAGGAGACGAACTTCCAGGCGTCGTCGGACTTCTTGGAGGCCTTCTGGATGCCCCAGGCCCAGGTGTAGAGCCAGCCCGAGCTCTTGGTCTCCTCGACCGGCGCGGGTACGTAGCCGATCTTCCCCTTGACCGGCGAGTCCGCCGCCTCCAGGGACCCCGCACCGGCCGTGGCGTCGTACCACATGGCGGTCTTGCCCTGGGTCATGTTGTTGAGGCACTCGGCGTACCCGGACTGCGACGCCCCGCGCTCCCCGTGTTTGCGCACGAGGTCGACGTAGAACTTCGTGGCCTTCGTGAACTCGGGCGAGGTGAGCTGCGGTTTCCAGTCCTCGGTGAACCAGGTGCCGCCCATGGTGTTGACGACGGTGGTGAGCGGTGCCATGAGTTCGCCCCAGCCGGGCAGTCCGCGCAGACAGATGCCCTTCATGCCGGGCTCGGCGCCGTCCGCCTCCGCCGCGAGGCCCGCCACCTCCGTCCAGGTGGGGTGCGGGGGCATCGTCAGGCCCTTCGCCTCGAAGACGTCCTTGCGGTACATCAGGAAGGACGACTCCCCGTAGAAGGGTTCGGCGTAGAGCTTGCCCTCGGCGGTGAGCGAGTCCCTCAGGGGTTCGAGAATGTCGTCCTGGTCGAACTCCTCGTCCTGCTCGGCGTAGGTGTCGAGCGGGTGCAGCCAGTCGTTCTTGGCGAAGAAGGGCACCTCGAAGTTGCTGATGGTGCCGACGTCGTACTGTCCGGCCTGGTTGGAGAAGTCCTGGCTGATCTTGTCGCGGACGTCGTTCTCCGGGAGCACGGTGAAGTGCACCTTGATACCGGTCTCCGCGGTGAAGTGCTCGGCGGTGAGCTTCTGCAGCTCGACCATCTGAGGGTTGTTCACCATGAGTACGTTCAGGGCGTCACCCCCTCCGAACGCGGTCCCGCCGGCTCCGGCGCAACCGGCGCCGAGAAGGGCCATGGCTGCCGTGCCCGCGACCGCACGCACGCGGGTCCCGCGGCGTCGTTGCTGGTGGGGCATAAAGTCTCCTGATCGGTCGTAGCGGCTCGTTGATCGGTGCCCGTGGTCCCCCGGTCCTCCTGACCGCTCCGGGCATGGCGGGGCCGGCCTCCGGCCCCCTTGTGGGGACGAGGCGGGGAAAGGGGCGGGTCCGGGTCAGACCCGGATCACGTTGGGGCCGAGCAGGGAGTAGCGCTGCGCCTCGGCCGAGGGCAGCCCTGTGTCGGTGACGACGGCCTCGAAGTCGCCGACGCCCGCGAAGCGGCAGAAACTCACCGCTCCGAACTTCGAGTGGACCCCGGCGAAGACACGGCGCCGGGCACTGCGCATGGCCTGCGCCTTGACCTCGCCCACCGCCGGATCGGGGGTGGTCAGCCCGTACTGGCGGGAGATGCCGTTCGCCCCGACGTAGGCCAGGTCGATGACGAAGTCGGCCAGCATGCGGGTGGCCCAGTGGTCGACGGTCGCCATGGTGCTGCCGCGCAGCCGCCCGCCCAGCAGGAGCACCGAGGTCTTCTCCGCTTCCGCGAGGACCGTGGCGACGGCGAGGGACGCCGTGACCACCGTCAGCGGCCGGTCCTTGGGAAGGGCCTCGGCGATGAGCTGCGGGGTGAAGCCCTCGTCGACGAACACCGTCTCGGCGTCACCGAGCAGGTCGGCGGCGGCCTTCGCGATGCGTGACTTCTGCGGCACGTGGTGGGTGGTGCGCATGGCCAGGGTCGTCTCGAATCCCGCGCTCTCGACCGGGTAGGCGCCACCGTGCGTGCGCCGCACGAGGCCGTGCTCCTCCAGGGTGTGCAGATCGCGCCTGATGGTCTCCTTGGCGACCTCGAACCGTTCGGCGAGCCGGTTCACGTCGACCGCCCCGTCCTGCCGGGCCGTCTCGAGAATTGCCCGTCGCCGTTCCTCGGTGCCCACGACACATCCCTGCGCTAGTACGGATCCGGTGTGGTCCCGGCGTCCGTTCGGGCCCATGCGTCGTTTGTACAAGCAGGAACGGCAGTTCGACCAGCACCTTCGCGTCACGGCCTGCGCCCGTTCATGCCCGTTTCACCACGGGTTTCCGCACTGGTGGCCCGGTAAACGTCCGCGACCGGACGTACCGTCGGCGCCCGGTCGGCTAGATCTCACGCCCGTTCGGTGCCCGTACGCGGTCACCCGACCTCAGGGCTTCTAGCACGGCCGGCCCGGAAGCGCAGGAGGAACGGCCGGTAAATGTCTGATTGCATACCTCAAAAGACGATTTCGGCCAACAATCCGTGTCCCAGCCCCCTTCGGACAACCTCGGGCCCGGCAGTCGCCTCTCATGGGCAAAAGCGACTCCACCGCCCCGACGGGCACCCGGACATCGGAGAACGATGAGCACCAGAACCCCCCGCAACCGGCTGTGGCGTCCGGCGGTCGCCGCCGCCGCGGCGATCGCCGTGACCGCGGGTGTCGCCGCCGCCACACCCGACACGAGGAAGGCGGCGGTCCCCCCGCGGCTCGGCCTCGTCGCCGCGTCGGACTCGGTGACGCTCGACTCGTGGAAGGAGGAGCCCGGTGTCTACCTGGACCTCGGGACGTACCTCACCGCCTCCGGCGCGCCGCTCGAACTGCGCGTGACCCGGAAGAGCTACAAGGACCCGGTCGTGGCGACCCAGGTCATCCGCCAGGGGACCAGGACCAGGACCCGGACCCTGCCCGAGGGGCTGGTGAAGGACTTCTCGGGGCTGCCCGGCTTCATCGAGGTCACCGTCCGGGACACCGCGGGCAGGACGGTGGCGGTCCGTACCGAGTCGTTCTGCCCGAACAACGCCTCGGGCAGGGTCGACCCGGGTGCCCCGGCGACGTCGAAGTATCCCGAGAGCTGTCCCGTGAATCCCTTCACGCTCGGCTCGGTGTGGGGTGTCGAGAAGGGCTGGGCGTCCAACACCTACGCCGGCTACTACTCGGCGCCGGTCGCGCTCCCCGCCGGCAAGTACACCGCGGAGGTGTCCGTCAGCAAGCGCTACCGGGACATCTTCGGGATCAGCGACGCGCCGAAGACCGTCAAGGTGACGGTGCGCGAACGCAGTTGGGAGGAGGAGAGCCCCGCTCCCTCCCCGGCCGCCCGTTCCGCGTCCGGGCACGCGGGGCACGGGGCCGGGCACTCGGCCCACGCCGGCCACCCGGCGGCCCGCCCTCCGGCCCCGGTGTCCGCGACCACCGGGGCGGGCACCTCGTACAACGTGGGGCACGGTCCCTACGCGCCCGCGCCCGCCGCTCTGCCCTGGGCTGCCGCGCGGCAGGGCCTCCGGGCCGCGGAGGGCGACGGGCGGGGACGTACGGACGGCTCCCGGCAGGCGCCCGCCGTGCGGCCGAACGCCCAGCGTCCGACGGGCAGGGCGGCCGTGCCGGACGTGCCCAAGCCCGACCTGCGCTCCCTTCCCGCCTACGGCATCACCATCGGTGCGGGTGACGGCGGGGCTCCCGGCAGGGACTACCTGGCCTTCAGCGCCAACGTGTGGAACGCGGGTCCCGCGCAGTTGGTGGTGGACGGCTTCCGCAAGCCCGGCAACGCGCTGATGGACGCCTACCAGTACTTCTACGACGCCTCGGGCAAGCAGGTCGGCTACACCCCGACCGGCACCATGGAGTGGGACCCCCGCCCGGGCCACGAGCACTGGCACTTCACCGACTTCGCGAGCTACCGGCTGCTGAAGGCCGACAAGAAGGAGACCGTGCGCAGCGGCAAGGAGGCCTTCTGCCTGGCCAACACCGACGCGGTCGACTACACGGTGAAGAACGCCAACTGGCACCCGGACAACACGGATCTCTCCACGGCCTGCGGCCAGGAGAACTCCATCTCCGTGCGGGAGGTGCTCGACGTGGGTTCCGGTGACACGTACACCCAGGACCTGCCCGGGCAGTCCTTCGACATCACCGGGCTGCCGAACGGCACCTACTTCATCCAGGTGCTGGCCAACCCGGAGAACCGGCTCAAGGAGACCGATCTCGGCAACAACAGCGCCCTGCGCAAGGTGGTTCTGGGCGGCAAGCCCGGCGCCCGCACGGTGACCGTGCCCCGGCACGACCTGGTCGACGCTCCCTGACCCACGGGCGCCTCGTCCGCGCGGCCCCCGGGACCCTCCCGGGGGCCTTCGCCGTGACACCGCCAACTGCCGCTCGCAGCACGGTTGCTGTGGCAGACTTCGCAGGTGGAGCGGCCCACCTCATCTGCAACGGAGCTCGTCATGACGTCCGGGACACCTCACCCCCCGATAGACACCAGCAGGCCCCACTCGGCGCGCGTCTACGACTCGTTGCTCGGCGGCAAGGACAACTACCCGGTCGACCAGGCCGTGGCCGAACAGCTGCCGGCCGAGGCGAAGGCCGGAGCCTTCCAGAACCGTGCCTTCATGAACCGCGCGACGGCCTGGCTGGCCGGTGAGGGGGTCGGCCAGTTCCTCGACATAGGCACGGGGATCCCGACCGCGCCGAACCTGCACCAGATCGCCCAGAGCATCGATCCGCGGGCACGGGTCGTCTACTGCGACAACGACCCGATCGTCCTGCGGCATGCCGAAGCCCTCCTGATCAGCCATCCGGAGGGGGCCACCGACTACGTGCACGCCGACGTCCTGGAGCCCGCAACGATCCTCGAGGCGGCCCGCAAGGTCCTGGACTTCGACCGCCCCATCGCCCTCTCGCTCCTGGGGCTGCTCCACTTCCTCCCCGACGACGTCGACCCGCGGGCCATCGTGCGCACGCTGGCGGCCGCCTTGGCACCCGGGAGCTACGTGGTGCTGTCCCAGGGCGCCTCGGACGTGAACCCCGAGCGCGGGGAGCAGGGCGCGGCCGAGTACGGCAAGGGCGGCATCCGGCTCGCGCTGCGCACCCGCGCCGAGTTCGCCCGCTTCTTCGACGGTCTGGACATCGTCGAGCCGGGCCTGGTGACGGCTCCCGAGTGGTTCCGCGGCACGCCTGCGCCCGAGCAGGAGCTGAGCGGCGTCTACGTCGCGGTCGCCCGTATCCCGTAGTTCCGTTCCGGCAGGGGAGGTTCTCATGGCCGATGGCCGGCAGCACGCGGCGGCCGAGGCGTTCGACGCCATCGGCGCCGACTACGAGCGGGCCTTCGCCGGCTCGCCCGCGCACCGTGGCTCCCTGGACCGGCTGCTGGCGCGGCTGAGCCCGCGCAGCAGGGTTCTGGACGTCGGCAGCGGTACCGGCCGACCGACGGCCCACACCCTGGCGGCCGCCGGGCACGAGGTGCTGGGTGTCGACGTCTCGCCCGTCATGGTGGAACTGGCGTCGCGCCGGGTTCCCGAGGCCTCCTTCCGCTGTGCCGACATCAGGGAGCTGCCGCTGGAGGAGGAGGGTTTCGACGCGGTCTGCGTCTACTTCTCCTTGCTGCAGATGTCGCGTGACGAGCAGTCCTCGCTCGTGCGCCGCCTGGCGGGGGCGCTGAGGCCGGGCGGGCATCTGGTGCTGGCGACCGTACCGCTGGACGTGCAGGACGTGGACGCGGTCTTCATGGGCCAGGAGGTACGGGTGACGAGTTTCGGTCCCGAGGCGTTCAGGGCGATGGCCACCGGTGCCGGGCTCGACGTCGTGGACGAGGAACGGACCGTCTTCACTCCGGACGGTCCCGGAGCCGTACCCGAACCCCATCTCTTCCTGCACTGCGTCCGCGGCCCGGCGGTCTCGGAGGGCTGACCGGAGCGCACCGCGTCACAGCGGCCCGCCGGCCCCGGGCTGCAGGACCTGCTCCGTCCAGATCACCTTGCCGCCGTCGTCGGTGTAGCGGGTGCCCCAGCGTTCGGCCAGCTGGGCGACGAGGAACAGGCCCCTGCCTCCCTCGTCCATGCTGGCCGCCTGGCGCAGGTGGGGCGAGGTGCTGCTGCGGTCGGACACCTCGCAGATCAGCGTCCTGTCCCGGATCAGCCGGACGCGGATGGGTCCGGTGGCGTAGCGGATGGAGTTGGTGACCAGTTCGCTGAGGATCAGCTCGGTCGTGAACGCCTCCTCCACCAGGTTCCACTCGGTCAGCGTGCGGGAGACGTCGGAACGGACGCGGGCGACCGCCGAGGGGTCCGAGGGAACGTCCCACTCGGCCACGTTCTCCGGGGCGAGGCGGCGGGTGCGGCCGACGAGCAGCGCGACGTCGTCACGGGCCCTGGTGGGCACCAGGACGCGCAGGACGGCCTCGCAGGTCTCCTCGGGGGTCCGGTCGGGGTGCCCGGACAGGGTCCGGCGCAGCCGTTCGAGCCCTTCGTCGATGTCGCGGCGCCGGTCCTCGACGAGCCCGTCGGTGTAGAGCACCAGCCGGCTGTCCTGCGCGAGCTGTACGTCGAGGGTCTCGAAGGGCATGCCGCCGAGCCCCAGCGGCGGGCCGCCCGGCACGTCCGCGAAGACGGCCTCGCCCTCCGGGTTGACGATCACGGGCTGGAGGTGGCCGGCCCGCGCCATGGTGCAGCGCCCGGACGCCGGGTCGTAGATCGCGTAGAGGCAGGTGGCTCCGGTGACGCCGGCTCCGTCGGAGCCGTTGGCCGACTCGTCCAGGTCGATGCGGTTCACCAGTTCGTCCAGGTGCCACAGGAGCTCGTCGGGGGGCAGGTCCAGGCTGGAGAAGTTGTGCACCGCGGTGCGGAGGCGTCCCATGGTGGCGGCGGCGTGGAGCCCGTGACCGACCACGTCACCGACCACGAGGGCGACCCTGGCTCCCGGCAGCGGGATGATGTCGAACCAGTCGCCGCCGACACCGCCCAGCCCGCCGAGTCCGGCCTGTGCGGGGAGGTAGCGGTAGGCGGCGTCGATGGCGCTCTGGTCGGGGAGCCCCTGCGGCAGCAGACTGCGCTGCAGGGTGACCGCCACGTTGTGCTCGCGCGAGTAGCGGCGCGCGTTGTCCATGCTCACCGCGGCGCGGGCGACGATCTCCTCCGCGACCGACAGGTCCTCGTCCTCGAACGGCTCGGGCCGCTGCGCGCGCCAGAACATGGCCACGCCGAGGACCACGCCCCTGGCGCGTATCGGGACGGCTATCAGCGAGTGGAATCCGCACTCCACCATGCGCTCGGCCCGTTCCGGGTCCTGCTGCTGCCAGCCGGAGCGCGACGCCAGGTCGGTGTCGAGGACGGACCGGCCCCTGAGCAGACCGGCGCCGATGTCCGTGGACGGCAGGAACCGGATGACCGAGCCCAGCGGATGAAGACCGGTGTCGTCGCGGGTACCGCTGAACGCCGAACGCCGCAGGCCGTCGGTGGTCGCGCGGACGGCCGTGGGCTCCTCCCCGCGCAGCACGCCCTCGGCCAGGTCCACGGTGGCGTAGTCGGCGAACCTCACGGTGGCGAACTCCGCCAGCTCCTCGCACGTCTGTATGACGTCGAGGGCCGTACCGATCTCCGTGCCCGCGTCGTAGAGCAGCTTCAGCCTGCCGCGTGCGGTGGCGGCCTTGCCCGTGAGGGCCTGCAGCTCCGTGGTGTCCCGCAGGGTCGTGACGTTGCCGGGCGGTCCGCCGTCCCGGTCGGTGGCGCGCTGGCTGACGGCGAGGAGCCGGTCGCCCACCGAGTGGACCTCGTCGGTGGCGGTGCGTCCGGAGATCAGCAGGGTGGCGATCACCGGGTCGAGTCCCAGCTCGGCGACGGGCGTGCCCTCGACGTCCGGGCCGAGGCCCAGGAGCCGTCGTGCCTCGTCGTTGGCGAGCAGGAGCTGTCCGTCGCCACCGACGATCACCACGCCCTCCCGCACGGCGTGCAGGACGGCGTCGTGGTGCTCGTACATCCGGGTCATCTCGGTGGGGCCGAGGCCGTGTGTCTGGCGGTCGAGGCGTCTGGTGACGAGCGCCGTACCTCCCATGGCGAGCAGCAGTATCCCTGCGGCGGAGCCGAAGAGGAGCGGGAACTGGTCCTCGGCGACACCGCTGACCTTGCTGATGGTGATACCGGCGGACACCAGGCCCACCACTTCGCCGTTCGCGCCCCTCACGGGCACCACGGCCTGGACCAGCGGGCCGATCGTCCCGTCGATCTTCTCGGTCACGACGTGGCCGTCGAGGGCGGGTGCCAGCTCGCCGACGAACTTCTTGCCGATCCGGTCGGGCAGCGGGTGGGTGTACCGCACGCCGTTCAGGTTCAGGACGACGACGAAGTCGACGCCGGACCCCTTCCGCGCCTCCTCGGCCTTCGGCTGGAGCACGGCCGTGGGGTCGGGGCTCTTGAGCGCGGCCTCCATGCCCGGGCCGCTGGCGAAGGCCTCCGCCACGGCGACCGAGCGGTTGCGTGCCTCGCGTTCGCTGTCCGCGTGGGACTGCAGCACGAGCGCGGTCGCGGAGGCAGCGACGAGGAGCACCACGATCGCCACCTGCAGGAGGAAGACCTGACCAGCGAGGCTTCTCATGCGGAGAAACGAACGCGGGCGGCCGTAGCGTCCGGCCATGCCCCCCTTTCTACACCCTGGTCATACGCCGGGCGAGCCGTGCGCCACGACCTCCGTAGCCGCACGGACCGGGGCAGGCCCCTCAGACGCCCGCGGTCCCGCGCTCCGCCCCGCCGTCCTCGTGGGCGAGCCGGTGCGGCCACCAGACGCGCGGTCCGATGTCCAGGAAGAGGGAGGTGACCAGTACGGACCGGACGACCAGGGTGTCCAGGAGGACGCCCAGGGCCACGGCGAAGCCGATCTCCGCGAAGGCCACCACGGGAAGGGTCCCGAGTGCGGCGAAGGTGCCGGCCAGGACGAGGCCCGCCGAGGTGATGACCGCCCCGGTGGCGGCGAGCCCGGTGACCACGCCCGCGCGGGTGCCCTGGTGCAGGGCCTCCTCGCGGATCCGGGTGGTCAGGAAGATGTTGTAGTCGATGCCGAGCGCCACCAGGAACACGAACACGAAGAGCGGGAAGTCCGTGGTCTCCCCCGCGTAGTCGAACACATGGCGGAAGACGAGGGCGCTCACGCCCAGTGCGGCGGCGAAGGACAGCACCACGGTGGCGATCAGCAACAGGGGCGCCAGGAGGGCGCGCAGCACCAGCGCGAGGATGATCAGTACGACCAGCAGCACGAGGGGGATGATCAGCACGTTGTCGTGGCGGGTGGCGTGGTCCATGTCGAGGGCCGCCGCCGTGTCGCCGCCCACGAGCGCGTCCGCGCCGGCGATCGGGTGCACGGCGTTCCTGACGCGCTCGACGGTGCGTTCCGCGGCGTCGCTGTCCCCGGCGTCGGTGAGGGTGGCCTCGAAGACGGCCCTGCCCTCGTGCACGGGTCGGGTGCCGGGCGGCACGACGAGGGATCCGGGCAGCACCCCGCGGGTCCTCTCCACGGCGGCGCGCACCTGACCGCTGCGGTCCGCCGCCGCGATGACGACGAGGGGACTGCCGGCGCCGGCCGGGAAGTAGCGTTCCTGGATCTCCTGTCCGGCGACGGAGTCCGGTGTGCCGGGGAAGGAGTCGGCGTTGCTGAGCCCGGCGGCGCGCAGCTGGACGAGCCCGAGGGACAGTGCGGCGAGCACCAGGGCGGTGCCCACCCAGATCCTGCGCGGATGGACGGCCAGCCGCTGCCCTGTCCGTGCCCAGAACCCGTGTTCGGTGGGCTCCGGCGTGCCGAAGTGCGGGACGACCGGCCAGAAGACCCAGCGTCCGAAGATCACCAGCAGCGCGGGGAGGAGGGTGAGCATGGCGATCAGCGCGATGGCCACCCCGATCGCGGCCACCGGTCCGAGGCCCCGGGTCGAGTTCATCTCGGCCGCCAGCAGGACGAGCATGCTCAGCACGACGGTGCCGCTGCTGGCCAGCACGGCGGGCCCGGCGCGGTGCAGCGCGCGGGCCATGGCCTCGTGGCGGTCCTCGTGGCGGCGCAGCTCCTCGCGGTAGCGGGCGACGAGGAGCAGGGCGTAGTCCGTGCCGGCGCCGAAGACCAGCACGGTCAGGATGCCCGCGCTCTGACCGTTCACGGTGAGTCCCGCGTGTGCCGCGAGCAGATAGATGACGGCCTGCGCGGTGAGGAGCGCGGCGACGACCGAGACCACGGGGAGCACGAGCAGCGACGGGCTGCGGTACGTGATCAGCAGCATGACGATGACCACGGCGAGCGCGGCGAGGAGCAGGGTCGAGTCGATGCCCGAGAAGGCGTCGGACGAGTCGGCGGCGACCCCGCCGGGGCCCGTGATGTGGACCGTGAGCCCTCCACCGCCGTCCCCCACGATGTCCCGTACGGAGTCGACGGCGGGGCCGATCCGTTCCCAGCCCTTCTCGTCCATGGTGATCGGCACGAAGATCTGGGCGGCCGAGGGTGCGGTCCTCGTGTCGTAGAGCGGACCGCGGGTCTCCTCGCCCCGGACCCCGTGGGCGCTCAGTGTCGTGAGCCGCCGCTCGTCCTCGGTGATCCGGGCGCGGTCCGCCGCCGTCAGGCCGCCCTCGCGGGCGTACACCACGATGGCGGTGATGATCTCGGGGCGGAACTCCTTGGACTCCTCCCAGACGCGCGTGGACTCGGCACTGCTGGGGAGCCAGGAGGCCGCGTCGTTGTCCTGGGCGCCCATGAGTTTCCCCGCGAGCGGTGCCGCGAGGACCAGGACGACGAGCCACAGCACCACGACGAGCCACTTGGTGCGGCGTCCGCACAGCAGCCGGGCCACTCCACGCATGCCGCTCCCGCCCCTTCGTCCTGTTCCGTGGCGGCGAGACTAAGGGCGGCGCGGGACGGGCCGGGGCCACGACATGCGCCGGACGCCCGGCCGGGGGCTCCGCCGGGACCGTTGTCACTCCTCCGGGCGGGCGGGGCGGCCGAAGCGCACCGGGACCCCGGGTGAGTACAGGACGCTCGCCGGTTCGCCCACGGGTGCCGGCAGGCCCGCCGCCGTCACCAGGCTCTCGTCGCACTCCAGGAGTCGCGCGCGGTGCAGGGGCCAGCGGGGGTGTGCGTTGGGGAGGTACATCGTGCGCCCGCGCAGGGTGCTGTGCATGCCCCAGCGCGCGGTGAGGAAGTGCTCCAGCTCGCTGGGCGCCTCGATGCGTGCGCCGGCGCGCAGGACGATCCGGCTGTGGGCGCCCCGGGGCCCGGGGAGACGTCGGCTGCTGGTGTAGGTGAGGGTGTCGGCGTCGCGCCGGACCGTCATCCGGGACCATACGTAGGGCAGCCGGAACGCGGTCCGGGCGACCGCCACGGGGATGAGTCTGGAGGCGTCGAGCGAGCGGAAGACGACCCCCCGCCTGCCGTGCGCGTCCCGGGAGTACAGCCGGACGTTGGTCTCGGGGAAGGTGCCCAGGTAGGGGATGCCGGGGAGGCGGAACCAGCCGATGCGGTGCATCCGGAAGGCCACGAGTCCGACGTAGGTGACTCCGTCCAGGGTGTCGGGCACGGTTCCCTCGGGCAGCAGCGGCGCCACGTCCGCGGGGTCGGCCGCCCAGTGCAGGAACGCGAGGTCCAGCCAGGACTGCGTCATCAGCGGGTTCATCGCCGGGTACGGCGGGTCGGGGGTGACGGGCTGCGGTGTTCGGGGTGTGGACGGCACCCGGACAGGATGGCAGAGCGGGCGGGGCCTCCCGCGCCGGAGGGGCTACTGCAGGGCTCGCACCGCCGCGCCGAACAGCGCGGGCAGCCGGTGCGCGGCGGGCACGATCAGCCCGGCGGTCGCCGGGTGCCCCGCGGCTGCGAGCAGGGCCCCGGTCAGCAGGCGGTGCCGTCGCGTCAGCCGCTTCCACCGGGCCGGGTATGCCTCGGGCCGGCCCGCCGCGAGGCAGTCGACCGCCGCCGACGCGGTCGCCACCGCCAGGGCGATGCCCTCGCCGGTGAGCGCGTCGACGTAGCCCGCCGCGTCGCCGGCGAGCAGGACCCGTCCCGCTCCCGGTGCGCTCACGGTCCGGCGCAGGGGACCCGCGCCGCGTACGGGGCCCGCCTCCAGGCCCCGGAGGGTGCGGGCCAGCGCGGGGAAGGCGGTGAGGTGCTGCTCGTGGGAGCGCCGGTGACGGCTGAGCACCGCGACCCCCACCAGTTCCTCCCCCACCGGGGTCACGTACGCCTCGCCCTCGCGCGACCAGTGCACTTCCACGAAGTCCGTCCAGGGGGCGATCCGGTAGTGGCGGCGCAGTCCGTACCGGCGCGGTGAGGTGCGGGGGCGTTCCAGGCCGAGTGAGCGGCGGAGCGGGGAGTGGAGACCGTCCGCGGCGACGAGCCAGCGTGCCGTCAGACCCGCCGTGGTGACGCTGTCGTCGTCCTGGCGCACCTCCGCGGCCCGCCCCGTGACGACGCGCACCCCGAGTTCCGTGGCGCGTCGGTGCAGGGCGGCGTGCAGTGCGGTGCGGCGCACTCCGAGGCCGGGGCCGCCCCGGAAGACCGCCTCCGCCCGGCGGGGGCCCTCGACGTAGCGGATGCCTCGGAGCGTGCTTCCTGCCGGGGTGACCCCCAGCGCGCGCAGAGCGGCCACCCCGCTGGGCATGATGCCCTCGCCGCAGGCCTTGTCCACGGGCAGGGGGCGGGGTTCGACCACGACGGCCTCCAGACCGGCCGTGGCGGCCCGGATCGCCGCCGCCAGTCCGGCCGGTCCGCCGCCCGCCACCAGGATGTCGATCACGCGCGCGCGTCCGCTCCGGCCAGGGCGCCGTCCTCGCAGGGGATGCGCACGGCCATGAGCGCCGCGTTGGACACGGTGAACAGGACGGCGGTCACCCACGCGCCGTGGACCAGCGGCAGGGCCGCCCCTTCCGCGGCGACCGCCGCGTAGTTGGGGTGGCGCAGCCGACGGTAGGGACCACCGGTGACCGGGGGCAGCCCGGGGACGACGATGACCCGGGTGTTCCAGCGGCGCCCCAGGGTGCGGACGCACCACCAGCGCAGTACCTGCGCCGCGGCCACCACCGCGACCATGCTCCAGCCGAGGAGCGCGTGGAAGGGCCGCCCGGCCAGCCATGTCTCGGCCAGGCAGGCGACGAGCAGCGCCGCGTGCAGGGCCACCATCGCCGGGTAGTGCCCCCGGCCGGCCTCCGTGCCGCCCCGGGCCAGGCTCCAGCGGGCGTTGCGGAGCGCGACCACGAGCTCGGCGATCCGTTCGGCGGCGACGGCCAGGACGAGGGCCGTGTACCAGATCATGCGTTCCTCCGGACTACCAGCGCAGCAGCACCAGTTCGCAGCAGAATCCGGGACCCATGGCCATCAGCAGGCCGGGTGTGCCCGGCTCGGGCCCGCGCTGTCGCATCGTGTCCCGCAGGACGTGCAGGACCGAGGACGAGGAGAGGTTGCCGGTCTCCGCCAGCGAGCGGCGGGTGATGTCCAGGGCTCCCTCGGGCAGGGAGAGCACGTCGGCGACCGCCTCCAGGACCTTGGGTCCGCCGGGGTGACTCACCCAGCGGGCGATGTCCTTGGGCTTCAGCCCGTGCTCCTCCAGGAAGGCCGTGACGTCCTCCGCGAGGTACCGGCGTACGACGTCGGGGACGGCGGGGTCGAGCACCACGGTGAAGCCCGAGCCCCGGATGTCCCAGCCCATGATGTGCTGCGTGTCCGGGTACAGGCGGCTGCGGGTGTCCACCACCTCGGGTCCGTCCACCGGCGCCGGGTGACCGGCGCCGACGAGGACCGCGGCCGCGGCTCCGTCGCCGAACAGGGCGGTCGCCACCAGGTTGGCGGCGCTCGCGTCGTCGCGTTGGAAGGTGAGGGAGCAGAGTTCGACCGAGAGCAGCACCGCGACGTGTCCGGGCCGGCCGAGCAGGTAGTCGTGCAGCCGCGCCACCCCGGCGGCCCCCGCCACGCAGCCCAGTCCGAAGACGGGGAGCCGTTTCACGTCGGGGCGCAGTCCGAGGCGTCCGACGAGCCGCGCGTCGACGGAGGGCGCCGCGATGCCGGTGACGGAGGTGAACATCAGCAGGTCGACGTCGGTGGGCCGCAGTCCCGCCTCGCGCAGGGCGCCGCGGACGGCTTCGGCGCCGAGGTCGACGGCCGCGTCGATGAACACGTCGTTGGCCGCCCCGAATCCGTCCAGCCGGCCGTAGCTCTCCAGCGGCAGCACGGTGTTCCGGGTGCGCACGCCGGCGTGCGCGTGGATCCGGTCCAGCAGCCGCCGGTCGGCTCCTTCCGGCAGACAGGTGCGCGCCACCATGTCGGTGACGGCCCGCTGGGTGTGGCGGTGCGGCGGCAGGACTCCGTGCACCGCCGCGATCCGGGTCACCCTGGCCACCGCTTCGGAGAGGTCATGGCCACATCCTGCCTACAGAGCGGGGCAAATCGGAGCACATGCCACGCGCGGCTGTCGTGTCCGTACGCCCCGGGGGTCCCTACGATCGGCTCCGTGGACACCACGGACCGGCCGCCGGCACCCGCTCGCGCCCCGGGCCTGCCGCACGTGTGGGCGGGTCTCGCGCTGTCGTGCCATCCGGGTCCGGCGGCGGCGGTGACGGTCCTCGTGGCGGCTCTCGCGGTCGCCTCGGGTCCGGGGACGGGCCGTCAGGTCCTGGTCACCGCCGCCGTGCTCACCGGGCAGCTCTCGGTGGGCTGGTGCAACGACGCCTACGACGCCCTGCGGGACGCCGAGGCCGGGCGCCGGGGAAAGCCGGTCGCCCGGGGCGCGTCGGACCCGGGCACGGTGTGGGCCGCGGCCTTCGCGGCGCTGGCGCTGTGCGTGGTCCTGTCGTTCGCGTGCGGTGCGGCGGCGGGTGCCGCGCATCTGACCGGGGTCGTGGCGGCGTGGGCGTACAACCTGAGGCTCAAGGAGACGCCGCTGTCCTGGCTGCCGTACGCGATCGGCTTCGGCAGCCTTCCGTGTCTGGTCGCCCTGAGCCTGCCCGGTGGCCCCTGGCCCGCGTGGTGGGCGGTGGCCGGGGGCGCGCTGCTCGGGGTGGCGGCACACCTGGGGGACGTGCTTCCGGACATCGAGGCGGATCTGCGGGCCGGTGTCCGCGGCCTCCCCCAGCGGCTGGGGGCGGCGCGCACCCGGCTGCTGCTCCCGCTGCCCCTGGCCGGGGCCACCGCGGTGCTGGTCCTGGGCCCCCCGGGGGCGCCCGGCGGACCCGCCGTCGCCGTCCTCGGCGGGGTGGCGGTCTGCGCCGTGGTGGTGACGACGGTGTGCGCCGGTCCGCGGCGGGGCGGGAGTTGGCGCAAGGGGGCGCTCGCGGGGACGGTCCTGGTGGCGTCGGCCGATGTGGCGCTGCTGCTTGCGCGGGGCACGGGGGTCGCCTGACGGGCCGCACGGGCGGCCCGTCAGGTGTGCCGACCGCTACTGGCCGGCGAGACCGGTGTGCGCGATGCCGCGCACGATCTGCCGCTGGAAGAACGCGAAGACGATCAGGAGCGGCAGTCCGGCGATCACGAGCGAGGCCATGATCTGGGCGTACCGCACCCCGAAGGTCGACTGGACGTTCACGAGTCCGACGGGCAGCGTCATGCCACCGGGGTCGGTGGTCACCAGGAACGGCCACAGGAAGTTGTTCCAGGTGGAGATGAAGGTGAAGATCGCCACGGCCGCCAGTACGGGCCGGGACAGCGGGATGACGATGGTCCAGAACACCCGCCAGCGGCCGGCGCCGTCGACGAAGGCGGCCTCCTCCAGTTCGCGCGGTACGCCCTCGAAGAACTTGACCAGGATGAACACCATGGCGGGCACGGCGACCTGGGGCAGTATGACGCCCCAGTAGGTGTCGACCAGGCCGAGCTGGACCATCTCCCGGAACAGCGGCGCGATGAGGACCTGCGGCGGCACCATGATTCCGGCGAGCACGAGACCGTAGAGCAGCCGTCTGCCCCGGAAGTCGGTGCGGGTGAACCCGTACGCGGCCATCGCGCAGGTCACCACGGTCAGCAGGGTGGTCATGACGGAGATGTACGCGGAGTTCATGAGCCAGACCATCAGGTCGCCCGACTCCCAGACCTTGCTGTACGCGTCGAAGGTCACACGGGAGCCGGTCCAGGAGAACGGTGTCCTCGTCGTGTCGCCCTCGGGTTTCAGGGAGGTGGCCACGGCCCAGGCGAGCGGCAGGAGCCAGGCCGCGGTGAGCAGCAGGGCGACGACGAGCAGGGCGATCCTGCCGGGCGTCCAGCGCGGGCGGCGTCCCCCGGCGTCCGCGGACCGGCCGGAGCCCGGGGCGCGGCGGGTGGTGAAGGTGGCGGAACCGCTCACTTCGCGGCCTCCTCAGCTCGGCGCCGGGACAGCAGCGGCTGCACCAGGGAGACGGTCAGGATCAGGGCGAAGAAGATGTACGAGACGGCCGAGGCGTAGCCGATGCGGTAGCCCGTGAAGCCCTGCTGGTAGACGTACTGGAGGATCGGCCGGGTGGACTCGTCGGGGCCGCCGCCGGTCATGATGTAGACCTGGTCGAAGATCTTCAGCGAGGCCAGTACCTGGAGGACCACGACCAGGCCGGTGGTGCGGCGGAGCATCGGCAGGGTGATGTGCAGGAGACGCTTCCAGGTGCCCGCCCCGTCCAGTTCGGCGGCCTCGTACAGATGCGCCGGGATGGCCTGGAGGGCGGCGAGGTACAGCAGGAAGTTGAAGCCGACCGTCCACCAGACGGTCGTCGCCACGATGCTGAGCATCGCGTACCGCTCGTCGGTCAGCCAGCCGATCTCCGGTGTCAGGCCGACGGTGGCCAGCAGTTGGTCGGCGAGGCCGAAGCCGGACGGGAGGATCATGTTCAGGAAGAGCAGGCAGACGACGCCCGACGGCAGCAGGAACGGCGCGAACCAGCTGAGCCGCCACAGCCACTGGACCACGCGCAACTGGTGGGCGAGCAGGGCCAGCACGAGGCCGACGACGACAAGGGGGACGGTGGACAGGACCGTGAACCAGACGGTGTTCCACAGCGAGGACCAGACGTCCGGGTCGCGCACGGCCTCGGCGTAGTTGTCGAGGCCGACGAACTCCCCTCCGGAGCCGGTGATGTTCTCGCTGGTCAGGCTCATTCCCAGACCGGATACGAGGGGCCAGACCAGGAAGAGGGCGTACACGAGGAGGAAGGGCGCGATGAACACAAGACCGTGCTCGGTCCACTTCCGGCGCACGCCTCGGAGGGGGCGCCCCGCCGCTCCCCCGTCGGGCTTCGCCACGGAGGCCGGCGCCGCGGCGGCGGTGGAGGTCATGACGCGGCTCCCGGGAGGGGGTTGCGGGTGTCGAGAAGGTTCCGCAGCCGGGCCTTGGCCTCGGTCAGGGCGTTGCGCGGGCTGCGGGAGCCGGTGAGGACCCCCGAGAACACGGCTCCCAGCTCGATCCACAGGCGGGAGGCGGACCCGGCGAACCACGCGGGTTCGTCCAGCGCCACGTCGTCGATCACGGTGCGGTACTCGGACTGCGGCTTCAGCGCGAGGTAGGCGGGGTCGTCGAGCACCGGCAGGTACGCGGGTACGTGGCCGCCCTGGGCCCAGGCCACGGAGTGCTTCAGCATCCACGCGACGAGGGTGTGCGCCGCCTCGTTCGTCGCGCCGCCCCGGTCCCTCTGGTGCGGCAGGACGAAGGCGTGGCAGTCGGCCTGGGCGGCCGCCGTGCCGAACAGCGCGGGGATGCGGGTCATGGAGAACGGGAGGCCGGTGGTCTTGAAGGTGGTGATCTCCCATTCGCCGTTGAGGTGGAAGGCGGTCTTCCCGCCGTTGAAGACGCCGATGGACCCCGCGTAGTCGACGCGGCGCACCATCAGCCCCTCCTCGACGAGCCGGGCCAGGTACTCCAGGACGCGCAGCGCCCTGGAGTCGTCGAGCGCGAGGCGCTTGCCGTCCGGGGAGAGGACCGTGCCGCCGGTCTGGGCGTAGAAGCTGGAGAAGAGCCGCCAGGGGGTGATGCAGTCGGGGCCCAGCGTCTCGGTCACCAGTCCGGGCTGCCCGGTCGCCTTCTTCGCGGCGCGCAGGGCGTCGGCGAAGTCGTCCGCGCCGCTGACCGGCCTGAGGCGGCCGCCCGACAGGAGACCGGCCTTCTCGCAGACCTCGGTCTGGTAGTAGAGGACGAAGGGATGGGTGTCGAGCGGGACGGCGAACTGCTTGCCGATCGCCTGGCCCCGGCGCCAGATGTCCTGCGGGAAGTCCTCCTCCCTCACGCCGAGTTCGGCCAGCAGATCGAGGTCGAACGGGTCGAGGAGCCTGCCGGGGGCGAAGCCCGCGAGGCGGGCGAGGTGCAGGGCGGCGAGTTCGGGAGCCCTGCCGCCGGCACCGGCCATGCCGAGCTTGGTGTAGTACGGGGCGCCCCACTGGAGGGTGGAGGCCTCCAGCGCGATGTCCGGGTGTCCGGCCCGGAAGTCGTCCAGCATGCCCTGCATGTTGACGCCGTCGCCGCCGCCGAACAGATGCCAGTACCGCAGCAGGGTCTGCCCCGGGCCCGCGGCGGTCGCGGGCGCGGCACAGCCCGACAGGGAGCCCAGGGCTCCGGCGGCGGCCAGGGCGCCTGCGCCGCCCGCGAGGGCTCGGCGCCGACTGAGGAGGGGTGGTTGCATGGCGGCTCGTCTCGACTCGTCGATGAGGTCCGGGGACGCGTGAGGAGAAGGGCGAGTGTTCGATATTTCGACCCCTGCCCGTCACTTCGGACGGGACCGTAGGCCCGGGAAAACGCGGCGTCAATGACTCGCGCTGAAATCGCGAACGATGTTCGACGTGGCGAACAAGGAGTCCCTTGAAGGCCGTCCGCGCACGGAAGAAACGTGTACGCACCGGCGCGCGCGAGGAGATGTCGCGGGGATCGGCACACATTTCTTACTGGGGGGTAGGCCCGCCCCGCATCCTTGCTATACCTTCCGTCTAACAAGGGAGACGGAAGGCTGCCCGGCAGCGGCCGGCACCGGCCCTTCGCCTGACGCTGCCACCTGCTCCGGTCGTCAGGACGGTTCATGACGACCCGTCACCCTCGAGGCACATGTGACAGCACCAAGGACATCGCTGACGAACCGAGGAGCCGCACCATGGCAAGCAGCACCGTTCGGCCGGACGCAGAGGACCGGCCGCCCGAGGACCACCTCACCCGCCGCCTGCTGGAATCGGCCGCCACACTGGCCTACGACCCCGCCACCGAGGTCGACTGGGACACACCGCTGGACAAGGAGTTCCACGGCGCGAGCCCGGAGTGGAGCACCCTGTACGGCACCGCGTACTGGAGCGAGCTGACCGAGGCGCAGCGCAAGGAACTGACGCGCCAGGAAGCCGCGTCCGTGGCCAGTACCGGCATCTGGTTCGAGATGATCCTGCAGCAGATGGTCCTGCGCGACGTCTACGCGAAGGACCCCACGAGCGCGGACGTCCAGTGGGCGCTCACCGAGATAGCCGAGGAGTGCCGGCACTCCATCATGTTCGCCCGCGGCGCCCAGAAGCTCGGCGCGCCCGCGTACCGGCCGCGCCGGTTCGCGGTGGAGCTGGGCAGGGCCTTCAAGACGCTCGCGTTCGGGGAGGCGGCCTACGCGGCGATCCTGGTCGCCGAGGAGGTCCTGGACGTCATGCAGCGCGACTGGATGCGGGACGAGCGGGTGGTGCCCTTCGTCCGCACCATCAACAACATCCATGTCGTCGAGGAGTCACGGCACATGAAGTTCGCCCGCGCCGAGACCCGCAGGCACCTCAGCGGCGCGGGCCCCGTGCGGCGCCGGATCAACGCCCTCGTCATCGCGATCGCGTCGTACGTCATCGTCACCAGCATGGTGAACAAGGACGTCTACACCCACGCCGGACTCGACGGGAAGCGGGCGCGGGACGAGGCGAAGGCCAACGAGCACCACAAGTCGATGATGCGCTCCAGCTGTTCGGGCCTGATGGACTTCCTGGCCTCGGCCGGGCTGCTCACCAAGCCCGCGCTGGTGTTCTACAAGCGTGCCCATCTGATCTGAGCGGACGACATGACCTACGCCATCACCCAGACGTGCTGCAGCGACGCCACCTGTGTCTCGGTGTGCCCCGTCAACTGCATCCATCCGACGCCGGAGGAGCCCGACTTCGGCCGGACGGAGATGCTGTACATCGACCCGAGGTCCTGCATCGACTGCGGCGCCTGCGCCGACGCGTGCCCGGTGGAGGCCGTCTTCCCCGTGGACAGCCTCCCCGCCGCGCAGGCGGAGTACGGTCCGATCAACGCGGAGTACTTCGCCGGGCGGGAGCCCGGGCAGGACCCCGAGGGGCCGAACTTCCACGTGTGGGGGGAACCCTCCTTCGAGCGCAGCCTGCCCTCGGACTTCGCACCGCTCCGGGTCGCGGTGGTGGGCACGGGGCCGGCCGGGATGTACGCCGCCGAGGACCTGCTGCTGCACACCTCGGCCGAGGTGACACTGATCGACCGGCTGCCCGTCGCGGGCGGGCTCATCCGCTACGGCGTGGCGCCCGACCACCTGTCCACGAAGAAGGCCGGGAACACGTTCGCCAGGTTCCACTCGCATCCGAGGGTGCGGATGCACCTGGGCCTCGAAGTGGGCCGGGACATCACCCCGGAGGAGCTCGCCGCGCACCACGACGCGGTGGTCTACGCCGTCGGAGCGCCGGAAGGCCGACGGCTCGGGATCCCCGGCGAGGACCTGCCCGGCAGCATCTGCGCCACGACGTTCGTCTCGTGGTACAACGCGCACCCGGAGGTCGCGTCGGACGCCGTGGACGTGTCCGCGGAGCGGGTCGTCGTGGTCGGCAACGGGAACGTGGCCCTCGACGCGGCACGGATCCTCGTCTCCGACCCGGAGGCGCTGGCCAGGGGCGACATCGCGCACCACGCGCTGGCGGCGCTGCGCGCCGGCTCGGTGCGCGAGGTGGTGCTGCTGGGACGGCGGGGGCCCGAGGACGCGGCGTACACCGCGTCCGAACTGCTCGCGCTCACACACCTGCAAGACGTGGACCTGGTCGTGGACGACCACGACGCGCGGACCGGCGCGGCGATCGACACCGCCGCTCCGGGCGACAGGGCCGCACTTCTGCGGGACGTGGCACGGGAGACGGTGGACTGGTCGCGCCCTCCGACGGCCGGGCGGCGCCGCATCGTGTTCCGCTTCCATTCGGCGCCCTTGGAGGCGGTCGGCGAAGGTGCCGTGGGCGCGGTCCGGGTGACGGACGGCGCGGGCCGCCCGGAAGGCGCCGACGGCAGGGAGATCCCCGCAGGACTTCTGCTGCGGGCCGTCGGCCAGCGCGGACTGCCGGTCACCGGGCTGCCGTTCGACGAGGCGACGGGCACCGTGCCGCACGAGGGCGGCCGGGTGGCGGGCCGGCCGGGGACGTACGTCGTGGGATGGATCAAGCGCGGCCCCTCCGGAGGCATCGGAGCCAACCGCGCCTGCGCCGCCGAGACCGTGGGCACGCTGCTGGACGACGCCGTGGGTGGCGCGCTGCCCGCCCCCGAGCACGGGGCGAGGGCGTTCCAGCGGCTCGCGCGGCGTCGCAACCGGCGACTCGTGGACGCCCGCGGCCTGGCGGAGATCGAGCGCGTCGAGCTGGCCCTGGGGCGGCGCGACGGCCGCCCCAGGGTGAAGCTGGCGACGGTTCCCGAGCTGCTGGCCGCCGCGAAGGGCGGTCGTCGCCGGATTCCCGGCTGAGGCGGACGGATCCGGCCCGGCCCACCGAGCACGTCGGCGGGCCGGGCTTCCGCACGTCATGGCACTGATCCATGGACGTCTCGTCAACTCCCCTGCGGGCGGCGAACATTGCAGGCTTAGGTTAGGCTTGCTTTACTAAGCTTCGTCGTTGCTGCGAGGAGAAGACGTGCGGGTCGCCATGTTCGGCTGTCAGACGTGGGGGCACCGGACCCCGCACGCCTTCCTCGACCCCGCGCACGACAGGGCGACGGCGGTGACGGACCCTCGCGGCAAGCGCGCCCGCGAGGAGACCCGGAGCGAGCCGGTCACCACCCGGGTCCGGACGGAGGACGGTGCGACGCCGGGCGCCACGCAGCAGTTCGTCCCGACGGGCGACCAGCTCGCCGGCAGGTCATGACCCCTCACCCCCTCCCGGCCGCCGCCACGTCAGGACGAACCGTGCACCAGCAGACATCCGCGGGGGCCTCGCACGGTCCCCGGAGCGCCGGCGTGACGCCGCCGAGCGTGCTGAACCTCAACGCCTACCTCATGTACGCGACGGGCAAGGCCGCGCGCCGGAGACTCACCGACGCGCTGACGGCTCACGGCCTGCGACTGCGGCACCTGACCGTCCTGTCCATGCTGGAGGACACCGGCCCGCTGTCCAAGGGTGATCTCGCCTCGCGGCTGGACATGAACCAGAGCGACCTGACCAGGACGGTGACCGATCTGGAGAGGGCCGAGCACGTCACGTGCACCCGGGACCTCTCCGACCGCCGTCGCATCGAGGTGGCGCTGACCGCGGCGGGCCGGGGCGCCCTGGCCCGGCTCGACCACGAGGTGTCCGCCACCGAGGCGGATCTCCTCTCCCCGCTCACCCGAGAGGAACGCGACCGGTTCACCTCTCTGCTGCGCCGTGTGCACACCCACCTCGAACAGGGCCGGGAGGATCCGCCCACGCACTGAGCTCCGGAGGGAGGCCGTTCCGGCGGACCCCGCCGCTCGATCGGCGTCCGGCACGCACGGCCGGACCGCTCACCACGTCAGCACACACCCCAGGGAGCACGACCAGGGAATATTCAGTCCACAAAGCGATAAATCGACTGGGCCGAGTGCACCAAGGGCACCAACACTTGATCAAAAGTCGGGTGTGGTTAACATATGAGCACCGCCTAGCTCGAAAGATGGACTTGTGACTGCCACCGAGGACTCGTTCACCAATTGGAAGACTCGCGAGGAGATCGCGGAGTCGATGATCCCGATCATCGGAAAGCTGCACCGGGAGCGGGACGTCACGATCCTGCTCCACAGCCGCTCGCTGGTGAACAAGTCGGTGGTCAGCATCCTCAAGACCCACCGGTTCGCACGCCAGATAGCCGGCGCGGAGCTCTCGGTGACCGAGACGCTGCCCTTCCTGCACGCGCTCACCGCGCTCGACCTCGGCCCGTCGCAGATCGACCTCGGCATCCTCGCCGAGGCGTACCGGGGCGACGACCGCGGCCTGTCGGTGGGCGACTTCACCGCTGAGGCCGTGGCCGGCGCCACGGGCGACAACAAGACGGAGCGCCGCGAGGCGCGGGACGTGGTCCTCTACGGCTTCGGCCGCATCGGCCGCCTCCTGGCCCGGCTGCTCATCGAGAAGACCGGCTCGGGCAACGGCCTGCGCCTGCGCGCCATCGTCGTACGCAAGGGCGCCGGGCAGGACATCGTGAAGCGCGCCTCCCTGCTGCGCCGCGACTCCATCCACGGCCAGTTCCAGGGCACGATCACCGTCGACGAGGCGAACAGCAGGATCATCGCCAACGGCAACGAGATCCAGGTGATCTACTCCGACGACCCGACGGCCGTGGACTACACGGCGCACGGCATCAAGAACGCCATCCTCATCGACAACACGGGCCGCTGGCGCGACCGCGAGGGCCTGTCCAGGCATCTCCGCCCCGGCATCGCGAAGGTCGTCCTGACCGCCCCGGGCAAGGGCGACGTCCCCAACATCGTGCACGGCGTCAACCAGGACACGATCAAGCCGGACGAGCAGATCATCTCCTGCGCCTCCTGCACCACCAACGCGATCGTGCCGCCGCTCAAGGCGATGGCGGACGAGTACGGCGTGCTGCGCGGCCACGTGGAGACCGTCCACTCGTTCACCAACGACCAGAACCTGCTGGACAACTACCACAACTCCGACCGCAGGGGCCGGTCGGCGCCGCTCAACATGGTCATCACCGAGACCGGTGCCGCGTCCGCCGTGACCAAGGCGCTGCCCGACCTCGACGCGAAGATCACGGGCAGCTCGATCCGCGTCCCCGTGCCGGACGTCTCGATCGCGATCCTGAACCTGCAGCTGGCGCGAGGCACCAACCGCGAGGAGGTCCTCGAATACCTTCGCAACGTGTCTCTGACCTCGCCCCTCAGGCGCCAGATCGACTTCATCACCGCTCCCGACGCGGTGTCGAGCGACTTCATCGGCTCCCGCCACGCCTCGATCGTCGATGCGGGCGCCACCAAGGTCGAGGGTGACAACGCGATCCTCTACCTCTGGTACGACAACGAGTTCGGCTACTCCTCCCAGGTCATCCGGGTGGTTCAGCACGTCTCGGGAGTCGAGTACCCGACCTACCCGGCCCCGGCCGTCTGATTCCTTCCGGCAGGCGGCTCCCCGTGCGGGGAGCCGCCTGCCGCGGGCGTCCTGCCTGCCGCGCAGCCTGCGGGACACCGGGGGCTGCTGACCCTCCCGCTCGACGGGCTGTGCCCGCTCAGGCCGGACCGGGGTCCTCGACACCCGTCAGCGGCTGTTCCGCCCAGATGGCCTTGCCCGTGCCGGTGTAGCGGGTGCCCCAGCGCTCGGTGAGGCTCGCGACGAGCAGGAGACCGCGTCCGCCCTCGTCCAACATCCGGGCGCGGCGCAGGTGCGGGGCGGTGCTGCTGCCGTCGAAGACCTCGCAGATGAGCGCGGTGTCCCGGATGAGGCGGAGCCGGATGGGATCTCCGCCGTAACGGATGGCGTTGGTGACCAGTTCGCTGACGACGAGTTCGGTGGTGAACACCGCGTCGTCCAGTCCCCAGACCGCGAGTTGGGCGGCGACACGCCTCCGGGCGTCCGCGACGACGGCCGGGTCGGACGGGAGGTCCCACGAGGTGTAGTGGTCGGCGTCCAGGCGCCGGGTGCGGGCCAGCAGCAGGGCGACGTCGTCGTTCGCGTGCTCGGGGACCAGGGTCTCCATGACGGTGTCGCAGACCTCGTCGAGGGAATGCGCGGGTCGGCCGAGCAGATCGCGCAGCTCGGCGAGCGCCTGGCCGGTGTCCCTGCCGACCGACTCGACCAAGCCGTCCGTGTACAGGGCGAGACGGCTGTCCTCGGGAAGTTCGAACTCGGCCGACTCGAAGGGGAGCCCTCCCACTCCGAGAGGTGGCCCGGGAGGCAGCCGCAGCTGTTCGGCGGAGCCGCCGGGGCGGGTGAGGACCGGCTCGGGGTGCCCGGCCCGCGCCATCGTGCAGTGTCCGGTGGCCGGGTCGTAGACGGCGTACAGGCAGGTGGCCCCGGCGACCTGCCCGCCCTCGGGGCCGTCGGCCGGCTGCTCGCGGTCGAGGGTGAGCGCCAGGTCGTCGAGCTGGGTGAGCAACTCGTCGGGGGCGAGGTCGACGTCGGCGAGCGTCCGTACGGCGGTACGGAGCCTGCCCATGGTGGCCGAGGCGTGGAGACCGTGACCGACGACGTCACCGACCACCAGCGCGACCCGTGCGCCGGACAGCGGGATGACGTCGAACCAGTCTCCTCCGATGCCCGCGCCGTCGGTGTTCGGCAGATAGCGTGCGGTGACCTCGACGGCCTTCTGCCGTGCGGCCCTTCGGGGCAGCAGACTGCGTTGCAGGGCGAGCGCGGTGGCCCTCTCGCGTGTGTAGCGGCGGGCGTTGTCCACGCAGACGGCAGCACGTGACACGAGCTCGGCCGCGAGCTGCAGATCCGCGGCACCGAACGCCCCGGGTGTGCGGTGCCGGCAGAACAGCGTGGTGCCCAGGATGACGCCGCGTGCCCGCAGCGGGACCACCATCACCGAATGGATCTTGTGGTCACGCATGCTCTGCGACCGTACGGGTTCGATCGTCCTCCAGCGGCGCAGCGCCACCTCGTCGAGAACCATGCGCGCCGGTTCTCCCTTGATCAGCGTGCGGCCCACCACGGAGTCGGAGTCGTAGGCATGGGTCTCACCGACCGCGACGATCGACTCGGGGCACCCTTCGAGGACGGAGCACTGGGCCGCCCGGTGGAAGCTGATCGAGTCACGGTTCAGCACCGAACGCGCCTCGTCGCCCGCCACCACCTCGGACAGCAGGTCCACGGTGACGAAGTCGGCGAAGTCCTCGACGGCGAGCTCCGCCAGCTCCTCGGCGGTGCGGCCCACGTCGAGGGTGCTGCCGATCCGCATACCGGCCTTGTTCAGCAGGGCCAGACGTCGGCGCGCCCAGAACTGGTCGGTGGTGTCGAGCGTCACCACGGACACTCCCTCGACCTCGCCGGCGGCGTTCCGCACGGGCGACATGGCCGCCTGCCGGATGTGTTCGCTCCCCTCCATCACGAGCTGGGTCTCGTACAGCTCGCCCTGCCCTGTCCGCAGCACCCGTTCGATGGCTTCGACGAGACCCTGCCCGCCCTCCATGTAGAGTCCGGGCTCGATCTCACCGGGCAGCAGTCCCACCAGTGACTCCGCGGGCCTGGCCACCGACTCCGCCGCGGCCCGGTTGGCCAGGGCGAGCAGCTGGTCCCGGCCGAAATAGGCCACCGGCACCGGCAGCTGGTCGAGGATCCTGCAGCGTTCCTCGTCGGACGGCCGGTAGGCGTGCTCCCGGTGCCCCTCGGTCACCTCCGAGGGCTCGCCACTGTCCGATGGCGGGACCGCACCACCCGTCCCGTCCCTGCTCATGGGCCCATCACTGGTCCTCCCCGCCTGGGCAGGTCACATACGGACATACATGCGACCTCGAATCCAGAATGCCCTGGTGTGCCCCGCCTCTCAACCTGCCCTTCTGCCGTTCACAGCCGAACGGCTCGGTCGGCGGCGACGGCGAGCGGGCCGCCCGGACCGAAGGCCAGCCGGGCGAAGCGCTCCCCCATCCGGCGGTGTGTGGCGGCGTCGGGGTGCAGTGCGTCGGGAAGTGGCAGTTCGACGGAGTCCGCTTCGCCGTAGAGCTCGCGGCCGTCGAGATAGTGCAGATTCGGGTCCTCGGCCGCCCTCTGCTCGACGATGCGGGCGAGTTCGCCCCGGACGGTGCTCAGGGTGAGCTTCCCGGCGGCGGTCTCGGCAGGGTCACCCGCCGCGCTGAAGCTGAGCCGCCCCTCGCTCAGGGCCCGGTGGTCCGGAGCGCTGGGGCCGGGCGTGGTCTCGTGGATCGGGCACAGGATGGGCGAGACGATCAGCAGCGGTGTGACCGGGTGGCCCTCGCGGATGGTGTCGAGGAAGCCGTGGACTGCCGGGGTGAAGGCCCGCATGCGCATGGCGTCGGTGTTGACCAGGTTGATGCCGGTCTTGACGCTGATCAGATCGGCGGGCGCGTCGCGCAGGGTGCGGGCGGTGAACGGGTCGAGCAGGGCACTTCCGGCGAACCCGAGGTTGACCAGATCCACCCCGCCGAGTGCGGCGGCGAGCGCGGGCCAGGTACTGGTGGGGCCGTCGGCGTCGGAGCCGTGACTGATCGAACTGCCGTGGTGCAGCCACACCGCACGGTCCGCGGCGACGACCGGCTCCACCGGGGCGTCGGTGCGCAGGGCGACCAGCTCGGTGGTCTCGTTGTGCGGCAGCCAGATCTCGATGTCCTTCATGCCGGCGGACAGACCGCCGAAGCGGGCGGTGCCCACCGGGCCCGGCCGGGATTCGGCGGTCCCGGCGGCCATGTCGATGGTGAGGGTGTTGCCGCCGCTCACACAGGTCCGGCCCGCGAGACGGCCGTCCACCAGCAGTTCGTACACGCCGTCCGGCCGGGGTGGTGCGCCCACGTACACCCGCTTGGTGGGCAGGGTGTCCAGCTCGACGAGGGTGGCACGGGTGCGCAGGACGATCCGTACGCCGGAGGGCTGGACCTCCGCCATGGCCAGCTGGCCGTCCGTGTTCTGGGCGCGGGCACGGGCGGGCAGCCGGTGCGGCAGCAGTCCGTGTGCGGTGCGCTCCACTTCGAGCGCACCACGCAGGAGGTGTTCGGTGAGGGGGGTGGTTGTCAGCTGGGGCCGGGTGCTCATGGTCAGTCGCCTGTCCAGGTGTGCGTAGGGGATCGGGTGGTGGGGGCGCGAGCCCGGGTCAGGGCGCGGGCCAGTTCCGCAGCAGGGCGTCGAGGGCGTCCAGGACCCGGGCCCAGGTCTCCTGTGTGCCGGGGGAACTGTGGTCGAAGCTTCCGCCCGACTCCAGGCTGATGTAGCCGTGGAAGACGCTGCCCAGCAGCCGGACCGCGTGCGTACGGTCCGGCTCCGCCAGGTCGTAGCCCCGCAGGATCGCGCGTGTCATCTGTGCGTGCCGGACGCCCGCGCTGGCGGCTGCCACCTCCGGGTCCAGCCTGAGCTGGGCTGCCGCGTACCGGCCCGGGTGCTCCCTGGCGTAGTCGCGGTAGGCGTGGGCGAAGGCCTCGAGCGCGTCCTTGCCGGCTCGCCCGGCCAGAGCCGACGCGACACGGTCGGCCATCTCCTCCAGGGCCAGCAGGGCGATCCTCGTCCTGAGGTCCTGGGAGTTCTTCAGATGCGAGTAGAGGCTCGCGTCCTTGACGCCGAACTGCCGGGCCAGCGCCGCGACGGTCACCTTGTCGAAGCCGACCTCGTCGGCCAGCTCCGCCCCGGCCCGCGTCAGGCGCTCCGCCGTGAGACCTGCTCTTGCCATGACCTCCCCTTTCGATGGGTTCGATTATGCGTTTACCTAGGAGCATTAGGCAAATTACCTAACTGCCTAAGTTTCGCGTCCGCCACCAGGCACGTCGGGCATCCCCACGGACACGGCCCGCCCTGGGGAGGTCCCCGGGCGTCCGCTCCGGCGCGAATCCGATCCCGGGCCCGAGCAGCTCCCGGCCGGCTGTCGGTACGTACCCCTCCACGGCGGCCTGACCGTTCCCCCCTCCCCCTGGGCGCACGCACGGCCGCCGGTGTCACGAAAAAGGAGTGGCCGGCGGTGACGGCCGAGTCCCGCCCCTGTTCCGCAGCGGCCGCGGCTCTGCCTCACGTACGGACCGCGTCAAGAAATTCGACGCGCCCGTATGGAGCACGTCAACGGCACGCATCACACGGCCGACCTCGGGATTCACTTCTGTTCGGCCACCCAGGCCGAATCCACTTCATTCACTTCACACGGGAGCTCACGATGGCCGATCTGGCCTTCGTCGCCACCACGGTCGCGGTTTTCGCACTGGTGGCCCTCATTGCGAGGGGGGTGACGAAACTATGACCGCCGAGAACATGACCGGCCTGGTCGTGGCCGTCTCCCTCCTGGTCTACCTCGTCCTCGCGCTTGTGTACCCGGAGAGGTTCTGAAGCTCGACATGAGCCCCGTAACAGCTGGTGCGCTCCAATTGCTCGCACTGATATCCGCGCTCGCCCTGGCATACCGCCCGCTCGGCGACCACATGGCCCGCGTGTACTCGTCGGAAAAGCATTACCGGCCCGAGAAATGGATTTATCGCGCCGTCGGAGCCAATCCTTCGGCCCAGATGCGCTGGCCCGCGTATCTGCGCGCCGTACTGGCGTTCTCCGCGGTGAGTGTCCTTTTCCTCTACGCCCTTCAGCGCTTCCAGGGAGTCCTTCCCGGCTCGCTCGGCTTCGTGTCGATCGATCCGGACCAGGCCTTCAACACCGCGGCATCCTTCGTGGCGAACACCAACTGGCAGTCGTACTACGGCGAACAGGCCATGGGGCACGTGGTCCAGACGGGCGGCCTGGCCGTCCAGAACTTCGTCTCGGCCGCGGTCGGGATGGCCGTGGCGGTGGCCCTCGTACGCGGGTTCTCGCGCTCCCGCACCGGCGAACTGGGCAATTTCTGGGCGGATCTGGTGCGCGGCACCGTGCGCATCCTCCTGCCGATCTCCGTGGTCGGCGCCGTCGTGCTGGTGGCGTGCGGCGTCCTCCAGAACTTCTCCGGCATCCACGAGGTCGGGCAGTTCACGGGCGGCACCCAGCAGTGGAACGGCGGCGCGGTCGCCTCGCAGGAGGTCATCAAGGAGCTGGGGACCAACGGTGGGGGGTACTTCAACGCCAACTCGGCCCACCCCTTCGAGAATCCGACTCCCTTCTCCAACCTCTTCGAGATCTTCCTGATACTCCTGATCCCGTTCGCGCTGACCCGCACCTTCGGCCGTATGACCGGGAACCTGCGCCAGGGCTACACGCTCCTCGCCACCATGGCCGCCATCTGGATCGGGTTCACCGCTCTGATGATGTGGACCGAGTTCACCCACCACGGCCCGGCACTGGAGCTGGCCGGCGGAGCGATGGAGGGCAAGGAGACCCGCTTCGGCATCGGCGGTTCCTCGATCTTCGCCGTGGCGACCACCCTCACGTCGACCGGTGCGGTCAACTCCTTCCACTCCTCGTACACCGGGTTCGGCGGCGGCATCACCATGCTCGGCATGCAACTGGGCGAGATAGCGCCCGGCGGCGTCGGTTCCGGCCTCTACGGCATGCTGATCATGGCGGTCGTCGCGGTGTTCATCGCCGGCCTGATGGTCGGCCGCACACCCGAGTACCTGGGCAGGAAGATCGGCACCCGCCAGATCAAGCTCGCGGCGTGCTACATCCTGATCACCCCGGCGCTGGTCCTCTGCTTCACGGCGGTGGCACTGGCACTGCCCACCCCGGCCGATTCGATGACCAACAGCGGTGCGCACGGATTCTCCGAGATCCTCTACGCCTACACCTCCGGGGCGAACAACAACGGCTCCGCCTTCGCCGGACTCAACGCCGACACGCAGTGGTTCAACACCACCATCGGCATCGCGATGCTGCTCGGCCGCTTCCTGCCGATCGTGTTCGTGCTGGCACTGGCCGGCTCGCTCGCGGAGCAACGGCCCGTCCCCGACACGGCGGGCACCCTGCGGACCGACAAGCCCCTCTTCGCGGGGCTGTTGGCCGGCACGATCCTCATCATCACCGGTCTGACCTACTTCCCGGCGCTGGCGCTGGGTCCGCTCGCCGAAGGGCTCGCCTCATGAGCACCCCCACCTCCACCCGTGCCCCGCACGAGGACCTGTCCGGCGTTGATACCGCGCCTCCGGGCCGTGTCGGCGGGGGCCTCTTCGACCCGAAGCAGCTGCTCAGGTCCTTCCCGGACGCGCTGCGGAAGCTCGATCCGCGTGTGATGGTCAAGTCCCCGGTCATGTTCGTGGTGCTGGTCGGGTCGGTGGTCACCACCCTGCTGGCCCTCCAGGAACCCGGTGACTGGTTCGGCTGGGCCATCGCCGCCTGGCTGTGGCTGACCACGGTGTTCGCCAATCTCGCCGAGGCGGTCGCCGAGGGCCGCGGCAAGGCCCAGGCCGACACCCTGCGCAAGGCGAAGACGGACACCGTCGCCCGCCGTCTGGAGGGCGGCGACGAGAAGGACGTACCCGGCACGGAACTGCGCGTAGGTGACCTGGTCGTCTGCGAGGCGGGCGACATCGTCCCCGGCGACGGTGACGTCGTCGAGGGCGTCGCGTCCGTCGACGAGTCGGCCATCACCGGCGAGTCCGCCCCGGTGATCCGGGAGTCCGGCGGCGACCGCAGCGCCGTGACGGGCGGCACGAAGGTGCTCTCCGACCGGATCGTCGTCAGGATCACCACCGAACCGGGCAGGACCTTCATCGACCGGATGATCGCCCTGGTCGAGGGCGCCGCCCGGCAGAAGACCCCCAACGAGATCGCGCTCAACATCCTTCTCGCCTCGCTGACCATCGTGTTCCTCCTCGCCGTCGTCACGCTCCAGCCGTTCGCGGTGTACGCCGGTGCCAGGCAGTCCCTGATCGTGCTCACCGCGCTGCTGGTCTGCCTGATCCCGACGACCATCGGCGCACTGCTCTCCGCGATCGGGATCGCGGGCATGGACCGGCTGGTCCAGCGCAACGTCCTCGCCCTGTCGGGCCGCGCGGTGGAGGCCGCGGGTGACGTCTCGACGCTGCTGCTCGACAAGACCGGCACGATCACGCTGGGAAACCGGCAGGCCGCGGCGTTCGTACCGGTGAAGGGGGTGACGGAGGAGGAGCTGGCGAACGCGGCACAGTTGTCCTCGCTGGCCGACGAGACCCCGGAGGGCCGCTCGGTCGTGGTGCTCGCGAAGGAGAGGTACGGCCTTCGCGAACGCCACCGTGGTGAGCTCGCCCGGGCCACCTGGGTGGCCTTCACGGCTCAGACCCGTATGTCGGGTGTGGACGTGGACGGCCTCAAGGCCCGCAAGGGCGCGGCCGGTTCGGTCGTCGCCTGGGTACGGGAGCGGGGCGGCTGCGTCGACGACGACGCCGGCCTCCTCGCGGACCGGATCTCGGAGGCGGGCGGGACACCGCTCCTGGTCGCCGTGGAGGACGAGGAAGGTGCCCGCGTCCTGGGCGTGATCCACCTCAAGGACGTCGTCAAGGGCGGGATGCGGGAGCGGTTCGACGAACTGCGCCGCATGGGCATCAGGACCGTCATGATCACGGGCGACAACCCCCTGACCGCCAAGGCGATCGCCGAGGAGGCGGGCGTCGACGACTTCCTGGCCGAGGCCACCCCCGAGGACAAGATGGCCCTCATCAAGCGGGAGCAGGCGGGCGGCAAGCTCGTCGCGATGACGGGCGACGGCACCAACGACGCCCCCGCGCTCGCGCAGGCGGACGTCGGCGTGGCGATGAACACCGGCACCTCGGCCGCCAAGGAGGCCGGGAACATGGTGGACCTGGATTCCGACCCGACCAAGCTCATCGAGATCGTCGGGATCGGCAAGCAGTTGCTCATCACCCGGGGAGCCCTGACCACCTTCTCCCTCGCCAACGACGTCGCGAAGTACTTCGCGATCATCCCGGCCATGTTCGCGGTGGTGTACCCGGGCCTGGACAAGCTGAACGTGATGGGGCTCGCGTCGCCGGAATCCGCGATCCTGTCCGCCGTCATCTTCAACGCCCTGATCATCGTCGCCCTCGTACCGCTCGCCCTCAAGGGGGTGCGCTACCGGCCGACCAGCGCGGACACGATGCTCCGCCGCAATCTCGGGATCTACGGACTCGGCGGCCTGGTCGCCCCGTTCATCGGGATCAAGGCCATCGATCTGCTCCTCTCCCTGATTCCCGGGCTCTCCTGAAGAAGAAACGGCTGATCCGCCATGAACAACTCCCTCAAGAACACCGCCCGACTGCTGGGGGCGGGCCTGCGTGCCCTGCTCGTCCTGAGCGTCCTCTGCGGAGTCCTCTACCCTCTCGCGGTCACGGGCGTCGCCCAGGCGTTCTTCAGCGGCAGGGCCAACGGCTCCGAGGTCGGTGACGGAACCGGGCACACCGTCGGATCGTCCCTGATCGGACAGAGGTACGACCTGCCGAAGCTGGACCCCGACGACCCGGACGAGAGCGCGAGGCCGGACCTCAAGTGGTTCCAGCCCCGTCCCTCGAACGGCCTGGGCAGCAACAGCGTGAACCCCCGGTACTCACTGATCCTCTCCGGCGCCACCAACCGCGCGGCCGACAACGCCGATCTGGTCACGTGGGTGACGGAGGCGAAGGCGGCGGTCGTGGCGGACAACTCCACCCCGGGCCACCGGGTGCGGGCCGATGACGTGCCGACGGACGCGGTGACATCCTCCGGCTCGGGTCTGGACCCTCATATCTCCCCGGCCTACGCGAAGCTCCAGATCCACCGGGTCGCCGAGCGGAACGGCCTTCCTGTCCCGCGCGTCGCGAAACTCGTGGCCGAGCACACCGAGGGACGCACCCTCGGCTTCATGGGCGAGCCACGGGTCAACGTCCTGGAGCTCAACATCGCGCTCAAGGAGGTGAGCGAGGGCTGACACGAGGCGGCGCGATCCACCTCCGGGCCGGCTGCGGCGGTTCCGTACGGAACCGCCGCAGCCCGCTCCCGTCGTGTCGGCCGGAGCCTCTCCGACCGACCGCATCACGTCCTCCGGGCGGAGTATCGAAACTTTCGATTCGATTCGGCACGACAGTCGAGAAGAACCGCACCCAGCATCGCGTTCACACCTCTTCGCAAACGTACGCGACGCCCACGATCTGCACTTATGCAGCGCTCCGACACCCGCCACAGAAATCGACCGTTTCGTAATCTTTGCCGAAACCATTGACACCCGGCGGTGTCGGTTCAACACTGTTCGCCGTCGACGGACATGAATCACAGGCACGGATCACCGTCGATCCGGATCCACCCGGACCCGGTATCCGGGCCGGACGCCGAGTACGACGACCGGTCACGGCCGGCCGGGGCGCACGACGCCGACGCTCGATCGCTGTCTTCACCTGTTCACGCGGCACCTGTCACACAGGGGCGTTCCGCGCTGCCCGGATCCCCCACCCGGCCTCATGAGGACGAGGAGGAGAACACGCACATGAACGACGTATCCGCACGACCGACGAGCCGCACGCACGGGCGGTTCACACGGTCCGTCCGCAACGTCGTCGCCATGGCGACGAATCGAAGGACCGACCCCATGCGCATGCGAACACGCCCTTCCTTACGACACGTGGTCACGGCACTGGCCGTCGCCGCGACGGCCGCGACGGCCACGACCGTCGTCGACACCCCGCCCTCCCACGCAGCGACGGCTGCCGCCTGCAACGGCTACGTGGGGCTCACCTTCGACGACGGCCCGTCGAGCAGCACCCCTGCCCTGCTCAACGCCCTGAAGCAGAACGGACTGCGGGCCACGATGTTCAACCAGGGCCAGTACGCCGCCTCCAACCCGGCTCAGGTGCGGGCGCAGGTGGACGCCGGTATGTGGGTCGCCAACCACAGCTACACCCATCCGCATCTGACCCAGCAGACCCAGGCACAGGTCGAATCGGAGATCTCCCGCACCCAGCAGGCCATCGCCGCAGGCGGCGGAGGCACGCCGAAACTCTTCCGGCCCCCGTACGGCGAGTCCAACGCGACGGTGCGGGCGGCAGCCGCCAAGTACGGCCTGACCCAGATCATCTGGGACGTCGACTCCCAGGACTGGAACAACGCGAGCACCGACGCGATCGTGCAGGCCAACGCACGGCTCACCGACGGCCAGATCATCCTCATGCACGACTGGCCGGCCAACACGCTCGCGGCCATCCCGCGCATCGCACAGGGACTGGCGAGCCGGGGGCTGTGTGCCGGCATGATCTCCCCGCAGACCGGCCGCGCCGTGGCTCCCGACGGGGGCGGCAGCGGCGGCGGGGGCAACGGCTGCACCGTCACGGTGACCGCCGGCCAGAGGTGGAGCGACCGCTACAACCTCAACGTCACGGTCGCGGGCTCCGGCAACTGGACCGTCACCATGCGCATCCCCACCCCCGCCAAGGTCCTCTCCACCTGGAACACCACCGCCACCTATCCCGACGCGCAGACGCTCACCGCCCAACCCAACGGCAACGGCAACACCTGGGGCGCCACCATCCAGGCCAACGGCAACTGGACCTGGCCCACCGCCACCTGCACCACCACCTGACCACCCGACAGACACACGGCCGGTGGGAGCGGTGGCACT
>Ga0164308_10000004_pt1 | contig 118347 bp, 97 predicted proteins | sample Whisoiple_246_MG_FD_109983 | JGI IMG/M metagenome (GOLD analysis project Ga0164308, IMG submission 109983) | Soil microbial communities amended with fresh organic matter from upstate New York, USA - Whitman soil sample_246_MG | ecosystem: Environmental > Terrestrial > Soil > Unclassified >... | reverse complement strand
GCTCGTGATCACCGACGCCCTGCTCGATCGGCGTGCTGACTTTGGCCTAGCGCTGGTCCGCCCGCCCGGACATCACGCGCGTCCGACGGGAGCGATGGGGTTTTGCTTGCTCAACAACGTCGCCGTCGCGGCTGCTCATGCGCGCTCGCGGGGGGTCGAGCGGGTCGCGATCGTTGACTTCGACGTGCACCACGGAAATGGCACTCAGGAAATGTTCTACCAGGATCCCTCGGTGCTGTTCGTTTCGCTGCATCAATCCCCCCTCTATCCAGGGAGCGGCGCAGCGGAAGAAAGTGGAACCGGCGATGGTCGAGGCTACACGGTGAACATCCCGCTCTCGGCCGGCGGCGGTGACGCCGCGTACGGCGCGGCGATCGAACGCATCGTCGCGCCGATCCTGGAGAGCTATCGGCCGGGCTTGTTGCTGTTCAGCGCCGGCTTCGACGCGCACAGCCGCGATCCATTGGCGCAAATGGAGCTTACGGACGCTGGTTTTCGAAGCATCGTCCAACGCACGCTTGCCGCGCTCCAACCAGGGATCCCGGTGGGCATGACCTTGGAGGGCGGCTACGACCTGCTCGGTCTCGGCAGCTCGCTCGGCGCGGTCCTCTCCGGCCTGGGTGAAGGGGCTATCCCGAAAATCCCAGCAGAAAGGCTGTGGCAGTCCCACGAGCGGGACCTCGCCAGCGCGGCGGCAGTCGCAGCGGAAATTTGGCCGCTCGGGTGAGCATTTTCTTGGCAGCATTGGGTTGCTGAATCCCCCCAAGGTGAGCTAAGTACCCGCTTGCGTTGGCGGTCGAAGGGCCGCCGGTCACCGTCAATTACGGTGGGTATAGCTCAGTGGTAGAGCACTGGATTGTGGCTCCGGTTGTCGCGGGTTCGATCCCCGTTACTCACCCCGTAAACGCCGAACTGCTCGAGAACCGCTCAAACTGGTGTCTACCCACCAGTCCCTGAGCGGGAGAAAACGCGGAGACCCGCTGAAGCAGCCGTCGGGTGCCAGACCGAAGGCGCAGCATGCGCCTTGTCACTATTTGATACGCGGACATCAGGCGCGTCGCGAACTCGAATCAAGCTCGCAGCGACGCAGCGACGATCGCTCAGTCGCGCGCGCAGGGCAACTGTCGCAAGCTTCGCCGCGATCCTCGATCGGGAAGCACTTCGCCACGTTGTAACGTGACTCGCGGGTCCTTCGACCGCCGGCTTTTGACGCTGCTCGACCTAGCGCTGCTCCTGCGTGCGAGCGACATCGCTCTCCTGCGGTTGCTCGCGAGTTCACGCACGTGAAGCGGTGAAGCGAAGCGGAAAATTCCAGTCGAACCAAAGGCAAATCGAGGATCACTCGCTGCATGAGGTCGACCCACCTTACCCGCGCTCACGCCCCACTCGAGCGGCCCATCCAACCGACACTTCGCCCCCGCCGCTCGACCCGGGCGCTCACCGCCTGCACCGTGGTGCCATTTTAAACTGGCAGGAGGCTTGGCGGAAAGCGCGCCGGGCGGGAATTGTCGAGTATGATGTGGTTGTGGAGGAATGCTCTCAATGATGAACGGTTGCCCGCGATGGTCCTTTCTGACGGTTCCCTTGCTTGCTGCGTTGGGCTGCAGCGACCCAGTGCCTCGGCCTGCGCAAGGCAATCTGACTCTGAGCATTCAACCCCCTGACGGCCCTGGGACTTGCCCAGTACCGGGCCACACCTACGTCGTCGGCAACCCCCTCGGTCCGAACAATGCCAAGCCCGGAGATCGCTTGATCGACGGGGAAGCCGGCGCAAACATCAAGTGCTCCGTGCACGGCAGCGCCACGTTCACCTTCTCCGGCACGATCAAGGGCACGACGAGCGTCGGCGCGCCCGACAAGGTCACGTTCACGATCTCGAGCGGCGTGATCAACGCCGATAAGTTGACGGGCACAGCGTCGATTGCCGTCAACACCACGGGCCTCGCGGGTAACTACACGAGCGCCGCGAACGGCTGCACGATCGCGGTGGTTCCGGGTCAAGTAAAGGCGGGCAGCTTGTGGGCAACTGCGACCTGTCCAAGCATCACCGACCCGACGAGCCCTGGAAAAGCATGCAAGGTCGGAGACACCACCACCTTCGTGCTCGAGAATTGCGACGGTTCTTGAACTCGTAGCCTTCGCTCGACGGAGGCCGACACGCGCAACGAAAAACGCGAACTCAGTCGAGTTCGCGTTTTTCGTTTGCGATGCCGCTTCAGCCTTTGGGGCTGGTTTTGGGGCTGACCGCGCCAGCGGGCGGCGTATCGGCAGTCACGTCGGGCAGCGAGCCTTGCGGACCGCGCCCGGCGCTACCCGCGCTGGGCAACGTCTCCGATAGGCTCGATAGGTCTTCGGCGCCCGCGTCGATGCGTACGACCACGGCGGTGATGTTGTCCTCACCACCATGCTCGTTGGCCAGCGCGATCAGCTTGCGACACACGTCCGGCAGCTCGGACGAAGACTGCACGAGCTCCAAGATCTCGTCGTCTTCGATCATGCCGCTCAGGCCGTCGGAGCAGAGAATGTAGGAGTCGCCGACTTGCGCGTCGTCGGCCTGGAGATCGACGGCGACGTGCTCTTGCATACCCAGCGCACGCGTGATCACGTTCTTCGGCAGCTCACTGCGTTGCTCTTCGGTGAGCTCGGGCATCGCCAGCAGGTAGTCGTTTACCAGCGAGTGATCGCGGGTCATCTGCTTGATCTGCCCCGCACGCACGCGGTACGCGCGGCTGTCGCCGACGTGACCGATGTACATTTTCTTTTTGCGCGAGCTGAACAGGCAACCCACCACCGTGGTACCCATGCCGTGGAACTCGCGTGAGCGGGCGCTGCGATCGACGATCTGCCGATTGGCGATGCGTATTCCCGTCAACAACCGGTTCTCTTCTTCCGACAACCGCGCGTCGAAATGAAAGGGCCAGGTAAAGTCCTCGGTGGCCGTGGCACGGAAGAAGTCGACGATGGCTTCGGTCGCAAGCTTGCTGGCTACGTCGCCAGCGCGATGGCCGCCCATACCGTCGGCCACGATGTACAGCGTGTGATCCTCGAGGATGGCAAAGCTATCCTCATTGTGATCACGCTGTAGACCCACGTCAGTGACGCCTGCCGCTACTGCACGCACGGATAACTTCCCTGAACCGTTGATCGATTAGCCATGCGGGCCAGACCCTCGCTGAGAGCAACCCGCAAGCTTTCATGGCGCTCCGGGTGTGTCAAGTTGAGCCGCCCGGCGGCGTTTTGGGGAAAGGATGAGCGGCGCGGGAGAGAGCCAGGGTAATGCGCATCCCGTCTGTCCCGTCTGTCCCGTCTGAATCGAATCGGGGTCAATTGGGGCAGGAGGCGGCTGATTGAGCGGCCGTGAGCGCCGCTCGACGGAGCCCGAGCGGCGCGAATTGTCCTGAACGTGCCAGTCAAATGGCCAGAATCTCTTTTTCTTTGACCTGAATGATGTGGTCGATGGCCTGCCCTGCCTCGGCCATGATCTCTTCCACCTTCTTTTTGGCCCGCTCGACTTCGTCCTCGCTGGCGCCACCGCTGTCTTTTACTTCCGCCAACATGTCGAGCGCCTCGTGCCGGGCTTTACGCACGCTCACTTTGCACTCTTCGCCATCTTTTTTGGCGATCTTGACCAGATCCTTGCGCCGCTCTTCGCTGAGGGGTGGAATTGGAATGCGGATCAGGTCCCCATCGACCTGCGGGTTCAAGCCGAGATCTGACTCGCGAAGCGCCTTTTCCGTAGCCTTCACCTGGGACTTGTCCCAGGGCTTGACCGTGAGCAGCCGCGGCTCGGGCACGCTGACCGTCGCCATTTGGCCGATTGGCGTGGTTTGGCCGTAGTAGTCGACGCGGATTGAGTCGAGCATCGACGGATGCGCGCGCCCGGTTCGAAGCTTCGCGGTTTCGCGACGCAGGGCGTCCTTCGATTTCTCGATTGCCTGGCGCAGTTCGTTCAAAACATCGTCGATCATCTGCGTACCTTTGATGGAGCGGAGTCGGTTCTATATCACCAGCAGCAAACTCGGGCGAGGGGGTCAGACACGGTTCGCCGGAGCAATCTTTGGGCAGCCGCGATGGAGCGGTGAACGCCGGCGATCGAGCGGCGCGCGGAGCTGAATTAGGGGCGCTTTTTCTTCGGCGTCACGCGCCGAACAGCCGGTGCTTTGCCCGCATCCTGGGCCGCCGAGCCGGCATCCGGAGTCCAGAACTGCTTCTCCGCTTCACGCAGCCGCCGTTGGTTGTCGGCTTCCACCACAGCCGCCGCACTGGCAGTGGCTTGGCGCACCGCCTCATCGGCTTCGCGCGTGCGCTTGAAGACGTATAGGCCCAGCACCCCCAACATCAAAGAGGCGCCGACGAGCAGGCCCGCCAATAAACGCCCTCGACTGGAGGGCTGCGGCTCGAAGTCGCCGTTATCGACGATGCTCGGGGCCATCGGTCGAATCTCGTACAGCACCTGTTCGCGCTGCGCGCGCGCCCACTCGTCGAGGCGCACCAATGCGTCGGAGAGCTCGACCACCGAGGCGAAGCGGCGCTTGGGATCGCGCGAGCAGGCGCGCTCGAACCACGCGTCGAACGCCTTCGGTAACGAGGGTTGGATTTGCGAGGGCACCGGCAATGGCGCCGCACAAACCTTCAGCACCACGTCACCGATCGCATCTCCTTCGAAAGGAACACGCCCGCAGGCGGCAGAGAACGCGCAAGCGCCCAACGACCAAATATCGGATGCCGAGCTCACGGGCGCGCTCGCTGTCAACGCCTCGGGGCTCATGTAGTGTGGGGTACCGAGCACCATGCCTGCCTGCGTAGAAGAAGCGCCGCTCGCAGCTTCCTCGTGCACCATCTTGGCAATGCCGAAATCAAGCAGTTTTACCGAGTACCCACGGGTGCCGGACTCTCCGTCACGAGCGAGAAAGATGTTGTCCGGTTTTAGATCGCGGTGAACGATGCCGGCCAGGTGAGCTGCATGCAAGGCGCGCGCTGCCTGTTGCACGATCTCCGCGACTTCATGTAGGGGCAATTTGCCGCGCCGGACGATCGATTGCTCGAGGGACTCACCCTCCAAGTACTCCATCACGATGTAGGGCTGTCCGCCCTCACTCACCCCGTGATCGTAGACAGCCACGGCATGGCGACTCTTGATGCGCGCGGCCGCTTTGGCTTCCGTGTCGAAACGCCTCAATGCCTCTGCACTGCTAGCGAGTTTTGGATGGACGAACTTAATCGCTACGAGCTGATCGAGGCTGACGTGACGACCTGCCCACACCGTACCCATGCCCCCTTGGCCGATCAGGCGTTCGACCAGGTAGCGACCGGCGATGGTTTTGCCCTGCAGGTCGGGCGGCGGCGAGTTGGTCATCAGCGGGTGGAGGCGAGAGCTGCCTGGAGCTTAGCAAAGCTCGGGGCGAGTTCGGAATTTCCGAGCAAACGAGGCTAGAGTCGGGGAAGACGGGCGACCCTGCCCGCCCCCCATACGAGCCTTGCATGCAAATTCGCGTCGTCAGCTGGAACATTCACAAGGGCATTGGCGGAGCAGACCGCCGCTATCGACTGGAGCGAGTCATCGAAGTGCTCAAGGCCCTCGCCCCGGACGTAGCCCTACTGCAAGAGGTCGCCGAGGACATGCCGCGCTCGCACTTCCACGATCAGCCCTCGGCGCTGGTCGAGGCACTCGAGTTGAAGCACCTGGCGTTCGGTCCGGAGCATCGATTTCGAATGGGTGGCTATGGCAACGCGATCTTGAGTCGTTGGCCGCTGAGCGATATCAGTCGCGTCGATCTGACCATTGGCACGCGCAAGAAGCGCGGTGCACTGACGGCAAGGGCGCACGTGCACGGTGTCGGCCACGAACGCAGCCTGGTGCTGGTCAACATGCATCTGGGCTTGGCTGGTTCGGAGCGAGGCCTGCAATTGGAAAGATTCCTCGCTTCGCAACCATTCGCGCACCTGCAGCGTCGCACGCCCGTGGTGTTGGGCGGAGACTTGAATGACGTTTGGGGATCACTCGGCCCGCGCTACCTGCAGCCAGCAGGCTTTGGTCGTTGCGGATCATTGTTGAACACATTCCCTGCGTATCTTCCCGTGCGTCCACTGGACGGCGTCTTCGTGCGCGGCGATCTGGAAGCGCGCGCGATCAGCGTCCCCAAAACCAAACTGGCAAAACAGGCGTCGGATCACCTGCCGCTGGTGGCTGATCTGAATTTGGTGGGGCTGGAAGCCTAGCTGCTGCGGGCGCCGGTTTCGGCCGGGTGCCGCGCAAGCCCGGGAGCAACCTGGCCCCGGATACGCGAGTCCGTTTACGGCATGGTAGCCTCGCGCCGCCATGGCGAAACCAACTGAACTCACGCAGAGCCCCGAGTGGAAAGCTCTCGAGGCGCACTACCAAGCTAGTCACGCAATCGAAATGCGCGAACTGTTCGCGAAAGACCCCGCGCGCGCAGAACGCTTTCAGGTGGAGGCCCTCGGCATCTACCTCGACTACTCCAAGAACCGCATCACGGATCAAACCGTGCAGGCACTGCTCGCGCTCGCCCAAAGCGCCGGGCTGCGCGAAAAAATCGACGCGATGTTTGCCGGCGAGAAGATCAATACCACCGAGGGGCGGGCGGTCTTGCACACCGCTCTGCGCGCACCGGCGGGCGCCTCGATCGTCGTCGACGGCAAGAACGTGGTGCCCGAGGTGCAGGCCGTGCTGGCCAAGATGGCCGCGTTTTCCGAGCGCGTGCGCAGCGGCGAGTGGAAGGGGCACACCGGGAAATCCATCAAGAACATCGTCAACATCGGCATCGGCGGCTCGGATCTGGGACCGTACATGGCAACCGAAGCCCTGCGCTTTTACAGCGCGCGTCACCTCACCTTTCGCTTCGTGTCCAACGTCGACGCGACGGACTTTGCCGAGGCCACCCACGACCTCGATCCGGAAGAAACACTATTCATCGTCTGTTCCAAGACCTTCACCACGCTCGAGACGCTGGGCAACGCCAAGACTGCGCGCGACTTTCTGCTGGCCAAGCTGAAGGATCCCGCCGCCGTCAAAAAGCACTTCGTAGCGGTGTCGACCAACGCCGAAGAGGTGGCGAAGTTCGGCATCGACACCGCCAACATGTTCGGCTTCTGGGACTGGGTCGGCGGTCGCTACTCCTACGATTCCGCGGTCGGCCTTTCGCTGATGCTGGCGATCGGCGGAGATGCCTTCAACGACATGCTGTCCGGCTTCCACGCCATGGATGAGCATTTTCGGACCGCCCCCTTCGCCCAGAACATGCCGGTGCTCTTGGCGCTGCTCGGCATTTGGTACAACAACTTCCACGGCGCCGAGACGTTCGCGGTCTTGCCCTACGATCAGTACTTGGCCCGCTTCAGCGCCTACTTGCAGCAGCTGGATATGGAGTCCAACGGCAAGCGTGTGACACTTCAGGGCGAAACCGTGGACTACCAAACCGGGCCGATCCTATGGGGGCAGCCGGGCACCAACGGGCAGCACGCTTTTTACCAATTGATCCACCAAGGCACCAAGCTCGTGCCCTGCGATTTCATCGGCTTCGTCCACAGCCTGAATCCAATCGGCTCGCATCACGATTTGTTGATGGCCAATTTCTTCGCCCAAACTGAGGCGCTCGCTTTCGGAAAGACCCGCGAAGAAGTGGCGAAAGAGGGCGTGGCCCCGGAGCTGACCAGCCACAAGAGTTTTCCCGGCAATCGCCCGACCAACACCATCCTCTGTGATCGACTCACGCCGAGTATGCTCGGCAAGCTAGTCGCCTTGTACGAACACAAAGTGTTCGTACAAGGCGTGATCTGGCGGATCAATTCCTTCGATCAGTGGGGCGTAGAGCTGGGCAAGGTGTTGGCCAAGCGTATCGGCAGCGAACTCGAGGCCGAGAGCGCCCCCCCGCTTGCGCATGATTCTTCGACCAATACATTGATCGAGCGCTACCGCGCGGCGCGTGCTTAAGCAGCGAGCTCTTTGACGATGCGAGCGGCGAGCTCGGCCCCTTGCGCGGCGTCGAGCTTGCCGGCGGGCCAGGCGACCCCCAAGCCCGACTTTTCGTCGGGCTTGGGGATGATGTGAAAATGCACGTGGAAAACGGCCTGGTGCGCCAAGCTCTCGTTGTTTTGCAGCACGTTGAAGGCGCTGACGCCGGTGATGTGCTTGAGCGCCCGGCACAAACGCGGCAGCACGCGCCCGATGGCCGCGGCCGAATCGTCGGACAGTAAGTCGAGCGTTTTTGCGCGTTCCTTCGGAATCACCAGCGCGTGACCGAAACTGAGCGGCGCTACGTCCAAGAACGCGAGCACCTGCTCGTCCTCGTACAGCTTGTGGCAGGGGATTTCGCCTCGTATGATCTTGTCGAAAACGGTCTCGGCCATGGCTCGATCACTAGCACGCGGCGCGACCGGTGCAGCGTGCGGAGTGATCGGTCAAAGTAGACGCACCATGTTGAAAGCCAGCAGCATTCTCGGCAATAGCCAACGCCTGGACGGGGGCGCGATGTTCGGCAATGCCCCGCGCGCGCTCTGGAGCCGCTGGGCTGCACCAGACGAAGCCGGGCGCATCCCCCTCGCCTGTCGTGCGCTGCTCGTCGAAGACGCTTCGCGTCGGATCCTGTTCGAAGCGGGCATTGGCGCGTTCTTCGCACCCGAGCTGCGCGAACGCTACGGTGTCGTGGAGAAGGAGCACGTCCTCCTCGAATCCCTGGCCGAGCTCGGGACCGCTGATCGCGAGATCGACGTGGTGGTGCTCAGCCATTTGCATTTCGACCACGCAGGCGGGTTGCTCGCGCCGTTTCGAGCAGGCAAGGCTCCCGAGCTGCTGTTTCCACGTGCACAGTTCGTGGTCGGGAAGACAGCTTTCGAGCGCGCCGAACGTCCGCACCTGCGTGACCGGGCCTCCTACATTCCGGAGCTGCCGGAGTTGCTGCGGCAAAGTGGTCGGCTCCACTTGCTGGACGGTTCGAGTGAAGTGAACAGCCTGCTCGGAAGCCGAGTCACGTTCGTCGAAACGCTGGGCCACACACCGGGCATGCTGCACGCGCGCATCCTCGGTGAGCGCGCGCGTCTGTTCTTCGCGGCGGATCTGGTTCCCGGTCGCGCCTGGGTGCACCTGCCGATCACGATGGGCTATGACCGCTTCCCCGAACGCCTGATCGACGAAAAGACCGAGCTTTTCCGCGGCTTCGCCACGGCGCGAGATCATCTATTTTTTACGCACGACCCCCAGGTTGCTGCTGCCCGCGTGCACGAGCAAGCCGGTCGCTTTCAGCCGAGCCACGAACTCGGCGAATTCGCGGCGTGGGACTTGGACGAGAGCGCCTTACCCCAGACGGCCGCGGCGACGGCGTAGCGCAAGCAAGCCGAGCACGAGTGCGAACCACGGGGCCGAGGCCGCTGTGCGGCGAGTCAGCGAGCATCCGCCGGAGTCGCCCCCAGGGTCGGCGGTCGGCACACCCGGGGCGCCCGCGGAAGCCGTGTTGGCACCCGCGGTGTTCGCACCGGCCGTGTTCGCACCAGCAGCGCTGGCTCCTGCGGCGCTCGCGCCAGCGGACGTCGGCGTGCCTCCGTTTGCGGCACCGCCCGAGCCAGGCACGCTTCCGCCTGCGCCACTCGGGCTTCCGCCGCCGCTCGCGGTGGAAGAACCCGCGGCACCAGCCACGCCCGCGGCGCCAGCGCTGGCGGGGCCCGCGCCACCCGCACCGCCACTGCCACCCGCACCGCCCTGGCCCTGTTCGAGCGGCAAGCTCGGATCCGCAGTGATCTTGAGGTCAGCGCAGTGGTGATAGAAGTAGCCCCCACCGGGGTTCGGCCCGTGCTGGGCCATGAACTCGATCACCTGCAACGTGCACTTGTCGCAGTTGACGTTCGGTATTTTGATTTGCGCCTCGAGTGCGCCCATGGCCTTGTGATCGGCAAACAGATTGTTGGCGATCACGGGGAAAGCCATGTCGGTCGCGACGGCACTCACCGACTGCGGCATGTTCATGACCATCGTGGTCGTGACCGCGGGATCGGCAGGCAGCTCGCTGCGCGAATGGAGTGCGAGCGCCACCCGGTAGAAGCCCGGATGATAAACGGTCTCGTTGATCTTCAGCGTGAACGTCCGACCACCTTGGATTGCCGTCGGAGCAGTGGAAGGCGTGCTGTCTGGACCGCAGGGAGGCGCACCCTTGCCGCCTTCGGTCGCATTGCTCGTGTTCGATGAGGGCGGTGCCAGAAGGTTGAAGTGAGCCTCCGCCGAAACGGGCAACAGAAGGAGTACACCACCAAGGATCAGCACGGATGAGCGCATCGAAGACCTCCGAAAGGGCAAGCAGCCAGCAAGTTTAGCGACTTTCAGCTGCTCGCCAAAGTGACCTTCGCCGCCCAAGGGCGATTCTTCGACCGCGCCACGGTCATTTTTTGCTCAGCCGAGCGCGCCCGGTGCCGTCAGGTGCACAGCGCGCGCTCAGCGGTTCGGTGAGTCGATCACTCACGCTCCCAGGGCTGCGCTCACGATCTGTCGGGCTTCGTGCAAAATCACGTCCAGGTGTGCTGCGCCTTTGAAGCTCTCCGCATAGATCTTGTAGACATTTTCGGTGCCCGAGGGTCGCGCCGCGAACCAACCGTTTTCGGTCACGACTTTCAGTCCGCCGATGGCAGCGTCGTTGGCGGGGGCGCGAGTCAGCTTGTGCAAGATCGGCTCGCCTGCGAGCTCGTTTGCACTGACCGCTTCGGGAGACAACTTCTTGAGCAACGATTTTTGCGCGGGCGTCGCGGCTTGATCGACGCGCGTGTAGTAGGGCGTGCCGAATTCGGAAGCGAGCTCCTGATAGTGCTGCCCAGGATCTTTGCCCGTCACGGCAGTGATCTCCGCGGCCAGCAGGTTGAGAATGATACCGTCCTTGTCGGTCGTCCAGACTCCGCCGTCCTTGCGCAGGAAGCTGGCACCCGCGCTCTCCTCGCCGCCGAAGCCGAACGAGCCGTCGATCAAGCCATCCACGAACCATTTGAAGCCGACGGGCACTTCCTTCAACGGCCGACCGATCGACTTGACCACGCGATCGATCAGGGAGCTGCTGACCAAGGTCTTGCCGACTGCGGCACTGTCGGACCATCGCGGGCGATGCGTGAACAGGTAGCGAATGGCGACGGCCAGGTAGTGATTGGGGTTCATCAGGCCAGCAGACGGCGTGACGATTCCGTGCCGGTCCGAGTCCGGATCATTGCCGAAAGCGATATCGTATTTGTCCTTCAGCCCGACCAGCTTGGCCATCGCGTACGGGCTCGAGCAGTCCATGCGAATTTTGCCGTCGTGATCCACGGTCATGAACGAGAAACGCGGATCGACCTCGGGGTTGACCACGCTGATGTCGAGCCCATAGTGCTCGGCGATGCGCGACCAGTACGCGATACTCGCGCCGCCCAGCGGGTCGGCGCCCAGACGCAGCTTCGCGGAGCGGATCGCCTCAACGTCCACGACGTTGCGCAGATCGGCCACGTAGGCCATCGCAAAGTCTTGCTCGTGCGTGGTGCTCGCGCGTTTGGCCGCTTCGTAGCTCAGGCGTTTCACCCCCGCATTGTTTTCGCGCAACAAGGCGTTGGCGCGATCTTGCACCCAACCCGTAGCGTCCGTGTCAGCGGGACCGCCGTGCGGCGGATTGTACTTGAAGCCTCCGTCGCGCGGTGGATTGTGCGAAGGGGTGATGACGATGCCATCGGCGCGCCGCGCTGGCCGACTCGCGTTGTAGGCCAGGATCGCATGCGAGATCCCGGGCGTTGCCGTAAAGCCGCCACCCGCCTGTAAGATGGTCTCGACACCGTTGGCTGCGAGCACCTCCAGCGCGCTGCGTTCAGCGGGCTCCGAAGCGGCGTGTGTGTCTCGCCCCATGTATAGCGGGCCGGTGATGCCCTGCGCCGCGCGGTACTCACAGATCGCTTGCGTCGTAGCTAAGATGTGAGCTTCGTTGAAGCTCCCGTCTTCCGCCGAGCCGCGATGCCCGCTGGTGCCGAAGCTGACCAGTTGCTCCGCATTCTCCACGTCGGGGCGCACCCCGTAATACGCGGCAACGAGCTTTTCTGGATCGATGAGGATGTCTGCGGGGGCTGGTTTTCCAGCCAGGGGGTGAACGGCCATCGCCGCGCAGAGTAGCCTCGAGTGGTGCGACTTTGGAAGCAGGGCCGCGCGTTCAGGCTCGAAAGTCCGCGCGACCCGTCTCCAAATCGCCACGCGCCGGAACCGAAGTAATTGGACCCGGCACGGCGAACGTCAGGAACTCTGAACTTCGATCCGACGAGGGCGAAATGCGGCGCTCTTGGCCAGGTGCACTCGCAAAACGCCGTTCGTGTACTCGGCCTTGATTCGCTCGGGGTCGATGCGCTCGTCGATCCGGAAGCTCCGCGTATAAACGGCCGGCTTTTCCGTCGAGCCCTGCACCTTGGCTTCGATGCGAAACTCGGGCAGATCCACGTGAACCCCGATGTCGTTGGGATCGAGCCCGGGTACGTCGGCGACGACCAGCAGCTCCGCGTCATTTTCGAAAATGTCGACAGCCGGGGTCAGCTCGCGTGCCGGACGGGTCTTCTCTTGGGTTTGGTTCTGCATGACTACCTCTCCTTTCCTGTGCAAATTGGGCTCAGCTCGCGGCTGAAACGGTCACTCGCTTGGGCTGTGCTTCTGCGGCCTTCGGTAGGGTGAGCGTCAGCACGCCCTGTTTGAGTGAAGCCTGAACCTTGTCCGGGTCGATGCGCGCCGGCAGCTCGTAGCTTTGAGTGAACGAGAAACCTTGGCGCTCCAGCCGGTGCGCGGTGTAACCCTCCGGGGCGTTGACTTTGCGTTCTGCCTTGATCGTCAAGGCGTTGGCTGTGACGCTGATATCGAGGTCCTTCTCATTCACCCCCGGCAGCTCGGCGCGCAGCGTCAACGCCTCGCCGGTATCGGCAAAGGTGACTGCGGGCGTGTTGAGGCCGGCGAACGACGGAGCGCGCTCCAAATCCCCGAATAGGCGGTCGAGCTCACGGCGGAGAGACGCTACCGGCAAACCGCGGGAAGCACGAAACGCAGGAAAACCAACACGATCATTGAAACGAACGAGCATGACCAATCCTCCTTGAAAACGGGCGACGACCTAGGGCCCGAGCCAGACGGCACGCCGGCAGTGACCGGAGCCAACTGCGGCAAAGGGTGCTTTCTGCCGGGAACGAACGGAACTTGTCCATCGCACTCGCGGCTGACAAGGGGGGCTTGCGGTCAAAAATGGCGTTCGCCCTGCCCTGCCGGAGCCTAGGCCTCAAACCCTTGAGATTCGGCGGCTAGACCTCGTAGAGTCGGCCTCCCCGAAGGAGGCCCGGCCCCATGCCCATCTTGAGTGAAGGCGACAACGCACCGAACTTCAACCTACAGACCGACCAAGGCAACACGGTGTCTTTAGCCGCCTTGCAAGGCAAGCCCGTAGTTCTGTTCTTCTATCCCAAGGACGACACTCCGGGCTGCACCATCGAGTGTAAAGAATTTCGCGACGCGCGCGCAGCGTTCGAAGAAAAGGCGCACGTGTTCGGCATCAGTCCGGACGACGTTGCCAGCCACCAGGCGTTCCGCGACAAATATGCGCTCAATTTTCCCCTACTCTCCGATCCGGGACACGCCGTGGCCAGCCTGTTCGGCGTCTGGGGGCCGAAGAAGAACGGGAGCGAAGGCATTCATCGCACGACCTTCGTCATCCGCGCCGGGAAGATCGCGCGCGTATTCGAAGAGGTGAAGCCCGAAGGCCACGCGGCGCAAGTATTGGCAGCGCTCTGAGCTCGAGCATCGTGACCGAGTCTCTCAATCTGCGGCCCATCGGCGTGGTGCGCTCGCCGTTCAAGGAGCGTGTGGACGCGCCGCGCCAGCCAATTTTGGCGCGCGGCGTGCAGGGCTCGATCGAGCTCTTTCCGGGGCGAAACTTAGAACAAGCGTTGGAGGACATCCAAGGCTTCAACTTCATCTGGGTACTGTTCTGGTTTCACCTGAACACGACCTGGAAGCCCAAAGTCTCACCTCCGCGAAGCGGTCTCCGGCGCGGAGTGTTCGCCACTCGCTCTCCGTATCGTCCGAATCCGATCGGCATGAGCGTGGTCGAGCTACGCAAGGTGGAAGGGTTGACTCTCTCCGTCCAAAATTTGGACATTTTGGACGGCTCGCCGGTGCTCGATTTGAAGCCGTACATCGCGTACACGGACAGCGTGCCCGACGCCAGCAGCGGGTGGCTGGAAGCGCCGAGCGATCCGCAACCGGACTACGCGGTCGAGTTTGCGCCATTGGCCAGCGAGCAACTTCTCTATCTCGGGCAAAACTTCTCACTCGATCTCGGTGAGCGTTTCGTAGCCGCGCTGCGACTCGGGCCAGAGCCGCAGGCGTTTCGCCGAATTCGCAAAGACGCTGCGGGCTACGTGATCGCCGTCAAGGATTGGCGGGCGCGTTTCGTGGCCAGCGAGCGCACGATCACGGTGCTCGAATTTCAGACCGGACACCGGCCGCAGGTGCTCGCCACGGCAGACGATCCCGCCCTCGAAGCGCATCGCGGGTTCGTCACTCGTTTCGGTCGCGGTTGAACTACTCGGCTCAGCGCCAGCCGCGTAGCACGCTCAACGCCTGTTGATTGAGCTCGACCGCGCGCGCTTCGCTCTCTGCCTCGGTGTAGCAGCGGAGCTCCGGTGCGTTGCCCGAAGCGCGCAGGTGCACGACCTCGTCCGAGGCGAAGGTGATGCGCAAGCCGTCGACCGTGGACACGTCAGACACTGCCCCGAAGCGAGGAAATGCTGCGGCGATCGCCTCGGGGCCACCCTGCGCTAAAGCGCCCAGTCGCTCCTTGGACAGCGCGGTGGGAAAATCTTCCAGGCGATCGCTGGCGGTAAAGCGCTGCGGCAAGCTCGCGAGTAGACCTGAAACGCTCGTTCCCCGAGCGCGAGCGCTGAGCAACACCGCCAATGGGACGAGCAGCGCATCACGGGTGGGAAGCGCGGGCAGTTGGCCGGCGAGGCTGAAATCGGTCGCGGTGAGAAATCCGCCGTTGGCCTCGTAGCCGACGACTTTTTCGCTGCTACCGAGCGCAGCATTCATGGCCTCGATCACATAGGGAGAGCCGATGCGTGTGCGCGCGACACGGCGAAAAGCGCCGCTCTTCTCCAGCGCCGTGTTGCAACTCACCGGCGTGGCCACGAACGTGGCTCCCAAGAACTTCGCGGTCAGGATGCCCGCAACGTCTCCGCGCAACCACTTGCCACGCTCATCGCTGACCAAGGGTCGGTCACTGTCACCATCCGTCGAAACAATCGTGTCGAACCGGTGCTCGCTCGCCCAGCGCGCTGCCGAGGCGACGTCCTCGGCCCGAATTGCCTCCGTGTCGACGGGAATGAACGCCTCCGAGCGCCCGAGGCGCGTGACCTTGGCGCCGAGTCCGCTCAGCACCTCGAACAACACATCGCGCCCCACGGCTGAATGCTCGAACAGTCCGATCTGGGCGCCGCTCAGGGCGCCTTCGCCAAAGGCTTCGAAATAGCGTTGCACGTAGCGGCGTTCGATCTCCACCAGCACCGCCGGTTCGACGCGTTGCGCGCTGGGCAGCGTCGCGCCCTGAGCATCGAAATCCGGCGGCAGCTCCACCACCTGCTCCTTCATCCCGGGTTCGTCGCGCTTGAGCAACTCACTCTTGGGACGATAAAACTTGATGCCGTTGCGATCATCCGGGATGTGACTGCCCGTCACCATGATTGACGGGATCTTCTGGGCGAAGCCGTACAGCGCGAGCGCAGGCGTGGGCACGCGTCCGCCGTTGACGGGAACGCTCCCGTGATCCGCGATCGCCTTCATCACCGCGCGCATGATGCGTGGCGTGCTCGAACGAAGATCGCCTGCGACTGCGACACGGCCTCCGCGTTGGATCTCCCCCTCTCGCTCGAGATACTGAAGAAATCCGCGCGTATAGGTGTAACAGACCTCGTCGGTCATGGCGCTGACGAGGCCACGCGCGCCGCTCGTGCCGAACGCTACGCCGCTACTATCCATTGCTTCCGCGATTGAGACTCTACGAGCCAACATGATGCGGAACTTATACTACGCGAGCGCTACGCGGGCCCACCGCCCCGACCCAATTTGCGATTCGCCGCGAATTCTAGGAACTGACCGGTACAAAAGCGCCCCTCACGAGCCAAGACGAGCGAACTGCGTTGCAATTCGCTCAGCCCAAGGCTTCGACATCCACGGCGACCTCGATGCTGTGCGCACCGCCCCCCAGCACGACGCCTTTCAATGGACTCACGTCGCTGAAATCGCGACCCCAGCCGACAGTGACGTGGCGAGTCGCCGGCACGACCGCGTTGGTCGGGTCGAAGTCGAACCAACCAAAGCCCGGGATATATACCGATGCCCAAGCGTGCGATGCGTCTGCGCCCACGAGCCGCGGCCGATCGATCGGAGGATCGGTTTCCAGGTAGCCGGAAACGTAGCGTGCAGCGAGCCCGAGAGAGCGCAAGGCGCCGACCGCGACGTGCGCGAAGTCTTGGCACACTCCGCGCTTGTCGCGTAGCACCTGCGCGAGCGGCGTGCTGAGGTCCGTGGCCCGCGGATCATACGTAAATTCTTCGAAGATTTGCCGGTTGAAGGCCAACACGGCATCCACCAGCGGGCGCTTGGCCGTAAACGAGGGAGCGGCATAGGCAGCAAGCAGGGAGTGGGCACGAACCAGCGGTGAATCGAAGCGGTACTCGCTGACCTCGACCAAGCCCCGATCCGCAGCAAGGCGTTCGGCGGCTTCCTCCCAAGTCACGCGCGCTGCGAGTCCTTCCGGCGCGTCGCGCTCACGCAACCCGATGTAGGTCTTGGCGGTTACGACCAGCGCATCGTGCTCACTCAAGATCTCGATGTAGTGGGCGCGATTGCCGAAATAGTCGTGCTCTTCATATAGGCCGGCTGGCTCCGGCGAAACTTCCAGCGAATGGCCGGAAACGCGTTGAAACTGCAACGGCCGGGGAGCGAGATGGGCGATGTGGTGAGCATGCACCACCGGGCTCTCGTACTCGTAGCGCGTCGAATGGCTGACGCTGAACATCCTCATTTTGCCTCCAGATCCTCGTTGATCCACACCGGGGGCGAGACGGCGCGCGAGGAAGCCAGGTGCGAGAAGAACGTGTGACCGACCTCGTCCGAGAACTGCCAGAGCAGCGTGGCCGAGTCGTCCAGCAACTGCCGCAGGCCCGAGCCGTCACCTGCACAGGCTTGCTCGATGTCCGCAGTGAGCAGCGTGCTTTGCAGTGAGATCAGACGGCGTTCCGCTCGGCTCCGTGTCACGTCACTGTGGATTTGCAAGCGCTTGAAGTGGTCCATCAGCGCTTCCACTTGAAACGCGACCGAGCGCGGATTCGAAGTGTCGGTGAGCAGCAAATCCACGACCGGAGCGACCTGCAAAGTGCTCAGGTAGCGCGCCCGGTATGTGAGCAAGCTGTCTGCGACCTCGAGGAGCGCCTCCATGTGAACGCGGGAAGCACCAGGCGGAAGCAACGCTTGTAGCTGCACCAGCGAGAGCGCGCCGCGCTCGACGCGCCGACCCATGTCCAAGAACGCCCAGGCATGGCTTCTAACCATGTTGTCGAGCGTGGTGCCGCTGACCGCGGCCAGGGTAATCAAGATTTGATCCAGCACGTCGACCGCGTTGCCCAACTTTTCGGGCGCGGCATTGGGCAGCGATTCGATCGAGTTCGAAAGACGGCGCAGGACGTGCCAGGCATCTCGTGACAGGCGACTGCGCACGCCGAGCGTGAGTTCGTGAACGCGACGGAGGATGCCGCGCAGATTGTTGGACGCTCCGGCGTCGAACAGTACGCCCAAAAGGATCGCCTCTGCCGGAGTGTTCGGGGGACCCGGGCGCGCCTGGACCGTCTTGGCGTCAGCCACCGCGGGGGTCACGCCGGAGCGCTGCAATGCATCGAGGATCGCGCTCAACGCCAGCGGTGCGTCCGGCGCTGCTTCGAGCGTCGCTCGCTCGATGCCGGCGCGCGCGAGGCGAGCAGTGCAGTCACAGCGCTCGACGTAGCGACCGAGCCAATAGATATCGTCCAGCAAGCGGCTCGGCAAATCCAAGCCGCCTCGCTTCAAGTCGACGCGGCGGTCCGGCATCGAAGGCAAGACCGGTTCGGCGCTGCCGGCCGCCGAAGGCACCCAAACGTCCTTGCTCACCGCGTTGCTACGAATTGCCAGGAACAAGCCATCGGGGGATTCATTGATGCGCGCCAGGCCGCCTGGCATCACGTCGTAGTCATCCCCGTCGCGGCACAAGAACGCACGCCAGGCCAAACCGCCTTTGACCACGCCAGTCGATTCCCAAACGGGGACCGTGGATAGGCCGCCCCAACGCTCCGCCACGAAATCCCCCGGATGAGCTTTGAGCCGCTCGACCAGCTGCGCGCGCGCCTTCTCGTCCATTTGTGCGGGTACGAATGGATCACCACGACGATCGCCGAAGGCAGGCTTGATCACGAGCTCATTGAGTGAGCTCAGGACGAGCGAGAGCGACGGCGCATCGCCGCACCAGAACGTCGGCACTGATTCGACCATCAGCTCTTCACCCAGGACCGCGCGTGCCAAGCCCGGCAAGTAGGCTTTCAACGCGGGCATTTCGGTGATCACCGAGCCGAGCGGATTGGCGAGCCCGATGTTCCCCGCTCGCGCCGCCGAAACCAGCCCGGCCACACCTTGCATCGAGCCGCCGCGCAAGGCCAAAGCATCACACCAAGCGTCGCCGACGCGACGCAGCAACACGTCGACCCGTCGCAGTCCGGAAAGCGTTTTGAGGTAGACAACGTTGTCGCGAACCGTGAGATCTCGGCCCTCGACCAGCTCGTAGCCCAGATAACGCGCAAGGTAAGCGTGCTCGAACGAGCTTTCGTCGCGTGCGCCGGCCGAAAGCAGCAGCACGCGCGGTTGCCCGCCGTTTACTTTGGGGGCCAGACTTTCAACCGTACGTCGCATCTTGGCGAAGAAGCCGGCGATGCGCTCGACGCGGTAATCTCGAAAGAGGTCCGGCAAGGTACGGCCCATGACGAGGCGATTTTCGAGTGCGTAGCCCGCGCCGGTCGGCGCCTGCGTACGATCCGAGTAGACCGTGAACTTTCCGTTCGGATCCCGGCCCAGGTCAACCGCGTACAAGTGCAAGCGCTGACGGCCCACGGGCTCCCAACCGTGACAGGCTCGCAAGAAGTCCGGATGACCGAGCACGAGTTCGGCGGGCAGCAGGCCCTCACGGACGAGGCGTTGGGGTCCGTAGCAATCAGCGATGATCTCGTTCAGGAGGCGTGCCCTCTGGCGCAGCCCCATACACAGCGCGAGCCACTCGTTGCGCTCGACCAAATACGGAAGCACGTCTAGGTGCCAAGGTCGGTTCGTCCCCTCAGGGACGCCTAGGATGTTGAACGTCACCTCTTGTTCGGTGATGCGCCAACGAACGGACTTCTGCAGCTGGTCGAGCTCGGCCGGAGAACGTTCCGCGAGGAAACGCTCGAGCAAGCTTTGATGTGCACGCAATGCACCGCTTGCATCCCGAAATTCGTCGAACGCAGTCACATGCTGCTCGAGCGCGTTCGGCGTGCCGAGGTACGGCCAAGATTCGACAGCCACCACGCAGTGTCATACGCGAGACCCGGGGCGGATGTCACGCAAGTCACGGCATGCGGCGCAAATCGAGAGTGAACGGAAAGTGCGGATCGAGCTTCGGCTGTCTCACGGCGAAACGGCCCGGGACGTGACCCATGTGGTCGAAACGGGCAATTCGCCGGCTTTCAGCGGCGGCCGCGTTCACCGGCCGAACCTCGTTGGCGCGTCCCCCCGGATGAACCACGTGATAGGTGCAACCCGCGATCGCGCGCTGATTCCAGCTATCGTAGATGTCGATGTGCAGCGGGCCATGAATGCCGATGGTCGGGTGCAGACAAGACGGAGGCTGCCACGCGCGATAACGAACGCCGCACACGCCTTCCCCGGAAACACCGGTCGGCTGCAAAGGCAACGGGTACCCGTTGACGGTGATCATGTGGCGTCCCTCGGTCAGACCGAGCGCCCGCACCTGGAGTCGTTCCAACGACGAGTCGACGTAACGCGCCTGCCCGCCCGCACCGCTCTCCTCCCCGAGAACGTTCCACGGTTCGAGTGCGCCGCGCACCTCCATCAAGATCGCGTCCTTGGCCACACGCCCGTAGAATGGAAATCGGAATTCGTAATGCGGGCGGAACCACTCGTCGTCGAACTCGTAGCCGCGCTCGCGTAAGTCGCTCATCACGTCGCCGAAATCTTGACGCACGAAGTGCGGCAAGAGAAACCGATCGTGCAGCAGCGTGCCCCACTTTACGAGGGGTGCGCGATACGGCCGCTCCCAGAACGCCGAGAGCAGCGAACGCAGCAACAGCTGCTGCACGCTAGACATCCGGTGGTGGGGCGGCATCTCGAATGCCCGCAGCTCGAGCAAACCGAGGCGCCCGGCTGGACCGTCCGGGGAGTACATCTTGTCGATGCAAAACTCCGAGCGATGGGTGTTGCCGGTGACGTCCGTCAACAGATGGCGAAAAATGCGATCGACCAACCAGGGAGGCGTATACCCGCCCACTTCGGGCAGCTCGCGGAAGGCGACCTCCAGCTCGTAGACCGAGTCGTTGCGCGCCTCGTCCACGCGTGGCGCCTGTGAAGTCGGACCGATGAATCGGCCGGAGAAGAGGTAAGAAAGCGAAGGATGATTGTTCCAGTACGCTACCAGGCTCGCGAGCAGGTCCGGGCGCCGCAGGAACGGACTATCGGCTGAGGTCGCCCCGCCCATGACCATGTGATTGCCGCCGCCCGAGCCGATGTGCGCGCCATCGAGCTCGAACTTTTCCGCCGTCAGGTGCTCTTCACGCGCCGCGCCGTATAGACTCTCGGTCTGCGCCACGAGCTCTGACCAGCTCTTGACCGGCGGAACGTTGACTTCGATCACGCCTGGGTCCGGGGTCAGCCGGAAGACGCCGATGCGCGAGTCGTTCGGGGGCTCGTAACCTTCGATTTGGATCGGGTAGCCCAGGTCCTTGGCGGTCTGTTCGAGCGCCGCGATCAGCTCGAGATAATTCTCGAGCAGCGGGATCGGGGGCATGAACACGTGCAAGATACCGTCGCGTGGCTCGACGCAGAGCGCAGTGCGCGTGATGCCGGTCGCGGACTCGAAGGGCAAGGGCTTGAGCTGCGGATCGGCATTCGTGAATGGCTCGTTGGGGAAACCGGGCCGTTGCGGTCGGCGCACCGCGGAGCGCGCGACAGGTGCCGGCGGAGGGAAGCGATAGGCCGTTGGCAGGGGGCCACGCTCGGCGAATGGATCGCGCTCTGGCTCTACGTCTGAGTCTCCTGGCGCCATCCACGGCAGCGAATCGAGCGGCAAGCGCAGGCCCATCGAGGAGTCGCCTGGTAGCAAGAACAAATGTTCGTCTCGCAAGAACCAGTTGCCGGATACCCACCCGCCCGAATGCGCGAGCGGCAACACGTAGCCCACGACGCTCCCGAGATCTTGGCGGAAGACTCGCGCGATCCGCGCCCGCTCGATCGGATCCGACAGCTTACTTTTTAGCGGATCGACGTTGCCGGGCAACCGGCGCTCGCGCCACAGATAGTAGAACGCGTCTTCGTACGCCGGCATCAGGCCGTTCTGCTTCAGGCCCAACACTTCGATCAGGTGCTTGACGAAGATCTCGGCCTGCTCGATTCGGTGACCGGGCGGTGCCGATTCTTGGGCGAAGAGCTTCGGGTCCTGCCAAATGGCGACGTCGTCTTTGCGGAAGAAGCAGCTCAGCGCCCAGCGCGGCAGCTGCTCACCGGGGTACCACTTACCCTGACCGTGATGCAGCATGGAGCCTGGCTGCCACAAGCCCTGCAAGCGACGCAGCAACCGATCGGCGGTGGGCAATTTTTGGCCGCCGAGCGCAGCCACGTTCCACTCTGGGGCATCTGGTTCGAGCGCGCTGACGAACGTCGGCTCGCCGCCCATGGTCAAACGAACGTCTTGCGCTTCCAGCTGCAGATCGACTTCGTCACCGAGCTCGAGGATGGCCTGCCATTGCTCCTCACTGTACGGCTTGGTCACGCGGGGCACGTCGATGATGCGCTCGACCGACATTTCGAAATCGAAGTCGGTTTCCGCTTTTTCGACGCCACCCTCGATCGGGGCGGCAGACAGCGGATCGGGGCTCACTGCCAGGGGGATGTGCCCTTCCGCCGTGAGCAGGCCGGAGGTCGGGTCTAGACCGATCCAGCCGGCGCCGGGCACGTAAGCTTCGCACCAGGCGTGGAGATCGGTGAAGTCCGCGGTTGGACCGGTGGGGCCGACGACCGGTTTTTCGTCGGCAACGAGCTGCACCAAGTAGCCAGAGACGAAACGAGCCGCGATGCCGAGCTCGCGCAGCACGCGCACCAAAAGCCAGCTCGAATCGCGACAAGAGCCCTTACCGAGCTCGAGCGTTTCCTCCGGCGTCTGCACGCCCGGCTCGAGGCGAATCACGTATTTGACCGCATCGAATACGGCGCGATTGACGTCGATCAAGAAATCGACCGTGCGCCGCTCGCTGCGGTCGATGCTGGCCATCAACTGCTGGAAGTGCTCACCCGCGGGCACCTTGGCGAAATACGGTTGGAGCTCGTGCTCCAGCACTTTCTCGTAGGAAAATGGCGACTTTTCGGCGCTCGGCTCCAGGAAGAAGTCGAACGGATTGTACGACTCGAGATCCGCGACGAGATCGACCGAAACGCTGAAGTGTTTGGTCTTTTCCGGAAAGACCACGCGCGCGAGGTAGTTGCCCTGCGGGTCCTGCTGCCAATTGAGGAAATGTCCGGGCGGCTGAATATCCAGCGAGTAGCTGTGAATCGGCGTGCGGTTGTGCGGCGCGGGCCGCAAGCGAATGACTTGCGGTCCGAGCGTCACCGGGCGCTCGTAGTCGTAGCTCGTCTTATGATGAAGTGCGATTCGGATAGCCACGCTACTCAGACCTCGAAAAATTGCTTGTGGATCGCAGTCCCAATGTCATTGATCGCGCCCTGCAAACCGTCCACATATTCGTGTAGTCCTCCCGCCATTACGTCGTCGATCGTCGCGTAGTCCAAGCGCGCCCTGAGTTGCCCCAACAGGCGCTCCGCTTCGCACTGATAGGTGCCAATCGGCGAGCGCATCACCGCGTGCAAGCTCTCCTGAGCTTGGCGGATGCAGTAAGAGATTGCCCGCGGGAAGTTCTGATTCAAAAGTAAGAAGCTTGTGACGTTCGCGGGCGAGGTCACGTGAAACAGCTGGCGATACATCTGCAACGCGCTGGCAGAGTTGAGCAGCGCCATCCAGCCGAGCTGATCGACCGTCGTGCCGACGCCATTGCCTGCTGGCAAGAGTAGAAAGTACTTCACGTCCAAGATGCGCGAGGTTTTGTCGGCCCGCTCCAGAAGCCGGCCCAGGCGCGCGAAGTGCCAGGCCTCACCGCGCGAAAGCGTCGCGTCGGTCACGCCTTCGAAGTAGATGCCGGCGCGCTTCACTCGCCCGTAAAAGTCGTTCAGGTCTTCCGGATTGACGTCGGGTCGCGCCGCTTGGTTGACCATCAGATAGAACTCGTTCAGCTCCTGCCACATCTCGCGTGAGATGATGTCGCGAACCGTACGCGCGTTCTCGCGGGCCGAGGCGACGCTCGAAGCAATCGAGTTCGGGTACTCTCGATCGAAGGTCAAGAACTGGGTGACCGCCTGCGGCGTCGCTTTGCCAAAACGCTTGGCGAACAGGTCGTGATCGCCGGTGATCATGACCAAGCTGTCCCAACCGCTCTTTTGCTCGATCGGTGAATCGAGCAAAAGGTTCATGTTCACGTCGATGAAGCGCGCGACATTCTCGGCTCGCTCGACGTAGCGGCTCGACCAGTAGATTGCTTCGGCAACTCGGCTCAGCATCGTATGTCTTGTTTTAGTTCGAGTTCAGATTGACAGATTGTGCACAAGCTGCGGGACTTTCGCGGGCACGAACTCAGGATTGCGATTGCGATTGCGATTGCGACTGCGATTGCGATTGCGATTGCGACTGCGATTGCGAGCCCGCGTCATTCGACAGCACCCAGGTGTCCTTGCTTCCGCCACCTTGCGATGAGTTTACGACCAGCGAGCCTTTCTTGAGCGCCACCCGGGTGAGTCCACCCGGTTGCACGTAGATGTCCTCGCCGTACAGCACGTATGGGCGCAAATCGACGTGGCGACTCTCGAACTGGTCGCCGATGATCGTGGGTACGCGCGACAAAGACAAGGTTGGCTGCGCAATGTAGCCACGGGGATTTTTGTTGATGCGCCCTGCGAAATCCAGCTGCTCCTCGGGCGTGGAGTGAGGGCCAATCAACATGCCGTAGCCACCCGCGCCGTCGGTCGCTTTGATCACCAGCTCGGGCAAATGCTCGAGCACGTATTGTCGATCCTTCTCATCGCTGCATATATAAGTCGGTACGTTGGGGATGATGGCGTCTTCGTCGAGGTAGTACTTGATGATTCGCTCGGCGTATCGATAGATCGCCTTGTCGTCGGCGACGCCGGTGCCCGGCGCGTTGGCCAAAGCCACCCGACCGTTCAGGAAAACCTCCATCACCCCGGGTACGCCCAGCAGCGACTCGGGACGAAACATCAGTGGATCCAAGAAGTCGTCGCTCACGCGTCGGTAGATGACGTCGACACGCTTGAAGCCCTCGGTCGTACGCATTTGCACGTAGCCTTCGCGCACGACCAAATCTTGAGGTTCGACGAGCTCGACGCCCATCTGCTGCGCGAGGAACGCGTGCTCGTAATAAGCGCTGTTGAAGCGCCCCGGGGTGAGCACCACCACCTGTGGGTCATCACGCCGATCCGATGCCAGATAACGCAGTGTTTCGAGCAAACGGAGCGGGTAGTCGTCGACCGGTCGAATCGGCATTTGCTCGAGCACGCGCGGGAAGGTGCGCTTCAAAATCTGACGATTTTCGAGCACATAGCTCACGCCGGAGGGGCACCTCAGGTTGTCCTCCAAGACGTAAAATTCACCGTTCTTGTCGCGCACCAGATCGGTCCCCACGATGTGGCACCAAATGCCGCGAGGCGGCTTCATGCCGATGCATTGTGGGCGGAAATCGGGGCAGGTCTTGATTAGCTCTTCGGGGACGACCTTGTCCTTCAAGATCTTCTGCTCGCCGTATACGTCGGCCAGGAACAGATTCAGGGCCTCGATGCGCTGACGAAGACCGCGGTCGATGCGCTCCCACTCCTTGGCCCCGACCACGCGCGGGATGACATCGAACGGGAAGATTCGCTCGGAACTGCCACCATCACCGTACAGAGTGAAGGTGATGCCCATGCTCAAGAGCGCGCGCTCCGCGGCCGCTTGGCGCATCAAGAGCGACCCGCCTTCGAGCGAGTTGATGCCGTTGACGAGCGGTTCGAAACCCGGGCGAGGCACGCCCTTGGCAGCGAACGTTTCGTCGTAGAATGGGCCGTTTTGCGGGTCGTAAACGTCGAACTTCATGAGCTTTCCGAAAGCGGCCGGCCGTGGAACGGGCAGGCCGTGCTAGCGCAGAACCAATCCCAGAACTGAGCACGAACTAACGCCGCCCCGGGGATCGCGACGCTTTCAATCGTGTTTCCAACTCGTATCACCGGTTTCGTAGCAGGTTTCCTGGGCGCCGCAGATGCGTTGACAACTGCACGACCCGAGACGTACCATCGGCTCGCGCGATGTCGCCCTTCACTTCGCACCTCGAGCTCAAGCGCTCGCTCTGTGCCGTCAGCTGGCTGACGGTAAAGGTCGTCGTGTAGTCGGAAGGGTCACGTCGCATCGTTTGGCGAACGCCCTTCCGGTCCCCGGTAGGGCGTTTCGCTTTTGTGGCCTTGCATTCGGCAAGGCGGAGCCGAAACCCATGACAATCGTCGTAGAGCTTCGCGATCTGAAGAAGAGCCTGCCCCGGCCCGTGAGCCACTTCTGGCAGCGCGCCAGCCAAGGGCTATGCATGGTGCGAGTCCGAATCGCCTGTCTGTGCCTCCTCGGCCTCGCCCTCGGCTACCCTGCCGACGCTGAAGCAGTGCCGCGCGACGGAGTGCTCGCCATGCTGTGTGCTGTGCTCACGGCTGCGGTCTCCGCCACCATTGGCCTGCTCTGCGACGCGAGTAGCGGACTTTCCGGGTGGTTCTTCGATCACTCGAGCCCGGCGTTCAGACTCGAGCAGCGGTTCAGTGTCTGCTTCGGCGAACAAGTCTTCCCGTTCGATCTTTGCCCCGCAGGCGGTACGTTTCCGACCTTCTCGGCCCAGCGCCTGTGCGCGCTCGTCGCCTGCGCGCTGCTCTTGTTCGGCTGTGGCTTGCACCGCGGGCGCTCGGTCCAGCTGGGCGAGAACCGCTGAAGGCTGCCATTGCAACGCAAAGCTAGGCGAACCATCGCAGAGGCTGAAGCATGAGGCTGCGTGGTGCTCCGCTTCGACATGCGTTCATGGGGCTTTTGGCGTGCTGCGGGGGTGCAGGCTGTGCTGCCCCGCGCGCCAACAGCAGCTTCGATTTCGCACACCAGCCGGCGACGAACTTCGAACTGGACGGGCAGCCGCTGTGCTTCGTCGGCGCGAACAACTACTACCTCGCGTATCAGCCGCGCCCCATGGTGGACGACGTGCTGGAAAGTGCACGCGCCATGGGCGTAAAGGTCGTGCGAACTTGGGGCTTCATCGATCGCGGCTCGCTCGATGGCCAGGTGCGCAGCATCGATGGCGACGGGACGAAGCGCGGGTTCTACTTTCAAGCCTGGGATCCCGTGGCGCAGCATCCGATCTTCAACGACGGCCGGAACGGCCTCGAGGGCCTCGACTATGCGCTCGCGAAGGCCGACCAATTGGGTCTCAAGCTCGTCTTGGTACTGACCAATAACTGGCACGAATTCGGCGGCATGGACCAATACCTTTCCTGGTACGGCCTGTCTGCGCATTCGGACTTCTATCTCGAGCCGCGGGTTCGTGCGGCCTACCGAGCCTGGCTTTGGCACCTCGTCTCGCGCGTCAATCACATTACCGGCCGTAGCTATCGCGAAGATCCCGCCATCTTCGGCTGGGAGCTCGCCAATGAACCCCGCGGATCGACCGGCACCCCCAGCCGCGTACTCACGGCTTGGGCGAACGAGATGTCCAGCTATCTCAAATCGATCGACCACAACCACCTAGTTGCCGTGGGTGACGAGGGTTTCCTCGAAGGGTCGAGCGGGCACTGGACCTATCACGCCGACAACGGCGTCGATCACCGGGCGCTGACGGCGCTTCCGAACGTCGATTACGGCACCTTTCACTCATACCCAGAAACCTGGGGCACCGGCTTCGGCTGGAGCGAGCGCTGGATCGATGACCACTTGCGCGTGGCGCGCGAGCTCGGCAAACCCACCGTGCTGGAAGAATACGGTTTGAAAGTCACCCGCGACGCGCTCGGGCGTGTCAGCGACGGCCTGCCCACGCGGCTCCGCGGCTACTCGGAATGGAACGAACGGGTGCTTTCCCAGGGCGGCAACGCGACCATGTTCTGGCTGCTCGCTGGCAGGGATAGCGAGCGCGGCGGCTGGTACCCGGACTACGATCGGTTCAGTGTGTACCGCGGCGATGAGACCGCCGAGTTGCTGAGCCTCTACGCGCAGCGCTTTGCGCGCGCTCCTGCGTGCATGGCTGCCAACCAGACATCGAACGCAACGACCTCACCCTTCGTGCGGGTGCGACGCACTCGACAATCCACGTTAGACATCCACGTCGACCCGGGCTGAACGCCCGAGCGCGTTCGCCTATGGCGGCGCAGTATTGGTGCACGATACGTCAGACACCATGCTGTAGCCGTTGTAGCCTGTGGTCTCCCCGGGTGCGGAGGCGTTTCCGGTGAGGATATTGTACGGCGTGACCATGCCGGCTGTCCCGGGCTGGCCGGTCACGGTGACCGTTTGCGGAATATCCCAGCTGCCCGCCAGCGAAGGGGTAAAGGTTACTGACTCGGGGGAGACGGTGCCTTCGGCCGGGTTATCGCTGGTCAGGGCGATGGTCACGTTTGCGCTGGGCTGAGAATTCAAGTGAATCGTGAAAGTGGCCGTGGTTCCAGGCGTGGTTGCACAGGCGGTAGACGTGACCACCACGCCCAGCACGTCGTCGTCGACGTTCTTCAGAGTGATCGCGGCCGGAGCTGGGGCGCCGTAAGCCGAATCGGCCGCGAACGTGATCTTGTACAGGACATCGCCATCCGCCTTCTTCTCGTCGGCGCCCGTAACGGTGACCAAGTGAGGCTGGTCCCAATCCGCACCGGTAAATAGCAGCGAGCTGGGAGAAGCGGTGCCTTCGTTCGTGTTGCTGCTGCTCACCCCCAAGGTCACGGTGGACGTACCCGCGGGTTTCGAGGTGAGCACGACGCTAAAGGTGACTAGGCCACCGGCCTCCGTCGTTTGCAGCGACGAGACCGGGCTCAAGCTGTAGCCCGCCTCGTCGTCATCCAGGTTCGTCACATCCAGTTGGGTGCCGAACTGACCGTTGTAGTTGGGATCGCCATTCATGCCCGGGCTACTCGCGTTGGCAAGCCTCACGCGGTAGGTCTGCGGGCCATCGGCGACTTTGTCTTGCACGCCGGTGATGGTTACGGTTTGCGGCGTCGACCAGTTGCTGGGCGTGAACAGTAGCGAGCTCGGGGAGACCGTGCCCTCCGCGATGTTGTTGCTACTCACGCCGATGCTCACGTTGGCGATCGGCTGCGACTTGAGGGCAACCGTAAAGGTGGCGGTGCCCTCATCCTTCTCCGTCGTTTTGAGATCGGCAGCGGCCACCACATCGACCCCGGGAAGGTCGTCATCCTCGTTCAAGAACGGCAAAACGGTGCCGAACTTGCCGTCGTAGTTGGGGTCCGCGCTGCTGCCGTTACTGAGGCGCACGGTGTACGGCTGGTTCCCATCAGCCAGGTCGTCGTTGACCCCGGTCACCGTCACCTGTTGCGGCGTCTTGCCGTTGCTCGGCGTGAACTTGAGCGTGGCCGGTGAAACGGTGCCTTCCGAGATGTCCGAGCTGCTGACGGTGAAGGTCACGTCGTTCGTGGGCAGCGAGCTCAACGCCACGGTAAAGGTGCTCTTTCCCCGCAATTCAGTGGTGACCGACGGCGTCGTGCTGGGCAGAGGCGTGATGACCACGCTCGCGCTGTCATCATCGTTATTCGTGACTGAAACGTCACTCGGCTTGTGCGCGTTGTAATTCTGGTCGGTGCTCGAAGCCAGCGACATGGTGATGAGGTATGGCTGCGGGCCATCGTCCACCATATCGTCGATACCGGTCACGGTGACCGTCTGCGGCATGCGCCAGTTTACGTTCGTGAAGGTCAGGCTCGACGGGCTCACGGTGCCTTCACTCGGCTTGCTGCTGCTGACCGAGAACTTCACCGTCACATCCGCGCCGGGGCTGGCCGTGCTGACGGGCTTGGACGTGAGCGCGACGGTGAACGTCGCCTTGCCACCAGCTTCGGTCGTGATCAGACCGGAGCTGGGGGTGACGAGGAAGCCCGCGCTATCGTTATCGATGTTCGTCACGCTCACATCCGCCGGATCTGGCATGCCACTGTAGTTCGGATCCTTGCTCTTGGGCGGATCGAGGATGATCTTGTAGGTTTGATTGCCGTCCTGCGCGCCGTCGTCGTCCACGCCAGTCACGGTAATGGTCTGATCGGCGTTCCAATTGACGGGAGTGAACGTGACGGTGCTCGGGCTCGCCTTGCCCTCGCTGGCGTTGTTGCTCGCGACGTTGATGCTGACGTCGGACCTCGGCTGCGACTGCAAGTGGATGGTAAACAAGTCCGCTTTGCCGCCTTCGGAAGTGGTGAGGCCGCCCAGCGGTTTGACGATCACGCCTGGTGTATCGTCGTCGACGTTGGTGACCTGAACTTGCGACATGAACTTGCCGTCGAAGTCGAGGTCCTTGCTGCTCGCTGGCCCCACGGTAATCACGTACGGCTGATTCCCGTCCACGATGTCGTCGTTCAGACCGGCGATCGTGACCGGCTGTGGCGCGTTGTAATTTACCGGGGTGAAGGTCAGCGAGGAATACCAGAGCGAGGCCTCCACCGTGTTGCTGTTGGTCAACGTGATCGTCACATCCTCACTCGGCTTCGAGTTGAGCGCGACGGTGAAGGTGGCGGTCGTGCCTCTCTCTTCGGTCAGCAGCTTGTTCGACGCTGCCGGATCGATGCCCTTCGTCAGGACTACGGTAACGCCGGGACTATCGTCGTCCTGGTTAGTGACTTGCACGTCTGGCGGATCGAGTGCGTAGCTTGGATCCGCGGTGACGGCGGCGCTGGTGGTCACGTAAAACAGGGGATTGCCATCGTGGATGTGGTCGTCGTCGACCCCTGTTACCGTAACGATCTGCGGCGCTTTCCAATTGTCCGTCGTGAAAGTGAGAAAGGCAGGCGACACCTCACCTTCGCTCGGCATGCTGCTGGAGAGGTTGATGGTCACGGGCTCGCTGGGCCGCGAGTTGAGCGCCAGCGAGAAAGTGGCACTGGTGCCCGCTTCACTGGTGAGTAGCTTGCTCGAATCATTCGGGTCGACGCCCGTGAGCAGCATCACCGTGAAGCCCGGCTTGTCATTGTCGACGTTGATTACCGGGACGGTCACGGTAGCGATAGCCGTGTAATCGGGGTCATCCCCTGGCATGGGGGCGAGGACGATGAGGTACGGCTGATTGCCGTCCGCCGTCCCCTCGTCCTCCGCGCCAGTCACGGTCACGATCTGTGGAGCGTTCCAGTTCAAGGGTGTGAAAGTCAGGGTTTCTGGAGCGACAGTGCCTTCCGGCAAAGTGTCGCTAGCCACTCCGATTACGACGTCCCCGGAAGGAGGAGTGGTCAGCGCGACCGAGAAGGTGGCGGAATCACCATGTTCGCTCGTGCGGAGCTTGTTCGGATCGCTGGGCTCGAGACCGCTCAGTAAGGCCACCGTCAGGCCGGCAGAGTCGTTGTCCCGGTTGGTGACTGCAACTTGGGTCGCCCCCAGCCGAGCATACCGCGGGTCGTCGCTCGCGCTGGTGACGATGATCTTGTACGGATGCGCGGGGTCTTTTACTTCGTCATCGACCCCGGTGACCGTGACGAGCTGGGGAGCCATCCAATTCACCGGCGTGAAGATCAGGCTGGCAGGACTGGCGGTGCCTTCGCTGGGTGTGTCACTCACCAAATTGACGGTGACCTCCTTGTCGGGCATTGAGTTGAGCACGACCGTAAAGGTGTCTTGCCCACGCGCTTCGCTCGTCTCGAGTCCCATCCTCGGCACCACCGTGATGCCCGCCGTTTCGTTGTCGACGTTCACGAGCTCGATATCCAGCGGGTTTTTCCCGTTGAAAATCGGGTCGTCACTGCGCGCCGGGGCAGTGATGATCTTGTAAGCCTTGTCTGGGTCCGCCAGGGTGTCCTCGACGCCGGTAACGGTGATGACCTGAGGAGCCTTCCAATCGTCTTTGGTGAAGGTCACCAGGGCTGGAGCAACCGTACCCTCCCTCGTGTTGCTGCTGGTGAGCTCGACTGTGACGTTCGCTTTGGGTTCTTGCGAGAGAACCATGGTGAACGTCGCCTGTCCCCCCCACTCCGTCGTAAACAGGCCCTTGCTCGGCGCAACGATGATTGGCCCATTCTGCTCGAACGCGCTGTCGTCGATCGTGAATTCGCCGAAGATCTTTTGGCAGCCAACCAAGGTCAGCAGCACGAGCACCAGGCTCAACGCCTGCATCAGCCTCCCACGAACCGTCATCAGAAGTTCCCCACGGCGCCCAGGCTGCCATATCCGACGTAAGGACGAATCACGACTGCTTTTGCCGGCGCCGGTTTCGCGTCACGATTCAAGAGCCAGAGCGAAAGCCCGACTCCTGCGCCGGCAACCGCAACTCCGTAACCAACGACCGAGATGGTACCGAGTGTGTTGTACTGGTTCACCGCGTCAGTCTGGCTTGACTCACAGATGCGCTCGGGGTTGCAAACGCCGGTCAGGTCCGACTTCTTGCTCAGAAACAAGCCACCGCTGACGAGACCCACCGCCAAGCCAGCCGCGGACACGCCGAACGCCACGTACATCGCCACGGGATCGTGCGACTTGTCGGCCAATGGCGCAGGCGGCGGGGCTTCTAGCGGAGGAGCCTTTTGCATTTGCGGGTCCGGTTCGAGCTTGAACGCGGTTGCTTCTTCCGCCCCTTCCGCCAGTTCGAGGCTCCTCTTCTGGCCCAGAAAGCCCTTGGCTTCCACGCGTATTTCGAGGGACCCGGGGTTCACCGCGCGCCGAACGCCGATCGCAGCGGGCGGCACCGCAACGCCGTCGATGGTGACATGAGGGTCATCAACGTTAACCACGGAAATGGTGACCCATGCCAGACGCGGTTTGAGCTGAGACAGCTCGTTCCCCGCATCGGCCAAGGCTCGGTGCCACGACTTTGGAGCCTTCGCGTCGACCCCTTCACGGACGATTTGCTCGTAGCGCTCTTGCGCTTCGACCAATTTGCCGAGACCGACGAGTGCCCGGGCCCAATCGATCATCAACGTGGGCGCATGAACCAGCGCATCAGCACGGCTAAAGCGATCGGCGGCGGCGGCGTAGTCCTTGTTTTGCAATGCCTGGTAGCCCTCGCCCGCGAGCGAACGGGCGGTGGCGCGATCCGCGGGGCTGGGCTGGGCGAAGCTCGTTCCCGCCCAAAGCAAACACACGCTGAGACCCGACCAAAACGAAAAGCTATGTCTCATCCACCCTCGCTCAGATGCCGTAGTCGCGGGGGCCGCCTGCCGGGCGCGCGGCGGGCACCGCGGGACCAGCGCCCATTGTGGGCTTCTTCTTCTTTTCCTCCTCGAGCGGGAGCGATGACGGGTCGAGAATGACCGGTGCTGGTTGTAAGCTAGTCGACGGCACGGGGGTCACTACGATGGCAGGGGTTGCGGAAGGCCGGGCGGCTACCACCGAGGCCGCAGGCGGACTGCGTAGGCTCGCGATCACCAAGAAGCCTAGCACCGCCAGTAACGCGCCGCCCACGGACAGCACGATTAGGCGCTGCTTTCGTGGAAGCGAGGCAAGTTCAGGCAATACAGAACCGCGGGTTCGTGTGACGGGCGCATCCGTCCCCTCGTCCGCTTCCAGCCGCGCCCGCTCGGCGAGCAGGGCGGCGCTAAAGCGTGCGCTCTGATCTGCCGACGGCATCGGGCGCTGGGACTGAGCCAAGCTACGCAGCCCGTCGAAGTCGTTGAAACTCGGTAGCGGCGCACGCGGCGCGATGCTGGGTACGAGCATCTGCTTCGAGGTCTCGATGGCTTCACCGAAAGAATCCGCGAGTTCCTTGGCGGACTGGAAACGCTGTTCGCGCTCGCGCGAGACGGCGCGTTGCCACCAAAGCTCGAGCGCATCGGGCAGGCCCGGCGCGCTCGTAGTGATCGGTGGAATCGGATCGTAGATGATCATGCCCATCAGTTCGCCGAGGGCTTCGCTCTCGAACGGGGGCCGACCATTGAGGCATTGATAAGCAATCACGCCCAGCGCCCAGAGATCAGAGCGCCAATCGATCGCGCGGCCGCGGGCTTGTTCCGGGCTCATGTAATAGGGCGTGCCCATGAACGAGCCCGTCTTGGTCGTCTTGCCCGCCAGCGAATACTGCTCGTGCTTGGCGATGCCGAAATCAAGCACCTTTGCCACTTCTTGATCGTCGCCCGGCACGAGAAAGATGTTTTCGGGCTTGAGGTCCCGATGCACGATGCCGGCGGCGTGAGCACGCACCAAAGCGCGCGCGACCTGGCTGACGATTTGGTAGGTCTGCTCGGCGTCGAGCGCTCCGACTCGGTCCAAGCGAGCACCGAGGTCTTCGCCCTCCAGATACTCCATGACGATGAACGGCGTGCCGTTCCAAACACCGTGGTCGAAGATGTCCACCACGTTCGCCCCGCGGATTTGAGCGGCCGCCTTCGCCTCGCGCTCGAACCGAATGCGCACCTCTTCGTCGGCAGCTTTCTCGGGATCGACGAGCTTGACGGCGCACTGACTATCGAGCGACTGATCGTGCGCGAGCCAGACGGAACCCATGCCACCGGCCCCCAGCTTTCGAAGCAGGCAGTAGCGTTCCGCGATGATGCTGCCAGTGGCGGCTGCTTGCACGAGGTTCTGTCTCAAGTGTACGGGCTAAACAAGGTCGATGCGCGTTCGTTCACGTTCCCCAGACGCACGCAAAAATCCAGTAAGCAAATATGCGACAAGGAGCCTAAAATGCCTACCTTATCGTCGTCCAAAAATCAAGGCTCCCCGGCCGGAACATGCGATATTTACCACATCATATTCCGTAATCTCCTTACCGTCCGCTCCCTTTGCAACGGCACTTCCGACCGGAGTTGCCGACCGGGGGGTCTCTCCCTGCCCTACCTGCATTCTGAAGAACGCCCGCGAGTAACCGTAGTAACATCTTCGGCCTGCTCGAGTGGCGCGCGACTCGCACTCGCGAAGGGCGTGAGGTTTAGCTCGCGGGCGCTTCTCAGCAACTCCTGGGTTTTTCCCGTGCCGGCGAGGTCTCGCGAGGAACATTCGCTTTGCCGTGCGGTCGGGTGACGCTCGGAGTTTCCTTGGTATTGCCTGGCAGGCCGAGGACGATCTCACAAATGCTCCAATTGTGAGATCCGGGTAATGTACCGGAAAACGGTATCTCTCGTCCACTCCACTTGGGGAGCGGCCAGCCGAGTCATGCGTCACAGCTGGAATCCGACTCGAGCGTCAGAGCTCCCGGGCATTTCAGCGAAGCGCGTTCGGCACTCGCTTCATTGCGCTGTGCACGGCGGCGCGCAGGGCATCGCTTCGTGCCGCTGGAGCTTGGGCTTGTTCCGCTGTTGCGCGGCCATTGATCAATGCATGCAAGGTCGAACCATCACGTAGAACTGCAACCGAAACTACGCAGGTTGCACGCGCCGACTCGCCGGCTTGAATGCTATCCAAGCGCACGAGCGTTGCGGAAAGAACATAATGCGTGCGCGTCCTCACGCGGGAAAACTCGGCGGAGGTGAGCTCTGCTCGCAGCAGCGATCGAAGCTCACGCTCGACGGCAGGCGTGCCATTTCCAAGCGCAGTCGCAGCGACGGAAACAGGTAAGTCCGCAGCAGGTGCTCCACCGCTCGTGAAAAGGACGGACAACGCGAGCAGCCCCGCCGCGACGCTCGCTGGCCGAGAGGACTTGGGCCGCTGTACGGGCATGGCTCGCGTACAGCAAGACTCGTACCGCGCAGAGTTAGATCCTCGAGCCACTCAATTGGGGTATCAGGCAGCTGTGGTGGCGGCCAACTTAGCGAGCATTCCGGGTTCCGTTCGAACGGCTCGGTCGGGACTTCCTCAGCCACTCGCGCGAAGTCCCGGAGCGGGGCAGTCGGATGCCTCGCTGTTCTCACAATGAGCCTTGCCCGCTGCGGTGCTATAGCCGGCGGCATGGCTTGCGAAAACAGGGGCCGAGGCAGACTGGCACGGCGTGCAGCGGGGACGGGACTACTCCTGCTGCTAGTAACCGCGTGCGCGCCGCTGGTCGGCGGAATTGCGCTGGTCGGGGCGGTCTCGATAGGGGCCCTGACCACGCGGTGCTACGACTACATCGATGTGACCGTGCTGGACGCGGAGGGTCGCAAAACGTGTGCCGCGACCGTGACGGCGAGTGACGGCCACAGCGAATTCAATCTGGAGTCGTGTTACTACGCTGCACTCACGGACGGCCGCTGGATGCTCCGCGCGTCGCTTGCTGGGGCTCCCGTAGCAGTCAGCACCGTCGTGGTCGATCACACGCACGACTGCACGCGCTACGTGCAAAGCGTCGAACTCACGCTGGCTCCACCGAACTCACCGCGTTCACGGCCGGCCGTGCCCTCCGTCCCATCCGCGATGCCCTCGCCCGTCCCCGCGCAGCCTGCACCGACGAGCACCGCTCCATCGTCCCCGGAGTCAGCTCCAGTTCCGGCAACGACGGACAGCTCTCACCCGCCGAGCGCGCCACCCGCGCCAAGTGCTTCACCGCCGGTTGGAGCGTTTCCTGACAGTTCAGAAACGTCACAGTGACCGTTCTGACATCGCTTCATCGGACAGCTGATGTGGCAATTCTCCACTACGAATGTGTTGCGCTACGGCTTGCTTGTGGTGTGCAGCGAGCTCAATACTCGAACCGTGATACCAAGCAGCCTGCCTTCCGGAACCTCTTCGTCGCCGAGTGGGATGATCGAGCGAAACGTTGTCAACTGCACGTCCTGCGGAAGCAATGATGTGCGTCGTTCTCACTCTCGCCACTTGTTCGATGGCGTCGCGCGGACTCTAGGGTTCAAGCCCTATCGGTGTCGCAGTTGTCGCTCTCGCTTCTTCGCGAAGTAGCGGCCTCGGACGATCAGACAGCAGTGCGTTGCTTGGCCTCGGCCCTGCGCCGGAAGAAGCGCCGCCAGAAGAACATCGCAAGCAGCGCGACAACCGCCCCGATCACCGCACACGTCAACTGTAGGCGCACGAACTGAGTCAGCGCCAGATTGACGCTCCCCGAACACGAGAACGAATCCTGAAGTGGCTTGAAGAGCAAGCTGACGAGCTCTGGCCCTTCGGCGCTCGCCCCTGCAAAACCCAAGATTACGCCGATGCACGCTCCCAACAGCGTGCGCCGATGATTGACCTTCGATAGTTCTTCTTCCGCCACGTTCGGAGCATAGGGGCACTGCCCGTTTGCGTCCATAGAATAGCCGCCGGGACGGAATCGCCGCGATCGGCGCTTGCCGCGACCCAGCGCCGGTCTCATACACGGCGCTAGTGAGCTCATTTGCGCTTCTGTCGGTTGCCGCGTGGCTACTCGTGGTTGCTTGCGCCTGGCGCTTCCGCTCGCGACAGTACGCGATTTTCCGGGCGGTTCTGCTCGGCTTCCAAGTGCTGTTCGCAAGCGCGCTGTTTCCGCGCTTTTCAAGCGTTTGGCCGCTGTTCGTCTACGGTCACGCGGCGGTGTTCGTTCAGTCCTTGGCCTTGATTCGGCCCAGTATGCGCGGGATGGCCTACCGAGTCTTGATCAGCATTCCGGGAGCGTTTTTCGGTGCTGGCACGTTACTCTCGTTGCCCTGGGTATTGCTCTCCGCGTTCGGCGTGAGCCTGCCAGCGCCGTGGGCGCCTTATGCGATAGCGCTGCTCGGCGTCCTGCAATCACTGCGCAGCGCCGAAGAGCAGGTGCACCTGGTGGTGGCGGACGGCGAATCGGTGCCCGAATTGAAGCGCCACCCGAAACGCGCCACGGCTGCGGGCCGCCCGTTATCGATCGTGCAAATCACCGATCCGCATCTCGGGCCGTTCATGTCCGTGGCACGCCTCCGTCGCATCTGTGAGCGGGCCGTGGCAAGGCAGCCCGATCTGGTGTTGCTCACGGGTGATTTCTTGACCATGGAGTCGCAGAGCGACCCCGAGCTGTTGGGCAGCGCGCTCGCCCCGCTGGCCGCGCTCCCGGGACGCTGCTTTGCCTGCTTCGGCAATCACGATCACGAAGCTCCCGACACTGTCCGTCGCGCTCTGGAACGGGCTGGTGTGACCTTGCTCATCGACGACGCTCGCGAGCTCTCGACCGCCGCTGGTCCCGTTCAAATCCTAGGAATGGACTTCGTGTGGCGCGAGCGCAAAGAGCACCTCGCCCGCGTCTGTGCCAAACACCCGCGAGTCGCCGGTCACCTGCGAATCGTGCTCCTGCACGACCCAGGCGCCTTCCGCCAACTGCCCGAGGGCGAGGCAGATCTCGCCTTGTCGGGGCACACGCACGGAGGTCAGGTCGGCTTGGTCAGCCTCGGGCTCGATTGGACGATGATGCGCCTCTTCGTAAAAGCACCCGATCACGGGTTCTGGGCGCGCGGCAGCGATCGCTTGTACGTGCACCGCGGCACCGGTCACTACGGCTTTCCGCTGCGCCTCGGTGTTCCGGGCGAGCAGAGTATGCTGCTGGTTTACGCGGCGATGCTAAACGACGCTCGAGCCGCCACCGCTTGAGAGCGGCCCCTCGAATGCGGCCCAGGCCACGTGCGATTCGTGCAGTGTAACGCGCAAGGCAACCAAACGCTGCGAACCAGGGCCGAGTTCACCCGCGCCGATCCGCTCGGCCATGCGCTCGAACACGATACGTGCGAGAAATTCGGTCGTGGTATTTTGGTTCGCGAACGCAGGCTCGTCGTCCAGATTCTTGAAGTTCAACTCGTCCAAAATCGTGGTCAGAGCCTGAGTCGCGCGGCCGATGTCTACGACCACGCCCTCGGGGCCGAGCTCAGGCGTACGAAATTCAGCGTCGACCACGTAGGTAGCGCCGTGCAGGCGCTGCGCAGGGCCGAACAGCTCGCCGCGAAAGCTGTGAGCAATCATCACGTGACCACGGACGCAAACGCTGAACATCGGAACTCCTTCAAGGATCGTAACGCAGGCGCTGACAGAGCGACCCGCTCTGCGGCAGTGTCAGTTGCGGCATCGCGTCCGGCAGGCTGTCGAAGCGAATTTCTTCGTCGAACAATCGATCGAGCAGCGGGTCATTGCACAGCTCGAGCGCCAGCGCGAGGCGCGTGCGATGATCGAAGCGCGCACGCGCGCGCGGGCTCAGCGTGCCGACCTGCGACGCTTGCAAGCTGAGCCGGCGCGCGTGAAACGCCGCGCCTAAAGGCAAGCTGACCTCTGTCGCGCCGAACCAACTGAGCTCGAGCACGCTCGCGCCACTGCCGGCCAGCGAAAGGCTCGTGCGAAGGCCGGCTTCGCTACCGCTCGCGTGCACCACTAGATCCCGCTCGCGTTGCGCAGCTTGCGGCAGCGCAAAGCTCACCCCGAAGGCGCGCGCGATGTCGGCACGCTCCGCGCGCAAGTCGACGAGCTCGACCGCGACGCCGGGATGCCGCGCGAGCAGGTACGCGCATAAACATCCGACGACGCCGGCCCCGATGACCGTCACGCGATCACCCAGACGCGGAGCCGCATCCCAAACCGCGTTGATCGCCGTCTCCATGTTCGCCGCCAATACCGCCCGTTCGGGCGGCATGCCCTCAGGCAGGGGCAGCACTGCCTGGGCGGAGACGACATACGCAGACTGATGCGGGTACAGGCAAAACACCGCTCGACCCAGCAGTTCCTGGCCGCCCGACTCGACCCGGCCCACATTGCTATAGCCGTACTTGACCGGTCCGGGAAAGTCGCCGACTTGGTATGGACAGCGCATCCGTGAGTATTCGCTGACCGGGACGCGACCGTTGAAGACGAGTGACTCGGTCCCGCGGCTGACCGCACTAAACAAGGCACGCACCAAGACCTCACCGGCTGCCGGCGAGGGCAGCGTCTCGCTGCGCAGCTCACACCGGCCAGGCTCCACGATCCAAAATGCGCTCGCACGCTCGATCATGGTCGGTGTTGGATCCTAACGTAGCCCACGGTGATCGCGTTCATAGCATGACCAAGCCCCGGCCCGTGAACTCGGCATGCGAGTGCCGTGTACCCCTCAAGGCCGCAAGCGGCAATCGAACAGCACGTCTTCACCCAGCGTGAAACGACGCGTGGCGGGCCGCAGGGCGTTCTCGAGCCGCTCCACACCGGGCAAGCTGATCCCTGGGCGGCCGCGCCCGATCAGGATCGGGCATATCGTGACGTGCAGCCGGTCCAGACAGCGCGCTTCGATGAAGTTCGACAGCGTCACTCCCCCGCCCTCGACGAAGACGCGGCGAAGACCGCGCTCGGCCAAAGCCGAGAGTAGCTGGGGCAAGCAAAGACGTTCGCCTTCCAGGGCCAATTCCAACAGCGGAATGCGAGGCGGCCCCTCGCCTCGGCCGGGACCAGCGAAGCAGGCGATCAACGTGGGAGCCAGGCCGTCTTGGTATAGTTTGCGCGTGTGCGCGACGCGTAGCCGCGGGTCGATCACGACGCGGGTGGGGTGATCCCCGGGAACAAGCCGCGTGGTGAGTTCGGGATCGTCCGACTCTACCGTGCCCGCACCGACTACCACGGCGTCCATCAACGACCGAAGCCGATGCATGTGCACCAAGTTCTCGGGCCCGCTCACGTAGCGTGAAGCGCCGGATGCAGTCGCGATCTGCCCGTCCAGACTTTGCCCAACGTGGCCGACAACCAAGCGCTCGGCGCCGTCACCGATGCATAGGGGCAAATACAAATCGAGCAACTGGCGTACGCTGGACATCAGTCGCAACGGGCTGACGAAGCTGCTCTCGCCGTTGGGATCGAGCACTAGCTGCGCGCGCTCGAATGCGACGTCTTCGAGTCGACCGCTCGCGTCGAAGCTCACGCCGGTGCGCTCGCGCAGCGGCTGGCCCGCGCTCGCCCGACGCGCCAGCGCGCGCAGCAAGCCCCACGCCCAAGCATCGTCGTGGCGCTGCGCTGCTCGTGACACGAGCTGCATCAGTATGCGTGCCCCTTTGCTGCGGACCAGCAATCAATCAGCCGATCGAGTGACAGCGACGGTAGCCCCGGCTCCGGCCACGCTTGGTCAGCGAGCATGAGCGGAGTGTAACCGCGCCCGAGTGTAGGATCGACGCCCGTGCGACTTTGGAGCAAACTAACCGAGCGCCGCTCTGGAACGCAGTTCCATTCACTGACATCGGAATGCCGCGGACCCGGACTGGTGAACCGCTGTGCCCAACCGACCGGCGAGCTGATTCAGAACAGGAACGAAACGCCGAACGAGAACGACGGATAGCCGATGCGCATGGTCAAGGCCACGCTGTCGTTGAAGTGGAAGCGACCACCCGCAGCGAACACTGGAACCACTCCAAAATCACCGGAGCGGTGAGACAGCGCCAGCCCGGGCTCGCCGAACACCGACCATTGCCGGTGCAGCCAGAAGTTCCACTGCATGACCACGGGCACGAACACGTAATTCGAGGAGTGCGCACTGGTTTCGACGCACACCGGCACGCCTTGCGGAGTGTACTCGAAGCGCCGGCAATAACCCCGCCCGCCCAAGCCGTCGTAGTGAATCCAATCGAGACCGAAGCCGATGCCGACCGAATCATTGAGCTTCGGGATGAAGCCGTCCGGCGCAAGTTCGATCGTACCACGCACGCCGAGCCCGTAGCCGTCACTGCTCGGCCCGTCCGGCGCTTCGAACGGGGTGAGCAGCAGATGTGGCTCGAGCTCGAAAGAGTAGGGCGGTCGCTGCCCGGGCACGCGGATGGTGGATTGTGCCTGCGCGCGCGCGCTCACCCCGAGCACGAGCGCGAAACAACTGAGCACGAGCAGCGAAAGTCGCGTGGAGCGGCGCTGGCTCACGGGCAGCCTCCACAGGCGAAGCGGTCAGCGCCGCACTCTGTCGCCGGCGTGTTGCCTGCGCACTTGACCTCGCAACCCTTGTTCGGGCAATTCACCACGCAGCTGCCCGTGCAAAACACCGTGCAGCTGGTCACCGCTTGACAGGTCACCTCACTGTTCGGCCCCACCTCTGCTGAGCATTGCTTGGTGTCATGGCAGTTCAGGCGGCAATTGTCGCCGCAGATCACGCCGCAGCTGTCGGTGTGCGCGCACTCTAAGCCACAGCCCGAGCCGCACGACTGCGAACACTGCTGCACGTCGTGGCAATTCGAGCTGCAATCGTCGCCGCAGACCGTGCCGCAGCGATTCATGTTGTGACAGGACTGGTCGCAGCCGTCGTCGTCACAGCCCAAGTAACACTGGTCACCTTCCGAGCATTCACAGTGTTGGCCCGAAGAGCAGTTGTCGCCGGAGGTACAGCCGAGCGCACACAGGGAACCAAGCAGAAAGAAGCCGAGCACGGCCAAGACACGACGCATCAGCCGTGCAGCCTAGAGCAACTGTCACGAGATTGAGCAAGAAATCGCAAAGGTTCGGGGCTTTAGCCGAACCGCCCGCTCATCCCGGCGGGTTGGCCTTCAAGGCCGCGAGCAGCTCGTGCACGTTGACGAGCGCAAAGGTACTCGCGTAGTCGCTCATGGCGTAAGGAATGATCAGATCGTTGCCGTGGATTTGCCCGCCGCAGCTGTACACCACGTTCGGCACGTAGCCTTCCCGCTCCGTGTGCTCCGGCGAAAGCAGCGGCTCGCGCAGCCGGCCGAGCACCTTGGAAGGGTCGTTGATGTCGAGCAAAAACGCACCAATGGAGTACTTGCGCATGGGGCCGACTCCGTGGCTCAGCACCAGCCAGCCCGCCTCCGTCTCGATTGGCGAACCGCAGTTGCCGAGCTGAACGAACTCCCAACCATAGGTTGGTTTGAGCAGCGTTTCGCGCGTCAGCCAAAAGTGCAGATCTTCAGAGTACATCAGAAAAATGTTCTCGCCGTCTTGGCGAGACAACATCGCATAGCGGCCGTGGATCTTGCGCGGGAACAAGGCCATGCCCTTGTTCTGAACCTGCGGCCCGTTCATGGTGCTGATCTTGAAACGCAGAAAGTCGGTGGTCTCCAGAATCTGGGGGAACGTGACGCGACCGTCGTAAGCGGTGTAGGTGGCGAGGTACTTGGTCTGACCGTCGTCCTCCGTGAACTGCACGAAACGCGCGTCCTCCACACCGTTGGATTCAGTGGGAGAGTTCGGGAAAATGATCCGTTCCGACATCTGGTGGGACGGCTCGTAGATGACCTCGTAGTTGGCTTCCGCAAGGGCCAAGATCGAGCGCGATGTCACGGGCGGAAGGCTCTTGGATTGGGTGCGGTATTCGGTCTCTACGGCGCGCACCGCGGCGCGCAGCTCCTTCATGTTGAAGGAATCCCCGAGGCGCCCCAGCACGCGTTGGGAAAAGCCGTCTGCGGTGCCGAGTTCGAACAGCGTTCGCTCGAACAGGAACTTGTCGTAGAACGGATCAGGCACCGTTTCGGGGGTGGTCACGAACGGCGTCACCGGGTCCAGCGAGATTTCGCTGTGCGCGTCGATCACCCCGGAGCGAAAGGTAATCGAAGAGATGTGGCCTTCCCCGGTCGAGCGCAAGCTGAGCACGAAGCGACGCGCCCCTTCCGGTAAACCGCTCTGATCCGGGTGCCAAACCAGCGAAGGGTTGAACAGCGCCGCCGACTCGACGGAGTACTCTTGGGTGAAGTACGAGCCGATCAGCATGCGACGCTCCTCCGAAAGCGCCGCATCCGTAACCATGAACCGTCGCATCTGTTCGAAGCGGAGCAGGAAGAATTGCTGCAAACGATGATGACGGCCTCTAAACTCGTGCATCACGTGTTCGAGGAGCTGCGTGACTTCTTCGTCACGCAGGGACATCACGCGTGCGAAGATTCGAACCACACGGGCTTCATCGATCTGATTGAATGGACGGAACAGCACCCGCGCCGCATTCGGGCGAATGACGATATTCGTTCGACGCACGATCATCGTCGAGAGCTTATCACGTTGCGTTATGATTCGCTGCGTTGCGCATCGCAGACAAACCGCGCTCGCCAGATTCTGGAACCTCGTCCAAGCCCACCACGCGCGTTTCGAGCGCTTGAATTTCGACCAGCGAGCTGAGGAACGCCAACGTCGACTCCGCACCCTCGTTCAAGTTCACACGGTCGATGTGCAAGCCGTCGCGACAACCGCCAGAGTCTGGATTGTAGACGCTGGTGTCGAGATCGTTGTGGCCCAAGAACCAGCCAAACGCGCGGCGCGCCTCGATCACCCAAAAGCGGTCTCCCGTGACTTGGTAGGCCTCACTACAAGCGGAGACGGTAGCGTGCGCCTCCAACGGTTGCTGGTCGAAGCGAGCACGAGGCTCACCCTGACGATAGAAACCGTTCGAACCAATGGGTCGGAAGTGACCGCGCTCAGCGCGTTGCTCTTCGACCAACCAGCGCAGTGCTTCCAGGCCGACCTCGCGCGCAGCAGCCATTTCCGGGTCTTTGCCGGCGGTGGCGATCACGGCCTGCGCCAAGCGCGCGTTGTCGTAAGAAACTACGTCTTCGAACCAATGCCAGTCCTTGGTTTTCACGTGCTGATAGAGATCCACCAGGCGCGTCATCAATTCCATCTGCATGCTGGCGGCGCGGCGGTCGCCGCGCAGCCGCCGCAGGTATTCTTTGATGCCCAGGATTGCGAAGGCCCAAGCCCGCGGCGAGCTGGTGTCGGCAATGCCGGGCAGCGCGCGCATGAACAAGTCCGCAGCCCACGCCCGCAGCTCACGCCGTTGCGTGTGGCCCACGCACGTGCCGAGCGCCCAAAGCGCGCGCGCTTGACTATCCTCTGAGCCGACGGATTCCAGCCAGCGCCGATCATAGCTCATGAAGTTTCTGAATTTGCCGAGCTCGGCATTGTACGCATAGTCGACGAAGCTCGCGTAGCGCGTCGCTAGCGCGGCGATTTCTTCGCCGCCCACGCCACGCTTCTCGAGTTGGACGGTCAGCATCAAGGCCCGTGCGTTGTCGTCGATGCAGTAGCCTTCAGCGTAGTTGGGCAAAGTGAAGCGGGCATGTTGCAACATGCCCGTTGAGTCCGACATACGCTTCAAATGCTCGAAGCCGAGCTCGGGGAGCTGCAGTTCGCGGGAGTCCGCCGTGCGCCGCGGCACGACCTTCAGCGAGCGCTCGCTGCGGTTCTTACGAGCGGCGGCAAACGACGACAGGTAGTGCTCGGCAGTCTTGCTCCAGACCATCTCACGGCTGGCCATGTACGCGCGCTTGCGCATCGCGTGACGGCGGCCCTCGTCGTGCAACAAGCCGCAGATTTCGCGGGCCATGGCCTGCGAGTCACCAAACGGGACTAGCACGCCGCGACCATCCGCGAGCAATTCTTGCGCGTGCCAGTAGGGCGTGGAAACCACCGCTTTGCCGCAACCGAAGGCGTATGCAAGCGTGCCCGAGGTGATCTGGGCCTCGTTCAGGTAGGGAGTGACGTAGATGTCGGCCGCACCCAAAAATCGTTTGAGCTCTTCGAGCTCTACGAATTGGTTGAAGAAGCGAACATTTTCGGAGACGCCCAGGCGCTCTGCCAGGGTCTGCAGGCTTTCGCGGTACACCTCGCCGTGCTCGCGCACCAGATTGGGGTGAGTCGCGCCGAGGACGATGTACACCACGTCCGGGAATTCAGCCACGATCGAGGGCAGCGCCTCGATCATCTTCTCGATCCCCTTGTTGGGCGAGAGCAGCCCGAACGTGAGTAGCACGCGCCGACCCTCGACCGAGTATTGGTCTTTGAAGAAGTTCGGATCAGCAAACGACATGTCCGGGATTCCGTGCGGGATCACGTCGATCTTGCGTTCCGGAACGGAGTAGGTCTCCTTCAAGATCGATCGACCGCAGTCCGACATCACCACCAGCCGCGAGGACAGGCTCGTCAACTCTTGCATGACCCGGCGCTGCTCTAGGCTGGGCTGTTTGAGGATGGTGTGGAGCGTGGTGATGATCGGCATCCGCAGGCGCCGCAGCATGTTCAGTACGTGGCTACCGCTCGGGCCCCCGTAAATACCGAATTCATGCTGGAGCGACACAACATCGACGTTGAGCAGATTTAGATACTCCGCTGCACGCAGGTAGTCGTCAGCGTTCTGCTCCGCGAGTTCGAAGCGAACTTCGTCCGGATATTCGTAATTGTCTTTGCCGTCGCTCACCGCGATGACCGAACATTGTCCGTCCGGTAACGCGCCCTGCACGGCACTCCGCAGATCATGGGTGAAAGTCGCAATACCGCATTTGCGCGGCAAATAGTTTCCGACGAAGGCAATCTTGCGGAATTCACTCATGGTGTTTCGTCCCTTTGCAAAGCCCGTTCCGCGCACCTCTTTCTGCTGCAAATGCGGGGACGTGCGGCTGTTTCTGTGGCGCTTCGTCACTAACTGCGGCACAGCCGTCGAACCGTGATGCTTTTTGTCGCGAAGTTAGGCCGAGAATTGACGCTAAGACCGACGGCTTTTTTCAGTCAGAAACCGAGCCGCCCGATGTTGGCGGCAACCTGGCACGGACGCTGCAACGCCCCAGAGCGTACACGTTTCCCACCCGGAGGAGATTGTCATGTTGTATTGGGCAGCCGTATTTTTCGTAATCGCGCTACTTGCGGCCATTTTTGGCTTCGGCGGGATCGCGGCCAGCGCAGCAGGTGTGGCGAAAATTCTGTTTTTCGTCTTCCTGGTGTTCGCTTTGGTCACGTTCCTGTTCGGTCGACGCAGCGCCGCGTGAGTGCGTTCAAAGCTGTCGCGCGTCGCGCTAGACCCAATCGCGACGCGCACAGCAGCGAATTTCAACGTCCGGAAGCGTGAGCCACGGCCGCGCTGAGCTGCGCTGGCTCGACGGGTTTGGCCACATGGGCCTGAAACCCGGCAGCCAACGCCTTCGCCACGTCCTGCCGTGACGCATATGCCGTCACCGCGACCGCCGGGAGATCTTGGTTCGATTCGCGGACGCGCTTCAACAGCTGAAAGCCGTCTCCGTCTGGCAAACCGATGTCCGAAACCAGTACGTCGGGGCGTCGCTCACGTACCGACTCGAGTGCGGCCGCCGCAGTTGAGACCGCAGTTACCTCCGCGCCGAAGCGGCGCAGCATCATCTGCATCAGATCACAGCCGTCCGGATCGTCCTCCACCAAGAGCGCGTAAATCCCGGAAAGCGCTCCACGTTCATTTTGAGGTGTCGGCGCCGGCACTGGTTCTCGCGCCGGGGCCGGGCTGGCATCCGCGCTGTCGCCGGCAGTTACCGGTACGCCGAGTGGCAGCGTCACCACGAAACACGCGCCCTTCCCCAGCCCCTCGCTGTGGGCGGTCACCGTGCCACCGTGCAGCTCGACCAGGTGCTTGACGATGGCGAGCCCAAGACCGAGACCGCGTTGCGCGCGATGCGTGCCGTTGTCTGCTTGCTTGAAGCGGTCGAACATCACTGGCAGGAATTCGGGAGCGATGCCGGGGCCGTCATCCGCGATCTCCAAGCGCGCGATCTCGCCTTCGACCACCAGCGTCAAATTCACGTGCCCTCCCCGGGGCGTGAACTTCAGCGCATTGCCCAGAATGTTGCCTACGACTTGTTGCAGGCGGGTCGAGTCACCGAGCGTGTTCAGCGGGACGTCCGGCAGCTCGGCCTCCAGCGCCACGCCATTGGTTGCCGCGACGGGACGCGCTGCGTCCAGCGCCGCGTCGACGATCGCTCGCAAGTCCACCTGCCCTGCGTCGACGTGCAAGTTGCCTGAAACTACGCGAGACACGTCGAGCAGGTCCGCGACTAGCTGCGCGAGGGCCCGGCCGTTGCGCTCGATGGTGTCGACCGCGCGTTGCTCGGTCTCGTGTGAAAGGCCGCCACCGCGCAGCATTTGGCCCCAGCCCACGATCGCGTTCAACGGCGTGCGCAGCTCGTGAGAAACGGTGGCTAGAAACATGTCCTTGGCGCGATTGGCTTCTTGGAGCTTGGCGCGCTCGCTCTGCGCCAACTCGTACAAGCCCACGTTGTCGAGCGCGGTGGCCATGCGACCAGCCACGTCCTTGGCCAGTTCCACGTCCGAGTCGAGGTAATGCCGCTCTGGATCGCGATTCAAAAACACCAGGCTGCCGAACACTCGATCGCGAATGAACAACGGCCAACAAATGTAGGAAGAGACGCCGAGTTCGTGCAAAAACCAAACTTGTTCGCCGGCCCGAGACCCGGACTGCGCCAAGCTCTCCGCGACATTTCGCACGATTTCCGGTTCACCGTCGAAGCATACGGTGGAAGGCGCCAGGTCGAAACGCGGATCGTCCAAGTTCAGCGCCGAGGAGAGGCTCGCAGACGCGCGCTTCGTGACGGTTTCGTTCGAGCGCAAATAGAGCGCTGCCGACTCACCGAGCACGGGCAAGGTAGCAGCCAGCACCTCGTCTAGGCCATGACTTCGATCGGTGAGCTCGCCCAGACGACGCGTCAGGCTCGCCAGCATTTGCAACGCTTGCTCCGCGCGCTTGCGAGCGTCGATGTCGGTGCAGGTGCCCACCCAAGCAGTCACCGCGCCGCTGGCGTCGCGCTCGGGCAGCATCCGGACCAGATGCCAACGAAAGCGGCGCTCGGACACGTTTCCCAGACGAAATTCTGCCTCCCACGCGCGTTCCTCCGCCAGCGCGTCGACGAAGCCGCGGGTGAACTCCGAGTGTTCACCGGGGTGGACGATGGTGCTCCAGGACAGCTCCGCGGTTTCGGGCAGCCCCGCGCATTCGAACCAGCGGCCGTTGCCGTAGCTGAGCGCCCCCGAGCGATCCGTGGTCCAGACGATTTGCGGCATGGACTCGGCGAGCATCGTGTAGCGGTATTCGCTGACTCGCCTGAAGTCTGCGAATTCGCGCTCGGTAGCGCGCTTCAGTTCCTCCGCTTGCCGGCTGATGATCTGCCCCTTCTGATAGAGCTCGATGAACACCGCCACCTTGCTTCGCAGGATCTCGGGGTCGATCGGCTTCAGGATGTAGTCGACCGCGCCCACGCTGTACGCCCGCGCGACCAACCGCTGATCGCGATGAATCGCCGTCAAGAAGATGATCGGCACCGCACGCGAACGTTCTCGTCCGCGAATCAGCTCCGCCACCTCGTAGCCATCGAGCACCGGCATCTGGACGTCGAGCAGCACCAAAGCGAACTCGTCGCGCAGCAGATATCGCAAGGCCTCCTTGCCCGAACTCGCTTGGACCACCTCTTGACCCAGTGGCTCCAGCATGGCGCTGAGCGCGAGCAGGTTTTTCGGCTGATCGTCGACCAGCAGAATTTTCGCCGGCGGTAACTCTGATGCTTTCGGTTCGACGCGCGCCGGCGCCAGATCGTCGTTCATGCCGGCCTCGATTCACTCGCGCGCGAGACCAACTCAGCGGCAATTTGCTCCAGGTTCAGCACCCGGTCTGGCAGCAGATTTTTGACTGCATGCTTGGGCATGAATGCGCTTTCTGCCGAGGCCGGGTTTTGAATGATCACGTAACCGCCACGCTCTTTGATTTCCTTGAGCCCGCGCGTTCCATCCTGGTTCGCTCCCGTCAGCAGCACGCCGATGACGCTGCTGCCGTGGGAATACGCGGCTGACTCGAAAAGTACATCGATCGAGGGCCGGCTGTACGCGACAGGCTCTTCCGTCGAGAGCGCCATCCAGTCCTCCTCGACCAACAGGTGGTAGTCCGGCGGGCTCAGATACACGCCCGGGCCCCGGAGCGGCTCCTTGTCCTCGGCTTCGACGACGGGGATCAGCGAGGCTCCGCTCAGCAACGCCGCCAATCGCTCGTCCGAGTCGCGCGAGCGATGCTGGACGATCGCGATGGGCAACGGAAAGCTCGCCGGCAAGTCGGAAAGCAGCCGCGTCAATGCGTGTAAACCACCGGTCGAAGTGCCCATAACCACTAGATCGTAGCGCGGACTCATCGGTTTCTCCGGTAGATCCGCTCGCGTGCGGAAAGGGCAGTGAAATCGTCCTCGAACGCGGTGAAGCGCAGCGACTCTTTGCGTCCCAAGCAGAGCACGCCCAGCGTGGCGAAACTCTCCGAGAAGAGGCGCAGGGTGTGGTCTTTGAGCGCTCGATCGAAATAGATCAGCACGTTCCGACAGAGGATCACGTTGAATTCGCTGAAGCCGCGATCCATGGCGAGGTTGTGCTGAGTGAAGAGCACGTTTTTGGCCAGCCGCGGGGCGAACAGCGCGCCGTCGTACTTCGCCGTGTAGTAGTCGCTGAGCGAGCGCTTCCCGCCGCCCAAGAAATAGTTGGACGTGTACTCTTTCATACGAGAAAGCGGAAAGATCCCCTGACGCGCGTGATCGAGCACGGTCGAATCCATGTCGGTGGCGTAGATCCGGCAGCGCTCGTACAAGCCCTCTTCCTCGAGCAAGATGGACATGGCGTAGACTTCTTCGCCCGTCGAACAGCCCGCGTGCCAGATGCGGACGGTCGGGTATGTCTTGAGCAGTGGCACGACCTGTTTTCGGAATTCGGCGAAGAACGTCGGGTCGCGAAACATCGCGGTGACGTTCACCGATAGATCGTGCAGCAGCCGCTGCAGCGCAGTCGGGTCGTGCAGAATCAGCTCCGTCAGCCGGGAGATGGTGGGCACATGGGCGTTTTCCATGTGCCTGCGAATGCGTCTGTGCAGCGAGGAGGGCGCATAGGAGCGAAAATCGAAGCCGTGATGGCGGTAGATCGCGAGCAGCAAGAGCTCCATTTCCAGGCGCTCTAGGTCCGTGGTTGCCGATGTGAAGCGGCGCGCCAAAGAAAGGCTCGCTGCATCGACCTCGTCTGTTTGATTCACGCTCGCCATCGCCGACCTACATCAGCCCGTCACGCTGGGCGCGTACATCCAGACGCGCATCATCGACAGCAAGCGGTCCGGATCGACGGGCTTGGTGATGTAGTCCGAGGCTCCGGCCTCTAGACACTTTTCACGGTCGCCCTTCATGGCCTTGGCGGTGAGGGCCAAGATCGGCAGCGTGCGATATTCGGGCATTCGCCGGATCTGGCGCATCGTCTCGTAGCCGTCCATCTCGGGCATCATGACATCCATCAGTACCAGGGAAACGTCCGCGGTCTTTCGCAGTAGCTCGATACCATCCCGCCCATTCTCGGCAAACACGACCTTCATGCCTTGGCCTTCGAGCACGGTGGTGACCGCGTAGATGTTGCGAACGTCGTCATCGACCACCAGCACGGTTGCGCCTTGGAAAGCGGCCTCACGACCGTGAGCGGTGTGCAATATGCGCCGCTTTTCCTCGGGCAAATGCGCTTCGACACGGTGCAAGAACAGCGCGGTCTCGTCCAGCAGCCGCTCTGGGGAACGCACGTCCTTCAAGATGATCGACTCTGCATACTTGCGCAGGCGCGTCTCTTCAGCCGGCGAGAGCTCCCGGCCCGTGTACACGATCACCGGCAGATTGCGCAGAGACTCTTCGGTCTTGACTCGCTCCAACAGTTGGAAGCCGCTTGCTCCCGGGAGCCCCAAGTCGAGCACCATGCAGTCGAAGTGCTGGGTGGCCAGCAGCTGCAACGCTTCCTCGGCGGAGCTGACCGCAGTCGAGTTCACGTCCCCATCGCCGATCAACTCGACGATGCTCGAGCGTTGCACGTCGTCGTCCTCGACGATCAGAAGGCTCTTCGTCTTTCGCGACAAGAAGCTCAGGATGCTCGAGAGCCCTTCATCCAGCGCTTCTTTGCTGACCGGCTTCTGCGCATAGCCCAGGGCACCCAAACGCAAGCCATCGCGCCGGCGATCGGAGCCCGACACGATGTGTACCGGAATGTGCCGCGTATCGGGGTTTTGCTTGAGTCGGTCCAGGATGCTCAAGCCATCCATTGCGGGCAGTCCGATGTCGAGCAAGATCGCATCGGGTCGTACGCGCCGCGCGAGCGCGAAGCCCGTATCGCCCCGCAGCGAGACAATGCCCTTGAAGCCGCGTTCGCGGGCGGCGTCGAGCAGCAAGCTGGCGAACGCCACGTCGTCTTCGACGATCAACAACACTCGATCGCCCGGCCTTACCGACTGACGGTCGTCCGGAATCTCGGCCGCATGAACGCCGCTGAAGCTACCCGGCTCGTCCGGGAACCCAACGTTGTCTCGAACGTCGGGCCCGCTCGGCAGTTCACGGCTTTGATACTCACGGGGCAGATAAAGCGTGAACGTGCTGCCCTTCCCCGGCTGGCTCTTGACGTGGATCTCGCCACCCAATAGCCGCGACAGCTCACGGCTGATCGATAGTCCGAGCCCCGTGCCGCCATACTTGCGGCTGGTCGTGCCGTCGGCCTGCTGAAAGGCCTCGAAGATCAGCTGTTGCTTGTCGGCCGGAATGCCGATGCCCGTGTCGCTGACGCTGAACGCAATCACGTTCTCCGGTACTGCACGCAATGCGTCGGAGCGAAGCACCACGCCCGGTTCGGGCAATCCGATACGTACCGCTACCGTGCCAGTCTCGGTGAACTTGAAGGCGTTGCTGAGCAGGTTGCGCAGCACCTGCTGCAAGCGTTGGCCATCGGTGCGGAAAGAATCGATGCTGGCGCGGTCCGCGTGCAGCTGAAAGGCGACGTTCTTTTGTTGCGCCATCGGGCGGAAGGTACGCTCCAGGTACTCCGTGACCTCGTCGATCCGCACGTCGCTCGGGTAGATCTCGATCTTGCCAGCTTCGACCTTGGACAAGTCGAGAACTTCGTTGATCAGGTTCAGCAGGTCGGTGCCCGCGGCTTGGATCGTCTTGGCGTACTCGACCTGCTTCTCCGACAGCTTTCCTTCCTTGTTGTCGCTGAGCAGGCGCGCCAAAATCAACAAGCTGTTGAGCGGCGTGCGCAACTCGTGGCTCATGTTGGCCAAGAACTCGCTCTTGTAGCGCGAGGAGACCGCCAACTGCTCGGCCTTCTCCTCGATTGCCTTGCGCGTCAATTCGACTTCGCGGTTCTTCTGCTCCACCGCTTTGTTCTGCTCGGCGAGCAGAGCGGCCTTTTCTTCCAGCTCCTCGTTGACTTGCTGTAGCTCCTCTTGCTGCTCTTTCAGCATTTCCTCGGACGCTTTCAGCGTCTTGGTCTGCTGCGCGAGCTCGGAGTTGGAACGCTTCAGTTCGTCTTGCTGGGACTGCAGCTCCAGAGACTGAGACTGCAGCTCTTGCGCCAGCGACTGCGATTGGTTGAGCAGCTCTTCCGTCCGCATGTTGGCGGCGATCATGTTGAGCACCACGCCGATGCTCTCGGACAACTGATCCAAGAAGATGCGGTGAATCGGGCTGAACGGCTCGAAGCTGGCGAGCTCGGTCACGGCCCGCACCTCGCCTTCGAACAGGATCGGCAGGACCAGGATATTGAGCGGAGGCGCCTCGCCTAGGCCGGAGTTCACTTGAATGTAGTCCGAAGGCACTCGGGTGAGCAGGATGGGCTTCTTTTCCAACGCACACTGACCGACCAAGCCCTCGCCTCTCGTGAAGCGGCTCGAAACGTGCTTCCTCTCCTTGTACGCGTAGCTGGACGTCAGGCGCAGTGTTTCGTCCGACTCCGAGGAAATGAAGAATGCGCCGTGGCTAGCGCCGACGAGCGGGGTCAGCTCACTCATGATCAGACGCGACACCGACTCGAGGGTCTTTTGGCCTTGCATCATCGCGCTGAACTTGGCGAGGTTGGTCTTCAACCAATCCTGCTCGCGGTTCTTCTCCGTGGTTTCACGGAGGTTGGCGATCATCTGGTTGACGCGCTCCTTCAAGGCCAACAGCTCGCCTTGAGCCTCGACCGTAATCGAGCGAGTGAGATCGCCTTCGGTCACTGCGGTGGCCACGTCCGCGATCGCGCGCACCTGACCGGTGAGGTTGTTGGCCAGCTGATTCACGTTGTCCGTCAGGTCACGCCAGGTGCCCGCGGCGCCCGGCACCTTGGCCTGGCCGCCCAGCTTGCCCTCGGTGCCGACCTCGCGCGCCACCGTCGTCACCTGTTCGGCGAAAACGCGCAGCGTGTCGGTCATGGTGTTGATGGTGTCGGCCAAGGCGGCGATTTCGCCTTGCGACTCCATCAAGAACTTGAGGGTCAGATCGCCGTTGGCGACGGCGGTCACGACCTTGACGATGCCGCGCACCTGCGTGGTGAGGTTGCTCGCCATGCTGTTCACGCTGTCGGTCAGGTCCTTCCAGGTGCCGGCGACGCCCGGGACGCGAGCCTGCCCACCGAGCTTGCCCTCCGTACCCACCTCTCGGGCCACCGTGGTCACCTGCTCGGCGAAGATACCCAGCGTCTCGGTCATGTCGTTGATGGTCTCGGCGAGCTCGGCGATTTCGCCCTTGGCTTCCACGACCAACTTCTTGGACAGGTCTCCGTCGGCAACGGCGGTCACGACCTTGGCGATCCCGCGCACCTGCGTGGTGAGGTTGCTCGCCATGCTGTTGACGTTGTCGGTGAGGTCTTTCCAGGTTCCGCCGACACCGGGAACGTAGGCTTGACCACCGAGCTTGCCATCCGTGCCCACTTCGCGCGCCACGCGCGTCACTTCGGCAGAGAAGCTGCGCAGCTGGTCGACCATGGTGTTGATGGTGTTCTTCAGCTGCAAGACCTCGCCGCGTACGTCGACGGTGATCTTCTGCGAGAGATCACCGTTGGCGACGGCGGTGGTGACCAAGGCGATGTTACGAACCTGATCGGTCAGGTTGTTCGCCATGTAGTTCACGCTATCGGTCAAGTCCTTCCAAGTGCCGGCGACGCCCGGCACCGCGGCTTGCACGCCCAGCTTTCCTTCTCCCCCGACCTCGCGTGCGACACGCGTCACTTCACCAGAAAAGCTACGCAGCTGATCCACCATGGTGTTGATGGTGTTCTTCAGCTCGAGGATTTCGCCCTCGACATCGACGGTGATTTTCTTCGACAAGTCACCGTTGGCGACGGCCGTGGTCACCAACGCGATATTTCGCACCTGGCCCGTCAAGTTCGAGGCCATGTAGTTCACGTTGTCGGTCAGATCCTTCCACGTGCCGGCGACGCCCGGCACGTTGGCTTGACCACCCAAGTTGCCTTCCGTGCCGACTTCCTTGGCGACGCGCGTCACTTCTGCGGCAAAGCTTCGAAGCTGCTCCACCATGGTGTTGATGGTGTTCTTCAGTTCCAGCAACTCGCCTTTGACGTCGACGGTGATCTTCTTGGACAAGTCACCGTTGGCGACGGCAGTGGTGACGAGCGCGATGTTTCGCACCTGGTCGGTTAGGTTGCCGGCCATGTAGTTCACGTTGTCGGTCAGATCCTTCCACGTGCCGGCGACGGCGGGCACGTGTGCCTGACCACCGAGCTTGCCTTCCGTGCCGACCTCGCGCGCGACGCGCGTCACTTCCGCGGCGAAGGTGCCGAGGCTGTCCACCATTTGGTTGATCACATTTTTGATCTGCAAGATCTCGCCTTGCGTATCCACCGTGATCTTCTGAGTCAGATCACCGTTGGCAATCGCGGTCGCGACCTTGGACACGTCACGCAGCTGCACCGTGAGGTTTCCGGCCATCGCGTTCACGCTGTCGGTCAACCCCTTCCACGTACCGCTGACGCCTTTGACCTCCGCTTGCACGCCCAGCTTGCCTTCGGTACCGACCTCGCGCGCCACGCGCGTCACCTCACCGGCGAAGGCGTTCAGCTGATCCACCATGGTATTTACGGTGTTCTTCAGCTCCAGAATTTCGCCTTTGGTCTCGACCACGAGCTTCTTCGAGAGATCGCCATTTGCCACCGCGGTGACGACGCCGGCGATGCCGCGCACCTGAGTGGTCAGGTTGGTGGCCATGCCGTTCACGCTGTCGGTGAGGTCTTTCCAGGTACCGGCGACTCCGGGGACGTGTGCCTGCCCCCCCAGCTTGCCTTCCGTGCCTACCTCGCGCGCGACGCGCGTGACCTCGTTGGCGAACGCGTTGAGCTGGTCGACCATGGTGTTCACGGTCGCACCGATGCGCAAAAACTCACCGCGCACCGGCTTGCCCTCGATCTCGAGCGCCATTTTCTGCGACAGATCCCCGGAGGCTACGGCGGTAATCACGCGCGCGACCTCGGTCGATGGACGCACCAAGTCGCCGATCAGGGCGTTGAAGGCGTCACCGGTGGCCACCCAACTGCCGCTCCAACCGTGCGTTTCGACGCGCGCCGTCATGTCGCCGTCGCGACCCACGACGCGCGCGACGCGCGAAAATTCGCGCGTCGAGGAGTCGAGCTGCTGAGCCAACGCATTGAAAGCGTCGGCTACGTCACGCGCCACGCCTTCTTGTCCGCTCAGCCTTCGACTGAAGTCGCCATGCATGAGCGCCGCGAGCGCCTCCACCAAGCGCAAGCTCTTGGCGGTACCGGATTCGCGTTTCGGAGCATTCGCTTTGTCAGGACGCTTTGCTTTGTCGGATTGAGCAGGGGTGCGTTTAGGGGGAACGTCGAATGTTTCTGACAATGCAGCCTCCGGTGTGGCGCCAGAATGCAAAGCGTGCGCCGGAGCTATCTGCGCGAAAATGCCTCAGAATTCGCATGTAGGTGGGCGGCTCTCCCGAGCGGCCGCGTCACACTGAGGCAAACCGCCTCGGGAAGCTTTGCGGGCACTCCTTTCGAGCCGCATTCGCCGTAGAGCTGCAGTTGAGCGCTGCGGGTCTGGCGTGTCGCGCGGTCGCTCGTTTTGGGAGCGACCGCAAGAAAACCGAAAAATTCGCGCTGTTCCCTTGCCGCTCACTGGTTGCGCCGCCGCGAGCTTTGTCAACGGGAGCACTTTGCGTGCCGCGCGCTTGGTACGCGCCGTGCTTAGACACCCAGCGTCACTGAAGGGAGACGAACATGAGCGACGTATCTAAGAACGAGAAGGCCTTGAGCAATCTGGAAGCGTTGTGTCGTGGTGAATTGGCGGCGGTTGAGACTTACAACACTGCGCTGTCGTCGGCTTCCCTCGGCAGCTTTCGTCCACAGCTGATTCAGTGCCAGCGCTCGCATCAAAATCGCGTGCACCTGCTGGGCTGGCGAATCCACCTGCTAGGCGGGACACCACCCGAGTCGTCCGGCGCCTGGGGAGTGTTTGCCAAAGCAGTCGAGGGCGCGGCCACGGTGATCGGGGAAAAGGCCGCCATCAGCGCGCTCGAGGAAGGCGAAGACCACGGTCTGAACGAGTACAGAACGCGCCTCGCCGATCTGGACGCAGACACCCAGAATTTCATTCAAGCGCGAGTCTTACCAGCGCAAACCGAAACACATGGCATCGTCCGAGCACTCAAACTCGGTCTGGCACAGTCGTCCGCGCGCGCTTAGAAGCCCCGGTGACAAAAGAGGACAAAGGAAAAAGCCGAAACCGGCCGTAGTGCACGGCCGGCTCGGCTTTCGCGTGCGCGACTATTCAAGCCGTATGCGGCTTTTCGTCCAGCGCGTTCGCCAGCAAGCGCTGCGTCAGCCGGCCACTCAGAATCCCCAGCGCGGACAACGCTGCGCTGCGCGCGGCCTCTGCGAAGAAAGACCGCTCACGCCGGAAGCCCGGGAAGGCCGGCTTCTGACGACGGCTAGCAATGACTGCGACGCCCACCAGTGCCACGACTCCGAGCCCGAGCATCACGGGCGCCTTGTGAATTGCTGTTTCCGTATTTTCGATCATCTGGTTACCCATCTTTTTGATCTCGAGGATGTCTCGCAGCAGCTTTCTTCGCGCTTCGTCCGCGCGTCGAGTATCCAAAGCCGTCGTGTCGTTCATTTCACCGTCTCCATCACCTGTTTCGCGTCCGAACTCAGCCGAGCGGTCGTGCGGGGCAGTTTGCCCAGCCGAGCCGAGCGAACACCGAGCACCACCAGTACCGCGGCGATGGCGGCGAGGGCCAACACGACAGACGCCGAGGCGACGCCAACTCCGAGCGCGAGCACGAGTAGCACGCCCAAGGTGACGATCGCCGCTTGCAAGCACATCGCCGCGGCCCCGAAGAGCACAGCCGAACCGAGCGCTTGCTTGAGCTCGGTCTTTAGCTCACCTCGGGCAAGCGAGAACTCGGCTTGCACGAGCGTCTTTGCTTGGTGCAACGCGTCTTCGATCAGGTCGCCGAGGTTCGGAGCGGGTGGTTTGGGTGCGGAATCGAGCATCTCGGCTTCAGCTGTGCAGTCAGCGTGCCAGCCCAGCGTGCGTGCGAATCCCCGGACTCTGACGTGGTTGGGGGCTAGTGGCTGCGATCGGAGTGTGGCAAGGTAGTGGGGCGCAGCCCCACCACCGAGGCGAGATGTCTCGGGCGCGAAGCAAAATGTGTGCACGGCCGCAGAGCAAGAGCGCCGCGGCGTCGGCGAAGCGGCAAATTGCCCTGAATTCGCCGGTTGGCACTGGGCTTGCTGAGTCCTCGGCTGAAGCTCGTGACTTCTCTCGCTGGTGACCATTGAGCACGCGGTCGGAAACACCGCAAGTTCACGCAGCCGGGGCGCGAGCAAACGATTTTGCGAAAGGACCGAAGCAATGCCTGAACAGAGCACTACCGTAGACATCCTCGCCCTCCACCAGCGCGCCAATGCACGCGAGCGCAACCAGCGTCTCGGTAGCGCCGCCGCTGGCGTCATCCTGAGTGGCGCGGCCGCCATTGCCGGCGGAGGCAAGAAGTCACTGACGCGCGTCGTACTGGCAACGGCCGGCGGCCTGTTGATTGCGCGTGGTGTCTCGGGCTTGAGCATCAAGCAACTGGGCGCCTCCGTGCGCAAGCTGTTCACCCACCGTGCCGATTTGGAGAAGCGCTTCAACGACGGGGAGCACGACATCGTGGATGCCGCGTCCTTCGATTCCTTCCCCGCCAGCGACCCCCCGAGTTACTCGCCTGGCATAGGCTGAGTGGGCCAAGACGCTGATGGCCGCGAATGAAATGGGTAAGGGCGCCCAAGCCCTGATGGTATTGGCAGCGGCCGCAATCGTGGCCGCCGCCATCAAACTCGCAGCCGCAGTCGTCGCTCCGTTTCTGGTCGCGGCGTGTATTGCAATCGCCGTGCAGCCGATCTTCCGTTGGGTGCACAGCTCGAGAATCCCCGACGTCAGCGCAGTCTTCATCTCACTGCTGGTGGTGCTGGGTCTCTTGGGGGGCGTCGGCGCATTGCTCGTCTTGGCGCTCGCCAACCTGAGCGGGTCAGCCGCTCAATACGTCGCGTCGCTGCACCAAGTGCAGGTCCAAGCCACCGTATGGCTCGAGACTCACCACCAGCACGCGTTGGCGCAATCGCTGTACGGGTCCCGCTTGGACACGCTCCTGCAGGAAGCGATCACTTACGTGTTGATGGGGCTCCCGACAGTAATGTCTACCCTAATCACCGTACTCTTGCTGATCGCGTTCATGCTGCTGGAAGTGACCACCATGCCGAAGCGCCTACACGCAGCGCTCGGTTGGTCGCCCAGGACCTTCAGCGACCTTTCGCGCACGATGGGCGAAATTCAACGCTATCTGAGCGTGAAGACCGCAACCAGCGCCGCTACCGGCGTATGCGCCGGCCTTTGGTGCGCGGTATGCGGGGTTCCAAACCCGGCGCTCTGGGGCCTTGTGACGTTCGCTCTGCACTATGTACCGACGGTGGGCGGCATGGTGGCGGCGATGCCGCCGATCTTCATCGCGCTCACGGCCTACGGCGTGGGGCGCGCAGGCATGGTCGCGGGCGGCTTGATCGTGTTCAGCATGATCATCGGCAATATCATCGAGCCCAACGCACTTGGTCGTTCGCTGAGCGTTTCTCCGTTGATCGTCCTGGTATCGATGTTCGTGTGGGGGTGGCTGCTGGGGCCCATCGGGGCCCTGCTATCCGTGCCCCTCACGCTGATCGCGAAGATCGTGCTGTGGAACACCAGCGACCTGCACTGGGTTGCCGTCCTGCTGGGTCCAACCCCGCCTGCCAGCCCGCGCAACTCCACGGAACCCAACACCGGCCGAGACTCGCTACTTCCGCCTCCGAAAGGGACACCTTGCGCCGGTTCCCCACCCTCGCGGGGCGATGTGTCTCAAGCGAAGGCTTGATTGGGGATAGAATCCCCTCGCAAATGCCGGCTCTGACGGTGCGGGTTCCGCTGGCTAGGTTTGGCACGATCCGTGCTGTGAGCCGGCTCGACTCACGTCCGTACCGGAAGTAAATCGAATGCCACGACGCGCACGACTCACCGTTCTCGAGCTAGGAGCTTCAGCCACGGCATGGGCCGCATGCCACGCGCTGGGCGCAGACGATTGGATCGTCGTAGCCCAGCAGCGTGACGAGGCAGCTCCTGCTTTTACGCAGCGTGTGCGTCGGCGCGTGCAGCGCCTGCGTCGAGAAGGCGCACAAATCGACGCGGTAGACGTATATGCCGGTCCGGGCAACGATCGACTCTGCTCCGCCGCGCGCCGGGAAGTAGTCGAGGAGCTCGGCGGTCAGGTCGCCACCGGCGGGCAAATCACCCTCTGGTCGGGCTCCGCTGACAGCCGAGGCGACGCCGAGTTGGCGGACATCTTGGCGCAATTTGCGCCGCTCTTGGCAGAGCGTCAAATTGCCATGAACCATCAAACTTGCGAAGCGGACGAACGCTCGGGTGTACGACATGCGGTTCCTACACGCCCCATCGACAGCGAGTCGGACACCGAGTTCGCCTAAGTGAGAATCGAGTTCATCCCCCAGTAATACACAGGCTGGGGATTACTTGGGATCACGCGAGCATCAGATTACAATCCTGAAACGGATTGGTATCCAGCGAACGCGTGCGTGTCCAACCGATGTCGGACAGATGGCAAGGCAGCAACACGCGTCGGCAGATGTCGGGGGACGCGACTAAGCTGCAACAGCCGCCGCTTACTTCACCGCTGGGACGTTGGCGTCACTGCTGGGGCGTTGGCGTCCGGAATGGTAGCGAAAACCGCCAGGACGCGATCCGGGAAGGGACTTCGCGAAGCTCGTTTGCCGTAGGCACGTGGATTCGCCCCTGGCGAACGCCTTGGACGAGCACAGCGGTGCAGCCGCCCATGACGGCCAAACCGCAAAGTACGCCAACCCAGCGCCGCCGCGGACGCGGCGCGGGCTCATCCTGAATGGCTTCGTCCGCAGTAACGAGGGGCGGCGCCGAGGTATAACGAGACTTTTCGGGCTGAGTCGAGCCGAGCGCCGTGAGTGCTGCAGAAAGCTCCAAAACGTCTGGAAAGCGGCGATCGCGTTCCTTCTCGAGGCAGCGCTGAACGATGAACTCCAGGGCAGGAGGCACATCCGAGCGGTAGTTCGAAATGGACGGAGCAGGCTCGGTCAGCACGGCGGCGCAAATCCGCGCCGTGCCCGACCCGCGGAAGGGCAACACGCCCGTCAAAAGCTCGAACATCACCACGCCAAGCGACCAGATGTCGGTGCGCGTGTCGACTTCCGACGGAGACGTGATCTGCTCCGGTGACATGTACTGTGGCGACCCAACGCTCTCCCCGGGGTTGGTTTGGGCGCGCATGCGCTGGCCGGTCACCTGCTTGGAGACGCCAAAATCAACGATCTTGATGACCACCTGACCGTCTGGCTGCGTGGCACAGAAGAGGTTCTCGGGCTTGAGATCCCGGTGGATGATGCCTTTCTCGTGGGCTTCGGCCAGCCCGTCGCACACTTGGAGCATCGCCGCGATGACATCCTCCGGCGCGAGCGGACCCGACTCCCTCAGGACCGCGTACATGTCCTGTCCCGAGAGCAGTTCCATTACGATGTACGGCTCGCCCGTGGCCAACATACCGCAGTCGAACACCTGGGCAACATGCCGCCGCAGTTGGGCCGCGAGCATGGCTTCACGCATCAGGCGCTCGGCAACCAAAGGTTCGGCTGCGAGGCTGCGCTGCATCAATTTGACCGCGACCTCGCGGGACAGCACGGTATCGAAGCAAGCGTAGAGCTCGCCCATTCCACCTTCGCCAATCTTCCGCAGTACTCGGTAGCGGCCCGCAATGTGCGCGCCAGGCTCGAGGGCGATGACGTCAGAGTCGGAGGGGTGTCGCGTGGCCGCCCCGCGGTACTGGGGCGGCATCTCCACGAAGGGAATATCGAGGCCCGAGGAACGCGAGGCGGAAGCAATCATGACGACACTCCGTTACTGGTACTGTGCTCTTCCACTTCCGGAGTCGGATCATTGGTCGCGTAGCGCTCGAGCTTTCGGTGCAAAGTGCGACGATCGAGGCCCAGCGCGTGTGCAGCGCGTGACTTATTGCCCTCCAGCAGCTTGACGACGCGCACGATGTAACGGCGCTCGAGTTCGTCGAGAGGCACGATCTCCCCGGGTTCATCCGCGGGAAGCATCAACCGCCCGGTGCGTTGGGCGCGCAGCCGCGGGGGCAGATCATCGATGCTGAGGTGGCTGAAGCGGGCCAGCGCCACGGCGTGTTCCATGCAATTTTCTAGTTCGCGCACATTGCCGGGCCAGTCGTACGCGAGCAGCCGCTCGGCCACGACAGGAGGCAGGTACATTTCGCCCTTGCCGCTGCGCTCCGACGAGCGACGCAAGAAGAAGCTCGCCAACTTAAGCACGTCCCCGGTGCGCTCACGCAGGGGTGGGACGTCGATTTGAATGACGTTGATGCGATTGAGAAGATCTTCACGGAAGCGCCTCGCCGTGACCTCTTCCTGAAGGTCCTTGTGACTGGCCGCGACGACGCGGGTAACGAACGGCACCTCTTCGTTCGAGCCGACGGGGCGAACCGTGCGTTCTTCCAACGCGCGCAGCAACTTGGACTGCATCTCGAGTGGCATATCGCCAATTTCATCGAGGAATAGCGTGCCGCCAGAGGCGCGCACGAACAGGCCCTCCTTGGCCACCTTGGCATCCGTGAAAGCGGACTTGGCGTGGCCGAACAGCTCACTCTCGAGCAGGCCAGCGGGAAGCGCGGCGCAATTGATGGCGATGAATGGGCCATCCGGGTGGGGGCCGGCGGCGTGCAAAGCGCGCGCGACGCGCTCCTTGCCAGTACCGGTCTCTCCTTGAATCAACACCGAAGCATCGCTTGCGGCAACACGCCGAATCGTCTCGTAAACCCGACGCATGGCGATGCTGTCGCCAATCAGCTGACCGTCGCTCGAAAGGTCCTTGTCCGAATGGAGCCTTTTGACCTCGTGCTGCAGGCGTTGATGCTGTGCGGCGCGCGCGACGCACAGGCCGAGCAGCTTTTCATCCACCGGTTTGGCCAAGAAGTCATAGGCCCCGGCGCGGAGCGCACTGACCGCAAAATCCATATTTGCGTGGCCGGTCACCGCAATGATGGGCGCCTCATTGCCGCGGCTGACCAGCTTTTCACACAATTCGAAGCCGCTCATGGGAGACATGCTCAAATCAGTGATGACCACCGAGAAGCGCTCTCGCCCGGCATGTTCCAATGCCTCCTCCCCGGAAGTAGTTGCGGTCACGCCGTAGCCGAGCCGAACCAGCATCGCGCGGAGCAGCTCGCAATGGTCCTGATCATCGTCAACGAGCAGAATCGAATTTCTCATGGTCACTCTGTCGGTTCTAGGAAGGGTCTGAAGCGGTCCAGTTCCGATTGACCAGCGGCTGCATGAAGCATGCCGGCGTTTGAGCCACATTCTGCTGCACGAGGGCGCTAACAACGCGGGTGATTCCGTCTTTGCAAGCAGCAAAATGTCACAGGGGCCGCTCGACGCGAGGCGGAGCGCCGCGTGCGCCCCCTCGATGAGCAGCGCCCAACCGGGAGCCCCGATCCGACCGAGAGCAGGGGCGCTCAAGAGCCGCCGCTGCTGTGGCCGATTGCCACATGAGCCACAAACGTGTCACGCTGGTACGATGAAACAAGGCAAAAACCAGCACTTGGTTTTGCGCACACTTCATCAAAAAGCGTGCGCTTCCGCCCTGTGGCAGCGCGGCACGCCCCTTGCTTATTCGCCGCACACGACGACTCGGGTCGCCGTGCGCGAAGCTTCGAGAGCGGCCACGTCGCGCCGAGCAGTTCGCGCAATACCAGCCTTCCCAAAACCCACTAGCAGGTCACATGAGTAACGGTCGAAAGATCCTGGTCGTAGACGATGATGAAGCCACCTGTGATTTGCTTCAGATGATGCTGAAGCGACAGGACTACGAGGCAGTCACCGAAACTTCGGCACGCGCGGCGTTGAATCGGATTGCCAACGAAGAATTCACGGCCGTGCTCACCGATTTGGACATGGCAGAGCTCGGCGGGATCGAGCTGTGTCAGCGCATCGCTGGCGTACGCGCCGACATTCCGGTGATCGTCGTCACGGGCATGGGCAGTCTGGAAAACGCGATCGCGGCCATGCGCGCTGGCGCTTTCGACTTCGTGACCAAGCCGGTCGATCCTTCGTTGCTGTCGATCAGCGTGAACCGCGCTTCCCAACACCGTGAGCTGCGAGAAGAAGTGCGTCGGCTCAAGGAGAGCGCCTCCAGCCTCAAGGTGGAAGGCGTGATCGGCAATAGCCCAGCCATGGAGCGCGTGTTCGACTTGGTCGCGCGCGTGGCTGAAGGCGACGCCTCCGTGCTCATTTCGGGTGAAACCGGTACGGGTAAAGAGGTGGTGGCGAAAGCCATCCACCAGGCGAGCGGTCGCAAGGGCTCCTTCGTGGCCGTGAACTGTGCGGCAATGCCTCCGCATTTGCTCGAGAGCGAGCTTTTTGGGCACGCGCGCGGGGCGTTTACCGACGCCAAGTCCCAGCGCACGGGTCTGTTTGCGCTGGCCGATGGCGGGACGCTGTTCTTGGACGAAATCGGCGAGATGCCGCTGGAAATGCAGCCGAAGCTGCTGCGTGCTTTGCAGGAACGAACGATTCGTCCGGTGGGTGCCAACACCGAGGTTCCGTTCGATGCCCGCGTGATCACTGCCACCAACCGCGATCTCGAGAGTGAAGTTTACGAGAAGCGCTTTCGTGAAGATCTCTACTACCGGATCAACGTAGTGAAGATCGCCCTGCCCCCGCTTCGCGAACGAGGCATGGACGTCGTCCACCTAGCCGCGCATTTCCTCCAAAATTTCGCGGCGAAGAGCAACAAGGGCGCGCTCACCCTGTCAGAGGGCGCCGCGGAAAAACTCTTGGCGTACAACTGGCCTGGCAACGTGCGCCAGCTCGAGAACTGCATGGAACGCGCGGTTGCGTTGGCACGTTTCAACCAAATCTCCGTCGATGATCTACCAGAGAACGTGCGCGGCTACACCGCGGATCGCTTCGTGGTTGCGGTCGACGAGATGGCCGAGGTGGTGAGCATGGACGAACTCGAGCGCCGTTACATTCACCGCGTCCTCGCCTTGGTCGAAGGGAATAAGTCCCGTGCGGCCCAGCTGCTCGGCTTCGACCGCAGGACGATGTACCGCAAGCTCGAACGTTATCAGTCGCGTCAGCAGTTGCCGCGTGAGCACGAGGCCCCGAAGCGTGCCCCAGAAGCCTGATCCACGCTTTTTGACGATCACCGCGCACGACCTACGGGGCGCGGTCGGGGTCCTCGACGGCGCTATGAAGGAGCTGACGCGCGAGGTCTCCAACGACAATGCGGATGCGGCGAAGCTGAGCTTGATGATGACTCGCAGTACCCAGCGTTTGCTGATGCTGGGGGATCGATTGTCGGTGCTGGCCCGCCTGATGGACGGCGCCGAGCTCGAGTTTGGCGAGCCCAGCGACTTGAGTGCGCTGGTCAAGGAAGCGGCCTCGCGTGCGTTTTCGGCGCACGCGCGGCGCACGCTTCGACTTCGCCTCGACGTTCCACCTGCGCCTGTGCTCTGGCCGCTGCACGGTCAAACGATGGCCGCTGCAATCTCGGAGCTGTCCGTTTTGTTTTGCAGCTTTTCGCAAACCGAGCTGGTCGTTCGCGTCAGCGCCGAGGGCGACGCCGTTCAGGTCAGCTTCGAAAGCGACAACGCGAGCGAGAGCGTGCAACGTGCTCTGCGAGACCGTACCAGCACCACCCAAGCCAACGCCGGCATTGCCTTGGCGGAAGCCGTGGTCGCGAGGCACAACGGCAAGCTCCAACTCTCGGAGAATGACGGTTCGAACGCCGGCCTCAATTTGGTCCTCCAGCGCGCTCCGATATGATCTGGTGGAGTGCAGCTGCGCTCAGTAGTAGCTGCCTCCCCCACACGCCACGACTGGCCTGACGTCAGAGCCGCCGTAGCCCGCGTTCCCACCGGATCCGCCCAACCCACCGCCCTGCTCGCGTGAACCGAAGCTCGTCAGCCTCACGTTACGCGAAAGCCCGAACTCGGGCGCCCGCACGAGCCGAAAATCTTCACGCGGGTCGAGCTCGACGGGGTGAGCGATGGGCCCGATTGGGCTCACGCCAGAGTCAGCCACTTCTGGGCTGGTGGTGGACGCATCGGCTCCACCAACCGGCTCCACGACGCGATCGGTGGTGTGCGTGCAAGCGGCGATCGAGAGCACGCCCGCGGATACGACGAGCGCGGATGCCGTGAGTAACCTCGAGAGCGCGTTGTCCATACTTAGGATAGAGCAACGCTTGTGCCAGGTTCGGGCGGCTAGACCGACTCAGCAGCGGAGTTGTGCGCACAGCCCGAGGAAGGCGCACCACGGCACGCTGCGCGATGGAGCACTCGTGGCGTTTCAGCGCTTCTCCCGAGGCACATGCCTTGCACCGTTGCAGGCATGCACACTTCCCAGCAGCGCTCCGGGGTGAGCCAAGCAGATGCGCAGTTGCGCAGTCGTATTGAGGAACAAATGCATCGCCACGGCGACGTTGACGCAACCAAGATCGGCATCGTGGTGCGTGGTGGTCAGGTACTGCTCTGGGGCTCCGTGACGAGCGAGCAAGAGCGCACGCTCGCGGGTCAGATCGCGGCACGCCTGACCGGTCGTACTGCCATCATCAACCAAATTCAGGTATTTCGCACGACGCAAAGCTAAGGCGACGCGCGCGACCGCGATACGTCCCCACGCAACAACGCCGCGCCAACGCACTCGCGCACTGTTGCGAAGGCGCTAGACGAGGCGTTCATGCACTCGCTTGCTAGTAGTGTCGGTCTTCGGAGCGGAGAGCACCAATCACGGCAGGCTGTGCTGATTCTGTCGCTTTTCGGGAACGCGGTTCGAGGCTGTGCGCATCCACGCAATCCCTACGACGAATGCGACCGTGATGCCCGAGAGCAGCACGCACACTGCAGCAACCACCGAATGAAATGCGATGCTCGCGATGAAGGCGGCGACGAATGCCATCGCAATTGCAGCACCTTTGGCTTGACGGTTCATACGCACTTCTCAGCAATCCACGTGCCACGCCGCTCGACCCGCAGTTCGGGGAAGTGGGCGTGGGAAAACAATGCCTTGTGACAGCTTCGTCGCCCCGCTGAGGCGGATAGTCACAAGCCGGAAACTCTTATGAAATGCCGCAAACAATGCAGCTTTCTTACGCGCTGATAATCGCAGGCGGCTGGCACGCTGGCTGCAATGGGCGTCGACATGAAAATAATCACGCTCACGCTCGTCGGTTGCGCACTGGCGCTAGGCTGCAGCACCAACAAGCCTGCAAACAATGCCGGGCCTGCAGAGAAGGCTGGCGCGGCGGTGGATGAAGGCGCTCACGACGCCAAGGAATCCGCAAAGGATGCTGGCGAGAAGGTCGGCGAAGCCACCGAGAAGGCCGGCGACAAGATGCAGGAGAAGAGCGGCGACTGAGCGTCTCCCCGCGTGATGATCGGATTCAGCAAATATCGAGAGGACCCCATGTCATACCTGAAATCAGCCGTTTCCGTGTCGGGCCTGGTGGCCCTGTTCGCAGTGGGTTGTGCCAGCGGTGCCGTGCCCCTGGAGCACCTCACCGACGCCAAAGCTACCGTTCGCGCGGCTCAAGAAGCCGGCGCGCAGAACACGCCGCAAGCCGCTTTGCATCTGAAGATGGCCAACGACGAGCTGGCCTCCGCGCAAAAGGCAATCGACGACAACGACAACGATCGCGCGCGTTTGCTGCTCAATCAAGCGCAAGCGGACGCCGACCTCTCGCTCGCTTTGGCGCGCGGCACGACTGAAAAGCAGCAAGCGCACGAGGCGCAGGCGAAGATCGACGGCCTGCTGAAGCAAGCGCAATAATCCTTCGAGTTCCAGGAGCAGGAGTTAGTCATGAAAATTTCGACCATCGCGGTTGTCTCCAGTTTGCTTGCAGCGACGGCTTGCGCAGCTTCCACGCCCACACCCGAACTGGTCAGTGCGCGACAAGCCTATGACCGTGCCCGCACGGACCCGACGGCCGCCCTCGTGCCGGATAGCGTGTTGAGCGCCAAGCAGTCGCTAGACAAAGCAGAGGCCGTTCACGATAAGGATCCGCAATCGGACGCCGAGCGCAGCTACGCCTACGTCGCCCAACGGCGCGCCGAATTGGCCCTTGCCTTGGGCGAAAACGCCAAGGCCAAACAGCAAGCGGATGCCGCCTCGGCCCACTATGTCGAACTTCAGGACAAGCTTCGAGCCTCCGCGGTTGCGCAACTAGGCGCCGAACGCTCGCAGGTCAACCAGCTCGGATCGCAGCTCGCACAAACCCAGGCCGGCCTCGAGGCCGCCAATGCACGCGCCGCGCGCGCGATGGAAAGCCTGAACAAGATTGCTCAGGTCAAGGAAGAGTCGCGCGGGATGGTGATTACTCTCTCCGGCCAAGTCCTGTTCGTGACCGGCAAGTCCGAGCTGCTGCCCGCCGCGCGTGACCAACTCGACCAGGTCGCCGCCGCGCTCAAAGACCAAGGCGAGATGAAACCGATGGTCGTGGAGGGTTATACGGACTCGGTGGGGTCCGATACCACGAACCAAAAGCTGTCCAAGGACCGTGCAGAAGCGGTGCGCGCCTACCTCGTCAGCAAGGGCGTGCCCGCGGACAAGATCACCTCCGTTGGTAAAGGCGAGGCAAACCCGGTCGCCAGCAATGACACGCCCGAAGGTCGCGCCAATAATCGGCGCGTAGAAATCGTCGTTTCAGGCGGTGGTCGCACGACCAGTTCGACTCCTGCTGCCACGGGCACCTCGAACAAGTAAGCGCGCTAGCGCCCGAACGGCTGCGCGCGGCACCGATGGCGCCGCGCGCGCCGCTTCACTACTTGTTCTTTGGCTGGTTGCCTGGAGCCGGCACCTTGACGCCGGCGGGGAGTTTCATGCCGGGCGGCAGCTTGACTCCCGACCGTCCCGGGCCGCCGAAACCGCCCATCATCGCCGCGATCACTTGGTCGAAGTTCATCACGGCGTAGTTTGCGGGCGGCTCGAACGAGCTCGCCGGAAGCGGATTTGCCACGATGCGGGTGACTTCGACTCGGCCTGTTTCCGCGCCCCCATTGGTCAGTACGTAGCGCAGTGGTAGATGCTGGCCATCCGCCATCGCCGTGAGCCACGAGAACTCGGCCGGCACGGCAGCGCTCGGGACGTGAAACCACGGCGTATCCTGCTCTGCGATGCACGCTTCGCCAATGATCTTCGCTTCAACCAAGTGCGAAACCTCGCACCGGATGCCGGCTACGGTGTCGAACTTTCCCGTTCGTTCCAGCCGCCAAGCGCTGCTCGGCGAGGCCGTCCCGTTGCCGGGTTGCACGCGCGCACCTAGAGCTTTGGCCTGGTCCGAGAGCTTGTCCAACTCCAGTAAAACGGCCTGCTTTTTCGCATCGAGGATGGCGTACGCCCTTTTGTCGTCTGGCTGAACGAGCAGGTATACGGGGCCCAGACCGCGCGCAGCCGTCAGCGAGTCCGGCAAATCCACGCGGAGTTTGTTCCCTTTGACTCGCAGGGTCAGCTCGACCGGCGCGCCGACGCTTCCGGCAAGCTTGCCCTTCGTGACCAAACCGATCTCCCCTTCGAATTCACCGGGGGTGGCCGGTGCGCGCTCAACACTGGGAACTAAGCCTGCACTCTGCAACGGCGTAGGCGCGGAGCCCGGCGCCGACGGAGCATTTTCCTTGTGCCGACAGCCAATGCCAGCGAACAGGCTGAGCAGGGAGACCAACCCGACGATGCGGTTCATCGGCGGCAAGATAGTCGATCTCGTGATTGTGTCGAATCAACGCGTACCGTGCTGTCTCATCCTGCGTGCATACTGCGCTAGAATGCCGCAGTGATCGTCAAAAGCCGTGCTGCGATTCTGGAGTGAGCTCGTTGGGGGGAGTGAACGCTTCGACCACGGACTTGGGACTCGGGATGCGCTTCAGGTTGGCGTCGTACCAGGCTTCGTCGGCAAACAGCAGCGTGCCATCCTGCGAATAGCGAATGCGCCAATGAGCGAAGCGCGCTCCTGCAGGCGGCCGAACCCAACCTCCGCGCTCCCAGACGAATTGACCGCCGCGCCAAGCCCAGTGACCGTCGATCCAAACGGCACCCTCGGGAGCGGGCGGGACCGTTTCAGCAAAGGCTGCCGGGGGCGGATAGGGCACGGGCAGGTAATCGCGACGCGGCTGGCGCGCGGGGAGCGGTTCCGGCAACGAGGTGGAACAGGCAAGGCATGCGAGGATGCACGCACACATGCCAGCTGAAAGCGAAGGGCTCACGGGCGTCATTCAGTGTGCAAGCACTGCGCCATGCTGGCGCGCGGCTTGCACCCTGGCAAGTGTGATTGGTTCGCGACTCTTGCCCACGTGCCTCGGAGCAGCGCGGGCGCTGGGACTACTACTCCTTTTCAGCTTCATTTCGGTATTCGCTGCTGCTGGCTGCACCAAAGTTCCCGCGGGTCGCTCCGCGGTCAAGTCTATAGACTTTTCTGGGAATGACGTGATTGACGCAGACGACCTGCGAGAAAAATTGGCCACTACGAGCACCCCAAAGTTTCTGGGTTTGTTTCGAGGCATCGTCTACGAATACAGCGTCTTCGATCGCTTCGTGCTCGAACGCGACCTGCAGCGCGTCGAGCGTTATTACCGAGCAGCAGGCTATTACCACGCACGGGCTAGGGCCGGCCGAGTCTTCTTCGTCGAACCGAACAAGGTGCGTGTCGACATTCAGATCGAAGAGGGCGAACCCGTGTTGGTTGGCCGGGTGGACATCCACGGCCTCGACGGCTTTCCGGAAGAGCTCAAAGGGCGGATCAACAACCGAGTCAAACGGCAAATCTGCGGCAAAGGGCGCTGTGAGGGGGCTGAAGACAGCCGCCCGTTCGAAGAAGAGAGGTTCCGCAAAGCGGCCGAGCTGCTCGAACACGCCGTGGGCGATGAAGGCTATGCCTACGCCACCGTGCAGCGCGCGGCCGACGTGGACCTGCCGAAAAACCGAGTTGCCGTCGGCTTCTTCATCAAACTAGGTCCCAAGGCTCGGTATGGGAAAGTTACCATCGTCGGGCTCGGCAAAGTTCCGGAAGCTCCCGTGCGCCGTGCTCTCGACCTTGAAGAGGGGCACCCGTATTCACGCAGCGAGCTGGACTTGGCGGAGCGGGCGCTGCTCGATTTGAACGTGTTCAGCTCGGTCGTGATCACCCCAGCGCTCGACGCGAAGGGGGCCAATGAGACGAACCCGACGATCCCGATCAACGTCAAGGTGGAGACCGCCAAGCTCAAGGCAATCCACGTGGGCGGCGGCGCGCAAGCCGATTCCCTCCAGACCGACCTGCATCTGGTCGGCGGTTGGGAACACCGCAACTTCTTCGGCGGACTACGCAGTATTAGCTTCGAAGTAAAACCGGGCGTGGTGCTGTACCCCACCCGCTTTCCCAGCTTTGAGGCGCCCCGCAACCTGTTGCCGAAGGTCAGGCTCAACGCCCAGTTCCGACAGCCAGGCTTCATCGAGGCTCGCACCAGCTTCTTTACCCAACTCGAAGGCAGCCGAGCGCCGGTCATCTACCCCTCCACGAAAGCCAGCGACAGCGTGCTCGGTTACGACGATGCGCGCGTCGGCGCTGGCTTGGACCGCTCGTTCAACTCGCTGCATTTGTACGGGTCCATCGCGCACACGGTGCAGTTCGACCGACCGTTCATGTATCTCGGGACCCTGGACCCGGATCTTCATCCAGTAGTGATTTCGTATCCGAAGCTGTTCGCGTCGCTAGACTTGCGCGATCAGCAGATCCACCCGCACGAGGGCGGCTACCTGAGCTCGGACTTGCAAGTTGCGGGCGTGGGCGGCTCGGCCGTGGACATCAAGACCACGAGCGAGGTTCGCGGCTACTTGCCGCTCTCACGCAAGTGGACGCTCGCCGCGCGCGTGAACGTTGGCCTGTTGTTCGCGCAAAACTACGGCGATACCATCGAGGCAACGGCCAACGGCGCGAGCTACGAGAACGATCCGGCGCGACGCCCCGGCTGGGTGCGCGACATCCAGCTGATGTTCCTGCGCGGGTTCTTCGCTGGCGGCGCGGGCTCGAATCGCGGCTACGCCCTGCGAGAGATCGGTCCGCATGGCATCGTGCCGCAGGCAACGTCCACGCTCGCCAACACCAATTGCACGGAGAGCAACCAAAATCCGGAGTGCAACCTGCCGCTCGGTGGCTTCACTCTATGGGAAGCATCACTGGAGTTGCGCTATCCGATCTCAGGCGCGTTCTCGGGCGCCTTTTTTACCGACACCGCTGACGTCTCGCCCAAGCGGGTCAATTTCCGGCTCAATCGCCCGCATCTGAGCGTGGGCGTGGGGTTCCGTTATGACACTCCGGTGGGGCCAATTCGCCTGGACGCCGGCTACCGCGTGCCCGGCTTGCAGGCGCCAGCCGATGCAACGGACGAGGGCATCCCCACCACCACCTTCGGTCTGCCGATCGCGCTTTCGTTCGGGATCGGGGAGGCTTTCTGATGGACGCGAGGATCAGTCGGCCCAGTGCGTTGCGTCGCTGGGGCAAGCGCCTGGCAATTGCCGTTGGCGGCTTGCTTGCGCTCGTCGTGGTACTGGTGGCGGGCGCGCTCTTCTCCCTGCGCTTCGCCAAAATGCGGAGCTTCGTGGTGGCGCGCGTCAATGGCGCGTTGAATGACACGTTCAAGGGCCGCCTGGTGATCCACGGCATCGGGGATGTCGGTCTATCTGGCGTTTCCGGAGCGGACGCACAGGTATTCGACCCCGCCGGACATCGCGTACTCGACATTCATGGATTCGGCGCGCGGCTCAGTGTGCCGACTTTGATTTGGGCCGCGCTGACCGAAAAATCGAAACCGCTGACCATTCGCATCACCGAAGCCAACTTGCGACACGTCGAGGCGGTACTGATCGACAACGGTTCGGGCGTCCCCACCCTGGCCGACGCTTTCCTGCCCAAGACGCCGAGCCCACCGAGCTCAGGCCCGGGTACGGTCGTGATCATCGATCGCGCCGTGATCGATCACGTTTGGGCGCACGGTACGCTGGCCGGCACGCCCGCCTTGGACGTGGAGTTGAGGAACGCTCTTTCCACGCTGCGCACGGACGACAAGGCCACTGCCATCGCTTTCAAGAAAGTTTCTCTGATTGCGCGCGGGCTACCGCAAGGCGTCGACCCTGTAGGTGATCTGCAAGCTTCACTGGACATCCCCGCCGCTAGCGACAAGCCGCTCGGGGCGCGCGCTCACTATCGAGGAACGGCCGCGCAAACCCCGATTGCGCTGGACGCAACGTTCCTCGATTCTAAACTCAACGCGACCCTCGAAGCCCGCGAGATCCCGGCAGCGGTGATAAAGAAGCAAGTGCCGGGGCTCGAACTGCGCTCACCCGCCACGCTCTCAGCGTCAGCGGAAGGGAAACTACCCGAATTGAGCGGCGCGTTCGCGCTCGCTACCGGGGGCAGCAAAATCGACGGCGACTTCTCGTTGGTCTTGGCGGACGATCTGACCGCCAAGACCAACGTGCACGCGCACGACTTGGATTTGGCAGAATTCACGAGCAGCGCGCCCGCTTCCAAGCTCGATTTTACGCTGCACGCGGGGCTGCTCGCGCCCAAGGTCGGGCCCCTCAGCGGCAGTTTCGAGCTCGCCACGCAGCCCTCGCTCGTGGCCGCGCAGTCGTTGCCCGCAACCACCGTGAATGGCACCTTCAGCAGCGATTCTGCAGCCCAGCGCAATCGCGTGGAGGCGCATGCCGAAATCGCCGAACCGGGTGCCCAAACCTCGGTCGACGTGACGCTCACCCAGGGCAAGCAGACGCTCGTCGAGTTCCGCAGCCGAACCACCCTGAATGACGCCCCGCGGCTCAGGCGACTTGCTTCGCTGAGCAGCGGCAAAGGGCGCTTGGATACTCAAGGCAGTTACCGTCTCGAAGATCAACGGATCGACGCCAAGGTTCACGCCGAGCTACGCGATCTGAAACAGGCCGACAACCAAGTGGCGCGAGCGGATCTGAGCGCAGTACTGGGCGGCGCGCTACCGCACCCCACCGCGAACGTGAATCTCACGCTCAGCCAAGCCATTTTGGCGGGCCAACACATTAGCCGAGCCAGCCTCGAGTCTCGAGGTTCGTTGTCACAGCTAGCGGTCAATGGCGAAGTGGCTACGACTGCACCCGAACGGCGCGTTCGACTGAGCGCGTCACTCTCGAACGATCGCGGGCTAGTCGTGGATCACCCGAGCGTGCAATTTCGTCAGGGCGATACCAACCTGGGCCTGACGGCCGAGAACGTGCAAATCGTCGATGGTCGCACGAAGGTTAGCGGCTTGCGTCTGGAGGGCGCAGGCAAGGCCGATGTCTCGCTGGTTTACGGGTCGAGACTGGAGAGCCTCTACGCGCAAACTTACGATCTGGATTTGGCTCGCCTCTGGCGCTTGGCTGATGAGCACGCCGTACTCAAAGCCGGCACGCTGACGGCCAGCGTGAACTACGAGCGGCGCGGCAGTGACGTGCACGCGCGGCTCGCGGCACACAGCCGCGATTTGACGTTCGATCGGATTGCGGGTGGCTCGTTGAGCGCTGAATTCGAGCTCGAACGCGATCATTTGAGCGGCGTCGCACAGGCTGATTTGAAGCAGCTCGGCCACCTCGCCTTCGACTTTCGAGACCTACGCGGTGTCGACCTGGAGCGCGCGGACCCGACGCGGATCACGGGCAAGGCGGCGATCGAGGGTCAAGTGCGACTGAAAGATCTGATGCAGTTGATTCCCCCCGGCGTCGAATTGCCGTTCGAGCGCGCGCTGGGCACGATCAAGTACGACGTCGCCGTCGAGCGGCAGCGCGTCAGCACGGGGCTGCCGACCTTTCACGTGCACGTTGCCACCAATCGGCTTCAGCTCGCCGGCAAGCGCACGACGACCACCACCATCACCACCAAGGCCGAGGCGCGCGACACCGCGCCACTCGCCATCAAAGGCATCGACGTCGATTTGGATTTGAGCCACGCGGAGACGGGTGAAACCGAACTTGCCGCGAGCCTCAGCGATGCACAAGGCAGGCTGCTGGCGCTCAGCGTCGAGGGCAAAGCCACACCACGCTTGGCCACGGTAGTGCAGGAGCTCAGCGCTCAATGGCGTCAAATCCCGCTGCGCGCGAAGTTGAGCGTGCCAGCGCGGGATCTGCAGCAGCTTCCGGTGGAGGTGCGTCCCGCCGCGTTGAAAGGCGTAGCCTCCGCCGACTTCAGCTACGAAGGCACGTTCAGCGCGCCGAAGCTCGAGCTGTCGGGCAAGGTGCTCCAATTTCAACAGACTGACGAAAAGGGGCAAAAGCTCGATCTGGCGCTGCAGGGCGACTACAAGGGGACACGAGGCACGGTCAGCCTGAGTGCGCGCGCCGCTGACGGGCGGGACGTCGCCAAAGCGGATGTGGACTTCGACGCGGCCATCAACGACTGGCTGAATCACGTTGGCGGGCAGGCACCCGCCCTCGATGCCAACGCGCACCTGACCTTCGATGCCTTTCCAATTGGGCTCGTGCCGGAGGCACGCATGCGCCAAGTAGAGGGCGCGCTCTCGGGCAAAATCGAGCTCGAGCACTTCGGCAAGGACGCGGCGGTCGACGTAAAACTCGACGTACAGTCGCTCAAGTTGGCGAGCAGCGAGCTCGGTCGAATTCGCGCAGAAGCGACCGCCCGCAACGGCAAAGCAGACGCGAAGTTGAGCGTAGAGGGAACCCGCGGCACGACCACGGCCGAGGCACACTCCGGATTGGACTGGGGTGCGCGCCTGGCACCCGCGGTGCGCATGCCGGCCGATGCGCAGCTGCGAGCCAAAGAGCTGCGCCTGGCCGCATTTGCGCCTTTGCTGACCTCCGTGCTCGGGGACCTCGACGGCCGGCTCAACGGCGATCTCAACGCGCACTTCCGCGGCGGAGCGCCGGAACTCGACGGCCACGTCGATCTCAGTGATGGCCTCGTGCAGCTGGCCGCGGTCGGGCAGCGTTTCGATCAAATCAAAGCTCGGCTGTCGCTCGAGCCGGGCAAAGCCAAACTCGAAGAGCTGACTGCGCGCGCAACCACCGGCCGGCTCAAGGTGACCGGCGAAGCGCGCTTCGAGGGTCTCGACCTGACGGGCGCCGATGCCCACGTGCGCATCGCGAAATCGGAAAAGGTCTCCCTATCGCTGGCGGGCACCCAAGTTGGAGAAACCTACGGCGCGGTGGACGTCAAACTCCGCCCCGGTAAGACCGAAGGCTCTCAGGCGTTGAGCGTGGAGATCCCCGAACTGCACGTGCACATGCCGGATGCCGGAAGCCAACAACTGCAGGACTTGGAGCCGGCGAAAGGGGTGCGCGTCGGCACCCGGCAACGGGACGGCGGCTTCGTCACTCTGCCCCTCCAGCCGCTGACGGAGAGTGACCCCTCCAAGAACGAGAACCCAATGGTGGTCGACCTACGCCTGGGCGACCAAATTTGGATCCAACAAGGCGACAGCACCAAAATCCAATTGGGCGGCCGGTTGCAAATCGTGCTCGGGGATCCGCTCACTATGGATGGGCAGATCAACGTCAAGAGCGGCAAACTCGACGTTTCCGGGAAGGAGTTCGAAATCGAGAGTGGCGTCGTCACCTTTTCCGGTGAGCCGAGCAACCCCACGATTGTCGCGACGGCGCGCTGGGACGCGCCTGACGAAGATCGCCACCGAGTCTATGCAGACGCTACGGGCACAGCCGAAAAGTTGAAAGTCTCGTTGCGCTCCGAGCCTCCGCTCACGAAAGACCAAATCCTGAGCTTGCTCTTGACTGGGTCGGCAGACGGATCGCTCGGTGGAACGAGCGGCGGTGGTAGTAGTAATGCAGCTACCGCAGTCGGCGCGGTCGGCGGTGTGGCCACGCAAGGTCTCAACAAGGCGCTTTCGAACATCTCCGACTTGGACGTGAGTACGCGCATCGACACCAGCACCGGCAGCGCGCGCCCCGAACTCGTCATCCAAATTTCGCCCAAGGTGTCGGCGCAGCTCACGCGCGCGCTCGGGCAAACCCCGGGGCAGCCGCCGGACATGACGTTCCTCACCTTGAACTTCCTGATCTACCGCAATTGGTCTCTGTCTACCCTGACCGGAGATCGCGGTGCTTCCGGCTTGGACCTCCTGTGGCGTAAGCGCTACTGAGCGGCATCAAGCTGCGCACGGCAACGTCACACTCCGCTGTCGCACTGAGGCAGCTTGCGTCAGTCACCGCACCGTTTTCGGCGCAATCTTCGGACAACCATGCCGCTTTTGCGTGGCACGCACTTTGCTGAACTGCTGGTTCGCATCCATGGGGGTGCGGGAACCCAGATTCAGGAAGGAATCTTTAAAATGAACCGGAACATCAGCAAAGCGTTGTGGACTTTGGGCTCGCTCATCGGCGCGCAGCAGGCCGCGAAGTTCGTGCGCGGCGTAGGCGACATCGACTTGAACGACATCCTGGGTGTGGTTGGCCTCGAACGTCGCCCAAGCGCGTTCTCGCGCGCCTTGCCCGCTTTGGGTTTGGTTGCCGTGAGCGCGGCGGTGGGCGCTGGTGCCGCCCTGTTGCTGGCCCCCAGCTCGGGCGAGGAGCTGCGTGCGCGGCTGTCCGATGGCTTGGACGACGTGAAAAACCGCTTGGATGACGTGAAGGGTCGCGTCAACGACAAGATCAACGACAAGATCGGTGCCTTCGAGCAGCACCACACCAGCAATTCGACTTCGTGAACCCAATCCGTTCTCGTTACGACAGACCCCGCGTTGGCGCTCCTTCTCACCCCGAATCTTCGGGGTGAGCCGACGCCCCGCGGGGTTGCTCGTTAGTGGTCCACGGGAACGTCCGGGACCAGCGGCAGTGGTTGCTGCTCTTGGCTCAGCGGATGCCGCGCCAGTTCGGCGTTCAGCTCGGCGCCGTACACCATGATTAGCGCCGAAACGTACAACCAAAACTGCAACACGATGACGCCCGTCAGCGCTCCGTAAGTCGAGCTGAAACTGGTAAAGTACTCGACATACGCCGAGTAGACGGCACACAAGCAGACCCAGAGCAGGGCTGCAGCAGTCGCACCGGGGAGCACGGCTTGCAAGCTGGGTAAGGGGCTCTTCTGGACCGCATAGCGATAGAGCAAGCCGAACGTCACCCAAGCGATAGCGAGCATCACCGGCCAGCGCAGCAGGACCAGCGAACTCTCGATGTGAAAGAAAGACAGCAGCTTCGGGAGTACGGTGATCAGCGGGATGAGCACGAATAAGCCCAGCATCCCTGCCAAGGTGAAAACCACGGCCATGCGCCGCCGTTTGAAGAAGCTTCGGCTCTCCGGAATATCGTGAGCCACGTTGATCGCTCGCACCAGAACGCTCATCGCGGATGATGCGCTCCAGAGCACCGCTAACAGGCCCAGCACCATGCCGAAGCTCAAGCTGCGCGAATCCCGCGCGATGAAGTTCGACAATTCTCCAATGACGAGATCGCGTGCCGTCGTAGGCAGTGAACGCGCAACCCCGTAGATGGCCCGCTGAATGGCGATCGGATCGGCTATCAAGCCATACACGGAAACCATGGCCAAGAGCGCAGGGAACAAGCCCAAGGTGCCGTAGAAGGCCAGGCCAGCCGCTACGATGTCCGCGTCGTCGGCATCAGCTTCATCGGAAACGCGCTTGATTAGGCCCCAGTAGCGTTTGACGAGCGAGGGGTTGGGCGTACTCACGTTGCCATCATGAGCACGAACCGTGCCTCGCTGCGACGAGACGCCACACCCTGGGGCCCATTTGTGTCTGTTGTCGGCCAGCGGATTACCGGTTCGGCCTGAAATTCGTCCGAATGCCTCTCAATCTACTTGGCACGTTTACTTGGCACACGCGCTGCAAAGAGGTGGCAAAAAATGCTCAAGTCATTTTCATTCCTATGCCTGTTCCTGTCTTTGACCGGCGTCGCTTGCAGCGCGGCTGATCCGATTACGAACAAGTGGGACTGCCACGACGTTTGCCAGCGGTACGCCAGCTGTCTGGACTCCGACTATGACGTCGACAGCTGCAAAGACCGCTGTGAAAACTCTGCCGCCAACAGCGACGAAAAGCAAAAGAAGCTCGATGATTGCCACGACTGCATCGGCGACAACGACTCGTGCGTGGACGACATCGCTCAGTGTTCGTCGTCGTGCGGCACTTTCATTGCGCCCTGAACCGGGCGCCCCCCAAGCCCATGAAGATTTTTACCTGCTCTGCCTGTAAACACGTCGTTTTCTTCGAGAATTCGCAGTGTACCCGCTGCGGTCACGCGCTCGCTTACCTCGCGGATCGCGGCGTCTTGAGCGCGATGGAGTTGGCCGCCGACGGTCAGCCTGGCGTGCACGTGGCCCTCGATCCTGCAGCGGAAGGCGGTCGCTACCGGTTGTGTAAGAACTACACCGCCTATGCGGTATGCAACTGGGCCATCCCAGAGCAGGAACCACACGATTTTTGTCTCTCGTGTCGCTTGAACGAGATGATTCCGGATCTGAGCGACCCGGCCACGATCCCGTCGTGGCAAGGGCTGGAGATCGCCAAGCGCCGGCTGCTGTACACGCTGCTCGAGCTCGGACTTCCCGTGGAGGCTAGGCAGGAGAGCCAGCAACTCGGCTTGGCGTTCGCGTTCAAGTCAGACGGCCCCAACGGGGAGAAGGTCCTGACAGGTCATTGTGATGGGCTGGTGACCATCAACGTGAAAGAGGCCGACCCCCCTTCACGCGAGCAAACGCGCGTGGCGTTGGGCGAGCGCTACCGCACCCTGCTCGGGCATTTCCGGCATGAGTCCGGGCACTACTATTGGGACCGGCTGGTCAAGGACAGCCCGTTCTTGGAAGAGTATCGCGCGTTGTTCGGTGACGAACAGCTGGACTATGCCGAGGCGGTCAAACGTCATTACGAGACCCCCAAGCAGAACTGGTCGAATGACTACGTCAGCGCGTACGCGACCATGCATCCCTGGGAAGACTGGGCCGAGACTTGGGCGCACTACCTGCACATGGTCGACACTCTCGAAACCGCCCAAAGCTACGGCTTGGCGATTCGTCCCCAAGCAGTGGGCGGCGCGACCTCGGAAGCGGTCAGCGCCGGACGAGTGCGCTTCGAGAAATTCGAGCACCTGATCGGCGCGTGGGTACCTTTGACCGTCGCGCTCAACAGTTTGAATCGCTCGATGGGTCTCGCCGATGTGTATCCGTTCGTGCTGGGCGAACCCGTGATCGCCAAACTCAGGTTCGTTCACGACCTGATCGCTCGCACGGGCCAGGGCCTGGCTGCGAGCATCGCTCCCGCGGCTCAGCGCGCACCGACGGGGCGCACGCTGGGCCCAGTGGAGACCCCGGTCGAAACTGCAGTCAGTCCCGCATGAAGTGGCAGGTATAGCCGCCGGGGTGCTTTTCTAGATATTTCTGATGGTAGTCCTCGGCCGGCGTGAAGGGCCCCGCGTCGAGGATTTCCGTGACGATCGGCTTTTTCCAGCGGCCACTGAGCTGCGCTTGCTCTTTCGCCTGCTGGGCCAGCTCACGCTGCTTCGCGGAGGTTACGAAGATCGCGGAGCGGTACTGAGTGCCGCGGTCGTTGCCTTGCTGATCTTTGGTGGTCGGGTCGTGCATCTTGAAGAACCACTCATCGAGCAGCTCTTTGAACGAGACGCGCTTCGGATCGAACACGACTCGAAGCGCTTCCGCGTGGCCCGTGCGGCCGGTCTTGACTTGCTCGTAGGTCGGATTCGCGGTCGCACCGCCGGTGTATCCCACCGTAGTTTCGATCACTCCGGGCACCTGGCGCAGGATCTCCTCCATCCCCCAAAAGCAGCCACCGGCAAGCACCGCTTCTTCGACAGTGGCTTCGCAGCTCTGCTTTTCACCGGGGTTGGGCACTGCGCAGGCGTTGTCGTGGTCGACAACGGGGGTCTGCGCGGTGGCCTGAGCATCCCCGAATAGCGGTCGGTACTCGCCGTAGCCTTGGGCTTCGAGCTCTGCCACCGGAATGAAGCGCAACGACGCGGAGTTGATGCAGTACCGGAGGCGCGTGGGCCGTGGCCCGTCTTCGAACACGTGCCCCAAGTGCGAATTGGCGTGCTTGGAACGCACCTCCACGCGGCGCATGCCATGGCTGATGTCGCTCTTTTCGACGACATTTTCGGGCTCGACAGGCTTGCTGAAGCTCGGCCAGCCGGTGCCGGAATCGAACTTGTCGACCGAGCTGAACAGCGGTTCCCCACTGACGACGTCGACGTACAAGCCGGCCTGGTGATTGTCCCAAAAGCGATTGCGGAAGGGCGGCTCGGTGGCATCGTGCTGCGTCACTTCGTACTCGAGCGAACCCAGTCGAGAGCGGAGCTCATCAGACGAGGGTTTGGCGTAAGAACGTGTGGCCATTGGGCTAGATTCCTTTCTCGGAGTCGGGACAGATTTCGCGACTCGCGAACGCTACACAGTATGCCTTAGCGCTGCGCGCGGTTACCGCAATCCCGCGGGCCCACGCAGTACAGCGGAGCAACAATCCCGAGCGCAAAAATGGAAGCTCCGAAATTGTTGGCGACCCGGCCAACTTCTATGGCTGCCGTTTTGCGCTGCAACTGAACGAAAGTCGGCCGGCCTCCGGGCACACACCCGAGCACGCACCGAAGCACCCGAAAATGTCCGAGCGTGAAAGGCCCAGGCTTGGCAAGAGCACGCGTCTCGCATAGTCCATGCGGGTGTCCTCCGAATCGCATCCCGAAGCTTGGCGTTGCGTACATGCCGCGCGTTGGCGGTTGCTGGAGAGCTACGCCTTGGCCCGCCAAGAAGGGCTGGCTAGCCCGGTCGGGCTGGTTGCTGACCTGCGCTACCCGCGCGCCGTACAGGTGCTGCGCCAGCTGATGCTTTCGCCGAGTACCAACAGCAGCGAACCGATCTATGCCGGCTGCGTGGAGCGCGGGGCCCTGTGCTCCGCGTTGATGTCGATTACGCCCAAGCTCGCCGAGCACCTCTTCGCTTGCGGTGACGAGGCAGGCTCGTGGACGGCCCTCGTGCTGCGCGAGGAAGAGACCGTGCTCAGCGCCACTTGGCAAGAGCTCATCTCCGGCAACACGGCGCGGGCAAGCGTCGGTAAGCAAAGCGAGCGCCGTCGCTGACCGCCCGCGCCGAAGCGCAAACGCGGGAGCTTATCTTAGGCGTAGACACGCCGCTAAAGTGAGCGCAGAAATGCGCTTAGTGAGCGAGCCCCCGATGTCCATCTCGCCCCACACGATCAGTGGGCGCTACATCGATTCCGACGTGCAGCAGGGAGTTCGCTACGTGCTGGAACAACAGGTGGGCGAAGGCGGGATGGGAGCCGCCTACTTGGCGCGCCGAGAAGCCCCGGAGGGTGCCTCGCCGGTGGTGGTCAAGGTCGTGCGACGCGCCTTCGGCTCGACCGCCATTTCACCCGAGTTGGTCGCGCAGAAAGAGGCAATCGCGCTCGGGCGCTTGAACGAGCGCGTGCCTCCCTGCCCCTTCGTGGTCCGCTTCGTCGATACGGGCAGCACGACCTACTTCGGGCTGCCCCCAACGCCCTGGATCGCCATCGAATACGTACACGGCGGAGTCGAAGGCACGACGCTCGAAGATCGCGTCACGTATTCGATTCACAAGACCGGCTATGCCTTCGACCCGCTGCGCGCCACTCATGCCCTGCGCTGCCTCGCGAGCGGTATTTCGGAGATTCATAGCGTCGGCGTCATCCACCGCGACCTGACGCCCGGCAACGTGCTCTGCTGTGGCTTTGGCGAGACGGAGATCTTCAAGATCTCCGACTTCGGGTTGGCGCGGCCGGAGGGCTTGGGTCACACCTTCGCCGGCGTTGGCTTTGGCACGGTGGGGTACGCTGCTCCGGAGCAGGCGCTCGACGCGGGGGTGGGCATTGAAACAGACGTGTTCGCGCTCGCTTGCATCGCCTACTACGTGCTCACGGGGACGCACTATTTCGATGCCTCGACGCCCTACGAAGCGTACGAGCAAATGCGGGCCAAAGCGCGCAAGAGCGTGCTCGAGTGCAAGGTACTTTCACCCGAGCTACGCGAGCGACCAGAAGCCTGCCGCGCGCTCGACGCAGCCTTGGCCTGGGGCACTGCATCGTCGGTCGAGCACCGGCCGCAGACGGCGGAGGCGCTGATCAACGCGATCGTCCCTTGGCTGCACGATCGACCTGCCCCGCCCACTTCTAGCCGACGACTGTTGCGAACGATGCAAAGCGTGTCCCCGCCCTCGGACATCTCCGGCTGGCGTTGGATCGTCAAGCATCGCCCTCACGACGAGCTGGTGATCCAGAGCGCCGCCTGGGACACGGATGGGCGATGCTTCGCCCTCACCCCGCGCGGGCCCTTGTTTTGGAATGGTGATTCTTGGCTAGGCACCAAGAGTATCCTGGCCCGCATTCCGCGCGGCATGGTCTTCGCCCGTCGCCATGAGGCGGGCGGATTCTTGCTCGGTGGCACTGGCGGAACGCTGGCGGTGTTTGGCTCCGATGGCCTGCGTGAGCAGGTGCACACTCCCGATCCGAGCATCGAGTTACAGGATGCCAGCGGCATCTTCGACGACCTAATCGTAACGGTCGGGCGTCGCCCCGGCTTGCCTCCCGCCTTGCTCGCCATGTCCGGACGGCGCTGGCTCAAGCCCCTGCCCTTGGACGGCGTGCAGAATGTCGCGGCCGTGCTGCGCTTGGACGACACGCGTTGGCTGGTGTGCGGCCGCCGAGTCCAAGGTGGTGCCTTTGCCGCGCTCTACTCGCCTTTGGATTGGGAGCTGAAGTTCCTGCAAACCCCCGCGACCCGCGCGTTCGTCAGCGGGGCGAGCAGCGTGGAGCGCGGCCTGGCCTTGATTGTGGGGAGTGATGGCACCGCCTTGCGCACGGAGCGCGATCTCACCACGGTGTCCATCGTCCCCGGTGGCCCGGATCTGTCTGCCAGCGCGCTGGACGTGCTCGATCGAGAATGGGTGGCGAGCCTGGGCACGCTTTGGACCCGTGATCCCCGCCTCGCTGAGGCTTGGCGCCCCGCTTGGTCCGATCGCGACTGGGACGCTCCTTTCGTCAGCATGATCGCCGACTCCGGCCGCTTGATGGCAATGACGGCCAACGCGGGGATCGTCGAAGGCCGTCTAGGCTAGCGAGCGCCGACGCTTCGCCTTTCGAGCGCGTGATCCGTCACGGACGACGGTATCGATTTTGCAGAACTGGCGAGTGACCCGCGTGGCGCTCGAGCTCGAGCGCCACCGAAAGGTGGCTCCATGAAACACTCTGCATTCCAGAGACTAACCGCGCTGACGATGTTTACCGCGCTCGCGCACTGTACCTTGGCATGTGGCGCGGACACCGATCGCAACCCACCGATTGGTGCACCTCCAGGCCCCGGTCCCGTCGTCAGCGAAGCCGGTGCGCCGAACGGCGGAGGCGCCGGAGGCCAGCCAGGCTCCAACGCTAGCGGAGGTGTTGCAACGAGCATCGGCGGCAACGTATTCGACTCCGCTGGCACAGGCGGTTCAAACGTTTTTGGCACGGGCACGGCTGGCGCTGGCGAGCCATTCGGCATCGGCGGCTCGGGCCCTGGCAGCGGTCCGTTTGGAATCGCCGGAACGCCGAGCCCTTTTTCCGGCGCGAGCTCCTTTTAGCCAATGAGAGTCGCGAGCGGCCCCGACGAGGGACGCCGCTCGCGACTTCACGATCGAGGAAGTGACGATCGAATGCACGCTGCGCCGGAGCGCCCGGCTAGCGTGAATGGTTGGATTCGCTCATCACGCTGAGGCGGTTCGTGACGTGCGCGACCCCAGGAATCGCCCGCGCTCGCGCTTCGATTTGAACCTTCTCCAGGGGCTCACGGACCGAGCCGAGCAGAGTGACGTGTCCGCCGCGCACCGCGACGCGCAAGTCAGCGGCGTCGATATGGGCGCGCCCGAGAGTTTTGCGAACTTCGCGTCCGAGCTGAGCGTCCTCTGGAGCTTCCTCCGCGTTTTCATCGCGTTGATTGGGTTCGGCGCCGTGCGCGACTTGCGCTTCGTAGCTCTCGCCAAAGCCACCGACCGCGTCCGACTTCGTGCCCCAGACCCCATGCTCGCGCGTAGCTGGATCGAGCGGCAGGCCGCCTTCGTTCGACTTCGGTTCGGTGCTCATGGCTCCGACCTCTGCGGCGAAGTTTCGCCTTGCTGCTGCATGTCGATGATGGGCTCGGCGTGGTTCTCCTGACGCGGCGCTGCCGAAGCGGCCCCTTGTTCGCGATTGGCGCTGTGGCGCTTCTCGACACGTGAAAGCGCTGGCGACGCGAGCAGCGCCTCGAGTTGGTCGTGCATGAAATCTGCTGCAGCTTTGTCGGACATCTCGTCACTCCTCCAATGGATCGCTTCGTCCCGCACCCGATTTTCCGATTCCGTCAACGACCTAAAGCAAGTCGGATGCCACTTCTCGACGGTCTCCGATTTCAACCGCCGCTGCGTCAGTCGATGGGCAACCGTCGAGTTTCGCGCTAAAGGGGAGTTGTTGCGCTGTGGCAGTCCGTCACGGCACAAGCTCGATTCAACAGCCACGGCGCTCAGAGATTTGCTCGCCGGTGGAGGGTTGGCACCGGGCGTGCAGCATCTTGGCAATGACCAGCCAACCGCAGGAGTTCCGCATGACTCAGCTCGAGCAACGAACGCAAATCGGCCGCGGAGGCATCGCTAAGGACACCGGCACCGCCGAAACGGACGAGAACTACGACCTGGTCAGCGTGCTCTACCATTGCTTGAAGGCAGCCGATGCCTGCACGCAATACGTGGCCGACGCAGAGGACGCGGGCGATGATGAACTGGTAGAGTTCTTCGACCGCGCACGTCAGTTGCAAAATCGCCTAGCGAGCCAGGCCCGCGCACTGCTCGCGCAGCGCCTCGCTGACGCCGCGGAAGCAAGCGACGAAGAGAGCTAGGAGTCTGCGACCTGCCGTCTGGATCCAGCTCGATCTGGCGATTTTTTCGCGGTTCTTCAGCCAGGCACACTCGGCGGCCGGGTGCGCTCTTTCACGGTGCGCCGCACCATCGCCACCACGTCGTCCAAGTCGACCGGCTTGACCAAAAAGCGATCCGCCCCGAGGGACGAAAGGAGTTTCCACTCGTTTGGACCTCCCGACGCGGTCAAAACCAAGATCGGAACGAGGGCCGAAGCGGGCCGGGACCGAAGTAAAACGGTCACGGCAACGCCGTCGAGCAGCGGCATTTGCAGGTCGAGAATGACGACTGATGCAGGCTTGCGATCGAACGCTTCCAGCGCGGCTTGGCCGTTCGGGACCGCCTCGACCTCCGCATCAGGAAACTCGGCACGCAGCTTCAACTCCAGCAGCAATCGAAAATCTTCTTCGTCTTCGGCGATCAAGATGCGCGTCGGCTCGCTGCTGCGCGCCCGCGCCGCCTGAAATTCGCGACGCAGCTGCTCCACGCTTTGAGTGCGGGTCGCCGGATCTTTGCTGAGCGCCTTGAGCAGCACGGCGTCGAGCGCCGACGGCAGGTCACCGCGCACGAAGCTCGGCCGGATCACCTTTGCCGTCGCATGCAGCATGATCAGGCCGTCATCACTCTTGGATTCGAAAGGTGGCTGCCCCGTCAGCAACTCGTACGCGATGCAGCCGAGGGAATACAGGTCGCTCTGCGGGCTCGCAGCGACGCGCACCCCTGCGTCGACCGTGAGCTCGGGAGCGATGTAGCCGAGCGTCCCCACGAGTTCCTTGATGGCCTTGGCTGTGACGTATTTCTGCGCCAAGCCGAGATCGGCGACCTTTACCCGGAACTGCCCGTCGAGCAGAATGTTCGCCGGCTTGAGGTCACGGTGCACGATACCAGCCGCGTGCAGCGCAGCGACGCCGGCGCAGATTTCATCCAAAATGCGCAGCGCGAGGTCGATGTCGATCGCCCGACGGCACTCCGCGATCACCCGATCGAGCGTGGTGCCAGCCACGAACTCCGTCACGAAGTAGGGGGCCCGACGGTGTTCGCCGAAGGCGTGGATCACCAGCACATTTGGGTGATTCACCTCCGCCATCGCGCGCGCCTCTTGTAGAAAGCGATCTTGGAAGTGTTTGGCAAACAGTGACGACTGAATCAGCTTGATGGCAACTTTGCGCTTGAGGCGTTGGTCGACGGCCAGCAGCACTACGCCCATTGCCCCGCTACCGAGTTCACCTTCGACGAGGTACGTCCCGCCAATCACTTCACCCGCGACCGGTAGGTCCTGAGGCTGGTCGCTCTTGTCGGCCGCGTTTTCTGCGGACGTTCCGTCGAGCTCCAAAACCTCGGCCTGCTTCTTCGGCTTGAGGTCCTCCAGAAGGTCCTCCAATTCGAGTAGGGAGGGCTGCGCGTGCTGAGTGGGTGACAAAATGCCACCCGCATCGGTATCTGAATCGAGCGAGGGCGAGCGACGAGCAGGTCGAAGTGGAAGATTGGGCGGCGGCATCGACAAGCTCGAAAAAGGACGTATTCAGAGCCAACTGAATGCACCTTGCGTGCCCGCCCGCCTCACCTGAACCTTGCCTGAGATTCGCGAGACAACGGCCGGTTTTCGGGTTCATGCCGGCAGCGGGCCATCCAAACCACTGTGGCATTCTGACGCGCGCGAGGCGCGGCCGCTCAGTCAGTTAGGGCGCTTACATCCAGCCGCGCCACTTGAACCAGATCAGCGGTAGGAGCCCCGTAATGAGCATCAAGAGCAACGCGAAGGGATAACCAAATACCCAGTGGAGCTCGGGCATGTGGTCGAAATTCATGCCATAAATGCCGCCGACCAGCACCGGGGGCACCCCCACGACCGATACGATCGTGAGCGCCTTCACCACGTCGTTCTGTTCGATGCTGATGAAGCCCAGCGTGGCATCGAGCAAAAACTGCACCTTGCCGGACAAATGCTGCTGATAGTCGTTCAGCGAGCTGATGTCGGCCCGCGCGGCCAACAGCTGTGGCCGCTGGACGGAAGGCACGACGCTGTTGCCGGTTTCGCACACGAACGCAGCAATCCGTCCGAAACCGAGCAAAGTATCGCGGATTTGCGAGATGCGATCACCGATTTGCCCGAGCCTCCGCAGCGTGCCGCGCAGTTTCTCGGACACCGTCTTGCGCATGCGGCGGTGCGGGCGCTCGGCGTGGAATGCGCGATGCGACAACTCGTCGAGCTGCGAACTGCATTGTTCGAGTGCGTCTGCCGCGCGATCCACCAAGGCATCCAAGATGCGCAGGAATGCCTCCCCGGGTGAATGCGGCGGAGCCCCCTGACAGCCTTGAAATAGCGAGTCGAACACGTCGTTGTCGGCGAAGCGAACGGTGATCAGCACGCTCGGGGAGAGTACGAAGCCCACGGCGCTGAGTGGCTCCGAGGCATTGCTCGACCTGGGGATTGGCGTGGAAAGATAGAGCGCGCCGTTTTCCGTATACACTCGGCTGGTGGTTTCGATCTCGCTTACCGCGGACTGATCGGGCACCTGCAGGCCTTTGGCGCTTTCCACCGCCGCGAGTTCGACGTCCGTGGCGTTGCAGAGATCGATCCAGATCGCATCAGACCAGGGTTGTTGACCTTCGGGATGGCTGCGGAGCATGGAACCTGACGCCGGGGTGCCGCGAGGCTAACCGCGATCCATTCGCTCGACTTTTCCGTCGGCATGTTTGGCGAAGCGTCCCTCTTCCCGTGCATGCACCGGGTCGTCGCTCGGCCAAGGCCAACCCCCGAAGCGTGTCCGCTGATAGTCGCTCATGGCTTGCTGGATCTCCGCGCGGGTGTTCATCACGAAAGGGCCATGCTGCGCAACCGGTTCGCCGATCGGACGCCCCTGCAACAGCAAAACCTCGCTTTCACTGGTGCCGTTTTCGAGCGTAATGCGAGCGTCGCTCTGCACCTGCACGGCGGCGTGCGAATTGAGCCGTTCACCAGCGACATCGAGCGAGGTTCCGCGGAAGAAGTACAGCGTGCGGACAGTGCTGGCCAGCGTGGGCGGCAGGTCGAATACGGCATGAGGCGCCAGTCGAAGACTCCAAATCGCGACGTCGGCGTCCGCGCGCGAGGCCCATGAGTGCGGCGGAGGCGAGGGCGGCGTCGCATCACCCAAGCGACCCGCGACGACCGAGACCTTCGTTTCGCGGCCCTGAGCGTCCAGAAACGAGCAACGCGGGATGTGTTTGTCCCAGAGCATCGCGAAATGGGGCTCGACCAACTTGTCCTTGCTCGGCAGGTTGAGCCAAATCTGAAACAGCTCGAGCGGATTGGGTTGGTCGCGCTGCAAGAGCGGAAACATTTCACAATGCACGATGCCACCACCCGCGGTGAGCCACTGGACATCCCCACTACCGAAACGCGCAGTCGCACCGAGCGAATCCGAATGGTCGATGTAACCCTTACGGACGATGGTCACGGTCTCGAAGCCTCGGTGCGGGTGTTGGGGAAAGCCCGGCACGACGCGGCCATGATACATACTGAAGCCGTCTTTTCGGCCAAAGTCTTGCCCGAGCGCGCGGCCCGCGAGCGACACGGCGGGTCCCAAGCGCTCGTTGCCCGCGGGGTAGGCATCGTCGTGGTGAACGCAGAACAAAAACGGGTCCGCGGTGACCCACGGAAACCCGAGTGGGACGATTTCCAGCACGCTTCGAGGCATCGAGCCAGTGTAGCGCGAGCCGGTCCAGTCGCACTATGCTCGGGAACTGCGGGTGACTAGAACCACCCACGAGGCATGCCGAGGAGCAGTGATGCACAAGAAGATCGCGGTATTTTGGCCGGGAGATGCGCGGGACATTCCGAACCAACTTGCATTACCCAACGTCCAGGAAGCAACTTCACAGCTCGAAAGCGCCCTGAAGAAGCTCGGGCGCACGCCGTACCGGGTGCCCGGGTTCCTATCGAAGCCGCACCACGCCATCGAAAAGCTGGGGCCGGTCGACGACCCGATGATCGGCATGTGCGTGCATTGGTTTTATGGGCCCCACACCACGGACGGTGTGGTCGGGAAGGACAACCCACTGCTGCTCGCCAGTAATTTTTCTGGCCGCTGGCCGGGCCTGGTGGGTTTGCTCAATACCGGCGCCTGCCTGGAGAGTTTGAACCGCCCATTTTCACGCGTCTGGACCGACGCCGCAGACTTCTCGAGTGACGAGACGTTCATGGCGCAGCTCGACGAGTGGTGTACGAGCGGCGCTATCCGCTATGGCACGCAGGAGATCCGCTGGCACGCGCCGATCTCGGAAAAGGCTTCGGCTTTGGCTTTGGAGGTCGCCCAGGAAATCCGGGAGCGGCGGGTGCTGATCTTGATGCTCGGCGATACCTCGATGGGCATGATCAACGGCTACTTCGGGCCGCGCTTGCTCAACCGCCATGGCTTTACCGAGCACAAGGTCGATCAAGCCTGGATCATCGATCGCGGCCGGCGCATCGAGCAGAAGCGGATCGACGACGCTTACGGCTTCGTGAAGGATAAGGGCCTGACGTTCCACCACGAGGAAGCAGACGCGAAAGACTTCGGGGAAAACGCCAGCAAAGAGCAGCTGCGCGACTACCTGGTGGCGCTCGACTTGATCGCGGAGTTCAAGGCGGACTGCCTGGGCTGGCAGTATCAGCTCGGCCTGATCCCGCTGCGTCCACCGTCCGACTTGGCCGAGGGACTGCTCAACTCCACGTGTCGACCGGAATCGAATGGCGACACCGTGGCCACCGCGACCGAAGCCGATCAGGGCAACGTAATCCCCATGGAGATGATGAAGCGGCTGTTGAAAAAGAAGAACCTGCATCAAGCCGTGATGTTTCACGACGTGCGCTGGGGCGCACAGCACGCGGGCCGATTTTTGTGGGTGTTGCTCAACTCCGGCTCATGCGGCGCGTATGCGTTCAATCACGATCCGGATAGCTTGCGTGGTGCGCACTCGTATCGTCAGCCGTCACTCTACTTCCCTACCCCGGGTGGCACTCTCGCGGGGGAGAGCTTGCCGGGCAAGATGACCTGGGCGCGCGCGTACATCCGTGCCGACGAGCTATGGATGGATATCGGACGCGGTGAGGTCGTGCAATTACCTGCGGACGTGCGCGATCAGTGGTGGGAAGGGACGACTCGGCAGTGGCCGTTCATGGCCGCAGACATGGGAATTTCACGCGACACACTGATGGCTCATTACCTTTCAAACCACGTGGCAGTGGCCTACGGCGATATCTTCGAGGAGATGGTCGCTCTTTCGCAGGAGCTCGGTTTCAAAATTCGCATTTTGGGGAAAGCGACTTGAGCTCGTGAACACGACCAATCTACGCCATTTCCTCCCTGCCCACGTTGCCACCCCCAGCGCACACGCGGGCGTTTTCCAGCCTCCAGCGCCGATGCACCGCGCCCAGCGCACGTACCGTCGCGAGCTACCATGATCGAGTTACCGGGCGGCGGTGCCTCGGGCAAGCTCATCCGCGAACTGGATTGGATCAGTTCGCCGCTCGGCCCGATCGAAACTTGGCCGATCGCGCTGAAGACCGCGCTCGGCATTTTGCTCAACTCGCGCTTTCCGATGTTTCTTTGGTGGGGCACGGAGCTGATCCAATTCTACAACGACGCTTACACCCCGAGCTTCGGGCAGGGCAAACACCCGAAGGCCATGGGGCAACCCGGCCAGGAATGTTGGGGCGAGATTTGGCCGATCATTTGGCCTCAAATCGACGACGTCCTCAGCCGAGGCAAGGCAAGCTGGAACGAGGATCAACTCGTCCCCATCCTGCGCAATGGGCGGCTCGAAGAAGTGTACTGGACATACGGCTATTCGCCCGCGTTCGACGATCGGGGCGCGATTGCCGGCGTGCTCGTGACCTGTACCGAAACTACGCCGCGGGTGATCGCGGCCCGCCGAACGCGTGTGTTGTCAGACTTGACCGAGGCCATCTCGCTCGCGACCGATCCAGAGGAAGTGGATCGCACGGCAGTCCAGGCGCTCGCAAGCGCGACGTTCGATCTGCCCTTTGCTTTCCTTTGTTTGCAGCATGCGGGCGATGGTCCGTATCGCGTCGCGCATAGCGCGGGACTGAGCGACGCGCGCTGTGCGGAAATCCTGGGTCGTTTGGATCTCGATGCGGCGGCTGCAGCGCAGCAATCCGTGCCAATCCCTGCCGAGCACAGCGTCAGCGCGGGCCAGTGGCCGGAGCCCGTGGCCGAATTGTTCGTCCAGACCATCGCGGATGGCAGCGGTCAGTCACGCGGCAAGCTGGTCTTGGGCTTGAGCCCTCGCCTCGGGTTCGACCCCGCCTACCGCGACTTCTTTGCGCAAATTGCGGAGCGCATCGGGCTTGGGCTCGCGCGTGCCGACGCCTTCCGCGTCCGCGCTTTGTCCGAAGACGAGCGCAATCACTTACTTCTGCAGGCGCCTTTTGCGACTGCGATCTTGACCGGCCCGGACCACGTCTACCGGCTCGCCAACGAACCTTACTTTCGGATGGTCAATCGCCGTGATTTCTTAGGACAGACGTTCACGCAAGTATTCCCGGAAGCAATTGGCACACCGCTTCCTGGCGTCCTGGACAAGGTGTACCGCACGGGCCAAGCATTCGTGGCCGACGAGTATCCGCTCATACTCGCCGGCGCGGAAGGCGCGCTCGAACAAGGCTACTTCAAATTCAGCCTCGAACCTTTGCGCGATTCCCGCGGTGACGTGTACGGCATGATCGCGATGGGCGTCGACACGACCGAGCAAGTTCGCGCGCGGCGACTGCTCGAGAAGACCAATCAAGAACGCGAAAAGTTGCTGGCGGATTTGGAAGCAGCGAGTCGTGCCAAAGACGAATTTTTAGCCATGCTCGGCCACGAGTTGAGAAACCCACTCTCGCCGATCACCACCGCGCTGGAACTGATGAAGCTGCGCGGAGGCGGCCATGCCAGCCGCGAAGAACAGGTCATCGAGCGCCAGGTGAAGCACTTGACGCATCTCGTGGACGATCTGCTCGATGTCTCCAAAATCACGCGCGGCAAAGTGGAGCTGAAACGTGAGATCGTCGACGCCGCTGATTTCATCGCACGCGCCGTCGAGATGGCGAGCTTCTTGTTCGAGCAACGCAGCCATCGATTGTTGATCGAGGCGCCGACCGCAGGGCTCCAGCTCCGGGGTGACCCGGTGCGCCTGGCACAAGTGATCGCCAATCTGCTGACCAACGCGGCGCGGTATACCGACATCGGCGGCACGGTCAGCCTACGCGCGTGGCGCGAGGGCGAGTGGATCGCGATCAGCGTAGCCGACAACGGTTCCGGTATCCCCGCCGACATGCTGGACCGTATTTTCGAGCCGTTCGTGCAAGGCACCCGCACTCGCGAGCGCGCGCAGGGTGGGCTCGGCCTCGGTCTAGCGTTGGTCAAGAACCTGGTTTCACTGCACGGCGGCGAGGTGGAAGCGTACAGCGAGGGCCCCGGCCGCGGCAGCGCGTTTTCGATCCGCCTCCCCGCGCTTCCGGAGAACACGGTCGCGGACAGTGCGCCGGCCAAGCCCTCCAGCCGGCGTGCCTCGACTGGCAAAAACGTACTCCTCGTCGATGACAACGCCGATGCGGCCGACTTGTTGCAAGCGCTACTGAGCGCGGCAGGACACCGGGTGACCATTGCACACGCCCCGCTCGAGGCGCTGGACTTGCTCGGCAAGCTCGAGCCGGAGGTCGCAGTGTTGGACATCGGACTCCCGGTGATGGACGGCTACGAGCTCGGCGCGCGCATCCGCGGAAAAGCGCCAGGCTGTCGCTTGATCGCCCTGACAGGCTATGGTCAATCCGAGGATCGCAGTCGCAGCGCCGCCGCTGGTTTCGACGCGCACCTCGTCAAACCCGTCGAAATCTCCGAGCTGTTGGCGGAAATCGGCGGGTAGAGGGACGTGCGGTCAGCGTGGCGCCGGCGCCTGCCGCAGCAGCGGGTCGAGCGCGCCTCGGCGATCGAGCGTGGCGATGTCATCATAGCCGCCGACCGAAACCCCATTGATGAAGATCTGAGGCACCGTGTGCGACCCAGTTTCCCTGAGCAGGCGCTGGCGTGTGCCGGGGTCGTTCGAAACGTCGATTTCCTGAAACGTGACCCCTTTGCCTTTCAGCAGCATGGCTGCGCGCATGCAATAGGGGCAAAACGGCGTGCGGTACATCACGACTTCAGCGAACATGGCTAGCGCCAGCATGTCCACTCGCTGGCGCTTTTCAAGTGCTGGCGGGAGGAGCCCCCGCCCCCATCTCGGAAGCTCCCGCGTCACTCGGCGGCGTGTGCGCCTTCGGCCCCGAGCAATTCCGGACCCGAGAGCTCCACGCTGGACGAGGTGCGCTCACCTTCCTTGCGGTGATCTTTGGCGATCAACACGTAAACCGAAGGGATCACGAACAAGGTGAACAGCGTCCCGATGCTCATTCCGCCGACCAGCACGATGCCGATTGAATTACGAGCGACGGCGCCCGCACCGCTCACCAGGGTGAGCGGGAAATGCCCAGCCACGGTGGCTACCGTGGTCATCAGGATCGGCCGCAGGCGGGTGGTGGCCGCTTCATGCACTGCGTCGACCTTGCTGAGTCCCAACGCCTGCTGAGCATTGGCGAACTCCACGATCAGGATGCCGTTCTTCGCCACCAACCCCACGAGCGTCACCAACCCCACTTGCGAGTAGATGTTGAGCGTGGTGGTCCAGCCCTCCGTCAACTTGAAGTGCAGCCCGGGAGGTCCGGAAAACTTCAAGAAGGTGAAGATCATCGCGCCGAACATGGCCAGCGGCACCGAGCCCGCCAAGATCACCAATGGATCGCGGAACGAATTGAATTGGGCGGCGAGCACCAAGAAGATCAACAGGAGCGCCAAGCCCATGGCGGGCAAGAACTTTCCGCCTTCTTGGCGGAGCTGCCGTGATTCGCCGGTGTAGTCGAAGCGATAGCCCGCCGGCAGGATCTTCTTCGACTCGTCCTCCAGCACCTTCAGGCCCGCATCCAAACCGCGGATGGCCACGCCCGAGAGCTTGACCGAGTTGAGCTGCTGAAAGCGATTGAGCGTGCGCGGCTCCACGCCGGTTTGCAAGCTGGCAACGGCGCTGAGCGGCATTAGCTCGTTGTCCGCGCCACGGATGTAAATGTCCTTCAGCTGATCGGCGTTGAGGCGCCCCGCGCGCTCGATTTGCGGGATCACCTTGTAGGCGCGGCCGTCGATGTTGAAGCGGTTGACGAAGTTGCCGCCCACGGCCGCAGCCAAGTCAGCGCCCACCTGTCGCATGCTCAGGCCCATCGACGACACCTTGTCGCGATCGATCACGATCGCGGCGTTCTGCTGATCGATGCGAACGTCCACGACCGGGGGGAAGGCGAACATGCCGCTCTTGGCTGCCTTTTGTTGCAGTTGATCGGCGAAGCGCAAGATCTCCTCGTGCGGCGCGGTGGAGGCGATCAAGAATTCGACGGGGAAGAAGCCTGCGCTGGGCAGCGCCGAGGGCAAAAACACCGGCGCGCGTACGCCCGTAATCACGCCCAGCTTGCCGTTTACCTCCTCTTGGATTGGGAAAATGCTGCGCTCACGCTCCTCCCAAGACTTGGTGAGCAAGCCGCCGAACCCAGCATTTGCGAAGGTGATCTGGAAGCTATTGGCGAATTCCGGCGTGGTCTCGAAAATGCGCTCGACCTGCGCGGAGTAGGTACTCACCTGCTCCAACGTGGCGTTGGCCGGCACGTCGAGCGCGCCGAAAACCACGCCTTGATCCTCGTTCGGCGCCAGCTCGGCCGGCGAGAACATGTACATCGGCACCAAGACCAGCGCGAGCGTGCCCCAGACCGCGTACACCAGGCCTCGATTCTGGAGCGTGACCGACAACATCCGCCCATAGGTGTTGCGGATCGCGTTGAAGCCGGAGTCGATCTTGTGCACGAGCCAGCCGTGCCCGTGCTCGGATTTGAGCAAGCGCGAGGCCATCATCGGAGACAAAGTGAGCGCGACCACGCCGGAGATGAACACCGCGCCGGCCAAGGTGAAGGCGAACTCACGGAACAGCGCGCCGGTCAGGCCGCCTTGAAAGCCGATCGGCGCGTACACCGCGGCGAGGGTAATGGTCATGGAAATGATCGGCCCGACCAGCTCCCGCGCGCCGACGATCGAAGCCTCCATGGGCGTCTTGCCCTCGCGAATGTGGCGTTCGACGTTTTCCACCACGACGATGGCGTCATCCACCACGAGCCCGACCGCGAGCACGATCGCGAGCAGTGTCAGCAAGTTCAGCGTAAAGCCGAACACTTGCATCAAAAAGATCGCGCCGATCAGCGAAACTGGGATCGACACCAGCGGCACGAGCACCGTGCGCAGCGAGCCCAAAAACAGGAAAATCACGATGATTACGATGCCGATCGTCTCGAGCAGCGTGTGTTGAACGTCCGTGATCGCGCTATTGATGTACTTGGTGGAATCGAAGGCGATGCTCGCCTGCATGCCGGTCGGCAGCTCTGCCTTGAGCGTGGCCATCTCTTTCTTCACGCGCGCAATCACGTCCAACGAGTTGGCGTTGGGCAGCACCCAGATGCCCATGAAGGTGGACTTCTTGCCGGACATGCGCACGTCCTGCTCGTACGTGTCGGCGCCCAACTCCACGTCCGCGACGTCCGACAAGCGCACCAATGAGCCGTGCTCCGTGCGGATCACCAGCTTCTTGAACTCGTCTACCGACTTGAGATCGGTGGCTGCGGTGATGTTGACCTGAACCAGGGCACCCTTGGTCTGACCGACGGCGGCAAGGTAGTTGTTGTTGCCCATGGCCTGGCTGACCTGCGCGGGGCTGACGTTGAGCGCCGCCATGCGTTCCGGCTTCAGCCAGGCGCGGATCGCGAACGTGCGACCGCCCAGAATGTCTGCTCGTTGCACGCCCTCGAGCGCGGAGAGCCGCGGCTGCACGACCCGCAGCAGGTAATCCGTCACCTGATTGTCGGCCAGGATCGTCGAACCGAAGGCCATGTACATGGACGCGATTTGCGCATCCGAAGGCTGGATACTGATTGCCGGGACTTGCGCCTCGGGCGGCAAATCAGCGCGAACTTGGTCGACGCGCGCGCTGATGTCCGCCAGCGCACTGGACGCGTTGAAGTTGAGCTTTAGGCGAACGTTGATCGTGGACAGGCCCTGAACGCTTTGAGACTCGATGTAGTCGATGCCATCCGCCGCCGCGATCACGCGCTCGAGCGGGGTGGTGATGAAGCCGCGCACGAGCTCCGCGTTCGCGCCCACGTACACGGTGGTGACGCTGATCGACGCGCTCTCGAGCTTGGGATACTGGCGCACGTTCAGCGTGCGCACCGCCTGAACACCGGCGATGATGATGATCAGGTTGACGACGATCGCCAGCACCGGCCGGCGCAGAAATAGATCGGTGAACCGCATGTCAGTGGTTCTCCGGCTTGGGGTTCAACTGAGGATCGGTCTTGACCGAGTTGTCGACCACGATCGGCGAGTTGTTCCGCAACTTGAAGGCGCCGGCCGTGACCAACTCCTGACCGTCGGTCACGCCGTCGAGCACGGCCACGAAGTCGCCGCGCGCCTGTCCCAGACGCACGAACTGCTGCCGGGCGTTCTTGATGGTCTTGCCGGTAGGCGTGGTGCGCGCGCCGGGGGCATCGGGCTTCTTGTCCTCGACCACGAACACCGAATCACCAAAAGAGGCGTGAACCACCGCGGTCAGCGGGATGGTCACCACCTCCCCTTGATCGGGCAGTAGAACGGCGACGTTGGCGAACATGCCGGGGCTGAGTTTGTCCGTCATGTTGGGCACGGTGGCGCGCAACTTGAGCATGCGAGTCGCGCTGTCGATGGTCGGATCGACCGCAGCGATCGTGCCATCTTGGGGCGGTCCGGAGGAGCCCTCGATCTGAACCTTGACGGGCATGCCGACGACGATGGTGCCGAGCTGCTGCTGCGGCAGGGAAAAATCCACGTACACGGCTCCGATCGCCTGCAGCACCGTGAGCGTGGTGCCGGGGCTCAGGTACTGACCGACGTTGACCGCGCGGATGCCGAGCCGACCGGCAAACGGCGCGCGCACGATCTTGCGCGCAATTTGCGCCTGGATCGTTTGCGCGTCGGTCTCCGCGCCCTTTACCGCGGATTCATCCTGGTCCAGCTGGATCTGCGTCGTGAGCTGATCTTTCATCAGCGCGCGGGAGCGCTTCACGTTCGCGACCGCGAGCTCACGCCGAACAGAGGCCGAGGCGAGCTGAGCGCGCTCCACGCTCGTGTCGAGCTCCACGAGCACCTGGCCTTGTTTGACGAGCGCGCCGGATTCGAAGTGAATCTTGGACACGACGCCGGCGGCGTCGTTGCTGAGCGCGACGCCCTTGACCGGTGCGATCGTGCCGACCGCGGTCACCTCACCCTGCCAGGTTTGCTTCTTCGAGATGCCAGAGCCGACCGACTCGGGGGGCGGGCCGGACTCTTCGAACTTCTTGCCCATCGCCATGAGCGTGGAGATTTGTGAAAACTTGATGAAGCCGAGCGTGCCCACGAGGGCGAGCAAGCCGACAATCACGAACAGAATCTTGAGGGCCTTACGGGGCTTGCGAGGAGCTTTAGTGGTCACGGTGGGATACTCGGGGCTGTGCATGAGGTGAAAACTCCCCGAGCGCAATTGGCTGCCGCGGCCTGCGCGTGCGATTTTGGGAAGGAATTGTCCGTCAGCGTGCGAACACGGCGTCACGCAGTTGCCATAACTACTCAGCGCCGCAAAGCGGAAACGCCTGCGAAAAGCCAGCGCGCGCACAAGGCGGCTGCAGATCGCAGAATTCGTTCACGTGCGCAGGACTTATTCTCGTTCGCGCGCCGCGTTGCGTCAGCGAGCCTCGCGAAAGCGAATGGAGCTACGGTCCGCGCATGCAACCTCTGACCCCGAACGGCGAAGCGGCCGTACAAAATCTCGCCCAGCGCTACGGAGTCAGCCTGGATGCCGCGAAGACATTGCTCTTCGCGGTCAATGCGGGCGGCGGCACCATGGCGCAATTCTACCACTCCGAGCTGGGCGGCGGCGGACAATGGATGCGCGGGGGCATGACCATGGTCGGCGATATGTTCAATGGCGGCCTTCAAGCAACCGTGGCGGGGCTTTGCTCCGAGTTATCGGCGCTGCTCAACTCACAGCAGGTCTTTCAGCCGCTCCCTCCCTCCGCGCCAGGCACGAGCGGCTTCTACAACACTTGGTGGCCGAGTGAGCTCGGAAACCCGAGCTCGAGCGGCGGCCAGAATGACGCTCGATACGCCTATTTTCCGCACGCCCAGCGCTTGGCGATCGATCGCAGCGGTCGAGTGACCGTTTACAACACGCTCGATCACCAGATCGGCGGCGTACAGCAGCAACAGGGGGGCGCATACGGTTCGCTCTCGTTCACCAGTCAGTTCGGAACCTTCACCGTCGATAGCCTGCCGCTCGCGGATGCTCACAACCAGACGAGCGACGCACAGTCGCCGCCATTTCAGAACCAACCGCAGCAGTGGCAACCACCCCTACCGAGCCAACCGCAGCAGAGCTTCGGTAGCGGCGGTCCGCAAACCCACGATGAGATCTTGGCCACGCTCGAGCGCTTGAGTCAGTTGCATCAAAAGGGGATCTTGTCGGAAGACGAATTTCGCAGCAAAAAAGCGGAGCTGTTGGCGCGGCTTTGAAAAGCGTCGCACGGGGCTCGGTGACCATGAAACGAGTCAGAGTGTTGTGGGCGCTGGTCGCGCTGTGGGTCTTTTCTGGCGCAAGGCCAGCGCGCGCCGCCGACGCACCTCCTTCGGGGCTGTGGGACGCCGGCATCGTCGTCAACGGTATCCACGTTCCGTTTCTGCTCGAGCTCAGCTTTGCGGGTTCGGAAGCGAGCGGCGCGTTCTTCAACGGTGATGAGCGCATCCCTTCGACGGCCGGGAGTTATCGCGCGGGCTCACTCGCGCTGCGCTTTGCGCATTACGCAAGCTCACTGCAAGCCGGCTGGAGCGGTGGCACGCTGACCGGCGCCTATGCGCGCAGTGGTCAACCGGCCTACGCTTTCCAAGCCCGCCCTCACTCGACGGCCCCCGCACCTACGAGCAAGATCCCGTCGATCGCCGGACAATGGGAAATCGCAGTGCCGAGTGCCAAGCGCGAGGCGGCTTGGCGTTTCTTCGTGCGTCAGTCCGGCGCGGAAGTGACTGCCAGCATCCTGCGCGTCGATGGGGACACGGGTGCGCTGTCGGGGAGCTACAGAGAAGGCAAATTCATCCTCAGCCATTTTTCGGGAGCACGCCCGCTTCTGCTCGAGGTCACGCCCAACGCCGATGGCAGCCTCGCGCTGGTACAGAACGGCAGGGCCGAATACACGGCGTACAAGACCAGCCAAGCGCGCGCGAAAAGACTGCCTCTGCCCGCGGATCCCTCGCGCTGGACCAGCGTCAAAGACCCGACCCAGCCGCTGCGCTTCTCGGCGCCGGATCTGAACGGAAAAGTGGTGACCGAGTCCGATGCTCGCTTCAAAGGCAAGGTCGTGCTGGTCAACGTCATGGGCAGTTGGTGTCCGAACTGCCACGACGAAGCGCCTTTTTTGCAGGACCTCTACCGAACCTACCGCGCCCGCGGCCTCGAGATCGTAGCGCTCTCGTTCGAAGATGCGGAGCAACTCAAGGATCCGGTTCGGCTGCGCGCGTTCATTACGGCCTATGGCATCGAGTACACGGTGTTGCTGGGCGGCGAGCCGAGCGAGGTGAGCGCGAAACTTCCACAGGCCGTCAACCTCTCGACTTGGCCGGCGACCTTCTTCGTCGCTCGCTCGGGCTTGGTGCACGGCACGCACGCCGGTTTTGCCGGGAAAGCTACCGGGCGAGCCCACGAGCAGCTCAAGGCGGAAATGCGTGCCACCGTCGAAAAGCTGCTGGGCCAAAAACCCGAGTAGCTCTCAACCGAGGGCGCGACGCGCGAACTCGACCAAGGCCAGCGCGGCCTCGATGTCTGCGCGACGAATCGACACGCTTTCGACATTGATGCCGAGCGGAACTGGGCCGCGTCGACTGGCAAAGGCGAGGATGAGCTGCTCACAGATTGCGATAGATTCGCGAAGCATATCGTTGCCCTGGCGCAAGCGCTGTTCGATCACCGGGTCGAACGAAATGCCGAGCCATTTCAGGAACTCGAGGGTCTTCTGGCTGCCGCATGGAGTGATCGTGAGCAGCACCGGAGCGGGTGGCAGTCCGCGCTCGGCCGCTGCGCGGGCGAAATCGGCAAGCAGCAACTCGGTGGCATTGGTGTCGAAAACTGCCTGCGTGACGAAGAACGAGCAGCCCAAGGCTTGCTTGTCCAGCATGCGCAGGTGCTCGTTCTCGCTTTTTGCATGCCGTTCGGCGATCGCGATGCCACCGAGCAAGAGCCGTTGGCAGCGCTCGGAGTGAAGCTGGTATGCGCGACGCAGACTGAGCCCAGCAATGGGCTGCTGGGCGCGTGAAGGACTACCGACGAACGTGACCGCTGCCGGCTCAGCTGCAGAGTCGGCGCCCGAAAGCCATGCCGCAAACTCCGCTTCTCGATGATTGGCGACGGCGCGGTAGACAATCAAGTCGCGCCCGACATCGCCCAAATAGTCGCGCGCGTAGGTAGCAGGGTCGAGCGTCGGCAAGAAGGCAAACGGTCGCGGTGAGGCGTCACGGCTGGACTCGTCCTGCAAATCGTAAAGCACGACCGCATCGATGGGCAGTGATCGAATTTGCGCTCGTTGGCGCTCTGCGGTCGCAGCTAACTCGTCGGCTTCGTGCCGGGCGCGCGGCGGTGTCAATCCGTAGCTCAGTATCCCGGAACTTCGCGCCAGCACCTTTTCACGAAAATCGGCCATTTCCTGCTTGCGATACTAGCATCGCACACGGCCGGTGTGTCGTTGGGATACTTCGGACGCGAGCATGCCTTCGTGCAGCTCAGCAAATCAATTTACGGGGCTGACCTGCAGGATCTCTGCTCGCACTTCTTCGGTGAGGGCTTTGAGCTTGGGATCGCTGCGGTCGCGAGGGTGCGCCACGTCCACACCGACAATTTTTCGGATGCGCCCCGGGCGGGGCTGCATCACCACCACGCGGTCACCGAGATAGACCGCCTCGTCCACGTCGTGAGTGACGAGGATCATGGTGATCTTCTCCCGCTGCCAGATGGCCTGCAGCTCGCCCTGGAGACGGCTTCGAGTCAAAGCATCGAGCGCGCCGAACGGTTCATCGAGCAGCAAAATGCTGGGCTGATTGACCAAGCCCCGGGCAATCGCAGCACGCTGCGCCATTCCGCCCGACAACTGGTGGGGATATGCGGTCTCGAAGCCGGTCAGACCTACTAGCTCGAGGTGCTCTCTGACGGCCTGCCGCTTTTTGTCGGGACTCCAGGGCGAATTTTCCAGGCCGAGACCGACATTTTGCTCGATCGTCAACCACGGGAACAGCCGATGCTCTTGAAACACGATGCCGCGATCCAGGCTAGTGCCGGTCACTCGCTGACCTCCCACTTGAATCTCGCCTTGGTAGTCGCGGTCGAGCCCCACGAGCAGGCGCAGCAATGTAGATTTGCCGCAGCCACTGGCGCCCACGATGCTCAAGAACTCCCCGGGCTTGATGCTCAGGGACAGACGCTCGAGCACGGGCAAGACCTCGTTCTTGACGGTGTACTGCTTGCTGACGTCGCGGATATCGATGACGGCTGACTGGCTCATGACGAACTCTTTCGAAGAAATACCGGAGGGTTTACAATCGGCGGCTAGGTGTTTCGCACCCGCCACCGCAGAACGTAGGCCTCGGTGCGGGCAGCGATGGTGTTGAGCGAGAAGCCGACGAGGCCGGCAATGATCACCCCGAGCAACACTTTATCCATGGCCAGCGCCTCGCGGCCGTCGATCATCAAATTGCCGATGCCGGGCGCGGGAGCGAGCAGGTACTCCGCGCCGAGCGTGCCCAGCCAGGAATAGATCAGCGCCAGGTGCAGCCCGGAAAAGATCGATGGCAAAGCAGACGGCAAGACGATCTTCTTGAAGGTCTGCAGTCGCGAAAAGCGGAACGCGCGCGCCACTTCTACGTGTTCGCGAGAAACGCTGCGAATGCCCTCGTAGGCATTCACCACCACCGGATAGAACGCCGCCAAAGCAATGAACACGACCTTGGCAGACTCACCCGTGCCAAACCAGACGGAAATCAGCGGGATCCACGCGAAAACCGCAACCTGCTTAGCGGCGTCGAAGCTCGGGCCAAACAATCGATCTGCAATGCGCCACACGCCCATCGCGCTGCCGAGCAAGAGACCGGCAAGCGCGCCTAGCAAAAATCCGGACAGGTCCCGGCGCAGGCTCGCCAGCAGCTGTGAGAAGAGCTCTCCCTCCTTGATTTGGACAGCGAAGCTTTTCAGTACCGCGCTGGGGCTCGCCAGTAAGTGCACGTTGGCCAGCTTGTAGTGCGTGATCACCTGCCAAGCCACGAGCACGACCAGCGGCAGGACCAGCCCCCGCCTGAACCGCGGACTCACCAAAGACGCAGCCACGGCACTCACGAGCCACCCCCCGTCGTATCCCACACTGGCTGCCAGCGCAGAAGCCGCTTTTCGATGCGGGCTAGGCCACGGTCGAGAAGTAGCCCCACCACGCCGACCACGATGATCGCCGTCAACACCAAATCCAACTGGAATAGCTGGCGACCCCAAACGATCATGAAGCCGAGGCCTTCAGAGGACGCCAACAGCTCGACGGTCACGAGGGACAACCAAGCTTGGGTCAGCCCGTAGCGAAGTCCAACGAAGAGCGCCGGTACCGTCGCAGGAAATACGACTCGCCGTAGGAGTTGGCTTTTGCTGAATCGAAACGCCTTAGCGACCTCGATGTAGTTCCGCGGCACGCTGCGAATGCCTTTGAGGGTGTTGATGGCGACCGGCACCAAGCTGGCGTGGGCGATGATGACGAACTTGAGAGATTCACCAATGCCGAGGACCATCATTGCCAGGGGCAGCCAGCCGAGCACGGGCACTTGGCTGATGGCATTGAAGGTCGGCAAAAGGTAGTCCTCCACGCGGCGTGACAACCCCATCGAGATCCCCAACAACACCCCGATCGAGCAGCCGAGCGTGAAGCCCACCGCGACCCGGCCGAGGCTGATGCCAAAATTGAGGAACAGGTCGCCGGAGCGAATCTGTTCCAGCAACGTCTGCCAAACCGCACGGGGCGCAGGCAGAATTTGCGAGGCCACCCACTCGTGACGTGACGCGACCGACCAAAGCCCGAGCGTCAGCGCGGGCACGAGCCAACCGAGTGCAGGTCGCAGCAGCCGGTGATAGTCAGTGGGTTTCGGCTGGGCAAGACTGCTACTGTCCGCCGCTTCGTCAGCAGCTGCTATCTTATATGCGAGGTCCACTTGGGCCATGCTTGGGTGCTTTCCTAACGAGCTTTTGATCTCTTGCGAATCGCTTGGGGGCCTCAGCGATGACTGCCAAGGCCCCGAGTGGTTCACGCCGTGGGCGGCGCGGGACGTCAGAAACCGAACTGGAACTGAGCCAGAAACTGATTCTGGAAGCGGTTGTTGGCCTGAACTCGCGGGTCGGGCTGAGGCGGATCTTCCTGGTATGCCCAGTTGACGATGTGATTGAAATTCAGCTGAAGCTTGGTGGTCTCTGCGAAGAAGACATTGAAGCCAGCGGTGTAGCTCTCGATCTTCGTGTTCGGCTTGTCGATGTCTGAATCGAAGAAGTCGACGCGAACGAAGGGTTGGTACGTTTTGGGCCACCAGTCGTCGTACTTGCCTTGGTTTCTGAAGCCGGCCACGAATTGTTGGCCAAAGCTGAGAAAGAAAGTGCCCGTGTGCGATTGGCTAGTGAGCGTCGCCCGGGTCACGTTCTGCGGCGTCGAAGTCGGAGTGATGGTCGCGTCGTAACCACGGATGAATTCGTACGTGAAGCCGAACGGCCAGTGGTTGTAGTACACGTCTATGCCGTAGCGATTTTTGACGCCCTTACCCTGAAGCGTCTTCGCGGCATCACTCGTGTAGAGGTTCTGCTTCCCCCAGTAGCCGGTGAAGCCGACTTTGAGCTCGCGGAAGTAGGAGTTGTAGTCGCTGGGCACGGTGAAGGCGACGCGCGCGATGATGTCCTTATTGTTGTTGTCGTCGGGCGTGTTCGGCCCAGAGCCGTTCACGATTCCGAAGGCGTAAGCAAACAGTGCCTGACGGTAGTTGTACCCATAGTCGACCTGGGTGAACAGATCGCCTTTGACGATCACACCGACCTCGCGCCGCGCGAGGTTCAGCTTGGTCGTGAACTGCGCGTTGCTGATGACGGGCTTCAGTTCTTCCGAAGCGGGCACTTCCAAACCGAACGGGAGCAGTTGCTGGCCCGCGGTGATGGTCAACGCCGGCACTTCAGGGCTGATCGTCGGCAGCAGCGAATAGGTGATGGTCGCGTCGAGCAAATTGAGGAAGCTGTTATTGGTGTTGGTCTGCTGGGAGACACCGTAACGCAGCGAGTAGGTCAGATTTCTGCCTTCCTCGTAGTCCTTGTACAGGCTGCCGTTGAAGAAGATGACCGCCGTCGGTATGTCGAACGTCGTCTTGCGGTTGTACACGACCGAGTTGAGCGTCGGCTGATCCGTCCAGCCGAAGCGGGTCTGAATCGTGCCACCCAGTTGCAGCGCGCGCGTGGTGACCGCGGTGTGAATGTCGATCTCGCGTTGCCACTGAAATTTGAAGTTCTCCAAATCGGAGCGAAGTCCCTGCAAGTCGTCGGCGAGGCTTTGATTGTCCGGAGGCGGATTGCCGTTCGCATCCGGCTCCGGCTGCGCGGGGGCTTGCGCGTCGGGCTTTTCCGCGGGCACCGCCGGAGCGTCAGGCGAGGGTGGCGCGGAAAAGGCGGATCCGGCCGCTGCTCCACTGGGCTGCGCGGGCGCCGGTTGAGCTTCACCGGCGGATTTCGGCGCGGTCGGGGCGGCAGCCGCTGCGGCGGGTGCCGCGGGCGTGGGTGCGGCGCCTGCCGGGGTAGCTGATTGCGCAAAGACTCGAGACGAAGAAAAGAACAAGACTGCTGCGAGCAATCCGGCTTGAGCCGAGTGGTGACTTGAAAAGCGAGATCTCATGAAGAAACGTCCTGTAAGTCGGGAGGAGGTCGAGGAGGGAACAAGCGGGTACAGACTCCCGGTTCCTCCGCCCGCAGGGTCCTGTCCTTCGAACGCGGTTTGGAGCTGATAGGCCTGGTCTGGCAATCGCCGAAACACATCACGAAGGACATTAGTCTTGTATACTGGACACGTCAACACGATCCTGGTTGCGGCAAAAGTGAGGAGGGCTCAGTCCCGGCCGCCCCCCTCGCCCGCCTCACCGTCACTGCCCGCCACGGCTACGCCAGCGGAGCCGCTGACCCCTGTCCCTGCCGCGCCACCGTGCCCCGATACGCCAGCGCCGCCTGCTGCTCCTGCCGCACCGGCTTTCGCCGGCGGCAGCGGCGGCAGGACGTCATCAGAGCTCGAGCAGCCGGACAGCGCAGAAAACGAAGCCAGGACGGCGGACGAGACAAGCAAAGCGACGCGGATGTTCATGGATCTCCTTGAAATCGAGGGGAAGCTCGGCCAACGGCCAGACCGCGATTCTTCTATTTTACGAGACACACGGTCAACGCTTTTCGTTCCTGGGCTCCCTTTCGGGCCGCTGATGCTTCCCAAAGCGCTACGCCAAATGCTAGTATACGAGACCAATGGCTAGCATAGCGTTGCGCTCGCGAACCCCAGGCCAGTCCCCCACTCCCACTCGCGGGCAAGGCTTTCGCCGAGTGTTCGGGCCCCTCGCATTGTTGCTGGCCTGGCAGCTGGCGTCGTCCTCGGGTTTGATTTCTGCACGCGTGCTGGCCGCCCCGAGCACGGTGCTCGTCACCGGCTGGCAGTTGCTCTCGACGGGCGAGCTGCAAAACCACTTGCTCGTCTCGCTCGATCGGGTGGCCCGGGGCCTCGGCATCGGCGTGAGCATCGGCTTGTTGCTTGCGATTCCTGCAGGCTTGTTCCGCCTGTGCGAAGACCTGCTCGATCCGCCGTTGCAGATGTTGCGCACTCTGCCGGTGCTCGCCCTCGTGCCACTCTTCATCCTGTGGTTCGGAATCGGAGAAACGCCCAAGGTAGCGCTGGTCGCGTTGGGCACGCTCTTTCCCGTGTACTTGAACACCTACGCCGGCATTCGCAGCATCGACAATAAGCTGGTGGAGGCGGCGTCCACGATGGGCTTGGGTCGGCTCGGATTGATCGTCCACGTCGTTTTGCCTGGCGCTTTGCCGCAAGCTCTGGTCGGGCTGCGCTATTCGCTGGGCGTCTCCTGGCTGATTCTGGTCGTCAGCGAGCAGATCAATGCGACGGCTGGGATCGGCTACATGATGACCAACGCCCGTGAATTCATGCGCACGGACATCATCGTGGTTGGGCTCGTCGTATACAGCCTCTTGGGGCTTGCGACCGACGGGCTCGTGCGAGCCGTAGAGCGAAGGTTACTGAACTGGCGAGTGGCGTTCGCCGGTCGCTGAACGAAGGACGAATCATGAGCCAAGCGAGCGTTCAGGCAGTTGTTCGGGCGCGCAACGTGCGTCGGAGGTTCGGTGAACGAATGGTGCTCGGGGGGATTGATCTCGAGCTTCAGCCCGGCGAGTTCGTCGCGTTGCTTGGCCCGAGCGGCTGCGGCAAAAGTACTTTTTTGCGCGCCTTGGCTTCGCTCGATCCGCATACCACCGGCGACATTCAGGCTCCCGAGCAGCGAGCCATGGTGTTCCAAGAGCCCCGTCTGCTTCCGTGGAAGCGCGTTTGGCGAAACGTCACGCTGGGCGTCACGGGCGATACGCGCACGGTCCGCGAGAGCGCGCATCGCGCGTTGGAAGAGGTGGGCCTTTTGCAGCGCAGCGAGGCCTGGCCGCTGACTTTGTCGGGCGGTGAGGCGCAACGCGTGGCGTTGGCGCGCGCTCTCGTCAGAAAACCCAAACTGCTGCTCTTGGACGAACCATTCGGTGCCCTGGACGCCCTGACGCGCATCCGCATGCATAGCCTCTTGGCTCAGCTTTGGCAGCGCCACCGCCCCGCCGTGTTGCTCGTCACTCACGACGTCGACGAAGCCTTGCTACTGGCAGATCGTGCCATCGTCTTGTCGGGAAGCCGCGTCGGGACCCCCGGGGCGAATGAAGGCAATGTGGTCGTTGCCGACTTGACCATCGATCTTCCCGCACCGCGCCGCCGGCGTGATCCCCGGTTCGCCGAGCTGCGCCGAATCCTGCTCGCACATCTGGGGGTGGCCGACGACGATGAGCTCGAACTCGCGGCCCCTGGCTCCCGCGCTCCGAACGCTCAGGCCAATGTGCGCCTCGATACGCGAGCACCCGATCTGGTTGCGCTCGAGGCGGTGGGTGGCGAGTAACCCGCTCTGGAACTCCGGATGGTGGAGGGCGCGCGCCGCAATGGGCGCGCGGCCAGTGTCTGCAACTATTTCGGACCCTCAGTAGTAGATCGAGCCCAAGCTTCCGCCGCCCGCTGGAATCGCATCCCCATTGATCGCGACGCTCTTTGGCGAGGCCAAGAACGCCACCAAAAACGCGATCTCCGAGGAATCCACGATTCGGCCAATGCTCACCCCTTTACTCAGTTTTTCCTCGTCGGCGCGGGCGGTGCGCTCCGTTCGAGTCGCGCCGGGGTGAATGGCGACGACGTTGACGCCCTGAGGTCCCAACTCGTCTGCCAGGTTTTTCGTGATGGCTGCGACGCCTACGTTGCGTAGGGTAGCGATAGGCCTGCCCGTGCGGTGGATGGCGAGCCCACCAATATTGATGATGCGGCCCCAGCCATTTTTGACTAGGTGCGGGGCCAACGCACGCGCCGTACGTAGGTAGCCAATCACTTTGATGTTGATGTCCTCGAGCGCCTGCGCGTCCACGATCTGCGAAAGCTCGGTCGCGGTGGATATGCCCCCCGGTAGCGCGGCGTTGTTGACCAGAATATCGATGCCACCGAGTTCGGCGATTGCCGTCTTGACCAACTGATTGACCGAGTCCTCGTTGCCGGTATCGGCCACAGCGGGCACGATCCTGCGTTTCGTTTCCCGCGACAGCTCCGCCGCAGTTGCCCTGATTTGATCTTGGTTGCGGGACGAGATCACCACGTCCACGCCTTCCAACGCGAGTTGCCGGGCGATCGCCTTGCCGATGCCACGGCTGCCCCCGGTGACTATCGCGCGCTTGCCAGTGAGTTCCAGATCCATGGATGTTCTTCTTTCTTTTTTGGAGGTGGCGAAAAATGCTAGTGAGCCAACGTTCAGAGCTCGCGGCGCGCGAGGCTGAACGATTGGCCCGTGGGGCCCTTGGGCGGAAGGCTCGCGAGGAACAGCGCGAGCGGGGCGACGTCCTCGGGACGCTTGAGCCATTCCAGCGGGTTATCGCGCAAGATCTGCGAGACACCGGCTTGGGAGATGCTCGTATCGACCGGACCCGGTATGAGTTCGTTGACCAGAATGTCGCTTTCGCGAAGCTCTTCGGCGAGGACGCGCGTCAGCATCCAAAGCGCGGCCTTGGAACTCGAGTAAGCCGCGTTGTTTGGCGAAGCTTTGTGTCCCATCCCCGAGCCGACGACGATCACGTTTCCCCGTCCGCGCTGCTGGAGATGAGGGATGGCAGCGCGAAGCGTCGCATAGACGCCGAACAAGTTCACGTCGAGCGTCTCACGAAACAGCTGCGGCTCACTGTCGGTCACACTCCGCGCTGGCGGCGAAATGCCGGCGTTGGCCAGCACGATGTCGAGTCCAGCGAACTCCTGCACGGTTTGCTCGACGCTGCGGCGGAGAGCCCCGGCATCTGTGACGTCCGCGGGAAGCGCGAGCGCGCGCCCGCCGTTGCTCTCGATCTCGGTCACCAAGCGTTCCAGCTCCTCGCCACTCCGTGCGAGCGCGCCGACCGCCGCTCCAGCGGCCGCAAACGCCAGTGCCAGAGCGCGACCAATACCGCGGCTGGCCCCGGTAACGAGGGCGACCTTGCCTTGCAGCAGTGGCCGTTCTGAATCTCTGTGCATCGCGGCTTGCCTCAGTCGTCCGAATCGTCGCCAGGCGCACGGTCAAGCTCGGAAGGACCGGAGTGCGCCTGAGACGTCCCCGTACGTGCCGGGCTTTTGTATGTTCATGTCCCTTATAGTAGAGTACAGTCTCCTTTGCAAGCACAGCGAACCCAGGAGACCAGAACCATGTCCGCATTCGTCAACAGCAAGCCGTCCCCGTCCGCCGTGGTCCGAGCGCGGCTCGACTACCCGGTCATCGATACCGACGTTCACACGAACGACTATTCGCCGGCTCTAGAGGATTACGTGAGCAACTACGGCGGCCCGCAGCTGGTCGATGAGCTCCGCAACGCGTCCGCCGATCGCATCGGACGTGGTGGCGTCGGCAACGGTAAGAATTGGTACGATCAAACGCCCGAGGAGCGGCAGTACTACCGTACCATCCGCTCTCCGTGGTGGGCGCGCGTCACGAAGAACACGCTCGACGTGGCGACGTACCATTTGCCGGAACTGCTCTATCAACGGCAGGCTGAGCAGGGCTCCGACTATTCCGTCTTGTTTCCCAACAACGTGCTGGCGCCGCTTGGCGTCAAGAACCCGGAGAGTCGCCGCGCCCTGCAGCGAGCCGTCAACCACTATCACGCGGATTTGTACAAGAAGTATAGTGATCGCCTGACACCGGTTGCTGGCATCCCGCTCAACACACCGGAAGAAGGCATCGCGGAGCTCGAGTTCGCGGTGAAGACCTTGGGCCTAAAGGCCATCAACATCGCGGGGAGTGTCCGACGTCCGATACGAGCCCTCGCCGACAAGTTCCCCGCCGCCCAGTATCCGGAGCTGCAGAAGTACATCTCCTACCAAGACTTTTACGGCCTCGACAGCGAGTACGACTACGACCCCTTCTGGGCCAAAGTCGTCGAGTTGGGTGTGCCCGTACTCACCCACTACGGGAGCCAAGGTTGGACCGGTCGGAGCTCGATTAGCAGCTACATGAACAACCACATCGGCCATTTCGCCGACGGCTCCGAGGCTTTTGCGAAAGCGCTGTTTTTCGGTGGCGTCACCCGGCGCTTCCCCAAACTGCGGCTGGGCTTGCTGGAGGGTGGCGCGGATTGGGGGGCGCGGGTGTACATCCACTTGGTGGATCGCTGGCTCAAGCGCAGCCGCGAAGGCTTGAAGAACTACGACCCGGCCGCAACCGACCGGGCAGAGCTCAGCGAGCTATTTTCCCGGTTTGGCGCCGAACTGACGGCAGGGCGGCCCATCGACGGCGAGCGTTTGATTCGAGACACGCTCGGCCCGACGTACACGAGCGACGCGCGGCAGCCCAAAGCCGAGGAGCTGGAAGACTTCGCGGCAGCGGGTATCGAGAAGCTCGAAGACATCAAGACGCGCTGGGTCGACAGCTTCTTCTTCGGTTCTGAATCGGACGATCGCACAGTCGCTCACGCCTTCAACGACAAGGCCAACCCTCTGGGCGTCAAGATCAACGCCATCTATTCATCCGACGTCGGGCATTGGGACGTGCCGGACCTGACGGAGGTGCTAGCTGAATCATACGCCTTGGTCGATGAAGGGGTAATCAGCGAAGCCGACTTCAAGGCCTGGGTCTTCGAGAACCCGTACCGCCTTTACACCGAGAGCAATGCCAAATTCTTCGAGGGCACCGCGGTGGAGACCAAGGTGAAGCAAAGGGGCCAGGTTCACGTCGCGGCAGAGTAGTTTCCCGCGCACTTCCCGCGCTCGGAGCTTCGACATCTTGCAGCTCGAACGCTCTGGGCGCGGCCACCGATCTCGCTCCGCGCCGGGCTTTTTGCGGTAAGTCGCCAACTGCTCGTATGCGCTTCCACTCGGGAACCTGACCGTTCATGCTTCCTTTCACTCACCTGAGCCTGTATTTCACTTACTCTCGCCTGGTCGTCTCCAGTATCGCTCCACTCGCGCTGCTGGCTTCGCTTTCGTGTACGTCCCAGCCGTCGGTCTCACCTTTCTCGGCAGCCGAGGCGAACCAAGCGTTGGCACCAGCTCGCCAGTTGCGGCCGCGCTGCTACGAGTCGTCGTCCTTGGCACGTGCCAAGCAGAAAATCACGCTCGAGTTTCAACTCGAGGTCGCCCCGTCCGGCGCGGTGCGGGCCACCCCGACGTTTGCCGAGCCGGAAGACCCGGAGCTCATCGAGTGCGCACGCCACGAGCTCAACAAGATCGTCTTTCCCGCTCGCGGCCGCGATCGCTTGCATCTGCATTTCGAAATGGGGCCCTGAGCCTTGCGATGAGCATGACCACCAAAGTGAACTTTCAGCGAGCCCCAGGCACTCCACCCCTACCCGCGACGCCAGTGCCGTTCATTTGGCACTTCATCGCCCAATATCCGTTCCGGTACGGGGCAATGGTTCTGTTCGAAGGCGCCAACGCCGCCTGCGGCATCCTGATCCCCTACGCTTTGGGCAAAATCATCAAGGGGGTGACCAGCGCCCACGGAACAGCGAGTAGCGTCGTGCTCGCGTTGCATCGGCCACTCTGCTGGTTCGTGGCCTTGGGCATCGCGGAGGTCGTGCTCGGCAGGTTGGCAGGCGCTGTTCAAATCCGGCTCGGGCCGCGCCAACGGCAGAACGTGACTCGCCAGATCCACCAATATTTACAGAACCACTGTCACCACTACTTCAGCAACAACTTCGCCGGAGCGCTCGCGCACCGGATCTCCGAGACATCCATGGGCGTCACGCAGACGCTGTGGTCGATCATCACTGAGTTTTGGCCAATCACGATCATCATCAGCGTTTCGGTTGGTCTTCTGTTCAACGCGCACGCGGAGCTCGGCCTGTTCGCCTTGGCTTGGGCGGTGCTGTTCGTCGGCATTTCGTTCGTGCTGGCACGCCGCTGCCAACCGCACGCATTCAAGGCCTCCGCGGCGCGCAGTGAAACGACGGGCACAATCGTGGACTCGGTGAGCAACATTACCAGCGCCCGCCTGTTCGCCCGGCTCGACTTCGAGCGAGAAAACCTGGACCGCACGCTAGATCGAGAGCTCAAGGCGGTGCGGCGCTCCAACGGTTATTCGGAGCGCGTGCGCTGGTTCCAATTTTCGGCCGCAGCGGCGCTCAAGATCGGCGTGCTCTACTACGCGCTGAATCTGTGGCAGGCGAATGCCATCGGCGTAGGCGACTTCGTGATGGCGGTCAGCCTCTCGCTGTTGATCATCAACGAGGCCCGCAACCTGAGCCGTCGCTTCTTGGAATTCTTCGAGTACATCGGCAACGTGGCCAACGGCGTGCATACCATCGTCAGGGCCCACGAGTTGATCGATGCGCCGGACGCCAAGCCCGTCCGAATTACGCGTGGCAGTATCGAGTTCCGGGAAGTGGACTTCGGCTACAGCAACGAGCGTAAGGTATTCGAGCGCTTGAATGTCACCATTCCGGCCGGGCAGAGTGTGGGGCTCGTCGGTTTGTCGGGATCGGGAAAATCTACTTTCGTGAGCCTGGTGCTCCGGCTCTTCGACCCGCAGAGCGGTCAAATCCTGATCGATGGAACGGATATCCGCAGCATGACCCAGGATTCGTTGCACGCTCAATTGAGCCTGATTCCGCAAGATCCGAGCCTGTTTCACCGAACGTTGCTGGAAAATATCCGCTACGGCCGGCTCGACGCCAGCGACGAAGAAGTCATCGCGGCGGCGCGGCAAGCCGCAGCGCACGAGTTCATCGAGCAGATCAAGGACGGTTACCGTTCGATGGTCGGCGAGCGGGGCATCAAGCTTTCGGGCGGACAACGTCAACGCATCGCGATCGCACGAGTGATCTTGAAGAACGCGCCCGTGCTGATCCTCGACGAGGCCACGTCAGCCCTCGACTCGATCACCGAGAAAGCGATTCAGCATACCCTCGATGGCGTGATGAAGGGCAAAACCGTGATCGTGGTCGCGCACCGGTTGTCCACGGTGGCGCACCTCGACCGGATCCTGGTCTTCGAACAGGGAGCGATCGTCGAAGACGGCTCACACGCGGAGCTTCTAGCCAAGCATGGTGCCTATTATCGATTGTGGAGCCGCCAAGCCGGCGGCTTCCTGCCGGAAAATCCCGACGCAGCTCGCAAACTAGCTTCTTGAAACGCTCCCCATGGCGTCGCCATGAGGAGCTGCTCCTGCTGTGAGCGCTGCTCTCGAGCGGGCCGCTACTCCCGCGCGCGTTGGGCCCCACTCCGCTTCGCCAACCGGCACCCCGATCGCGTGGTACCCGCCAAGACGCGTGCCGGCCATGCCATTTACGCCCAAGCCATCCGTCTTCTATCGAAGACACGGAACTTTGGAGATTCCGCGGTCTCGCGGAAATCATTCGGTTGCAAAACAGGACCAGCGTCCTATATAGTAGACCTTCGTCTTCCCGAATGCAGGGAAGCCCTTTGCTTTCGCGCTCGCTGGGTGTCGAGAGCTCGTTCAAGGAAAGCACCAATGAAGCGAATTCTGGTTTTGTTGACGGTCGTCTGGGCGGTGTTGGTCTCATCACTGACCAGCGCACCGGCGCGCGCGGATGCGCCGAGCGTGATCCGGATCGGAGTCCCCGGAGTGGGCACAGGGAACCGGCCGATCATCGGCGGCTCGAATGTAGCGGTCGTCCACTTGCGCGGTCTGCTGGAAGAAGAGTTCAAGGCCGATGGCATCCAAATCAAATGGAACTTTCTGCGGGGCGCCGGGCCGGCGGTCAACGAGCTTTTCGCCAACGGGCTTGCCGACTTTGGTTTCGGACTCGGTGATCTGCCCTCGATCATTGGCCATGCAGGCGGACTCAACACGCGCATCCTGGCGGCAGGCGGAATTCGCCAAAACACCTATTTGGCGGTCCCCGCAGACTCATCGATCAAGACCATCCAAGATCTCCGCGGCAAAAAAGTCGCCATCTTCAAGGGAACCAACATCCAGCTCGCCGTCGCTAAGATCCTCGAGGGGAGCGGGCTGACCGAGAAGGACATCCGCGCCATCAATATGGACACGGCCACCACCAAGGCCGCGATCATCACCAAAGACATCGACGCGGCGTTCGGCGGTGTCGACCTCTTGGCGCTACGCGATCAAGGCACGGCTCGAATCATTTACGACACTCGGGCGGACCCGCGGTTTTTGCGCCATTCCACCTTGATCGCGAGCCAGGACTTCATCAAAAAGTATCCGGCCATCACCAAACGCGTGGTCAAGGTCCTCGTCCAAGCGTCCAAGTGGATCTCCGACCAGGAAGCTGCCCCCACCCCAGTCTTTCAACTCTGGACGAAGTCGGGCACGCCCTTCTCGAACTACAAGGAAGACTTCAACGCTGCTACGAGCATCAAAACCCGAGCCAGCCCGCTGATCGACGAGTATGTCGCCGCCCAGTACAAGCGGGCGATATCGGACGCCAAGCGGTTCGGTTTGATCAAGAACGACTTTTCGTTCGACGCGTGGCTGGACACGAGTTTCCTGAAACAGGTGCTGAAGGAACAGAACCTCGAGCACTACTGGCAAGAGTACGACGCGAACGGCAAACCTAAAGGCTGATTCGATCCGCCCGAGCGCGCGTCGTGCTGACGTGCGGGCGCGCGCTCGGGGGCTCAGGTTAGCTCGATCGGCAATCTCCGGACATGAATCTCCTTCATTGGACTCGCCTAGCCACTGCGGCACTACTCCTATTCAGCGGCAGTATTGCGGGCTGCTCCAAGCGAGCATCCTCTACGAATGCGGGAACCCAGACGGGCGCAGCTTTCGAAACGTTTGAACTGCGCTACCAAGGTTTTGCCGGCATAGTGACCTACCCGGAGCTCGCCGAAGACCTCGGCTACTTGGCGCCCATCAAGCTCGCGTACGTGGGAAATACCATCAGCGGTCCACAGGACATTCAAAGCGTCGTGACCGGGGACACCGACTATGGCGGCGCATTCAATGGTGCCATTGCCAAGTTGGTTGCGGCGAAAGCGCCAGTCCGAGCGGTGATCGGCTATTACGGAGTCGACGACGAGACTTATTCGGGGTTCTACGTGCTGGAAGGCAGTCCGATTCGGTCTGCACGTGACTTGGTTGGCAAAAAAGTCGCGGTGAATACAATCGGGGCACACTCTGAGTTCGTACTGCGTGACTATCTATCGCGCAACGGGCTGACCAAGGCAGAGGCCGAGCAAGTCACCCTCGTGGTCGTGCCGCCCGTGGTCACCGAGCAAGCGCTTCGGCAAAAGCAAGTGGACGTTGCGACCTTGAGCAACATCATGCGAGACAAGGCGTTGGAACGCGGGGGCATTCGCAAGCTGTTCTCGGACTTCGAGCTATTCGGTAAATTTACTGCAGGCAGTTACGTCCTGTCTCAGGCCTTCCTACGAGAAAAGCCGAAGGCATCGCGGCATTTCGTGGAGGCGACGGCGAAGGCTATCGAGTGGGCGCGCAGTCATCCGCGCGCAGAAGTCATTGGCCGCTACCAAGACATCATCAAACGGCGTGGCCGGAACGAAGACGCTTCGGCCACGAAGTATTGGCGCACAACGGGCATTGCCGGCAAAGGCGGCCTGATTGGCGACCGCGAGTTTCAGATTTGGCTGGATTGGCTGGTCAAGGACGGCCAACTGACCGCAGGTCAGCTGAAGCTGAACGAGCTCTTCACGAATCAGCTCAACCCTTTTTCCGGGACCGGCCCCACATGAATGCAAAAGCTTTGGACTTCGAGGACGCGGACTCCACGCTCTCCGCGCGAGCAAAGATCGAATTCGAGCACGTGAGCAAGCAGTTCACGGTCCGGGACCACCTGAAGCTGCGCGCCACCGAGCAGTTCACCGCGCTCGACAATGTCTCGTTCTCGGTCAAGACGGGCGAGTTCCTGGTCGTGGTCGGACCCAGCGGTTGCGGCAAGTCCACCTTGCTGGACCTGCTCGCCGGGCTGACCACTCCCACGTCGGGCCGAATTTTGCTCGATGGCAAACCCATTGTCGGACCGGGCATGGACCGCGGGGTCGTCTTCCAACAATATGCCCTCTTTCCTTGGCGTACCGCGCTGGAAAACGTGGAGTTCGGGCTCGAACTGCGAGATCTCAAGGCGAAGGAACGGCGCGAGCGGGCGCGCAGCTTTCTCGAGTTGGTTGGCTTGTCGGGCTTCGAAAACCGCCATCCGCACGAGCTGTCCGGCGGCATGAAGCAACGCGTCGCGATCGCTCGAAGCCTGGCTTACGATCCTGATGTGCTGCTGATGGACGAACCATTTGCAGCACTCGATCAACAGACCCGCGAAATCCTGCAGGGCGAGCTGGTACGGATCTGGCAAACCTCGAAGAAGACGATCGTCTTCATCACGCATGGCATCGACGAGGCGGTGTGCCTGGGCGAGCGCGTCGCCGTCATGACGTCTCGGCCCGGCCGCATCAAGACCATCATCGATATCCCGGAATCATTGAAATACGGCGAGGACGTGCGCTCGCGCCCTGAATATGGCGCTGTTCGTCACGAAGTGTGGTCGCGCCTGCGCGATGAAGTGCAGCGCGCCCAAGAGCAGGAACGGCGAAATAAGCTCGAACGAAGCGCATTGGCCGAGGGAAGAAAGAAGGGCTCGCTTCATGTCTAGTATCCAACAATCATTGCCTCTACCCGCCGCAACCCCCACTCCGCCCGGCTTCATAGCCGCCGCGCGCGGGCTGCGCCGCTGGTTTGCGCGTTGGGCAGTAGTGGGCGCCTTTCTCGTGCTGTGGGAGATTGCGCCGCGCGCTCATTGGGTCGAGCCCGCGTTCCTGACGCCCTTTTCCGAGGTGCTGCGCACGGCGTGGCGCTTACTCGAGAACGGACAACTCCTTCAACACGTCGCGGCGAGCCTCTCGCGCTCGCTGCTCGGTTTCTCGCTGGCAATCGGTTACGCAGTTCCGCTCGGCCTGCTGATCGGCTGGAACCGACGCTTGGCAGCAACCGTGAGCCCTTTCCTAGAGATGCTACGCAATACCGCGGCGCTCGCGCTTTTGCCGGTGTTCATTTTGCTACTGGGGATCGGCGAAGCGTCGAAAATCGCGATCGTTCTGTATTCCTGCTCGTTCCCGATCCTCTTGAATACGGTCAGTGGCGTACGAGGCACCGATCCACTGCTGATCAAGTCGGCTCGGACCATGGGCCTCTCGCAATTCCAACTGTTCTACAAAGTGATATTGCCGTCCGCAGTTCCTACGATTTTCGTAGGTATTCGACTGGCAGGCGCCTACTCACTCGTAGTTTTGGTGGCAGCCGAGATGATTGGGGCCAAAGCCGGGCTCGGATACCTCATCATCTACTCGCAGTACAATTTCCAAATCCCAGAAATGTACGTAGGCATCATCACGATCATGCTGCTCGGTGTGGCATTCAACCAGGTGCTGTCCCACATCGAAAAGCGCCTCACCCGTTGGAACTCTGCCGCGCGCGGCGAATGAGCGCAGACGAGTGAAGCCGGGGTGCTCGAGCATCGGGTGTCGAGTCGCATCTCGTGAACGCAGAACGTCCTTCGCGGGCAGACATCCTTCGCGGGCAGACATCCTTCGTGGGCAGACATCCTTCGCGGGCAGACATCCTCGCTCGCCAACGCCCTTTCCCGTGCAACACCACTCGCACGGAAACATCGTTGGCGCGCAAACATTGATTTGGCGCCTCGAACTTCACCAGCGGAGAGCTCTCAGGTGGGAGCGCGCCGCTCTGGGTCCCTGAAGATCGGCTAGAATAAGTAGCCAGCGGCCGTCCGGTTCCCTCCCAGCGTGGCTAGATCCAGCTCGGTTCCTGCATCGAGAGGTCCAGCTCGCTCCCGGCGTCGCTGCGTCGAGAGGTCCAGCTGGGCGTCGAGAGGTCCAGCTCGCTCCCTTGCGTCGAGAAGGCCGGTCAGCGCCCTGCGTCGAGAATAGATCGGCCTCGTGAGGTGCGCGGCTGGGTTGAGCTCGCCCCCCCTCTCCTTCCGGGC